>Ga0208758_100010_pt1 | contig 518478 bp, 421 predicted proteins | sample LakWasM116_HOW13_2_FD_183930 | JGI IMG/M metagenome (GOLD analysis project Ga0208758, IMG submission 183930) | Freshwater sediment methanotrophic microbial communities from Lake Washington under simulated oxygen tension - Sediment Metagenome... | ecosystem: Environmental > Aquatic > Freshwater... | reverse complement strand
AGAAGCGCCTGGCGGCGATGGAGATGACGCTCGACGTGTCCGACGAAGCCTTGCAGAAGATCGCGGAGGCTGGCTACGATCCGGTGTATGGCGCAAGGCCGCTCAAGCGCGCGATCCAGCAGCAGATTGAAAATCCGCTGTCCAAGCTGATTCTGTCGGGCCGCTTTGGACCGAAGGATCAGGTGCCGGTGCGGGTCAGAGGCGGCAACCTGGTGTTCGACGAAGCATCGGCAGTGGAGTTGGAAAAAGCCTGATCCGATCGAACCGCGGCGCAGACCTAGGGTGGGCGCCGCGTGCCCACCTGAGCGCTACGCGACCTACTTAAGTAAACCTTTGAGCGCGGCAAAAGGATTATGCGTGGCCGGCTTGACCGCCTCGGACTGCAATCCCGCGCCGCGGTCGGCCTCCAGATAACGCGAGTGTTCGTTATCGTGGCAGTACAGGCACAGCAGCTCCCAGTTGCTGCCGTCCGGCGGGTTATTGTCATGATTGTGATCGCGGTGATGCACGGTCAGCTGCGACACATTAGCCCGCGTGAACTCGCGCATGCAGCGTCCGCAGATCCATGGATACATCTTGAGCGAACGTTCGCGGTAACCCATTTCCCGTGTGTCGGCGGCGCGCCTGGCGTCGGCGACAATCTTGTCGAGCCGCGCGGCGTCTGGTTTTTTACCTGGGACCATATTTTTTCCTGGCGTGTAGTGGACCTGGATGACAATCTAGTCCCCCCGCGCGAAAACTGCAAGGGCAAGCGTGCGCCTCCGACATGCGGATTTGCCCGGGAATCGGACACTCGCCCACGGAATCTGAGTGTCGGCCCGGGAATCGTAAACCGGCGTAGGGTGGATGAGTGAAACGCTATCCACCATGAGCCGCCGTTATCGCTTGCCGAGGAAAGTGGAAAAACGGTCCGGCACCGGGACGGACCGTTGAGCGCTAGGCGCGGTGGGTATGTTACTTACTTTCTTACTTGCGGCGGCGAACGGCAGCCAAGCCGAGAAGTTGGTCGCGCGGCTTAGATGGACGAGGTGCTGATGGTGAACAGGAAACAGGCGACGGTGAGTACCGAGAGGGCGGTCATGACCGGGCGGCCCTTGACTTCACTTTGGACGAAGCGGCCGAACACGGCGCCGCCGCCATAGCCACCGATGAACAAGGGAATGCTCAGGACCATGGTCAGCGCCGGAATCGACTCCGCGTATTTGTACTTGAGAAAATAATAAACGCAGGCGGCGGCCAGCGCGAGCGCTGCCACCACCTGATAACGCAAGCGGAACATCGCCCCGGCCAGGAAGCCGATCGCGACCAGCGGCAGCAGCCACTTGATTGCCAGTACGAGCATGGGAGTGTCTTTCTTGTTGTTTGCGCCATTGAATGATTGAAAACAATGGCGATAAGCAACGAATACTGCCACATGCTGGCTAAATCGGCAACATCCGGGCCGCCCCGCGCGACCAGCCGTTCCGCTGGCCGCGCAGGCTGCGTGCCGGATCACACCCGCGGCGGGTTGGTTTCGCGGCCCCAGGCGCGGTGGCGGGCCAGCGCCGTCTTGAAGGCGGCCAGCGCGCTGTCGTGTTCGGTGGCGGCGCGCACGATCAGCGCCGCATCCGGACTGCCATCGGGCAGGGTGGCGGGCAGCGCCGCCGCGGCCAGCAGCACTTGACCGGTGCCCAGCGCCAGGATGGGCTTGCCGTGGCGGTACTGGTCACGCAGAAATTCCTGCGCCCGCGGATCGCTGGACAGGGTTGCCATCGCCTCCTGGCCGTCGGGCAGAATCACGGCGTCATACAGCACCGAGGGACTAGTGACGAAGGTGGTTTCGATATCCAGCGGGGCATCGGTGGTGGAAGCGGCCTTGCCCAGTTTCTGCCCGACCAGGCGCGGCTGGGCGCCATCTTCCAGCAGCGCTGCATACATCGCACGCGCGGCGGCACCGTCGATGCCGGACGCAACCAGCAAGGCGACACGGCGAGCGCGGATGCCGGTTTCACCTGGCCGCGCCAGCAGCGACAGCGCGGGCGAGATGCCATATTCGGGGATGGGCAGGCTGCTCGCGCGCGGCAATGGCGCGGGCACGGCCAGGCCCAGGCTGTCGGCGACCCAGGCGGCCAGGGTGGGATCGACGTGGACCAGTCCGGCGAGCATGCGTTCGCGCACGGCGACGACCTGGCAGCGTCCCAGCTCAAAGTAGAAAGCATGGGCGATGTGGGCTTTTTCCGGGCCGCTCTGGCTGTCCCAGAACAGGCGCGCCTGGCCGTAATGCTCGGCGAACAGTTCGGGCTTGCCGCGCACCTTGCTCTCCTCCACCCGTTCCGGCCAGGTCACGAAGCCGCGCGCCCCTTGCTGATAGGGATGGCCACCGGCCAGGGAATTCGGTTCGTAGTTGACCCTGCCGCGGTTGATGGCCTGGCGGTGGAAACCGTCGCGCTGGTTGTTGTGGATTTCCGCCAGCGGCGTGTTGATGGGAATCTCGTGGAAATTCGGTCCGCCCAGGCGCGTAATCTGGGTGTCGAGGTAGGAGAAATTGCGCCCCTGCAGCAGCGGATCGTTGGTGAAGTCGATGCCGGGGACCACGTTGGCGGTACAGAAAGCCACTTGCTCGGTCTCCGCGAAGAAATTGTCCGGGTTGCGGTTGAGCACCAGCTTGCCGACCGGCTGCAGCGGAATCATTTCTTCCGGGATGATCTTGGTGGGATCGAGGACGTCGAAGGCGAAGGCGGCGGCCTCGGCCTCGGTGAACACTTGCAGGCCCAGCTCGTACTCTGGAAAGTTGCCCGATTCGATGGCTTCCCACAGGTCGCGCCGGTGGAAGTCGGGGTCGGCCCCGCCCAGCTTGACCGCTTCGTCCCAGATCAGCGAGTGCGTGCCTTGAAAGGGTGTCCAGTGGAATTTACACAGCCGCAGCTCGCCCTGGGCGTTGATCAGGCGGAAGGTGTGCACGCCGAAACCCTGCATTGTGCGGTAGCTGCGCGGAATCGCCCGGTCCGACATCAGCCACATCAGCATGTGGGTGATTTCGGGGCTGAGCGAGGCGAAATCCCAGAAGGTATCGTGGGCGCTGGAGGCCTGCGGCATCTGGTGATGGGGCTCGGGCTTGACCGCATGCACCAGGTCGGGAAACTTCATGGGGTCCTGGATGAAGAACACCGGAATGTTATTGGCCACCAGGTCCCACACGCCTTCATCCGTATAGAACTTGGTGGCGAAGCCGCGTACATCGCGCGCCGTGTCCATCGAACCGCGCTCGCCGACCACGGTGGAAAAGCGCACGAAGACCGGAGTGCGCTTGCAGGCGTGGGCAAAAGGAGCGGCGCGGGTCAGGCCGCCCAGGTCGCCGTAGGATTCAAAATAGCCGTGCGCACCCGAACCGCGCGCATGTACCACGCGCTCGGGAATGCGCTCGTGGTCGAAATGGGTGATTTTCTCGCGCAGGATAAAGTCTTCCAGCAAGGTCGGGCCGCGCAGGCCGATTTTCAGCGAGTGCTGGTTGTCCGCCACCGGAATGCCCTGGTTGGTGGTCAGGTCTTCGCCGGTGTCGTCCACGCGCACGCGGTCGAGCGAGGTGGTCAGGGCGTTGGCACCCAGGTGGGGGCAGCCGCTGCCGGTCTTGGGCGAACCGATGTATTCGGTGCTGGTGCTGGCCGTGGCCAGTTCATTCGGCGGCGCGACGTGTTCGCCCTCGTGCGGCAGGCGGGCCTGCTCGCCATACTCGAGCGGCTTGGTGGCGTTGTAGTCGCGCTCGTCGGCCAGGCTGGCGGTTCCGATCTGCTTGTCGAGCAGGCGTTCGGCGGTGGGGTCGTCCGTGCCCAGGCTGGTGGGCGGGGTCGGGTCGGAGGGACCCGAGATGGTGCTGAGGATGGAACCTGCGCCGTCAAGCGCGGCGTCATTCTGGTGGTGGTTCGACATGGGACACCTCGTGAAAGATGGGGGCCGGCGGCCCGCTGCACCGAGTTTGCATGGATGGCTTTGGCACAGGCTTGACTTCGCACAGGGCTAGCGCCGGGCTCGCTTTGGAACCAAAGCGACGCCGGCACGCTCCATCCTATCGGGAGGCCCGTAGCGCGCCGAATTATCGATTGGACATGTTTTCGAGCCTGGCGCAGGCTCGGCGTTTTGACATGCACGCGCGCGCCGGCCGGCGCGCGCAATGATGGGACGACAAAGGAGAACAAGGATGACTGACATGACAGCAGAAATGGAAGCGCTCAAGACGCGCTTGAAAGCCACCTGGATGGCGGGCGACTATGGGCATTTCGCGCGCTATCTGGAACCGGGCGCCCTGGATTTTCTTGCCCGACTGAATGTGTCGCCCGGCACCCGCATGCTCGATCTCGGTTGCGGCGCCGGCCAGATCGCCATTCCGGCTGCCAAGGCCGGGGCGCAGGTGACCGGCATCGACATTGCCGCCAACTCGATCGCGCAGGCGCGCGCACGGGCCGAGACCGAAGGGGTGACGGTGCGCTTCGAGGAAGCCGACGCCGAAATGCTGCCCTATCCGGACCAGAGCTTCGACCTGGTGGTCAGCCTGATCGGCGCCATGTTCGCGCCGCGCCCCGACCTGGTGGCCTCGGAGATGCTGCGCGTCTGCCGTGCGGGCGGGCGCATCGTCATGGCCAACTGGACGCCGGAAGGCCATGTCGGCCAGATGTTCAAGGTGATCGGCAAGTATGTGCCGCCGCCACCGCTGATGGTCTCGCCGCTCAAATGGGGCGACCCGGCCACGGTGCGCGACCGCCTGGCAGCGGGGGCGGCCAGCATCAGCATGGAAAAGCGCATCTATCCGATGCGCTACCCGTTCTCCCCGGCCGAAGTGGCGGATTTCTTTTTCACCTATTACGGGCCGACCGTGCGCGCCCTGGCTGCCCTGGACGAGGCCGGGCAGGGCGCACTGCGCCAGGAACTGGCCGATTTGTGGAGCGCCAACAATCTGGCCGCCGACGGCAGTACCGAGGTAGCGGCCGAGTATCTGGAGGTGGTGGCTGTACGCAGCTAATGCGTGAGGTAATAATCCCTGCGCGGTACAAGCCGCGCAGGGGCGGCGGTGTCGAGTGTGTAGCGGGCGCGGTAGGGCTGGAAGCCAAGGATGGCCTTGAAGTTGCGCAGGCCCTCGCTGGCGCCGAACCAGGTGTCGTACATGACGTAGCGCACCAGCCGTTCACGCAGCAGCAGGCGGACGATTTCGACGATCATGAAGTGCATGACGCCGTCATTGTTGCGATAGCCAAGCAGGCGCGAGAGCAGAGCGAAATTGCCGTACAGGCCCACTTCGCAATAGGCCATCAGCTTGCCGCTGGCGTCGACCACACCGTAATAGCGGTAGTGATGGTTGTCGACAAAATGCGTGGTGCGCTCGCGGTTACTGGGCGCCATGATCCGGCCTTGCCTGAACGGCAGCGAACGGTTGATCTGGTCGATGCCGTCCACATAGCGGTTGCGGTCAATCTCGGTGAAGCGGTAGCCGCGGGCACGTGCACGGCGGGCGAAATAGCCGCCGTCGTTGCGCTTGCCGATCGCAGCAAGGTAATCCCTCACCGACGCGTAGCGCTCGAGGTCAAGCAGGGCGGCGCCGATGGTCTTGCGCCCGATCAGCAGGTACTTGGGATGGCGGCGCGTGAAACTGCGGTAGGTGGCGGCGATATGGTCCGGGTCAATAGCGCTGTGAAACACCAGATCGGCTACGGGCAGGTGCAAGAGCAGCTGCAGGGACTTTTTCAGTCTTTCCAGACTCGACATAAAATCAAGCATGATCGTGCCGTTTAGCAGGTAGTGACGGCTTGATTTTGCTGAGGGCGTGGTATTCCCGCAAAAGCTGTTCAATGTCTGTTTGGGCTGGATCAAGCTTCATGCGCTTGCCTCGCCGGCCAGCGAACCCGTGCGCGCGCCGACAGTCTAATCTGTGGCCTTTCGTGCTGGCGCTGGCGGCTGGAGCGGCTTAGAATCGTTGATCTTTGTTCATCACTTATCCAACTCCAGCGAGCAACCATGACCTTTGCCACCACCGATATCTGCGACGATCACCCCCAACTGCTGGAAGACGGCCGCCTGGCCGTGTTGCCGCCCGTCCTGCGCCACTATGGCCGCCAGGTCCGGTTCTGCGGCCGCGTGACCACCCTGAAAGTATTCGAAGACAACGCCCTGGTACGCGCCACCCTGGAAGCGCCCGGCAACGGCAATGTGCTGGTCATCGACGGCGGCGGCAGCCTGCGGCGCGCGCTGGTCGGAGGCCAGCTGGCGCTGCTGGCCCAGGACAATGGCTGGGCCGGCATCATCGTGGACGGCTGTGTGCGCGATACCGACGAAATCAATGCCTGCGAGATCGGCGTGCGTGCGCTGGGGGCGCATCCGCAAAAGAGCAGCAAGAAAGGGGTGGGCGAACGCAATGCGCGGGTGGTCGTCTGCGGCGTGGCCGTCAATCCCGGCGACTGGATTTACGCCGACGCCGATGGCGTGCTGGTGGCGCAGCAAAAAGTGGCCTGACGGTCTGCCCTGGCCCTGGCCATGGTCCGGGTTTTTCATCAGGCGGCAAGGGCATTTCATCATGTGAAAAAGCCCTGCCGCGCTGGCGGGCCGCCATTTCCATTGTGAGAAAGATCGTTCCGCATCCTGAAAAATGCGAGGCAAGTGATTGATTGCTAATCTAATTTATATACTCATGTGTCTTATATAAGACTATTGGTGCCCTGCACAAAACGCCCTATCATCTCACTAAGGAATTTCAATTGTTAACTTAGCGATCAGGAGAACACCATGGCGACGCGTGAACAGCAAGCAGCAGCATTGCAAACCGATTGGGACAGCAACCCGCGCTGGAAAGGCGTTGTGCGCAACTACACGGCGGCCGATGTCGTCCGCCTGCGCGGTTCGGTGGCGGTCGAGCACACCCTGGCCAGGCGCGGCGCGGAAAAGTTGTGGCGCTTGTTTCACAGCGAGCCCTATGTCAATGCCCTGGGCGCCATGACGGGCAACCAGGCCATGCAGCAGGTCAAGGCCGGCCTGAAAGCGGTCTACCTGTCCGGCTGGCAAGTGGCTGGCGACGCCAATGTGGCCGGTGAAATGTATCCGGACCAATCCTTGTACCCCGCCAACTCGGTGCCCCTGGTGGTCAAGCGCATCAACAGCACCTTCCAGCGCGCCGACCAGATCCAGTGGTCGGAAGGCAAGGACGACATCGATTATTTCGCGCCCATCGTGGCCGATGCCGAGGCCGGTTTCGGCGGCGTGCTCAATGCCTATGAGCTGATGAAAGCCATGATCGAAGCGGGCGCCGCCGGCGTGCACTTCGAGGACCAGCTGGCCTCGGTCAAGAAATGCGGCCACATGGGCGGCAAGGTCCTGGTGCCGACCCGCGAGGCCATTGAGAAACTGACCGCGGCGCGCCTGGCTGCCGACGTCATGGGCACGCCCACCCTGGTCATCGCCCGCACCGACGCCGAAGCGGCCGACCTGCTGACCTCCGACGTGGACGCCAACGACCAGCCTTTCTGCACCGGCGAGCGTACCGTGGAAGGTTTTTACCGGGTGCGTCCCGGGATCGAGCAGGCGATTGCGCGCGCCCTGGCCTACGCCCCGTATGCCGACCTGGTGTGGTGCGAGACGGGCAAGCCCGACCTGGCGTTTGCCAAGCGCTTTGCCGACGCCGTGCACGCCGAATTCCCCGGCAAGATGCTGGCCTACAATTGCTCGCCCTCGTTCAACTGGAAGAAGAACCTGGACGACGCCACCATTGCCAAATTCCAGAAGGAACTGGGCGCGATGGGCTACAAGTTCCAGTTCATTACCCTGGCTGGTTTCCATGCCCTGAACTACGGCATGTTCCACCTGGCACACGGCTATGCGCGACGCCAGATGTCGGCCTTCGTCGAATTGCAGGAAGCGGAATTCCAGGCCGCCGACAAGGGATTTACCGCCGTCAAGCATCAGCGCGAAGTCGGTACCGGGTATTTTGACGCGGTCGCCCAGACCATCCAGCAACACCAGAGCTCGACCACGGCCTTGCACGGTTCGACCGAGGATGCGCAATTCTTTGACGAGAAAAAGGTCGCCTGAAACCGCGTTTTGCCGGAGGGGAGGGGGCGCGCGAAGTTGTTAGCGAAGTTGCTAACCATGTTGCTCGCGATCTTGCTTGCTATGCTGCCCGCCTTGCCGCCAAGATCGGCGGCAAATGCGCGTTTCCCCTTGTTCCAGCCCTTTATAGAGGATAATGGCGCCTTAATCCCCTTTTTTATGGAATTCCCACGCTATGTTGAGCTACCGCCACGCCTTTCACGCGGGTAATCACGCCGACGTCCTGAAACATTTCGTGCAGATTCAACTGCACGAGTACATGAATCAAAAAGACACGGCTTACACCTATATCGACACCCATTCCGGTGCCGGCGTGTACGCGCTCGACGGCGGCTATGCGTCCAAGAACGCCGAATACGAGACCGGCATCGGTCCGCTGTGGGAACGCAAGGACTTGCCCAAGGCCTTGGCCGGCTATGTCGACCTGATCAAGGAACTCAATCCCAGCGGCAAGATGCGCTACTACCCCGGTTCGCCGTATTGCGCCGACAAAGTGATGCGCGAGCAAGACCGCTTGCGCCTGTTCGAGCTGCACCCGGCGGACAGCAAGATCCTGGCCGATAATTTCCGCAAGGTCGAAGCGCACGCGGCGGCGCAGGGCGAGCGTCCCAGCGTGCGCGGGCGGCGCGTGCTGATCGAGCGCGGCGATGGCTTCCACGCACTCAAGACCTTGTTGCCGCCGCCGTCGCGGCGCGCGCTGGTGCTGATCGACCCGCCCTACGAAGACAAGCAGGATTACCGCAAGGTCAAGGATGCGCTGGATGACGCCTTGACCCGCTTCCCGAGCGGCATCTACGCGGTCTGGTATCCCGTGTTGCAGCGCATGGAATCGCGCCAGTTCGCCGACAAGCTCAAGCGCCTGCCGGCCAAGGAATGGCTGAACGTGACCCTGACCATCACCACGCCGGGACCCGACGGTTTCGGCCTGCACAGCAGCGGCATGTTCATCCTCAATCCGCCCTACACGCTCGAGCCCATCCTGCGCCAGGTGATGCCTTACCTGGTCCAGGTGCTGGGCAAGGATGCGGGCGCAACCTATGTGATCGAGAAGGGCGCCCAGATGACGGGTACCGCGGCCAGCCGCACAGCGGCCAACGGCGCCGCCCGTATGCCAGTCGGCAACGCGCGCAAGGCCAGTCCGACCCTGGGTACGGGCAGCCTGCGCCTGCCGGGCCAGGCGCCGGCGGGTACACCGGGTGCGGCAGCGCGCTCGGCGGAGGGACGCACGGCGCGTCCAGCCGACGGACGTACGCCGCGGCCAGCCGATGGAGGCACGCGCAGCGCGCGCGAGGGGGACGGGCGGCCGGCGCGTCCCGGCAGCGCGCGCAACAATGGTCCGCGCCGCCCCTGACAGCCGTAGTATAGTCGGCGCATGCAGCGCCGTTCCTGGCGTTTCACGTTGACGGAATTCCCATGCCTATCGATCAAGCGTCCGAGCTGGCACTCCCCTCGGACGATTTTTTTCTCGCGCGCCAGCCCATCCTCGGGCGCAACCAGCATCTGGTCGCCTTTGAGTTGCTGTTTCGCAGTGCCGACGCCGAGGACGCCAACGTCACCAATGACGCCGCCGCCACCGCCGCCGTAATTTCCCACGCGTCCCAGCTCGGCATGGAAAAGGTTGTGGGCGAACGCCTGGCCTTCGTGAATGTCGATGAGATCGTGCTGATGAGCGACTTCGTCCGCTTTCTTCCGCCCGACAAGGTCATTCTGGAAATCCTGGAAACCGTCAAGGCCACGCCGGCCGTGATTGCCCGCGTCATCGAGTTGAAAGCGCATGGCTTCAAGTTTGCGCTGGACGACGTGGTGGCCGATTCGGACGATGTGCGCAAACTGATCAGTCTGGTCGATGTCATCAAGATCGACGTCCAGGCGGTCGCTGCGGCGGCCTTGCCGGCGCTGGCGAATCAACTCAAAAGCCCGGGCAAGAAGCTGCTGGCGGAAAAGGTCGAGACCGTCGAAGAGTTCGAGCAGTGCCTGGAGCTGGGTTTCGAGTTTTTCCAGGGCTATTACTTCGCCCGCCCGGCCATCCTCAGCGGCAAGAAGATCGCGCCGTCCGAGCTGAGCATTCTGCGCGTGCTGGAGTTGATCAATTCGGATGCCGACAACAGCGAGATCGAGCGCACCGTCAAGCGCGACGCCTTGCTCAGCTTAAACCTGCTGCGGCTGGTCAACACGCCGGCGGCCGGGGCCCGCGCCCGCATCGATTCGCTGGGGCAAGCCTTGACCTTGCTGGGCCGCAGCCAGTTGCAGCGCTGGCTGCAAATCCTCTTGTACGCCAAGCCTGGTGGGGCGGTGGAATTCAACTCGCCTTTGCTGCAGATGGCGACCACGCGCGGCAAGCTGATGGAATTGATGGGCAAGAAAGTCCGTGCCGACCTGCGTCCGCGCGCCGAGACCGGCTTCACCGTGGGCATCATGTCCCTGATGGACGCGCTGTTTTCGATGTCGATGAGCGATATCCTCGATACCGTGGTGGTGGCCGACGATGTGCGCGCGGCCCTGCTTGCGCGTGAGGGTGTGCTGGGCGACATGCTCAAGGTGGTCGAGCTGGTCGAAAATCCCAGGAAAGGGGCGCAACTGGGCAAGGCGCTCGACTACCTCGGGATCACGGTCAAGGAAATGCGCGACATCGAAGTGGCAGCCTTCAGCTGGGTGGACGAGCTGGCCCATGAAGTGAATTAGGCCGCGCGGTGGCGGCCCGCCATCGTGTTCACATTGCTTTTATTGCGCCAGCAACAAAAACACGGTCGGCTTCTTGTGAAAATCCGGCGCCTGGCCTGCCGCCAGCAGGGCCTTCCACTTTCCGCCGTTCAAGGTGCGGATCGATTCACTGGGCAAACTCAAGTCCGTTGCCACACAGATCAAGGTGCCCGGCTGGCAGCTCGCCACAAGGGCTTCCAGCATGGCGCCATTCCGGTACGGCGTTTCAATCAGCAACTGGGTCTGCTTTTCCTGGCGCGAGCGCAATTCCAGTTCCTTGATGCGTTTCGTGCGCAGCGCCGCGTCGGTCGGCAGGTAGCCGTTGAAGGCAAAACTCTGGCCATTCAGTCCGCTCGCCATCACGGCTAGCAACAGGGACGAGGGGCCGACCAGGGGCTTGACCGTGACGCCGTGCTGATGCGCCAGGCGCACCAGATCGGCTCCGGGGTCGGCCACGGCGGGTACGCCGGCCTCCGACACCAGGCCGCCATCGCGCCCGGCCAGCACAGGCGCCAGCAAGGCGGCCAGGGCCGCGGATGGGGTGTTCACGTTCAGTTCCGCGATCTCGATCTCCTGCAGGGTCCTGGCCAGGGGGTGGCGCAGCGCGATCAGCTTGAGGAAGCCGCGCGCTGTCTTGGCGTTTTCGGCCACGAAATAATCGAGGCGGGCGGTGATCGCCTGCACATGGTCGGGAATGATGTGCGACAAGGCGTCCGGGGTGGCGTCGCTCGCGCCGAGGGTGTTGGGAATCAGGTAAAGGGTGCCGGGCATAATGGTCAGGTGTTGAAAAATTCGATGCCGGCCCGGCGCAGCATGCCGGTCAGGGCAATCAGGGGCAGGCCGGTGAGTGCGGTGGGGTCGCTGCTGTCGATGCGCTCCAGGATGGCAATGCCCAGGCCTTCGTTCTTGGCGCTGCCGGCGCAATCGTAGGGTTGTTCGATGCGCAGGTAGGCGTCCAGTTCGGCGTCGGGCAGGTTGCGGAAGGTAACGACCGTTTGCACGTTCTCGAGCTGGAAGCCGCCCGTCAGCGCGGCGGCGCGGCCGTCCGCCAGGCACAGGGCGGTGTGAAAGACCACTTGCCGTCCGCGCATCTTGCGCAGCTGGGCCAGGGCCTTGGCATGGTTGCCGGGTTTGCCGATCTGCTCGCCGTCAAGGGTGGCGACCTGGTCCGAGCCGATCACCAGGCTGCCCGGCGCCCGGGCGGCAATTGCGGCCGCCTTCTCGCGCGCCAGGCGCAGGGCGGTGGTTTCCGGCGCTTCGCCGGCATGCGCGCTTTCGTCGATGTCCGGCACCATCACCTCGAAGGGCAGGCCCAGGCGCGCCAGCAATTCGCGGCGGTAGGCCGAACTGGAGGCGAGAATCAGCCGCGGGGACGTAGAACTTGGTATCATGGCGAATCGGTGGCCTTGTTAGTGTGGAGTCGGACACGCCTCGGCATCAGGCCGGTCCGGCAGCGGCTGTGGCCGTATCGGCAACAGCGCAGGCGCTGCCCGCGAAAAATCGTGCTAAGTCTTTGACTCCATGCGAAGAAGCCTGTTATTATCGCAGGTTTTCCGGGGAAAATTTCTGTAATGAGTGCTTTTGTCATCGACGCTTTTGAGTTTTGTCGAAGCAACGGCCATCGCGAAGGTGTCACACCTGTCGCGGAAATGAGCCGGTTAAACAAGGATTGCGCCGACCAGTCCGGCCAGGTTTCCTGGTCTGTCGATGGCGCAACGAGCAAGCAGGGCTACCCGCAAATCACGCTGTCGGTTCACGGCACCGTGCAATTGGTATGCCAGCGTTGCCTGACCCCGTATGCTTACGAGATGGATTCCGCGACCGTGCTGATGCTCGGCAAGGATGACGACGAGGCCGACGAGATCGAAGAACTCATCGCCGACGAAAGCATCGACGTCATCGTCGGCAGCCGCAACTGCGATATCCGCGACCTGATCGAAGACGAGGCGCTGCTGGCCTTGCCGCAGGTGCCGAAGCACGAGGTCTGCCCGGACAATACCGTGCTCGACGCGGTCAAGTCGGACAAGCCGTCGCCGTTCGCGGGCTTGAAGAATCTGAAGCCGGAGTGAGGCCGTCGTCGCGACGGTCAGAGCCAGCAGGCCGGAACAGGCAGTACAGAACATGCAGTGCGTAAGAAACGTGTCAAACGCGTGTAGTAGTCGAGTATGGCATTGGTAGTAAAGGTAAGACGGCGTTAAGCATGTCGGTAAAGTAATTTTGCCGCTGGGATACTCGATTCGCATGTATTTGCTGGTCGAATGTGTTAGAATTTTAGAACTTATGTATTAGGAGTCATCATGGCAGTTCAGCAGAATAAGAAGTCCCCATCCAAGCGCGGTATGCACCGCTCGCACGACTTCCTGGTCGCGCCGCAACTGGGTATCGAGCCAACCACCGGTGAAACGCACCTGCGTCACCACATCAGCCCGAACGGTTTCTACCGTGGTCGTAAAGTTCTCAAGACCAAAAACGACGAGTAATCGACGTTCTTGTTTTGAGTAAGATGAAAGCGGTGCAACGACTTTTTTGTGCGTCGCGCCGCTTTTTCTTTGTCACCGGCTGCAAACCACCTTTGCACACCGTCATTTTGAAATACGCAGACTCTGGCTGGCGCTCGTCCACACACAGATCGCATCCTGCCGCCACACGTTGTTGAGTCGCGGTACGAATCCACCAAATGACAATAAAAATTTCCATCGACTGCATGGGCGGCGATCATGGCCCCTCAGTTACTATTCCCGCAGCTATTTCTTTCTTAAAAAACTATCCCGAGGCCGAGTTGATCCTGGTCGGGCTGGAAGAAGTCGTGCGCGCGGAACTCAAGAAATGCCATGCCAGCGAGCATCCTCGCCTGTCCGTGCTGCATGCCGCCGACGTGGTCGAGATGGATGATCCCATCGAAGTCGCCCTGCGCCGCAAGAAAGATTCCTCGATGCGCGTGGCGATCGAGCTGGTCAAGGAAGGCAAGGCCCAGGCCTGCGTTTCCGCCGGCAATACCGGCGCCCTGATGGCCGTCTCGCGCTATGTGCTCAAGACCATGGCCGGGGTCGACCGTCCCGCCATCTGCATGACCTTGCCCAACCAGAAGGGCGGTCCGACCTATATGCTGGACCTGGGCGCGAATGTCGATTGCGAGCCGCACCACCTGCACCAGTTCGCCATCATGGGCTCGGTTCTGGTCTCGGCCATGGAGGGCATCGCCCGCCCCAGCATCGGCCTGCTCAACGTCGGCACCGAAGAGATCAAGGGCAATGAAGTGGTCAAGGCCACCGCCAAGCTGCTGCGTGAAGACCATGAACGCGGCGTGCTCAATTTCTTCGGCAATGTCGAGGGCAACGATATCTTCAAGGGCACCACCGACATCGTCGTCTGCGACGGCTTTGTGGGTAATGTGACCCTGAAGGCGGTCGAAGGCCTGGGACGCTTCGTGAAGAGCGCGCTCAACACGGAGTTCCGCCGCAATCCCCTGACCATGCTGGGCGCGCTGTTCTCGCGCGGCGCCCTGAAAAACTTCTCCAACCTCGTCAATCCCTCGCGCTACAACGGCGGCACCTTGCTCGGTTTGCGCGGGCTCGTGTTCAAGAGCCATGGCGGCGCCGATGCCTACTCGTATGAGTGGGCGATCAAGCGGGCCTACGACGCAGCTAAATACAATGTGCAGGAGCATCTGTCGGAAAAAATCGCCGAACTGATGCCGCGCGCGCCTGACCCGGAAGCGACAGGCTCATCAACCTAGTAGGACGGCCAGCAATGACTTTGTACAGCAAAATTATCGGCACCGGCAGCTACCTGCCGGCTCAGCGTGTGACGAACGACGATCTGACGGCGCAGCTTGCAGCAAAGGGCATCGAAACCTCCGACGAATGGATCGTCTCGCGCAGCGGGATTTCGGCGCGCCACTACGCCGCCGTGGACCAGCAATCTTCGGATCTGGCTGTCGAGGCCGCCAAAAAGGCGCTCGAGATGGCCGACCTGCAGCCGGACGACATCGATCTCGTCATCGTTGCCAGTTCGACCCCGGATTTTCACGGAAGTTTCCCCAGTACGGCCTGTATCGTTCAACGCAAGCTGGGCATGCACAACAACAGCGCGGCCTTCGACGTCCAGGCGGTCTGCAGCGGCTTTGTGTATGCCGTCTCGGTGGCCGACGCCTTCATCAAGTCGGGCGCCCACAAGACGGTGCTCGTGATCGGCGCCGAAGTGTTTTCACGCATCCTTAATTTCGATGACCGCACTACCTGCGTGCTGTTCGGCGACGGCGCCGGCGCGATCGTGATGCGCGCTTCCGACACCCCCGGCATTCTGGCCACCAGGCTGCATGCCGACGGCCGTCATGCCAATATCCTGAGCGTACCGGGCAGCCTGGCCGGCGGCGCCATCGCCGGCAGCGGCTTCCTGTACATGGACGGTCCCGCAGTGTTCAAGCTGGCCGTGTCGGTGTTGGAACAGGTCGCCAACGAAGTGCTGGAAAAGGCCCAGGTGGCGCCGGAACAGATCGACTGGCTGATTCCGCACCAGGCGAATATCCGCATCATGAAAAGCACGGCCAAGAAGCTCAATTTGCCGCTGGAAAAGATGGTCGTCACTGTCGACCAGCACGGCAACACCTCGGCCGCCTCGATTCCGCTGGCGCTCGACCTCGCGGTGCGCGACGGCCGGGTCAAGCCAGGCCAGAATGTCCTGATGGAAGGCGTGGGCGGCGGTTTTACCTGGGGCGCCGTGCTGGCGACCATGTAAGCCCAGACCAACACCGAGAATAACGGAGAACACATGAGTAAATTCGCCTTTGTATTTCCAGGCCAGGGTTCGCAAGCCATCGGCATGCTGAACGGCTTTGCCGGCAATGCCGCCGTGAGCGCCACCATTGCCGAAGCGAACGAAACACTCGGCTTCGACCTGGGTAAGCTGATCGCCGACGGTCCCAAGGAAGAACTGGACCTGACCACCAATACCCAGCCCATCATGCTGACCGCCTCGGTGGCCGTGTACCGCGCCTGGATCGCGGCCGGCGGCCCGCTGCCGGCCCTGGTGGCCGGCCACAGCGTGGGCGAATATTCGGCCCTGGTCGCGGCCGGCGTGATCGCCTTCAAGGACGCGGTGCCGCTGGTGCGTTTTCGCGCCCAGGCCATGCAGGAAGCGGTGCCGGTCGGGCAGGGCGGCATGGCCGTCGTGCTGGGCCTGCAGGCCGACGATGTGCGCGCCGTGTGCGCCGCCGCTGCCGCCGAGCATCCTGGCCAGGTGATCGAAGCCGTCAATTTCAATGAGCCCACGCAGATCGTGATCGCCGGCCACAATGCCGCGCTGGAACGTGCCTGCGAGCTGGCCAAGGAAAAAGGCGCCAAGCGCGCCATGAAGCTGGCCGTGTCCGCGCCTTTCCATTCCTCATTGCTGAAACCCGCCTCCGACCGCTTGCGCGATTACCTGCAGGACCTCGCCTTCGCGGCGCCGCGCATCGACCTGGTCAATAACGTCGATGTGGCGGTACTGAACGATCCTGCCGCGATCAAGGATGCGCTGGTGCGCCAGGCCGCCGGTCCGGTGCGCTGGGTCGAAACCATGCAGCAGTTCGCCGCCGCAGGCGTCACCCAGGTCATCGAGTCGGCGCCGAGCAAGGTGCTGATCGGCATGGCCAAGCGCATCGATCCCCAGCTGGCAGGCGAGGCCCTGGTCGACCAGGCCGCGCTGGAGCGCGTGTTGAGCGCGCTCAAGGGCGCCTGACCCGCTTCATGCAGTATCGCAGAGCCACGCTCTGCGCCTGACCCACGGACAAGAACCAAGGAATACCATGAATCTCGAAAATCAAGTCGCCCTCGTCACCGGCGCCTCGCGCGGTATCGGCAAGGCCATCGCTCTGGAACTCGCGCGCCAGGGCGCCAAGGTGGTCGGCACGGCCACCACCGAATCCGGCGCCGCCGCCATTTCCGCGTACCTGAAGGATAGCGGCGGCAAGGGCGTCGTGCTCAATGTGAATGACGCCGCTGCCTGCGCCGCCGTCATCGACGATGTGCAGAAAAGCTATGGCAGCCTGGCTATCCTGGTCAACAATGCCGGCATTACCCAGGATCAGCTGGCGATGCGCATGAAGGACGAGGAGTGGGACAGCGTGATCGCCACCAATCTGTCGGCGGTTGCTCGCCTGTCGCGCGCGGTCCTGCGCGGCATGATGAAAGCGCGTCATGGGCGTATTATTAATATCACGTCGGTGGTCGGTTCCTCGGGCAATGCCGGGCAGATGAATTACGCGGCGGCCAAGGCCGGCGTGGCGGGCATGAGCCGGGCGCTGGCGCGCGAGATCGGCAGCCGCAACATCACCGTCAACTGCATCGCCCCGGGTTTCATCGATACCGACATGACCAAGGTGCTGAGCGAAGAGCAGCATGCCGCGCTGCTGACCCAGATTCCGCTGGCGCGCCTGGGTGCGCCCGAGGACATCGCCCACGCTGTGGCCTTCCTGGCCGGACCGCAGGCGGCGTACATCACAGGTACCACCTTGCACGTGAACGGCGGCATGTACATGAATTGATGGATAATTGATAAGATCGCGCCCGGATCGGCCTGACGCGACGGCCTGCGGTACAGCCGAGATCGGGTGAAATCTGTTCAGTTAGCAGCACGTTCGGTGCGATTCGCGTCACTCACCGAAATTAGTTTTTCAACGCGCAAACCTGCTAAAATGCGCGCACTTTCCGTAACACACACAATGGAGCCATAACATGTCGGATATCGAACAACGCGTTAAAAAAATCGTCGCTGAGCAACTGGGCGTTGCAGAAGTAGACATCAAAATCGAATCCTCGTTCGTTGACGACCTCGGCGCAGATTCCCTCGACACCGTTGAGCTGGTAATGGCACTGGAAGACGAATTCGAAATGGAAATCCCTGACGAGCAGGCTGAGAAAATCACCACCGTCAAGCAAGCCATCGACTACGCTACGGCGCACGTCAAGGCCTAAGTTTTACAAGTTTTCGGGAGAATCGCTTGAGTCGTTCACGAAATCGTCGTGTCGTCATCACCGGCCTGGGCTGTGTTTCACCGATCGGCAATACGATTGCCGACGCGTGGAGTGCGGCGCTGGCCGGCAAGTCGGGCATCGCCAACATCACCAAGTTCGACGCCCAGCCCTTTTCGACCCGTTTCGCGGGCGAAGTCAAAGGCTTCAATGTCGAAGAGTACATGCCTGGCAAGGACGCCCGCCATATGGATACCTTCATCCATTACGGCATGGCGGCCGGGATCCAGGCCTGGCAGGATTGCGGCCTGACCGTCACGGAAGAAAATGCCGAACGCATCGGCGTGATCGTCGGCTCGGGCATCGGCGGCTTGCCGCTGATCGAGGACACCAAGGACGAATACAGCAAGCGCGGACCGCGCCGTATTTCGCCGTTCTTCGTGCCTGCTTCCATCATCAACATGATTTCGGGCAACCTGTCGATCAAGTACGGCATGCGCGGCCCGAATCTGGCCATCGTCACCGCCTGCACCACCGGCCTGCACAGCATCGGCGCGGCCGGCCGCCTGATCGAATACGGCGACGCCGACGTGATGATTGCGGGCGGCGCCGAGGCGACCATTTCGCCGCTGGGCCTGGGCGGTTTCGCCTCGGCACGCGCGCTGTCGTCGCGCAATGACGATCCGGCCACCGCCTCGCGTCCCTGGGACCGCGACCGCGATGGATTCGTCCTGGGCGAAGGCGCCGGCGTGATGGTGCTGGAAGAGTACGAGCATGCGAAAGCGCGCGGCGCCAAGATTTACGCCGAGCTGATCGGTTTCGGCATGAGCGCCGATGCCTATCACATGACTTCGCCGGTCGAGGATGGCAGCGGCGCCAGCCGGTGCATGGTCTCGGCGCTGAGCAACGCCGGCATCAATGCCGACCAGGTCAACTATGTCAATGCGCACGGCACCTCGACCCCGCAGGGCGACGTGGCGGAAGTGCAGGGCATCAAGAAGACTTTCGGCGCGCATGCGCACAAGCTGGTGGTCAATTCCACCAAGTCGATGACCGGCCACCTGCTGGGCGGCGCCGGCGGCCTGGAAGCGGTGTTCGCCGCGCTGGCGGTGCACCACCAGGTGTCGCCGCCGACGATCAACCTGTTCAACCAGGACCCGGCCTGCGATCTGGATTTCTGCGCCAACACGGCGCGTGAAATGAAGATCGATTATGCCGTCAAGAACTCGTTCGGTTTCGGCGGCACCAACGGCACCCTCGTGTTCGCCAAGGCGCCTTAAGCGGCCAGGCAGCCAGCGGCGGCGCCGGGTCCATCCCAGGCGCGCGCCGGCACGGCAGAGCGCGCGTCCCGTCAGGTGACGCGCGTTTTTATTTGCCTCCCCGATCGTCTTTCCCGCCTTTCCGGTCTTTTCCAGGGCCTGCCTGAACTCGCGGCGGCTCCGGCGGTCTTACTGCCTGGACGCCGCCGCCGGCGTTCGTGCGCACCTACCATCTCCATCCATGTCGATTGCGGTTTCCGCTGTCATCCGGCCGTCGCGCGGGCTGCGCCTGGCGCTGGCCGGCTTCGGCGCGCTCCACCTGCTTGCCCTTGTGCTGCTTGCCTGGCGGCCTGATTTCGCGGCCTTTCCTGCCCTGGTTTGCGGGGCGGCGGCCGCGCTTTGCCTGCGCCGGGCGGCCCGTTTTGAAATGACGCGCCGGATTGATATTTCTGGAGTCGGGGAGATTGGGCTGACGGTACAACAGAGCTTGGGCGCGCCATGTGCGGCGCCCGTCAGGATGCGGCTTTTACCGGGCTCGACACTATGGCCTGTGTGCCTCTTCCTGCGCTTGCAGCCCGATGGCGGGGGCCGTGTCCTGATCCTCGCGATCCTGCCGGTCAGCATGGCGAGCCCGCAGCGGCGTCAACTTGCCGTCGCGATAAGGACCATTGCCGGACGGGACAATAAATTTTTCGCGAAACACAAAATACTTTGAACTTATTGCAACGGGCCAACTCTATAGACTTAGGGACCCGCCCACGCCGCAGCCAAGAGGGCAAGGTCAGTGACGACAGAACGCGAGTGTGATCAACTGCTGGTTGAGCGCGTCCAGGCTGGCGACCGGCAGGCGTTCGATCTGCTGGTTGGAAAGTATCAGCGCAGGCTGATGCGGCTGGTGTCGCGCCTGGTCCATGACCCGGCCGAAGCCGAGGACGTCGTACAAGAAACGTTTATCAAGGCTTACCGTGCCTTGAGGCATTTTAGAGGGGATTCCGCGTTTTATACCTGGCTGTACAGGATAGGCATTAATACAGCAAAGAATTTTCTCGTCACACAGGGCAGGCGTGCCCCGACCTCGACCGAGGCCGATGCGGAGCGCGCCGAAGCGTTTGACGATGCGGACAGCTTACGCGACATCAATACGCCGGAATCGGTGTTGGCGAGCAAGCAGATCGCGTTCACGGTCAATGCCGCGATGGAGGCGCTGCCGCTGGAATTGCGGACCGCGATTGTTCTGCGCGAAATTGAAGGTTTGAGCTACGAGGAAATTTCTGAAGTCATGGCTTGTCCGATAGGGACGGTCCGCAGCCGGATATTCCGCGCGCGTGAAGTCATCGCCGAAAAGTTGAGGCCGCTTCTCGACTTGCCGGTTGACAAACGACGTTAGGTGTAGCGATGATCGACATACTCGGTAAACTTTTGGTCACACACCTACGGTGATGGAATACTGATGGACACACATAAAAAAATCCGCGAGCACATCTCGGCACTGGTCGACGGTGAACTGCCGGCCCATGAGGTGGAACTGGCCTTTGCCGCGCTGCATGCGGCGGACGGCAAGCAGGCCTGGAATACCTACCACCGAATCGGCGACGTCCTGCGTGCGCAAGCCACGCCGGCGCTGTCGGACGGTTTCGAAGCGCGCCTGGCCGCCCGCCTGGCGGCCGAGCCCGAACCGGGCCGGCGCGGCCCGCGCCCGGCGCCGGACGCCGCCGTCAGACGCGCGCCGGCCGGCATGAACGCGGCCGCCGCCACGGCCGCCGCCGCTGCCGCCGCCGCCGCGGTGGCCACCACCGCAGCGGCCGGCACTGGTGCCAGCGGCGCGCTGGCCGGCGGTGGCGCCCTGGGCGCCGAGCTGCCCGACGCCCAGGCGGTGCTCAGCCCGAAACCCGCCGTCGTTACGGTGTCCTGAAGGCGGCCAGCCCCGCACCATGGCCGGCGGCCCTGGCCCTGGGGCGGCGCACGGCGTGGCGCACGCAGTGGGCCGCGACAAACATGGGGCTTTTCGCTTACCATAAGGTCATCATTCCCTTCCCACCATCGATGACCATGACCCTGAACCCCGGCCGCAAGCTCATTTCCGCCCTGATATTCGCCAGCACCCTCGGCGGCACCGGCCTGTTGATCGGCGCGCCGGCCGGAGCCGCCCCAGTGACGCCAGGCGCGCCGCTGGTGACGGGTCTGCCCGACTTCACCGACCTGATCGACAAGGTCGGCCCCGCCGTCGTGAATATCCGCACCACCGAAAAAATCCGCATGGGGCAGGCCGGACCCGGGGACGAGGAAATGCAGGAATTCCTGCGCCGCTTCTTTGGCGGCGCGGCCCCGCGCGCGCCCGGCCAGACTCCGCGCCGGCGCGCTCCCCAGCCCCAGGAAGAAGAAGTCCAGCGCGGTGTCGGCTCCGGTTTCATCATTTCCAATGACGGCTTCGTGCTGACCAATGCCCACGTGGTCGAGGGCGCCGACGAAGTGCTGGTGACCCTGACCGACCGCCGTGAATTCAAGGCCAAGGTGCTGGGGGCCGACAAGCGCTCCGATGTGGCCCTGCTCAAGGTCGATGCCAGCAAGCTGCCCTTCCTGACGGTGGGCGACTCGAGCAGGATCCGGGTCGGCGAATGGGTGATCGCGATCGGCTCGCCTTTCAACCTGGACAACACCGTCACCGCCGGCATCATCTCGGCCAAGGCGCGCGACACCGGCGACTACCTGCCGCTGATCCAGAGCGATGTGGCGGTCAATCCCGGTAACTCGGGCGGCCCCCTGATCAATATGCGGGGCGAAGTCATCGGCATCAATTCCCAGATCGCTACCTTGTCAGGCGGCTATAACGGCATTTCCTTCGCGGTGCCGATCGACGAGGTGATCCGCGTGTCGGACCAGCTCAAGAAATCCGGCAAGGTCACGCGCGGCCGCCTCGGCGTCGAGATCGGCGAAGTGAGCAAGGATGTGGCCGAGTCCCTGGGCCTGGGCAAGGCGCGCGGGGTCGAAGTGTCGCGCGTGGAAGCGGGCGGGCCGGCCGAAAAAGGCGGCATCAAGGTGGGCGACATCATCCTCAAATTCAACGGCCAGGCGATCGAACGCACCGCCGACCTGCCGCGCCTGGTGGGCGCCAGCCCGGTCGGCAGCAAGGCCGTGGTGACGGTCTGGCGCAAGGGCCAGCAGCAGGATATTCAGGTCGGCATCGTCGAGCTGGAAGACGAGAAGGCGCCCAAAAAGCCGCCGCTCAAGAAACCCAAGCCGGACACCGTGGCCAACGCCATCGGCCTGCATGTGTCCGACCTGACGGAGGCCCAGCGCAAGGAGCTGAAGATCGATGCCGGCGTGCTGGTCGACGCCAGTGAAGGGGCCGCGGCGCGTGCCGGCCTGCGTACAGGCGACCTGATCCTGCAACTGAATAATGTCGAGGTCAGGGATGCCAGGACCTTCAACGGCATGGTGGCCAAGCTCGACCCGAAAAAGAGTGTGGCCATCCTGGTGCGGCGCGAGGAAAACACGCAGTACGTGGTCATCAAGCCGCGTCAATAAGCAGGGGACCGCCACGCTGTGATTCCCTTTACCCTGTATTCGCGCGGCTACTGCCACCTGTGCGAGGACATGCTCGAGGCCCTCAAGGCCCTGCAGACCCGCGATCTGCGCTTTGCCGTCGAGGTCATCGATGTCGACGCCGACGCGGCCCTGGTGGCACGCTTCGATGAACTGGTCCCGGTGCTCTACGGCGACCTGGCGAAACCGGAGCTGTGCCACTACTTTCTCGATGCCGGCGCGGTGCACGCGTATATCGATAACTACCAGCAAGGACCGGGTGTGTCTATTTAGCAATATTTTCCGTGTTTTCGGCAGAAACCGGGCTTTCTACCCTGAAATCCGGTAAAATGCGGGGGTCGGAAAAAGCTTCTGTCCTGATCACCTTCGCTGCTCACTTGACTAAGCGCTCGCCTGGGGATTGCCATGCCCCCCACGGAGCGCTTTTTTCATATGGCGCGGCCGTTCGGGATCCAGAATCCGGCCACGCGTTCGCCGCGGCTCGTCCCGTCAATCAACCTGGTTTTGAATTGCATCAATGAACAATATACGTAACTTCTCGATCATCGCCCACATCGATCACGGCAAGTCGACCCTGGCCGACCGCATCATCCAGATCTGCGGCGGCCTGTCCGACCGCGACATGGAAGCGCAGGTGCTCGATTCGATGGACCTGGAGCGCGAGCGCGGCATCACCATCAAGGCCCAGACGGCCGCGCTGCACTACAAGGCGCGCGATGGCGTGGTCTACAACCTGAACCTGATCGACACCCCGGGCCACGTCGACTTCAGCTATGAAGTGTCGCGCTCGCTGTCAGCCTGCGAAGGCGCGCTGCTGGTGGTCGATGCCTCCCAGGGCGTGGAAGCCCAGACCGTGGCCAATTGCTACACCGCGCTCGACCTGGGTGTGGAAGTGGTGCCGGTGCTCAACAAGATCGACTTGCCGCACGCCGACCCGGCCAATGCGATTGCCGAGATCGAAGACGTGATCGGGATCGATGCCACCGACGCGGTGAAATGCTCGGCCAAGAGCGGCCTGGGCGTGGAAGACGTGCTCGAATCCTTGATCGCCAGGGTGCCGCCGCCCAAGGGCGACCCGGACGCACCGCTGCAGGCGCTGATCGTCGACTCCTGGTTCGACAACTACGTCGGCGTGGTGATGCTGGTGCGCGTGATGAACGGCACCCTGAAGCCGAAAGAAAAGATTCTCCTGATGGCATCGGAATCGGTGCAGCTGGTCGAGAGCGTGGGCGTGTTCAGCCCGAAATCGCAATCCCTGCCGCAGATTTCCGCCGGCCAGGTGGGCTTCGTGATTGCCGGCATCAAGGAACTCAAGGCCGCCAAGGTGGGCGACACCGTCACCCACGCGGCCAAGCCGGCCCCGGCCCCGCTGCCCGGCTTCAAGGAAGTCCAGCCCCAGGTGTTCGCCGGCCTGTTCCCGGTCGATTCGCACCAGTACGACGCCCTGCGCGACTCGCTCGAAAAGCTCAAGCTCAATGACGCGGCCCTGATGTACGAGCCGGAAGTGTCGCAGGCGCTGGGCTTTGGCTTCCGCTGCGGCTTCCTTGGCCTCTTGCACATGGAAATCGTGCAGGAGCGCCTGGAGCGCGAATTCGATATGGACCTGATCACCACGGCGCCGACCGTGGTGTACGAAGTGATCATGCGCGATGGCAGCCTGGTGCGGGTGGACAATCCCTCCAAGATGCCGGACCCGTCCAAGATCGAGGAAGTGCGCGAGCCGATCGTCACGGTCAATCTCTACATGCCGCAGGAATACGTGGGCTCGGTCATCACCCTGTGCATCGGCAAGCGCGGCGTGCAGATGGACATGAGCTACCACGGCCGCCAGGTCAAGCTGATCTACGAAATGCCGATGGCCGAGATCGTGCTGGACTTCTTCGACAAGCTCAAGTCGACCTCGCGCGGCTACGCCTCGATGGACTACGAGTTCAAGGAATACCGGGCCGCGGACGTGGTCAAGGTCGACATGCTGATCAACAGCGAAAAAGTCGATGCCCTGGCCATCATCGTGCACCGCGCCAACAGCCAGTTCCGCGGCCGCCAGGTGGCGGCCAAGATGCGCGAACTGATTCCGCGCCAGATGTTCGACGTGGCCATCCAGGCCGCCATCGGCGCCAACGTGATTTCGCGCGAGAACGTCAAGGCGCTGCGCAAGAACGTGCTGGCCAAGTGCTATGGCGGCGACATCAGCCGCAAGAAGAAACTGCTCGAGAAGCAAAAGGCCGGCAAGAAGCGCATGAAGCAGGTGGGCTCGGTGGAAATCCCGCAAGAGGCTTTCCTGGCAATCTTACAAGTGGATGAGAAATGAATCTGCAAACGATTTTGAGTAATTTTGCATTGATCCTGTTCGTGGCGATGGTCCTGACGGGCATCATCTGGTTCCTCGACGTCTTTTACTTTGCCAAGCAGCGCAGGCGCGCCGCCGATGCGGCCCTGGCCGCCTTCGATGCGCGCAATGCCCAGCTGACCGCCCAGGGTGTCAAGCCCGACAATGTCAGCCGCAGCGCGATCGAGGCCGGCATCCTGCGCCAGCCGACCTGGATCGAGTATTCCGGCAGTTTCTTCCCCGTGATCGCGCTGGTGTTTTTCCTGCGCTCCTTCCTGTACGAACCCTTCAAGATCCCCTCGACCTCGATGGTGCCGACCCTGCTGGTGGGCGACCTGATCCTGGTGAACAAGTACACCTATGGCATCCGCCTGCCGGTGCTGAACCAGAAAATCATCGACGTCAACGACCCGCAGCGCGGCGACGTGATGGTGTTCAAATATCCCAAGGATATGAGCCAGGATTACATCAAGCGGGTGATCGGCGTACCGGGTGATAAAATCACCTACGAAAACAAGCGCTTAACCGTCAACGATAAGGAAGTTTCTTACACGGCGATGGATGACTACCTCGATGACGAGGCACCCGTGTACCATAAGCAATACATGGAAAACCTGGCCGGCACCCCGCACCGCATCCTGAACATGGAAAGCAAGCGCACCTTCGAGCTGTCCCAGGTGGAGAATTTTCCCAACCATGAGGCGTGCACTTATTCCTACGAGAAATTTACTTGTATCGTACCGCAAGGCAATTACTTTATGATGGGCGATAATCGGGACAATAGCGCCGACAGCCGTTACTGGGGATTCGTTCCCAATAAGAACATTGTCGGCAAGGCCTTCTTTGTCTGGATGAACCTGGGTAATCTGAAACGTATCGGTGGCATACACTAGCCTTGAAGGAAGAACAACATGGTCGGAATAAAGCAAGTCAACCTGCGTGCGCAGCGCGGCGTATCATTGTCAGGATTAATCGTCTTGCTGGCCATTATCGGCATGGTCGCGGTACTTGCCATGAAGGTGTTTCCGACCTTTATCGAATACCGCGCGGTGAAAAACGCCATTGTGGCCGGCAAGGCCTCGGGCGGCACGCCCAAGGAAATCAAGGATTCCTTTAACCGCAATGCGGACATCAACAATGTCACCGCGCTGACTGGCAAGGACTTGATCATCACCAAGGACACGGGCGAGACCCAGGTAGCGTTTGCCTACGACAAGGACATCGAACTGTTTACCAACGTCAAGCTGGTGATTCATTACCAGGGCACCACCGACCCGACCGGCAAGATTCCGGAAAAACCACCCGCCGAACCAAGCCGCTAACCCTTACCCGACAAGGGCAGAACCACACAAGACGATCGACGATGAATCTTCAGTTATTGCAGACGCGCTTAGGATATACGTTCCAGGATGCTGGCCTGTTGCAGCAAGCCTTGACGCACCGCAGCCATAGCAGCCTGCATAACGAGCGCCTGGAGTTCCTGGGCGATTCGATCCTGAACTGCGTCGTCGCCTCGGTCCTGTACGAGCGCTTCAATGCGATCGACGAGGGCGACCTGTCGCGCCTGCGCGCCAATCTGGTCAAGCAGCAGTCGCTCTACGAAATCGCCCAGAAGCTGGAACTGTCGCAATTCCTGCGCCTGGGCGAGGGCGAACTCAAGTCGGGTGGCTTTCGCCGTCCCTCGATCCTGGCCGATACCCTGGAAGCCTTGCTCGGCGCGATTTTTCTCGATGCCGGCTTTAATGCCGCGCGCGACGTGATCCGGGCCTTTTACATTCCCATCCTCGATTCGGTCGACCCGCGCACTCTGGGCAAGGATGCCAAGACCCTGCTGCAGGAATTCCTGCAAAGTAAAAAAATCTCGCTGCCGACCTACAACGTCGTGGCCACGCACGGCGCCGCCCACAGCCAGGAATTCGAAATCGAATGCCTGGTGCCCAAGCTCGGGATCCAGGTCTACGGCCGCGGCGGCAGCCGGCGCGCCGGCGAGCAGGCCGCCGCCAAGCTGGCGCTGGAAGTGGCCGAGCAAGCCTTGCTCAAGTCGCCCCCGGCCGGGCGCAAGACCAAGCCGCGCGCCGCCCAGCTCAAGCTGGCCGGCATCGCCACCATCCAGAGCGACGGCGACGGCGAAGACGACAGCCTGGCTGACACAGCACCGGCCCCGGCAGTGGCGCCTGCCACGCCGGCCGCAGCCGCCACCAAGGCCAGCGGCAATGCCGGCGACGCCAAGCCCCCTAAACATCCGCATCCAGAAACGAAGTCAGCATGAACACCACAACTACCCCAGACAACTTCCGTTGTGGCTATATCGCCATCGTCGGCCGCCCCAACGTGGGCAAATCGACCCTGATGAACGTCCTGATCGGCGCCAAGGTCTCGATCACCTCGCGCAAGGCCCAGACCACGCGCCACCGCATCACCGGCATCATGACCCATGACGACGCCCAGTTCATCTACGTCGACACGCCGGGTTTCCAGACGCGCCACTCCAACGCCCTGAACAAGACGCTCAACAAGACGGTCACGAATACCCTGATCTCGGCCGACGTGATCCTGTACCTGATCGAAGCGGGCACCTTTGGCCCGGCCGACCAGCAAGTGATCGACCTGTTGCCGAAAGATGTGCCTTGTCTCTTGGTCATCAACAAATCGGACCGGGTCAAGGACAAGGCCGCGCTCATGCCCTTCGCCCAGGAAATCGCCGCCAAGCATAACTTTGCCGCGATTGTGCCGGTGTCGGCCAAGCTGAAGTTCCAGCTCGACGCCCTGCAGGGCGAGATCAAGCGCTTCCTGCCGGAAAACGCGCCGATTTTTGGACCGGACGACATCACCGACCGCAGCGAAAAATTCCTCGCCTCCGAGATCGTGCGCGAGAAACTGTTCCGCCTGGTGGGCGACGAGCTGCCTTACACCAGCACCGTGCTGATCGAGAAATTCGAACAGGAAGGCGACCTGCGGCGCGTGTTCGCCGCCATCCTGGTCGAGCGCGACACCCACAAGTCCATGGTCATCGGCAACAAGGGCGCGCGCCTGAAGGAAGTGTCCACCCAGTCCCGTCTGGACATGGAAAAGCTGTTTGGCGGTCCGGTCTACCTGGAAATCTGGGTCAAGGTCAAATCCGGCTGGGCCGACAACGAAGCGGGCCTGCGCGCCTACGGCTACGAGTAAGCCGGAGCCGCCCGCCACGCGCATGCCCACCACCGACGCCGACCTGACCGCAACGCTTGCCGTTGCGCCTGCCGCGGGGGTGGCGGCGGCGCCGAAAGCGGCGCCAAAGCGCAGCCGCGCGCCCCAGCGCAATGACCGCGTCACCGGCCAGCCGGCCTTCGTACTGCACAGCTATCCCTACAAGGAAACCAGCCTGATCGTGGACATGTTCACGCGCGACTTCGGCCGCGTGGGCCTGGTGGCCAAGGGCGCCAAGCGGCCGTTTTCCAAGCTGCGCGGCGCGCTCCAGACCTTCCAGCCGCTTGCCGGTTCCTGGAGCGGCAAATCCGAGCTGCGCACCCTGATCGATGCCGAATGGGTAGGCGGCATGCTGCCGCTCGAAAAAACCGCGCTGCTGTGCGGCTTCTACCTGAACGAACTGCTGGTCAAGCTGCTGGCGCGCGACGACCCGCATCCTGCCCTGTTCGACCACTACGTCGCCACGCTCAACCAGCTGGCGCACAATGAACCCGCCCCCATCGTCTTGAGAAAGTTCGAAAGAGCCTTACTTAAGGAGACGGGCGTGGCGGCCGACTTCACCCGCTGCACCAGTACCCGCGCCGCGGTCGAACCGGACGCCGACTACGTGGTCGATCCGGAGCGCGGGCCGCGGCCCAGCCGACCGGCCGACGTCTGGCCTGTGGTGAGCGGCAAGACCCTGCTCGACATGGAGCGCGAGGATTATCTCGACCCGGCCACCCAGGCGCAAAGCAAGCAGCTGATGCGTTTTCTGCTGGCGCACCACCTGGGCGGGGCGCCGCTCAATACGCGCCAGATCCTGATCGACCTGACGCAGTTATAAAACGCCGTACATCAACCATTGGAACGCCGCCATGAGTTTTCTGCACCCTAGCGGCCCGGTCATCGACCTGGGCGTCAACATCGACCACGTAGCGACCCTGCGCAATGCGCGCGGCACGGTCTATCCGGACCCGCTGCGCGCCGCCATGCTGGCCGAGCAGGCCGGCGCCGATGTCATCACCCTGCACCTGCGCGAAGACCGCCGCCACATCAAGGATGCCGACGTGATCGCGCTGCGCCCGCAGCTGATGACGCGCATGAACCTGGAAGCCGCGGTGACGCAGGAGATGATCGACTTCGCCTGCACCATCAAGCCGCAGGACGTGTGCCTGGTGCCGGAACGGCGTGAAGAAGTGACGACCGAAGGCGGGCTTGATGTGATCCGCTACTACAAGGAAGTTGAGGCGGCGGTGCGCCAGCTGCAGGGCGAGGGCATTCGCGTGAGCCTGTTCATCGACGCCGACAAGGAGCAGATCGCCGCTGCCGCCGCAGTAGGCGCACCGGTGATCGAGCTGCACACCGGCCGCTACGCCGAAGCGGAGATGGGCAGCGAGGCATTCGCGCGCGAGCTCGAACGCATCAAGGCCGGGGCCCGCTTCGGCGTCGAGCGCGGCCTGAAAGTCAATGCCGGCCATGGCCTGCACTACACCAATGTGCAGCCGGTGGCGGCCATCGGCGACATCGGCGAACTCAATATCGGGCATGCGATTGTCGCCCACGCGGTGTTTGCCGGCTTCGAAAACGCCGTGCGCGAAATGAAGGCCATCATGGTCGCCGCGCGCCTGGGCGTCGCGCTGGGCCGCCAGCCATGATCTACGGGATCGGCACTGACATCGTCCAGATCTCGCGCATCGAGGCGGCGCTGGCGCGCAACGGGGACCGCTTCGCCGCCAAAATCCTGGGGCCGGAAGAAATGCTCAAGTTCCAGGCGCGGCGCGCCAAGAACGAGATCCGCGGCATGCGTTTTCTGGCCACGCGCTTCTCGGCCAAAGAAGCGTTTTCCAAGGCCATCGGGCTGGGCATGCGCATGCCCATGACCTGGCGCAGCGCCCAGATGCTCAATGCGCCGAGCGGCAAGCCGACCATTGTCTGCAGTGGCGCGCTGGCCGACTTTATGCGTCAACATAAGCTCAGTGCGCAGGTGACCATCAGCGACGAGGCCGAGTACGGCGTCGCTTTCGTGATCGTCACCCAGGAAGCCTGACTCCCCTGAATTATCGAATCTGTGATGACCGAAGCAAGCCAAGTAACTGCAGTCCCCGTCGATCCACCGGCCACGCCCAGCGCGCGCGAGCAGGTGCTGGCCACCGTCGCCAAGCTGCCAGGCCTGCCGGGCGTGTACCGCTATTTCGACGCCAACGACGCCGTGCTCTACGTCGGCAAGGCGCGCGACCTCAAGAAGCGCGTCTCGAGCTACTTCCAGAAGAACCTCGCCAGTCCGCGCATCGCCATGATGGTCGAGCGCATCGCGCGCCTGGAGACCACCGTCACGCACAGCGAAGCCGAAGCCCTGATCCTGGAAAACAACCTGATCAAGACGCTCAAGCCGCGCTTCAACATCCTGTTCCGCGACGATAAATCCTATCCCTACCTGAAGATCACCGGTGGCGAGGTGCCGCGCATGGCCTACTACCGCGGCGCGGTCGACAAGAAGAACCAGTACTTCGGTCCCTTCCCGAGCGCCTGGGCGGTCAAGGAGTCGATGCAGATCCTGCAGAAGGTCTTCATGCTGCGTACCTGCGAAGACAGCGTGTATTCGAACCGCACCCGTCCCTGCCTGCTGCACCAGATCGGGCGCTGCAGCGGTCCCTGTGTGGACCTGATCAAGCCGGAAGACTACAAGCTCGATGTCGACAACGCCGCCAAGTTCCTGCGCGGTCGCCAGAGCGAAGTCATGGCCGACCTGGAAGCGAAGATGCACGCCTATGCCGGCGAGCTCAAATTCGAGCAGGCCGCCAATGTGCGCAACCAGATCCAGTCGCTGGCGCGCGTGCTGCACCAGCAAAGCATGGAAACCGGCGGCGACGCCGACGTCGACATCATCGCCGTGGTGGTGCAGGGCGGTAGAGCCTGCGTCAACCTGGCCATGGTGCGCGGCGGGCGCCACCTCGGTGACCGCGCCTACTTCCCGACCCAGGTCAGCGATGCCGCCGCGATTGCCGAAGGCGCCATCGAATGCGAAGTGCTGGCCGCCTTCCTGGCGCAGCACTACAGCGAAAAATTCATCCCGGGCGTGCTGATTCTGAATATCGAATTCGACCAGCCGGCCCTGATGGCCGCCCTGGCCGAGCAGTGCGGGCACCGCATCAGCCTGATCTTCCAGCCGCAGGGGCAGCGCCGCCAGTGGCTGGAAATGGCGCAGAAGGGCGCCGACATCTCGCTTGCGCGCCTGCTGTCCGAACAAGGCTCGCAGCAATCGCGCACGCGCGCGCTGGCCGAGGCGCTGGCGCTCGACACCGAGGATCTCGACACCTTGCGCGTGGAGTGCTTCGACATCAGCCACACCATGGGCGAAGCGACCCAGGCGTCCTGCGTGGTGTTCCACCACCACGCCATGCAGAACGGCGAATACCGGCGCTACAACATCAACGGCATCACGCCCGGAGACGATTACGCCGCCATGCGCCAGGTCCTGATGCGGCGCTACGAAAAAGTCGCCAGCGGCGATGGCGTCATGCCCGACGTAGTGCTGATCGACGGCGGCAAGGGCCAGATCGAAATGGCGCGCCAGGTATTCGCCGAACTGGGACTCGACATCAGCCTGATCGTGGGCGTAGCCAAGGGCGAGGGCAGGCGCGTGGGTCTCGAGACCCTGATGTTCGTCGATGGCCGGCCGGCCCAGGAACTGGGCAAGGAATCGGCGGCACTGATGCTGGTGGCCCTGATCCGCGACGAAGCGCACCGCTTCGCCATCACCGGCATGCGCGCCAAGCGCGCCAAGACGCGCCAGACCTCGCGCCTGGAAGAGATCGAGGGCATCGGCGCCAAGCGGCGCCAGAAGCTGCTGGCGCGCTTTGGCGGCCTGCGTGGCGTGGTCGATGCCAGCGTCGAGGACTTGATGTCGGTGGAAGGTATCTCCACGCAACTGGCCGAAGAGATCTACCGCCAGCTGCATTGAGCGCAGGCCGATGGGACGTGCCCGCCCGGCCACCACATTCCACGGATCGTCGGGTGGGCACCTCGTGCCCACCGACGCCGCCAGCAATACGCGGCAGGCCCGGCAATCCACCCGAACTGGTTAAAACCCCTGCGCCAAGGTAGACTAGCGGCGCAAGCATTTCCTAACGCCTAACCAGTCCGCGCCTCTATGCCTTTTAACATCCCGATCCTTCTGACCTGGTTACGCGTCGCCCTGATTCCCCTTGTCGTCGGCGTCTACTACCTCCCGCTCCACTGGCTTCCGCGCTCGGACCAGGACCTGGCCGCCACGCTTGTATTTATCATCGCCGCCGTCACCGACTGGTTCGACGGCTTCCTGGCGCGGCGCTGGAACCAGACCTCGGCCTTCGGCGCCTTCCTCGACCCGGTGGCGGACAAGCTGATGGTGGCCGGCGCCTTGCTGGTGCTGGTGCACCTGGACCGCGTGGACCACTTCATCGCCTTCATCATCATCGGCCGCGAGATCGCGATTTCCGCGCTGCGCGAATGGATGGCGCAGATCGGCGCCTCGCGTTCGGTGGCGGTCAGCTCGATCGGCAAGATCAAGACCGCCGCCCAGATGACCGCTATCCCCATGCTGCTGTGGCACGACATGCTGTTCCGCGTGATCGACACCCAGCTGCTGGGCGACTACCTGATGTACCTGGCCGCGATCCTGACGGTGTGGTCGATGTTCTACTACATGCGCCTGGCCTGGCCGCTGATCAAGGAAAAGGCCGGCATGATGGAGTAGGGCGCGCGCCATTGCGCTGACGCCCGGATAATCGTCGGGTGGGCACCCCGTGCCCACCGCGCGCGCCACGGACGCATCGCGCCAGCTCCGATAAACATCTCCAGACTCAACCTTGACAAGCCGCCCAGATCATCTATAATGCCTGCCTGTTGTGAACGACGCGGGAGTAGCTCAGTTGGTAGAGCGCAACCTTGCCAAGGTTGAGGTCGAGAGTTCGAGACTCTTCTCCCGCTCCAGAAATTTGGAGAATGTGTCGTAAGGTTATCCTTGGAAAATGCGTCACTTTCTGCGATAATCGTTGTCTTGCAAATGCGGGAGTAGCTCAGTTGGTAGAGCGCAACCTTGCCAAGGTTGAGGTCGAGAGTTCGAGACTCTTCTCCCGCTCCAGTTCGCTGGAAGCAGTGCAGGCAGTAGTAAAGTAGTTATGTAAGGCTCCAATGCGGGAGTAGCTCAGTTGGTAGAGCGCAACCTTGCCAAGGTTGAGGTCGAGAGTTCGAGACTCTTCTCCCGCTCCAGAATTCAAAAGGGAAGCCTGGCTTCCCTTTTTTGTCAGTCCTCTCCGGGCTGCATGGTAAAAGTTTCTGGCGAGGTAGCAAAGAGGTTATGCAGCGGCCTGCAAAGCCGTTTAGACGGGTTCGATTCCCGTCCTCGCCTCCAGAAAATCAAGGACTTAGCTCACTTTGAGCTGGTCCGAATCAGGTTCACACCTCCCGGTTTTGGAGGTGCACCTACCGTGAAACGGCCTACTGGTTGTTGACGATGCGGTCTCCCCGACCTAGCATCACCGGTATGGCTTCCGTCAAAAAGACCCCCTCGGGCACCTTTCAGCTTTGCATCAAGAACAAGCTTCTCCCGAAGACCTTGTGGGTCACGTTCGACACGTTTGAAGCGGCGCAACAATACGGGTCACAGCTTGAAGGTTTGCTCGCCCAGGGTGTCATCCCTGCAGCGTTGCTCAAACCGGACTCGGTAAAAGTTGGCGGTTGGACAATTGGCCGCTGCATTGCGGAATACCTTCGTCATAATTCGATTCCCGTCTCGGAAATCAAGCTGCTCGATACGGTCCGACCATCGCTCGCGCTGGTGCATACGGGGACACTGAATTACGACTGGGCTGAAGGGTGGATCCGCACCATGAAGCGCGACACCAATTTGGCGCCCTCGACCATCCGGCACCGGCATGGCGCCCTGGCACGCTGCTTCGACTGGATGATACGCAAGCACCCCGAGGTCATGGTGCAAAACCCGCTGCGGCTTTTGAAGCGCGGTTTCGCGACGTACTCGTCAGAGGATGCCGCGGTCCTGCAAGCGGGTGGCCGCGACGCGCGTGTCGATGTCGAACGGGAGCGGCGCTTAACGGAGGGTGAGGAGGAGGCCATTTTAAATGTGCTGGCTGATCGCCTCGACGAGCGCGTATTCTTCACGCTCGCTCTGGAAACTGCGATGCGAATGCGCGAGTGTTACACGCTGCATGAGTCGCAGGTGGGCGTAGCGAAAAAAACCATCCATCTCGAGCGCTCAAAAAATGGCGATAACCGGCAAGTGCCGCTATCGAGTCGTGCGCGTGAACTGATGGCCGATTACCTGCGCAGCCAGCGCTTGACCATCGCGCAGCGGGGTGGGCGGGTCTTCCCGTACTGGAGCGGGGATACGAATGTGCGGGTGCTTGACGAGACTACGTCGGAAACCTCGCGCACCTTCCGTGCGATTTTCGCTCAAGCGGGTATCGAAGGACTGACCTTTCATGACCTGCGACATGAGGCCACCTGCAGGCTTTACGAGCGCACAACACTGTCCGATGTTTTGATCGCTAAAATAACAGGGCATCGCGATCTTAAAATGTTGCGGCGATACGCCAGCCTTCGCGGCAGCGATCTGGCCGGCCACCTTTGGTGAGGCTTTTGCCTGTTTGCCCCGGCCAGTTGCGCAGCATTACAGGGACTACTAAACGCTGACAGAATTGCAGACGACACGAGGCTGAACAATGAATAGTGCTCATGCTTCAAACGCCTCCGCGATCGGTAATCTTGCTCCGGACGAATTGCGGCAGCGACTCAGCATTGTGCCGGAGGGCCGCCTCCTGGCTGAAATCGTCTGTTCCGTCTATTGGGGTGGATCCAAGGGCATCACGTTGCAGCAGGTGGAGTTGCTGAGTGATAGCAATTGGCTGCTGGCCGCCCAAATCATGCGTTACCGGCGGTCTTCCTCGTGGTCGGAAGCGCAGTTCCACGCCATCGCGTATTGGTGCAGAGATTACTATCAGCTGTCGCAGTGGGCACAGGAAGAATAGCAGCGCTTACCCCGGGACCGCGAGACTCCAATGCGGCTGCCCTGGGCTGCAGCGAAGCTGGATATGTCTCCGCTTCGTGCTCAACGTTTCAATGGCACTGTCGTGAGCGCGGGTAAGTCAGGTGCTTCCCGCCGCCGCGACTTGGGCGCCGGCGCGACGACGAATGCCACGGCGTGTGTCGTTTCCGCTTCGCGCCGTCTCGCTTCCGTGTCCGTTGCGATGTGAGATCGCAAGAAAGCGATGACGTCCTCGCGCAGAAATACCCATGACTTCCCAATACGGGTGCCTGGCAGTGCACCACGCCTAGCGTATTGCATCACCGTTTCTCCTTCGGCCCGTAAAAGTGCGGCCACTTCATCTACGCCGAGTGTTTCGAATTCGGACATGGTGCTCTCTCCAGCGGCAACGGGTCCTAGTCGACCCTAGTTTCAATTTCGCAGATTCGTAGCGATTGGATGGCTGCACGTTGAGCAGCCTTCCATCAAGGAAGGCGATAGCGACTCCTTGCGCAATGCATCGTTGATCACCAGCTAACCTACGCGCTAACACTGGGGCGATGTAATGTCCGTCGGTCGCGGCAAGCTGTCCGCCTTCCACTGCGCATTAAGGAAGTAGGGCAGCTGCTTGATATGGACTGTTTCGCGCTTCGAGCGGCTCGGATTTGACTCACCTGCGTACGTCGTGCAAACGTCGCCCATGTCCTCGGCGCGTACGATGCCAACGGAGTGACGCTCGCCGTCCGAGCAATACAAGGCGGCCCCGCCGGAGCCAGTCAGCAAGGCATCATCGATGGCGTCGCGAAGACACAGCAAGGCAGTGCGGTCGCCCGCGATGGTGGAGCGGTTGTCGAAGCGACCCGCACTTGCGATGTGCAGAACAAAAGAGCTCATTTTTTCCTCCGTTATAGAAAGATATAAATCGTTTGCGCGAATGGGTAGTAAGAGAGTGGCCCGGGACCAGCCGCGATAGCTATCTGGACCTGCTGCGTTTCAAACATGCTGGTGACGAGGGGCGGACGATGGGCCGCGCCTGGGCCGTACGCAGGTGCGGTGGCCAGCCTCCGCTACTGGCTTTGTCCTGGTACCACGCCTGCATGGCAGTGTTACTCACGACATAGTCGCTACGCGCGGAACGCCAGACCAGGGCTGGCCTGCGATCGCACAGCGATGCCAGTGCCCTCTGCACCTGCTCGGCACTTTGCTTGCATCCAGTTCGGTCTTGGAAAAAAGCCAGTGTGTCGTCATCGTACGGCCGGAATCCTGGTCCCTTATCCAGCATCCGCCACATGATTGCCTGTTCAAGCGGCGCAAGCGCGCGGTATATATCGGTCATCGACTGCTGACGGTCGAAGATGTTCTGAAGGGCGGCACGAAGCAGCCTCTCTTCGCGATGCTCGGTGACTGCGGGGCGTTCGGCGCATAATTCAGCAATCGCCGCGTGGAAGAGGGGGGCTGGTAGTCGAACAGGGAGAAGGCCAGCGCAAGCTTGTCCAGCTGCAGCGGCTGACCGCCTATGCGCTCAACCAGGCTGCTCTCATAGCGCAGATAGCCAACATCCAGGCGGGGAAGCGGGGCCAGGCACGCTTCGCGAAATGGCGCGCTGTTGGCATAGAGAAGGCGAACCTGCTTGTATGGATCGGAGCCGGCTGTCACCAGTTTCAGGCCGCGGCGCACACCGTCGTTCATGCTGCCCAGTGCGTTCTTCAGAACCTTCATTGCGTCCTCACCGCTCGATGTGGTCAGCGCATGCTGCACATCGTCCAGGATCATGACAATAGGTTGTTGTGCCATGTCCTGAATGGCTGCGAGCGCATCGCTCAATGATGCGCCGTGAGGCGCACCGATCGTTGCTGTATTCATGCGTATCCATCGCGTTGCGCGTGGCACCTCGCCATTCGCCGATACCGGCGCGCCCGCGATTGTGCACAGTTGCTTGAGCAGTTCCTCACCAACGGCCTCGTAGATGACGCGCGCCGGGTCAGTGGCTTGGTCGCGGATGAGATCACAGTGTATGACCAGGGCACCACGCGACCGGAGCTCTGGTCCGAGATCGCTTTTAAGAAAAACAGATTTCCCGGTATAGCGCGGCGCCTCCAAAAACAGCGTGTGGCCTGGAAGGTGAGGTGCCTTGTTTCGTTCGAGTTCATTGGCGAAGAAACGGGCAAGTTCGGGGCGGGCGAAATGGCGCATGATATTGGATTCGCTAGGTTAGGGGGGGGGCGACGTCAGATACTAGAGTGACGAGGTCTGGAGAGCCGTTAAGGGAAGCATGCAAGTGTTCCTGTTTGTGTTTTGTGTGTCATACAAAATTAATTTGGCACGACTAGTCCAGTATCAGAATTGAGTTCTCATGCGCTTCATCACTGCATGTAACGACTAATTCTTTTTCTACCAAGCGCCAACGTTTGCTTGCGTCAGCAAAATGAGGCTGCCGACCAGGTGGAGCTCAAAACCTAACTAGTGCGGCGGGTATCTGTGCGGGCTACGATGAGCAAGCGGCACCATGCATACCTTTGCGCGGTCTTTCAACCGACTACGACGAGCCGCATGGCATCGTCACGCAAATGCAAAATAACGATGCGAAGGCCGCCCGTCGCAGCGGGACGCCGATGACTTATGGAGATGCGAAAGCGAATGCGCGGCGTCAATTGGCAGCAGCAGGATTGACTCCAAAGGAGATCGATTGTGTAATGGCAAAGGTCGAGGAAGAGATCCGTAAGATGTGTAGCGACCTGAAGGACAGCACTGTCCTCAGAACCCCTGGCACCAAGAAAAAGCCCAAAATCTAGTCATGTCAATTCGATCAAGTTAGATCAGTAATATCAGGAGTTCCCAATGAATAACGTAAGCCAGGTGTTGCCCCAAAAGCCGCAACGAGAAGTGCAGACGGCGCTTTTTCAGACAATCGTGGGTAGCGCTCCCGGCCAATATCTCGTCCTAGCAAATTGGAACTATGAGCCAGTCGACCCGGACGAAATTACTGGGTGTGTGGTTGCCGTCGATTCATTGTCAAGCAAATTGGATTGGGAGGTCGCGCTTAGTATTCCGCGGTGGGTTATGTCAATAGCGCGATTCACACCAGATAGCTACCTGTTAGGTACAGCCGATGGGGAACTGGTAAAAATACACGACGGCCAAAAGATTGTGTGGGAAACCGGTATCGACGACGGAATCCAATGTATTTGGGGAAAGAACGACACCGATTGCTGGCTGACACACAATCAGGGCATTTCGCATTGGGAAGCAGGGCGCATTACAGATGAGTTTCCAGCAGAGAGAATTGCGCGAATTCATTCAATAGCGCCAGAGTTCGCGGTCGCGGTCGGTAGCAAAGGACAGGTTGTGCAATTTGACGGTAGATCCTGGGAGGCAGTGGAGTCGTCCCCTATCAATACGAACCTCATCGGGGTCTTCTGCGTGTCGAGAGAATTGGTATATGTCAGTGGTTGGAACGGCGTCTTGTATCGTTGGGATGGCAAAAGCAATTGGACCAGAATTTCTTTCGGCGGAGATGCAGGAATAGACCAAGCCACAATTTCCAGCCCGATTCTTTACAAAGGTAACATCTACGTCTGTGCGGGTGGCATGGGACTCTACAGGGTTGACGACGATCTGGCGCATAAAGTACTTGATTCGTACAGCAGCCGCTCGGCCGTTATTGCCGAGAAGTTGATCATTACAGGGAGTAATTCTCTTGTCGAGTATGACGGAAAGCAGTCCCGACGTGTGGTCATAAATTTGCCCTAGCGGTAGCGCGAGCGCGCCCATTTTATCGGTGGAGCATACGACCTAAACGTGTCAATGTTTATGGGGAAATGACTTGCTTCGTTTAGTGTTGAATTCGCTGTCGCCGGATCCTACTTGGCTGATCCCTTGAGCTTTTTGATACTCCATGACCAGCCTTCGGACGCTCTGTTGACAGCAGTTCGGGCCGCGCATAGGCCCGATAAATCAGCTCGTCGCGACGGGAGCGCGTACCGCCGCCCGTGTGCAGCAGGCGCTAAACGTCAATACCGACGCCAGCTGGATCCGTCATCAAGCAGGCGGGCCTACACGGTGCGCGGTGCGCTATCGACGTGGCGACGTTCCGGCCATGCTGCGTAATGGATTGAACGTGGCCTCACTTCGGTGACCTCACTCTGATGCGAGGGGGACGGAGGCGGGTAATGCCGCCTTAGCCCACTCTCTTCAGAGGGAGATTCGACGGACATCCTCCCTTACGCCAGATCGACTTTAGTCTGAACTTCGATTGATTTATCCGGTCTGTATCGTAGTATAGATACGAAATTGGAGACCGTGATCATGACTGTTCGACTCGACTTTCTAGCCATGCTGCCGCTTGTATTAGTCAGCGCTTGCACCTCCACCGCAGCTGTCAAAGAAGACAACGCCGCCACTCTCGTGGACCGGCATATAGTTGACGCTGCGCGCAGGATCGAACTGGCACAAGGTGACCTTTTCAGGTCGATCGGCGAAGTCACTCCGGTAGCCAGAAACCACATTGGAGGTCCCTTGGTCTCCGTCGTATGGAGAGGCGATGCCAGTCAGCTCCTTGCACGTCTGGCGAAGGACCGCGGGCTGAGTTTCACACCGATGGGGGTACGTCTGCCGCTCCCCGTCTCGATCAACGTGAACGGGGAGACGCTCGAGCAGGTACTGGACCGGATCCGATCCCAGGTCGGTTATCGGGCCGTTGTCGAGGCAAAACCTGAGTCACTGGTCTTGCTATACAACCGTCCGACGCCTTAAGGGGACTCGCATGAAGCTACTTGCCACAGGTGCCGTGCTTTGCATGGCAAGCACGCTGGCCGGCGCTGCTCCTATCGAACCCAGGGCCCAGTATCCGCAGCGCGAAATTGGTGGGCCAGCGACACTAGATGAATTGTTGAATCCGTCCTCAAGGGCCACCACCCATATCAATCCGCTGCGAGCACAAATGCTCACCGAAGGAGCTTATACGGTCGGCTTCCGTGGCGGTATGGCCAGCCGCTCGATAACACTGACGTCGGCTCTGCGTACGCGTGCTGAAAGCCTGGATCGGATGTAACAGTTTGGACCGCTCATGAATCGGAACGGTACCACCGCGCCTGTAATAGTCCAGGCGCAGCACCTCGCGGCATTCGCGCCTGATCAGGTGCGGTTTGCCAGCCACGTGTACAGGATCGAACGCGAGGAGCGATTTGTGAGTCTACCGCCGACCTGGCGCGATTATCTGTTCGTCGGCCTGGTCACCCGTGCGGACGATAGCATACCTGCGTTCTCCTCACGGCCGCTCGATGGACAGGAGCTCACTCTGTGCCAGGATTCGGTAAGAGCGGGATGGGTGGAAGGGACAAAGCAGGCGGACGCCATCCTCGAGGCCAACTTTAACCGCCTGACGCGCGACTATACAGGCATGATTCTCTACACGGCCCTGCTGCGGCAGGGGATGATCTCTGCGACGCGGGTGGCGGAATCCAGCCTGACCGTTACCGGCGATGGGCGCCAGCTCATCCTGGGCGACTCTCTGCGGCGCCTGACCGGACGGGCGGCGTTCGACATTGATCATCGCAACTGGTTGCCTGCGTTGAGTTATGCACCAGTGTCTGCCGCAGCCAGTCCAGCCGCCCAACCAGGCGATGGCAAGTATCGTCCTGCCAAGCGCTGAGATAGCGTGGACTCGATGGAAGAACAGGATTTGATCGGCCGCTTCGATTTTGGAGGCGATTTCAGTCCCCAGAATTTCAAGCGCTTTCTGGTCTACTGCGCCGCTCGCGGAGTGTCAGACATCCTGGTGCAGGGAGGCGATTACATTTGGGTGGAGATCCATGGTCGCCAGCGACGGGCCAGCATGCACACCATCAAGCAGGGACAATTAGTTGCGCTGCTATCAACGGTCTGGCAGGCCGAAGTCGAAAGCCATATGCGCGGAGGCAGTGGAGCGGACCGCTCGCTCGAGCTTGCAGGCCAGGAAGATGGTTTGGATCGAGGCGTGGTCCTGCGTTTCCGCTGCAATTTCGTGCAGGCGCGTATCGCCCGGCTCGACGAGGCATACGCGATTACGATGCGTGTCATCCCTTCTGCATTGCCAGACATCGGGGCGTTAGGTATCGAGCCCGAGCTGATGGAGGCCCTGTATCCGAGTATGGGGCTTGTGCTGGTATGCGGACCGACCGGGTCCGGCAAAACGACGCTGCAGGCTGCGGTCTACGCACACGCAGGCCAGGAAATGCCGGATCGGAAGGTCATCACCTATGAGGATCCCATCGAATTCGTGCTGGGAGGCGCGCACTGGACGGGCCCGCAGCCGGCGCAGTCGCAGATCGGCCGCGATATCCAGAGCTTCGCGCTTGGTCTGAAAAATGCGATGCGACGTAAGCCAAGTATCATCGGCATCGGCGAGGCGCGCGACCTGGAAACGGTGGATGCGATGGTTGAGGCTGGGCTGACCGGCCATCTATGCTACCGTCGACGAAATACATGACCGATCCGTCCTTCATTGCCTCGAAGCGCATGCGCTCGAGCAGATTGCCCACGCTCTGTCTATCCTGAGCCTTGCTCTGTGCAGGGGCGATGCCCTGTTTTTCCCGCGCTTCCAACTCGGATTTGGCTAACGGGGGATGATCGGGCAGCGGTCGAAATCGCATGTGAGGGCGTGGAGCAGAATCGGCGAGGTCATCGGAAAGCGTGATCGTCGCGCGGTTAGCTATTTGCTCCTTCTTTTGTGTGTGCACCGGGTCGCTTGGCTGGGCCGGACGGAAGCCGCATGGAACGCCGTCCGAGACGGCGCTATTTATGTTCGCAGGGTTTCTTGATGCAGGGTGAGGATTTTCACGCTGCCGCATGGAAAATACGTCTGGGTCCGACGCCGCTGCACTTTCTCTGCTGCTCTGTACCTTCGAAAGTGGCCGATAGGAAAACGGGCGCGCTTCCTGCATAGAAGCTGCTTGCAACGCGCCTGATGGTGCCGGCGAATGGATGAGCTTGGCCATGCGGGTTCGATTCAGCAAGTTATGCAAAAAGTCCACGCCGCTTGGCGGCCGCCCCGAATTCGAGGTTGGCATGAGTCCTCCTTCGCCGAGGCTGATGTGAGTTTGTAACGCCTTATTGATGCAAACGTGAGACAAACATTGCCTCTTCCATAGAGTAAGCTGGTAAGCGGTGTCGTTTGCTTTGTACTTAACATGCTATACAAAATGCGCTAGTCACGGTGGCTCATCGTGATAGAGAACACGAGCTAGATCAAACTTGGTATGATTTGACGGTGATTTTTTACTGTTGGGCACTGTATGAAGATCGATGAATCGCAACCTATCTGTGGCGCCGACCTGGAGCGATGGCGCGTTGGGAATGGCTTGACCAGGGTAGATGCGGCCAATGCCTTTGGCCTGCAGCTGGCGAAATGGGACGAACTCGTTGGACAGGGCCGCCTGTCGACGCCAGTGGCCGATCCTGTGATTGCAATGACGCTTCTCTTGTACCAAACCCGTCCGGAATCGGCGCCAACGCAAGCGCCACTGGATATTCGAGAATTCTATGATTTCCTTGGGCTGCAGGACACACCGCGCGATAAGGAGGCCTTCGCTACTTTGATAGGACGCTCGCCTGCGTCGGTCTATCGGCTGCTCGTGCACGACGGTAAACCTGGGCGACCTTTAATCAAGTGGATGGAGGCGGTGAGGCGCTTGCAATTGACGCCTCGGACCACGCTCAAAATGATGGAAACCGTTGCGGGTGAGGTCGGCTTGCGCCAGGGTCTTGGCGAAGTATTGATGGATGGCTGGAAGCGGCGCGAAAGGTCCGACGATGAGTGAAGCACCAAAAGCGCCGCCGGTCATTGAATTGTCGACGCTGTATTTTTGCGAGGGGAAAGTTCCGGCGACACTTGCGCTGAAGGACTGCTCGGTGCCGATTGCCAACTGCGCTCCCGACGTGTTTTCAGCACTCTACGGGTTCCAAAGCAAGCAGGAAGGGTTCATGGCGGCGCGCGATTTTGCAGACAAGCACCGCTTGCAATTCACGGTGATTGATTTTCTAGTCAGACTGGACTACCGCATCAACCCGGGGCTTCTAAAGGAGGATGAACTCGGAAACCATGATCTTCTGGCTTTCCAGCGACTGGCACGCAGCGGTAGCGAAGCGATAGGGGACTTGCTGCTCGCTTCCCCTAAGTTGGACGAACGGGCGGCGACGGCGCTGGAGGCGGCAAAGCCCGCCGCCCTGTTGCTGGACAGGCCGGATCTCCTTGCGATTCTTTTTGCCGACCCTGCGCTGCACCATGTGAAAGTGATTGCCCACCAGGCGCGCCCGCTGTTTGCGGACCGTGCCATGTCGGTAGGTACGATTCCCCATAGGCATTGGGCTTCCATTACGGAAGCTACGTGTCGGCTCAATCCCACCACGCGCATTACGCTAGATCCTCCCCAGGAAGTTCCGCGCAGCGCCCCTGCTCCGGCAGGCAAGCCCCGCTCAAAGCCGCGTTCCCGTTAGTATTTATAATCGGGATAGCTTCCTCCGCAAGTCAGCCTCGCCGTCTGGCGTCATAGTGGCGCTATGACGATGAATCGCTCTTACCGGTAGCGTCGTCGTTGTCTTCGAGGAAATCATCCGCCTCATCAGCTCGGGCACGGTGCATCTGCCCGGTGCGACCGGCACGCTGTTCTCGGTGCATTGCATCCCTGGCCGCCTGAAACAAGACGATACCTCGCTCAACCGGCGAAACTTTGAAGCGGCTGATTTCGTTCATGTGTGACGCAGTTGTTTTGATCGCGGTAAGAATAGGGTCATCCAATTCCGGGTACCAGGGTGCAGCGCATCGTTCAAGCTGTACCTGGATGTATCGCGCCAGTTGCACGTCGGCGCCCCCGATCTTGATCGCGCTTGCGGGTACCCGCAGATCTAGTCGATAGTCGACAATACGGTTCGCCGCCCATGATTGGACGGGCCCGACACGCTTCTGATTTTGATAGATCTGCATGGCTGCGTTCTTCACATTGGCGCCGTCACGATTTGGCCCAGACCGATTCCCTCGATCGAATCCAATGTCGTGACGCGCTCGACCCGTACAGTCGTTAGAAAGCGCTGCGTAGGAAGACGGGTGCTCTGGCCTTCGAGGCGGACTTCCAGCGGCATCTCGATCAGCCAGTAATAGACGCCGTTGTCGTTGCCTTCCTTTACCAGTACGCCCGTCCCGGCCGAGGCCGACATGTTCATACGCTTTTCCTTAACGGCTACGAGCACACCGGAGTTGGCAAGGGCGTCCAGGAAGGACTTAAAGCCTCCGCGCGTGTAGCCGCCGCGAACGTCTTCCAGCTGCTGGCGCCAATTCATGAAATCCATGGTGAACGACCGCGTGACCTTTTCCTTTGCATACTGGATGACGTCGGCAGACTTGCGATATGGCTGCGCCATCGGGATCATGGGGATGATCCGGCCGTTGTCGGCGGCGAAGTATTCCTTGCTTGGGTTGGCGACGCACCAGCCCAGATACAGCGTTGAGATCCCGAGAATGATGACAATTGCGAGGAGGACGAAATTGATTTTGACCGACCACTCTGCGAAATACTCGAGTCGCTTGCGACGCTTGCCTTCGAACACTGCAGGCGCGACTGCGTCATGTGTGCGATGGAGGCGCTCGAGTATCTCCTTCAGCAGTTCGTCGGGATAGTGACAATTTTCCTGCTGAGGGTGCGCGGCCTCGTCATCGCCGCCGACGATGACCGAGTCATTGATCTTGCTGGCAGAGGACTGCAGGCTCACGGAGGTCTCCTGAATCGAATTTGTACTCTATACTAGATACAAACTTTAGTCGGCAGCGTGAGCGAGGTTTTTGATCGCGCTCATAGATCGGGGAAATGCGCTTATAAAGGAGTTGAAAAACCGAACTAAATCAGAAGTTGCATGTTTGGCAAAAAATAGGCGTTAGTTGATTTTCAATAAATTTAGCAGCGCAGCAATGACGTATCGTGATCTCGTCGACTCGCCACTGATCGAAAGGCGCAGCGACACGGGAGAGGCTATGAACGTGAATCTGAAGAGTGGTCCGAATCTGAATCAGCCCGTCGATGCAGAAATCGACCTAGTTGCCTTTGGAATCCGCCTGCAGGGCGAGATTGACAGAGTCCTTCACTCTCAACGAACGATGCGGCGCGTGAACCGCGCACTGCGCAGTGGTCGCGCTGAGCTAATGCAGGAACTATGTTTTTCGGAGGAACACGCGGAAGAATTGTTGGCGCGGGTGCGGTCAGGCGGAGATGCATTCCCGGAATACGCGCTTAGAAATAACGCCAAGCTGCTGCGCACACTTCGGAAGCGGCTCGCGAAACTCCAGCTAGGCAGGCAAACTGCAGCACTGACGGGAGACCGTGCCGCTATGGGCATGGTAAAGCTCGTTGTCCACCTAGACGAAGCCTGTCGGGCCGTTCCGAATCCCGAAACGTTTGGTGTATGAGTTTCGTCGGACTGCTTGCCAAGATCAAGGCAATTGCGCGTTGAGACTTGGACTGTCTTGCCGCATCGTGCTAAGGCGCTCCCCCATCTTTTTCCGGCGAGCCAAAATTTCGCAGGAATGCGTCCACAATTCCCCGTATCGTCTTTCGGGCTGGTTCGGGCAGAGACATGATGTCATTGAGAAGCGATAAGGCCGGCGTCCCAATATCTGCCTCGGGGATAACGGCCCCGACATTCAATGTCGCACTAGGATCGCCGAAGCGGAGCCAAGCTGGACTGACGCCCAGCCAGACCGAAAGGATAACAACTTTTTCGTGTGTTGGAATGCTTTCGCCGACCAGCCACTTCCGCGCAGCGTGAACACTGACAGCAGCTCCGTCCGCGCGTGCGTTGTAAGCGCGTGTGAATTCGCTAGCGCTTGTAGAGACTTCAGCGGCCTGAAGCGACGACTTCAGTCTGTCGCTGAAGCCCAACCTTTCGTCTGATGCGACTTTCGATTCCATGGCAAGACAATACTGAAAGTGCCGCCGAATTGGCGCACAATTGGCGTGCCGATCGAGCCATATTTGGATCCGGTTCAAACCATATCGAGCGCACAATGCCGACTCGTGTATGTGAAATTTTGCGCAGACGCCGGCCCAGGTTTTCGCCGCGATGGCAGGCTTGGCCTCACATTCGTATAAGGGCGCTAGTTTCCGCTAGTTCCACGTGCCAAAGTGGATGGGCGGCTTGAGATAGCACGGTTAGGCATAATGAACATCGGAAAGAGGGGCAGCATGTCACTTTCATTGCAGAGAATAGTCGATCCCTCAGCAGTGCAATTCGACTATCGATCGATTACCCAGCATTGCAGTCGTGAAATGCGTTTGTTGCTGAGAAAAGCAGATCGCCGCGTCGCTGTAGACGCGGTGTATCAGCTTGAACGGGCCTACGGCGTATATATGGGATGGCGGGCGCTGGTTATGGACAAGGCCAATCCGGAGGAGTTCGCTCGCGATGATGCACTTCTCGAGTCGTTGCTGGGGTACGGCAAGCGCGCCCATTCTATCTGATCCTTATATCGATATTGACCGGACTTCAGAAGAGCGGTGTGCGCGCCATCAGCGCGAAGCAAGCGTCGGTGCTTTGCTATGCGTCGCTTGATGGCAACCTTGACTCATCAAGGTTCGCTGGTCTGGCAGATCATTCTCGTTCGCGGCGACGTCCCCAATCTCCGCTCGGACGGATGCGACCGATTCAGCGCCGCTAGTGTTGTACCCTGACATTTTCGCGACTATCGGCTAGAATGAATTTAAACTCTACAGGACCAGCACAATGGGCGACGAACGACGGGTTGACGCAGCTTCATGTGAACAGATCCGTATCGCCCTACGCATGCAGCGTGATCTTGGATTTGAAGCTGCATTGATCAGAATGCGTGTATATGGTGTGGACGAGGAGCTAGCGCGTACGCTGCTGTCGGGGCGCCGCGATCGTCGTATGCATGCGGACCGGCGTGGCTCGGTACGCGGATGCGGCAAACCGGAGGTAGGGGAGTCTGTTGCGGAAGCTGGCGGTACACGGCGTGCTTGACAAGTTGGGGCGAGGGACCGGAAGCGAGCGCCTTGCGCTGAAACGACGATCCCGGGAATAAAGCGGGTTGGACTTGCGTGTGCTTTACGATCGAGCTAACCCCGCATCCCAAGGTATCAGATGGACTTACTGGAAAAAATAATTGCTAACGATAGAACTCAGACTTGAAGATGGTTCGTTCAGCCAGTTTGGAGGAGACGACCAGCACTACGTCAAGCTTCGTGACCTCTTGGACGAAGGCCTCCGCGGTCGCGAGTTGATTGATCGCTTGCTGCCCAACACCTGGTCAGCCACGCCGAAGTCGGTCACGATTTCGGGAACGGATCCAACGGGTTCCGCTATCCGGCACGTTATTTTTTACAGCTGATCCGGTGGATGGAGTCGCAGTAGGGTGCCTGCCCGCCTTGATCATTGGGAGACGCGTTACTTGAGTTCCTTAGCCAGGCCGATGAGTATCCCTTCCGGGCCCCGCCGGGCGCTTTAGTACAATCGATTTTTTGCACCCATATACCTCGTAAGTTCTTGTTTTCAAACATGCCCCAGCGGCTTGACCAGCCGTTTAAGCACGCGCACGCCGCGCGTCGCGCATTGTCCCAGCAGTTCTTGCAGCGGCTTATCAATTGGATTGTTCCGCACCGATTCGGAGAGGTTCTAGAAAATTGGGACAGCAACGTGCCAATCGATACCCTTGCGCAAGTTCGTGATTTTGGAGCACTTTTGCAATGTAGCAGGGGCGCACTCGGGTCGCGGTAAAGTCCACTTGGCTTTATCCAGACCTATCATTTCCAGCTTAGGTCACCTAAGTGCCACATGCGATGTGCGCAGCAAGCCTTCCTACCGAAATCTACGAACCCTGCACAGTCTGGGCGACGACAGTCGAAGCAGTGATTAGTTATTCGGTGTACGCGATTGTGGCGCAACCGTGGTACTGACCGTTGAGCGTGGTGCCGTGTAGCGGAAGTTCTATCGCCGTTGTCAACATTAAATAGGATTGGTCCTGTCAGCTCGACGCGGTGGAAGCCAGCTTGGATGCCGATATAGCACCGAGGCCCGTTTGATTTTGAGATAAGCGACAGGTACGCGCTGCGGTATGGCTGACCATATCGAGTTCTGCGGGCGCTCCCTGTGCGTCGCTACTCAGCAGGCGCGATATACGGGGACTTGTAGCCTAAAACAAACCGGAGCATAGACTCTGTGTGCTTTATCGCAACGCGCCTTGCTATTTGCTCAAACATGTTGGATGATACCTTAGAGTAAGCTAGGGCAGCACGCCAATTTAGGTACTTATGCCGGAGCTGCTCTTCTTTTCTAATATTTCCCCACCTTTCGCCAGGCCCTCCGCACGTCAATATTTCATTTCGAACCTGTACATACGATATTCCTACCGGCCAAGCAATATTTGGCTTGCAGCGATAATTGGATGTTGATTACTTGGAAAGTGAAGCGATGCGCGGCGAAATCTGCAAGAATAGAATAACGTTGTACGGATATTGTATGTTTTCGAGTAATTTTCTTTTTGTCCTTAATGTGGAGATATTTTGAGCCCTGTTACTTTTAGAGATGTCGTTTATCTCGTTAATCGAATTTCTGGCACCAGGATTGATGTGGAAAAACCGCGCTACACTGAGGCTGATCAATTCGCCGTGTACAGTGGTGCTGTCTCAAGTTCAGGTTTTTCGTTTGAGTTCGAGATACTTTACCTGTTTTCCGACATCACCAAAGATGGAATTCGTAAGGCTCGTACATGGCTTTCGAGAAAAAGTGACAGAAGTCGAATAAAAATAGTGTCTGCACCGTCGATAACGCTTAACTTTATCGATGAGTTTAGCGCCCTAGGTGTGGAATGTTTGTCCCTTGCTGATTACTTCCTCTCGTTTATGAGTCAGCAGACGGAGGCATACATCAGTAAGCTTAGGCAGCTGTCATTTAAGGACTATATAGATCCGCAAATTGAAACACCTACCGGTTTCAATCGGCGGAGTCCAAATCCGGTTCTGGGGTTTGTGACAGCACCCGAGTACTCAGTGGAAAAAGGGGAAATCGCAGTTCTGCTTGGCGAACCGGGTCAAGGCAAAACCCACATGTCGAAATACTTAGCTGTTGAACTTTCGAAACGGAAAACTATCCCTATTTACGTTCATTCTGAGCAGTGGATGAAAATGCAGGTCGAAGATCTTTCGTCTATATGGAAAACGATAGTGGGGTCGTTTCGATACTTTGAAACTCCGATCGGTTGGGCCGAAGGCGTGGAGCGGGATTTTATTAGCGTGTCGTTGAAGTTGGGTATTTTCAGGTTAATATTTGATGGCTTCGATGAATTTATTTTGTGGAATCGAGGAACAATTGATCCGAGGGAAAGCCTTCGAGAATTGTTGAGCTTAGCGGACGAAACTGGAACTATTCTTTGCCTAACCTCTCGTACGTCTTTTTGGAGGGCTGAGACAGCAGAGGTAGACGGCGCGGAAATTGAGGGGCGAGAGCGGATATTTGAATTCACTATCCAACCCTTCGACGTAAACCACGCGCGCAACTATTTCATTAAGCGATTTGGTGTTAATGAAGCGCAAGTGGTCGAATCCGTAAGATTATTTGAGCGGCTCAAACAAGATAGTTCAAACGACGCCATGAGTTTTGTTGGGCGTGGATTCTTCCTTTCGTTAATCGCTGATTTAGTCAGTCGTGGATTTAGTGCTGATCAGGTGGGAGATACTGGTCAGACTCGCCTTCAATGGATTATGGATGCATTATGTCAACGCGAACAAGTGCGGCAAAAACTTCCAATCGATTCAGTTACTCAGCTTATTGTTTTGCGCGAGTTTGCCGAGATCATCGCTCGCGGGGAGGTGAATAATTCCGCCACGTTGCGTATGGTCATCGAACTTACTACTGAACTCGATACGCAGCAGATTGATCAACTAGTAAAAGCACCTGCAAAACTGAAAGATCATCCGCTAATGTATTACGCTAAAGAATCGAATTCTTGGCATTATACGCAGGACCAGATCGAATACGTCTTATTAGCTGAGCGAATTTTGGATTTAAGCGGCCGTCCCTCCGAATTTAGTTCACTTGCCAGTTTGTTGAATAGCGCCGTGTTCACGAAGCGACTTCAGATGGAAGTCGCCACTGCGCTAGTACAGCATATTTTTGAGACAAGAACTGATACTGAAGCTCTTGAGCGATGCAAAATAGTTATTGCTCAGATTACGCAAAGCGGAAAGTCCGAGCGCGAGACCAATGATTCGAATGGTAGCCATCAGTTCGCCGGTCGAGTAGCGCTATTGGCAGCAAGCCGAGCCCACTCACGTGGGGGCAACCGGTCAGAAAGGACAAACGCGCTTCTTAACATTCTGCCGGGTGGGCAACTGGTAGGCCTGCAGTTTGTTGGTACCATAAGCGGGCTAGACCTGCGCGATCTCGATATTTCGAATTGTCATTTCGATACAGTCACGTTTGCTAACTGCCGCTTCTCAAAAACCACCAAATTCTCGAACTGTCGTTTTAGCGACCTACGCGCTACAAATTGCGAGCAGTTTGGTCTTGTTCTTTGGGATTCGTCAAATAGGTTCGATGAAATGTCAAGGCGTTTGGTCGAGGCTGAGATGGTGAATTTAGGCCGGCGTACTTATTTAGACGAGAATTTAATGGCAGATCTGGATTGCCTAATTAGGAAATTTCTTCCACGTGAAACCAGCGGATTCAAAAAAGTTGAGGAACGTAATTTGTCCCGTGGGCTGATTGGGCACTCCATCCACAAAAATAGCATCATTGAAGTCTTCAAGAAGCATGCCCTACTCTCACACCCCGTTAATGGTAGTGCAGCTTACGCAGTTGAAGAAGCGGCCAAGCCTTCATTCACCTTTTACGTCGGCAACGGTGTTCTGACTGGTTCGCTGGCACTGCTAAAGGAAGAGCTCCGTAAGAAGCTGGGAATTAGTATGTAATCGACTTTTTTGGGTGCGTTTGAGTCAACGCTTTCAATTTAGCCGTTCAATAAGGCCGACTATTGTTCTTATTGATCCTGGTGTAGTCGCTCGCGGTATTTTGCGGGCATTGCTAGGGGTAGGAGAGAGTGCTGATCTTAAACGGAACAGGATACTGCGGCTGGTTTTGGCGAAGATCAATTCAGCTAACTCGATCGGTTTTTACTTCGGCTGTTGCATGACGATTCGGGAATGAAGTTGTAGCCGGCACGTGATTGGTTATTTCCTCCGTTGCCCTAGTGCACCGGCGCCACCGCCACTACCAGGCACAGGGGTTGCATTTAGAGAATCAATGATTTCGAGTGTTAGCGCCTAAGCCTGTGACCCGAACAGCTGAAATTCCTTGTTAATTTTCATAAAATGAGCCCGGGCAGACGAGCAGGGATAGAAACTCGTTAGCAGCGATCGTGGCGGCGCACCTGCTTTCGGCGTTGACGTACTGCTGGGGTGAACGACGTGCTTGACGCCCCTCTTGATAGTTACCATTGCAGAAGTTAAATAGTATAGACTAAGAGCTATTAAAATTTCATCAGGCGCAAAATGTCAAAGTTTAAAATCAAAATGAAGTTGACCGGCTTTGAGTTAGAAATCGAGGGCTCGAAAGAAGACGTTCCCCACATCCAGCACGCCATCAGCCAGCAACTGAGCGGTTTGTTGCAACCGCCAACCGTACTTATCGATGAAAACCCTCGCCAGCTTCAGACTATTGAATCCGAACCAGCCCCCGCAGCTAAGCGCGCTGTCAAGCCCCAGAGACGCGCTCCCCAAACAGTTAAAGCGGGGGCAACTGGCGAGAATGATGAAGCCTTAGAGAACTGGCCCCGTGATGTGTCCAAGTACGTTTCGCCCACGCAAACGTGGTCCACCAGAGATAAAGCACTTTGGCTTCTCTTCGTAGCTCAGGAAGAGAATATCGCGCCGGAAGTCTCTAGTATTCAAATACGCAACACTTTCAACAAGCACTACCGCCAAGCGAAGCTGATTCATCTGAGCAATATAAATAGAGATTTGGGCAGGTGTAAAGGTTCACTCGTTGGTGAGGATATGAGCAAGTCTCCGCCCTGCTGGTTTTTGATGGAAGCTGGTACCACTGCTGTAGCTCAGAAGATCAAGGAAGCTAAGGAAGGACAAGCGAAGTAATGGCTCTCATTGACAAGGCCCGGCTGTTAGCTGAGCTTTCACCGCCATTCGACTCACTTCTGTGTATTCAGCTCCTGGATGAGTTCATTTCAGCCGAAAGCAGATACATTCAGCGCGACTGGGAGCCAGCAGAGCTAGATGGCGGCCAGTTCTGTGAAATCCTGGCACGCATCTGCTACCACATCGATTCGGGTCAGTTGAATCAGAATAAGGACTTCGACTCTTGCTGCGGATACGTGGAGAATGAACAAGTTAAACACAAATACGCTCAGCGTCGAGACCTGCTCCACATAGTGAAAGTTATACGTACTGTTTACAAGTTTCGTAGCCAGCGGGGTGCTGTTCACATCTCCCCTTCATATGGGCCAAACCATATGGACTCCAAACTTGTAATTGAGTGCGTGCGATGGGCAATGAACGAGACTTTGCGGTTGTTCTGGAAAGGGGATAGAGAGGCCGTAGCGAAAGCGATTCGCGAGCTTCTTCAGTTCGATGTTCCTTGTGTAGGGGTTTTTGACGGAACTTTACTAGTTCAGCGAACAGACCTAACAGCAGAAGAGGAGATTCTTGTACTACTTCACTTCGCGGGCGAGCAAGGATTTTCACGCTTAGAAGTTGGTAAAGCCGCCTACCGCGATCCGCCGACTGTCACGAAAGTGTTGCAGAAACTTGGTGGGCCAATTTACCGTGAAGTCGTGCAACTTGGCAACCAGCGCTACCGGCTAACCGATTTAGGAAGTAAGCGGGTACGGGAGAAATTGTCTCATAAGTTGTTACTTGAATAGAAACTCGTGGTCGGGCGCTGGAAGTTCGCGCTACTTGGGATTTTCGCACTTTGCTTGCAATTTGTTTTGGAGTTACATCCTTGAGAAGTGCCATTACATTAATCGCAAGAATAAATCCAAGTCGTCAATTTATTCACGCGACAGCGGCGTTGACTCCGTGACGCTTCAATTTGCCGAAATTAACTTGCGCAACAAACCAAGTGAATCTCGGCGTCAGGCAGAATGCATACATTGTGGAGGCGGCGGTCGCCTGCTATTTGAGGTAGTCTGGTCCAGCGAGCTGATCAATAGCAGGTACTTCCTCCCATTTTTTGGGTAGCTGCGGGCGTAGTGATTTACCTTCTTCATGGCCGAGCTATTCGCAAATGCCTCTCGCCTTCCCGAAAGTGGGTGGTGCATATGCGAGGCCGTAAATCGTTGATTCATCTATAGCAAAAGCGGCTCGTCGAGCCGTTGGTCCAGCTTGCGGCCAGGAGCGAATATTACCTAGCATGCTGATAGTCCGACACAATCAGGATATGCGGGACCTGTATCCTTGGTGCAGATCGCCGACGTGACTGGGGGGGGTAAAATTGCAGGCTCACTATCTTCGGCGCTTGCTAGAGGCATCTAGGCATGCCACTGCGACGACATCTTATCGGTCATGCAGGACGCCAGCGATGGCAGCCGCTGTGCGGTTAATATTGGCTGCGGTGAGCGCCGCCAGGCAAATGCGCCCCGATTCGAGGAGGTAAATCCCGTGCTCGTTGCGCATATGCCGTACTTCGGCTCCGGTCAGCCCAGTGAAGCTGAACATCCCGCTCTGGCTGAGCAGGTAGGTAAAATCATTGTCTGGACTCGTTCGGCTCAGCGTAGCATGAAGATTGAGGCGCATTGCTGCGACGCGCACTCGCATTGCGTCGAGCTCTTCTTTCCAACCGCCTTGCAAGACCGGGTTGCCCAACACACTGGCAATGATGCGCGCACCGTGCGTAGGGGGACTCGAATAGTTGCGGCGGACTGTCGCCTTCAGTTGGCCCAGGACGTTATTGGCATGATCTGCGCTATTGCAGACAACACTGAGCAATCCGCAGCGTTCACCATATAATCCGAAATTCTTCGAAAATGAGTTTGCCACAAGCATCGGTATTCCATTGGCTGCGAAGTAGCGAATGGCGAACGCATCTTCGTCGAGTCCCTGGGAGAAGCCCTGGTAAGCCATGTCGAAGAAAGGCAGCAAGCCACGTGCCCTAATCAGTCCGGCAAGTTCGCGCCATTGTTGTTTGTTCAAATCAGCACCGGTCGGATTGTGACAGCAGGTGTGCAGAACCACAATGTCCCCTGGCGATACATTGCCAAGGTCGCTGAGCATGCCGGAGAAATCAACTTTGCCGGATGTGTCGTCGTAGTAGCTGTATCCCTGGACATCAATGCCGGCACCGGCAAAAATGCTGTAATGGTTGTCCCATGTCGGCGTGCTGACCCACGCGCGCGCAGCGGGGAAATAGTGCGCAAGGAAGTCGGCACCAATTCTCAGCGCGCCTGACCCTCCGAGCGTTTGCACGGAAGCGATGTTCCCGATGTTGATGCCCATCCTGCTGGCATCCTTACCAAAAATTAGCTCGCTGGCGCAACGGCGATAAAGAGCGTGTCCCTCCATCGGAAGATAGGGGCGGGGGCCGAGCGATTGCGCGAGCGCGGCTTCGGCCTCGATCACGGCGGACATGGCCGGCATCTGCCCCAGGTCATTCAAGAACACCCCGATACTCAGATTGATCTTGTCAGGACGTGGGTCGGCCTGGAAGGCTTCATTCAACGTCAGGATGGGGTCGCCGGGATAATGCTGGACATGCTGGAACATAGTAGTTGCCTTAGAAGGATTGGACAGCGCCGCGCTCGATCTGGTCGCGTTCGATCGATTCGAAGAGTGCTTTGAAGTTTCCTTCGCCAAAGCCATCGTCTCCCTTGCGCTGGATGAACTCGAAGAAAACCGGGCCCAGCAATGGCTCCGAAAATAGTTGCAGTAGCAGGCGCGGATTATTGCCGGTCGCCGAGCCGTCAAGCAGAATGCCGCGTGCTTGAAGTTCGGCGGGCGATTCACCGTGCCCGGGAATGCGCTTGTCGAGCATGGCGTAGTAGCTGGCAGGCGGTGCCTTCATGAGGGGCACACCGGCAGAGCGCAAACTGTCCACGGTTGCCTGAAGGTTGTCGCTTAGTAGCGCAATGTGCTGGATCCCCTCACCATTGAACTTCATCAGAAACTCCTCGATCTGGCCGCCGCCGCTGGATGCTTCTTCGTTAAGCGGGATGCGAATTTTGCCATCGGGAGCGGTCATGGCGCGCGAGGTCAGACCGGTATATTCACCTTTGATATCGAAGTAACGGATTTCACGGAAGTTGAAGAGGCGTTCATAAAAGTTTGCCCAGTGGCTCATGCGGCCGCGGTAGACATTGTGGGTCAGGTGGTCGATCTCGCTTAGTCCGTGTCCGAGCGGTTTTCTGTTGGCTCCTTCAAGGAAGTTGAAGTCGATATCGTAGATGGATTTTCCCTCTTCGAACCGGTCAATCAGATAAAGCGGCGCTCCCCCGATGCCCTTGATGGCAGGCAGGCGCAATTCCATCGGCCCTGTCGGCTGATCTAACGGTTGCGCGCCCCGTTCCAATGCCAGCGCATACGCCCGGGGCGCGTTCGCCACCCGGAACGCCATGCCACAGGCAGATGGTCCGTGTTCGGCAGCAAAGTAGGATGCGGCACTGCGCGGCTCGTTGTTGACAATAAAATTGATGCCGCCTTGGCGATACAGCACTGCATTCTTTGAGCGATGGCGAGCGACGAGCTCGAAACCGAGCAGCTCGAATATTGGCTCCAGCACATTGGGAGTAGGGGAGGCAAACTCGACAAATTCGAAGCCCATGAGACCCAAGGGGTTATCAACAACATCATTCATGTTTTTACCTTATGAGTGTGATTACGTTGAAAGTATATGGGTGGATTCGCGCATTTTTTGCGCGAATTCCCAAGCTGAGATGACTACTTTTGCACACTATGTGCATCTTTTTTCCCTACCCCGGCCTTCTCATGCATGCGCGCTGGCCCGGTTATTTTTGGCATTGATATCGTCACTGCGGCGCTGGTGATTTTGTGCGCAGCTCGAAAGAATCTGCCTCATAATGAGCGTCCTTCTACTAAGATCCGCGCAACCTGTGCGCGATTTGTCCTATGACCGCATTTACTGTTGACCGGCATGATCTTGCTTTACTTTCCGCACTGCAGCGTAATTGCAGGGCGACCAACAGTGAGCTAGGCGAGAAAATCCACTTATCTGCGTCCCAGGTCAGCCGACGCATTCAGCGCATGGAAGAGGCATGCGTGATCGATCACTACGCCGCGCTGCTCGATCCCTTGGTGGTGGGCCTGGGTGTGATTGCCTTTATTACCGTGACCTTGGACAGGCACAATGCAACACGGGGGGAAGTGTTCGAGCAGGAGGTCAACGCAATGCCTGAAGTACTTGAATGCTTCGCAGTGACAGGCGAAGCGGACTACGTGCTGCGCGTTGTGTCTCATGACTTGATGTCGTTCTCGGAATTCATGATGCATGGCATATTGCGGATCGCCGGTGTTACGACGGTCAAGTCGAATATCTCGCTCAAAAAAGTCAAGCATGTGACAGCGCTGCCGTTGGACCATATCGTCCAGTCACCCAAGCCAAAAATGCAGCTGCGCTTTTCGCCTTAGCTCGGTGCTGTGCTGAGCACCACTGTTGCGGAATGCGCTGCCGTGCGCGCCGCGTCATGTAGTCGCGCAGATTCATCGCTATTTTTTACGACGACGTGGCCGACAGATGGGCAGTTCTCGCCACTGGCAATCATGCCGGATGACGAGCTGTTGCCTCGGGCTTTCGCTTTGGGATCCATGACTAAGCAACTCCGTGGCCGGTCTGCGACATTCTGCCGCATAGGAGTCGACGCTAGTCGCACGGGGAAAATTGCGACATGCCCGTTAAAACGCAGCCATGTGAATTCGATTGTTCCGCCAAGCCCTTTGTGCCCAACCGTGGGTTCAAGAGGGCCACCCATCCCTTGTGCCCGTTTCCGACGGCACGCGGCGCCATCTTGGACCTCGTACGCATCAATGCAGCGAGCCGAAATGGGGTGCGATGCAGCGTTGTCTGGATGCGCTCCCATCCGCATTGCGCGCAATGCCAAAGGTCAGGGCGACTGGTGATCGACAGCAAATCGCCCTCCTAGCCAGCTCCTGCTTGCGCGCGACCTTGTCGGCTTCTGGTCGGGGATGCAGGACGCGATGGGCGCACGGACTTCAGAATTGCTTGTCGAGAACAGCAGCTTTTGGTGTGCGCTTCTGAAGCCACCGCAGCATCCCGTAGGCCGCTGCGCTGACCAGGATGGAGTCAAGCGCCGCGACCGGCGTCAGCCCCAGCCCATATAGTGGGGCAGCGCCGGCCCAGGCACTGCCCAGGCACCAGGCGAGGAGGGCATCAGGACGCCAGCGGACCGGCGCCGTAGCGGCCCCGAACCTGGCGTTGACTAAGTAGATGCCGGCGATCGGTGGGATCATGATGCTTAGCCAAAGCAGGTAGGGAAGCAGCAACTCGCTGATGCCGCCCAAGCCCATTAATGTACCCAAGACGCCTGACAGCAAGGCCATGCGCCAGGGCGGCTGACGGGGAGCTAGCGTTCCTGCCACGAGTGTCGCAGCATAGAGGTTGAAGGCATTGGTGGACCATGCGGTGAGCACTACAGTGAGCATCGCCGGGATACCCAGGCCCAGCGCGAGCATGATCTTGACGGTGTCGCGTTCGCCGCTGACCAGGCTGGGCCAGCCGGCGAGGATGAGCACGAGAGGAAAGCCTACGCCGTATGCCAAACCCGCTCCGAACGCGGCGTGACGAGAGGAGATCGCGAAGCGGCACACATCCGGCGCCAGCACGGCACCGACGATCAAGCCGCCCACAACCATGGATACTCCGGTACCGATCGGTGCCGCTGCTGCTGGTGCATAGGTCCACAGTGCCCCGCTGCCACTTTGCATGGCAGCGCCGAAAGTCCACGCCAGAAGTCCGATTTTGAGCGGTGTGGTGATTGCGGAGAGCCAGTTTAGTGCGCGGAAGCCAACCATGGCGGTGGCCGTGGTCAAAATACAGCCCCCCAATGATAGTAACCATGTCGGCTGGGCCGCAATACCGGTACCCATCGAAGCTAAGGCATGTCCCAGCATCGTCGCCATCACCCCGTACCATCCCAGCACGCTCACGCCGAGCACGGCATTGGCGACGCGCGCGCCATGCAGGCCGAATGCCTCACCGATGAGCTGGTAGGTCGTGCAGCGCCGGCTTGCGCCGGCGGCACCGGTCATCGCTGCCAAAGCGCCCAGGATAGCCCCTCCGAGCAGGCAGACCGCAAGTGCAGGACGGGCGCCGAAGGCAAAATTGATCTCCGCGCCCATCACAAAGGCGGGCAGGGCAATCATCAGTGCAAGAAGGATCAGGACAATGCGCCAGATCCCCAGGGGTGTCTGTTCCTGCATCGCGTTATCCCATCACCGCTTGTAGTGCCGCGAAGCCACCGATCAATTTTTTCGAGGGGGCGGACCATCCGCGCTTGCTATGGCGCAGCCCACTGTCGCAGATTGCTTTTGCCAGATTGACAGTGACAGGAATTGGGTCGATCACCGGCACACCAAACAGACCTGCTGCCTGCAGCGCGCTGCTGACGATGTCGGCGCAGCCGAGAAAGCCTGTACAGCCCAGGACGATGACGTCGGCTTTATCGGTTTTCACCGCCTCGCAGGCTTCCTTGGCCATGGCGAGCTGTAAAGACCGCATATCGCTTTGTAAAGCGAGCACAGGAATATCGATCACGCGCACCGAGGCAAGCTTGCTAGCCACCCCGTAGCGGTGTGCAAGTTCGTGCATCATAGGCAGTACGCCAGGTACAACAGTAATGATGGAGAAACGGTGCCCAAGCATTGCGGCTACGTGCATGCTGCACTCTCCCGGTCCGAAGACCGGGATATCGAGCAGCTCGCGCGCCGCCTGCAGTCCTGGATCGCCGAAGCAGTCGATAATGACGGCACTGCAGCCTTCTGCCTGTGCCTCAAGAGCCGCAGTGACCACGCCAGGAGCGGCAAGCATCTCTTCCACCGCACTTTCGATCGACGAAGGCCCTTCCGACAAAATCGTGTGGTCGATGCGCAGGTCTGCATTTTCCAGGGCACGAAGCTCGGAGACATCACGCAGACCGGCCGTGATAACGGGAGTAATAACTTTTATGCGTGTCATAGGGGATGTCCTAGCGGGTGTCATAAACGGTCCATTGCGAGCTGTTCCACGGCCTGGTAGTCGAAGTCATAGCCGAATGCCCGCGGGCCTACCAGCGCGATGGCCTCTTTGCTGCGCCACTCCGGCATGCACGGCAGGCCGAGCACTGCGACACGCAAGCCATAGCGCACCTGTTCCGCAGTGATAGGCTCCCCGTTCTCCAGGTCCACAATACAAATGAGGTCGGGCGTGCTGGCGAGTATCCGTTCGCCGCTGCGTGCCAGTAGAAATTCATTTTGGTAAAGCAGGGTGGCGCTTTCGCCTTGATATTCGTCCAGCCCTGCAATCGTCGCTTCGCCTTTGCTCCAGCGCCCATCGATCTTGCGCACCAGGTCGACGACTTTGCCCTTGAACAAGCAATGCCCATTGGTCACCCGCACCAGTTCAGCAACCGGGTCCAGATGCCGAGCCCGGGCTTCAAACAGGGCCAGACCGACGCGGCGAGTGGTCGAGATCGATCCCTGTACCAGGCATGTTCTGGCCTGCGCGACGGACATGGCGTAGAGCGCTGAATAGCAGGTGCCACCCATGTCCATCGTGATCGAACGGGCGAACCGTTCCAGATGGGCGTTGTCGATGGTGTTGAGCAGGAGCGTGTTGCCTTTTTCGTCTGCCAGCGTAAGTGGCCATGCGTGAATCCCTTTCAAGGTGCATAGCGTCATGTCTAGCTGGGGGAAGGCGCGTCCCATCGTATCCGCGTCGACCAAGGGCAGGCCGAGTTCCGCCGCCACGCTGAACGGGATCACGCTATTGAGTCCGCCTACTTCGGCGGAAAACAGGGCCGTCGCTTTGCGCCCAAGCTTTGTCTCCAGCTCGCGCAGCGCTGCGATCAGAGGACCGGTTTCAGCAAGGCGTTCCAGCATGACAGCCGGAGCGCCGATCATGGCGACCGATATAATCAGGTCGGTATCATGCAATTCGTCAAGCGTTATCAGCCGTGCAGGTCCGAACCTTCGGATCGACCTCTGGGCGAGCAGTTTGCCAATATGCGGATCTCCGCCGCCACCTGTGCCGTACAGCGCCGCGCCGATGGCGATGGCATCCAAATCCTTGACTTCAATAGGAGTCATACTCATGCTGCTTTTTCCCTTTCGTTCAAATCACCGACCACCCGGACACGAATACGCGTCGCGTTGCCGCTGATGTAGGCCAGCGGTACATCTTCCACGTCGATCACGACCAGTGTTGCTGCGTTGGCGCCCGCGCGCACGGCTTTGGACTCTGCTTCGCCGCGAACTTGTGCAATCGCCTGATCGCGTGAGATTTCGTCCAGGCGCACGACGCGGTCCATTTCGCCACTAACTTGCGCCATCGCTGCGCCGACGGCATTGGCGCACCCAAAATGCTGCGGGACGATGATCGCCATTCCCCTCAGCTCTGGTCTCAACAGGATGCTGCCGCCGCCGACCACCACGACCGGGAGCGCATCGGCTGAAGTGCGCATCCTCTCGATGGCGTTAAACACCATGTTTTCGAGGCGTTCGTAGCAGCCAGTGATCGCTGCTGAAGGCAAATGCGCCACTTTTTGGGAATCCCCAAGCCCCGCCACGCCGGCGGCCACTGCGATGTCCGTTGCCGTCAATGTGGAACCGCCAAATACCAGGGCTTCGGTATGAATGGCGTAGCCGACGCTTTGCGGACCCAGGGTGCTGAAATTGGCTGCAACTCGTGATCCACCACCCAGACCCATGCTGTACACATCGGGCATGCGAAAATTCGTGCGTACCCCGCCAACCTCGACGACGACACCGGCCAGGCGTGGGAAGCCAGCCTGCAAGACACCGACATCTGATGTCGTGCCGCCGATGTCCACGACAATCGCATCTCTCAGACCCGAGAGAAAGGCGGCGCCGCGCATTGAATTGGTCGGGCCAGAAGCTACTGTCAGTATCGGGAAGGACGCGGCCTGGTCCGCCGCCATCAAGGTGCCATCATTCTGGGTAAGATAGAAGGGAGCAGAAATGCCACTATCGGCGAGTGCTCGCTTGAAAGCAGCGACCACCTCGAGACCGAGGGGACCAAGGCATGCATTCAAGATGGCGGCGTTTTCGCGTTCCAGCAAACCCAGGCGTCCAATTTGCGACGAGAGCGTGATGCGTGCTCCGGGAATTACTTCGCGCACGATGGTCGCGGCGCGGGCCTCCTGTTCATCATTGAGGATAGAGAACGCGCAAGAAATGGCGATGTCGCTGAGCCCCGCTTCCGCAAATTCGCCCGCAAAACGCCTGATTTCATCGGGGTCCAGGCTTCCGATCTGTTTCCCGTCGTATTCGTAGCCGCCGTGCGCCAGGCGCCAGTGCAGCTTGACCGCTGCAAGCATATCGTCCGGCCAGTCGCAGCCAGGGGGCAGGCCGCTGGTTGCGGGCAGGCCGAGGCGGATGATGCCCACGGGGCTCAGGTTGCGTCTTTCCACCAGGGCGTTGGTGAAGTGCGTCGTGCCTATCATCACCGCGTCGATCATCTCCATTCCCACTCCGGCACCGTCGACGACGGCGCGCAGTGCCTTGAGCACGCCGCCCATCACGTCGGCTGTGGTCGCAGTTTTCAAACCATGCAGTACCTCGCGACCGCGCATTACCACCGCGTCGGTGTTGGTACCGCCTACGTCAATTCCGACTCGAATCATTCGCTGTTCCTCGTGTTCACGTGTTTTCAATGGAAGCGCAGTTTTGCTTCCAGCCCGATGGAACGGCCCGTCGCCAAAGAGCCGATATCGTAGGGAAGCCCGCTGTAGCGCTTGGCGTTGTAATCTGCGTAGTAGCGCCTGTCCGTCAGGTTCTTGCCGACCAGCGCTAGTGACCAGTCGCCGCGCACGTCGCGCAAGCTCATGCGCAGGCCCAGCAAGTCCAGCGAAGGCGAGACGGCTGCATTGTCCGGATGCCAGTATTTCTTGTCTCTGTGCTCGTAGTCGAGGCGTAGCATGCCCTGTAGCCCGTCAACCAATGACTGGGTGTACTGCACGCCCAGATTGACCTTGAAGGGGACATTCTTCGGGGTATGGTTACCGACATCTGCCGGCTGGACCGCGCTCGCTTTAATTCGGCTGTTGGTCACACCAATCCCGCCGTCGAATTCCAGTCCCTTGATGGGCAGATAGCGGATGTCCAGATCGAGTCCCTTGATATTAACTTTGTCGATATTGGAGATAACCTGCGAACCGGTATTCGCATTCACGTAAAAAAACTGAAATCCTTTGGACTGCGACACGAATCCCGCAGCGTTGACCAGCAGTCGGCCTTCCATCAGCATGAGCTTCGTACCAATTTCTGCGTTGACCAAGGTCTCTGGCTTGAAGTCCGGTAGTCCAGGCGCGTTGAAACCGCCAGACCGAAAGCCTGTGCTGACCGTGCCATAGACGAGCTGATCGCGGTTCAGCTTTCGCGTCAATGTCATCTTGGGCTGCCATTTGGAATAGGAGGCTTCGCGCACGTCTTTTGATACCAGATCAAGCTGGTGTCGCCGGTCGCGGTCCAGGCGCAGGGCTGTCGACAAGGTGAGCGAGGGCTCAATGTCGTAGTCGAACTGGCCAAACACCGCCCACGCCTTGTTGCGGTTTGTCTCGTTGTTATCGACAATTACCTTGGCCTTGTCATCGAACTGGTCGATTGAGTTATTCGTATCGATGAACAGCCGCGTCTCGACATCCTTGCGAGTGTCGAGATAGTAGGTGCCGACAATCCAGCGAGCTGCTTGATCGTCGGGCGATGTCAGGCGCAGTTCCTGGCTTGTCAGCCGAGCGTCATGGTTCTGACCCTGCCCAGCCTGAAAACCCAGGCCCAGGAAGCCGCCGGGCAGATCGCTGGCATTAGAAAAATCAATATCGCCCCGGTTATCTTCCCTGACATGGGTTCTGCTGGTGATGGAGGTGAGTGTGCCAACAGGAAGGCTGACTTCTGCCTTCGCGCTGAAGTCATCGGTTCGTCCATCGGTTTGGCCCAGGATGTTTGATCTGGGCTGCGTGATGTTTCCCGGCTGGCCGCTACGGACAACGCTGTCCCAAATGGCCGGGGCGCGGAACTGTACCGTACTCGCTCTCAGGTCGATCTGCACGTCGCTATTCGGACGGAGCAGCAACTTGGCACGCAAGGAGTTGTCGTGGTCGATGGGATCAACACGCTTGTTGAGGAAGGTATTGTCAATGCGTCCGTCGCTGCGTTTCGCCTGCCCGACGATCCGGAACAGGGCTACGTCTTCTTTTAGTGCGCCACTAATACCGCCAGTGAGTTCCTTGACGCCGCCTGTTCCCAGCTCCGCACCCACGAAGCCTTCGAACTTGTTTGACGGAGCTTTGGTCTCGATGTTGATCGCCCCGCCAATTGCGTTGCGTCCGTACAAGGCGCCTTGGGGGCCCTTGAGCACTTCGATACGTTCAATGTCGAACAAGTTCATTTTCAGTTGCTTCTGGTCGTTTTGAGGCACCCCATCCACCACGACCGCCACAGGCGAGTCCGCATTGTTTATCTGGGTAACGCCACGCAAGACGACAAATGAATTGCCATATGTGAAGGAATTGTCGAATGACATGTTTGGCGTCAGGTTGATGAAGTCCTGTGTGCTTGTAATCCCCATCGCTTCGATCTGCTTACTGGAGAAGGCTTTGACAGAGACTGGTACCTCTTGCAATCTTTCCAATCTGCGCTGAGCGCCGACGACGACTGTTTCGATTTTGGCGGGGTTGTCTTCTGGCGCCGTACGTGGCGCGACGTCAGGTGCGGTTGGGGGGGCAATAATCTGCCCAAAACAAGTAGCTGCTGAACAGGCACTGATGGCGACCAGTGCGGCTGCTATCGGCTTTAGACGGGGCAAGCATTTCATTGAAAGTTCTCCGCGTTTTGAATAGTTATCGAAATTTCTAATTGAATGTTAGGCCATTCAATGCCTTGCCTGTACGGCAACGGCGGGGGACGCTGTGCTTAGAAAAGGGGGATGGCGCCAGTGTTAGCGCGATTGCGCTGGTCAGTCGACTTACCTGCTTGTAATATGTATTACACTTTTTCGCGGCTTGTCATGCACACAAAAACTACAGAGCGCAGTCTCCGCTTCGAGCCTATCGTTCACGTGAACGAGGCGTTGTGGCGGCAGCGTGTGCTGGACCAGATCTACAGTACAGCGCCGCTTTCCGCCCGGCTTACCCTGTTAAGTGCACCAGCAGGCTTCGGCAAAACGACCGTGCTGGCACAGATGGTGAGCGAAGCGCGCCGATCCGGGCATCAGGTCGCGTGGCTCAACTGCGATGAGCGCGACAAGCATCCGTCGGTGTTCGCAGGGAGCCTCAGCGCAGCGCTTGCTCGCTGTGATTTGGGGCAAAGTGAATCAGGCGAACCGGGTACGGACGTGATGACCGAACGTTTGAGTAATATTGACACGCCTGTGATGGTCTGCATCGACGACTATGAAAAGGCGTCCGGCGCCGAGGTAGACGGGATTGTGGAACAGTTAGCGCGCGTCGTGTCGTCCAGCGTCAGTATTGTGGTGGCAAGTCGCGAGGCCCCGCACCATTACTTCACACGCCTGCAACTGGCTGGAATCGTTCGCATCGTCGACGCTGACTTACTGCGCTTCAATCTTGATGAATCCCTGTCTCTGCTTGGCGGCGTATTACCCGACCGCGCAGCGGAAAAGCTGGCGGCGTATGCTGGCGGCTGGCCGTTTGCGCTTCAACTGGCGAGGCTGCGCGCCAGCGGAACCAGCGAAACGGTGTTTGAACTCGGGGCAGAAGGGAACAATATTAACATCCCGCGGCGGCAGATTTTCGACTATCTGGCGAATGAAGTGCTCGCCACGCTGCCCCCTACCTTGCTCGATTTTCTGAGCGATGTGGCGGTGCTGGAAAGGGTTGAGGTCGCGGCAGCGAATGTACTGCGGGAGCGCAATGATAGCCTGAGCCATATTCGCCAGTTGTCCCGAATCCGGCCGGTCGTGGTGGTGGACGAACAACGATGGTCGGCGCGCCTGCACCCATTATTGCGTGATTACCTTATCGATGCGCTGGAGATTTCCCAGCCTGGCCGGGTGGCGACCCTTCACTTGCGCGCGGCCGCCTATCTTGCCGACCAGGGACTCTTGCACGAGGCGGTCGCCCATGCCGTCGCTGGAGGGCGCTTGGATATCGGCGCGGATATTATCGAACGTGCCGGCGCATTCCGGCTGTTCGCCGTGATGGGTGAGGTGCGGGTCCGCCTGCTCGTGCAACAGTTGCCAGACGCGATACTGCGAAGCAGGCCGCGGCTTCATCTGGTCCTGCTGATGCGCAACGCGCTGGAAGGCGGGTCGCCCAACACCTTTCAGGAATTCGAGCGCTTGGAGCAGCGCATCCGCGATGCGGAGACGGCATCTGAATCTCCGGTCCGCTCCGATCTGGAATTCGTTCGCTGCACCATGTTGCTCGAGGCATCGTCCTACCACTTGCGGTTTTCGCCCTGGTCAGTTCTGGATCAGAGTATTCGTTTGGCACGCAAGCTGTCGGTGCAGGATGAACGCGTATTGGCCTGCACAATTCCAATTGAAATATGGTTCTTGCATCGATACGGTCCCATCGAACGCTGCGATCGCCGCATCCGCGAAATGGAGACCTTGTTCGAGCATGACGCGTACACGCACAACAGTCCATGGCTTCACATGTATCATGCGCGCTCCGCACTCGCCCGTGGAGAACTGGCCGTGGCCGAGCGCTACATCCGGCAGTCTATCCAGGAAGACGATAATTTTCTCAATTTCCGTCAGGATTCGATCAGCCATCTGGTGCAAATGGTGCTGGGCCAGATCGCTTATCAGCGCGGTGAGTTGGAGATTGCGCGCGTTCACTTCGGCGCAGCGCCCACCACGCGATTCAGGCTGCTTGAAATCCTTCAAGGTAGCCATGTGGAACTGGCGCGCTGCGAGTTTGCGCTCGGGCACCCAGACCAGGCATTTGGACAGCTCAAGGCAGTGCGGCAGCTCGCCTATGAGGAAGCTCTTCCCCAACTCGATGCGCTCGCCGGCGCCGTTGAGGTCGAGCTATTGGCGCGGCAGGGCGACGTCGCCAATACATCGGCAATGGCAGAGCGGATCAAACTGTCGGAGCTGTGGGAACTTTCGCAAGAGCCTTTTGCGATGCCATGGCTGCTGGTGCTGGCGTGTGCGCGCGCGCGCTTCTTCCAGTCCATGCTTATTGCAGAGCATGAAGCGGCGAACGGCGTCGCCCAGGCACTCGGCCACCTCGCCTCGGTTACCGGACACCGGGAGTCGGACCTGTGCGTGCTACTGATGACGCTACGCTCAAAAGAGGTGCGTATGCACAGCGTGGCCATCGATGAGTTGTGGTCGCAAGCACTTGCTCTCGGTGAGCAGAGAGGCGTGGTCCAGACTTTCATTGATTTCGGCCCAGAGTGCATTGCGCAGCTGCGTAGCTGGCTCGGGACCCACCCGACGGAAGACTCCGGCGCTTGGGCAAACCATGTCCTTCAAATGTGGGAGCGGCAATTTCGAGAGCGCCGGCATGGCGCCATTGCCAATCTGTTGACGCCACGCGAGCTTGATATTTTGAACGAACTCGCCAATGAACATTCAAACAAAGTGATCGCCAAAAATCTGCTCATCTCGCCGGAGACGGTGAAACATCACTTGAAGTCGATTTTCACCAAGCTGGGGGTGCAAAGCCGTGAGGAAGCAATTCTGGCAGGCCGCCGGAACGCATTGCTTGCCTAGATGGCTTAGGCGACTCACGCGTGTGCCGTGGGTTTGCATACCCCCAATGGAGACTGAACGTAAATAGTGGCACGGCCGGACCGGCTGGGAAAATGCTCGACAGACGCGGGGCGTAGCCAGGCGCGCGCGTTGGCCTGCACGACGCCGCACTTGATGCTAGCTGGCCTGCACGTGGTTCACGCCGGATGATGCGCTGCGCCATGGCAACGTCACAGACAATGTACTAGGGGCCAGCGATTTTGGTCAGACTGTAGCGCTGCTGGCAGGCAGTGCCAGGCGGGGGCGGGGTAACCTGGACGACTTTGAAGAGGTCGTGCCGGCGCCGCCAGTTCACCATAACTAGCTGTCGCAAAGTGCCTGCTGTAGCAAATTGAAAAGTTCAGATGGAAACACTAAGCCTGATGTTGCAACATCGGCAAGCGGTGCGTCCATCTTCTGCCTTTGTTTTCGCGGAGGCCGCGGCGCTGAGCAGGCCCTGCATGCCCTCGAGATTGACGTTGGGGTAACAATATAGAACTCTTTATCGGCAGGCCAAACCTCCTGGCAGGCGCGGCAAACCTGCTCCGGCCCCAGTTCTGTAAGCACCTGGGGCCGCACTGCAGGCGTGCGGCCGCGCGTGGAAGGCGGTTTTGCCACTGGCCCGGGGGTGTCAGGGCCCGTGCCTGGGGCGAGCGGGTCGTCGAGCATGGATTGGTTAAGCATACTGGTTGGTTTCAAGGCTGCGAGCGGTCAGGCCAGTGTGCGCCTACGGGCCCGTCCAATCAAGCTGCGGCGAAGGGGATGGCACAGCAGAAAATGGGGGGGATCCCTCATTCATGTCGCCGGCGTCTCGGGCGAATGGGCCTGCGCTTGACCATCGCTTGAGTCATTCTGTCACGTCGCCTGGCGTTCAGCTCTGCCAGGGTGATGGGATCCCAGCGCGGCATCACCTGTCACAGCAAGGCTTCTTTAAAAGCAAGAGAGAAGAAAATGACTGTGTCTTCCAAGGCGGTGGTGGCGTGCGGAATGTCCGGACTCGCTATCAAGGTATCCCCTTGGCAGGCGTAGAACTGGTCTCCGTCGGCAGTGTCGATGCGTACCTTGCCGCTCACGACATACCCGATTTCATGATCGGCGCCGGCATGCATGCCCGACGTAGGGCTGCGTCTGCCACGAGCGAACCTTACAATCCCCGTCCTGATCGTATGGGGCGCTTTCATGCTAAAGGCATCCAACTCACTTAGCGCGTACTCTCCAGCTAGCTCTTTGTAACGGTGTAGTCTCATGCTCATCGGTTTTTCCAATCATACTTTGTAAGGTTCAGGCGCGTGCTCAACGCTGCCTCTGCAAAAGGAAGCGTTGCCTGCGATAGCTGTAAATTACACGCCGCCGCGGGGGACTGGCTAGCGGGTTGAGGGGTAGGTCAGGCGAAGATCTCCCAGGGTCCTACCCGAACGGGTAGGGCGGAGACATGGTATGGCTAAAGAACGCGCGATGCGGCGGCCGTGCGCATGCCGGCGCCAGGGCGCAGCTGATCGAAGGAACATGTCATGCATTGGCTTCAAACCCTGTCGTCCTCGGAGTACTCTGGGAGAAGTACTGGACGGTTTTGGCATGTGCGACCGCGTTCGGAGCAACGCTATGCGTCGAGGAGATTTCTGTTGATGGCAGCTGCGATCGCGGCGGCGCGCGAATCTACATTGAGCTTGCGGTAGATATGCTTCAAATGAAATTTGACCGTATTCTCTGATACGTCAAGGGTCCTTGCGATCACCTTGTTCGGGCGACCCAGACGCAGTTCCCGCAGTACATTGAGTTCACTTGCACTGAATTCATCGAGCGGCCGGCTCTGTTCCTTGCGCAAGTCGCCGAGCAGTGTGGTCAAAACTTCCCGCCGGTTCACTGCGGAGCGTCCGATACTCTTCAGCGCATTTTGCAGGACCGATTCCATCCCCGCCCCTCCATTGAGGAGGATGCGTGCGCCGCCCTCTTTCGCAACGAAGTCGATACACTCTCCCAGGTCGCGCAGCATCCTTTCATCGTCCGGATGTTCACGCAGAGCGATTAATCCCATCGCCTGCATGCGTCGCGCCGGAAGGTTGATGCCGACGCGAAAAAAATCGTCCGATACCTGATGAAGTATGTGCCAGGCTTGCGCGCTTGCCCCGTTCGCAAACGAAACGCGCGCCATCGCCATCGCCGAAGCTGCGCGCATTCGCCATTCAAAACTTGGCAGACTCTCCCTTAGTGTGATCGCTTCCAGATTTGCCGCGCCAGCTTCGCGTTTTGCTTCGGCCAGGTGACCACTGGCTGCAAGAATTTCCACTCGCCACGCCGAGGCGAGGGCGGTGAGACGAACGAAGTTTCGTTCGCGTCCAGCCAAGGTAGCATCATCGAGCATGCTCATTGCCGCATCCAGTCCCTTCTCCTGCATTGTGCGGCGCACGAGGATTTCGTATGCGGCTGCGTAGACATCGAACCAGCCGTCAATTGTCTGGATGGTGTCCAGTGAGCGCTCGATCAACGCGTCCGCGTCCGCCAGTTGATTGTCGAGATATAAGCTATACGCGAGGAAACAACCTGCGATTCCGCGCAATGAACTTTCTGTACCGAAGTTCTCTTCAGCTTCCGACAGGGCGCTGCCGAGCAAACGCTGCGCTTCGCGCAGCTGGCCGCTTAGCAAGCGGCAATTACCAAGGTGCAGCAGCATGTAGTTGGCGCCCAGTTTGCTGTTGGCCGATTGCATCTCCTTTGCTGCTGCAATGCTTGCTGACGTTGCTAGCCGAATGTTTCCCCATCCGATAGCCGCGACTACCACGGTGGCGCCCACCGTCGCGCGCCCCAGGTGGTCATCGGGAGGCAGTTGGGCGAGCCCGGCTTCAATGCTGCTCACGAAATCCGGCGCGTCCATCTCGTCCAGGTAGCAGCGTACCAGCGATGAGATGACGAAAAAATCGCGCCGCTGCTCAGCGTTGAAGTCCGGCGCCGAGAACTCCGCCAGACGCAGCATTTCCATGGCTTTGTCCTGATGACCCAGCTTGGCGTCGAGGTAGGCCTGCATCAGCTGCAATGTCAGTTCATTGCGGATCGTAAGATAGGAGAACTTCTTCAAAACATTGCGTGAATAGCCTATTCCGCGTGAGAGCACCAGCTCCCATCCTCCTCCCTCCCGGACAATATGAATGGCCAGATCCTGATCCTCTGCCGCGAGTGCGTGATCAATCGCCGGGATCAGGTCGTCATTAGCGGCGAGCCAGTGGGCGGCACGTCGATGCAGGTCGGAGGCGACGGCTCCGGTGGTCCGGTACAGCCGCTGTACCAGAAACTCTGCAAACAGGTGGTGGTATCTATACCAGTGTCGTTCTTCGTCGAGCGAGACAATCAGCGCATTGAAGTTTTCAAGTCGCTCCAGGAGCATAGAACTGTCGCTCTTCAATCGCACCGCATTGGCCAGATCGGGGTTCAGGCGGTCGAGGATGGAGGTCTCCAGCACGAAAGCGCGCAGGTCTTCCGGCAAGTCATTCACGACCTGCTCGACGAGATACTCCGCCATTTCAGTCGTCCTGCCGCTGAAGTCCTTCAAGCGGTCCGGTGTGCGCTTTCCCCGCTCAAGCCACAAGCGGGCTAACTGCAGAGCGACGGCCCAGCCCTCTGTGCGTGCATGGACAAGCGCCAGATCCGAGCGCGTGACCGCCGGCCCAAGAACGGTTTGCGCCTCGGCCTCTGACAGGGCCAAATCGGAAGCATCAAGGTAATTGACCTGGCCACGCGCATTGAGCGCCGAGACCTGAAAAGTAGGACGCTTGCGTCCGGCAATCGCAAAATGGATTTGATCCCCACCACGGTCAATGAGCGTTTCGACAATTACGTCGACGGCCGGTGAACGCAAGCGGTGGTAGTCATCGAGGATGATGAGTACTTTGTCAGGCTGGCGGTTAACCGCAAGGATCAGCTTGGCGACAACGCCCTGGATGTTGGTATCAATTGAAGGGTTGCGCTCTGAAACGCCTAACCTGTCAAGATTGACGCCAGCACGGCTGAGCGAGAGTATGAGGTAGGCCAAGAACCGGCCCGGCTCATTGTCTTCTTCGTCGAGCGACAACCAGCTGGTCAGTGTCCCCGGGCGATTGCGAACATGCGCCGCCCATTGTGTGAGCAAGGTCGTTTTGCCAAATCCCGCAGGGGACACCATGATGGTCAGTCTGCGCACCGAATTCACGGACAGGTGCTCGATCAGCGGCGCCCTTTGGGTAATCGTGACGTGCTGGCGCGGCGGCGTCAGCTTACCCGCCAACAGCCAACGCGGCTCGGTTTCCTCATGCGCACTGTCATTTTGACGTTTTGCGGCTTCTCTTACCATTGCGCGCGCCCAGTTCTCACAAGTTGGAATGGCTTTCGGACGTGGCCAATACGATCTGGCCGGCATTTGCCCATGCACGACTTTATGAACAGTGCATAAATCATATCGAAGCGTGTGAGCAAAGGAAAGAAAAACTACCGAGGCCTGCATCGGCCGCCAGATTAGCCGACAGCCAATTTAGTCGACAGCCAATCCGACAGGTTTTGTACTGCGCTGGAGAAGGTAGTAGATCAAGGCGGAGACGAGGATGCCGACGATGCTCTTGATCGGATTGCTCAGCCATATCATCACGGTGACGCCACTTGTCCAGGAAAGCAGGCCGCGCCAGTTGAACGCGAGCGTGGTGTCAGGCTGGTAGGATTTTGAAATCCAGTAGTCGGAGATGATCACACCGGCGACGGGCGGTATCGTTACCGTTAAAATCATCAAGAAACTCATGAACTGGCCGAGAATCCCTGCCGCCCCGAGGATGGTTCCAAGAATGCCTGCTATGACGGTGCTCCAGGCTCTGCGCTGCTCCGGCCAATGCATCAGTTGATTGATCGCGAGACCGGACGAGTACGCATTCATTACATTGGTCGTCCAGGTCGCGATGATCAGGATCGCCAGGGCCAGCGCAGGCTGGCCCATTTTGGCGAAGATCTCAACAATGTCGTACGTGCCCTGGAAGATAGCCAGGATACTGCCAACCGCCATCAACATCAGCGCTGCTGGCAATAGCCCAAGCACCGATCCTACAATGGCATCCTTGCGGGTTTTCGCGAACCTGCTGTAGTCCGGTGAGATCACACCTCCGACCGAAAAAAAGCCAATGCACAGTCCCACCGCGACAACAAAGTCCAGGCGGGTTTCAGGCTGATAGCTGGTGATGGTCGCAAACGTGCGGCCTTGGAACGAGACAATCAGACCATATACGATGAGGAAGACTTTGCAGGGGACGGCGACGTAATTGAGCACCTTGAGATACTTGAATCCGAAGACAGCGGTGAGCATCATCAAGGTGCCCCAGAAGATCGTGGACAGCGGGGCTGACAGCGGGATATGGAAAGACAGTGCCATTATCCTGGCAAACGAAGAGCCGGCTATGCTGCTCTGCACCCCGAACCATCCCAGGCACGATATGCCAACGACCAGGCCGACCAAAATGTTCGCTCCATTCCGCCCGAACGAGCTCGTCGCGAGCTGGACGGTCGAAAGCCGGGTATCCACCGCAGCAACGCTTTCCAGGCACATGAACGCGCAGACAATGGAAAAACCAATGAATCCTGCCAGCAGCGCTTCATAGAAGGGTAGGCCAGAAATCAGAGTGCTGCCGATGAGCAGGGAAGGCACGCTAATCAATCCTCCAAACCAAATGGTCAGCAGGGCAAGCCAGCTGATACGCTTTTCCGTGTCCGTATGTGTGTTCATGGGCCAATCCTGTTATGTTATTGAGTGATGTCGCCCGCGACGAGGCAGGCGCGAGTGGCCGACGCGGATCCGGGCGGTGTGCTTGAATGAAACGATGCTGCGAAAGGTATACCGCTAGACGAGTATCCGGTTTCCTATCGGGCCAGGTCCCTGAAACAGCCCGAACTGCCTGATCTCGTCTTCAGGTGGCGGCTCGCAGCTCCCGACCCTGCTAGGCGTCCAGTTGAATCGCTGTTTCATCTGCGCCATGTGTTCGGCCAGCTTGAACGGTGCAATGACCGCATCGATAACCGGTACCCCAACGGCATCCTGCACTTCCTGGAAAAAGCCGTACTCGATGGTGCATCCGAGGATGAGCGATTCGGCCTGGTCCTCTTCGACCGCACGCCGCGCTTCATCGATTATTCGCCTGCGGGTAGTGGTCGGGTCGCGCTGGAAATCATTGACACCAAGCCCCAGTGGCCGCATGGATGCGAGGCGACTTTCCATACCGTAGTAGCGGACACGCTCAGTCATCTGTTCGATCCATTTTTCGCGGCCGACGATGATGGAAAACCTGTTCGACAGCATCGAAGCGACCTGGAGGCAGGCACCGCACGGCGCAACGACGATGGTCTTTCCAGAAATCTCCCGGGCCGCTTCGAGCGCCGGGTCATAGAAGCATCCAATAATCATTGCATCGATATCGGATTGGGCTGCGTCGCGTGCCATCGCCACGGTGCGTTCGTGGATAAGCGATTCATACGTGCGGTATTCGAGATTGGCTGGACTGTGCGCCATGTCGAATGAAACGACTTCGACCCGGGTCTGCGGACTTTTAATTGCATGGAGCAGTTGTCCGATGGGTTCGTCATAGGTTGAGACGCCAACCGGATTTACCCACCTCACGGTAATCGCGACGTCGGTCGGCTCGGCTGAAAATGGATTGTGCATGCTATTTCCTGTTCTAAGTTGTGGGGGCCAGGCTTCAGGCCGCGGCCAGGGCGAACTCTCTATAATTCGATTCGACTTCGCGGCGCGAGCGCGGCATGGCCGGGCCGAGAATCCGGCAGCCCTGCTCGGTGATCAGTACGTTATCCTCGATGCGAATACCACCAAGGCCAATCAGCAAATTGAGCTTTTCGTAGTTGATCATCGAGTAGTATTTTCCCGAGGACTGCCAGAGTTTGATCAAGGACGAAATGAAGTAAATGCCGGGTTCTACCGTTACCACCATCCCTTCAAGCAGTTCTTTGCCCAGTCGCAGATGATTCGGCCCAAATCGATGATCGCGCCGGTATTTGCTGTTGTAGCCGACGTGGTCTTCGCCCAGACTTTCCATGTCGTGTACATCTAGTCCCATCGCGTGCCCCAGGCCATGGGGAAAGAAAACCGCATAGCCGGCCGCTTCCACGAACGCTTCAACGTCTCCGCGAATGATCCCGAGATCTGCAAGCGCTTCGCTCAACACCATGGCGGCGCGGTGGTGCGCATCGCGGAAAGGACGACCCGGCCGCATGACGGCGAGTGCTGCACATTGGGCGTCGTAGACGGCGTCATAGAGACGCGCCTGAACAGCGTTGAAATGCCCGTCGACCGGTGTCGTCCGTGTGATGTCGCTTGCATAGCCCAAGGGGGATTCGACACCGATATCGACCAGCAATAGATCGCCTGTCATCAGTCGATTGTCATGACGCGTGTTGTGCAGGATATCGCCGCGGGTTGTGCAAATGGGCGGATAGGCCAGGCACGCACCCTCCGCGCTGGCGACACCGGAAAGGCGCGCAACAATCTCGCGTTCATGGACACCGGGCCGCGCCATCGTCAACGCGATTGCGTGCAACTTCGCGGTAAGCGCAAGTGCGGTTTCGATTTCATCGATCTCGATATTTTCTTTTACTTCGCGCATGCGCACGACCAGCCGGCGCAGCGCGTTCGATGCAGCTGCAATCACCTGGTGGATGCTCATTTCAAGATAGGTCGCCAGTCTCAACAGCACGTCATCGCGCGGCGGGCGCACAAAGTGCATGACGCGATGTGCTTGCCTTGCCTGTTTCAACGCGTCGACCAGATCGGCAATGGAACCAAGCTGGGTTCCGGTCTCGGCAATCCGGTCCCAGCGCGACGTGTCTTCCCAGATCCTGTGCTCCAGGCCAGGCGGATCGAAATACAGACAATCTCTGCCCGTCTCCGCATCGATGGTCCCGACAACACCCGGCAAGTCCACACCGAAGAAGTAGAGCAGGTTGGAATCCTGGCGAAATGGATAATCATTGCCGGCGAAGGTGCGTGGCACTTCCAGGTTGCCAGGAAACAGAGCAATTCCCTTGATCAGCGCGCGGCGCAGTTGGTCCCGCCTGTTCCGGTAGACCTCTCTGAGGTCAAGCTCTAGGTTGCCTCTACTATGGCGCATCATTGACGAAAGCCAAATTTTGTGGCGGCCTGTTTTTCCGTGATGTAGCCATCGCGCAGGTCGCGTTTGATTGCTTCGACCGGGCGCGCGCGCGGGTTGCCAAAGCCACCTCCCGTGCCAGTCACGATGCGTATCAGCTCGCCCGTTTGCACCGGTATGGCGGTGGCCATTGTGACTTTTTCAACCGACCCATCATGACGATGAATCTCGGCGCGGTTCGAAGATCCTGGCTCGCCTCCTTCTGCTCCCCATGGCATCGTTTTGGTCCGGCTGTAGGTGACGGTCAGGGCTGCATCGTACGCGGTGACGCGATAATCAAGAACGATGCCTTTGCCGCCACAGTACTGGCCGGCGCCGCCGTCTTCGTTATGGAACGCGTACTGTTCTATCTGTACCCCGTAACGCGATTCAGCAAGTTCCACGGGAATGTTGTAGGTCTCACCGTTTGCACAGCAGAACAAGCCGTTCAGACCATCTCGGCTGTGCGTTGCTCCCCAGCCGCCCATGAGAGGTTCGCCCAGCACAAAGAATCGTTTGCTGTCGGGGTGGACGCCCGCCAGGAAGGTGCCGCACACGGAGCGGTAGTGACCAGCGGGTAACTTGGAGGGCATCGCCGGCAGCAGGGCTTTCCACACCAGTTCCATGCAGGCGACCAGGGACTCGTAGTAAATCGAGACCGGTGCCGGACTTTGCGCGGTGAGCATGGTGCCATCGGGACAGACTATTTCGACATTGCGGAAACAGCCGCCGTTGGCCGGCAGGTCGGGGTCCGTGACGGCCTTGAGGGCACAGCGAACAGCGGTGATCAGGCCAGTGCGACTGGTATTGATCGGTCCCGGCGCCTGTGGATCAGTACCGGTGAAATCGACCTTGACCTCGCCGCCTTTCAAGGTGAGCTTGACGCGGATGGTGAATGGACCGTTACCAAGACCGTCCTCCTCGACGACGTCTTCGGCGCAGAATTCACCGTCGGGCAGTGCCTGCAGCTGAAGCTTGGTCATGCGTTCGCTGTAGTCGAGAAGGTCACTCATCGCATCGAGGGTGACCTTCTCGCCGTAACGGGCAAAGATCTCAATGATGCGCTGTTCACCCGTGCGGGCTGCGGCCACTGCCGCATGCATGTCGCCAATGGATTCCTTGGGCATGCGGACGTTTGCCTGTATGACTTTGACCAGGCTCTCGTTCAGGCGTCCCTGGTCGTACAATTTCAGAAACCGCAGGTGCAGGCCTTCTTGAAAAATTTCTCGCGCCGTGGTCGAGACACTGCCGGCATCCTTGCCGCCGATCTCGGTCCAGTGTGACTTGTTGACGGTGAATGCGACGAGCTTATCGTTAAAGAAGACTGGCAGAATGATCACGACGTCGGACAGGTGTGTGCCACCACCTTCGTACGGCGTATTGGTAATGATGACATCGCCAGGGAGCATGGTGGGATAGTGCTGCAATGCGCTGCATACCGCCGTGTCCAGCGTGGCGAGAAAGCCTGACACGCCATTTCCCTGGGCAATCAGTTCACCCGCGGCATCGGTGAGCCCGACAGCAAAATCAGTGGTTTCGTAAATGATGGGACTCATGCTCGTTCTGATCATGACTTGAAACATTTCTTGACCAATCGCTGTCATGGCGTCTTTGATCACTTGCAATGTGACGGGGTCGTGTTTCATTGTTGTGCCTCGCGCAGTTCAATAACAAGATTGCCGTAGGCATCGACGGTCAGTCGGTGGCCCGGCGACAAGATGGTGGAAGAGGTGGCGTCCTGGATCACAGCCGGGCCGCTCAGCGTCATCCCCGGTTCAAGGACATCGCCAGCGTAGACGGCAGCCGCCTGGACGCCGTCATGTTCAAAGTACACGTCGCGCCGGCCGCGCAGCGCGTCCGCGATCGCCCGGTTTGTCGATTCACGCACTTGCGGTTTGGGTTTTTCCACCGAAGCCGAGGCCACCAGGTGGTAGTTGACCAGTTCGATCGCGGCGCCCTCAAGCTGGAAGGTATAGCGTTTCTCATGGTCCGCGTGGAAATTCGCGATCACAGTGCCAATGTCCAGGCCGGCCTGGAGAGCGCTCAGGTTCATCTTGATCTTGACGGTGTGTTCCTGACCCGCATACCGAAGATCGACGAAGTGCTCGAAATAGGGCTGAACCTCGGCCAGTCCGGATTCACGGAAGTCTCTTTTCGCTTCGCTCTCCATCTTTTCAAAAATGGTTGCGATTTCATCGATGGCCGAGATCAGCAGGTCGGTTACGCGGGTCTGCGTATAGTCGCGCCGGATATCCGTCAGTAACATTCCCCAGGCAGAGAACACGGCGGAATTCGCCGGGATAATCACGCGCGGTATGCGCAGCTCTTCGGCAAGCTCAACGGCGTGCAAAGCGCCGCCGCCGCCAAAAGCCATCAGCACAAAGTCACGCGGGTCGTATCCTTTGTTTGTGGACACCAGCTTGAGTGCGTTGACCATGTTGGCGTTGGCAATGCGCAGCACGCCGCGGGCGGCCTGCACCGCATCGATTCCGAGCTTGCTGCCAAGGCGGGCGAATGCGGCTTCGACTACATCCATGTCGGGAGCAATCGCACCCTGCAAAAAATGCTGCTGGTCGATGCGTCCCAAGAACAGATTGGCATCGGTGGTGGTCGGTTCCTCGCCGCCGCGCCCGTACGCGACAGGTCCGGGTTTGGCGCCTGCGCTCTTTGGACCCACTTGCAGGCGGCCGCCTTCGTCTACACTGGCAATACTGCCTCCGCCATTGCCAATCTCTACCAGATCAATGACGGCCGTTTGGATGGGATAACCAGGCGCCTTGCCGGTGCGCTCGATGTGGTACTCAGTCGATACAGGCAGATGCCCATTGTTGATTAGCGTGCATTTTGCGGTGGTGCCGCCGACGTCAAGCGCGATGATATTTTTTTCACCAATCAGGGTGCCAAGGGCCCGCGCGGCTAGCATGCCACTCGCGGGACCTGATTCCACCATCGATACGGGGTTTCGCAGCGCGCCCTGAAGGCTGGTCATTCCGCCGTTCGATTGCATCAGATAGAGTGACCCTTCGAAAGACAGCGCCGACAGCTGCTCGCGCAAGGAGCGCAGATACCTGGTCACGACGGGGGACACAAATGCGGAGACCACGGTGGTGTTGGTCCGCTCATATTCCCGCCATTCCCGTGAGATCCCGGATGATGCCACTACAGGAATATCTGGTATTAGCTTACGCAGTTCTCTGGCGATGGCCTCTTCATTGTCAGGGTTGCGATAGGCGTGCAGACAGCAAATGGCGACCGCTTCGACCTCCAGCGCTTTGATCTGCGCTGCAATTCCTGCGAGCTCTGCAAGCGCAGGTGCTTGCTGCACGTTGCCGAGATAGTCGGTTCGCTCGGTGATTTCGAAACGCAGGTAGCGTTCAACAAAGGACGGTGCCTTCTCGAAATTGAGATTGAACAGATCCGGCCGGTTCCCGCGGCCGATTTCAAGGACATCACGAAAACCGCGGGTGGTGATCAGCGCGGTCTTCGCGCCCCGCCTTTCTGTCAGCGCATTGATGACGATGGTGGCGCCGTGCGCCAGCATATCAATGGACGACGGTGGGACGCCGCAGCGCGACACTGCGTCAATAACCCCTTTTTCAAACTCGCCGGGTGTGGTGTCGACTTTGAGTGTGCGCATTTTTCCGCTCATCGAGTCGGCGTCGTACTCAAACAGCACAAGGTCGGTAAAGGTACCACCGACATCGGTGGCTACGTGGATTGTCATGGTTGCTTCCTGCTCGATTTGGTCATTCATGAGGGCCGGCCCTGACAGGGCGCCGGTCCCGCTGGTCCATTAAAAGTTGTAGCGAAGGTCTAGGCGGTAGGCGCGCGGCAATGCGGGCTGGACGAAGCCGCCGTTGACGAATTCGGCGTTGTAGTTATGATCGAATGCATTGTTCACCGACGCAATCAGTGACCACTGGCCTTTGCTGTCCTCAACCCCGGCGCGCAAATTGACAAGATTGACGGTATCGCGCGGAGCGCTGTTTTCGGGGTCCCAATATTGCTTTCCTTTTGAAATCAGATCCGCGCGCAGAACCAGCTTCATATCGCCCGTGATGGGCATACGCTTTTGTACGCCCGCGTTCCACGACACCTTCGGCACGTAGGGCGCCCAATTTCCAACGAGCCCGGGGTTGACGGCGTAAGCCTCAATTTTGCTATGGGTAATTCCTAGTCCCGCATACACGTCCAGTCCTGGCGCGATGTTCGAGACGAACTCGAGCTCTCCTCCGATGAGATGTACCTTGTCGATTGGGACGAGTACCTGGGCGCCGATGCTCCCGATGAAGACGAAGTAAGGGCTGTTCTTCACGGTCGAGTCGAACAGAGCGGCATTCATCGAAATCTTTTTGTTAAAGAATTCCGTCTTGTAGCCGATCTCGAATGAGTCGGTCAGCTCCTTGTTGATTTGGTCGGTGACACCCGCCACTCCAGCCTGAGCCGCCGCGCCGGAGACGCCGCTCTGGTTGAATTGCCCGCTTCTGAAACCGCGTCCAGCAGATGCATAAGCAAGCGACTGGTCGTCAAATTTGTAGCGGTAGGAAACCTTTGGCTGCATGGCCTTGTACTCCACCTCCTTTGCACAGCGGATGGCCGATGCTGACGTGCATCCGGTGGGAAGGCCTGTGGTTTGGCGAGGATCGACGTGTTGGGTACGTTGATCGGCGTCGTAGCGCAGAGCAAGCGACACCTCGCTCGACTTGCTGAGGTCGTAGTCCACATTGCCAAAGACCGCCCACGCGCGGTTGTCGTTGTTGTCGGCGAAAAAGCTGGCAGTAGGATTAATCGGGTTCGTGAAGTAGGGATCGCGTTCTACCTGCAAGACACCGCGCCCGTTGTCCGTGCCTGTGGTAGTGGAAACGAAGCGTTTGGTCTTCAGGAAGTAGACTCCGCTCATCCAGCGAATCTCCTGGCTGGACGGGGAGGTGAGCCTGATCTCGGCACTATTGGCCTTGACATCGGTGAACTGGCTCTGTGTACCATCGAGGGTCCCGAACAAGCTGCGGGTTGCCGTATATGGGAACTGGTCGCCGGAAATTTTTTCCTTCACTGTGTTGTGGGAAAAAATGCCAGTCAGTGAGGCAAAGTGCATGTCGTAGTCGAACTTTGCCGTCAGCTCACCCAGATTACGCTCGTTCTTCCCCTCATTGTTGGCACAGAAAGTTCTCACCGCAAAATTTGGATTCGGCGCGGGGCCGCCAAAAGGATTGGTCGGGTCAGCAAAGCAAGGATGGATGGGGTCGAACAGGGTCGACTGATACTGAAAATTGCCGCCGCCACCCTTGGTATGAACATAGTTCGCGCGAAGTTCTGCGGTGAGGTCTTCGGTCACGAACCACTTGAGCAAGCCGCGCAGCGTATCGTCCTTCAGGTGATCAACCTTGTTACTCAGGTAGACGTTGTCGAACACACCTGCGCGGTCTTTCACACTACCGGCGATTCTAAATAGCAGCTTGTCGGCGACGATCGGACCGCTCAGTGCGCCTTGTACAACCTTTTCCTTGCCGGAGCCATAGCTTGGCTGAATAAAGCCTTTGAAGGTATTGGTGGGCTGCTTGGTGTGGATAACAATCGCGCCGCCGCTGGCATTGCGTCCGTACAGCGCGCCCTGCGGTCCACGCAGTACTTCGACTGACTGGATATCGAACAGCTCCTGTGTGAATTGCTTGCTGTTCGAAAGGGCAACGCCATCAACGACCATGGCAATCGGTGACTCGCTGTTGCGTACCTGGGTCAGTCCGCGCACCGTCATGAACGATGAACCAGCGCTTTCGGACTGGACAATCGACACGTTTGGCGTGAGTGCGACAAAGTCACCGATGCCCTTGATGTTCGCGTCTTCAATAGCCTTCGCCGAAAATGCCTTGACCGACATCGGGACGGACTGCTCGGTCTCGCTTCGTCCGCGCGCCTGGATCACGATGCGCTGCACGCTGCTTTCGGTTGGTGCCACTTGCTCGGCTGGCGAGGTGTCGGTTGTTTGGGCATGGCAGGAAATCGATGCCAGCACAGCCGAGGCAATTGCTGTGTACTTAAATCGTGAACCTGGGTTGGACATTTTTATAACTCCTGTTTTGTTGGACGCAGTTCCGGCGAGCGTGATGTTTTTCAGGCGGGTTTGAGCATCTTCCTGCGAGGGGGATGGCTGGTGAGACCGCAATTGCACTGTATGGAGTATTCCAGGAGGCTTCAATTGCAGCGGCGGGTGGTCTGCGGCGGTTTCTACTGCGGCGGCTACCCGAATGGGTGGGTATGACTCTGCAAGTTTGCAGAATGGAAATATGGAGCGGGTCATCCGCAGTGCGCGAGCCAGCCGGTTCTCAGTGCTGTCCGCTTGCCGAAAAACGGGCAATGCAAGCGGCGTGCCTGTTAAGCTGGCGCGACCGGCAAGGGGCAGCGGTCCGAGTTCTCCCGCTGTCATCGGCGATGCCTGCACCAGGGCGGCGCCCGTTCCGGCGCCGCGCTTGCGGCCACAGATTGTGCTGCAGCACGCAAGCGCCGTGCAATTCATGCTTGGCGCGGTCTATTCGAAGGGTTCGCTGCGGTGCAATGTCGCCACCGGGATCGGGCGTGCTTGGCTTGCCGATGGGGCGACGACCTGCCGCCCGGCTCGCAGCGACTGAGCAGGCCCATTTGAGTGAAGGCACGCAGGCGCGCGGCGTGACCCTGGGGGAACGCGGCTTTGCCGATGAGGGACAAACGCATTTCCCGTGCGAAGAAGTTTGCATGGCCAAGGCGGACGTGATTGACGCGAAGTCATCTTGTCCGGGTCACTCCACTCGCCCGTGCCGAAGTCGTGCGCGCGGCTGCCCACAGGCGCTTCATGGCGTGATTGTCCCGGCAGCGCCGGTAGGTTGGCCGGGGGCGACTGGAAACTAGACTGGCAGGGAGGTCTCGTATTTGACCTCGCGCAGGGCGACACTGGTGTTCACCTGTGACACCCCGTTGAGTTTGACCAGCACATTGTGCAAGAAGTCGTGATACGCATCCATATCAGCAACAACGACCTTCACCAGATAGTCCGCCGTGCCCGTTGTTTCATAGCACTCCACGACCTCAGGCCGCAGGCGCATCGCAGCTTCGAAGTTCTCGACGACGCCTTCGGCGTGGCGCAGCAGCGAAATGTGCAGCAAGCAGACTACCGCCAACCCGAGTTTGCGCCGGTCCACCAGGGCGGTGTAGCGCAGGATGTAGCCGGCGTCCTCCAGCTCTTTCTGGCGGCGCCAGCACGGACTGGCCGACATGCCGATTTTTTCAGCGAGATCGTTGGATGACATCCTGCCGTCTTTTTGCAATTCGACCAGTATTTTGCGCGACGCATTGTCTAGAGACATATTTTTCATAAATTTACGTAATTCCCGAAATGATCGTTTCATTGTAGCGGTAGATATCGACGAGATAGGCAAAATTTTTCCGGATCCCAGACGTATTCTGATGTTTCGAAAATTTTTGAGATAAATGCATGAACAACATCAACGACACTGCAGACCTGACGCGCGGGACGCGTGATGCTGGCACGGCGAGCCTGGCCGATCCTGGCTACACCCTCGAGGACAAGTTCAAGCGGACGGAGGGGCGTGTATTCCTGACCGGTACTCAGGCACTGGTTCGACTGCTGTGCATGCAAAAACAGGCTGATGAGATGTACAACATCAAGAGTGCTGGCTTCGTCAGCGGATACCGTGGCTCGCCGCTCGGGGCCGTCGACCAGGAATTATGGCGCGCGCGGGCACTGCTGGAGCAGCACCACATAGAATTCTTACCGGCGATCAACGAGGAGCTCGGAGCGACCGCCGTCATGGGGTCGCAGCAGGTCGAAGCCGATCCGACGCGCCAGGTCGAGGGTGTGTTTGCCATGTGGTATGGGAAGGGACCGGGCGTGGACCGGGCCGGCGACGCACTCAAACATGGACACGTCTACGGCTCATCGCCGAAGGGCGGTGTACTCGTCATCCTCGGTGATGATCACGGCTGCGTATCGTCGTCCATGCCGCACCAGAGCGAGCAGGCACTGATGGCGTGGAGCATGCCGGTCATCAATCCAGCAAATATCCAGGAATACCTTGAATTCGGCCTGTACGGGTGGGCGCTCTCTCGCTTTTCCGGGGCGTGGAGCGGCTTCAAGGCAATCTCCGAAACGGTTGAGGGAGGTGCCGTCGTCGACCTGCCGCGGATGCCGGTGTTCGTCGAGCCGAGTGACTACGCGGCGCCACCTGATGGCCTTCACAATCGCTGGCCGGATCTGCCAGGGCTGGCACTCGAGCGGCGCGCCGATGAGAAACTCGAGGCGGTCCAGGCTTTCGCCCGCGCCAACTCAATCGATAAACTGGTCGTGCCCGCGCCCCATGCCAAGCTCGGCATCATCAGCGCCGGCAAAGCCTACCTCGACTTGCTCGAAGCATTGACACGTCTTGGGCTGGCAGAAGAAGGACTCGAGAGGCTGGGCGTGCGCCTGTACAAACCCGGCCTGACTTTCCCACTCGAGCGCAGCCGGCTGTTCGCATTTGCCCAAGGCCTGGACGAGATCTTCGTGATTGAGGAAAAGGGCCCTGTCATTGAACAGCAGGTCAAAAACCTTTTCTACAACCTGGCAAAGGAGCGTCGCCCCACGGTCATCGGCAAGACCGATCACGAAGGCGCGCCATTGCTGTCCGCTCTGGGCGAGCTTCGGCCTTCGCGCATTGCGCCTGCGCTGGTGCGCTGGTTAAGCCCGAAGTTCGCCGAGCTCGATCTGGCGCGCCTGCTGCCCGGCTTCTGCGCAGCGGAACTGGCGCTTCACCGTGCCGACGTGGTCAAGCGCACCCCCTATTTCTGCTCCGGCTGTCCGCACAATACCTCAACCCGCGTGCCAGAGGGCAGCCGGGCGCTGGCGGGCATCGGCTGCCACTTCATGGCAACCTGGATGAAGCGCGACACAAATTATTTGTCGCAGATGGGGGGCGAGGGTATCAGCTGGGTAGGCTCGTCCCGCTTCGTGGGCGAGAAGCATGTTTTTCAGAACCTCGGGGATGGCACTTTCTATCATTCGGGTTCACTCGCGATCCGGCAGGCCATTGCTGCCGGCACCAATATCACTTACAAAATTCTTTACAACGATGCCGTTGCCATGACGGGTGGGCAGCCTGTCGATGGCAGCCTGTCGGTGCCGCAGATCGTGCAGCAGGTCGCCAGTGAAGGAGCACGGAAGGTTGTAGTGGTCACCGACGCCCCGGAAAACTACGCCGGAGTGACGCTCGTGGAAGGAGTCAGCGTGCACCATCGAAGTGAGCTCGACGCGGTGCAACGCTCGCTACGCGAGATCGCCGGGGTGACCGTGCTTGTCTACGACCAGACCTGCGCTGCGGAAAAGCGGCGCCGGCGCAAGAAGAACACGCCTGCCAAGACGGTATTTCCCGATCCGGCCCGCCGGCTGGTCATCAATCCGGCCGTGTGCGAGGGATGCGGCGACTGCGGTGTTCAGTCCAACTGCCTGTCGATCTTGCCGCTAGAGACAGAACTGGGCCGTAAACGCCAGCTAGATCAGTCGTCCTGCAACAAGGACTACTCGTGTGTGGAAGGATTTTGCCCAAGTTTCGTGTCGGTGCTGGGCGGTCAATTGCGCAAGCCGCTTAGCCACCGCGTCAGCCTGGAGGATCTGGAGCGCGCGCTGGAGGGCTATCCGCGACCGCCGGCCTATGCGCTGGCCAAACCATTTCAGATGCTCGTTGCCGGTGTAGGCGGCACGGGCGTAGTCACCGTTGGTGCGCTGATCACGATGGCAGCGCATCTTGAAGGCAAGGGCGCATCGACCCTGGATTTCATGGGCTTTGCGCAAAAAGGTGGCGCCGTGATGTCGCATGTTCGCGTGGCCGCATCGCCGCAGCAACTGCACCAGGCACGCATCGATCTGGGCCAGGCTGATGCCGTGGTCGCTTGCGACATGGTCGTGGCGGCCATGCCGGACAGTATCGCCGTGATGCGGCATGGGCATACCAGAGTGATTGTCAGCGAACGCGAAATCCCGACTGCGGATTTTACGCGCGAGCGCGACGCGACCATTGACAAGCTTGGACTGCTGGAAAAGCTGGCCCTTGCCGCCGGGGAAGCAAACGTGCTGAAGCTCGATGCACAGGAGCTTGCACTGCGCTTTCTGGGCGACTCCATCGGCGGCAATATTCTGCTCATGGGCTATGCCTGGCAGGCCGGCCTGGTACCAGTGGGCCTGACAGCGCTCATGCGCGCCATCGAACTCAATGGCGTAGCGATCGACATGAACAAACGCGCGTTCATGCTGGGCCGCCTGGCGTGCGCCGATGGTACTGCGCTTGACCGGCTTGTCCAGCCACAGCAGCATATCGTGCAATTTGCGGTGCCCAAATCTCTGGCTCAAATGGTCGCTTTCCGGACGGACTGGTTGACAGGCTATCAAGACGCCGCCTATGCACGCCAGTACGAACAGGCGGTTGCGGCCGTCGAGCGGCGCGAAGTGGAACTTGAAGGCCAGGCATCGCGCCGACGGGTCAGCAAGGCGGTGGCGAGAAATCTCTTCAAGGTCATGGCTTACAAGGATGAGTACGAAGTCGCGCGGCTGCATGCTGATCCCGCGTTTCGAGCGCAGATCGCCGCCCAGTTCGAAGGCGACTACAAGCTCGCATTCCACCTTGCGCCGCCGCTGCTGGCACGCCGCAAGGCGGGCGCCGAGGCGCCGACCAAGATTAAGCTGGGCGCGTGGATGATGCCGGTATTCCGCGCGCTGGCGCACTGCAAGGTCTTGCGTGGCTCGGTTCTGGACGTGTTTTCTTTCACTCAGGAGCGCAAGCGGGAGCGCGCATTGCGCGATCGCTTTCTCACATTCGCGCGCAGCCTCGCCTTGACGCTCAGGGAGGACAATCTGGATATGGCGCTCCAGCTCGCACAATTGCCAGACCAGGTCCGCGGATACGGCCACATCAAGCTGTCGGCGCTTGACAGCTTCGATGCGCAGTGGACGACCTTGCTGGCGCAATTTCAGGCGGCGCCATTGAATGTGATACGCATGGTTCGCAAGGCTTGAGCTCCCGGGCGTGAGGCGTCACGAGGGAGGTACTCAGGTAATCAGGTACTCAGGTACTCAGGTGCATGCGGTACGCTGTTGCGCTTTGCCCTGCCAGCGGCGGTTTGCTTGCCGCACTGCCCGCATCACGCCGGCCGGAAAGGCACCGGCACGGCGGAATGATTTTCTCCTCACCCAGTCAAAGAGCTGGGAGCAAGGCGCTGCGGCATGCCCGCCGGTGGCGCAACGGCGCTCTCTGAGCGCAGTCACGGACGTTCATGCGCCTTGGCCAGGCGCAAACTCAACGTGGCGCCTGCATTCAGAAGACCAGCGCGGCCACTCCTTCGGATAGCTTGACGGGCACCTGTCGCGCGCGATGCGCTTTGCCCGTGCGGGTGCTGCGGGCAGGGCTGCCGCACCGCTCTGCACAGGCTGTCATCTCGGCCCGAGGATCTGATCGATAGCCGCTCCGGTGCCCCGCTGTACGGTCTACAACTGAGTCAACTGTCCTGGCGCGGCTAGCACTGGGCCGCGACGGCGGCGCCATCGGGTGCACGGTGCTGTCCTGGTTGTCACGCCGCCCTGCGCCGCACATTGTCGCAGCCGCTACACGTCGATTAATCCCCGTGCCTCACGCTTTGTTCTGCGTCGATTTTCTCTTCCTGCTTATTGCTTCCTTCTCTGGGCTTCATGCTCGCGCTGCGCGCGTGCGAGCCGCCGCTGGCTTCACAGCGTTTGCTGGGCGTTGCAGACACGCGTGTGCTCGTGCCCCTATCCAGCCCGCCCCTCAAGCGTTCGATCGCCCGGCGTGGCGGCGGACGACTACGAGATGTGGAAGAAACCAACAATTTTAGTCAGAGTGAAAATTTATCTTGCCTTAGAATTTTAGTGAGACTAAAATTATTTCATGCAAATTGAAGAAGGAAGTGAGTTATGACGCAGTTAGGGCTTCGAATTCGAGAGCGACGCAAAGAGCTCAAGATGACACTGAAAGACGTGTCTGAAGTCTCCGGCTTGTCCATCGGATTGCTCTCTCAGGTCGAGCGTAACTTGACGGTGCCATCGCTGTCTTCGCTGGCGACGCTTGCCAAGACGCTTCAAGTGTCCATCGAAAATCTGGCCGGGCATCTGGCCGAGCCGCATCCGGACACGTATGACGGATCGCGCACGCCGTTTTCGCTGGAAGACGGCGTGGTGCGCTACGAGCGTTTGTCGAGCACGTTCAAGGGAAGCGCGCTGCATTCGGTCAAATTCATCATGCCCGAGGGCTATCGGTCAGAGACCGTGTCGCACGAGGGCGAAGAGATGATTTATGTCCTGCGCGGCACCATCAGATATCGCGTAGCCCAGAAAGAGTACGTATTGCGCAGCGGCGACAGTCTGCACTTCAGTGCGCTGATCCCGCATAGCATCGAGGCGGTCACGGGATGCGGACATGCGGAAGTAATCTGGTCGGGGACCTTGAATATTTTCGGAGGCACCGAGGAGTCAGTTCGCTCGGGAACCTCGGCGGCATTGATCGACACCGAATTTAGCGACAAAAAAGAAAGCGTGACTTCCTGACCATCGCGCCAGCCTAGTTAAACAATAAGCACCACTTTGGCCCGCGCGGTTTCCACGCGGTCAGGGGAGGCTTTACCCAAAATTTCATATGAGCCAACAACAGCTGAAGGATTACGTCGATGCACTTTCGCGAAAACGCAGCACCGACGATGTATTTGCAACGGCCGCGGCGATCTACCAGGCGCACCTGGATTTTACGCTGATGACCATCACGACGATCGACGACGGTCGCTGTTCCGTGCGGCGGGTGTGGAGCAGTGATGAGTGCAACTATCCATCCGGGCAGAGTAAGGCAAGCGATGGTACGCAGTGGATGAGAACAGTCATGGATGAACAGCAGACAGTGGTGTGTCATTCGCCGCAGGACCTGAGGGCGACGTTTTCAGACCATAACATCCTGGCGACAATGGGCTGCCGCTCGGGAGTGAACATTCCCATCGTGTTGCAGGGAAGCGTAATCGGCACCTTGAACATGTTTCACTCGGAAGAGCGATTTGCTGACGAGAAGATCGAAACCGCGGGGGCTCTGATCGCCTATCTCTACGCCCCGTTGATGCTGACAATGAATTTGAGTAAAGAGGAGAGCAAATGAGTAAGGTGACACGGGTTAGCACGGATGTAGGCGGCACATTCACCGATCTGGTGTACTTCGAGATCGATACCGAAACAGGCGCGCAGACGGTGCGCACTGCGAAATCCGACACGACCCCGCCCGATTTTGAGCGGGGTATCCTGGAAGTACTGCGCAAGGGGCAGGTTGACGTCAAGACCCTAGGTGCATTTTCGCATGGCACCACAGTGGTCATCAATGCGCTGACCGAGCGACGCGGGGCGCAAACGGCCTTGATCACCACCACCGGGTTCCGTGACACCCTCGAGATTGCGCGTGGCGCCCGTCCGGACTTCTTCAATTTGAAGTATGTGAAGCCGGCGCCTTTCGTTGCGCGCCACCGGCGCCGTGAGTTGCCGGGCCGAATGAATGCGCAAGGCGAAGAAATCGTGCCGCTGGACCTGGCATCCTTACCCGCCATTCTGGCTTCTTTCCGCGAGGAGGGTATTGAAGCCATCGCGGTGAGCTTCCTTCATGCCTACGCCAATCCGCAACATGAAGAGCGTACCGTTGCCGCCATCAAGCGTCTGTGGCCAGAAGTCGCTGTGGTCGGCTCGCATCAGATCACCCGCGAATGGCGCGAATATGAGCGCACCAATACAGCCGTGCTGTCCGCCTATGTGCAGCCAATCGCCGATTGCTACCTTTCGCGTCTTAGCACGCAGCTGTCCGAAAGCGGTTACACCGGACCGATCTACGTCATGCAGTCGAACTGCGGCGTCGATACGCTCGAACACGCGCGGACCGCGCCGATAACGATGGTGGAATCCGGGCCGGCTAGCGGCATGTGGGGCGCAGCCGCCCTGGGCGGCATGATCGGCGAGCCGAATGTCATTGCGCTCGATATTGGCGGCACAACCGCCAAGTGTTCCCTCATTAAGGATGGCCGCGTCCAGATCAAGACCGACTATTACATCGAAAAGGATCGCCAGAGCACCGGTTATCCCATCATGGTGCCAGTGGTCGACCTGGTCGAGATTGGCAACGGCGGTGGCTCGATCGCCTGGCTGGATGAATTCAAGCGCCTGCATGTGGGCCCGAAGTCGGCCGGCGCGTCGCCTGGTCCCGCTGCTTACGGGCGCGGCGGCCAGTCGGCGACCACAACCGATGCCAATCTCAAGCTGGGGCGCATCAACCCGGATTACTTCTGCGGCGGCGAGCTCACCGCAGATATGGATGCCGTCGAGCGCTCCCTGGCTCCCCTGGCAGAGTCGCTCGGCATCAGTAATGAAGAGGTGGCCGTCGGGATCATCGATATTGCCAACTTCAACATGGTCAATGCGCTTAAACTGATCTCAATTAACCGCGGCTTCGATCCGCGCGACTTTACCCTCATTGCATTCGGCGGCGGTGGCGCGATGCACGCCGTGGCCCTGGCACTCGAACTGGGCGTGAAAAAGGTGGTGATTCCGCGCGGCGCGGGCGTATTTTCCGCCTGGGGAATGATGATGTCGGACCTGCGGCGGGACCAATTTCTCACCAGGCTCACGCCTTTTACCGACCGGGAGGCGGCCGCAGAAGTGCAGTCCCTGATCCACGAACTGGTCGGCAAGGCTGTGGCCGAATATGCCCAGGACGATATTCCCGCCAAGGATGTCTCCATGGTGATCGGCCTGCGTCTGCGCTACCAGAACCAGGAACACGCGGTCGAGGTGGAAATGCTGGAAGATGAACGCTGCGATGTGCACCTGGCCGACATCGTCGAACGGTTCCATGCGAGCTACGAGCGCCAGTACACCTATCGCCTGGAGGCGCCGGTCGAATTGATTGGCCTGCACGTGGTGGCATTCGCCAAGGTGGGAAAGCTGGACATCAAATCGGCCGCGCGCGGAACGACCGACGCGGGCGTTGCCGTCAAGGGCCAGCGCGCGGTGAACTATGCCGCGGATGGGGTGCACAGCGCCATCATCTACGATAGCCTGCGGCTGGCGCCTGGCATGCGCTTTGCGGGCCCGGCGGTGATCGAAGATCCGGGTACGACAATCCTCGTTTTTCCACACAACGCAGTCGAAGTCGACGAATTTTCAAATATTTGTATTACTTCCATTGGAGCCGATCATGCCTAAGCCAGCGACCAGCAGATTTACTGCAGAGATTATCCAGAACTCCCTGCAGGCCATCGCCGCGGAGATGTTCGATGCAATGCGGATGACCGCGATGAGCCCCGTTATTTACGAAGTGCTGGACATGGGGACCGGTATTTTGAATGCGAGAGGCGAGATGGCCAGCTCCGGCGCCGGCATACCGGTTCTGGTTGGTGTCGTGGACAAGGCTGTGCGACGCTTGGTCGAGCTGTACCCAGGTCCCGATGACATCCGCGATGGCGACGTTTTCATCACCAACGATCCTGCGTATGGGGGTGTCACTCACCTCAACGATATTGTGCTTGCCATGCCGGTGTTTGCTGACGGCGCGCTAGTAGCGTGGACCGCCAACAGCGCGCACTGGAACGATGTGGGAGGAATGGTGCCCGGTTCGATGGCGATTCATGCGACCGAGATATTTCAGGAAGGCTTGCGCCTGCCAGCGGTGAAACTGATCGAGCAGGGGAGGGTAATCCAGTCAGTGGTGCAGATCATCAAAGCTAATTCGCGCATGCCGGAGTTTTCGGAGGGGGATATGTGGGCAGGCATCGCTGCCGTGCGCAGCGGTGCGCAGCGGATCAAGGAGCTGGTGGCCAAGTACGGTATCGATGTCTTTCTCAAAACCCTGGATGACTCCATGGATCAGGCGGAAACCATCTCGCTGAAAGCCCTCGCTTCACTGCCCAAGGGAAAATTTGAGAAAGTCGAAGCGCAGGACAACGGCGCTGTCTATCGGGTGTCGATCGAGATCACCAGCAGCCAGATGATCGTTGACTTGCGCGACAATATAGATAGCGTCGCCGGTTCCTGGAACATCTGCCGCGATGCGACCGAGATCGCCGCCCAGATGGTCTTCAAATCCATCACCGATTGCAGCTCCGCTGCAAATGGCGGAACTTTCCGCCCCCTGACGGTGCTCACCCGGCCAGGGAGCATTTTCGATGCGATTTCGCCCGCCGCTGAGGGGTATTACTTCGAGACGCTAATCCGGGTGCACGACCTTATCCTCGGCTGTCTGGCGGAACAGTGCCCGGAGCTGGTCTGCGCCGGCACATTCTCTTCCAACTGCGTGACCTTCATCGGCGGGAAACATCCCGACACCGGGAAGGCTTTTACGCTGGTTGAGCCGGAGCTCGGTGGCTGGGGCGCAACCAAGGAATTCGATGGCAATACCGCCGTGTTCTCACCAATCCACGGCGACACCTTCAACTGCCCGGCGGAGGTGGCGGAGACGCGCTACGGGATCTATGTCGACAGGATGGAGCTCAACATGGAGCCAACCGGCGCCGGGATGTTCCGCGGCGGCCATGGTGTCGTCGTCGACTATCGCCTGCGCGAGGACGGCGGTACGCTTACCTGCGGCTATTCGCGCGCCAAGGTGAAGCCCTGGGGCCTCGAGAACGGGCAGGAAGGTTCCACCAACTATGTGGAGCTTCGCCGGAGCAATGGCCAGGTCACGCGCCATTCCTTCGAAAGCGACATCAAGCTGGCCAAGGACGACGTGGTCCGCGTTGTCACCGGTAACGGCGCGGGCTTTGGCGATCCCAAGCTGCGCAGCAAGGACAGCGTGTTGCGGGATGTCCGCGACGGGCTCCTGACACTGGAACAGGCAAAGCTGGCGTATGGCTACGCGCCTGGCTGATTCCGGCAAACACTAAGCGTTTTCCATCAGAGCGATATGGGTGTGGCACCTCCACCGGAGGGGCCGCCTGGCTTTGCTCGTCTATCGGTTTTAGCATCAAATTCGAATAACAACTAATTAACAGGATGAATTGAGATGAAAAAGAAGAACTTGTCACGCGCCGTCAGCCTTGCCTACTCCGCTTTCGGGGCGATGGCCGTGGGGATGAGCAGCCCCGCCCTGGCCCAGGAACTACCCGCGGCTGCCAACGCCGCGCTGCCCGCGGTCCAGGCGCAGGAGGATCCGTCGCGGGTGGTCATCACCAGCAGTCGCAAGCGCGCCGAGAGCGTGCAGGATATTCCCACTTCCATCAAGGTGTTCTCCGCTAAGACGCTTGAAGATGCCAACGTGTCGCAGATCACCGATTTCATCGCGCTGACGCCAAATGCCTCCATCGTCAAGTCCCAGAGCGCGGGCATTGCCTTCATCACGATCAGGGGCTTGTCCCAGGTTCGCAACGGCGAGGCGCCGGTGGCGCTGGTGGTCGATGGCGTTACAGTGCCTAACAGTAAATCATTCACGCTTGAACTGTCAGACTTGCAGAGCGTCGAAATTCTACGAGGTCCCCAGGGCGCGATCTATGGCCGCAACGCGCCAGGCGGTGCGATGGTGATCTCCACGCGCAAGCCGACCACTGCCACCAGCGGCTTCTTCGAAGTGGGCGCTGGCACCGGTCAGGAAAAATACGTGAAAGGGGCGGTCAGCGGGCAGATTGTTCCCGACACCCTTGATTACCGCCTCGGCGGGTCTTACACCGATCGCGACGGCTACTTCAAGAACGACAATCTGGGTGGTCAGCGCATGGATCCGAACCGGGATACGACGGTGCGTGGAACGATGCGCTGGACGCCGACGGACAAGTTAAGTATCGAAGCGCGGGCAATGGGCGCGCGCACGCGCGCGGGCGCCAACAATTTTCAAGCTCAGACCATCCTCTACGATAAAACAAAGCCTTGCCAGCTTGACCCTGTCAATCCATTCGGTGGACCGGCAGCCGATCCCAACCACGTTTCTCGCTCCTTCTGCAATTCCTACGTCGGCAATAACGACAGGGATGTTGCCGACGTTTCACTCAAGGGTGACTATAGCTTCGATTTCGGTACAGCCACGATTGTCGCGTCCTACAACCGGGTCAAGGAGTTCGAAGCCGGTACCCAGTATCCATACACGGCAACGCGCAATCTGTTTGGTGTCCTTAACGGCTCGCAGACCCAGTACACCGATGATGAGGCGAGTGGCATCGAAGCGCGCCTGGTATCGAGTGGGAATGGCCCATTCAAATGGATGACAGGTGTCCAGTTCCAGAAGATCACCGGCTTCATCTCCACCACCACGGGCAGCGACAAAGCCAGCGGCATCCGACGCGTGACCACTGTGCCTCTTTTCAATGACACCCAGAATCCGACGCTATCCTGGCTGGCGGATGACAACACAGACGACGCCAGCTCGGTTTTCGGCAATGCGGAATATGGCGCCGGGAATGGCCTGACGGCGTCTGCGGGGTTCCGCTACGACGTCGATAAGCGCTCGCAGCGTGTGGACTATCGGCAGGCAAGTGTTCCAGCCGGCTGTACGGCAGGCAATGCGGGCCGTTGCGAAAAGCAGAAGGACTTCAGCAGCTTCCAGCCGACGGCATCGCTGCGTTATGCCTTCTCGCCAGAAGCGCAAGTGTACGCAACGGTCGGCAAGGGATTTCGTAGCGGCCGGTTTAATCAGGATGGGGCCGCCGCGGCGGCCCAGGCGGCTGGCATCGGCGGGGTCAAGGATCTGGTTGACCAGGAAACGACAAAGTCGTTTGAAATTGGGTTCAAGCGCGAGCACAACGGGGTACGCCTGGAAGGCGCGGCGTTCCGTACCGTCGTCACTGGACAGCACTATTTCCTGTTCCTGCCGGCTATCAGTGCCCAGGTGCTCGCCAATATCGACAAGGTGACGCTGACGGGCGGGGAGATTGAAGCCGCTCTAACCCTGGCGAAGGGACTCGATGCCTATGCGGGCGTTGGGGTCACGGACAGCGAGATCAATCGCTACGCGCTCAATCCTTCCGCTGTCGGCAACAAAGCGCCCTATGTGCCGAACGCCTCCCTCAATGTCGGCATGCAATATCGATTCCCGATCACTGGCACCTTGAACGGCATGCTGCGCGTTGACGGCATCTCGAAAGGAAAGCAGTATTGGGATCCGGAGAACAACGGCGCGCGCGACACGGTACGGCTGGTCAACCTGAATGCCGAAATCGAAGACGTGAAGGGCAAATGGGCCGTCCATGCAGCCATCACCAATCTGAGCGATCGGCAATATAACGAGGAGTTCGTCGCGGGTGGTTTCGCCACCCCGGCAGTGCCGCGCGTTGTCCGTGTCAGCTTCCGTCAAAAATTCTGATCCGGGCTGTCCATGAGTTCTGTATATAGAAAAATGCAAGGGGCCGCGCCGGAGCGACCGGTCCCGTTGGGTGAACTGTTTGTGACCATGCCGGTGACGCGCCGGCACTGGATCGCTGGGTTCATCCTGTTCGGTGCGTTTGTGATCGAGTCGTGGGAAATGATGGTCATCATTTTCGCTGGCGTGTCGATCAGCGCTGAATTCAAGCTGTCCAGCGTACAACTTGGTTCCCTGATTGGCTCGATATTTCTCGGGATGATACCTGGCGCATTGCTGTGGGGCTGGGCCATCGACAAGGTCGGCAGGAAGCGAGCCGTTGTGTTTAGCCTGGCGCTCTACGGTATTGTATCAATGGCGAGCGCGGCAGCGGTCACTTTTGAGATGCTCTGGCTGCTTCGCTTCACGTGCGGCATCGCCCTGGCCGGCTTGCTGGTGACGACGTTTCCGTACTTTGAAGAGCTGTTGCCGGTGCGCGTGCGCGGATCGGCATCAGTCTACCTTGCATCGGGTTGGCCGCTTGGCTTGCTGATTGCGGTCGCAGCGGCATATATGCTGGCCCCGTATTCCTGGCGCTACGCCGTCGCCCTCAGCGCGATGGCAGGGCTGTGGGCAATCCCTGCATCGTTGCTGCTTCCTGAGAGTCCGCACTGGCTGCATGCGAAAGGCCGGGACGCCGAGGCGCTCAAGGTCGTTGCTGGCTTGTCGACGGGGCCGCATCGCGCGATGGTTGAACGGGCGCACCTAGTCCGTGAAGCAGAAGGGGAGGCGTCATTCTTCGGGATTTTTCGGCGCGATGCTTTGTTAGTCACGACACTGCAAACCATCGTGAATCTGACCTTCTCGCTCGGGTACTGGGCGCTGTCGACATGGATGCCCGCATTGCTTGCCAAGCGGGGTTTGAGCGCACCAGAGGGCCTCGGATTCATCGCGCTGTCGGCCCTGTTTATGTTCCCGGGCTATGTCGCTGCGTCGCTTCTGACCGGGCAGTTCGGTCGCAAAAAAGTGATGGTGGCATTTGTTTCGCTAGCCTGTGCCAGTGGTTTCGGCTTCGCCAGCGCGGCGAGTGTGCAGGAAATGTACGCGTGGAACTTTCTACTTTCTTTCTCAAGCCTTGGCGCATGGGGCATATGGAACACCTGGATGGGCGAAATTTACACGACCAGGGTACGCATGGCTGGCTATGCATGGGGTATTGCCGCTCAAAGGATCGCCAATGCCGCGGCACCGGTGGCAATGGGGGTGCTGCTGGAACGTGTTGGCGTTACCGATACGGTCATGATCATCTCGTCCGCCCTGGCCATCACCATCATCGCAGCGGCCTTGCTGCCTGAAACCGAAGGCGGCGCTCTGGAGTAGGGAAGGGCGGGTCTGGAACCCTCCACCGGGCACCCGAGGTGGCCCGGTAAGTACCCGCCGCTCGCCCTTGTTCCCCCGGGAGCGAGACCTTTCCCACAGTTCAGCCTTGGCGGGAGCTTGGCATGCGTTTTCTTTGGCTGCAATTTGCTTGGACCCATGAACATGAACCGAACCCTATACCCGCCTCTCAAGCCTACGCGCTGCGGCAAGCTGCAGGTCTCCGCGTGCCATACACTGTATTGGGAGGAATCAGGAGATCCGCTTGGTCTTCCGGTGGTGGTCTTGCACGGCGGGCCGGGCGCCGGGACGGTACCGGAGCACCGCCAGTTCTTCGATCCACAACAGTATCGCATCCTGATGTTCGATCAGCGCGGGAGCGGAAAGTCAATGCCTACTGGCGAAACCAGTGAAAATACGACCGCACTTTTGATTGAGGATATCGAGCGGCTGAGGGAAATGTGGGGTGTCGACAGCTGGCTATTATTTGGCGGCTCGTGGGGTTCGACGCTGGCTCTTGCCTACGGCCAGGCGTTCCCGCGCCGTTGCCGGGGCTTCGTGCTGCGTGGCGTGTTCCTTTGCTCTCAGGCGGAAATCGATTGGTGGTTGATGGGGGCACGCTGGTTCCATCCGGAGGCGCATGAGCAGTTCGTGTCCTCAGTGGGCGCCGGGGACGATGTCGACTTGCTGCAGGTTTACCTGAAACACATCCACGACAAAGACCGGGCCATACATATGGCAGCAGCGCGTGCGTGGACCAAGTACGAGTCCGGACGGGTGCATCTGGCTGATGACGGAGATGCGTACTGTGAAGACGCTACCGCATTTGCCATTGCCCGGCTCGAATCGTCCTACATGGCAAACCTTGGATTTATGTCGGACGGCCAGCTGCTGGGCCACCTCGATCGCATTTCACACCTGCCCGCATGCATTGTGCAGGGAAGATACGATGTAGTCTGCCCGCCGCTATCGGCATACCGTCTACACCGCCGATGGAATGGCTCGGTACTGAAGATTATTGCAAATGCCGGGCATTCGGCGTTCGAGCCAGGGATTGCAAGCGCCCTGGTTGAGGCCACCGACCAGTTTTGGAGAACCGAGTCGTTCGGGCAGGGGTAGTATTCTCAGCAATGTCGCTGCCTGTCATTGACTACCATTGCACAATTTCTCCGCTGTCCTGTCATGCGTCAGTCGCGTGATCGACATTTAGGATTTCACGGTCGGGACAGCGGAAGCGCGGGCTCCTCGCCCGCACGGACACCTGGCATTGGTGCCTGGTCTGTTTCATGGATAGAGGCCGCGAACCTCTCTGGCCTGGAGCACGCGCGTGCAGGCGAGAATGAAGGTCGCGGTTCGCAAGCTCACCTTGCGCTCGCGCGCCATTTCCCAGGCAGTTGAAAAGGCATCGCGCATGATGCGCGACAGGCGCGCATTGATTTCGTCTTCACTCCAGAAAAAGCTGGAAAAATCCTGCACCCATTCGAAGTAGCTGACTGTCACTCCGCCAGCATTTGCCAAAACGTCAGGCACAATGAGAATATCTTTCTCCGCCAAAATGTCGTCCGCCTCCGGGGTCGTTGGTCCGTTGGCGCCCTCAATAATGATCCTGGTGCGGATGCGATGCGCATTGGCGGCGGTTATCTGCTGTTCCAGGGCGGCGGGAATGAGGATATCGGATTCTATTGCCCAAAAGTCGTCGCGGCCCAACTCGGCTTGCGCGCGGGGAAATCCGACCACGCTGCCGGTTACGGAGACGTACTTCGTCAGCTCCGTGACGTCGAAACCGCCCGGACTAACGATTGTGCCTTTGTGGTCTTGGACTGCGATAATCTTCGCGCCCGCCGCATCGAACATTGCGGCCGCGACGCCGCCGACATTTCCAAATCCCTGGATCGCAATCCGTGATCCTGCCACCTGCACACCGCGATGGCGTGCGGCCTCAACGCCCACAACAAAGACACCCCGTCCAGTCGCCTCGCGCCGGCCCAGCGATCCTCCTAGCGAAACGGGTTTGCCGGTGACCACGCCCGTTGATAAATTTCCTTCGATCATGGAGTAGCTGTCCATCATCCACGCCATGACCTGCTCATTTGTGTTGACGTCGGGGGCCGGAATATCTTTGGTTGGTCCAATGATGAGCGCGATTTCGCTGGTGTATCGGCGTGTCAGCCGCTGCAGCTCTCCACGCGACAGCGTGCCGGGGTCGACCCGAATGCCGCCCTTCGCGCCGCCGTAGGGAACATTCACTGCCGCATTCTTCACGGTCATCCAGGCGGACAGTGCCATCACCTCCGACAAGGTGACGTCCTGGTGAAAACGTACACCGCCCTTGCCAGGGCCCCGCGACATATTGTGCTGTACTCGATACCCTTCAAAGTGTGCGACGGTGCCGTCATCGCGTTCGATCGGTACGTCGACGATGAGAATTCTCTTCGGACGCTTCAGTGTTTCTATCCAGCGAGACAGCGAGCCAAGGTGAGGGGCCACCCTGTCAATTTGCTGGAGATATACTCCCCAAGGTCCGAGCTGGGAAGGATCGAGATACGATGGCGGTTGTTGATGACTTTCTGATTTGTTCATGGCAGAGTCCGATGGTCCATTGAGTGAAATTGTCACGACAGATCATAGGACCGCATCTGCGGTCGAGCCAATGCCGTGTTTGCATTAGACAATGCCGCTCGCGCATAGGGGCGCTTGTATCAGTATCCGCCACCGATCTTCAGCAGATGACGCCATAGGTATTCGACCTGCTGTTTCCCATGCTTGAGAGCGGTAGGGCGTTCACGGTACAGCCGGATTTCCATCTCGATTTCAAGCTGAGGAAGGCCGCCGTTTGCTAGTGCCAGCTGGTGCTGGGACACTTCTCTCATTACCGCCGATGCGGGAAGAAATGCGAGGCCGCGCCCCTCGAGCGCCATCATCTTCAATCCTTCCGCCATGTCTGTCTCGTATTTGCGCTCGAGGTGGAGTGCCACGTTTGTATCGGCCAGAATCAGCTCGACCAATCGCCCGAGATAGGCATTCGGGGCGTAGGCGAGGTAGGGAACGGGTGCCGACGATGTTCCTGGCAGCGAGAACTGGGATGTGCCGGCCAGGGTGCAGCGAGCGTAGGGCCGCATCGTTTCAGTGCCCAACAGTAGCATCTCATAGCGTGCCGGATCCAGTTGAACGGGTAGGCGCGGATGGTGATAACACAACAGGAGATCGCATCCACCTTCGGTCAACTGCATCACAGCGTCGTGAACATTCAAGGCAAGTAGCCGGCTATGGATCGGCGAAAATTCCCGCTCCAGTCCGGCGATCCATTTTGGGACATAGGTCAGCGACAAGGTGTGCGAGGCAGCCAGGTTGATCATGCGCATCGATTCGGTTGGTATCGACCGCAGCATTTCCCTGGACGCCTTGATTTGCGCGAGCATGTCGAGCGCTTGCACATGGAATTGCTGGCCCGCCTGCGTCAACTTGGTCGGGTAGGACGTGCGGTCCACGAGGTCCGTGCCTAGCCATGCTTCGAGCGATTGGATTCTTCGTGAGAACGCAGGTTGCGTGACGTTCCGCAGGGCAGCCGACCGGCTGAAGTTGTTAGTGTCGACTAGAGAAATGAAGTCTTCCAGCCATTTGGTGTCCATAGCATGCCTTTCATGATTTTGTTCATCATCTTTTCAACTAGTCGTGCACAGCGCGTTGCAGCGTTGCGAGTAATTGACTCCGACACCGCCAGACGGCAGGAAGACGTGAGACCGGCAGAGGAGCCCGCTGGAGATGGATTTGTTGTGGCAACAAGCACCTGTCGATGGCACGGGTGCACACGGCAAGCGCAATCGCTGCACAGCCGAAACGCTACGGCGCGGGGGCGCCGTGCGCGCCATGTCAACAGGAGACTACATTGATTGCTGTGATAGATTGCCCTGCGACGTAGCAAGTAGTCTCTTTCGAAATAAATTACCCGAGATGGGCCGCCCTTGCGACAGGTAAGCCGTATCGACACTTAGCTTGGCGAGTGTGCCGAGTGCCTCTGCCCTTGCATGATTGCTGGGGTGGGGAAGGGGGCCACCAGCGTCGAGTTGTTCCAACAGGGCGCCACAGAACAGCTCCTTGCGTGCGGCCTCGTACAGTGCCATGCTGCCGGCGCCGCCGCTGGGCACCGGGATCACTTGAAACTGCCGATTGCCCAGGTTGAAGAGTGCGCCCTCAATCAGCGTCCTCTTGATGAGCGCCGGCCTGAACACGCAATTGTCCTTGCCAAAATTTTTCGCGAACTGGTGCGAGTATCGACCAGGCCCATTGATGTCGCTTCGCGTCAAACTGCCTCTCGTCAGCACATGGCCGCGGTCCGATTCCTCCAGGTGTTCGTGCAGCATGGCGGTGTCAGGGAAATCCGCAATGCCGCCGGCCGCGTCGACGTGCGTGTGCGTCGCGACGGCGGTCAGGGGCCTGCGAAGCCAGGGCTCAACATATTCAGCCAAATTGGCCATGCCACTTCCGGTATCGACCAGCAGGTTCCATTTCGAGCCCAGAATCAGCCAGGCATTCCTGCGCTGGGCGGGCCGGACAAAGTGCTCCCATATGCGAATCACCGTCTGCGATACGAGTTCATGGCGAAAGCACGCTTGCGGCGAGAATTGATCAATCATGATTGTCTTTGTCTGTCGGGCGGCTAATCCGCCAGCATCATCAGACTGGCATTTCCCCCAGCAGCCGTCGTGTTGATGCACAGCGCGCGCTCGGCAACGAGCCGCCACAGAGGAATCGGCGTGATGTCGTCTGTGTTGATCGTTGCAACAAGCGCACCAGTACGTGCCGCAAGCTGGTCGTAGAGTGTCCGCGCCAGGTTCGATTCAATCAGGGCGATCTGAAACGGCTCTTTCACATCATCGAGCCGCACCACCTTGCTGATGTGGCAGCGGACATCGGGCGGCAGATCTGGCGGCAAGCTGATCGTATTGCCCACGACGAGCGCGTGGTTGCCGCACGCGAGTGTGGCCGCGATCTGATTGAGCAGGCCATTGAGCGTCGCGGCCACGCACACCACATTGCCGCGCGGAGCGAAGGACAGGGAGTTCTTTTCGCCGGTAGGGCCGGGCAGTACCAGGGTGGTTCCCAGCAACGTGGTGCGGGAATACGTCTCCGCGATGGCGCGTTGCGCATCCCTGTCGTGAGACATCATCCAGCTGATCAGTGAATCGAGTGCCGGAATCACTTTGTGGCCATGCACTTTAGCCTGGGTTTCCTTTCGTTGCAGCCGCTTAATGTACAGCGGTCCTCCGGCCTTGGGTCCCGTTCCCGATTTCCCCTCCCCACCAAACGGCTGCACACCCACGACCGCGCCGACGATATTGCGATTGACGTAGATATTCCCGACATGCGCGCTGCGCGCCACGAAATCGATGTTCTCGTCGATCCGTGAATGTACCCCCATGGTGAGCCCGAATCCACTGGCGTTGACTTGCTCAATGATCTGCGCTAATTCAGAGCGGCCGTAGCGGATGATGTGCAGGACAGGACCGAAGACTTCGTGGGTCAGCTGGTCCAGCGATCGAATTTCAATCATGGTGGGTGGCACGAATGTGCCTTCAGCTGCTTCACGCGGCAGCAATGAAGCATAGTGGTTCGGCGCGGACTGACGCATGTTCTCGATGTGGGCGACCAGCGTTTTTTGCGCGTCCGCATCGATGACCGGCCCAATATCGGTGGACAGGCGATCGGGCTCGCCGATGGACAGCTCATCCATCGCGCCCTTGAGCATTTCGATGGTCCGGTCCGCGATTTCATTTTGCAGGAACAAGACGCGCAGTGCCGAGCAGCGCTGTCCGGCGCTGTCAAATGCGGACGACACGACGTCCTGCACCACCTGCTCGGCAAGCGCTGACGAGTCGACGATCATCACGTTCTGTCCGCCCGTTTCGGCGATGAATGGGATCTCCGCGTTCTCCATTGTGGCGCGTGACGCCAGCCGCCGATTGATCAACTGCGCAACTTCAGTCGAGCCGGTGAAGATCACGCCGCGCACGCGTGGATCCATGCACAAGGTGGTGCCGACAACTGAACCGCGGCCAGGCACGAACTGCAAGGCGCCGCGCGGAATGCCTGCTTCGTGGAGGAGCTGGACAGCCCGGAAGGCGATCAATGGTGTTTGTTCAGCTGGCTTGGCGAGTACGACATTTCCTGCTGCGAGTGCGGCGCTGATCTGGCCGGTGAAGATTGCGAGAGGAAAATTCCATGGGCTGATGCAGACAACCGGGCCCAGTGCGGGACCCTGGGCTCCGGTTCTCACCTGTGCGGCGTAGTAGCGCAGGAAGTCGATTGCCTCCCGTATTTCTGAAATTGCGTTAGGCAGTGTTTTGCCCGCTTCCCGGATGGCGATTGCCATCAGTTCCAGCTGGTGACGCTCAAAAACAGACGCGGCTTTGTCCAGCAGGGCCGCGCGTGCTGGAGCGGGCACTGCTTGCCAGACCGGGGCGAAGTCGCTGGCGGCGGCGAGGGCTGTTTGAACGTCGGCCGCGGTCGACTTCGTACTGCGTCCTACGACATCGGCATGATTGGCCGGGTTGAGCACATCTTGCGGCATCTGTCCGGGACTGAGCGGGCCGGCCAGCAAGGGCTCTGCCGCCCAGGTTTCGAACTGCCGCAGCTCGCTCGCGATCTCGCGCAAGCTACTGTCGTTGGCAAGGTCAAGCCCGGAGGAGTTCGGCCTCTCGCGTCCAAACATGGCCTCTGGTAAAGGAATGCTGCGATGGGGGACCCCATTCAAGGCACGCGAGACTTCGACAGGATCCGCCAGCAGGGTGTCGATGTTTACATCCGGATCAACAATCTGATTCACGAAAGAAGAGTTCGCGCCGTTTTCCAGTAGACGCCTCACGAGATAGGGCAGCAGCGTTTCATGCCCACCCACTGGCGCGTAGATGCGGCACTTTGCGTTAAGTTTGCGGGGGCCGACTACGTGGTCGTAGAGCGATTCGCCCATACCGTGCAGGCATTGGAACTCATATTCGGTGACACCGTCCCGCTTGGCCCAGGTGTAAATAGTTGCTAGCGTATGCGCGTTGTGGGTGGCAAACTGGGGATAGATTCGGCTTGACGCCCTGAGCAGCTTTTGTGCGCATATCAGATAAGACAAGTCCGTGTAGCACTTGCGCGTGTACACCGGGTAACCAGTAAGGCCGTCTACCTGGGCGCGCTTTATCTCGCTGTCCCAGTAAGCACCTTTCACAAGGCGGACCATTAATTTCCGATTGCTGCGCTGCGCCAGGTCGATCAGAAATTCGATGACGAACGGGCTCCGTTTCTGGTAGGCCTGTACCACGAATCCCAGTCCTTCATACCCTGCAAGCTCCGGGTCGAATGCCAGTTTCTCGATGAGGTCGAGAGATAACTCCAGGCGATCTGCTTCCTCGGCGTCAATGTTGAGCCCAATGTGATAGTGGTGCGCAAGGATCGCCAACTTGCCTAACCGTGGGAGCAGCTCACTGAGCACGCGCTGACGCTGCGACCTGGCGTAGCGTGGATGAAGTGCGGACAGCTTCACGGAAATTCCCGGCCCATTTGTAATTCCCCGGCCGGCGGACGCTCTGCCGATCGCATGGATTGCTTGCTCATAGGATTCGTAGTAGCGCGTTGCGTCCGCTTCCGTCAGTGCCGCCTCGCCCAGCATGTCATAGGAATATTGATAGCCCTGCTCTTCGCGCGCCTGGCCATTCTTCAGGGCAGCACCAATGGTCTGGCCGGTGACGAACTGGCTTCCGAGCATCCGCATGGCCAGATCAACGCCCTTGCGTATCATTGCCTTTCCGCCTTTGGCGAGCATGGTGTTCAAGGTCGCAAACAGGCTATCTTCGCTGCGCGTTTTCACCAGTGAGCCAGTGATGAGCAGGCCCCACGTAGCGGCATTGACGAATAGGGAAGGCGACTGTGCGAGATGGCTGCGCCAGTTTCCTGAGCCAATTTTGTTCGCGATCAGGCGATCTGCGGTGGCCTTATCCGGAATGCGCAGAAGCGCCTCAGCCAGACACATGAGGACCACGCCCTCTTCAGAGGAGAGCGAAAACTCCTGCATCAATGCATCGATTCCTCCTGCATTGACGCGGCGCCTGCGCACCTCGGACACCAGTTCATGTGCCAGCGACCTTGCATCTTGACCGGCCTGCTTGTCGGCGCGCGCTGCGCGCGCGAGCAGGTCAAGTACTGCGCGCTGTTCGTCTCGACGGTAGGCGTCGGTTACTGCCTGGCGAAAGGGCGGCTGCACCTTTCCCAGCTCGTGCTGAAAGTATGAAAATGGCCCATGTGGTGACCCGTCCGTCGTGATGTAGCTGTTCATTAAGACCCCATATCGAATTCGCCAGTGCGGCAAGAAAAACCAAACTTTATTCGATAGTAAATTAATGAACATCGCATGAGTTCTTTAAATATATGCAAAATGCAATATCTCTATATTAGGATCGTCGATATTGCCGAACAATATTCGTTTTGTGCATTTTGGCAGGCCGGGCAGGGCGCTGTGCACTGTTGCTGAGCAGCGCCGCAGGGACGCGCCCGCGTGAGCGCGCACTGCTGCCGGGCCATTCAGTTTGATCGGTGGGAGCGTGGTGGATATTCTCCGCTTCGACTACGAGCCCGCGCTTCGCCCCCGCGACTTGACGGAAAACCAGGCCCGCGCAGCCCGGCGCCGCTCGGGTCTATGCAGGTGGTGCATGCAGGCGTGTGATCCGCTCCGGTCGGCGCGGGCACACTGTCGAGTGCCCTGAACGCGCCGTAAGGGATCCAATAGCGCACTTGGGCCGCCGCGGGCAGTGGTGGCGGACCCATTCCACACGGAGTGGATCCGCCTGCCGGGAGTGGCTACACGCGTTTCGAGAACGGCGGGATGCTGTAACCGCTGATCTCTTTTGACGGGGGGAGTGGAAACGCACGGGGGCTATGCCGCAGGCCCGTGCGTACGAGTGTCGCCGCGCTCATAATTGCAAGCGGTAGCGCGTCAATCACGGCGACATGCAGGCCTTTTAACGCGAGCGCGTCTTTGACGCGCAGGTCAAGGCCCTGAAGACCGAGACACCCGAGGATGATCACGTCGGCGCGGTCCGCGCGCACCGCAAGCTCGGCCTTTTCCAGAATTGTCTCGAACACGTCGGGACGGCTATCGATCTCCAGGACCGCAACATTCAACGGACGAACGGAAGCGAGCCGGCTTTCCAGGCCATATTTTCTGGCGTGAGACTCGTAGGTAAAAATCCGGCGCTCGAGCGTAGGAAGAATGCTGAAGCGGTGGCCCAGGGTGGACGCCGTGTGCATTGCCGTTTCGCCGGGACCGATGACAGGAATGGCCACAGCCTGGCGGGTTTCGTACAAGGCCGGGTCGCCCATGCAACAGATTACGACGGCGTCGGCACCCTGCGCTTCGGCCTCCATGGCCTTGATCACCGTTGCGGGTCCGCAGAACAGCTCGTCGAATTCACTCTCGATGGAGGCCGGACCATGTTCGATATGCGATTGCGAAAAGGTCAGGCCATATTTCTCGAACGGCTTGACATAGTCAAGCAGATCGAAACGGGTGATCACCGGAATGACTAGATTTATGTGTGCCATATGCGCCTTCAGTTATGTTGAGTACAGCGATCAATGCCGACTTCACGCGTTTGCGGTCTTGCACTTGCCGAGGCCACTGCGGCGGCAGGCAGATTTGAACGAATGCGGTACTAGGTCAGGATGGTTCGGTTGGTAATCCATTTGCCAGGGAACACGGGCTCTGGCAGGTGACCCTGCCGGAAGCGCGTCACGCCATTGCCACTGAAGAAATGGCGATCGTTCTCGGTCCGGACATAGGTGCCTTCGGGCAGTCCAAGCACCACCCGGTCCGGATTTGCGGCAAGATACTCCGCGATGCGTTGATTGCGCGTTTCGCCAAGGTGGCCATCAGGCTGGGCATTGGTGTAGTGGGGATTAATTTGAAAGGCAATGAGATCAAGTGCATCGAAGCCGGAGGGATCGACGATAGGCATGTCGTTCGTCGTGGCGATGGTCCGACAGGCCAGATTGGCGCCTGCGCTCCATCCAACATAGGGCGTGCCGCGCGCAACGGCATTTTTGATGGCATACAGCACATCGCGCTCGCGACAGTGTTTGAGCAGGTGATATGTATTGCCTCCGCCGACAATCAGCACCTCCGCCTTCGCGATCAGATCCGCATCGCCGAGGAGATTGTCGCTGGCAGCGAGTGTGGTGATGCGCAGCTGGGTTCTTGACAAAGCGGCCTGAACCTTCTGTCCGTAGGTCTTCCAGTCCTCAGTGACTGCGGCGAAAGGAACAAAAACTGCCTCGCGCCGCTCTTGGCAAAGATCCTGGATCGGCGTGAGGGCGTGCTCGAGATATTGCTGATCGGGAGATCGCGAATTGCTCAGTAGAAGTAGTTTCATAGTGCGCTTTGTGGGCTCGTCAAGGACCGCTCAGTAAATGGCTTCCAGCGACGCGCGCGTGGGCGCCTCGAGGCCCTGGAAGTGCGTCAGTTCGCCATACAGTTCGACCAGGCGAGCGTAATGGACCGCATTGTAGAAATCGCAGGTACCGGCCCCAAACTCTTTTGCGATTTCTACTGAAAATTTCACGACATTTGCGATATCGACCTCATGGCTGGCACCGGTGGCGCAGCCAGGTACCATCGATTCGGTCGTGATCGCAACTCCCACCACGGGTGCTGCCGTGCATGTGGATGGCTGTAAGATACTGTTCAGGTGCGGCAAACCGTTGCCGTAGGGAGTAATGTCCTGCATTGTGACGGGGAAGGTCACAGGCGCGCGCCCGCTGGCGACCTCCATAATCCGCAGCAAGTCTTCCGCGACCTGCAAGATATAGCCACCTTTGACAGTCGGTGAAATGGCGAATCCCTTGTGGTTGATGATCCGGTTTCCTTTGGTTGTATCGATGGACAGGATCGCATCCATCTCCGCCAAGACCTCGTGGGTATTGGCCACATCCATGGCAACCGGTGACCCCATAAAATCGACGGGGCGATTGGGGAAGGAGGGTGCGTTGGGACAGATGTGGGTCGTCACGATGACATCACCGGCAAGCAGGTCGCCTTGGCTTCTCATGTGGGCCAGCTTCAGGGCCGCAGCAATGGCGGCAACAGCGCCGTCGGCATCGGACACGATTCCGATGCGCGAAGGGCGTGCGCCAACGCCACCCAGGCGACCAATGATTCCCAGTGTCTTGCTGCAGCCCCCTCCTTGCTTTCCGCACAAGCCTGGTACGACAATCTTGATGAACTCGGTCGAACCGGCTTCTCCGCTGACTGCCGTTACCTGCACGGTCACGCCGACTTCCCGAAATTCTTCAAACAGGTCGACAATTGTTTGGCCGCTCACCAGAGCGCTGTCGAGGGCCTCGATGACGGTGAGAGTTTTTGCTAAGCTCATTGATTGCTTTCGTTTTATGGAAAAGTAGTGTCTGCATTGCTAGCAGAGCTTCCTACAATTCTATGCATTGCGTGCATGGGCGTGGGCTGAAAAATGGGGGGGGAGGAGGGCGAACAATGGGTAGCCCGTATGCACTGATGCGTTCACATCGCGCGCAGTGTCGAGCGAGCACGCTGAGCGAGCGCCTAGAGCGTCGGTGCAGTAATGGGTTCTCGCGGAATCGAATGGTGCAAGCCGGTAGGCAACTCCGAATGCAGCGTATCGATCATCCAGTTGACCCAGAAGCAGGCATCATGGAAGGTGCCGGACGAAAGGTAAAGTACTTCCTCCGATTGCCAGTACAGCTTGAGTACTTCCCACCTTTTGCCGCGCTGCCGGATGCACCAGATGGCGCCGCCGCGCTCGAGCAAATCCCGTTCGGCCGCATTCAATTCAACCATTCGACACTCCAGCGCAGTGAAGCCATCCGCATGCCAGTTCATTTCCACCGCCGCGCGACGGCATGCCTTGAATGGTCCATGTTGGATGTGCATTGGCGCGGCTATCCCGATCGGCTGCATTCGAGGCCCTGTTCCAGCGCCCCTGCAGAACAGCGTGACGCGTGAATCTTCGCGATTTAAGCGCTTTTGTACGACATCTTGTGGCCGCGGCTGCCAGCAGGCTGCGCGCGCTGGCGGTTGACCAGGAAGTTTGTTAGCAGCGCGACCGGCCGGCCAGTAGCGCCTTTGGCGGCGCCGCTGCCGCGCGAGGTGCCGGCAATATCAAGGTGAGCCCATGTGTACTGCCTGGTGAAGTTTTCCAAGAAACAGGCTGCGGTAATACTGCCGGCACCTGGCGTACCGATGTTGGCAAGGTCGGCGAAAGTCGACTTGAGCTGATCGTTATAGCCCTCGCTGATCGGCAGGCGCCACGCGGTGTCGCTCGCTTGCTGGCCGGCGTCAATAAGCTCCCTGGCCAGCTGGTCGTGGACGGCATCACTGCGTGTGAAGAGTCCGGAATTCTGATTGCCCAGCGCGACTACGCAGGCGCCGGTCAGCGTTGCTATGTCGATGACCGCCTCCGGTCGATAGCGTTCGGCATAAGTGAGGGCGTCGCACAGGATGAGTCGGCCCTCGGCATCGGTGTTGAGCACCTCGATGGTAAGACCGTTCATTGCTGTGATGATGTCGCCCGGCTTTGTGGCGCTTCCCGACGGCATGTTTTCGCAGGCAGGAATGAGTCCAATCACGTTTGCCTTCAAGTCTAGTTCGCCGATCGCGCGAAAGGTTCCCACTACTGCCGCGGCCCCGCACATGTCATACTTCATCTCGTCCATGTTGGCACTACCCTTGATCGATATGCCGCCGGAATCGAACGTCACACCTTTACCAACCAGAACTATGGGCGCTGCATCCGGCGCGCCGCCATTGTGCTTGAGAATGATGAACTTCGGGGGCTCCACGCTACCCTTGGCAACTGCCAGAAACCCGCCCATACGGAGTGCGGCGAGTTCTTCGCGTCCCAGAACTTCCACCTCGAAACCGTAGTCTTGTCCGAGCGACTGCGCGGTTCTGGCCAGATACTCTGGCGTGCAGACATTTGCTGAGAGATTGCCTAGTTCCTTTGCCAGTTTGATTCCCCTGCAGATCGCGATAGACCGGGTGAGTGCTTGCTGATTCAGGGGCGTCGGAATGATCGCCATCACAATTTTCCTGATGGCACATGGACTCGACGTTGTCACGCTTTTCTGCCCGTCACTACGAAACACACTGGTGTGCGCAGCGCTCACGACTGCACCAATGTACCAGCGAGCGTCGCGATTCTTTATCTGCGTAAAGGGCAACGCGAAGACTGCGTCTTCTGCGCCAAGCGCCATCAGGACGGCCATTGTTGCCTGCAGAGCTGAGCCAAAGCTTTTTTCACTGATCTCGCTGTCTTTGCCGAGACCCACCAGCAGAACACGCTGCGCGGCGAGGCCGGCTACACCGCGCAAGAGCAGCGTGCTTCCTGGCTTGCCCGACATGTCACCTGACATGAGGGCTTCGCAGATATCATCGTATCGATTGAGGTCCTGTGCTGGTCGCGATAAGGTGCAGCTCTCGAACACGCCCACAACCAGGCAGGCCGTTTGTGTTGCGGACAGTGATGCAATGCGCTTCAATAAAAAATCCATGGCTTCCCATTATTGGTCTGTGCTGTCCCGGTTTTTGCCCGGTGTGTCGCGATACTGGATGCGGCGAGGCGGCGGCGCTTCACTTGGCCCGGATCGGCGGCGGAAATGCCAGCACACTGGTCGACAGACCGGCGCTGACCAGGGCAAACGCCATCGTTGCTGTCGTTCTGAGCGGATTCATTACTGGCGCCGGAAGCTGGCGGGCTTTGAGCCTTTCCTCCAGCTGGTCGCTCACGCCCAGAAATCCTGTGCATCCCAGGATGATGACGTCAGCCTTGTCATCGATAATGGCAGCCACCGATTGATCGAACAGGGCCTCGGTTATCGTTTCAAGTTTGTCATCGATTTCGAGAACGGGCGTGTTGACCGAGCGAACGCAGGCGAGGCGCTCGAAGGTGCCGTATTTCCTGGCATTATTTTCGAGCATCGGACGCAGACGGTCTAACACGGTAACGATGCCGAAGCGGTGGCCCAGCATGCCAGCGATGCGCATGCATGTTTCTCCGGGCCCGAGTACGACAATGCTGACGGCCTCGCGTGCGGCGTCCAGGCCGGGATCGCCAAAGCAATCGATGATGACAGCATCCACGCCGTCGCGTTCCGCTTCGATGCAGCGCAACACGACATGGGGCGCGCAGCTGGCCTCGTCATTGTGACTTTGGATGGAAGGCGGGCCAGCCTCCAGGCCAACGTGGGAGAACATGACGCTAGCTTCTGGCAGCAGGCCGTTCAGCTCTCCCAGCTTGGCGGGACGTGGCGTGGTATGGGGGGTGATAATACGGATATGGATTTTTTTGGCGGGGTTCACGGTCCTGTCCTTTGCATTATTTCGGAATGAGTATTTCCTACTGGCGAGAGTGAGACAGGCCCATTGTAAGTTTTTCCGTATTTGTTTCCTGCTTGAGATTGGGGGGGAGTAATGCGCTGAAACGGGTACCGCGCACGCGACGCAGCGCCTTCAGCCGCCTGGCAACCGCCTGACGCGAATGAGTTGCTGTTCGCGGCTTCCCGCACGCGTACGGTGATCCGGCCATTGCCTCAGGGCATGAGGGCGCGACGGCGTGCCTCCGCAACGGCGTCTTCACGGCTTCCCACGTTGAGTTTCGCGAAAATTACTTTAAGGTGCTTCTTTACAGTATCCGGCGCGAGTGTCAGGGATTTTGCGATCATTTTATTGCTTTGCTCCTTGGCCAGTTCACAGAGCACATCAAGTTCGCGTGGGGTAAACCCGGTGGTCGCGTCCGCCCGGGTTCGAAAGGCTGATTCCCACGCGGCGACGATAGTCTCGGACCACACGGCTGCCGAGCCGGTCGCTTCTTTCCCGCTTGCGCGGACCAGGCCAACAACCTCAGCGCCGAAGTCCAGGAACAGCTGGACGGCACCACAATCATGTCCGCTCGACAGGGCAAGCAGCATCTCGTCGGATGCCGCTTTTTCCGCACCGAGCAGTTGAAGTGCGTGAGCGCGCATCACTCCCGCGCTAATCTGGGTCAGTCGATAACCAGTCATCTCGGCGAGCTGCATCAGTTTGTCGGCTATGACGATGGCATTCTGTGCACGCTCATGTGCCACTTCGAGGAAATACTTGGCTCGACCGACAGCGTCGACCACGGCCCATGGCACCAGGAGGGGCTGCTGTACTGCCTCCCAGGCTGCATCCAGCCCGATTTCACCAGCAAGCTCATCCGCGACGGCGACGCCTCCGAATCGTATTTCGATTTCTATTTGCGCGGCGGTGGCGATCAAGGAAAGGTGTGGGAAATTTTCGCTGTGCGCGTAGCGATCGGCTGCGGCGAGCAGCTTGCGGGCCTGATCCGGATCGCCGCGGGCAGCCAGGCAAAAGGCTGGATCGATTTTGCTGGCAATCAGCACTTCTATTTTGCTAAACGATTCGGACAGGACGATGGAATTGAACTGATTGAAGGCTTCGTCGAGTCTGCCACGCTGGTAGTAGACGTTGCCAAGCAGGGCAGCGGTAATCTGTCCCAGGAAGTGGGGAGTGAAACGGCTGAAATTTGTCTCGCGCTGCAGTGCGTTATGGATGATTTCCTCGGTCATGTCGAGCGCGCCGCGGGCGTATGCATTCCGCGCTTTGTACATCCACACGAACGGCCTGGTGTTGGCTAGTTCGTCATCCTGGTACAGTCTCTCAATTTCGCTCGTGCGGCGCTCGCAGCGGTCCACTGGCCCGTAGCGGTGCAACATCAGAATCTCCATCGCCAGCATCATGCACAGGGCGCGCGCATCGTTCGCGGCACCGCCCTGGACAATTGTCATGGCACGTGAGAGGGCTGGAAAAGGGGGCAGATACAGGGTGGTTTGAGAACGGACCAGCAGGATCGCGCAGCGGGCGAGTTCAAGATCGATGCGCGGAGCACTGTCCGGCGGCATGCCGCTGGCGAGAATCTCTCTTTCAACGGTATCGAATTCGGCATCGTCGCGCAGGCCAAGGATGACCTGCTGGACGATATCGAGGAGGTGGATACGCGGGTGTCGATAGATGACACTGCTTGGAAGCTGAAGCAGGGTAGCGCGCACGCGCAGTGCGCCTTCATTCACCAGCAAGAGTATGGCGCCGGCGTCCTGGATCAACTGGGCGGCCAGGTCCCACTGTTTGCTGATGACGGCATGGGCAACGGCGTCGTAGATGTTCTGCTGGCTTGCGAGATAGCTGGCTGCACGTGCATGCAGCAAGTTTCTACGACCGGGCGTCGCTACTTCCATCGCTTCAAGAAAGTAGTCGCGTAGCAGTGGATGCAATCGGGCGCTCCAGTCTGCATCGTTCACGACAACAACTGGTCTGAGCACCAGAAGTCCCTGCATGAAGGCCACGCTATCGTTGCGCTTGCGTACCGCATCGGCTGCGGCCACGCTGACCGTTTCCAGCACGGCAATCTCGGCCAAAAAGTCGACAGTGTCCTGATCGATTGTGGACAGAAATTCCATCGCCAGATAGTCGAAAATCTGCTTCCTCGGAACCAGCGTAAGCGCATCTGCCACCCAGTCGTCAAGCGGACCGTTTGCCGCGCGCAGCCGTACCAGTTGAAGGGCGAACGGCCAACCTTCAGTGCGTGCGGCAACTTGCTGCAGCGCTTCGTCACGCATGCAATCCTGCAAGAGCGCGCGTATCTCGGTCAGGTTGAATCGAAGGCTGTCTGCATCGACGATACGCAGCGATCCCGCCAGCTGCAAATGGGTCAATGCGATATCCGGCGTGCCGCGGCTGCCAAGTACGAAGCTGACATGCGCCGGAAGTATGAGCGCTATCTCACTGATCAATTCGTTCACGGCCGGACTTGAAGCAAGCTCGTACTCATCGATAAAGATGACGAGTTCCTCGTCAATGCTGAGGATATGCTGTTCAAGGTGGGTGCGCGCTGTCTGCTGGCCTGCTTCACTCCGGATATGCGCATAGTTGAGGGCATCGAGCAAGTCTTCGGCGAATATGGCAGGATCCTTGTCGGTCGAATCACAGTTTAACCATGCAGTCTGGACTGATTTGTTGTTGAAATCGCCGGCCAGCTGCGCAAGCATGGTGGTTTTTCCAAATCCGGCCGGTGCGCATACCAGCGTTGTTCGAGCCGTGCGCGGTGGAGCGCTGAGTACGCGCTCGATCAGGCGTTCGCGCCACAGTGCTTCATCGGTTCTCACGGCCGGATGGAATTTCTTTCGTTGCCTGCGGCTGGTGCTCACCGGCTTCAACATATGATCATTCGTCGCCACAACTTGTCGCCCCTGTTAGTGCGTTCTGCTTCACGTCCCCTTGTTCCCCATCGGCCTCTGTCGAAGCACGGTGCGACACAAGCGTGGGCGCAAATGCTTTCGATTCGGCCGCCGGACACTTTTTGCACAAGTGCGAGTCGCAAGGGGGCGGTAGAGAGAAATAATTAAGTTCATTCAACGATCATGCCGCGCTTCCAGGTGATGCATTCGACACTGGAATGAATGGAACTTGAAGGTGGTTAACGGGTTCATTTTGTCTCGCGAGTCTTGCGCATGTCAATGCATTGTTTCCTCGTAGCTGTTCGATATTCCGTCATTTATGCTCGCAATCGGAAAGCTTTCGAGCGGTCATAATATAGTTGCGCTGTATTTGGAGAATGGTTCTAGGCGACTTGCGCGGCGCAGCATCGCCGCTTACCGTGGTCGGCAAACAACAGGCGTGTGTCTATTGGGCCGGACGCTGGTGCGCGTTTGCCGTTGACACCGAATGAGGAACGGCAATAGCCGGCGCTGCACTTTCTCGGTGCATGAATTCCGATCGTGCCAACCGCAATTGCGATCGCGTCCTGCCGTGCGCCGCTTGCCTGGCTTTCTTGATGCTGAACTGGCATCGATGCCCCCCCCATCATTGTTTTCCTTACCCCCCCGCCCACTTCGTTGCGCTGTCTGCGCAAGCAGGGCAATCTAGCAGCTGTACCAATTGCAGTGCCAAGAATAAACAGCGCTAACTGCGGCCGCGCTTGGCTCAAAGTTCACTAACTAGAAGCAGATAACGGGGAGTTCTACATGTCTCACATTAAGTGCTGGATGAAGCGTCTGAAGCCAATCCCATTCGCAATCATTACATTGATCGGTGCCAACGTCGCTGCGCAAACCGATCCTGCTGCGGCGCCGCCTGCGGATGCATCTAGTCAGCCCGCGCCAGCGGTAGGATTTGAGACTGTGATCGTGAAAGCACAGCGGCGCGCTGAGAAGCTTCAAGATGTTCCAGTGGTGGTAAATGCATTTACAGCCAAACAGATCGAGGACGCCGGGATCAAGAGTACCCAGGACTTTCTCAATTTAGTCCCGAACGTAGCCTTTGATAATTCTTTCACCTACGGGAACTCGTTTGTCGTTATTCGCGGCGTTACTCAGATCAATAATGCCGATTCGCCCGTTGCGGTTGTTGTGGATGGCGTGCCGCAAAGTAATCAGAAGCAGCTCAAGATGAACCTCTTCGATATTCAAAGCATCGAGGTACTCAAGGGACCGCAAGGTGCTTTGTACGGACGCAATGCAATCGGTGGGGCGATCAACATTGAAACCAAGCAGCCGCGTAATCGCTTTGAGGGGTTTGCCGGTCTCGAGCTTGGCAATGGCGGCGCGGTGGGTGTATCGGCCGGGGTCGGTGGCGCCCTTGTCGACGACGTCGTCATGATGCGGGTGGTAGGACAGAGCAAGAAGACTGACGGTCTCATTCTCAATACTTACACCGGTACTAAGGCCGACCCGGTCGATCACGACAATTCGATGCGCGCGATGGTGACGGTACGCGCGAGCGACGCAGTGAAGCTGGACTTCCGCGCGGGCGTGACAGATATTAAAGCGGGCGCGACGTGGAGTAGCATCGTCAACCCGCCTGGGGTTACGCCATCGGCAAAAAATTACGTCTTACCGGCAAGCAGCTTGCTGGGTAAAACGTTTGGCAGTACGGACGACTACAGCGTCAAAGCCGAAATCGAAACGGGTCTTGGCGTCGTCACCAGTATTTCGGCCTATTCAAAGCTGAAGGAAAGTTATCGCGGCGACCTCGATTTCAGCAACCCGGTTAACCTGCCCAACGGTTTTGGTGGAAATGGCTATCAGGCCGGTCAGGGACAGGATCTGGATGTCGAGCTGCTGAGCCAGGAGCTGCGCATTACCTCGCCCAGCGCCCAGTCGTTCCGCTGGATTGCTGGTGGCTACTATCTCGGCACCAAACGCGCGCTCGCTACGAAAGCATTCAGGGATCTCAACGGCCAGCTCGGCCAATATGATGATCCATCAAAGAACCTGATCGCGCGGATGGAAACGAATGACAACGCATCGTATGCTGGCTTTGGCCAGATAGACTATGACGTGCGTGAGGGCACGGTCCTGTCACTGGCGCTGCGTCACGACAAGGACGATCGCGACCAGCTCAATGTGGTGACAGGGTTGCGGCGTCAGCAGTCATTCGGGATGTGGCAACCGAAGGCAACGATCTCCACGAAACTCGATCCGAGCACGCTCACTTATTTCACTTACAGCACAGGCTTTCGTTCCGGCGGGTTCAATGCACCCGGCCTCCCGAATTTCAGGGCGGAATCGCTGCGAAACTATGAGATCGGCGCCAAGACAACCCTGCTTGGCAATCGCCTGGTGCTCAATGCCGCGGTCTTCTATTCAGAGTCCCGCGACTTCCAGATTTTTTACTATGACGCGAGCAAAGCCGCGCAGATCATCACCAATCTGGAGCGCGTGACGATAAAAGGCCTGGATCTGGACTTCAGATATTTAGCAATGCGTGGATTGCAGTTTGACGGCGGCATAGGATATACGGACAGCCGGATTAAGGAAAATGCCAGCGATCCGACCACTGTGGGCAACCGTACGCCAAAGGCGACGCCATTAAAAGCCACGCTCGGTATCCAATATGGCCGGCCGCTGTCCGCTGGGCTCAACGGTAATATTCGCTTGGACCTGGAGCACCGCAGCAAGCGCTACTGGCATGCCGATAACGTGGCAGTGTCTGATCCTGTCGATTTGGTTAATCTTCGCGTTGCCGTAAGCGAGGTCAAGGATAAGTGGACAGCCTCACTCTTTGCGCGCAATCTGACTGATGCGAAATACTACGCGGACTATAACGCATCAAAATATAGTGGAAACCGATACGGCGCAGGGCTGCCCTACGATACCGGCTCGGTGGCGCCTCCGCGGGAATTTGGCTTCGACGTCAAATACAGGTTCTGACCCGCATAGTAGATGCTAACACCAGGATATTTCTGCGCCTGGTTTTGAACGCTGGCCTGTCGCTTGGTAAGGCGGGCGGCCGACGCGTTGATGAGCGATTATTTTAACTGGAGAGAATTTGTTCAACCTGGCCAAAAAAGAAGAAGCAAGCGTCGATAGCCCGACCGGGGCGCACCCGCGCGCCCTGGCGCCCGCCAATCTGCTGCTAACGCTGGCATTGAGTGTGTTCGGTGCAATTATTGGTATTCAGATGATGGCCAATGTCGGGCTTACTCCGTCGACTTCACTGGTCGGCGCACTTGCCGCCATGGCATTGGCGCGGATTCCGCTGCAGGTTTTTGCTGGATTTCGTTCACCACATGCGCAGAATTTAGCCCAGACCAGTATTTCTTCTGCGACGTTTGGCGCGGCCAATAGTTTGTTCCTTCCCATCGGCATTCCTTATCTGTTCGGATTGCCGAACATGGTAGGACCCATGCTCATTGGCGTCAGTCTCGCGATGTTTCTCGACGGTTGGATGTTGTACCGCTTGTTCAACAGCCCCATCTTCCCTGCTACAAATCCATGGCCACTGGGCGTGGCCGCTGCCCAGGCCATCAGGGCCGGCGATTCTGGCGGCAAACAGGCTGGTTTGATGTTGTGCGGGGTCGCCGTCGGCGCCGTGGGTGCTCTGATGAGTGTGCCGATGTCGGCGTTCGCCGTAGCACTGATTGGCGGGTTCGGCGCCATGGTGGCATTTGGAGCGGGGCTGCTGACGCGTGGGTATTCCATGGCGCTGACGGGGATCGATCTGAATGCGCAGTTCATTCCTCACGGTTTCATGATCGGAGCCGGCCTGGTTGCGCTGGGCCAGGTCGTGGTGTTCGTGCTGCGCCAGAACAGGCATCCCGTCAAGAGCGCAGGGGCAGGCGCTGTTGCAGCTGAGAGGACGGCAATTGGCCCGGCATTGCGGGCCGGCGCCTTTGGCTACCTTGCCATCATGATGCTGCTAGCGCTTGGCACCGGCCTGTACAAGGAGATGTCCGTTACAACGCTACTGCTGTTTATCGTTTATAGCGCTATCGCTGCCTACGTGCATGAATTTATTGTCGGCGTCGCAGCCATGCACGCGGGATGGTTTCCCGCCTTCGCCGTTGCGTTGATCACGCTGCTGATCGGCATCTTGATTGGGTTTCCTCCAGATGCTCTCGTCGTGCTGGCGGGTTTTTCCGCCGCCACCGGGCCGGCGTTTGCCGATATGGGCTACGACCTCAAGGCAGGCTATCTGCTGCGTGGAGAAGGCGCCGATCCGGCATTCGAGCGGGACGGCAGAATTCAGCAGACGATTGCGGGGATGCTGGGCTTCGCGGTTGCGGTGGGCGTCGTGGCGTTCTCTTATCCCACGCTGTTTGCAAACAACCAGTTCGCACCCATCAACGTAGCTTACGTTGCCGCGATCAAGGCGGGTATCTCCTCAGGGACTGCTATCAATCTCGCGCTGTGGGCCATTCCTGGTGCGCTGGTGCAGCTGGTGGGCGGTTCAAGCCGGCAGCTGGGTGTGCTGTTCGCTACCGGCCTTTTGATCGGTAGTCCCCTGGCCGGGGCCATGGTGGCCCTGGGTCTGATTCTCCGCGTACTTGCCAGACGTTTTCTCGGCAACACCACACACGAGCAGATGGAGGTGTTTGCCGGCGGCGTTATCGCCGGTGACGCCATCGTCAGCTTTATTCACAGTTTTACAACATCGGTGCGTAAATAGGAAAAACATGAAACGTAAATTGACATTGGACGATGCGCTCGCTGCAGTGTGGGGGGGCGCGATACTGGGTGGTGGCGGTGGCGGCTTTGTGGAATCGGGCGAGCGCACGGCCCGGCTTGCCCTGCAGACGGGACCGATCGAATTGTGGAGTGCTGATGAGTTTCCTCCATTGGCGCTGGCGGCCACTGTGGCGCTGGTCGGTGCCCCCAGTCTGTCGACCAGTATTGTTCGCCCTGAACATCTGATCACGGCGGTCGACTTGTTGCGCCAGGCGTTGCCATCAGGGCTGGTAGCGCTATACACCAACGAAAACGGCGCTGACACGACCATTAATGGCTGGCTTCAGGCAGCGGCACTGGGACTGCCGGTGATGGATCTGGCCTGCAACGGGCGCGCGCATCCTACGGGGCTGATGGGTGCCATGGGGCTGCATGCGGATGCCGCCTATCAGTCGGTGCAGGCGTTTGCCGGCGGTACGTCTGCATGCCGGGTTGAGGGCGTGGCGCGTGGCCATCTGGCAGGCGCGGCCAGTATTGTCCGGCATGCGTCCGTGGAAGCAGGAGGCGTTGTCGCGGTGGCGAGGAATCCAGTCACCGTTGAATTTGCAGTCAAGCATGGTGCGCCAGGGGCAATCACTTTCGCCATTGAATTGGGACGTGTTTATCTCGATGGTGGCGTCGGTGCGGTGGCACGCTTCCTGGAAGGGAAGCTGCACGAGAAAGCGATGGTTGCCCGCTACGAGTGCAAGCAGACGGCGGGCCTGGACATTGGGGTCGTCGGACTGGATGATGCGCTCCGTACTGAGCTGCCATTCATCAATGAGTTCATGCTCCTGGAGCAGGAAGGCCGGCGTGTTGCTTCCTTCCCCGATCTGCTGACGATATTCAGGCAGGATGGAAAGCCGACCGCATCGGCCGATTTGCGCATCGGCGATATGGTGCAGGTTCTTCACGTGCCAGCAAGCAGACTTCCATTGTCCAGAACGATGTACATGCCGGAACTGTATCAGCCCTTGGAGAACTCCCTTGGCAAGGCAATTTTTCATCGGGACGATCACGGTATAACGGTGGACAGGGCAATAGTCACCTGAAATCACCTGACTCGACGGGTGATTATGTGCTGTTTGAGATGAGAACCCGTGCGGAGGTTGGGGCGTGGTGCTATCGCAGCAATGGGAGGCTAGCAGCTGTAGCATGGCTGTTGCCGTTCATTGTACGCTCGCGTTTTGTCTAGTCCTCATTGGTGGTGCCGCTGTAACGCGGCATCGCGTTTTTTCAAGTAAGTTGGACGCCGAGCTGGCACAATACGAATCCCGTCTTTCAGCATTCACAATGAAGCAATCGAGTTTTTCTGACGCCGAGTTCTCCAGTAAGAGAAGCTGATGTGGCGTGAACGATTTCTGGCTGAGATCGAAGCCGCGACACGTTGCGCGGCGCTGGTGGCAGCCCTGCTGCCTTGCGCTGATTAGTTCAGCGTTACCATCGCGCCAGGCGGGAATGATAAGGGGAAGTGACATTGCAGAGATTAGCTGAATGCTGATTGTGTTCAGTGACGGCGGTTTAGCTGATTTTCATTGCTGGCATTACGAACACTGTATTAGTTTTTGATCGCCGCTGGAACTGTAGGGCGAGTGGTGATTTTTGCGCGCTTTTATTGCTAGGATGCAGTAGCGCATTCACATCCATCAACATGGACTGGTGGCTGTGGCGCCGTTGCCATACGCTTGTTTGGCCGCGCGACCAAACCGTATTCGCTGCATGGCGTCGTCGCAAAGAGCGCAAACTTTAGCGCGCGCCAGTCGACCCACGGTGGACTTCCTTGTCAAATCAGCGATGCAAAGTTGCCCCTGCTGTAGGAATAATTAGGCGAGCATCTAGTCCTGTTACCTGATTTCCCCTCATTCGATTCATCAAGCTGAGGGTTGCTCCCATCGATGCAGCAATTTCCGCGCAAATTGTCAGGCCCAACCCGCATCCTTTGGAGCCGCGTGTCGACGTGAAAGGCGCGAATAAGTGATCACGCATATCATCAGACAAGCCTTCGCCCGTGTCCCAAACGACCAGCATAAAGCCATGATCTAAGGGATCAATCACGATGCCCATCCTGCCGCCACGGGGGGTATGCCGGATTGCGTTATGAACCAGGTTCGAAAGCAGCTCAGAGATCATCCAAGGATGGCCAAGCACTTTGGCGTCGCAGGCGTTCAGCTCAAAATCGATATTCTTATCTGAGATCAGCGGTGATAGCTCGACAGCAACATCTTCGCAGATAAGCGAGATATCACAGCATTCTTTGAGGCCGCGGTCACGTAGTTGTTCAACTTTTGCTAGGGAAAGCATTTTGTCGGCCAGATTAACCGCCCGGTCTGCGGTGGCGGAAATTTCGCTGAGTACGGTGAGCGGAGGAGCATCGCCGCGCAAACCGGACTGCACTTGTGCTTTCAAGACTGCAAGTGGCGTGCGCAGCTGGTGCGAAGCATCTGAGACGAATCGCTGCTGCAGTCCTAATACCTTACTCACACGTCCAATCAAGCTGTTGAGAGCTGCCACAATTTGGCCGAGTTCCGGTGTTGCTGACTGATCGACCAACGGTGCAAGATCGGTATCGCGGCGCTGGTCGAGCTGCTGTTTGAGCGCGCCTAATGGGCGGAGCGCCGCGCCGATCGCCACGAGTGTCGTCAGCGTTACGAGTGCGAGCAAGGTTGTTTGCCTAATAATTGTGCCCCGCAACAAGCGCAGCGCCACAGCCGTGCGGCTTTCCATCAGTTCCGCAATCTGAATCACGACGCCGGGGTACTGTTCCGATCCTGCCAAAGGTTGGAATACTGCGACAACTCGGACTGGTGAGTTACCGTAGCGGCTTTCGTAAATATGCATCAGGGTAGGTATGCTCGGCGAGCGGACGGGTTTTTCGGGAATGTAGCGTGCCAAGTCTTCGTCTCCACTCAAGAATGCACCGTCCGGTGTCCGGATGCTGTAGATCATCCGCGTCGAGTAGGTAGGTTCGTAGACTTCAAGCGCCGCGTACGAGACCGGTAATGGAACGCCACGCGGGTCGAAGCGCAGACCATCACCGACCGAATATGCCGTCGTTACAAGCATGCGGTCGTAGGCACTGTTCGCCGTTTCGAGCGCGTTTTGGTAAAGGATCACGGTGTCAATCGCGATGATCGCGGTAATAGGGATCAGCGTCCAGGCAAGCAGCCGGCCCTTGATTGAGCGTGGACCGTGCCAATTCACGTGACGCCGCATTCGCGGATGGCACGGAGCAAATATCCAATGCCCCTTAAAGTGATGATTTCAGCCCCGGTGGCGCTCAACTTCTTGCGAATACGGTACACCAATACTTCAATCGCTTCGCGCTGGATATCACTATCGTCAAAGAAGACCTCGTTCAGCAGTTTCTCTTTTTTGACAGCGTGGCCTGGACGCGCGATCAACATTTTAAGCAAGGCGTGTTCGCGCGGCGATAGCTCCACAGGATCCTGGTCGTGATAAAACACGTCGCCATGCCGACTGTAGCGCAGATGACCACATGTGGGGTCCATATTGGCGCCGTCGAGATGATTGCGCCGGAGCAGCGCGCGAATGCGCGCGTCAAGTTCTTCGAGGTCAAAGGGCTTGGCGAGGTAGTCGTCGGCGCCGGAATTCAGACCGGCCACTTTATCGCCTACAGCACCGCGCGCTGTGAGGATAATGACTGGGGTGGCGACCCCGCGGGTTCGCATGCGCTGCAGAATGTGGAGGCCATCGAGCTGTGGAAGGGTCAGGTCAAGCAGAATCAGGGCGGCTTTTTCCTCATTGATATGCCGGAGCGCCGACACCCCGTCGAAACAGGCGGTGACGGTGTAGCCTCGCTTTTCCAGCGTACGCACCAAGACCTTCGACATCTCGGTATCGTCTTCCACCAGTAGAATGTGCATGCCCGCTCCGGGATAGACGTCAGTTACTGATCAATGTACCTGTAGATTGTGCGCAGAACAAGCCTGGCGATACCGTCGACAGAGGATCGACAGCTATCCAACAGCTATCCGACAGCAAAACGACAGGAACCCGAAGCAAGGCCTTGGTGAACGCGCATGCCAATTTGGATAAAGGCGTAAGAACATCTACACTGGACCACATTTATCATTCCAAACTAAGTCCAGTAAGGAGTAGCTAGGCCATGCGACACTCGTGCACCCGCAGACAATTGATATTGATTTGTGCATTGCTGTTCGCTGCCGGTCGATGCCACGCCGAGACCGTGGACGTTATCTGCAGCGTGCGTGAATGGTGCGACGTCGTGCGAAAGGCTTTCACCGAGGCGACGGGAATCGAGGTCAACATGACGACCCTGGGATCGGATAAGACGGTTGACCTGCTGATCGAGCAGCGCGAACGACCGAAGCATGATCTCTGGTACGGCGGTACTGGCGAATTTCATCTGCAGGCAGCCGAGTTGCGTCTGACCTTGCCCTACCGGTCCCCCAACAATGCTTTGTTACACGACTGGGGTATCAAGCTGGCTGAACAGACCGGCTATCGCACCAATGGGCTCTTTTCAGGCCCGCTTCAAATTGTGTATAACGCGAAGCTGCTGGCATCAGCCAGCGTGGCGCCACCGCGCTGCTGGGCCGATCTGCTGAAACCCGAGTATCGAAACAAGATACAGCTGGCTGACCCCTATGGCGTGTATTCCGTGATCACCACCATGGTGCAGCTGAAGGGCGAAGACGCGGCATTTGAATACCTGCGCAAGCTGCATGCGAATATAGAAAGCTATCCGGCCACGGGGCTCGAGGCGCTGGCAAATCTGGGCCGTGGCGAGGCTGTTATCGTCATCGCCTTTGCCTACGGCGCGAGCGCCAGCCTCACGGCTGGCCAGTCGGTGGAGACCGCCACGCCGTGCGAAGGAACGGGATACGAGATCGGCGGCATGTCTATCATTAAAGGTGGTCCCAATCCGAATGGGGCCAAGCGTTTTTTTGACTGGGCGCTGACCAGGCAGGCCCAGAAACTGATGAGTACAGCGAACCAGTTCCAGGTGCCTTCCAATCGCAGTGGCGGGCCGGACGGGCGGATTGTGATCCCATCTGCAACGCGACTGATCGACTACGACTTCGTCCGCTACGGCAGCCTGGACGAGCGCAAGCGGCTGCTCGACAAATGGCGCCGCATCGTTGCAGAAGCGCCGCGCCGCTAGCAGTCCCGCGTCACCACCCCCATCCGCTTTCCCCCTCTTCTTGCCGCGCCTGCAAACCGCGGCCATGCCGGCGCGCGCCCGCGTCGCCGGGCTCGATTTCCCTAGACAGCAAAACGACAGCTGAACGACAGCCCGCTGCCAGATAACTGTCGTTTTTCGCCCATCGCGGTTTTGTGTTTGTAAAGGGTGCAACTAGACTGGTCTCAACGTTGCGGCATTGAAAAGCGCACCCACCAAGTCATGAGAAGGAGCGGATGTCATGAAGCACCTGGAACCGGATCAGCGGTTGGCGCCTGCCAGCGGTATCGCCCCACAAGCTGCGGCCCCATGGCACGGCGCAGACTTCATGCTGGCTATGGGCGAAGCCACTATCGGTGGTGCCAGCGATATGGATGGCGAACTGCGCCAGGATATCGATCTTATCCAGGGCTATCTGCGCATCGGTATCGACAGTGCAGTCATGACGCCATCCGCCGCTGTGCTGCTACGCTCCCTGCGAACGGACTGTCCCATGGTGCGTTGGACCTTGTGCGATGCCGGCCGCAGCCACCAGTACGACGCTTTGCGAACAGCTCATGTTGATCTCGCGATCTGGCGGGGAGCCCCCATCGAACCGCACAAGCTATTGCAGGGCCACATGTGCCAGCAGCTCTTTTGCCGCGAAGAGCTGTCGATTGCACTGCCGCGCGATCACCGAATGGCTCGCCGTAACAGCATTTCGCTGGGTGACCTAGGCGACAGGGGCATGCTTGCCTCACCTGACGCTTGCGTTGCCCTGTCGCCGCTCCTGTTGCTGGCGCTGGTCGGGAGCGGTGCCGGCGCCGCGCTGGTGCCAAGGTCGATGGCCCGTATGGCGTTTCCCAATGTAACAGTGCGCCGCCTGCACGATGCGCCATATACCAATGTTTACCTGGCCTATTCGCTTGATTCGAAATCGAGTGGGTTGCGACCTTTCTTCGACATCTTGAACAAGGAGCGCGCCGCCAGACCCTTTTTTCTCTAGCTCTGCCGTACGCTGTCCGCAGAACGTGGGCAGTGCACGGGTAACGATCGCGATCCCAGAATCCGACGCCACAGTTTGTACATTCCATCCCAGCAAGGAGTTACCGCAATGCGTAAGACCCATGAGCTTTCCCTTATCGCGTTGGCCGTCGCATCGGCCGTCCAAACGATCGCGCACGCCCAGCAAGCCAATCCGGAGACCCAGGTGGTGGTCGTCACCGGCATTGCAGGCAGCGTCGAGTCAGCCCTTAGCCAGAAGCGGCGCACCACGAACATGGTGGAAGCCATCAATGCAGAAGACATGGGTAAGTTTCCCGATCTGAATCTATCGGAGTCCTTGCAGCGCGTCGCCGGCGTTACGCTCGAGCGCAATAACGTGGGCGATGGCTCGGCCATCAACCTGCGCGGCCTGGGTCCGCAATTTACCGTCGTGACCGTGAACGGAATGGAGGGCGTATCGGCCGGTACCGACAATAACTTCGGCCGCTCGAATGGCAGTCGGGGCTTCAACTTCGAAATTCTCCCATCAGAACTGTTTACAAATGCCACCATCAACAAGTCGTCGAGTGCGGCCCTACCCGAGGGTGGCATGGCGGGCGTGGTGGAACTGGAAACGGCCCGTCCGCTTGACCAGAAGGGCTTTCGCTTCATCGCCAACGGACAGGGCAGCTACAGCAGGAAGCCGGGCAAGTGGGATCCGCGCGCGACTATCATTGCAAGCAAAAATTGGAACCGGGAGTTCGGCCTGTCGGCGGCGATCACGACGGCTGATACGACCTATCAGTCCGATACCGCGCAAGGGGGCAGTTACCGCAATTTTGGCGCAGTCAATACCGGTACCCGAGCCAACGATACTATCCGCAACTATATTGTTGCCAACGGCCCGCGCTACATCGCGTACGCGGACCAGCGCAAGACACTGGGCGCTACCACGACTGCACAGTGGGCACCGACACGCGATCTCGACTTCACAGCTGATATCTTGTACGGCAAGCTGTCGAGCGAACGGAACATTACACGCGATGATGCCGCGACCGAAAGCGGTGTGAATGTACCGCTGAGTACGACCGTGGAGCAAGGGCTGATCACGGCGGGCCAGTTCACTGGCGTGCAACAGCGCGTTGGTACCAACTATATGACGACCGAAGAAAACCTGCGCCAGCTCACGCTTCAGGGGCGCTGGCGTCCGATGGAGAACTGGACCGTGCGCCCTTTCCTGGGGGTGGCAAAGCGCGAAGCCGACCGGACCTACGACCTGTATTCCTTCCGTCTTGCCAAGAACGGCGCGTTCGATCCGGGCGTGGTGTCATATCAAATTCGCGGCGACTTCCTGGACTTCAAAACGAGTGAGACTGACTTTTCCAGCAATCCTAACGACTTTCTGTTCAACGTTTTCCTGGCCACGCCTTCCAAGGATACGGACAAGGAGCGCACCGCCAAGCTGGATTTTGAGCGGGAGTTCGACGATTCGATCCTGAGCAGCCTGAAGTTTGGATTGCGCGAGACCAGGCACGACAAGGATACCGTGCAAACCCGTACCCAGCTCAACCGTAGCAGCGGTGTTGGCATTGGCGTGCCGCCGACGCTGGCATCCGTGTACGGTAATGTCGATTTCGGCGTATCTGGCGGCAACGGCGTTCCCGCCAGCTTGCTTGTGGTGAACCCAGCCCTGGTCAACGGCGTATTCTTTCCTGGCGGCCGGCCGCTGACTGGCCTGACGCAGGCGAACTTGACCGCATACGGTGCCCAGAATTCCTACAGCATCAGCGAAGACACCAGCAACGCCTATCTGACGGGGACCTTCGTCAAGGGCGGTGCGACACTCGATGCCGGCCTGCGCTATGTACGGACCTCGCAGACATCGACAGGCTTTTCGGTCGCTAACGCCAACCTCCCGACTCAGGTGATTACCCCGATCAGCGTATCGAGCGACTACAGCATGGTTCTCCCTAGCGCCAACCTGCGCTATGAGTTATCGCCCTCAGCCCTGGTGCGCGCGGCTTATTCGCACACCTTGACGCGGCCCGATCTGTCGCAGATGGCGCCGTCTGAAATCGTGACAGGCATCGATCAGAGCGGTGGGCGTGGGTCACGCGGTAATCCTCTACTCAAGCCATACAAGTCAAAGAACTACGATATCGGCGTCGAATGGTACTGGGAAAAGGCAGCCATGGTGGGTTTTACTGCCTTCCGCAAAGACATCGATGGTTACATCGATACGGCGACTTTCACCGAGATGCGCAATTTTCCGCGACAGGCTGACGGCGTAATCGTCAGCGGGCCAATCACCTTTACCTATCCGGTGAACGGCAACACTGCGAAGATCAATGGCGCCGAGTTCGTGATCCAGTCGCGGGCGACTTTCCTGCCGGAGGGCTGGATGCGCAACCTTGGCGGCGTGTTTAACTATTCCTACACCAAGAGCTCAGCTGATTTTGCGCAGCAGGGTGACGTCCGCAGTTCCGGTCTGCCGGGCCTATCCAAAAACAGCTACAACGCCTCGGTGTACTACGATGACGGGACCGTCGAGGCGCGCGCTTCTTATGCCTGGCGTGGCAAATACCTGGCGCAGTTCAGCGACGATTTTGGCATTCCGCGCTTTCGCGATTCGTACGGGCAAGTCGATCTTTCCGCCAGCTACAAGATCACCAAGCGCCTGACTTTCCAGCTTGACGTACTCAATGCCACGCGTTCGCAATTCATCGACAAATCCAGCGATCCGCGCTACCCGTACGGCGTGTATGACCTGGACCGGCGCATCCTGGTGGGACTGCGCTACGCAATGTGATCACCAACGTTGCCTGCCGGCGATCCGGATCATTCTAAGGCAAGGGTCAGACGGTAGACCCGGCTCAGGTGGCGGCGTGATGCCGCCAGTTGAAGCTGCCATCGCCGGCAGCGTTGGCCACGTCTCAATCCATATAGAAAATGTTTTGCCTGAACTGCCGCATGTCATGGCAATGGCTGCGTTCGTCCAGGCACGGTCAATTCAAAGGAATTTCGATGTTCAAGCAAAGTGCCATCCTCCTTGCCACGCCCTTTTTGGCTCTTTTCTCCGCGTTGGCATGTGCGCAACAGCCGCTGGTTCAGTCCCCGCTGCCGCTCGGCCGTGCAGGTCTGCCGCAGACGGTCAAGCGCGAGCTGCTTGCGCCCGGCGTCCAGCATTACCGCATCCATCGGGGCACGCCGGACAAATCCGGCGGCTGGCTGCTGATCAGCGGCGTAATTACCACCGATGAACAGCGTGCGGCGGCGCGCAAGTGCTTCGAAGGGATCGGTCTGCGCCCGTTCAGTACCACTTTTCATCTCGATGGGGCGGAAGCGCAGCGCTATGACATCCTTAGCGCGGGTCGTTTCCCGACACGCGCAGCAGCACAGGCCGAGGCAGCACGCGCCAAGCTCAACGCGTGCGCAGTATTTGCCAGGCACAGCGCCGAGGATGCGGCTAATGACGACGGGCCCTGGGAAATAGAAGTTGTCGCTTTAGAACCTAGCAGCAGCGCGGCGCTCGCCGTGTTAACCGGTGAGAAGGGGCCGCAGTTACGCCGTCAGGTCAGCAGCCTGGCCAAAGCGGCAGGCGCGCTCGCCGCAGTCAACGGCGGTTTTTTCGCCATGGCCGCGGAGGACGGTTTCCCTGGACAGCCGACCGGTATTTCGATCATTGACGGTCAAATCAACAGCAGCCCCGTAGCCGCCAGGCCGGCACTGTTAATTCGACAGGGCGACAAGCCAGCCGCGTCGATCGTGCGGAATGTCGACCTGCGTACCGCGTTGATCGCAAAGGACGGAGCGCGCATTGCGATTGATGGTGTGAATCGCAAACCCGGATTGATACGCGACTGCGGACGCGATGCCTCGGACAAGCCGGTGCACGATCATACTTGCCGCTACGGGGATGACATAGTGTACTTCCCGGCAGGCAGCAGCTTCGGTGCCGTGACGGGCAAGTTGGGGATTCCGCTGGTGCGCTTCGCGGTTGGTAGCAATGGTGTGCTGCGGCGCCTGGAGGCGGATGCAGGGCCTTCGGCAGGGGAGGCTGTGCTGGCGCTGACCGTTGGCAGCGCACGCCTGCCCGAACTGGAGCGACTAGCGGCGGAGGGGGTTGCCGTGGCATTCAAGGCAGACAGCAATCTTGGTGTCGACTTGGATGCAGATACCCAGGTCGTGAACGGTGGCCCGACGTTGCTGATGGGCGGCAAGGCACTGCGGGATGAAGTGGACGAAGGATGGGGGATCAAAGTCAACGGTGATCCGCAGCATAATTTGTTAATGCACGACTGGGTAAACCGACGCGAGCCGAGGACGGCGGTGGGCGTGCAGCCTGACGGCACGGTGCTGTTGCTTACCGTTGATGGTCACCGCCACAACGCGAGCGTGGGCATGACCATCGAAGAACTGCGCCTGGTGTTCAAGGCGCTTGGCGCGCGGGATGCGATCAATCTCGACGGCGGCGGATCGACTGCGCTGGCGGTGGGTGGAAGACTGGTGACGCAGCCCAGCGACCTTGCAGGTGAGCGACCGGTCGGCGATGTGATCGCAATCCTGCCTGGCGCGAAGGCTGCCAAGTGATGGCCTCGTCGCATAGCAAGCCTTACGCCCTCTATTTGTTGGCGATCAGTGGCCTGGGTGGTTTGCTCTATGGCGTCGACATTGGCATTATCGATCCTGCACTGCGCTATTTGAACCGGTCAATTCAGCTGTCGGAAAGCGCGCTGTCCGCAGTCGTGGCAGCCGTGCTGGCAGGATCTATTCTGGGATCGGTGCTGGCCGGACTGCTGGCGGATTGGCTCGGCCGCAAGCGCATGATGATCGGCAGCGGTCTGATCTTTGTTGGCAGCGTGGCCATCATCTACGCATCGCAGTCGCTGCTGCCTCTGCTCGCTGGTCGGCTATTGCAAGGTGCGAGCGGCGGCATGATCGCGGTGGTCGCGCCGCTGTATTTGGCCGAATGCCTGCCATCAACGATGCGTGGCCGCGGCGCGGCAATATTCCAATTTATGCTAACGGTGGGAATTTTGCTTGCGGCCCTGGTGGGGAGCTACTACACCGAACGGGCAGAGACGGCGATTGTACTGGCCGGTGCCCACGCGCCGGGCGCCCTGGCAGCGGCCGATCACGCTTGGCGCGGGATGTTTCTGGCCGTTGCCTACCCGGGCATACTCTTCCTCTTGGGTACTCTGTTCCTGCCGGAGTCGCCGCGCTGGCTGGTGCGCCAGGGACGTGTGGACGAGGCGCTGGGCGCACTGAAGAAAATGCGGGATGGTGCAAGTTGCCAACGCGAGCTGGACGACATCCTTGCTGCGCACATGCATGAGCGCAAACTGGCCGGCGCCTCGTCTGTTGCGGCTTTTCGAGAGATTCTTTCAACGCGCAGGTATGTGCTGCCTTTCGTGCTGAGCTGTGTGATTCTGGGTTGTTGCCAGGCGACTGGCATCAATTCCATTCTGCAGTTCATGTCCACCATACTGCAGAAGGCAGGGCTTGACCCGGTCACCGCCGCGTTCTACGGAAGTGGCATCAAGGTGGTGAACGCAGTGATGACGATTGTCGCAGTCATGCTAGTCGAGCGCAAGGGGCGCGTGTTTTTGCTGACGATTGGAACGAGCGGCATTCTGGCCGCGTTGGTCTTGCTGTCGGTGATCTTCTATCGGTTCGAATCGCGCCAGGTAGATATGCACAGCGAAATTGCCGCGATGGTCACTGACGAGAGCCTGGTGCTGGACCTCGCTAATCCCCAGTGGGCGAGGTCGCTGTCGTCTACCGGAGAACTCTTGCAGCTGACCGTTCTGTACAACCAGGGAGACAAACAGAACCTGGCGGAGGTATTCATCTTGCAGGGGAACGGTGTCGCGCATACGGTTCAGCCGCGCGAGCTTCGGGTGGCCAGAGTGAATGACAAGGAGGGGCGAGCGCTCAAGCTTGAGATTGTACGGGCCCGTGCTGGGCCTGTACCAAGCCAAAGTACAGGCATGCTGGGTGCTTTCTGCATTGGACTGTTCATCGCGTCCTTCTCCATTGGCCCAGGCGTGTGCGTTTGGCTGGCGCTGTCGGAATTGATGCCGACGCGGATACGTTCTGTTGGGATGGGGGTGGCGCTGTTGATTAATCAAGGGGTTTCAACTCTAATTGCCCTACTGTTCTTGCCAGTGGTGGGCCGCTATGGATTCCACGTGATGTTTCTTTTTTGGGCGGTCTGCACCTTGTTGTTTCTGGTGGCGGTTAGACGATTTTTGCCCGAAACGAAGGGAAAAACCCTCGAGGAAATTGAGGCGGCTTTCGCATGAGCAATCGGGCTGTAAAGTGGCCGCTTTGGCGTATCCGATTGAGTGGCGGGCATTTCGGTTGAGCACGGAGTTCTCGCTCGGCGATACACAATTTTTGTGTACTTCTGAATTGGGAACCTTTACGGCAAGGTCAAGCGCTAACAATCTGTGTAGTGCAGTCTCGAGCGAGCCGGCTGCACGCACATGGCTGTGCTGGTCGTGCCGCTCGGCCGGCGGGATCTCCACCGGCTATTTTATTTTCGGAACAAGTCCTTCAGTACAACAGCCTAAAACCGAACGTTTGCTCCGATACGGCCTACTTTCGTGTTGAACTCATAGAAAATACAATTTGATGGTTTATGCTCATGAGCCAAATTATTCTAATATTGGGAATGCAATTTTTGACGAAAATTCGTCAAAAATAGGTGAAAAAGGAGGTTAGCTCGCAAAGTCTTGATTTTATTGGCCTTCGACGGCCTGCAAAGGCCTTGAGTAAAACTTACGCAGTCTGCGTTTCCAGAAGGGACGAATACGTGATCTTTTTCGCGGGTACGTAGCCACTATTTCGACCATGTCTGATAAAAGGGTTGCCTTACCGACTTGACATAAGCCATTGATTCATCTGCTGAAAAAGCGGCTCGTCGAGCCGTTCAGACATGTTCGATTTACACTTGGCTTCGATAGGCCAATAACTTTGTTGATTTGGGGAACGTTCAAAGATGTGGCGGCTACCTCCGTATTCGCCAGGGAGGATGCCGCAGGAATCGCGGGCAACGGTGCTGGCCAGAGGGCGTCTGCCCTTCAGGCCGAGCGGACACTTGAAACAATGCAGAACCTCGGCGCGCGCCATGTCGGGGGGATGGGCATTGATGAGTTCAGAATTTGTGCATGATGCCAATGCCTACGCCTGACGGGTCCTGTCCTGCCGCCAGACCAGGGATCGGATTGGCGGACAGGTTATATGTCGCGCCAACGTCGTTGCGGGTGCGGGTGTACGCCAGCCATATTTCGCTGCGTTTGGATAGCGAGTAGCCGTAGCCAAGGGTAGTTTGCATCGCGCCCGACCCGGCGCCTGGCTTTCCGGCGCCACCGATCCCCACGTTCGCATTGCCCCTGCTGTTTAGCGCGCGCGTCAACGAGGCGCGCCAGATGTGCGCACCGGTAGTGTGCGTCGCAGCCAGTTGCCAGGCATCCCGGCTCAGGTGCTTGCCTGCTGCCGGCTCGTAGCGCAAGCGCTCGAACGCCGCACGTAGCCGCGTGGCGCCTATGCTGTAAGCCGCGCCAACTTTGTGGCCAGTGTCGGTCCCGCGCGTGGCGAAATAGTCACGATGGCGCTCCATGCCGTAGGCCAGATAGAGCTTTTCGTCCTCGTAGCTGATCAGGCCGGCTTCCATTCCGGGGTTGGACGTCGCTGTCTTTTCCTCGCGCGCGCTGACCGCGATGCGCGCGTTCCAGCCGCGCCAGGACGGCGTTGAATACTGCAGAAGGTTTTTCTGGCGGCGGTCGAAAGAGGCCGGTGCCACTGCATTTGCTGCCGTCGCGAAGCCATTGCCCATGATGGCGTTCGAAGCGAAAATGCCTGCGGTGAAAGGGTCGACCGCATAAACCGACACAAAGCGGTATGGTGATTCCCAAATTCCCAACAATACCTGACCGAAGGCACCGCGCAGGCCAACGGCTGTGTTACGGGTGAAGTCGCCGCCGCCGCCGGTATCAACCGCTACCGGCATTTCTATTTGAAAAAAGCTTTGCATGCCGCCGCCCAAGTCTTCGGTGCCCCGAAAGCCCAGCACCGACAGGTCGTTCGACACCCGCGCCTGGCGCACACCGCCCGCTTGCACGGTTTCCACGTTCGCTTTGATGAATCCGTACATTGTCACGTTGTCGGCGGCGCCGGCGGTGCCGCAGCCGCCACCCATGCTTGCAGTGGCCAGTGCCGCGATAGTCCATGGCTTCATTTTGGTCTCTCTCCTGTGTTGAGCTGAAGCCAATAATAGACCCTGTTTTTCTCTCCGTATACAAATAAATTCATCCGTATTTAAATGTATACAGATAATTTTGAGCTGGTTAGAATGCAGAATTCCACCAATCATCCTAGGAGAATTCATGAGCACCAAGTTGCGTCACATTGCCATTTCCGTCCCGGACCCTTGGAAAACGGCGGACTTCTACATCAGTGCCTTTGGCTTTCGCAAGGTTGGCGAAACCGATTCCTCCCTCGCACGCGGGGTCTACCTGAGTGACGGCGTGATGTCGATAGCCCTGCTGAACTACAAGACCGACGAGGCGGCGGGCGAACGGGGTAAGGAGTTTGTCGGCCTGCACCATATCGGCATGTGGGTCGACGATATTGGCGTGGCTCGCGCCAGCGCGGAGGCCGCAGGCGGTACCTATTACATGGGTGAAGTGCCGGTGAAGGGCAACATTTTTTATGAAGTGAAATACCGCGACATCGATGGCGTCATTGTCGACCTCACTGACCATGGCTGGGGCGGTGCGGTGAAGGACGTCACGGCGGCAGCCGGCGCTGCAGGTCCGGCGCTGCGCAACCCGGACCTGCAAGCGGACCGTGACGGCATCAGCAACCACGGCAGCTAAGCGCGCCTGTGGTCAAGCGGTCAGCGTGTGCATCAGCTGGCCGCCCGAGAAGTGTGCGGTCAGATTTGCCATCAGCACCGCGTGCTGCGCCTGTTGTGCCTCCGGCGAGCGGCCCGAAATATGTGGCGTCAATATAAGCGAGTCGAGTTGCGCCGCGCCTGCGGGCAGGGCAGGTTCGCCTTCGATCACATCCAGGGCGGCCCCTGCGATGGCGCGCCGCTCCAGTGCCCGTATCAGAGCAGCCGTGTCAACCACGCTTCCACGCGAAATGTTAACCAGAAAGCCGCGCGGCCCCAGCGCCTCCAGCACCGCCGCATCGACCAGGTGCCGGGTGGCTGCCCCGCCGGGGCAAGCGAGCACCAGGTAGTCGCTGTCCCGCGCCAGCTGGCGTACGCCGTCCACATGCCGGTAGGGCAGTTCAGGCCTGGCCTGCCGCGTGTAGTAAGCAACCTGCATGTCGAAGCCCGCGGCGCGGCGCGCGATCAAGGCCCCGATATTTCCCATGCCGACTATGCCCAGGCGCTTGCCGTGTACGGCGGGGCGCGCAGTGCGATGGGCCAGCCAATGGCCGGCTTTGACCGCGCGGTCCAGCATCGGTAGGCCGCGCGCACTGCCCAGCAGGAGCGCCATTGCGTGGTCCGCCACCGTCGCGTTATTCACACCGGGCGCGTGCGTCACGGCGATGCGGCGCGCGGCAGCTGCCGCCAGATCGATGTTTTCATAACCGGCGCCATAGCTGCAGACGAGCTGCAGCGCCGGCAGCAGGTCCATCTGCGCGGCGCTCAGTCCCGTGCTGCCATTCGTAACCACCGCGCGGATACCGGCCGCGCACGGCGATGGCAGCGCCGCCAGGTGGTCGCCGTTTTGCACAGCGGCGAGCGGCCAGCGCTCATGCAGCTCCTCCACATACGGCGTCGACATGCCGATCAGCATCAGTAATTGTGGCGTCATCGCTAGGTCCATTCATCCCTCCAGGTTAAGTTTAAAATTTTTACACATTTGACTTGCTATGTATACGGATAGATATTATCGTATTCATATAGAAAAAACGAACGGCACTTCAACGACAGGAGAGACATATGTGGCATGCGATAGCGAGTTATGAACTGAAGCAGGGCGGATCTGGCGCAAGGCTGGCGCTGGTGGCCGATGGTGGCGCGCTGTTCGACATTGGCCAACTGCTCGAGGCGGGAGCGTTGGGCGCGCAGGCCAATGCTCCGCGCGTGGAGAAAGATTTGAACGCGGCCCTATGCAATTGGCACGCCAGCGCGCCCCTGTTTAGCGCGATGGCGCGCGCACTGCCGGAACTGTTGCGGGCGGGAAGAGTCGCCGCGCTGGCGCCGCAGTCATTGCGCATCGGCGTGCCGTACACCCCGGGCCGGATCTTCGGGGCGGCTTCGAATTTCTACGAGCATGCGCGCGAAATGGGCACCGAACTGGCGCCGCGCGAAGAGAGCGCGCCGTTTTGCTTCATGAAGGCGGAAACCAGCATCACCGCGACCGGCACCGATGTTGTGATGCCGGCCGATACTGAAAAACTGGATTGGGAAGTCGAGCTGGGCGTCATCATTGGGAAGACCTGCCGCAATGTCAGCGTCGAAGACGCTTACGACTACATTGCCGGCTATACGGTGTTCAATGATGTTACCGCGCGCGACCTGAATCGACGTAGCGACTATCCCTTCAAGCATGACTGGTTTCGTGGCAAAAGCCACGACACCTTTGGCCCCATCGGCCCATGGATGGTGCCGCGCTCCTGCATAACGCGCCCCCAGGGTTTGCGCCTGCAACTGTCGGTCAACGGCGCGATTATGCAGGACGATACCGCAGACACCATGATCTTCAACATCGCCGAGCAGATTGCCTACCTGTCCGGCATGCTGACGCTAAAACCGGGCGACTTGCTGGCGACCGGCACGCCCAACGGCGTTGGCATGGGCCGCGGCGTGTTCCTGAAGCCAGGCGACGAGATGGTGGCCACCATCGAAAGCATAGGCAGCATCCATAACCGCGTAGTTGCCGCGCCCGGGCGTCGCCAGGAGGCAGCATGAGGTCGACTCGCGTGCTGCGCCGTGCTGTCACGGCTATTGCTGCAGCGGCCACTCTGGCAGCGATGGCGTCGACTGGCGCGCCGGCCTTCGCCGCCGAGGCAGTGCGCTTCAACCTGGCCTGGCTGCCGCAAGGCAGTACCAGCGGGGTGCTGGTTGCTATCGCAAAGGGTTACTACACGGAAGTGGGGCTGGAGGTAAGCGCTACGCGCGGCTACGGCGGCCAGCGCACCGTCAATGAAATCGACCAGGGCCTGTTTGAGTTCGGCTACGGCGATCCGATCAGTGTGATGCTCAACCGCGCGCAGGGCGGCAAGACCGTGATGGTGGGAGCCATCAATACACGCTGGCCCGCCGCGCTGTGTTATGTCGAAAAGCCGGGCCGAAGAATCAAGACCATCGCTGACCTGAAGGGACTGGTAATTGGGGGCGGCGCCGCCTCGCCGCTTCACAATGTCATTCCCGCCTGGCTCGCCGCCAACAACCTGCCGCCAGACCACGTGAAGTTGCTGCGGCTCGATCCATCTGTCATCAACACCGCTTTTCTCGACGGCTCCATCGATCTTGCCGAATGCTGGGAGGGTGCCAACAAGCCGGTGCTGGAGCGGATGGCGCAAAAGCACGACATCAAGATCGGCGCGCTGCGCTATCGCGACTTCAAGCTCAATCTCTACGGCAACGGCATCGTCACCAGCGAAAAGCTAATTGCATCCAATCCTGACCTCGTGAAGCGCTTCGTGGCGGCCACCTATCGCGGCTACGAATTTCAGGCGAAGCATCCGGCCGACGCGGTCGAGCTGATCGCACGCCAGCAAAAGCTGATCGACAAGGTGGTGCTGCGCCAGCAGATCGACGAGACCAGCGAATTGATGCAGGCGCCGGAATCGGCAAAGAAGACCGGCTATATGCAAGAAGAGCGGATGCAGGCCACCGCCGAATTCGTGAAAAAGGCGTTCAGTGTGACGGCGCCGGTGAAGACGTCCGACATCTATACCAATCGATTCGTGGGAGAGTGAGATGGAAAAACTGCGTCCTAAAAAACTGGGCCACCTGGTGCTGATGGTACGTGACATCCATATGTCCGCGCGCTTCTACACGGAAGTAGTTGGCCTGACCGTGTCGGACTGGATAGGGGACCAGATGGTGTTCCTGCGCGCCGGCGCGGACCACCACGACCTGGCACTGTCGCAGATCCCTCCCGGCTCGCCCGGCATGGACGACCTGCCGCACTACGGGCGTCCCGGCGTGGAACACTTTTCCTATCTGGTGGAGGACCGTGCCGAAATCGACCGCACGGTAGAGGTGCTGAAGGCGCACGGCGTGGAGATCGTGCGTGGCGTGGGCAAGCACGGTCCGGGTGAAAACCTGTTCCTGGTCTTCAAGGACCCTGACGGAAACAACGTTGAGGTGTATTGCGAGATGACGCAAATCCCTGCCGGCAGTCAATACCAGGCCAGGGTCTGGGAGCGCAACATTGAATCCTTCGACCAGTACCGCTTCAAGCACTTCGTGGTGCCGCCGCCGCAGGCGGTGGTCGATGCAAAGACCGGCAAGGGCGGGGATGACGCATGAGACGCACGATTGAAACGGTCCTATTCTGGGGCGCGTTCGCACTGCTGTGGGAATACGGCGTGGCCCTGTCCGGCGTACGCAGTTATCTGATGCCGCCATTGAGCAAGGTGCTGTTCGCTGGCTGGGAACAGCGCGAGCTGCTGCTGGCCGAATGCTGGGTAACCTTGCGGGAAGTGCTTGCGGGTTTCGCGCTGGCGTTGGCAGGCGGCTTGCTGCTCGGCGTGGCGATCCACTTTAACGGCTTCGCGCGTCGCACGCTGTACCCCTTTATTACTGCCCTGCAAAGCATGCCAAAGATCGCACTGGCGCCGCTGATGATCGTCTGGTTCGGCTACGGCTTCGCGTCCAAGCTCGCGTCCACCTTCCTGTTCGCTTTCTTCCCACTGGTAATCGCCACCTTGGGCGGCCTGTCAGGCGTCGCCGCCAACCTGGAAGAACACTTCCGGGCCCTGGGCGCGTCGCGCTGGGATACATTGCTGCGCTTGCAGCTGCCCTCCGCGTTGCCAAGCTTTGTGGACGGCGTAAAAATCGCCATGCCGCTGGCGGTGATCGGCGCGATCGTGGGCGAGTTTATCGGCGCCGAAGAGGGGCTGGGGCACCTGATGACGCTGGCGACAGCCAACGCGCAGACGGACCTGATGTTCGCCGCCATCCTCGCCATCACGCTGTTGGCCAGTCTCTTGTACTGGGCGGTTGAGGTGGCGTCGCGTGCGGTGTGGTGGCGGGGGAAATCGGCATGAAGACGGAAGGCCAAGTAAATCCACAAGTGTTGGACGTCGGACCCGGCTGTGCGCTTGCGCAGGACGCGGTTGTCGACGTGATCCGCGTCGCCAATGTATCCAAGCGTTTCCCCGGCAAGCACACGGTCAACGCGCTGGAGGATGTGTCGCTCACCGTTCGCGAGCGCGAATTCGTGTCCATCCTCGGCCCTAGCGGCTGCGGCAAGAGCACCCTGCTGCGCATCGTGGCCGGGCTGGTACCCCACAGCGAGGGAATGGTCGAGGTGTGCAAGCGGCCGATCTCCGGACCGGTGCCGGAGATCGGCGTGGTTTTCCAGACAAGTAATATGCTGCCATGGTTGACGGTCGAGCAGAATATGCTGCTGGGCGCTGAGCTGCGCAGGTTGCCGCGCGCACCGCTGGCGACGAAGGTGCGCGAACTGGTGCTCACGTTGGGTTTGGCCGGCTTTGAGCGCAACTATCCGCACGAGCTGTCCGGCGGCATGCGCCAGCGCGCGGCGATCGGGCAGGTGCTGGCGCTCGATCCCAAGATCCTGCTGATGGACGAACCATTCGGCGCGCTGGACGCGTTGACGCGCGACTTGCTTAACGTGGAACTGTTGCGCATCTGGCAGGAGCACATGAAGACCGTGCTGCTGGTGACGCACAGCATCCAGGAAGCAGTGTTCCTGTCCGACCGCGTGCTGGTGATGTCGGGCCGGCCGGGCCGCATCCTGCACGATATCGCCATCGACCTGCCGCGGCCGCGCAAGCCCGAACACGTGAGGGGTAATCCGCGCTACGCCGACTATATCGCGCAGCTCAGCCGCATCATGGGGGTGTATTGATGGCGGCCGGCGTGCCCGGCGTGCCCGGCGTACGACTTTCAGCGCAGCCGTTCATGGGCTTGGCCGCCGGGGACGCGGCGCTCTTGCGCGCCATGGGGCCACGCTGGAGCGCGGACATCAACCGTCACCGCGAGCAGGTGCTGTCGATCTACACACCGGTGCTGGCCGCCACTTGCCGCGACGGGATACGGGTCGACCCGGGCCTTGCCTATGGCAGCCATGCTCGCCAGCGGCTGGACCTGTACCGCAGCGCGGCCACGCCGGAGCACGGCGCCCCGATAGCCGTGTTTGTACACGGCGGCGCCTTCTTGCGCGGTAACATGAACAGCAATGCCGAAATCTACGGCAACGTCCCGCGCTACCTGGCACGGCACGGCTACCTGGCCGTCAACCTCGAGTACCGGCTGGCGCCCGGGACGCCTTGGCCTGGCGGTGCAAACGACGTGGCGCAGGCGCTCGATTGGCTGCGCGTCCACGCGGAAAATTATGGCGGCGACCCCGGGCATATAGTACTGATCGGCCATTCGGCGGGCGGAGCGCACGCCGCAGCATACGCGCTTGGTATGACGCGCCCTTGCGCCTCCAGCGATCCGTGCGCGGCGCGACCGGTCGAAGCGGTAGCCCCGACAGGCATGGCGGGCCCATTGTATGGCCCGGCCGGCCTGGCTGGCCTGGTGCTGATCAGCGCACGCCTGCGGGCCGATGTCCTGCCGACCAATCCCAACGCGGCAGGCGTGCGCGCCTACTGGGGCGAGGACGAGTCGCGCTACGACGCTCTGTCACCGGTTACGCATGCGGCCCGGCTGGCAGTGCCGACACTGATCACAATCGCCGAATACGAGAACCCCCACCTGGATGCTTACGGCGCCGAATTCTTCCACCGCGCCCTGCAAGCGGGTGCGCGTGGACTGCGTTTCATGCAGGTGCCGCGACACAACCACACCTCCATCGTCGCCCATCTCGACACGATGGATCACAGCTTTGGTCCGGCGCTGATCGATTTTCTCGACAGCACCTTGGCCCAACCGAAACAGGAGAATTGACCATGGCAGCACCACGACTGAGCGGCGTCTTCGCGCCCGCCGTCACTCCCTTCACCCCCAACCTCGAGATCGATTTCGAAGCCTACGTCGAGCATTGCCAATGGCTGCAGCGGCAAGGCGCCGGCCTCGCCATTTTCGGCACTAACAGTGAAGCCAATTCGCTGTCGATGACCGAACGCATGATGCTGCTCGACCGGCTGAGTGGGCGCGGCATCGACTTCGCGCGCACCTTGCCGGGCACCGGTTGCAGTGCGCTGCCTGAAACGGTGGCGCTGACCCGCCACGCCTTGATGCATGGCTGCGCGGGCGTGCTGGTGGTGCCGCCGTTCTTCTTCAAGAACGTCAGCGACGACGGCTTGTTCGCTTATTACTCGGAAGTGATCGAACGCACCGGCGACGCGAATCTACGCCTGTTCCTTTACCATATCCCCGCCTTCACGGGAGTGCCGATCAGCCTGGCACTGATCGAAAGGCTGGCCAAACGCTACCCTGAGCAGATCGCCGGCGTAAAAGACAGCAATGGAGACTGGAGCAACATCGAAGCCATGTTGCGCAACTTTCCGGAGCTGTCCATCTTCCCAGCTTCCGAGAGCTTTTTGTCGCGCGCCATGCCGCTGGGCGCGGCCGGCTGCATATCGGCCACCATCAATGTCAACCCGGCAGCCATTGCGTCGCTGTGCGCGAATTGGGCAGGCGATGGCGCCGCGCAGGAGCAGCAGCGGGTCGACCGCATCCGACTGATTTTTCAGAAGTATCCCATGATCGCGGCCCTCAAGTGGACCATTGGCCACTTCCGCGACCGCCAGGACTGGCAAGTGCTGCGTCCGCCGCTGTCGCCCCTGGGCGCGCAGCAGCAAGCCGCGCTGCTGGCCGATCTGCAGACGGCCGGCTTCGGCATGCCCGGCCTGGAGGGGGCATGAACAATGCCGTACAGACGATTGCGCCGCTGGGCCGCTACCCGGCATACTGCCGTGCGGGCGACTTTATCCATGTATCGGGAATGAGTGCGCGCCAGGCCGATGGCGCCGTGGCAGGTGTGCGCCACTTGCCGCAGGGCGGCGTGGTGCTGGACGCGGCGCAACAGACTCGCGCCGTGATCGGCAAGGTGGAAGCCGCGCTGGCGCAGGCCGGCGCGCAGCTGTCCGACTGCGTCTCGGTGACGGCGTACCTGACCGATATGGCCGACTTCGCTGCCTACAACACCGTCTACGGGGAGCATTTCAACGGCCGCGCGGCGCGCACTACGGTCGCCGTCCACGCGCTGCCGCATCCCTACATGGCGGTTGAGCTGACGGTGACTGCCTACAAGCCGCTGGCGGCAGAGGAGGCCGCGTGAGCCCCCAAGCCGATACGGCCGGTCCGCAGGGCGCGCAGTCGGCTCCTGGCGCGGTGCATGAGGCGGGCGCTTCACTTGAACCGAGCGCCAAGCAGGAGCCGGCTGCCGTGGCAGGTCAGGGCGCGGTGCGGCCGCTGCTGGACGACGCCGCGCTCGATCTGCTGTTCCGCGAGGCGCGCTCGCACAACGGCTGGCTGCCACGGGCGGTGGACGATGCCTTGTTGCTGGAGCTGTATCAACTAGGCAGTTTCTGCCCCACCAGCATGAACGGCTGTCCCGCGCGTATTCTGTTCCTCCGCACTGATGCAGCCAAGGCGCGCCTGCTACCCGCAATCAGTGCCGGCAACGTGGGCAAGGTGCAAACCGCGCCAGTGGCAGCGATCATTGGCTACGACAGCCGCTTTCACGAACACCTGCCGCAGCTGTTTCCGCATAATCCCTCCGCGGCGGCGCTATTCGAGGCCAACCCGGCGCTGGCCGAAGTGACGGCACTGCGCAACAGCAGCCTGCAGGGCGCGTGGCTGATGCTGGCCGCTCGCGCGCTGGGACTCGATTGCGGCCCTCTGTCCGGTTTCGACCCGGCTGCGGTAAATCGCGAGTTCTTCCCTGGCGGCCGCGTGAAGGTCAACTTCATCTGCAACCTGGGTTATGGGGACCACCGGCAGCTGTTTCCGCGCAGCCCGCGCCTGGCGTTCGACCAAGCTTGCACACTCTTGTAAGGCAAAACCATATGGATATCCTCCTTTATATAGTGCTGGGCGCAGCCGTGGGCGTGCTGGCCGGGCTGCTGGGCGTGGGCGGCGGCACCGTCATCGTGCCCGTGCTCACCCTGGTCTATACGGCGCAGCACTTCCCACCGGAGTACACGCTGCACCTCGCACTGGGCACCTCGATGGCGTCCATCCTGTTCACCTCCCTGGCCAGCCTGCGTTCGCATCACAAGCGTGGCGCGGTCAACTGGGATGTGGTGCGACGGCTGACGCCTGGCATCCTGGCTGGGACTTTGACCGGCGTGTGGCTGGCGGCGCGCATGTCGACCAACGCGCTCAAGGCCATCTTCATCTGCTTCGCTTACTTCGTCGCTGTCCAGATGCTGATGAACATCCGCCCGAAGCCGACGCGCGAATTGCCGCACACCGGCGGCATGCTCGCTTCCGGTGGGGCCATCGGCGTGGTGTCCAGTTTTGTTGGGATCGGCGGCGGTACCTTGTCGGTGCCCTTCATGACATGGTGTAATGTTCCGCTGCACACGGTCATCGGCACGTCGGCGGCGCTGGGTTTCCCGATCGCGGCGGCCGGCGTAGTCGGCTATGTGCTCAACGGTTTACACGTGACGGTTTTGCCCGAGCACAGCCTGGGCTTCGTCTACCTGCCGGCACTGGCCGCCATTGCCATCGCCAGCATGCTGACCGCGCCACTGGGGGCGCGCATGGCGCATGCGCTGCCGGTCGCCAAGCTAAAGAAGATATTCGCCTGTCTGTTGTTACTGGTAGGCACCCGCATGCTGTTCTCACTGTTCTAACGAGAGGAATGCCAATGCAAGCCCTGTTTCCCTTCCACCTGGCCTTTTTCGTGCACGACTTGGACCAGGCGCGCGCCTTTTATAGCGGCGTCCTTGGCTTTGCCGAAGGCCGCAGTACCGAGCACTGGGTCGATTTCGACTGCCAGGGCCACCAGCTGTCGCTGCACCTGAAGGCGAACCTGGTGCCCACTAGCGGCTCCGGGACGGTCGACGGCAATGCGGTGCCGATTCCGCATTTCGGCATCGTGCTCGACATGCCGCACTGGAACGCACTGGCAGAGCGCGCTCGCAGCGCCGGTGTCAATTTCGTGGTCGAACCGCAGGTGCGCTTCCTTGGCCAGCCGGGCGAGCAGTCCACCATGTTTTTTCTCGACCCGTCGGGCAATGCGCTCGAGTTCAAGGGCTTGGCTGCCCTGAACCGCCTGTTCGCGATATAGTATGGCTGGCACCGCAATCTAGAAACCACTACAGCATAAGAGAACGATGGAAACCATTTCGATGCGGCTTTATCGCATCCTTGCAGACGAAATCATCAACGGCACCGTGGGCCCGGGCGAGAGCCTGGAGGAAAACGCTCTTTCGGAACGCTTCAAGGTATCACGCACGCCCGTGCGGCAAGCTTTGCGCGAGCTGTCCAACGCAGGACTCATCGAGCTGCGGCCGCGCAAGGGCGGTATTGTTATCAGCATTAGCCTGGATGAACTGGCCGATACGTTGGAGGCGCTGGGCGAACTGGAAGCGCTGTGCTGCCGCATTAGCGCGGAACGTATGAGTGCGGTGCAAAAGAAACAGCTTGAACTGTTGCATTTGCAGGGGGTGGAGTGCATTGAGCATGCCGACGAGGACGGCTACCTCGAGATCAATGCAAAGTTCCACCAACTGATCTGCGCCGGGGCGCATAACAAAAGCCTGGCCGAGAGCATCGAAAAGCTGCGCGCCCGGCTCAATCAGTTCCGCGCGGCGCAGGGCGGCGTGGAGCGGCGCCTGGGGCAATCGCACGACGAGCACGAAGCGATCGTCAACGCAATCGTCGCCAGCCTTCCGGAGCGCGCCTATATCGCCATGCGCGATCACGCGCACCGTCTCGGCGCGCACGTGCTGGAAGCGATACGCGATCGGCAGGCCAGCCTTGCAGCCTGACGACACCGCAGGCGAGCGCTTGCCCGAGCCCTTGCGCGACGATGTGCGGCTGGTCGATGGCATGCTGCGCCGCCTTAAGCTCAAGCCCCTGCTGATCTTCGACCGTGTGCTGGCCTCGCATTCGATTGCGCGCGCAGCCAAGGAACTCAATCTTACCCAGCCCGCGGTGACCAAGGCGATCCAGGAGCTGGAAGGTGATCTGGGCGTGGAGCTGTTCGAGCGTACCAATCGCGGGGTGGTACCAACCTGCTACGCCACCCTACTGGGCGCACGGGTGAAATCGGTGATTGCCGAGCTACGTTACCTGACGGACGAACTAAACGCGTTCCGAAGCGGCGATTCAGGCCACGTCATCATCGGCACCTTGATTTCAGCTTCTGCCAGGCTTCTGCCGCTGGCTATCTCCAAGCTGAAGGCCGAACGTCCGGGCATATTGGTAACCGTGCGCGAAGGACCGCTCGACCGCCTGTTCCCGGCACTGGCGACCGGTGAACTGGACCTGGTCGTCGGGCGCCTGCCGGAGGCGGATCTGCCGCTGGCGCGCATGTACAGCTTTCGCCACGTCGAGCTGTTCGAAGACGCGCTGTGCGCGGTGGTGTGGAGTGAGCACCCGCTGGCGCAACGCGCCAGCATCGACCTGGGCGAGTTGCTGGCCTGGCCCTGGCTGCTGCCGCCAATGGAGTCGCCGGCACGCATCACCGCCGAGCGCCTGTTTAGCGATGCGCACTTGGCCATGCCCGCCAATATCGTGGAGTCGCTATCGTTACTAACCAATATCGGCCTGATGCAGGCGATGCAGGCCATAAATCTGATGCCGCGCGCGGTGGCGCAGCACTTCACGCAACTGAAGCTGCTGGCGATCCTGGAAATGGGCGACATCGGCTCCTTCGGCCGCATCGGTTACTCAGTGCGCGAGGACCGCGCCAGCACGCCCGCGGCAGCGCGTTTCATCGCTTGCCTGAAGCAGGCGTCTGCTGAATTGTAGACAACTGCAGGCAGATCTGGATATCAAAAAAAGGCATGTCTGGAGCCTTTTAATTCATTATATTTTATTTCAGGCGGTCCTTATACTCGTTTTAAGTTGTAAACGAGAACATAGGAGACCGCATGACATCCACCGCACTGCTGCGTAACTACATCGACGGAGAGTTTGTCGACAGCGCAGCCACCTTCGACGACATCGCCCCGGTCGATGGCCGCCTGATCGCCAGAGTTTGCGAGGCTGACCGCGCCACCGTGGAGGCGGCGGTCGCCGCCGCGCGCCGCGCGCTGTCCGGCCCCTGGGGCGCACTGAGCGTGCCGCAGCGCGCCGCTTTGCTTCACAAGGTGGCCGATGGCATCGCCGCCCGCTTCGACGAGTTCGTGGCGGCGGAGGTGGCCGACACCGGCCGCCCGCTGCAGCAGGCGCGCAATCTCGACATCGCACGCGGCATCGCCAACTTCCGCACTTTTGCCGACCTGGCCGCCTGCGCCAACACGGACGCTTTTGAAATGCACACACCGGACGGCGCCGGCGCCCTTAACTACACGGTGCGCAAGCCGCTTGGCGTGATCGGCGTCATCTCGCCGTGGAATTTGCCGTTGCTACTGCTGACGTGGAAAGTCGCGCCGGCGCTCGCTTGCGGCAATGCCGTGGTGGCCAAGCCGTCCGAGGAGTCGCCCGCCACCGCGACCTTGCTGGCCGAAGTGATGCACGACGCCGGCGTGCCGCGCGGCGTGTTTAACCTGGTGCACGGCTTCGGCGCCGATTCGGCTGGCCAGTTCCTCAGCGAGAGCGAGGGCATCGACGCGCTCACGTTCACCGGCGAATCGCGCACTGGCAGCACCATTATGAAGGCGGTGGCCGATGGCGTGAAAGAAGTGTCTTTTGAGTTGGGCGGCAAAAATGCTGCCGTGGTATTCGCCGACGCCGACTTTGACGTCGCCGTGGCGGGGGTCATGCGCTCGTCTTTCACCAATTCCGGCCAGGTCTGCCTCTGTTCCGAGCGCGTCTACGTGGAGCGTCCAATCTTCGAGCGCTTCGTGGCGGCCATCAAGGCCAGGGTCGATGCGCTCAACATCGGTTACCCCGAGGACGAAGGGGTGGACATGGGGCCGTTGATCTCGCACGGCCACCGCGACAAGGTGCTTGGCTACTACCGTCTCGCGGTCGAGGAAGGCGCTACCGTGGCGGCGGGCGGCGGTGTACCGCGCTTCGGCGACGCGCGCGACAACGGCGCCTATGTGCAGCCTACCGTCTGGACCGGCCTGCCCGACAGCGCCCGCTGCATAAAGGAAGAGATCTTCGGCCCCGTATGTCACATCGCGCCGTTCGACGCTGAGGATGAAGTGGTGCGTCGCGTGAACGACAGCGACTACGGCCTGGCATGCGCGCTGTGGACCACCAACTTGTCGCGCGCCCACCGGGTGGCGCGCCGCATCCATGTAGGGCTGGTGTGGGTCAATACATGGTATCTGCGCGACCTGCGTACGCCGTTCGGCGGCGTCAAACTTTCCGGCCTGGGGCGCGAAGGCGGACGCTACTCGCTCGATTTTTACTCGGATGTTGCCAACATCTGTATCAAACTGTGAGGTCCAACATGCATCGCATCACCGTACAATCGGGCGCCGTCGCGGCGCCGCGTTTCCGCTACAGCCCTTGCGTGCGCATGGGCAGCGCCGTTCAGCTGTCCGGCATGCTGGCGCTTGATCCCGCCACCGGCCAGCTGGCCGAGGGCGGCCCTGGCGCCGAGACGGCCGCCATCCTGGCCACCCTGCAGCGCGCGCTGCCGGATTACGGCGTGAGTCTGGACGAACTGCTCATCGCCCGCATTTACACCACCCGACTTGACCTGTTTGACGACATCAACGCCGCCTGGGAAGCGGTCTTCACCGCCGACGTCACCCCGCCTGCGCGTACGGCGATCGGCGTGAGCGCGCTGCCCCTGGGCGCCTCGGTGGAAATCGAATTCGGTTTCATGCAAGCGAGCCAGCCATGAGCGCCGCGATCCAGCAGGCGGCGGACTTGCTGTGGGAAGCGCACCAGTGCGGCGAGCCGTGCCGGCCGGTGCGCGAGCTGATCGGCGACACCGACGTGGACGCCGCCTACGCGGTGCAGAAACTGAACACGGACCGCTGGCTGGTACGTGGACGCCGCCTGGTCGGCCGCAAGATCGGTTTGACCTCGCTCGCCGTGCAGAAGCAGCTTGGGGTAGACCAGCCGGATTTCGGCATGCTGTTTGCCGACATGTGCCTGTGCGACGGAGAGGAAGTGGCGCCGGGGCGCGTACTGCAGCCGAAGGTGGAGGCCGAAATCGCGTTGGTGCTGGAACGCTCGCTGCCGCACGAGCGCAACACCGTAGCGGACATTCTGCGCGCCACGGCCTATGCCTTGCCGGCGATCGAAATTGTCGGCAGTCGCATTGCCAACTGGGATATCAGGTTGGCCGACACCATCGCCGACAACGCCTCCAGTGGCCTATTCGTGCTGGGATCGCGCCCGGTCAAGCTGGACGCGTTCGACATCACCGGCTGCGGCATGGTGATGGAGCGGCACTCAGAGCAGGTATCCATCGGCGCGGGTGCCGCCTGCCTCGGCAATCCGCTGCGCGCCGCGCTATGGCTCGCCGACACCATGGCTCGCCTCGGCCGTCCACTTCAGGCTGGCGACATCGTCATGACCGGAGCGCTTGGCCCGATGTGCGTGGCCAAGCCCGGCGACGTGTTCGCGGCCAGCATTGAAGGCCTGGGCAGCGTGCGCGCGGCGTTTGCCGCCTGAGGCGCTACCGCCCAACAACCAAAATACAGAAGGCAACATGGAAAACAATCTGGACCAAGACCCGCGCTGGCCGGTCGCCATCATCGGCTCCGGCAATATCGGCACAGACCTGATGATCAAGGTGCTGCGCAACGCCAGGCACCTGAAAATGGGCGCCATGGTCGGCATCGATCCGGCGTCGGACGGGCTGGCGCGGGCCGCACGCATGGGCGTGCCGGTGACTCACGAAGGCGTGGCAGGCTTGGCGGCAATGCCCGGCTTCGGCAAGATCAAACTGGCCTTCGACGCTACTTCGGCAGGAGCACACGCGCAGCACAACCGCCTGCTGCAGGCGCACGGCGTACGTGTGATCGACCTGACGCCTGCTGCCATCGGCCCCTACGTGGTGCCGGTGGTGAACCTGGACCAGCACCTGGACAGCCCGAATGTGAACATGGTCACCTGTGGCGGTCAGGCCACCATCCCTATCGTGAGCGCCGTATCCCAGGTGGCCAGGGTGCACTACGCTGAAATCGTGGCCTCGATTGCCAGTAAATCGGCTGGCCCGGGCACGCGCGCCAATATCGACGAGTTCACCGAGACCACCTCGCGCGCCATCGTGTTGGTGGGCGGCGCGGAGCAGGGCAAGGCGATCATCGTGCTCAATCCAGCGGAACCGCCACTGATGATGCGCGACACCGTTTTTTGCCTGGCCGAAGCGGGGACAGACGAGAACGCGGTGCGCACCTCCATCGCCGCGATGGTGAATAAGGTGAGCAAATACGTGCCGGGCTACCGCCTGAAACAGGAAGTGCAGTTCGACGTTATCAGCGCCGCAGCGCCGCTGAACATCCCCGGCATCGGCAGAGTACATGGCTTGAAAGTGTCGGTGTTTATCGAAGTCGAGGGCGCGGCGCACTACCTGCCCGCCTATGCGGGCAACCTGGACATCATGACCTCGGCGGCCCTGGCCACGGCCGAGCAGATGGCCGCCAGCGCCCTGGCGCGGTAAAGGAGCAAGGAACAGATATGAGAACCACCAGTTACCAGCCGCCCCAGCCTAAGGGCGGCAAGATCTACATCTCCGACGTGACGCTGCGCGACGGCATGCACGCTATCCGCCACCAGTATTCTATCGCCCAGGCGGTATCGATTGCCAAGGCGCTGGACGCGGCAAAAGTGGACAGTATAGAAATCGCCCACGGCGATGGCCTGCGCGGCTCGAGCTTCAACTACGGCTTCGGCGCCCATACCGACTTGGAATGGATAGAGGCGGTGGCCGACGTGCTGCAGCACGCGCGCATCGCCACCTTGCTGTTGCCGGGCATCGGCACCGTCCACGATCTGGACGCGGCCTACCGCGCGGGCGCCCGCATCGTGCGCGTGGCCACGCACTGCACTGAAGCGGACATCTCGCGACAGCATATTGAACACGCCCGCAAGCTGGGCATGGACACGGTGGGTTTTCTCATGATGTCGCACATGACCACGCCGCAGGCGCTGGCGCGCCAGGCCAAACTGATGGAGTCGTATGGCGCGCACTGCGTGTATGTGGTCGATTCGGGAGGGGCGCTGTCGATGAACGACGTTGCCGAGCGCTTCTGGGCGTTCAAGGACGCGCTCAAGCCGGAGACCGAGACCGGCATGCATGCGCACCACAACCTGGCACTCGGCGTGGCCAATTCCATCGTGGCGCTGGAAAATGGCTGCGACCGGATCGACGCATCGCTGGCCGGCATGGGCGCGGGCGCCGGCAACGCGCCACTGGAAGTGTTCATTGCGGCGGTGGACCGCATGGGCTGGCACCACGGTACCGACTTGTTCACCCTGATGAACGCCGCGGACGATCTGGTGCGTCCGCTGCAGGACCGCCCGGTGCGCGTGGACCGCGAGACGCTGGCGCTGGGCTATGCCGGCGTGTATTCGAGTTTTCTGCGTCACGCCGAAGCGGCGGCGGCGCGCTATGGTTTACCGGCTGTCGATATTCTGGTGGAACTGGGCCAGCGCCGCATGGTGGGCGGACAGGAGGACATGATCGTGGACGTGGCGCTCGATCTGCTGCGCCGCCGCGCTGAAAAGGAGGCAGCATGAATGTCGCCGAAGACCATGGCAGCGGTGCGGGAAGCGCGATGAAGCGGGCGCAGACCGGCGCTGCGCTGGGGGCGCAGCATGGCGCCGACTGGGAGACGGTGCGCGCCGGATTGATAGCCCAGCTTGCAGCCACGCTCGATGACGCGGCCAGGCTGCGCCGGGAGACCGATCCGCTGGCGCCGGTACACGGCTTCACGCTGGACCAGGCCTACGAGATCCAGCGTGCCTCGATTGCGCTTCGCCATGCGCGCGGCGAAAAGCCGGTCGGCGTGAAGCTCGGCTTCACCAGCCGCGCGAAGATGGTGCAGATGGGCGTCGACAGCCTGATCTGGGGTCTGCTGACCGACGCCATGCTGTACGAGGAGGGCGCCGCGGTCCCGCTGGAACACTTTATCCACCCGCGCGTGGAGCCGGAAGTGTGCTTCCTCACCAGCCGCGAGATTGACCGTCCGCTCACGCTGGCGGAGGTGGCCGGCTATCTGGCCGGCGTGGCGCCGGCGATGGAGATCATCGATTCGCGCTTTCGCAACTTCAAGTTCAACCTCGAAGATGTGGTCGCGGACAACTGCTCGTCGGCGGGGGTGGTGCTGGGCGAATTCACGGCGGACCTGCGCAATCTGGCCAACCGTGGCGTGACGATGCGCTTTAACGGTCGTGCGGTGGCGCTGGGCAGCACCGGCGCCATTCTCGGCAATCCGCTGCGTAGCGTGGTGCAGGCCAGTCGTCTGGCCAGCGCCGCGGGCTTGACCCTGCCCGCCGGGTCACTGATCATGGCCGGCGCCGCCACGGCGGCCGAGGCGCTGGCGCCGGGCCTGCATGTGAGTGTGAGCATCGGTGGCATGGGCCACGCTGAATTTACTACCGGAGGCCAGGCATGAGCACACCAGCCCACCTGGTGCCGGGAAAAGCCCAGCCACGCGGCAAATTCCCGCACTTGAAGCGCGCCGGCGACTTCCTGTTCGTTTCAGGTACAAGCTCGCGCCGTCCCGACAACACCCTGGCCGGCGCAGATGTGGACGTCATGGGCACGACGAACCTGGACATCCGCGTGCAGACCCGCGCCGTCATCGACAATATGCGCGACATTTTGGCAAGCGCCGGAGCGGGCCTGGACGATATCGTCGACATCAGCACCTTCCTGGTCAACATGAACGACTTTGGGGGGTATAACGAAGTCTACGGCGAATATTTCGGCTACGACGGCCCCACGCGGACCACAGTGGCGGTGCACCAGTTACCGCACCCGCACCTGCTGATCGAAATCAAGGCAGTCGCCTATAAGCCAATGCACCCAACGCAGCAAACGCAGCCAGCGCAGCCAGCATAGAGAGAACATGATGTATAAATACGGCAAACCATTCAATTTCCAGCAGTGGATCGCGGAGCACGCGCACCTGCTCAAGCCCCCGGTCGGCAACCAGCAGGTGTGGCAGGACGCGGACATGATTGTCACCGTCGTCGGGGGCCCCAATCAGCGCACCGACTATCACGACGACCCGCTGGAGGAATTCTTCTACCAGTTCAAGGGTAACGCCTACCTGAACATCATGCACGAGGGCCGGGTGGAACGCCTGGACCTGAAAGAGGGCGACATCTTCCTGCTGCCGCCACACGTGCGCCATTCGCCGCAGCGGCCGGAAGCCGGTAGCCTGTGCCTCGTCATCGAGCGCGAGCGGCCTCAGGGCATGCTGGACGCTTTCGAGTGGTATTGCCTGTCGTGCAACCACTTGGTGCACCGAGTAGAGACGCAACTGCAAAGCATCGTCAAGGACTTGCCGCCGTTGTTCGAGCGTTTCTATGGCGACGCCAGCCTGCGGGCATGTGCGCAGTGCGGCAAGGTTCACCCTGGCAAACTGGGGGCCAAATGACCGCAGCGGACAAGGTAATCGATATTCATTCCCACTTCTTCCCGCCGATCACCCGGGCCGAGGCAGCCGCGCTGGACGCGCACAAGGCACCCTGGCTGCGCGTGCAGGATAACGGCGACGGCATGATCATGACCGGCGACCAGCCCTTTCGTCCCGTGTATGCGGCGCTCTGGGATCCGGCCCGCCGCATCGAGGAAATGGACCGCTCCGGCGTCGACCTGCAGGTGATGTGCGCCACCCCGGTGATGTTCGGCTATGGCTATCCAATCGACCTAGCCTTGCCCTGGGCCGAACGGATGAACGACTACGCGCTGGAACTGTGCGCGCACAATCCGCAGCGGCTCAAGGCGATGGCCCAGGTGCCGCTGCAGGACATTGACGCCGCTTGCCGCGAAGCCAGCCGCGCCAAGGCGAATGGTCACGTTGGGGTCCAGATCGGCAACCATCTCGGCAACCTTGATCTGGACGACGCGGGCTTGCTGCGCTTTCTTACCCACTGCGCGCACGAAGGCATTTCGCTGCTGGTGCACCCCTGGGACATGATGGGTGGCGAAGCGCGCATGAAAAAATGGATGCTGCCATGGCTGGTGGCCATGCCGGCCGAAACGCAGCTTGGAATCCTGTCGCTGATCATGTCGGGCGCCTTTGAACACCTGCCGGAATCGCTGAAAATCTGCTTCGCCCACGGCGGCGGCAGCTTTGCCTTCCTGCTTGGCCGGGTGGATAATGCCTGGCACCAGCGCGACATCGTGCGCGAGGACTGCCCGCATCCGCCGTCGCACTACCTTAAACGCTTTTACGTGGACTCGGCCGTGTTCGATCAGCGCGCTCTTGGCCTGCTGGTGGACGTGATGGGTGAGGACAGGGTGATGCTGGGGTCCGACTACCCGTATCCTCTGGGCGAGCAGGAAGTGGGCAAGCTGATACGCGGGGCCGGTTTCGGGCCGGACCGCACTGCGCGGCTCCTCGGGGGCAACGCACGCGAATTTTTCTCCCTGTGACGGTTAGCCCAGCACTTAGCTACGTTCTTGGGCCACTTGCTTGAACCATTTTCTTGCGCAACTTTCTTCACCCACCCACACAGAGCCGCGTGCACAAGCGGCCAGCCATGTACCAGGAGACAGCATGACCCAATTGAATAGCGGTTTCGCCGCGATCGCGGCACGCGAGGACGGTTTGCAGCGCGGGCTGTCGAGCGGCCAGATGTCGATGATCGCCATCGGCGGGGCCATCGGCACCGGTCTTTTCCTCGGCAGCGGTTTCGCTATCGGATTTGCCGGCCCCAGCGTTTTGCTCAGTTACGCCATCGGCGCGCTGATTGCGCTCTTGCTCATCGGTTGCCTGGCCGAAATGACCGTGGCCCATCCTACCGCCGGCTCCTTCGGCGCCTATGCTGAACATTATGTCAGCCCTTGGGCCGGGTTCGCGGTGCGCTACGCCTACTGGGCGTCCATCGTGCTGGCGGTGGGCACCGAGGTGACCGCGGTAGCGCTGTACATGCAGTACTGGTTCCCCGGCACGCCCGCGTGGATGTGGATCGCGCTGTTTTCGGCGACGCTGGTGGCCGTGAACGCCATGAGCGTGGACGTGTTTGGTAATGTTGAATACTTGTTCTCGACCGTCAAAATTGCGGCAATCGTCGCTTTTATTGTCATCGGTTCCTGGTTGGTGTACGCCGCCCCGGTGGGGGGGGCGATCGGCTTCAAGAACTATATCCAGCACCGGGGCTTCTTCCCCAACGGCGGCTCCGGCATGTGGACCGGCGTGATTGTTTCCATTTTCAGTTACCTCGGCATCGAGATGGTTGCGGTGGCTGCGGGAGAGGCGAAAGACCCGGAACGGGCCATTACCGGTGCCTTCAGGGCAGCCATGTTGCGCTTGGTGGTGTTTTACATGCTGACCTTGGGCCTGATGCTGGCGATCGTGCCGTGGACGGCGGCGGGCAGTGGCAACAGTCCCTTCGTCCTGGCCATGGAAGCGCTGCACGTGCCCGGCGCGGCGGGGTTGATCAATTTCGTCATCCTGGTGGCGGCACTGTCGGCAATGAACAGCCAGCTGTACATCACCACGCGCACTATGTTCAGCCTGTCGCGCGCCGGGCAGGCGCCGGCGCGCTTCGGGAATCTGAGCAAGCGCGGGGTGCCGGTGGCCGCGCTCTCGCTGTCATGCGCCGGCATCGGTATCGCGGTGGCGCTCAGCATCTTGTATCCCAAGGGTTCCTTTATGCTGATGATGGCGATCTCCATGTTTGGTGCCATGTTCACCTGGCTGATGATCTTTGTAACCCACTTCTGTTTCCGGCGCCGCTGGAACAGGGAAGGGCAGCCGCGCCTCGCGTTTCGCATGTGGGCCTTTCCCTGGCTCACGCTGCTTGGCGCTGCGCTGATGCTGGCGATTATGGTAACCACCGCGTTCACCCGCGAGTTTGAAATGACGCTGCTCACCGGCGTGCCCTTCATGCTCGTCCTCACCGCGCTCTATCACCTGCGCTACAGAAAACGCTGAGACCCACGCCTCGATCGACGCCCGGGAGCCGCAGACCGCGCTTGGCCACGCGCCGGCGCGGCGTGCGCCCGCACGTTCGGTTCCGCCTCAGCTCAACTTCAGCTTTAGCTTCAGCAATAAAAAATTGGAATATCTGGAGCCGAATTATTCATTTTCACTTATTGCCGCACCTCTGCATACTGGATTCAACTATAGGAGCAAGCGCATGAAACTGACCAAACAAGACTGCATCGAGCTCGATGCCCGCGACCAACTGGCAGCTTGCCGCGCCAGGTTCACTTTGCCCGAAGGCGAGGTTTACCTGGATGGCAATTCCTTGGGCGCCATGCCCGCCAGCCTGCCGGCGCGCATGCAGGAAGCCGTGGCAAAGGAATGGGGCCAGGGCCTGATCCGCTCGTGGAACGACGCCGGCTGGATCGACCTGCCGCAGCGCGTGGCTGCCAAGGTGGCTCCGCTGATCGGCGCTGGCGCCGACGAAGTGATGGTAGGCGACTCGACCTCGGTGAACCTGTTCAAGGTGCTCGCTGCCGCGCTGCGCATCAACAACGAGCGCAAGGTGATTCTGACCGAAAAGGGCAACTTCCCGACCGACCTGTATATCGCCCAGGGCATCGCGGAACTGCTCGGCAGCGAAATCCGCTATGTTGATTCGGATGCTTCCGCCATCGCCGATGCACTGGACGACAGCGTGGCCGTGCTGATGCTGACCCACGTGAATTACCGCAGCGGCGCGGTCTACGACATGGCAGCGCTGACCCGCAAGGCGCAAGCCGTGGGTGCGCTCGCGGTATGGGACCTGGCCCACAGCGCCGGCGCCCTGCACGTGGAGCTGGACGAGGCCAACGCCGACTTCGCGGTCGGCTGTGGCTACAAATACCTGAACGGCGGTCCTGGTGCCCCGGCTTTCGTGTACGCGGCGCGCCGCCACCTGAACCAGGTGCGCCAGCCGCTGTCCGGCTGGCATGGACACCGCAAGCCCTTTGACTTTGTGCAGCAGTATGAGCCTGCGCCCGGCATCAACCGCATGCAGTGTGGCACACCGCCGCTGCTGTCGATGCTGGCGCTGGACGCCGCGCTCGATGTCTTCGACGGCGTGGAGATGCAGCAGCTGCGCGGAAAGAGTAAGGCGCTTGGCGACCTGTTTATCCGCCTGGTGGACGAACAGCTGTCCGACCACGGCTTCGGCCTTGCCTCGCCGCGCGACTGCAACCAGCGCGGCAGCCAGGTGGCGCTGACGCATCCACAGGGCTACGCCATCGTGCAAGCGCTGATCGCGCGCGGGATCACGGGCGACTTCCGCATGCCGGACATTCTTCGTTTCGGCTTTGCGCCACTGTACGTGCGCTATATCGATATCCACCACACTGTGGAAACGCTGGCCGCGATCATGGCCAGCGCCGAATGGAACCAGGAGAAATATCTGACCAAAAAAGCAGTGACTTGAGTTTGTTTTAGCTTGCCCTTAATACAAAATACATAACGAGGAGACAGGGATGCAATTGAAAGCAACGGCAGTAGCATTAATGGCGGCGCTGGGCGCGTCAAGCATGCAGGCGACAGCCAGCAATGTGACGATATCCGGCGTCATCGATGTGAACGTGGAGCGCTTGTCCACGCCGAAGGAGAGCGTGACGCGCGTTTCCACGGGCGGGTTGAGCAATTCGCGGCTGGAGTTCGGCGCGGTGGAGGATCTGGGTGATGGCAACCAGGCCTTCTTCCTGCACCAGATGCAGTTCGCGGCCGACACCGGCGCCGGTCCGACACCGCGCGAAACCTATGTTGGCCTGCGCGGCAACTGGGGCCAGATGGCGCTGGGACGCCAGAACACGCCGTCCTACTGGATCGTCGGTTACGCCGACCCCAGCTGGTCCGGCGACTACAGCCGCGTGAGCAACAACGTATACTTCTATGCCCCGTGGCGCGAGAGTAACGCCATCTCGTACAACACACCCGTGTACAAGGGCTTCAAGGGTCGTTTCATGGCTACCACCGGCCAGGAAACGGCGGATCACAACGGACGGGTGATCAGCACCGGTGTGGAATACCGCAGCGGTCCGCTGTACCTGGGCCTGGTGTCCGACCACAAGGACATCAAGAATATCGGCAGCCCGAAGATCGAAGGCTCGCGCGACAACTACGTCGCGGCCGCCTACCGCTTCGACAGCGTCGAGCCGACTCTCATCTTCCACACCTACAACGGCTACTATGCCTATCCGCCCTACGTGGGCTTCCAGACCAAGGGCTGGGATGTGCAGCTGGGCGCACGCTGGAAAATAGCCGGCCCGCACGGCGCGTACATCAGCGCCGTGCATCGCCACGACAACGTGGGCAGGGATTTGACTGACAACGACAGCATCCTGCTTGGCTACAGCTACCGCTTCTCCAAGCGCACCGACGTGTACATCAACCATGGCCGCGTGTTTACCAAGGGCGACCCGAAGGTGCCGTACCCGCTCACCTTCAACTACAACGGCAGTGCCAATCCTGAACGCGGCACGCAAGTCGGCCTGCGCCACTCGTTCTGATCCTAGACTTCACTTGAATAGAAAAGGCCACACGATGAAAAACAAGATTATTGCGCAGCTGACGGTCACCCTCTGCGCCGCCGCCATTGCAGGCACCACCTGCGCCCAGCAGCCTCGCAGCGGCGCCAACCTGAATGCGCCCGACGCGCCCGGCCCGAACACCAAGGAAATAAAGCTGCTGCCCGGTGAACCGCCGCTGCCCACGCCGGGTTCATGGGGGTACGACGAAAAGACCGGCAAGTTCAAGAGCCCGGACATCACGCCCGACGCGTACGGCGCACACCCTGCGCCAGGCAGCATGCCCTACCTGGACCAGAACCAGTACCTCAAGAACACCAAAATGGAAGGCTTCATCCCGGAAGTGGCTGGCGCGGGACACAGCTGGCAGGCGACGCTGGACTGGGACGGCCGCCGCTACCTGTACGACTACGAAACCTGGATGTACAACCTGTTCGACATCACGGACCCGAAAAACGTGAAAGTGGTGCAGAAGAAGACCTTCAAGACGAAGGAAGGCGAACACCAGTTCGGCCCCTTCAATGTGAAGTTCAACAAAAAGTTGAACAAGATGATCGCGGTGCAGTGCTACGAGATTTCGCGCTACGGCTTGATCTGGAATAAGTTCACCAACCCGGAGCAGGTGGAAAACGCGCGCAAGAAGCCTATGCTGCGTGGCTTTCGCATCTATGAGGTGACCAGTCCGCAGTGGACCGACTGGAAGCTGCTGTCCGAAACCGCGCTCGATGAAAGTCATTCTGCCAAAGACCCGGTGCAGGAAGGTTCCGGCTGCCAGGACGTGCCGGCATACCAAGGCGACAAGTACCTGTTCTTGGCGGGCGCGCCGGATGACAGTTTTGCCAACACTGAATACAAGACTTACCTGCATGCCGGCGCGCAGCTGGTGTACGACGTGTCCGATCCCGCCAAGCCGAAGCGTCTGTCGATGTGGTGGGCGCCGGGTTCCCGTGTTGGCGAGGAAGAGGAATACAAGAAAAATCCCCGCGCCGGCAACAAGACTTCGTGGATGGGTGCGCGCATGCCACTGTTCATTCCGAAGCCGGTGGAGCAGGGCGGCAAGTATGGCTACGCTGCGATGGGCGGCTTCGGGTTCTACGTGATCGACATTTCGGATCCGAAGAATATGAAACAGGTGGCGCACATTGACATGCCGGTGAGCGTGACCGGTACCGAGGGCGATAACATCGACGTCACCAAGGTGGAATCGACCGGCATGGTGTACTACAGCGGCTATCCGATGTCCGAAGACTGCTTTGAACCCCTGAAAGCGATCTACTCGATCGACGTGCGCAATCCGCTGGCGCCGAAGATTGTGAACGTGCTGCCGACGCCGACGCCGCCGAAGGCAGCGCCGTTCACCGACTACTGCCAGCGACGCGGCAGCTTCGGGCCGAAGCGCAGTGGCTATGCGTCGATCCAGCCAGGTACGCCGAGTCCGCGCTACATGCCGTATTCGTACTACAACGCGGGCCTGCAGATCTTCGACGTGAAAGATCCCATGAAGCCTGTCATCGCCGGCTATTTCGTGCCGAAGATGATCGACGCCGCCAGGAAAACCACCGATGGTCAGACGCTTTCCATCCGCGCGCTGCCTAACCCGGTGCACAGCATCTTTGTCGAGTGGGACCGTAACCTGGTGTGGGTATTTTCCAACCACGGCATTTACACGGTGTCTTCCGAGTTGCTGGGCAAACCTGTCTTTGGCATGCCGCCCAAAAAATAGACCGGTGCCGGCAGTGGTGGGTTGGCGGGCCGGTGGACCGCTAACCCGCTCTGCGGACAAGCGCATCGGCACATCGCTCCACACACACCAGTCAGGCGGCGCGGCCTGACCCGGTATGCGCCGCGATTGCGGTCTCATTATTCCCTGGAAAAACTATGTTCTCTTCCCTGCGCGGCCGCCTGATCGGCCTGTGCGTGTTCATCATCGTGCTGGCCATGCTCGCCGTGGTATCCGCCAATTACCTGACAACCCGCAGCCGCATCGCCGCATTGCAGGACAGCCGCGTGCGCCAGCTGGCCGCGAGCCAGGCCGCGGGCATAGGAGAATGGATCAGCGCCCGCCGCGCCATCGTTGCCGCCATGCGACTTGCAGCCGGGGACCAAAATCCGCTGCCGGTGCTCAAAGTCGCCGCGCTGGCCGGCGGCTTCGACAACGCCTATATAGGCTACGCCGACAAGCGCATCGTCTCGTCGCGCGACGAAGCGGCGCCCGCAGGCTACGATCCAACTACCCGGCCGTGGTACAAACTGCCTGTGGCCGCCGATGGCCCGGTCATCACCGTCCCCTATGTTGACGCTGGACGCGGCCAGCTGGTAGTCACCTTTGCTGAACCCGTCCGGCTCGCTGTTTTCGCGGCGAGCCAGTCCGCCGGCATTGCGGATCAAGCAGGCGCCCGCCAGCAACCGCGACGCCAGGCGATGCAGGCGGTACTGGCAGCGGACATCGCCTTGACCGCGGTGGTGCGTCAGGTGCTCGCCATTCATCCCACGCCGCACAGCTACGCCTTCCTGAGCCACCGTGATGGCCGACTGATCGCACACGCGGACCCCAAGCTCACCATGCAGCCTTTGGCCGCGATGGAAGGCAATATCGATGCCTCCACACTGGAACGGGCTGGCGTCGCGGGAATGCCCGGGCGGCTGGCAGGGCGCGACATCCTGCTGCACGCCACCGCCGTCGCCGGGACCGACTGGAAGCTGGTGCTGGTGCTCGACAAAGCCGATGCCGCGCAAGACCTGGAGGCCCTGCTGCGCAGTGCGGCCATCGCCTCGCTCCTGGCGTCAGCGGCTGCCGCGCTGCTGCTGCCGCTATGCATCAGCCGCATGCTGCGCCGGCTCCAGCTGGTACGCGACGCGCTGGTACGCATCGCCGACGGTGACGGCGACATGACGCAGCGCCTGGACGAAACCGGGCGCGACGAGCTGGCGGCCATCGCGCGCGCCTTTAACCGATTCGCTGGCAAGATCAGTGCCGTGCTGCATCAGATCCGCTCCGCCAGCGACGATGTGCGGCTGTCTGCCGCCGAAATCGCTGACGGCAACAACGATTTGTCTGTCCGTACCGAAGTGCAGGCGGCCTCCCTGCAGCAAACCGCCAGCGCCATGCAGGCTCTCATCGGCACGGTCAAGCAAAATGCCCACAACGCAGAGCGGGCCGATACGCTTGCGCATACCGCATCCGAGGTCGCAGTCAGGGGTGGTGCCGTGATGTCGCAAGTGGTGGTCACGATGGGCTCGATTAACCAGTCGTCGCGAAAAATCGTTGACATCATCGCGGTTATCGATGGCATCGCGTTCCAGACCAATATCCTGGCACTGAACGCGGCGGTCGAGGCAGCGCGGGCGGGCGACCAAGGCAGGGGCTTTGCCGTGGTGGCGGCCGAGGTGCGCGCCCTAGCGCAGCGCTCAGCCGCCGCGGCACACGAAATCAAGGCCCTCATTGGCGATTCCGTCGCCAAAGTGGACAGTGGCGCCAAACTGGTGAACGACGCCGGCGAGACCATGCAGCACGTGGTCGCCAGCGTACGGCGCGTGGCCCACATCATGGCCGAAATCAATGAGGCTGGCCTCCAGCAGAGTGCAGGTCTGGAGCAGATCAACACGGCGGTCTCGCAGATGGATGGCCTTACCCAGCAAAACGCCGCCCTCGTCGAACAGGCCGCCGCTGCCGCCGAGGGATTGAGCGGGCGCGCCCAGGACCTGGCCCGCACGGTGGGCGTTTTCAAGCTCGCTGCGGGCGCTGTCGTGCCGTTACGATAAGGTCTTATTCCTCCCCCGCTTAGTGATGGGCTAAATTCGTAATACGTTTCTTCGCGTCGACTGCCCGGCATCCTTGCAGAGGCTAGATATGTCGCCCGCGCGCGTTCATGGCTTAGACTGAATTAATCAAGGAAAGTTGGCGATCCGCCCAAACTAAGCATGACGGAAACGCGACCGGAGAGCACTCAAGTTTAAAGCCGAGACCGCCATCGACAATGGAGGGGTAGCTGGGGGGGTAGAGCTCTAATTTTAGACTGTTTTCATAGACAAGTTAGGCGGACACCGTCTCTGCCGTTACCGAAGTTGGTGGCGATTTTACCGCTGCCCTAAATGATTGATTCCGCAAGCGCAAAAGCGGCTCGTCGAGCCGTTGGCTGCACAGCACTATCGCTGGCGTTGTTACGAGGGCCAGGGGCGGTGAAACGCCCTTTGCGACTGATCGACTCCACTTTAGTCCACAGTAGTTCCCACCAAAAGGACGGGAACAACTTTGCCAGTCGGGAGAGGTTACGGATAAACGGCACTGGAACGACGCTTACCTGTGAACTGCGCTAAAGCAGGCGTCGCCGCGGCGCCTCTCAGCTTGGCGTCGAAAGCGGTAACGCTAGTTCCCGACGCAGAATCTTGCCGACCGTCGACTTGGGGAGGCGCTCGACCATGCGGATTATTCTCGGCACCTTGTAAGCGGTCAGGAGGGTGCGGCAGTGGGCGATCAGCTCGTCTTCGCTGACGCTGCTGCCGGGCGCGCGCACGGCGAACAGGACCAGCGCTTCCCCGGTCCTGGGATCGGGCTGACCTACGCAGGCGCATTCCGCTATTCCCGCGAGGGTGCTGGCAGCGGCTTCCACCTCGTTGGGATACACGTTGAAGCCGGATACGATCACCATGTCCTTCTTGCGATCCACGATATGCAGAAATCCGTCCACGTCGATGACGCCAATGTCGCCGGTCTTGAAAAAGCCGTCGGCGGTGAATGCTTCGCTATCGGCATCGGCGCGCTGCCAGTAGCCGCGCATGACTTGCGGGCCCCTGACGCAGATTTCCCCGCGTTGTCCCGCTGCGGCGACGCGCCCGTCGTCGCCCAGCAATTGCACGTCGGTGCCGGGCAGCGGCAGACCGGTGCTGCCGCTGAAGCCGGTCGCCGCAGCAGGCGTGAAGCTGACCACGGGCGAGGTCTCGGTCAGACCATAGCCCTGGCGGATGAAGGTACCGGTCAAGGCCTGCCAGCGCGCAGAGACCACGCTAAGGACCGCCGCGCCGCCACCAATCGACAGGCGCAGAGCGCTGAAATCGGCTTCGCCGATGCGCGCATGACTGAGGAGCGTGGCAAACAGCGTATTGACGCCCACAAAGACGGTGGGCGACGCAATCTTGAGCACGCCGACGAAAGTGTTCAGATCGCGGGGATTGTCGACCAGCCAGTTTTCTGCGCCCATTGAGCAATATGTCAGGAAATTGAGCATGAGCGCGAAAATATGGTACAGCGGGATGGCGGTGACGATACGCTCGTCGCCAGGTCGCAGGATGGTGCGGTACATGGCCTTGAACTGTTCGATGTTGGCGACCAGGTTGCGATGCGATAAGATAGCGCCTTTCGACACGCCACTCGTACCGCCTGTGTATTGCAGGAACAGGGTATCGGCGCCGCCAAGCTTGACCGGCAGGTAGCGGCAATGGCAGCCTTCGCGCAATGCCTGGGAAAAGCTCAGCGTCGGCACGCCGCCCACCGATTCACAGTCCTCGTCGGCACCGACCAGGATAACCGTACTGACGCGCGTTGCGCCGATCACCTCGCCCAGCGTCGCGCGCGCCGCATGCCATGCGACGATGACCTGCGCGCCGCTATCGTTCAGCTGGTGCGCCAGCTCGCGCGCGGTGTACATGGGATTGATATTGACCTGCACCGCACCGCTGCGCATGACACCCATGGTGGCGATGGGGAAAGCCAGCACATTGGGCAGCATGACGGCGATGCGGTCGCCCTTGCTGATATGCATGTTCTGGCGTAGCCAGGCCGCCAGGGCTTTACTCTGCTTGTCGAGCGAAGCGAAAGTGAGCGTATCGCCGCGGCAGTGGAAAGCGGGACGGCTCGCGAAGCGTTCCATGGCCCGCTCCATCATAGCCAGGACGGAAGGGTGAGCATCGGGATCGATGTGAGGTGCAATGCCGTGTGCGCGGTAGCTGTCGAGCCAGGGTCGGTTTGTTTGGGTCATCGTGTAGAGGGTCTCGTCGTGAACGCTGCTCCATGGTAGCGACGGCAGCGGTGGATGGCCATGGCAATCGCCCTCTTTTCGATGGCTGATTGTGCCAGGTACTGGTGCATCCACTGTTGCGATTTGCCATGAGAAAGCGACCATCCGGCATCGTCCAATCACGACGCTGCTTTTACCATGGCGCTTTCACTTCACATGTGTACAGGAGACATGGCATGACAAGAAAACTCGAGGGCAAAGTTGCCCTCATCACGGGCTCGGGCCGCGGCATCGGCCGCGCGATCGCCCTCAAGCTGGCGAGCGAAGGCGCGCGCATTGTGGTCAACGACCTCGATGATGCGCCCGCGCAGGAAACTGTGCAGGCGATCCGCGATGCCGGCGGCGAGGCAGTGGCCTGCGCCGGTAACGTAACGGCCCAGGAGTTCGCGCAGCGCTTCATCGATACCGCCGTCGAGCACTATCAAGGGCTGGACATCATCGTCAACAACGCCGGATATACCTGGGACAATGTGATTCAGAAGATGAGCGACGAGCAGTGGCAGGCCATGCTCGACGTACATCTGAGCGCGCCGTTTCGCATCCTGCGCGCCGCCCAGAGTGTAATTCGCGCGTTCAGCAAGGTCGAAGCCGGGGAGGGCCGGCGGGTCGTGCGCAAGGTGGTCAATATCTCGTCGGTGGCTGGCATATTCGGCAATGCCGGCCAGGCCAATTACGCAAGCGCCAAGGCCGGCATCATGGGTATGACGCAGACCCTGGCCAAGGAGTGGGGCCGCATGCATGTCACGGTCAACTGTGTGGCGTTCGGCCTGATCAAGACACGCCTGACCACCAGCGTGGCCGGCGTCGACAGCGCAAGTATCGATGGTCGCGACATCAGGCTCGGTGTCGAGCCGGCCATGCTGTCGGCGCTGGAGCGCACCATTCCGCTGGGACGCGGCGGCACGCCGGATGAAGCGGCGGGCGCGGTTTTTCTCTTCTGCACCCCGGAATCGGACTATGTCAGCGGGCAGACCCTGATGTGCAGTGGCGGCCTGACGGGGTTTTGATGGGAGGGCGGATTGATCCGGCGGCCTTGGGGACGTTCGAGCTGGTGACGGAAAGTGAAATTGAGGGCGCCTTCCGCGGCTGGGAAGGGGACACTGCCTTCCTGCTGGCCAATGGCGAAGTGTGGCAGCAGAGTGCGTGGCGCTGCCGTCGGGTGCATTTGTGCTGTCCCGATATCCGCGTCTGGCGTTTGGGGACGCGCTTTTTTCTGGAAGTAGCGGGTACCCGCGAAATCGTACCGGTGCAGCGCGTCCATTAAAACGTCGGGTCTGCCTGGCAAGGGCGGCGAACCGGGTTTGCCGCCCTGGTTGCCGCTAGTGTTGCTCGCTGCGGTTGCAGCCGTCCAGTACCACGGTGACCGGTCCGTCGCTGTCTACGTCGATCGCGGCATTGCAGCTCAGCCTGGCTCGTTGCATATTCACCGCCACGCGGCTGACGTTACGCAAGCTCAGCTCCAGCTTATCCAGTGCGGGGGCGGCGACCGGCTGGGCCCAGGACATGGTTTCGCTGACGTAGGGCTGCAGGACCAGCTTGCCGGGCAGGGCACCCAGCGTAGTATGCAGCGGGAATGCTAGCGCATCGGCACTGCCGAAAGCGCGGGAAACGGCCTCGACTGTTCCGCGCGGCAAGGCCGCCATATTGCGTACCGCCACGTCCGATACCCAAAAAGCATGGTTGGACACCAGGCCAAGGGCGGGAAAGTCCATGCTCGGGTTCGCGACAAAGCTGACGTGCGCCGGGTCGCGATCGAGCACGGCATCGCCGAGGAAGGCGGCGCTGTCGGTGTAATTGTCGTGCAGGTACAGTGTCAGGTGCTCGGCCAGTGGAAAAGTATCGACGCGATGGCGGTAACCCAGCTGAGCCAGCCGCTTCTGCGCCTCGTGCACGCCCGGCGGTGACAGTCCTTCGTCGAGCTGCTGGGTCCAGATCATGAAGGGCAAGTGGCGCAGGTTCGGCAGCATGTTCGCCATGTTGGTGGCATCGCCGCTGGCAGGTGCCATTGGCGGGAACCAGTAGCCGAAGGTCGGGCCAGCAGCGGACACGTGGGCGCCAGCGAACAGGTCCGGGTAGCGTGTGGCAAGCCGGAAGGTGCCGTGTCCACCCATCGAGTAGCCGCTGACGCTGCTCATCGCCGGGTTGAGCCGATAATGACGCGCGATGTCGGCCCACATTTCGAAGATGTCGCTTTCAGCATGGTCGAGGAACCAGCCGTCGGCACCGCGCCCGAGCGAGGTGGCCACCAGATGGCCCTGTCCACGTTCGCCGAGCAAGCGCTGATTGCTGGTACCGGCGTACTGGTTGTGATTAGCATTGAGCGAGTGCAGCAGGAGCGACAGGCCGTAACCAGTGGCCGGCGCGGCCTTGGTGGGGATGTACAGACTGTATGGCTGCAGCTGGCCCCGGTATTCGCCAAGGCAGCCCGCTTCGGTCCCGCACAGCACGCCGAAGTCCACGCCCTGTTTCGTTTCTACCCGACTGGCGAAAATCCGGTTGATGGTGCCCGCCGCCGGAACGCCTTGCGGCTGGCCCGCGAGCGCGTCATCCACCTGGTCGGCGAGCTTGCCAAAGTCGACGTTGGCGTGGAAGGGCGTCAAGTCGCCCGATGCCAACGCCTGCGCCTGGGCGCGGTCGCGCCAGGTGCTCTCGCCCAGCGCCGGTCCCAGCCCGCCTTCGCTGGTCTCATTGAAACGGAAGGCGACATTGAAAAAAGCCGCTGGCGTCAGATCGAGGCCAGTGCCGCCAGGCCGTGTCGCCGACGACAGCATCGCCGGCAGCAGGTAGCGCTGGTTGGCGCTGTCCCACAGGCCCGCAGCGGCGGCAAGGCGTACGATGCCGCGCCCCGGATCCCACGCCTCAGCTGGGATGCTGACCTGGAACTGGCGCCGCTCCAGGTCGACTCCCACGGATGGCGCGGGCAGCACAACCGCGCCGGTCTGGGCGTCGGTCAGCACCGCCTGGGCGCCATGGACAGTCAGGAAATACTGCGCGGGCGCCCTGGCGTTCGCCCCGAACGGAAAGGGGCGTGTCTCCGCCGAGCTGCCAAGGGCGATCGAAAAAGCCACTTTCTCGGCGTCGACAAGGCTGTTCAATGTGAGTCGGAATGCGGTGTAGCCCGGCTCGGTCCGCACGCGCAATTCGACGATGTCGGCGGCATTGCCGGCGTAGGCCGGATGGTCCGGATAGCTGTAGGTGCCCGCACTGCGGGCGAACAGTTCCTTCCGATAGCGCACGTCCAGCACCTCCGCCAGCTTCTTTGCACCGCGGTCGTCGTACAAATAGTCCTGGTACAGGAATTCGCCTCGGCGGTACGCGCTGGTACCGGAAACCAGGATCGGTGGTGCTTTCCAGATGCCGGTATTTTCCAGCTGGGGCGCTCGCGCTGGGTCGGCGTACAGAAGCGACGGCCCGGGCCGCGGTCCGGGACCCTGGTACAGCGATTGGCTGCGGTAGTCTTGCGGCGGCGCCCCGGGGTAGTGGACCGATGCTGCGGTTCTGGTGTCGGCGCCCGACAGCGTGGCGGCCGCGTCGGGTGCGCTGCCACCGCATGCTGTCATGAGGCCGGCGGACGCGAGTGCGCCGGCAAGGCTGGGAAAACGAAAGTTCATAGGTCTCCTGTTCTAGCTGGTTTTTATGTGTGCTTTACTGCTACTTCATGCTGCTCCCTTATTGCTGCTCCCTTATTGCTGCTCCTTCATTGCTACTGCTGCATTGCTGCGACTCGATCGCTAGTTAGACCTTGCGGCTATTGTTCACACTGCGCTGCTTGCCTGGCTCAGCGCCAGCGCACGCTCAGCGTCGACGGGTCGAGCGCACCCGATGCATGAATGGCGGTGATGACGCGCGTTTCACCCGGGCGCAAGGAAATATAGTTATCGTCGAAGCTCACGTGCGGGTCGTCGCACAGGACATGGACGAAATACAGGTAGGCGCTGGCGCTCAGCGTCACGGTGGCCGAACGTGGGCCCACCCTCAGGATGTCGACCTGCGCCGGGTATAGCGGTGAGCGCACCAGGTCCTTGATGGGAACAAACAGGTGCTGGTTGGCAGGAAACATGCCTTCGCTCTCGCGCACCGACAGCACGTGCCGCCCGCCATAGCGACCGTTGTCCTTGTGACGCCAGGCGCAGGCGCTTGCATTGGGTGCAAGGGCATACGGCACCGCGGTGACGCGGTGCTCGCTCCCGTCGAAGGAATCGAGCGCTACCAGGGCAACCCCGCTGACGGTTGCGAGTGTGTCGTTGACAACCCACAGGGAAACGCTGCCGGGTTCCGCCTTGAAACACGCCATCACGGGCGCGTAAGCGCGCTTGACGTAGTAGTACGCTGCCTTCGGAAAGCCATAGAAATCCACGATGCTCCAGCTGATGCCCGGCCAGCAATCGTTGAATTGCCAGATCAGCGATCCCGAGCAGTGCGGCTTGCGGCGGCGGAAATGCTCAATGCCAAACTTGAGACCTTCCGCCTGGTTGATCTGGGTGAAATCAACATACTCCTGGAGGTCCGAAGGCAGGCCGGTGCTCGATACCAGCATGGCATTGACCTTGTCGACCGGCCGGTCCTTGAGGCGGTTCAGGAACCCGGCGCTGCCGAGCACGCGCTGTTCCTCCGGCAGGGCGCGCCGGAAGGCGGCCATGCCGGGGGCGGACTGGATCCCGTATTCGCTGATGAAGCGTCCCATATCTTCCGCATAGCGGGTGTAGGCAACGCCGGCCGGACTGCGATCGTACTCGCCGACCGGACCCGCGTCCGGAATGGTCGGCAAGCCGTGCCATACGGTCCAGTCATGGATGTCGCCTTCATACATGCTGTTGAGATTGTGTCCTGGGCCGCCGAAGGGACTGCCTGGCCAGTAGGGCGTGGCGGGATCCAGGCGCGCCAGCACCTCGGGAATGACGTCGTTGTAGAACAGTTCGCCGAGTACGGGCGCATGGCCTCCGGCCTTGCTGTTGGCAAAACCCTGGATGGCCTGGCTTTCATTGTTGCCGCACCAAAGGGCCAGGCAGGCGTGGTGGCGAAGACGCGCCACCTGGTCGGCCACCTCCGCACGCACGTTGGCGATGAAGGCGGGATCGTGTTCGGGATAGGGTGCGCAGGCGAACATGAAGTCCTGCCATACAAGCAGGCCCAATTCGTCGCACAGATCGTAAAACCCATCGTGTTCGTAAATGCCCCCGCCCCAGACACGGACCATGTTCATGTTGGCGTGCAACGCGTGGGTCAGCAGCGTGCGGTAGAGCGGCGTATCGATCGCCCCGACCAGGCAATGGGGCGGTACCCAATTGACGCCGCGGGCAAACAGCGGCACGCCGTTGAGCACGAAACGGAAAAATTTCGTTCCCGGTTCGGCCGTATCGGGCGCCATGTCGAGCGTGATCGTGCGGATGCCGACGCGCAGCGCGCGGCGATCGACCGGCAGTTCGTCGGCGTGCAGAACCGCGATCACGGTGTACAGACTGGGCGCGCCCAGTTCCGGTGTCCACCACAATTGGGCACGGTCGATCGCAAGCGTCAGCGTGCACGCGCCTTGCGTCACCGGCACAATTGCGGCGGCAATCTGACTGCCATCCGGTGCGCGCAGGGAAAATGCCACCTGCAGCCCGGCGCTGGTGAACGCATCGACGCTGGCAGCCAGGGTGACACCAGCGCTGCCGCCGGTGCCCAGTGCATCGGTGGTAAAGCGCAGGTCTTGCAGTCTGGCGCGTGTTTCCAGCCTGAGCGTGGCCGCCTTCCAGATACCCGTGGTGACCAGGTCCGGCGCAAAATCCCAGCCCCAGCCGAACTGCGCTTTGCGCATGAAGTTGCGCTTGTTCTGGGCGCTCTCGCTCGAGGCCATGGGGAACGCTGGCATGTCAACGGGCGAGACGGCCAGCGCCGGCGGCGTAAAGCACAGCGCCAGGCGGTTGGCGCCCTGCTTGAGGCGGGCGGTGACATCGAAGCGCCAGCGGCGGAACATATTGTCGGCGCGGCCGATCAGCTCGCCGTTGAGCCAGACCGAGGCAAAGGTGTCCAGTCCCTCAAAATCAAGCATGGCCCGCTGGTCCTGGCGGCAGCCGGGTGCGTCGATATCGGTGCGGTACCACCATTCGCGTTCGCGCACCCAGGCGCAGTATTGCTCGGCGCGGTCGGACAGGGGATCGGGAATGCGTCCGGCCGCATGCAGCGCGAGATAGAGGTCGCCCGGCGCAGTCGCCTGAAACATGCCGCTCGTACCGAGCGGAGCGAGCGCTGCGCCGGCCGCTGCACCGGCACCCGGATCGGTATCGAACACCTGCCAAGCGGTGAGAAAGATTGGACTGTCGGGCATGTGGCTCCATGAGCGAAGGTTGTGTAGGCGCGTGCAGCGGCCATGGCAGGCCGTTGCGCAGGCAGGGATGGCGAGGGGCGGACGCCCTGGCGGTGTCCGCTTGCCGGGGCCTAGGGCTGGTCGGCGTCGGCCAGTCGCGATGCTTCCGCTGTGCGGACATAGTGCCGCTCGCACTTGGCCATCAGGAAGACGGCTAGCGACAGTGCCGGGATGGATACCAGCGCCGCAGCGAGCATCAATCCGTTCGGGTTGTCCTTCATGTGGTCCGAGAAAAAACCGGTGACGGGCGGCGCGATGGCCGCACCCGACTGGCTGATCATGCCCACCAGGGCCACCGTGCGCGCGCGCAGATGGCGCGGGGCCAGTGCCTGCAGGGTGGTCGGGTAAACCAGCAGAGCTGCCGTCAAAGTGACCAGGTAGGCCCCGTGGATGGCGAACATTTGGCGCGAGCTGGTGGCGAACACCATCAGGGCGATGGCGATCACGGCCAGGACGCAGGTCAGCCACAGCGAACGGATGTTCACCCCAGGGCCAATGCGGTTGCGGAAATAGCGGGTGCCATAGACGCTGACCGGGAAGCCGACAAATACCGCGACGAGGGCGATCACGCCCAGCGCGGCGCCCAGATCCTTGGCCGAGACGCCGTGGTTGCGCAGGTAGATCACCGGCAACCAGCTGCCGATGGCGGCAAAACCGAACAGGGCGCAGAACATGCCTCCAGTAAACAGCATGAAGGTGCTGCGGTTGGCCTTCAGGTGCGGTAGCAGGGCGGCGACGTTTTCCTCCAGTCGCGCAATGCGCGATGGTCGGGCCGAATCCCTGATGCCATGGGCAGCATGGGCGGCGGCGCGGGTGCCGGGCCGCAAATAGAGGGTGGCGATCAGCAGCACCAGGATCGGCGCTGGCAGGGCCACGGCAAAAAAACCCAGGCGCCATGAGTCAAGCAAGTCCAAGCCCAACGGCAAGCTGGCGCGGACCGTATCGACCAAGCCGATCACCTGGCCGCACAAGGCCATGGCCAGCGAGGTGGCGCTCATCGAGGCCAGCGCGAAGACCGAATTGGCCACGGGACGCTTCTTCTCCGCGAACATATCGGGAATCATGGCGTAGGCAATCGGCACCAGCCCCGCCTCGCCGGCGCCGACCAGGGCGCTGGCGAGCAGCAATTGTTCGTAAGTTTGGGCCATGCCGCAGCCAACCACGGCGGCGCTCCAGAAAAGCGCGCAGCCGGCCAGGACCATGCGCCGGTCGAAACGGTCCGCGAGCCAGCCCAGCGGAAAGGTGGCCAGGGCTGCGAACGCGGCCACCGCCGTGCCTTGCAGAAGGCCGAGCTGGAGATCGGACAGGTGCAGCACCTTGCGGATGGTTTCAGCCTGCAACAACAGGATATTGCGGTCGATGAAGGCAATCAGTGTGACGATCGTGAGCACACCGAGCGAGTACCAGGCCCGCACCGGCGTGCGTTCCTGTAGCTGCAATGGCGAGTCGGACGGCACGGTGCTTGCGCTGATGAGCGTGGTGGTATTCATGGGGTGGCCTTTTGATGGGGGGCGACCGTGGCGATGAAGCGGCCGATCTGCGTGTAGGCTTCGCCGGCTTCGGGCAGTTCCTGCTCGAACATGTGCCAGACATGCAGGGTGTTGTTCCAGGTTTGCAGGGTGGCTGGCGTGCCGGCTGCCCTGGCGCGGTTCACATAGCGCCTAGCATCGTCGTACAGGATCTCGGTTTCACTGGCATGAACCAGGATGGGCGGCAGGCCGTGCAGGTCGGCATGGATAGGCGAAACCGCAGGATCGTTGGGCTTGACGCCGTAGTGCAGCCAGGACAGCCACAACAGCAGCGGGCGCGGTACCCGCGCGATGCCTTTGAGCGCGGGACCGAGCATGTAGTCGCTGTCCGCATTGGCGCGGATGCTAGGACTCGACAAGGTGCCGTCGGTGGCGGGCGACAGAGCGATCGCGCCGTTCGGCAAGCGCAGGCCCTGTTCGCGGATCCAGGGTAGCAGGGCGAGGGTCAGGTTGCCGCCGGCCGAGTCGCCCGCTACCAGGAGCGCGCTGGCCGCGGCTGGACCGTGCGGGCCGTTCTCAAGCATCCAGCGGTACGCCTGGCGCGTGTCCTCGACGCCGTCGAGGCGCTTGTATTCGGGCAGCAGGCGATAGTCGAGCGACAGCACGGCGCCGCCGAACAAGGCCGACATGCGGGCCGTGATGGGACGGTGGCTGCGCGCGCTGCCGACCACCAGTCCGCCGCCGTGGATGTAAAGCATGCGCCGGGCCGGATCGGCGCCCGGCGCCATCACCCACTCGCCGCGCACGGCGGTGTCGCCCAGCGCAGTGAAGACGGCATCATGTGGAAAGTGGTCGAACATGTGATCGAACTGTGCGCGCTTGAAGTCGATACGCTGCTGGCGCGACAGGCCCGGTGGCGGGGTGTTGCCGGGCGCCAGGCGGGCCATGGCAGCTTTCACGCCCGCATGCTCGGGACGGTTGCTGCCGAAGCGTTGGCCCGGGGCGCCGTCGTAGCGGCTGAGGTTTTCGCCATCGAGCACCAGGCGCCCGAACAGCCATGGCAAGGCAATGCCCCCGGCCAGCACGAGCGGCAACAGATACGCGCTCATGCTCCTGCCCCCTTGCGCAGCGGCAGGCCGCTCGCGTGTGCCACGGAGATGGCCGGCGCAAGGGCGCTTGCGTCAAAGCGCAGCAGGCCCGGCCAGGCCGGCCAGCGCACGCCCAGGTCCGCATGATTGGGATCGCCGTGCCAGGCAAAGGCGCCAATACTGCGCATCATTGCCTGCGACAGTGCCAGCCGGCCCGGTCGGTTGTCCACGGTATTCATGGTAGCGGCAAACATGGATGGCCCAAAATTGCCAAACATAAATGGTACATCGAAGCCGTGCGCGGCGCCGTAAATGTCATCGAACGGTGCAGGCTGCTTGTTCCAATCGAACTGGTAGAACCAGGCATTGTCCTGCTGGCTGCGCACGGCATCCATCAAGGCGTCGCGGTTGGGCCGGAACAGCAGCGCGTCGAGTTGGCCGATGCGGGCATTGAAACCAGTCTCCGGTGTACGCACCGGCAACAGATGCGAAGGAATCCATTCTTCGATATCGGCGTCGATGACATGTTCGGCCCGCTCGCTGTACTGCAGGGCGAATACTTGCGCATCGCTGAGCAGACGGCCGGAGCGCTGGCCCAGCGCAGGGGACAGGCCCAGCAGAGCCGGGAACAGCTTGCCTTCGTCGCGGGTGAAGCCGGCCAGCATGGGCACTTTGCAATACTGGCCGGAGCGAATGGCTGCCAGCGGCGCGCTTGCCACCACGATGCCATCAGGGATCGGCCCCGAGGACGCCATGCCCAGCGGCGCGAGATCCTCGAGTACCGTGTGCAGCAGCAGTGCCGCATCCTGAGCGCGCAGCCATGCCGCTACCTCGTCGTCGGCGCGTTCGCTGACCCACTGGCGCGCGGACACGACATCGCTGGCTTTGCCGGCACGCACCAATGCATGCAGCAACAGCGCATTGCCCTGTGCCGCGTGGGCTGGCAGAGGATGGATCACCGGGATTTTGCCGGGCGGCAGGTCGGCGGCCATGGCGATGCTGCCGCTGACCGGCAATACGCGGTGGATCAAGAGCGGCCTGACATCGGTCAGGAGCGGCGAGGTCAGCAAGGCTAGGATGTTGACGGCGCCGGCCGACTGCCCCATCAGGGTAACCTTGCCCGGATCGCCACCGAAAGCAGCGATATTGCGGTTGACGAATAGCAGTGCCTGGTGGATGTCGAGCAGGGCGAAGTTGCTGCCGCTATGCAGCTGCGGCAGGTGCAGGAAACCGAAGATGCCCAGCCGGTAATTGACGGTGACCACCACCGCATCGGCGGCAACGGCCAGTGCCGCCCCATCGTACAGCGGGTCGGCCGTGTAGCCGGTGATGTTACTGCCGCCGTGAACGTAGACGATGACAGGACGTGGGCCGGCCGCGGCGGCCGGCGTCCAGATGTTCAGGTACAGGCAGTCTTCGGCGCCGCTGACCTGTCCGAGGCACTCGCCGATGCTGCGGTCGTAGCGGTTGTTCCTGCCCGGGCCATACAGGCGGCCGATCTGCACGCAGGCGTTGCCAAACTGCCGCGCGGGGCGCACGCCACGCCACGGCGCGGGTTCGCTCGGGGCGCGCCAGCGCGATGGTCCCACAGGGGGGCGGGCGAACGGGATTCCTTTCCAGCTGAACGCGCCGCTGGCGGCGGACTCGTCCAGTCCCTCCACCATGCCGTAGTGTGTTGTTCGTTGCATGGCTGGCATCAGAAACGGTAGCTCAGGTCCAGCCCGATGGTGCGCGGTTGGATCAGGGCGATGGTGTAAGGGTTGCCGTAGGCGTTGGCGGCCCCGGGCGTGGCAATCGGACCGGCGAAATTGATGCCGCGCGCATTCGTCAGGTTTTTGCCGTACAGCGAGATGCGCACGCCATTCCAGTCCATCCCGGCGTTCAAAGTGAGGGTCTTATAGGCGTCGAGCACCAACGGCATCTTGAGGCTGTAGTCGGAGCTGCGCTCCCCCACGTAGCCCAGCGAACCGCCGATCCAGGATTGGGCGGCCCCGATTGCGAAACGGTATTCCGCGCTCAGCGACATGCTCCACTTCGGAATGTACGGCATGTCGTCGCCCTTGAGTCCACCGACTGCCGGTGCGGCGCTGGTCAGGTAGGTGTCCGTGTACGCAGCATTGGCGCGCAGCGTGACATGGTCGGTGGGCGCGAGCAGCAAAGTCGCTTCGGCCCCATTGCTGCGTGCCGAACCCCCATTGGTGCCGTAATTGAAGGTGATGTAAGTGACCGGCGGCCTGGCCGGCGCCGTGGCCATCAGCTGGATGTCCTGCCAGTCGGTGCTGAACAGCGCCGCCTCGACCGACGCCTTGCCGCCCAGGAAGGCCGACTTGAAACCCAGCTCGTAGCTGGTCAGCGTGTCGGGCTCGAACGACACTTTGCCGTCTGTCAGCACGCCTGGCGGCAAGGCACTTGGACCGCCGGCGCGGTAGCCGGTGGCGACCCGTCCGTATAGCGCCGTGTCGGGTTGCAGCTTGTAGTTGGTGCCGACCATCCAGGTGGTCTTGCCGTGATCGACTTCCTGGACCAGCTTCACCGGTTTGGGCGACAGGGCCGAGGCCTTGTAGTCCAGATCGAAATTCTGGGTATCGCTGGCGCGGCGTACACCGGTCAGCACCGTCCATTGTGGCGTGATGGCATAACTGGCATTACCGAACACCGAATACTCTTCGTAGCGGGAACCGATCTGGCCATCGCCCAGGGCCGGCAGCGGGGTTTTGGCGCCGGTGGTGTAAAAGAAAGGAGCGGGCAGCTGGGAATCGAGTAGGTTGTTCTCACGCGTCCAGAATAAGCCGGCTTCGTATTCGAGCTTGTCGTCCAACGCGCTCGAGCGCGCGCGCAGCTCCTGCGACAGGCGGCGCGTAGTGATGTGCGCGTCGGTAAAGGCACCCAGGCCCGGTACGCCGGTCGCTGCGCGCAGCAAGGCGGTGCTGCCGACGGTGTTGTCGTTGACACGGCGCAAATCGCTGGTCTGGTAGGTCGACGACGACACCACATCGAAGTTGCCGATCCGGCCCTTGAGGGCCACGTTGGCGACTTCCAGCGTGATGTCCTGGAGCTCGGTCACATAGGACACGCGCTGCATGGCCTTGTTCAAGGGCGCCAGTCCAGGTGCGACCACATCTTCCGAGCCCAGGCCATCGGAAAAGAAATTCTGGGTCAGGGCCCAGGCGCGCAGCGACCAGTCGCTGCTGATTTTCCAGTCCAGTGCGGCACGCCCGCCCTTGCTGCGCGCTTCGTTCACCCCTTCCTGGCCATTGACCGGATTGTCGATGTAGCCACCCTCGGTACGGTCGAAGGCGCTGATGCGCACGCCAAGCACGTCCTGCACCAGTGGAATGTTCAGCGCCGCACGGGCGCTATTGCCTTTGCCGCCCCCGTCGATGCTGTTGCCGCCGGCCGCGACCACGCCGCTGAAACGCTTGGTATTGGCCGGTACCGTGACATAGCGCACCAGGCCGCCCACGGCACCGGCGCCGTAGGTAGTACCCTGCGGTCCCTTGAGCACTTCCACGCGGCGCAGGTCGGCCGGATCGAGATCGGGGGTGATCTTGCTGCCAGCAGCGTAAGCGTTGATCGAACCGATCGGTGCCTCGTCAATGTACTGGGCCGTGGTCGGCACCGCCTGGGCCGCACCGGTGCCGATCCCGCGCAGGGTCACCACGGTCTGGCCGCGCGTCATGGCGGTGATGGCGAGCCCCGGCACCTGCGCGACAAAGTCTTCCAGGCGAGTCGCGCCGCCCAGCGCAAGGCGTTCGGCGCTGACGGTGGAGACGGACGCGGGGACGTCGATGGAGGCCTGCTCGCGCTTGTTAGCGGTGACCAGCACCTGGGTCAGTGAGGTCGCCTCAGGCTTTTCGCCGCCTGGGACCGGCTGCGCATAGCTGGTGGCGGCGGCCGAGCAGAGCAGGGAAGCGGCGAGGGCAGTGGCGGTGCGCGACGTGGATTGCAGCATGCGCGGAGCGCGTTCGTGGTTCATGAATTACCTTTCCTGGCGATCTATGTCGCAGTTGTCTCGTAGAATAAGGAACAGCGGGTAAGCAGTAGCGGGGAACAGCGTTGAATCTGAAACGATGGTAGCGGCCCGCCTTGCTCTGGGGTATGGCGAATTGCCGCGTTTGCATGGCAAATGACGTCGGATTCGCGCCTCTCGCCCGCCGATGATGTTGCCGCTACAATAGTCGGCTAAATCCACCATGCTTGATGAGGACTATGACTATTCTGGCAATCGCTCTCGCACGGCCGTATCCGGACACATGACGCATTCAGCGCTCAGCCCGCACGCACCGGAAACGGTCTCGATCAGTTTCGTCCATGGCTTGTTGTCCGGATTGCCGCAAGGCGCGTCCCCGGGCCGCGCGGCACTGGATCAGGCCGGCATTGCCGAGGAACTGTTGCAGTACCGGGGCGCGCGCGTCACCGCGGCTCAGTACGCCGCACTGTTTCGCAGCCTGTGCGAGCAAATGGATGACGAGTGCATCGGTTTTCTCTCGCGTCCGTTCAAGCGCGGCAGTTATGCCCTCATGGCGCAGACCGCGCTCACTGCGCAGGATTTGCAGCAGGCGGTGCTGCGCTTGGCCAATACATTTCGCATCCTGCAGGATGACATGGCGCTCGAACTGGTGAGCGAGAAACAGTTGTCCGGTGTAGCCCTGCGTTTCAGCAAGCCTGCCGCCGAGCAGCGCGAGTTCTTGCATGAGTTCATGCTGCGCTCGCTATTTCGCCTGTTTGACTGGCTGGTCGGCGGCAGCATGGCAATTGCGCGTTTCGATTTTGCCTTCGCGCCGCCGCTGGACGCCGACAATTACAGCGAGTTCTTTACCGGCCCGATCGTCTTCGGCGCGCCGTTTTCCGCGATCTGGTTCGACAAGACCCAGCTGCGCGCGCTGGTGCGGGTCGATGAGACTGCCTTGCTGGATTTCCTGACCGATCCCGAGACCCGTTTCATGGTCCCGCGCCCCAACAGAAACGAAGTCAGCGACAAAGTCTTGAGCCATCTGCACCAGAGCCGGCCCGCCTGGCCGGACTTGGATGCCACAGCGGCCGTCCTGTGCATGTCGGCCGCCTCGTTGCAGCGCAACCTGGCCAAGGAAGGCACCACCTTCCAGGCGCTCAAGGACAAACTGAGGCGCGACATGGCCATTACCTACCTTAATACCACGACGATGTCGCTGAGCGAGCTGGCCGACAAGCTGGGTTTTTCCGAGAGCGCGGGCTTCCAGCGTGCGTTCAAGTCGTGGACGGGGAGCGCGCCCGGCAGCTATCGTCGCTGTGGCAAATAGCGCCGTATGCGGCAATCCGCCATCAATGTGAGGCCGCGCGCCATCGCAATACCTTAGCAGTTCACTTACCCTCCATCAGGGCGATTGGCGCCCGGAGAGACACAGGAAAACAGCGTGAATGAGATGCGACACATGGTTCCATCGGCCGAGCCACCAGCCCCGCCCGAGATGGTCGAGCTGATCGGAGCGATGCTGAGCGAGGGTCCGATTGATCCCGCACTGGTGGCGCGCATGCTCGATCCTGCCGTGCTGGCGAAACGCGAGGCTGAGGGCAGGGCGCTACGTGAGCAGGACTGGGCCAATCTGGGCCGCTACGAGCAGGCCAATGCAGCGCTGGCGGCGGCGGGAAGCCGGCCCGATATCGTCTTCATGGGCGACTCGATCACGGAATTCTGGACGCTTGCCGACGAAGCGCTGTTCGGGGCAGGACGAGTGTGCCGCGGTATTTCAGGACAGACCTCGCCGCAGATGCTGGTGCGCTTCCAGGCTGATGTGTTGACGCACCGGCCGCGCGCAGTGCACCTGCTCACCGGTACCAACGATATTGCAGGCAATACAGGACCGACCACGCCGTATCGGTACCAATGCGCTGTAAAGGCGATGGTGCAGCTGGCTCAGGCGCAGGGTGTCAAGGTGCTGCTGGGGCTGATCCCACCGGCGACACCGATGCCGTGGAATCGCGACTTGCTACGTAGGCCATGGATTATCGAACTCAATCGTTGGCTGCGCAATTTTGGTGAACTACATGGCTGCACTGTGATCGATTATTTTTCTGTGCTGGTCGATGACACTGGAGGGCTACCGGCAGTTTATTCGCACGACGGACTGCATCCGAATCGACAAGGCTACGCCAGAATGCGTACGGCATTGGAGCCCGTTTTACAGGGCCTTGGGTTGGGTAAATAGGAATTTTGTGGACGACAATCAACCGTGCTGCAACGTTTGCGACATGTAGGAACTCCAATGCGTCCTGTTTGCGGGGCGCCTGCTTATCAGCCGACGAGTGGACACTATACCCGGAATGACCTTGCGGGAATTGCGGATGGACGATGGCGGTGCGCAAAGCAGCCTCCTGTTGCAGTTGCTGGCTAATGCCTTGCGCGTCGTTATGCTGCGGCCCGTCGTCACCGAGACGACGGCGCTCGGTGCCGCCCAACTGGCAGGTCTTGGCGTGGGTTTGTGGGACAATACGGATCAGTTAGCGACGCAGTGGCTGAGTGACCGCCGCTTCCTGCCTGAAACGTCGGAGGCGCGACGTCAGCATGACATCGAGCGCTGGCGAGCCGTTACCGCCGGCATCAGCGCGCTCACTTCTCGAAGTGCATGATGCATCTCGTTTCTTATTTGCAGCCGAACGTCAACGAAACGACATCGCCTTTTTGCGGACAGCATAGTCTTCGCGCACAACTAAATTAAGGCCGTGCACGTCTAATGGAACTGCTCAGTGCACTCGTCAGCCCACACGCCCGTCCAAGAAAACCGAGCAACTGCTCTGAAACGGCTTAGTTTCGTTAGTGACAAGCAACAAATATAATTAAACGGTTTCTGTTGTTGAGCCAAATAATCTTGCTGAACAGGCGGTAAATTATGAGCCAAATTCGTCAAAAAACGGTGAAAAAGTAGGTGAATTCGTAAGAGCTTGATTCTACTGGCCCTGGACGGCCTGCAAAGCCGTTTAGACGGGTTCGATTCCCGTCCTCGCCTCCAGAAAAAATGAATAGCCCACCGTTGTGTGGGCTATTTTTTTATCCGGATTTTCAAGCTCCCTGGGTAATAGAAAATTCGTGCCCGCTTGGGTCGGGGGGAAACATCGTTCCACCGCCGTCTGTCCATAGCCCACACGAGCTGGCAAAGTAGTTCCCGTCACTTTTGGTGGGAACTACTGTGGGCACTAAAGTGGAGTCGGTTGGTCGCAAAGGGCGACCCAATTATCCCCCTGTGTTCAAGCAACGCTTAGCGTTCGCCGCGTGCGCTCGGCATGTCAGTGTCGAAGCTGGCGCAAACGTACGGCGTCAACGCGAACATGTTGTTCAGATGGCGCCGTGAACTATGCAGTTTGGGCGCAAGTCTGAGCAGCTCGATCACCAGATTGAGCAGCTGGAGCTGCAGCTGGCAGACCTGCAGGCCGATGAGGGCGAAGCCGCCAGGGGGATGCCGGAAGCGGACCGTGCCCCACGCAAGAAATCGGTGCGCAAACCATTGCCCGACCATTTGCCGCGCGACGAGAAAGTCTATCGTCCGTCCAAACGGCGTGCCCAGCCCTTGCCCACATTGAGGGGGGACCCTTATTTCCCGTATTGTTCATCGCTGACTTTCTCCATCCATTCGACATTCTTGCCATTGGCGCTCTCCTGAATGGCAATGTGTGTGACCGCGGTCGTTGGCGCGGCGCCATGCCAGTGCTTGACGCCAGGCGGCGTCCAGATGACGTCTCCCGGACGGATCTGCTCTACGACACCGCCCCATTGCTGCATGCGCCCGGCACCTGCGGTGACGATCAGTACCTGTCCCATCGGGTGCGAATGCCAGGCCGAACGTGCACCCGGTTCGAAGGTCACCGCACCGCCCGACACGGCGGACGGTGCTCGAACGCCAAACAGTGGATCAACGCGCACGCTCCCCGTGAAGTGCTGCGCGGGTCCTTTGGTCGACGCCTGGCTACCCGCGCGAGCGATGACCATCTGGGCCGGGTTGCCGTTCGCATCGCCAGGAGCAGAGCTGGGTGATGCCGTCCCCGTAGCGCCGGTTTGAGCAAGCGCCGACGCGCTCAGCGTGAGTGACACTACTGTCGCTACAATCATTTTCATGTCTATCCTTTCAAGCCTCTGGCTCGACAACGCGTGTCGAGCCGATACGTTAATGACGTTCAAAATTGACCGCGTTCTCAGACGAGGTCTGGCAGCCGGTCGAGGAACTTGTCCAAGGTGATGGGGTAATTGTGCACGCGCACCCCCGTCGCGTTAGAGACAGCATTTGCGACTGCAGCAGCGACATCGCTGATGCCGAGTTCGCCTATCCATCTGGCTTTGAGCGGCGAACCGGCCGGATCGACTTCATGGAGGAAGATGACTTTCTGCTGCGTAATGTCGGCGTGCACCGTGCCCTCGGCGAATTTGGCGCTTGCCGGATTCATGTCGAGTTGCCGCGCCACGGCTTCACCCAGCTTCAGGCAAGCGGCATACACGCCGGCCGTCGAGGAAGCCGCCCCCCCATTGCCCGCCCGAACCGGCGGATTTGGGAAAGCGGGAGTCGCCGAGTTTCACGGTCTCGAAACTGAGTATGCTAGCGGCCGGGAGCGGTGACTGTCCCTTCGACGATGTACACGCGCGAGGTGGCCGACTTATGACGTAAGGGCATGATCTTGCGGTAAACAGGGGAGTCATACCAAGCTTGGGCCTGGGCCTTGCTATCGAACTCGATAACCACCATGCCTCCCTTCGGACCATCGCCTTCGAGCGTGTCGATTTTTCCGCCACGTACGACGTACCGCCCGCCAAACGGTAGGAAGGTTGATTCGACCTGCGCGCTGTAGGGTTTGATACCCTCGCGGTCGGTCACAACGAATTCCGAGATGTAGAATGCCCGCGGCCCGGCTGCGGGCGCCTCCTGTGCGTGAAGACCAGCCGTCACAAACATGCCAATCATGGTTGCCGAAAACCAGCGCCGCATGCCGGGATTGATCTTCATGTGTTTTCCTTTAACAAGATTGAACTGCGTTTCAGCAGATGCGACAAGTTTGTGGCCAGCACGATTGGAGCGGTATCCTCATCCTGTCGATTTATTGCCTGATCCTCTGGGTGGGTGGCAATTCCATTTGCATCCATTACCTCTCCGTCTTATCCTTGTGCCGGAAATGGAGACCAATACCGTGCACCAGACTTCCCATACCGCATTGCCGTTTTCTCTGTCCGTGCCCGATCGACGCGAAGAATTGCGGATGCAGCTGGCCAGTCGCGTGGTCTCCTTGATTGGCACTGCGTCGAGCTTGCAGACATCGATTCCAGACGTAACGCTGTATCGCTATTGCGCGCCGACGCTTCCTGATCCGGCGACCTATGAACCAAGCGTGGCCATCGTCATCCAGGGAAGAAAGCGCGTTACCTTAGGCCAGACGAGTTTCGACTACGACCCCTCCCAATTTCTCTTGACCTCTTTGGATCTGCCTGTGACGAGTCAGGTTGTCGAGGCTAGCCGGAAAGATCCTTACCTGTGCATGCGGCTAAAGCTGGACATTGCAATGGTCCGTGAATTGCTCGGGCGTGAACCGGAAAAGGGGGCATCGGTCCATACTGGCAAACCGGCGATGACCACTGCGGAGACCACTGCCGAATTCCTCGACGCGTTTGGCCGCCTCCTGGATCTTCAACACGCTCCGCAAGATATGGAATTCATGAGTGGGCTGATCAAGCGTGAGATCGTCTACCGCATCCTTCAAAGCGCAGCCGGGCAACGTCTTCGTTCGATTGCAACGATCGGTGAGAACAGCCAGCGGGCAGCCAAAGCTGTCGAATGGATCAGGGATAACTACACCAAATCATTGCGCCTGGAAATGTTGGCCGAGATCGCGTGCATGGGCGTTTCGACACTTCACCACCATTTCCGTGGCCTCACGTCCATGAGCCCGCTTCAGTATCAGAAACAGTTGCGCCTGCGTGAGGCTCGGCGGCGGATGCTCACGGACGGCCGGGATGCGGCCCATGCAGCCTTCGCGGTCGGCTACGAAAGTGCCAGCCAGTTCAACCGCGAATACAGCCGGTTCTTTGGCCAGTCCCCAATGCGCGACGTTCGTGCACTTCGCGTGGTGGGTGATGAAGAAGGCAGCTAGTGCCACGGCAACTGCGTTACTACCGTTTACAAACGAATGAAGGAGTCATGAATGACTAGCTGGAGAGACAAACCGATGGAGTTACAAAAAACACATGACGGACTATTTTCGAATCCGATCCGTAAATTCTCCGCGGTCGTAATGACCGCATTTCTTCTGGTTGGCGGCAACGTCGCGTACGCGCAAGGGCAGGCAATGATGGTGCGCATTTCGGAAATTGAAGTGGACGCAAAATACTTGGAACAGTACAAGGCAATCCTTAAAGACGAAGCGGAAGCCTCGGTGAGACTGGAGTCTGGCGTGATTGCCATTTTCCCGATGTATCAACGAGAGAAGGATACCGAGTTCAAAATTCTTGAGATGTACGCGAGTCGCGCCGCATATGAGGCGCACCTTGCGACTCCTCATTTTCAGAAATACAAATCCGGGACGCTCCACATGGTCAAATCGCTGAAATTAGTTGATATGCAGTCCCTGGACGCTGCAACCATGACGAGAATATTCAGGAAGTTGAATTAATCAATGACTTACCACAAGCCACAGTGCCGTTTGCTGAGCCGTCCGGTATCGACTCACGGCGGACTTCACGGATCCGCACCCGCAGGGCTTGGAAGAGATAAAGTCAAAGTAGACATGCCAAGGCCCTCAAGAATAAGCAGCGATACGCCGAGTCGCGCCGCCGCGCGCGTAAAACAGCGTTCTCACGCCCCCTGTACGGCCTGCAAAGCCGTTTAAACGAACGAGTTTCCCGTCTTCGCGTCCAGAAAGTGCATAGCCTACTAATGCATGGGCCTTTTTTTGGTGCTTCATTCAAAGTAGCTCCTATCAAAAAAATGATTAAAACTATTTGGCTGTGCAAGCGTCGGCCCGGCAATGCGTGCTCATCACTCAACTCAACTGGCGAAGTAGTTTCCGTTACGTTTTGGTGGGAACTACTGTGGACACCCGGGATACTAGCTGCGTGACCCTCTGAATAATGGGGCGCATGCAGCGACGGACAAGAAGCTGGTCGGCACGGGCCTGCTCTGGCGCGCCGCGACAGACACTGGCTTGTTGACTGCCGACGCGGTACGTATCGCAGCGTTGCCGCAGTTTGGCGCAAGGGTGAAAATTGCCCCGACATTCGGTGGCCAGTCGCATGCAGCTCCTCTTCGGTAGTCGTTGACATCGAGTGCACTCGAGGGTGTGTAATGTGGACTTACCCACTACCCACCAGGGGACCTCCCATGGAAGCAATTGCAAACAAGCAAATCATGCGCACCATTTTCGACCAGCTTGCTGATGGCAACGGCAAAGCGTTTGTAGACGCTTTTTCGGAAGATATTGTCTGGCATATCATCGGCGACACGGCCTGGTCGGGCACCTACCGGGGCAAGGAGGTCGTGCTGAACACCTTGCTCAGACCCTTGTTTGGCCAGTTTGACACCCGCTATAAAAACCGGGCAAGCCGCATGACGGCAGAGAGCGATATGGTGGTGGTCGAGTGCCAGGGGGAGGTGATGACCAAGGCGGGAAAGGCATACAACAACACCTATTGCTATGTCTGTCGCATGAGTGAAGGTAAGATTTGCGAACTGACCGAGTACCTGGACACCAAGTTAATCAATGATGTGCTGCTCAATCCCGGCTAAGGAGCAGGTCTGCAATGAAAGCAACTATGCGTATCGGCGAACTGTCAGCGCAAAGCGGGCGCAGCATTCACACCTTGCGCTACTACGAGGAAGTCGGCCTGATTCCCTTTGTGCTGCGCGATGCCGGGGGACGGCGCCGCTATAACACGCAGCATGTCGAATGGCTGTTTTTCCTGGCACGGCTGCAAAGCACCGGCATGACGCTAGCGGACATGCAGCAATATACTGCCTTGGTCAGCCAGGGAAAACACACCATCGCAGCGCGGGTCGCACTGCTCCAGGAACACATGGCGCAGCTGGATGGGCGGATGCTGGAACTGGCCAGGAGCCGCAAATTAATCGCAGCCAAGCTGGACTTTTACGAAGACTGGGAACACAGCGGCCGTTATCCTGGAAGTGGCTGGCTTGAGGTCTACGAGGCGGACGCAGGGAAGCGAACGTAGTCCCAGCGTGCCTTGCGTCAGCGTTCTACCCTGGTCGCGTTGCGGCTCGTTGCGTGATTGGCGGCGTACTTCTTAGGCTTTGGACAAGGTTGTCCGGGTGGTCCCGAAATTAAGTCAGCAAGGAAACGTAATAGCGTCCATACTGGCTCAAGCAGCCCGCGCCGACGCGTCCCGCGGACCGCGAACGCGGCCGGTGATGGTGCCGCCGGAGGCAGCGTGCCGATCATGCTGCGGCCACTGTCGTGCCGCATCCCCTTACTCAAAGTCGCCGCTGGAGGCGGCGCAGCTGGCCGCAGCTGGCATCCTGGTCGCGTACCCGCACTTCAGAGCGGCTGAAAGACAGTCGTTACCCGGTTCGGTGCGCGCCGACCCGGCGCGTTGCGCCGCTGGTCTTGACCGCGTCGGAAACGGTCACTCACTTTATTGCTGCCGCGCCGCGTCAGCGCAGGCATTCCCCGTTTGATTCGCGCGGTTCAGCCGCACCTTGATGAGCCAGGTTGTGCTCTTTTGTCGCGCCACGAGGTTCCCATTATGTTCAGTCCCAACCCCCAATGGCAAGCCCGGCTGCCGATGCTGGGCTATGCGTTTGCCCTGATCAGCTTGCTGCTAACGGGGGCCGCGCTGTACGCGCTGCCGGCCCTGGCGGTGAGTCCCACCGCTGTCATCGCGGCCGCGCTGGTGCAGACGGCTCTCTTCGTCTGGCTGCTGCTGCGTCCGCGCCGCAGCGGACGTGAGCGCGCGGCAGCGGACAGCGGGCCGACCCGCTTTGCGCCGCGCATCAAGGCAGAAGCGCTGCAGAACGCTATCTTTAACAGCGCCAGCTTTTCCAGCATCGCCACCGACGCCCAGGGCGTGATTCAGGTCTTCAATGTCGGCGCCGAGCGCATGCTCGGTTATACGGCCGCCGACGTGGTCGACCTGATCACGCCGGCCGATATTTCGGACCCGCAGGAAATTGTCGCGCGCGCCCAGGCGCTCAGCGCGGAACTGGGGACCCTGATCGCACCGGGCTTCGAGGCGCTGGCATTCAAGGCCTCGCGCGGGATCGAGGATATTTATGAGCTGACCTACATCCGCAAGGATGGCACCCGCTTCCCGGCCATGGTGTCGGTGACGGCGCTGCGCGAGGCGGGCGGCGCCATCATCGGCTACCTGCTGATCGGCACCGACAACACCGCGCGCAAGCACGCCGAACAGGCGCTGTTGCGGGCCGGCGCCTTGCAGGCGGCGATTTTCAACAGCGCTAATTTCTCGAGTATCGCGACCGACGCGCAGGGCGTGATTCAGATTTTCAACGTCGGGGCCGAACGCATGCTTGGCTACCAGGCTGCCGACGTGATCGACCGCATCACGCCGGCCGACATTTCCGACGCGCAGGAGATCGTGGCGCGCGCCCAGGACTTAAGCGAAGACGCGGGCATGGCGATCGCCGCCGGCTTCGAGGCCCTGGTGTTCAAAGCCTCGCGCGGAATCGAGGATATCTACGAGCTGACCTATATCCGCAAGGATGGCAGCCGTTTCCCGGCGATCGTGTCGGTGACCGCACTGCGCGACGCCGACGATGCCATCATCGGCTATCTGCTGATCGGTACCGACAACACCGCGCGCAAGCGCGTCGAAGCCGACCAGGCGCTGCTTGACCAGAGCCTGCGCGACCAGCAGTTCTACACCCGTTCGCTGATCGAATCGAACATCGATGCCTTGATGACAACGGATACGCGCGGCATCCTCAGCGACGTCAACCAGCAGATGGAGTTGCTGACCGGACGGACCCGGGACGAGCTGATCGGCGCACCCTTCAAAAATTACTTCACCGACCCCGCGCGTGCCGAAGCTGGCATCAAGCGGGTGCTGCAGATGGGCAAGGTGACCAACTATGAGTTGACGGCCGTGGCGCCGGATGGCAAGCAGACCGTGGTGTCGTACAACGCCAGTACCTTTCACGACCGCGAGCGTAATCTGCGCGGGGTATTCGCGTCCGCCCGCGACGTTACGGAACGCAAGCAATTCGAGGCGGTACTGCAAGAAAATAACGTCGAACTGGAAGCGGCCAAGGCCGCTGCGGAAAAGGCCAACCAGGCCAAGTCAGACTTCCTGTCGAGCATGAGTCATGAGCTGCGCACGCCGCTCAACGGGGTGCTCGGTTTTGCCCAGCTGCTGGCATCGGAAAAGCCGCCTCCGAGCGGCGCCCAGCTGCGCTCTATCAACCAGATTCTCAAAGGCGGCTGGTACCTGCTACGCCTGATCAATGAAATCCTGGATCTGTCGATGATCGAGTCGGGCAAGATCACCATGTCGTGCGAGCCTATGGGTTTGTCCGATGCGCTGAGCGATTGCTATGAACTGGTCAGCCCGCAGGCGCTGGAACATGGCGTGATACTGCTGTTCCCGAGTGACTGTACGCCGTGTTACGTGCACGCCGACCGGACCCGGGTCAAGCAGGTGATCATTAATTTGTTGTCGAACGCAATCAAATACAACCGGCAGGACGGTACCGTGACCGTCACCTGCGGGCCGGGCGCCGACGGAATGCTACGGCTGACCGTGTCCGATACGGGACATGGATTGAGCACCGAGCAGCTCAGCCACCTGTTTCAGCCGTTTAACCGGCTGGGCCAGGAAAACGGCAAGGAAGAGGGGACTGGTATCGGCCTGGTCGTCACACGCCAACTCGTCGAGCTGATGGGTGGGGCGATCGGGGTCACCAGCGAGCCGGGGCGCGGCAGCCAGTTTTGGTTCGAATTGCCGGTAGCGGAGGTGCCGCGGCTGGCGCCCCTGTCCGAAGTGAATCTGGACTCGCTGGCGCGCGCGATGCCGCTAGCTAGTCCGGCCCAGCGCACCTTGCTGTATGTGGAAGACAACCCGGCCAATCTGATGCTGGTCGAGGAACTTGTCGCGCGCCGGACCGACCTGAAGCTGCTGACCGCCATCGACGCCAATCTGGGTATCGCACTGGCGCGCGCTTACCAGCCGGCGCTGATCCTGATGGATATTAATCTGCCCGGGTTGAGCGGCTTTGGGGCGCTTCGCGTGCTGCAGAAAGACCCCAAGACCAAGCATATTCCCGTGCTGGCGCTGTCGGCCAATGCGGTACCGCGCGATATCGAAAAAGGGATGGAGGCCGGTTTCTTCCGCTACCTGACCAAGCCAATCAAGATTATGGAATTCATGGACGCAATCGATGTGGCCTTGTTGCATGTCGGCGCAGCAGGCGTGGCCGAGGACGACGCTCCGCTGGCAGACGCCTGACACTGGCCGGGCGTTTTTCACGCTCGGCGGACCATCCTGCAGGCCTGGCCGCGCAGCCTCCCTATCTCATTTTCGGAACACCGCATGCGCTTATCCATCTTCATTAACGAAAACATCGAGACCATACTGCAGGAATGGGAAGATTTTGCCGTCACGCTGGAGTCGCTCGGCTCGGCCAACAAGGTCCAGCTGCGCGATCATGCGCGCGCCATCCTCGCAGCCATTTGCCTGGACCTGGACTCCGACCAGAGCGCCCAGCAGGCGATCGACAAGTCCAAAGGCAATGCACCCGATGTGGCCGACGAGACAGCGGCCGAGTCGCACGCCCAGGAGCGGCTGCTGCAAGGCTTCACGGTCGAGGAACTGATGGCCGAATTTCGCGCACTGCGCGCGAGCGTATTGAGGCTGTGGCAGGCGCGGGTGGGCAAAGCCGATCAGTTCGAGTTGCAGGACATGGTGCGCTTCAACGAAGCGATCGACCAGTCGCTGACCGAATCGCTGGCGCGCTTTTCCGCCATGCTGCGCGATTCACAGAACGTCTTTCTGGCCATTCTGGGGCACGATGTGCGCAGTCCGCTGGGTGCGGTCAGCATGGGCACCCAGATGATTCTGCAGGATACGACTTTACCGGCGCGGCATTTAAAAGTGGCGGCGCAGGTTCTGCGCAGCACGCAGCGGGTGACTGATATCGTGTCCGATCTGCTCGATTACTCGACCAGCCACCTCGGCGGCGGGATCCCGGTCACACTCGCCGAGTACGATCTGTCGGCGGAATGCCGGTCGGTCGCGCAAGAGGCCAGACTGTTTCACCCCGAGCGCAGCTTCAATGTCGAGATCGAAGACAGCATCGTGGTGTGCTGGGACCAGGCCCGCATGAGCCAGGCGCTGGCGAACTTGTTGGGCAATGCGGTTCAGCACGGCGCCAGCAGCAGTCCGGTCTGGCTCACCGTCAGCCGGCAGGCGCAGGACGTGCTCCTGATCGTGCAGAACGAGGGCGCCGTCATCGCCCCCGCGCGGCTACGCACCATGTTCGACCCGGGCAAAGCCTTCGTCATGAAAAGCAACAGCGAACGCAGCGCCAGCGACACCAATAACCTGGGCCTCGGACTGTATATCACGCACGAGATCGTGCTGGCGCACGGTGGCCGGATCTGGGTAACATCGACATCGCGTGAAGGCACCACCGTCAAGATGCAGATTCCCCTGGCCGCCGTCGCGCCCAAAGGCAACAAGGTCAAATCTGCCGTGCCGAATCCGCTTTTAGCGGCCAATGAAACTCGGCGTTGACCGTGTATCTTCAGTTGGCGACGTCGGCACAGGCCTGAGCAAGCAGTGCTTGCTGCCTGTGCGGGACATGCTGGGTGGCAGTCGGGTTGGCGCGAGTGGCATAAGCCTGGGGAGCAAAACACAGCTGCGAGCCAGCCTCAGCCGAGGCAAGGGAAGGTGATCAGCTGTTCCGCGGTGCGCCGGACGACGCAGTGATGAATTCGTGCACGCTCCGACGATGGCCTGATCCATTCGAACAAGTCCCACTCCGCAGCCGCACGCGATGCCGGCTGGGTAACAACGTGTCTGTCCCCGCTGTTCGCCCAACGCTTGACCGCCCATCCGTCGTCGGGCAGTTCAGCCACATACCACAGATTGCCGCCCGATCGGACGAAGTCACGCTCGCTTGCGGTGAAATCAAGATCATCCGTGTCCATCACACTGAGACCAGCGCACCATCACTTGGTTCCGTGAGGGCCCGGCTGTATGCCGCCATGCCGCGCCGCGTGGTGCTACCAGTGTGTTCAGGATGGAGTTTGACGCGTCGCCATCATGTCCAGTTCGCCACCGGCGACGCTGTGGAAGCGGTGCAGGACAGCTCAGTTTTACTCCGACCGGATGACTGAGGCGCCTGACGGGCACACAGTTTAGGTGAGCTTGCTGATGCGGATACTTCTGCGGCGGCGCCGTTTCCTCAGCTTGGCCTGCTAGGTTTTGATGCTGGCCTTGGCGGCTCGCCGCGACGCTGGTCGAGCCAGGCCACGGTCTCTTCGGGCTCCATGGGTTGTTCGAAGAGATATCCCTGAAACGAGTGGCAAACTGCATCGCGCAGAAAGCTCAGCTGGGAGCGGCTTTCTACTCCTTTTGCGGTGACCGACAAGCACAGATTGCACGCCAGCGTGATGACCGCGACGGCGATTGCACTCGCATCGGCCTCGGCTGGCACGTCTTGGATAAAACTTTTGTCGAGCTTGAGTCCAGTCACCGGCAGGATTCGCAGATAACTTAGCGAAGAGGATCCTCTGCCGAAATCGTCGAGTACGATTAAATCCAGCTTCGGTTAGTTTCCGGACGATGGGGGTAGCCGGCCGGTCGAGTTTGATGGCGTCTCGCTCGGTATGTTCAAGTTCGACCGAGCCCGGCGTGAGTCCGCGTTCGACGAGATGCTCGACCCGCCGGTTGAGGTAGCCCGTGTCGCTCAGCACCTGAATACAGGTGTTAATAGCGAGCTTGATCGTGCTTGCGAGCCGGTCTATTTTGTTCTGCGCGATTTTGCGGCCGGTTATATCTCGCAAGATCTTTAATAACCGATGACTCCCTCGCCTGCCGGGCCTCGCTGGTGAAAGTGAATGCTGTGTCCTTACCGAGCACTGCACTGGCGGGGTAGCCAAGAATTTTTTCCGCACCAGCGTTTCAGCAGATAATACGTGCATCCTGGTTCGTGGTGATAATTGCGAAGTCCGTGGCCGCATCATAAATTTGCCGTAGGAAAGCGGCAGGTTTCGCCCACTTTAGTTAATGAAGATGCACATGCCACCAGTTACCGTCGCGCTTAGCGAATCGGCCACGGAGGGGGCATCGCCTAATTCGCGGCCGCCTCTTTGGCAAGCCGCGCATCGAGTTTGGCCGCGTACTTCAGCGCGTAAGTGCGGCACGCCTGCGGATCGACGAAAGCGCCTGAGGCCAGCTTATTCTCGAATCCTGAATGATCCGGGTGCGCGCTAACAAGAATATCGCACGGGAGTTCCCCGAACCTCGTGATGCTCTTCCTGAAATTCACCAGCGCCAGCCGATGCGCAGCGTCCCCAAACCGGTAGGCAGGTCCCGACACTGCATTCAGGCTGGCGCCGAACACCACGTTGACGCATCGGCTTCCTTCACAAGACACCCAGCTCCAGCTCATGCTGCCCGACGTATGCCCCGGGGTGGCGTGCGCCGTGATCGTGGTCCCGCCCAGCGTCCAGCTTTCACCGTCGTTCATCGCGCGCACGCGTGTGACCGCGGGAAAATCGTCGATCTCGCCTGACTGCGGATCGTCCCCGCTTACGCGGCCCCGTCGCAGCGCTTCCGCGCCCGACACACTGGCCATGATGTCCGCACCGCTGTCGCGGGCCAGCGCCGCGATGCCGCCGGAATGGTCGAAATGGGCTTCGGTATTGAAGATCGCGCGCACATCCTTGATGTCGAAACCCAGCTGGTGCAGATTTGCTTCCAGTGCCGCCACCGATTGGGGCAGGGCGCCGTCGATGAGAAGCAAGCCTGCGCTCGTCCTGATGAGCACGATCGACAATCCACCAAAGCCAACGTAATAGGTGTCGCCGTGCAGGCGCACCGGCGCCACCGGCCGCAGCCACTGCGCCGCGTAGGGGGAACTGATCGGCATCGTCAGCGGATCAGGCGGGGCGGCGTGGCAAGGAAGCGCGATGGCGGCAGTGAAAACGGTGGTCAGCAAGCGCATGTTGCCTCGCCATGTTGGAGATACCAAGGATAGATGCTGGTCATGGGGATTATCTAAGGGTATGTCGCGCGCTGAAGCGCCATTGGTTCAAGTGCGCGTGGAAGGTGGAAAGGGTGGCACGGGATGGACATGGGCCATTGTGCACCCGCCTGCGACACATGTCACCATAAAATAATTAAATTGACAAACATGTGACCTAAGTCGCATGATTGCTATTCTTGTCGCATTTGGCGGCATTGAAAGAGGCAAGCCATGACTTTACGCTCGATCGTTATCACTATGCTCACCGGCCTGGCCGCAGTAGCCTGTCCATCCACCCTCCACGCCGCCGAAATTTGCACGGCGATTGCCGACGCGGCCACCGGCAAGGTACTACTTGCGCGCGGCGACTGCGAGCGCCAGGTAACGCCCGCATCCACCTTCAAGATCCCCCTGAGCTTGATGGGCTATGACACGGGCTTCCTAATGGATGAGGCAACGCCCGAGCTGCCATTTCGCGCCGGTTATGTCGATTGGCGTCCGAGCTGGCGCAGCGCGACCGCTCCCGCCAAGTGGATGAGCGAGTCTGTCGTATGGTATTCGCAGCAAATTACGCAGTCCTTAGGCAAGGCGCGTTTTGCCGCCTACACCGCGCGCTTTCAGTACGGGAACGGTGATGTGCGGGGCGACTCCGGGCATGACGGCTTGACCGCGTCCTGGCTCGAGTCGTCGCTGCGCATTTCGCCGCTGGGGCAATTACGCTTCCTTAGCAAGCTGGTCAATCGCCAGTTAGGCGTCAGCGAGCGCGCCTACACCATGACGGCACAGCTGACGCGGTCGGGTCATTCCCCGGAAGGCTGGCAAATCAACGGTAAAACTGGCATGGGCTCAGGCTACGGCTGGTATGTCGGCTGGGCGTCCAAGGGTAGGGACGCCGCTGCGCGCACCTATGTGTTCGCGCGCCTGATTGAAAAAGAAGCAACCCAGGCGCTCGGTGTGTCGACCGCCGCGCTCGCGCGCGACGGCTTGATCGGCGAGTTTCCTGCCCTGGTCAACGCCATCGAGCTGGAACAGGCCATTGTCCCGTTGATGGAAAAGAACGCGGTTCCAGGTATGGCGGTGGCGGTCAGACTGAACGGCAAGCACTATTTTTACGATGCCGGTGTGGCGTCGAAGGAGACGGGGGCGGCCGTGGGCAGCGACACGCTGTTTGAACTTGGATCGCTTAGCAAGGTATTCACGGCAACCTTGGCGACCTATGCTCAAGAGCAAGGCAAACTCTCCTTGAAGGACCCCGTCAGCCGACATCTACCGTTCTTGCGCGGCAGCGGCTTCGACGGGATCAGCCTGATGCACCTGGGTACCAACACCGCCGGCGACTTTCCCATGCAGGTGCCGCAGGAGATCAAGAGCTACGATCAACTGACGGCCTACTACCAGCACTGGACGAGCAGTCATGCGGCGGGTACCCACCGCACCTACTCCAATCCAGGCATCGGCCTGCTTTCCCTTGCCACTGCCGCCAGTGTTGGCCTGCCCTACGTGGACGCCGTGGAGAAAACGCTATTCCCGGCGCTGGACCTGGCGCATACGTTTATCCGCGTGCCGCCGGGCCAGATGCGACACTACGCGCAGGGCTACAGCGGCAACGGGGCGCCTGTTCGCCTGAGTCGGGAGGTACTGGCGGATGAGGCCTACGGCGTGAAGAGCACGGCGCGCGACATGATCCATTTTCTGGACATCAACATGGGCCTTGGGCAACTGGCCCCCGCACTGGCGCGCGCCGTTACGCACACACATACAGCCTACTTCAAGGCAGGCGCGCTGACGCAGGCCCTGGTGTGGGAGCAGTACCCAGGCGGGGCGGACGTGGCGCAACTGCTGGCCGGTACGAGCCCGACAATGTCGCGTGAATCCCAGTTGGTCAGCAGAATCGACCCACCCGCGCCGCGGCAAGCTGACGTATGGCTGCACAAGACCGGGGCAACCGGCGGCTTCAGCGCCTATGCGCTGTTCAACCCGGCGCGCAAGGTCGCCATCGTCATGCTGGCCAATCGCTTCGTACCGGGTGAAGAGCGCGTCAGTACCGCTTGGCGAATAGTGCAGCAACTGGCGCCTGCAGCGCCCTGAGCACAAAAGGGGGGCGGCAGTGTGAAACGCGCCTGCACAGCAGTGGCGCTCCGGAGTTGCTCAAGCGTTCGACTTGACGGTCACCGTGCGGCGCAGGCGCGCCGCGAAGTCGTTGAGGAAATCGGCGCGCCAGCGGCTGATGGTCTGCGCACCCTGGTGTGGACCTTCGGCCACTTCCGGCGCGGGATCATCGGTCCACCAGTTGGGGTAGCGGCGCGATGGCTGGCGCGCCTTGCCCGGGGCCGCCATGGCCGAGGTGAAGCTGCCCGCCTGTCCATCCAGGCCCGGATGGTTGCTGGCGATGCGGTAGGTCCAGACCTTGGCTTCCTTGGGCGAGAACAGGAAGTGCCAGGCGCCGGCGCCGTCCTGGTAGCCGGCGAACTCCTGCCCATCGACCAGCAGGCGCGCACGCGCGTCGGCGGCAACTGGCCCGGGCGGGCGATAGACCAGGTCGAGTATGGCAAAGGTCTCGACCACGTCGGACCGGGTCGGCGGCGCCGTGAAGGTGATGCGCGGCCGGTCCCACGCGCGCACGAAGCGCCCGCCCCAGCCGCCGGCGTCCGGCTGCTCCGGATGCGCGCCCAGCACGTAGGCCAGCGACGGCGTGTCGCCCATCTTGATCTGCGGCGCGATGCCCGTGAAATAGTCGCCCAGCGCGCCATGGCCCTTGACGTGGCGCTGGACAAAGGCCGCATTGCCCAGGTCGCCGTCCTGCCGTCCCCCGGTGAACCAGCCGCGGTAGGTCGCGTTGTTCTCGATGATCCACAGGTCCGGATGTTCGCGCGCCAGGTAGTCGTAGGCCGTGCTCGACCATTTCTTGTTCGGTCCGCCGATCATGTAGACGCGCAGCTTCGGTTTGATGGCCGGGTCGTCGTGCAGCGCCTGGGCCAGGTCCTCAAAGCCGCCCCACAGCAGCACCCACAAGGGGCGCGCATCGGCGCGCCGCGCGCTGTCGATAATCGCCTGCGATCCCTCGGTTGGCGCGCCCCAGCCGCGCAGGTCGGCCAGGTCGGAGCCGCCCTGCCTGACGATGTTGCGCAGTTGGGCTGGCGCCGGATAATGCGGCGACCAGCTGCGCAGGTTTGGAAAATCCTTTTCGTAGACTGCGATGATCTCCAGCAAATGGCGCTTGCGATCGCGCGCTTCGCCCCAGGGCGAGGCAATCAGCGCTTCCAGGTCGATCATGTCGCTGTAGAGCAGCAGGTGGACCAGCGACTGGAAGTCGTCGAAGTCGGTACCGCCGATATCGGTGGAGACGATCACGCGCGGGCGCGCGGCGGCGGGAGGGGCGCCGCGTGCAAGCAGGGGAATGCCGAGGGCAAGGGCTGTCAGCAGTTCGCGTCGATTCATGAGTGGCCCTGGATAATGACCTTGAGGATTGGTCTGACCGAAATATATTGGTCAGGCCAATTATAGGGCAATTATCCTTTTCTGGACACTAACGCTGTCGCGTCGGCGCGGCACCAGCCGCCAGTCGAACTGGTACCTGCGCGCGCTGTACAAGCGGATCACGGCGCGGCTGCCCTCGCTGCTCGCTGCGCTGGACATGCCCGCCCCATGAAACCCTCAGGCCCGCGTCGCCAGCAAGCGGACGCTGCGCTGCCCATGCGCCCGCATCGCCAACGCAAGCACGACACCGCTCAACGCAAGCGCGGCCGCAACCCACTGCGGCGACGCGTATGAATAGCCCATGATTAAGGGAATGCCACCCAGGAAAGCCCCGAGTGCATTGCCAATGTTGAAGCCCGACTGGCCAAGCGAGGAACCAAGCATCTCGGCTTCGCGCGAGTTCTCGATCAGGAGGATTTGAATGGGAGGGCCCAGCGCCATTGCGTTGGCGCCGATGAGCAGCGACAGCACGAGCATGGCCGGCTGCGACCAGGCCAGTACGGCATTGAGGCACAGCAGGACCACCATTGCCATCAGCAGCATGATAATGGCCGATAGGGGAGCGATGCGGTCGGCAAGCTTGCCGCCGAGGTGCACGCCCACAGTCATGCCAACGCCGGCCGCGGTCATAATCAACGGAATCGTATTGGCCTCGAAGCGCGCAATATCGGTCAGGAGCGGCGCGATGTAGCTGAACCACGCGAAGAATCCGCCCGTGCCGATCGAAGTAATGCCTAGCGCCAGCCACAGCTTCGGCTGGCGGAAGATCCGCAATTCCCGGCGCAGCCCAGGACTCGGCGTTGCCTCAAAGTAGGGTACCAGCTTGTGCAGCATGATCGCCGTAACCAGGCCGATGCATGCCACAATCAGGAACACGTAGCGCCAGCTCATATTGTGGCCGAGCCAGGTGCCGGCCGGAACGCCCAGCACGTTGGCCAGTGTCAGGCCGGTAAACATGCTGGCCAGCGCCGCGGCTTCCCTGCCTCGGTCAGCCAGGCGGGTGGCGACAACGGCACCGACGCCGAAGAAGGCGCCATGCGGCAGGCCGGCGAGAAAGCGAAACAGCAGCATCGTCTCGAAATTGGGCGACAACGCCGACAAGGCGTTGAACGCTGCGAAGATCAACATCAACCAGATCAAGACGCTACGCGGCGGCCGCCGCGACATCATGCTGACCAGCGTGGGAGCGCCGACCACCACCCCGAGCGCATAAGCTGAAATCAGGTAGCCCGCCTGGGGAATCGAAACGGCGACGTCGGTGGCGATATCGGGAAGGATGCCCATCATGACAAATTCCGTCATGCCGATAGCAAATCCGCCAATGGCCAGTGGCAGCAGGCTTTTCTTGATCATGTGCTTGTCGTTACAGGTGGCGCCACGGTAATCCGGCGCGGTGTTGGGGGAGGTAACCGAGCATTATCGTGGCATGCGCTGTGCGCGTCCACGTTCTTCTCGTGATAGCCGATATGTCCTCGGCTTATAGCGGTAGTGGCAGTCCGTGATCATGCGCGCGACGGGCTTACGCAAAGGCATCCGTCCGCAAACCATCTGGCCAACTTCAAAGGCTCAACGCAGCGCGTACTTGATGGTGACCATCGAGACGGGTTGGGGTGCGGCGGGAAACGATGAAGGGGTAATTATGTAAATCGTTTATACTAATAAAAGTAGCGAGTGGGATTCGTTGCTGGTGGTTGTCGCCTACGGCACGGAACTTATGAACGGCCTTGCTCGGCGACTAAGTAAAAATGCGGCCGTTCAAATCAGGATTTACCCGCGAGGCCTAGGCTATTGAAAACGCAGGAGTGGGTGGAAAGAATGGGCCGGGGTGCGCGATCCATATGCGGGTCGAACCGGCCTGCAGCTTAGGCATCGGGTAAATCACCTGCCTGCCAGTTACCCCCGGTTTGTGTCAGAAGGTAGATGCCCAGAACCGTCCAGATGGGAAAACCAGGCAGCATCAGAATGCCAATCCCGCGGGACATGTTGCGACCCCATCGGGTCCCAGCCCTGGCACCCCTGGCCGCATACCAATGGAACAGGCCGACCGGACCAATAACTAACAGGCACACAAGGCCGAAGCCGGAGCGGTCAGATTCTCCTTGGAACAGATCGGCGAGGATCAACAATAGCCCCAGTCCAGCAAAGAAAAAATAGGCTGAAGAAATCAACCGGTGCATCCGTTCGAGTTTGGGATTCAGCATGTTCTTCCGTCCGAGACGACGGCGGCAGTGGCGATAATCGCGAATGAGGAATTACCGTAGGGGCGTGCGAAAGATCTGGCGTGCATTACAGACAGTCCTGCGAGCAAGGTTGATAAAAGGAAAAAATTTCCGGGGTGCAAATATTTTATCACTTTCTGTCCTGACAAAATCTTGCCAACCAGAATAATATCAATTGATGCAACGTAGCAAAAAGTCACCTCATTTGCGAGGTCTCAAGAACTGCCGGCTGCCTTGAGTTTTCGCCCAGACTATCAAACAGCGCCTCGGACGCACCGTCGGCGCCGCAGCGTGGACCGGTACAGACCAGCAAATGACGCCGGTGCTCGCCGATCTTTGGCTTGACGTCGCCGTGACAACGCTTTTCGGCTGCTTGCGGTGTCCCGGACATCGTTCAGTTCCGTTGTTGGTCGCAGAGACGCATCTGCAACCTGAGCGGGCGTCAGTCGGACGGCGGGGCGTCTTCCGGTACAAAATCCACCACCTGTCCGCAAACGCCGCGCAAGCAGAACTGGATGATCGCCATCGCGTGCGGCGTGAGCACAGGCAGGCCTGCTTCCGGCTGCGCCGTCAACGGCCGCACCAGGCCCTCGAACAGACAACCCACGATACAGTCGGCAGACGCATCGGCGTCCTGCGGGGGAAAGTCGCCGCTGCGGATGCCGTCCTGAATGATCGAATGGAAGACTTGCCCCAGCGCGCGGTGATAGACCAGGCGCGCCGCTTCCACCTCGGGTTCCACCGGCTCGGCCACCAGCGCGTGCGCCATGCGCATGCCACGCAGGGCGCGGCTGGCGAAGGTCCAGGCCGCGGCGCCCAGCCGGTCCACTGCGCTGCCATTGCGCTGCGCTACCTGGGCAACCACATCGACTTCGCGTTGCGCCACCATTCCCACGACCGCGACCATCAGGTCCGTCTTCGCGGGAAAGTAGCGATACAGGGTACCGATCGCAATACCGGCGTTTTCGGCGATGGCGGACATTTGCACATCGCGAAATCCCGACTGCGCGATCAGCTGCCGCGCCGCGTTCAGGATGAGCGGGACCTTGTCGGCACCGCGATGGCGCAGGCGCGGTTTGCCGTCGTCTGCGCCCGCAATTTCCATTGCGGCTGCGTCCAAGCCTGGTGTTTCCACTTCGTCCACGGTCTCTCCATCGTTAGCGTGCCGACGATTGTACAACGTCGTCAGCGACGGGAAGGGCGATGGAATGTGTTGACTTCGGCCGATCAAGCTCGTATTCTTAATAGAAGCTAGATTCTATTATCTAGTTAAGCCAGCTTCGCTAAAGAACGCCACCCGAGCGTCGGCGCACACATCCTCATTGGAGACAAGCAGCATGCAAACAATCAATCTGCAGGAGCGGATCGACGCTTCCACATTCAACGGCTCCCACGGCATCATTCTGTTCTGGTGCACCCTGATCCTGGTACTTGACGGATACGACCTCGCCGTCGTGGGCGCCGCTTTGCCGTCCATCATGAAGGAAATGGGCATCACGGCGACCACGGCCGGCTTCATGGCCAGTGCCGCACTGTTCGGCGTGATGATCGGTGCGATGTTCTTCGGCACCCTGGCCGACCGGGTTGGCCGTCCTCGAATGCTGGTGATCTGCATTGCGCTGTTCAGCATCTTTACCGCCGCCACGGGCCTGGCGCGCGACCCTGTTACCTTCTGCGTGATCCGTTTCATCGCCGGACTTGGCATCGGGGGTGTGCTGCCCATCTGCGCGGCGCAGATGGGCGAATTCGCGCCCACTGCCATCCGCGCTCGCCTGGTGGCCTTCGTGTTTGCCGGCTATCCCGTCGGCGGGGTGCTGGTCGCCTTGGTCGCTAAACAATTAATCGTCGAGCATGGCTGGCCATCGGTGTTCTATGTCGCCGGCGCGCCTCTGTTGCTGATTCCCTTCATCCTGAAAACCATGCCGGATTCAGTGCCCTTCCTGATTCGCAAGGGGCGCGACGCCCAGCTGCGCGCCATTGCCGCCAAGGTCATGCCAGGCGTCGCGATCTCGCCGCAAACCCAATTCGAGGTATCGCAGATCGACCGCCAGAGCAAGGCGCCGATTGCCGCGCTGTTCCAGAACCAACGCGGCTTCAGCACCGTAATGATCTGGCTGGCGTTCTTTTTCGGTCTGTTCATGGTGTATGCGCTCAGTTCGTGGCTGACGAAATTGCTGGCCATTGCCGGGTACAGCCTGGGCTCAGCGCTCAACTTCGTGCTGGTATTCAATGCCGGGGCAATTTTCGGCGCCCTTGGCGGTGCCTGGCTGGGCGACAAGTTCAACATCAAGCATGTGCTGGTGTTCCTGTACGCCGTCGGCGCGGTCTCGCTTGCCTGCATGGGTCTGGTGAAGTCGACCGAGGTGCTGTTTGCGATGGTGTTCCTGGTCGGTGCCTCCACCCTTGGTACCCAGCTGGTGGCCTATGCCTATGCGGCGGCCTTCTACCCGACAGCGATCCGCTCGACCGGGGTCGGCTTCGCCTCGGGAGTGGGCCGCGCCGGCGGCATCCTGGCCCCGATCATCATCGGCGCCATCGTGGCACTGAATCTGCCATTCGAACAAAACTTCATGGCCATTGGCCTGGCCGGCTTTCTCGGCATGGTTGCCGTGATTTTGATTAACCACCGCCTGTTCGCATCGACCGTCGATGTGCCGCTTGCTGAAGAACTCTCAGCGGCACCGGTCAGCGCGCGCCGGGCCTGAACCAAGGGAATTTTCAGCATGTCGCATTTCCGTTCCGCAGCACCGCCCTCGATGTCCGCCGACGCTGTTCGCAGCGCCGTGGACTGGGCAATTTGCTCACGCCGTTCGATCCGGGCCTTTCTGCCGACATCGGTTGCGCGCGCCGACATCGACGCCATTCTGGATGTGGCCCGCTTCTGCGCTTCCGGCGTCAACACCCAGCCCTGGCATGTGCATGTGGTGACTGGGCCGGTAAAACGCGCGCTCAGCGAGGCCATCTTGCAGACTTACGACGACCCGCGGGAAACGGCGGCGCACACCGAGCCCTATGATTACTATCCGCAGGAGTGGACCTCACCCTACATCGAACGGCGGCGCCAGGTTGGCTGGGAGCTGTACGGTCTGCTCGGCATTGAGAAGGGCGACCGCCAGGGCATGCACCAGCAGCATGGTCGCAATTACCGCTTCTTCGACGCGCCGGTCGGGTTGATGTTTACCATCGACCGGCAGATGGGACGGGGCAGTCTGCTTGATTACGGAATGTTCCTGCAGTCGATCATGATTGCGGCGCGCGCGCGTGGGCTCGACACTTGCCCGCAAGCGGCCTTCAATGCCTTCCATAAAATCATCGCACAGCAGTTGTGCATCCCGGATACCCAGATGCTGGTGTGCGGCATGAGCCTTGGCTACGCGGCGCCCGACAGCATCGAAAATTCCCTGGTCACAGAGCGCGAGCCCTCCGCCGCGTTCACCACCTATCACGATATTCTCACCGAGGAGTCTGCATCATGAGCGCCATTGCCTACGCACAGGGACTGGAAAAGAACGCGGCCAACCACGTGCCCTTGAGCCCGACCCGCTTTCTCGACCGTACCGCCGATGTCTACCCGGAGCGCACCGCGATCGTCCACGGCAGTTTTCGCCAGAGCTGGGCTGACACGCGCACCCGCTGCTACCGCCTGGCATCGGCCCTGGTGAACATGGGCGTGCAGCCGCTCGACACGGTGTCGATCCTGGCACCGAATACGCCAGCCATGCTGGAGGCGCATCTTGGCGTGCCGCTGTCGGGCGCCGTACTCAATGCCATCAATTGCAGGCTCGATGCGGAAGGCATCGGCTTCATCCTGCGCCACGGCGAGTGCAAGGTGCTGCTGGTGGACCGCGAATTTTCCGCCTTGGTCAGCAAGGCCGTGGCCGGAATGACGCAGCCGCCCCGCATCATCGATATCAACGACCTCGAAGCGCCACCTGGCGTAGCCATCGGCGAGACCGACTACGAGTCGTTCATCGCCAGCGGAGATCCTGACTTTGCGGGCATTCTTCCCACGGACGAATGGACGCCCATCGCGCTGAACTACACCTCCGGCACCACCGGGGATCCCAAGGGCGTGGTGCCCAGCCACCGCGCTACTTACTTGATGAGCTTGCTGCAAATGACCAGCTGGGCATTGCCTCGTGCGCCCATCTATCTGTGGACCTTGCCCATGTTTCACGCCAATGGCTGGTGTTTTACCTGGGCCATCACGGCGGCGGCCGGTACCCACGTGTGCTTGCGTAAAGTGAGTGCGGCCAATGTGTTTGCGGCAATCGCCGAGCATGGTGTCGATCATTTTTGTGCTGCGCCCATCGTGCTGGCGGGTATTGCCGCGACACCTGCGGCGGAGCGCCCGGTGCTGCCGAAACCGGTGCGCGTACTGACCGCGGGTTCGCCGCCGCCGGCCGCCGTGCTCGAGGCCGTCAGCGGCATGGGTTTCGATGTCGAGCACGTGTTCGGTATCACCGAAATCGCCGGCACCCCGGTGGGATGCGCGTGGCAGGACGACTGGTCTGAGCAGCCGCCCACGCAGCAGGCCCGTTTGAAGGCGCGCCAGGGAGTGCGGGCGGCTGCGCTGGAACACCTGCGCGTGGCGGCCTGCGATTCGGTCGAACTGGTTAAGCGCGACAGCGCGAGTCCGGGTGAAATCCTGGTGCGTGGCAATACCGTAATGATGGGCTACCTGAAAAATCCCGTGGCGACGCGGCAGGCTTTCGCCGATGGCTGGTTTCACACCGGCGACATCGCCGTAGTCCATCCGGATGGCTATCTGCAGATCACCGACCGTTCCAAGGACATCATCATTTCGGGCGGCGAGAATATTTCATCGGTCGAAGTGGAGGAAGTCTTGTACCGCTTCGCAGGTGTCCTGAACGCGGGCGTGGTGGCACAGCCTGACGAGAAGTGGGGCGAGGTGCCGTGCGCCTTTGTGGAAATCAAGGCCGATGCGCCGCAGCCCACGGAGGCGGAGGTCATCGCCTTTTGCCGGGAACACCTGGCGCACTTCAAGTGTCCGCGTCGAGTGATATTCTGCGAGATCCCGAAGACGGCGACCGGGAAAATACAGAAATTCAAGTTGCGCGAGCAGGCGGGCAGTCGCGAAGCGATCACGCGCATCGCCTGACGGGCACGTCGGCAGGAAAGGAAGCGATCGTCATGGAAGCAGATGACCTTGTGCGGATGGGGGCGCGCTTTTCCCGGCGCCACATGTTCGATGCCGGCCAGGTAAGCGCGTTTGCCAGCGCATCCGGCGACACCAATCCGCTGCACCACGACGCCGCGTTGGCTGCGGCGAGCCGCTACGGCGGCCTGATCGTCAGCGGCACCCACACCACGGCCTTGATGCTCGGCCTGGCGGCGGCGCATTTTTCGGCGCACTGCCCGGTGGTGGGCATCAGCTTCACGGTCGACTTCATGCGTCCGGTGGCGGCCGATGCGAGCGTCGAGCTGGTGTGAGAAATTGTCGGCATATCAAATGACGGCGGCAAGGCCAGTCAAGTTGCGCTGGCCGGCGGGGTCTATTCAGCGCAGGGCGAACTGTACGTGCGCGCGAACGGCCTGGTCAGCGTGTTGCTGGCCGGTTGTCAGCCCTGCCGATAGCGATTTGTGCCAGCGGCTCGGGACCCGGGCCGTCGTTAGCCACGTTCCCGGCGGCATAAAATGGCTGTGCTATGTTTGTTTCTGCACAGAACAATATTGCCGCATATCGTAGTCTGTTGACATTCAAACTGTTCCAAGAAGCGAGAATGTCTACCACCAGCACCGCGCGCACCACTGCCGCAACCGATGACGTGCCGCCACCGCCCCGAAAGCGCCGCGCCCCTTTTTTGTCGCTTGCCGCCTGGCGGCAATTTATTGAAGTCGCCAAACCTTATTGGCTGGGTAACGAAAAGAAGACCGCGTGGCTGCTTCTCAGCCTGCTGATCGTCCTGATGCTGTTTGAAACCAAGTTTGCCGTGATGCTGAACGATCAGGCGGGCGAGATGACCTCGGCGCTGGCCGCCAAGGACGGTGAGCGATTCTGGGCGTCGGTGCGGACCTGCCTGTATGTGCTGGCCTTCGCGGTGCCAATTTACGCCTACTATTACTACATGCGCGACCAGTTCGCCAATCAGTGGCGGCGCTGGCTTACCGGGCGCTTTCTAGACGGCTATCTGAAAGACCGGAAATACTATGCCCTGGCGGCCGATAGCGAGCTCGATAATCCGGATCAGCGCATCAGCGAAGACATCAATACCTTCACCGGACGATCGATCAACTTTCTGCTGATTTTCCTCGGTTCGGCCATGCAGCTGGTCGCGTTCAGCGCGGTGCTGTGGTCGATTTCCCACCTGCTGGTGGGCGTGCTGGTGGTGTACGCCACGCTTGGCACCGGCGTCGCACTGTACGCCTTTGGCAACCCCCTGATCCACCTGAACTTCTGGCAGTTGCGGCGCGAGGCGGACTTTCGCTACGGTCTGATGCGTGTGCGCGAAAATGCGGAATCGATCGCTTTCTACCGGGGCGAAGCGCAGGAGCGCGCGCACATCGACAACAAGCTGCATCGGGCGATTCAAAATTATGACAAGCTGATCAAGAAACAGCGCACGCTCAATCTGTATCAGCGCACCTTCAGTCAGCTGACCCTGGTACTGCCGGCGGCGATCCTGGCCGAGCAAGTGCTGTCCGGCGCGCTGGAAGTGGGCAAGGCCACGCAGGCGGTCGGTGCCTTTACCGCCGTGCTGGGCGCGGTGGGGGTGATTGTCGATAACTTCGAAGGCCTGAGCCGCTTTGTGGCTGGCGTTGGCCGCCTGCAGGTTTTGTCCAACCATGTGCTGCCGAAAGAAGAGGGCGCGCCAGCCGCGGAGCCTGAGACCACGCAAATCGCGCTGCGTCCGGGTGAGCGGCTCACCCTGGAAGCGCTCACCTTGCATCCGCCGCAATCGGAACGGGTGCTCATCAAGGAGCTGAGCCTGGCCTTGGCGCCTGGCGATGCGCTGCTGATCACCGGTGACAGTGGTTGTGGCAAAAGCTCGCTGTTGCGTGCGATTGCCGGACTGTGGCAAACCGGCAGCGGGCTGATCCATCATCCGCCGCTGGATCACTTCTTCTTTCTTCCGCAACAGCCTTATTTGCAGACGGGTTCGCTGCGCAGCCAGCTGATTTACCCGAGCGCGGAATCCGACCTGAGCGACGAAGAGCTTCTGGCCATTCTGGACCAGGTCTATCTTCCGGAGCTGGCGGAACGCGTGGGCGGCTTGTCTGCCGTGCATGACTGGGAGAAGTTGCTGTCGGTCGGCGAGCAGCAGAGGATGTCGTTCGCCCGCATTCTTGTGCACAAGGCCCGCATTGTGATCCTCGACGAGGCGACCAGCGCACTCGACAGCGCCAATGAGTCGGCCTTGTATGCGCGCCTACGCGAAAGCGGCGCGACCTTGATCAGCGTGGCGCACCGGCCTGCGGTGCTGCGCCACCATACCCATGTGCTGCATTTGCATGGCGGCGGTGCCTGGAAGCTGCATGATGCCGTTGACTACCGGTTCGATGAGCCCGGGGACAACAGCGGCCTTGACCTTGGCAAAATGACGGTGGTCGGCGCCGATGTGACTACTTTGGCGCCGGCGTAAACAGAAAAAAGCCCGCAACAGCGGGCTTGATGTGGACCGGCCGAACTTACAGCTTGAAGCGCAAGCCGACACCGAACGCGGTCGGCGAGTAGCGAATGTCACGCGGGCGCATCGGATCGCCCAGGTAGCTTTCGTACTTGGCCTTGGTCAGGTTCAGCGCATCGAACTGGATGTTGACATGCTTGTTGATGTCGTAGTTCAGGCTGAAGTCGACGTAGGTCGTGGCCTTGACGATCTGGTCCAGCCCGAAGCGCGAGGTATTCACCGCTTCGGCATATTCGCCGCGGTGGGTCGCCGCCAGGCGCCCGGTCAGTCCATGCTTTTCGTACAGCAGCGCGACGGCGCTATGCATTTACCCTAAATTGGGCGATAAGTGAACGTTTTTCTTTTGGCAGCACGCACCTGTCTACACAGTGAAGCTTGCGCGTACAATCGCAAAGGCCGCGCTATTCCCCCGTCGTTCGGTAGACCTTTCTAAAAGGATATGCAAGCCTGCCATGACGAAACGCCGCGTTGTAACTCATGAAGAATGTCTCAGGTCCTTCGCGCACGCCTTGACGCAGGAAGTTAAAGGGAACTTGGCCTCTTGGAAGACCTTGAACCCTGAACAGGCCATTGGCCGGCGACTGGCGTTTTCAAACATTGTTTTTCTACTGAAACAAGAGTCCGAGAAACATGGAATTCCACTCGCAAACTTGGGCTTGATCGACTACGAGGTGCCGAAGTTTGAAGAATAGGTCAGCCTTCGCACCATTTGGACTGTCAACTGTGGAGTACCAGCTGCCTGTCGACCCAGGTGGACGGGAGCAGCGCATTGGCGCCCGACGCGCAAGGCCAAATATGCGAGCGGCTGTACACCTCAGTTAGACGCGACCGATTTCGGCGTCTTCCAGGTCGGAGAAGGCAATTAGGCGATGAAAAATGCACGTTAAAGTTGCTGAGTTATTTCACAATCAGGTCGCACGCGCTGAGCAAGGGATTGTTTTTGCTAGAACATCCGGAAATTATCACTTATTTGCACTAAATCTACGGCAATTGTTTAAAATTAAAATCATGCTGGGGCTTGTCGATTGGCGACTAGGCAAAGACCCTCGCTCTATTTTTTTTAGTGCGACTTCGCATGTGTTGGAGGGTTTTCCTGAGTTATCTAAGATAGGTTCCAATGAAGATCCTCATGCCGATTTACCCTTGGAACGTGCAACGATCATTGCGTATCTGATCGACGAACAGATACGCATCGATATTCCGACGGGGTTAGATCTAGCGGATAGAGAACTGGATCGGTTACTGTCGCTCGAACTGATTTCTTCGTCTTTTTCGTCGTTAAGATATGATGAAATTACTACGCAGATAGACAGGATGCAAAATGTAACTAGAAAAAAATTAGCTGCCTGTAGTTATCGCACATATTTTGAGATTATTCGCTTATGGTATGAAGGTAATTCAATAGCTGCCCTGGTTAATCGGGCCGAAGATCTGTATGAGAAGCGCAGCGATGACAGTTTTCATCAAGGAGGGGATCAGACAGAAGGTGGCGGCCGCGACAATGGTCTAGTTGTGGACTATCGTCTAGCGGCGGTTTTGAAGAAGGTAGGTTATTCCGGCGATAGTATTCATTGTTGGATATGGTGATGCACGACGGTGCGGTCAGCGATATCGTAATCAAGAAATCGAGCGGCTTCCCCGCGCTCGACGCGGCGTCAACGGAAGGCCTGCGTCGCTGCTGGTTTGGGCCGCAAGGCCAGCGGGAACTAGTAGCGCGAACCCTACGCCGAGTATGTACTGGCCTCGCTGCACTTCTCAGGAAAACAGACCGAACAGAATGACGCGCTGGCCTGGTCCTACCTGCGCCGCGCAGCCCATGGCGGTAACGCTCGCGCCATGGGCGTTCTCGGGTACATGCTCTACAACGGCATACGGATCGAAGCAGACATGCGCGAAGGCCTATTCTGGCTTGGCAAGGTCGCGGCAGGCGGCAACGCGGCTGGGCAACTCAGCATGGCGAAAGCCTACGAGGAGGGCAAAGGGGTAGCGCAAGACAACGCCACGGCGCTGGTCTGGCTGAACAAAGCCGCTGCACGCGGCTCGGCCGCTGCCGCCAGGCATCTGGGCGACGCCTATCACGCAGGGAAACTGGGCCTGACACCGGATCTCGCGCTGGCGGAAGAATGGCGCGGCAAGGCGGGCAAGATGGGCACTAGCGGTGCTCCTGATGAGTGGTATATGAAAGAATTCTTCAGTCGGTAACCCGGCGTAAAAAACCCCCCAAACCACGATGCCTGGGGCGAACCGGCCAGGCTGACTGGACGCTACATGCAGATCTGCCAGGCGGCAAATATAATGTAGAGAGGCCGATACATGGTAGTGAACTTGAAGCGCCTGTTCTGGGTCGCCGTGATCGGCGGCCTGCTGTGCCTCGCCGTGATGCCCCGGGCTGGCGGGCGCATGGGCTGTGTGCTATCCCCCTACGAACGCTTTGATTTCTTTGAAAGCGGCGTGCTCAAGAAGCTGATTCGGGACGGCTCGCCGACATTGTCAATCATGACGCAAGCCTTGATTCCCGGTTCGGTCAAGGCCTACAGCGCCTTTTACAACGTGACCGATCTGCTCGATTGCGCACGCGATGAAAAATATGCGGACAGGATTTCATTTGTCGAGCTGCGCTCGGCCGCGCTGACGAAGGCAATCGAGCGCTGGCGCGCACGCCATGATGCAGTGTCTGGCTTTCGTAGCGGGAACATGTGGAAAGACCGGGTGATCGTCACCTTTGATACCGACCGGCCCAGGTTCCGGGTGTGGGACCCGGCCTATCTGCAGGCTGCTGCGCCAGACTGGGTGCCGCTCGCGCAGCTGAACGAGGCGACGCTGATCGCCTTTTGGGGTGATGGGCACTTATTCCAGGGAACCGAGCCGGACCAGTATTACTGGATCGGCTACCGCTAAACGCGGCCACCTCGTCACGCCAGCGGAAGCACTGGCTCAACAAACGCGTTTCTTGCGTCGCGGCGGCATATCGCGATCAACTGGGTTCGCGGACGACGCAATCGACCTGGGTGAGAGTAAGGAATGTTGACTGAGTCAACGTAATTCCCGATAATCAGATGATTCTACTTACCGAGAGTCCGCATGTCCTCGTCCATCCAAAGCCAACGCATCGCGCAGGTGCGCGCATTTAACCGTTTGTTCACCAGGCACATCGGGGTGCTGAACGAGCGCTTGCTGCGCAGCGAGTTCACTTTGACCGAAATGCGGGTTCTGTACGAACTGGCCCAGGGCGATCAGCAGCAGGCGATCCTGTGCAGGGATCTTGGTCTGGATCGTGGCTACCTGAGCCGCATCGTCAGCAAATTCGAAGCCGTCGGACTGGTGGCCAAGGTAGCGTCGGCCACCGATGGCCGCGTCAAGCTGCTGCACCTGACGGCCCACGGTCATGCTGTCTACGCACCGCTGGAGCAGCGTTCACGCGATGACATTGGCGCGCTGCTGGCACGCTTTCAGGAATCAGATCAGCGGCGGCTACTCGATGCGATGCGGGTCATCCACGAGGTGCTGGGGCAGGAAGGTGCGCTGGCAGCGGCACCGGCGCTGACACTGCGCGCGCACCAACCCGGCGACATGGACTGGATCACGCGCCGCCACGGGGCGATCTATTCGCAGCGCCAGGGCTGGGACGACAGCTTTGAAACGCTCGTGGGCGACATCTGCGCGCAGTTCGAGCGCGATTTCGATCCAACGCTCGAGCATTGCTGGATCGCGGAACTGGCCGGCGAGCGCGTGGGCTCGGTCGCCGTGGCGCGCAGCGGTGAGCCCGGCGTCGCCAAGCTGCGCCTCCTGCTGGTGGAGGAAGCGGCGCGCGGCCACGGCATCGGCGCACGCCTGGTGGAGCAATGCCACAGCTTTGCGCGCAGCGCAGGCTATCGCAAGATGCGCCTGTGGACCACCGATCAGCAGCAGGAGGCACGCCAGCTCTATCTGGGCAAGGGCTACGTACTAGTCGCCCAGGAACCGGTACACGCGTTCGGCAAAGCGATGGTCAACGAGATCTGGGAGATGCAGCTGCAGGACGACGCATCGCTCTCATGCGCTGGAGGTTGACGCGGCGCGCAGCGCAAGGCATGATCCAACATTAATTTTTTGTTAACAAAGGATCTTCCATGCTGATCAAGCGCCTGCTGGCCGGATGCGTCATTGCCGCACTCTCGAATTGCGCACTGGCCGACGGCCCCATGGCTGCGCAAGCCCTGTTTTCGAATCTGGCGCGCGCCGGGAAAAATCTCAAAGTGAGCGAGCAGGACGCGCGCGTCACCCGGACGCTGGTGCGTGGCATGTACACGGTGGTCGATGCCAAAGGCGTTTTTGTCACCTTCGTCAACGAGGATGGCACGCTGTACGGTGACAAGAACGGTTTGTATATTTTTCCGGCACAAGGAGCGGCGCCGCGCAAGATGTCGGCGAAGGAACTCGCCGCGTTTCGCCTGGAAGTTGTCAACGCCATCGATCGCGATGCATTGATCATGAACGTGTACGGCAATGGCGGAGAGCGCGGCAGGACCGTCATTTTCTCGTCCATAGACTGCCCAGCCTGCCATGACCTTGAGAAGGACCTCGGCAAACCGGGACGCAATGCGATCTTCTACGTCGCCCCATCCACCATGCTGACCAACGATGGCGAAGGCGCGGAGGAATGGGCCATCGTAGCGAAACTGTGGTGTGCCAAAGATAATGCACGCGCCTGGCGCAACTACATGACGACCCGCGCGCTTCCGGCCGCCCGCCCATGTGCATTTGCCGATCCCATGGTGGCGCGCCGTGCCTGGATCAACCTGTATTCGATTTTGAAGAACACCGGGCTGACGGTCTCGGCCGAGCCCGGCTTCGTATTCGAGGACGGCAGCTTCAAGGTCGGCGCCGATGCCGCGGACAGGCCGACGCCTTCCACCACGGTTAAGGCGCAGTGGCTGCCACAGATGTTTCCTCCCAATCCACCCTCGGGCTTGCCGCTTGATTCCTTTCTTCCTCAGCCGGTCAAAACTGCTCGCCGTCCAGAACGGAGTGATTAACACGGCGCGAGCGATGAACCGGGTTCAGGCCCCCGGACGGTCCGGCCTGTCCCGCAACGCCGCATTGTCCCGCTCAAGCTGCGCAATCCGCTCGCGCAGCGGCCGCATGGCCTGGTCGATTTCCTGCTCGGTGTAGCGTGGCGTAATGTGCTGCGGACAGTTCCAATCGAACGCCTGCAGTCGCAAGCGCAGTAGCCGCTCCGGTTTTGCGCCGTATCCGCTTTGGATCACGCGTTCGGCCAGGACCGGATCCGCGTCCAGGGCCAGTTTGTCGACGTGGACGTATAGCTTCAGGCGCGCGCGCCGGGGATAATCCACCAGGATCAGGCAGGCACGGTCATTCGCAAGAAAGTTGCCTGTGCTGATGTACTGGCGGTTGCCGCGGTAATCGGCGAAAGCGAGGGTGCTGTCGTCGAGCACCTTCAAAAAGCCGGGTGGACCGCCGCGATGCTGCACGTAGGGCCAACCGGTTTCCGACACCGACGCGATATAAAACGTATCGCGCTGGGCGATAAAGTCCGATTCCTGGGCGGTGAAGCGGTGGAACGCGCGATGTCCCTTGAATCCGGACCAGAGCCGGTCTGCCCCCATCTCGGCTTGCGCCGCGCGCACGCTGGGCGTGAGTGCGATGTCCATGAATCCATAGGTCATGGGAGGCTCCTCAGCGTTATGCCTGCGCATCGCGCGCTGCCTGCTGCGCGCTGACATAGCTTTCGATCACGGCGGCGTAGTTGGGGGCGGCCAGGCCATATAGCCGCGCGAGGTCGGCCGCTTCCGGACGCGCCCAGGTGCGGTGCAGCTCCGACAGCAGGGCATTGGCCGTCGTCGGCTTGACGCCGCCCTGCACGAAACGCGCAAGCGAGACGCGCGAGACCATGTCGCTTGGATCGCCGGAGGCGTCGATGACGGCATACACGGCGTAGCCCGCGGCGACAGCGTCGAGGGCAGGGAACATGACGCAGACGCTGGTCCAGACACCGGCCATGACGAGCGTCTTGCGGCCGCTGGCGCGCACTTCGGCGACGAAGGCATCGTTGTCCCAGGCGTTGACTTCGCCCTTGCGCGGCACATACACGGCATGGGGTGCGCATGCGTGAATCTCGGGCATCAGGGGACCATTGCTGCCAGCCGGCTCCGAGGCCGTGGTGATCACGGGTATCTTCAGCAAGGTGCAGAGTCGGGCAATCATTTCCACATTGCGGCGCAGATCGGCGACCGCGATATCCTTGACCGTCTGGAACAGTCCGGATTGATGATCGAGCAGCAGCACGATCGTGTCGGCTGGGTCAAGCAGCATGGCGCCGCCGCCGGAGGCGAGAATACTGGTGTTGGTCCTTGAAGTCGTTTGCATGGTGATTTCCTTTGTCTGAACAGGGTCAGTCGGTGTGGGTGTGTTTCGCCAGGAATTGCCGGATCAGGACGACCATCTCGTCGGCCTTGTCTTCCAGCGCAAAGTGACCGCTATCGAGGTAGTGCAGTTCTGCATCCGGCAGATCGTGCAGGAAGGCCTGTGCGCCTTCCCTCAGAAAAATGGGGTCGTGCTCACCCCATAGGATGAGGGTGGGCGGCCGGGATGCGCGGAAGTAGTCGTGGAAAGCGGGATACAGGGCGACGTTGCTGCGATAGTCGACAATGATGTCGAGCTGAATATCTTCGCTACCGGGACGGTCGAGAAAGTACTGGTCGTGAATCCATGCGGCCGGGTCGATGCGCTCGACGTCGCTCACGCCCGTCACGTACTGGAAGCGGGTCGCCTCAAGCTGCAGGAAAGGACGCATGTCAGCGCGCCTGGCCGGGCTGTCGTCGGCCCACAGCGCGCGCGTGGTGTCCCAGAAGCCGCCCAGGCCGGCCTCGTAGGCGTTGCCGTTCTGGACCATCAGGGCCGAGACACGTTCGGGATGCTTGAGCGCCAGGCGAAGGCCGACCGGTGCGCCATAATCCATCAGGTACAGGGCGTAGCAGTTGGCCCCCAGCTGGGTGAGCAGTTGATCGACAATCCCGGCGAAGCTGGCGAAGGCGTAGGCGAAGGATTCGCGCGGCGGCATGGCAGACAGGCCGAAGCCAGGCAGGTCCGGCGCGATCACGCGATAGCGGTCGGCAAGCGCCGGGATCAGGTGACGGTACATATGCGAGGAACTCGGAAAACCGTGCAGGAGCACCACCACCGGCGCATCGGCCGCGCCGGCCTCCCGGTAGAAGATTTCCAGGCCCGCGACCTTGGTGCGGCGATGGCGGGTGGCAGGCGAGGGCATGGACGGCGCGCCCATGTCAGAGCGCCTCCGCCGCGGCCGCGATGAAGGCAGCCACCGGACCCGGCTGCGAGAGCATGGCGGCGTGGCTGCTGGCGATCTCTTCCACCCGTGACCCGGCCCGACTGGCCATGCGCCGCTGCGCGCTGGGTGGCAGCATCAGGTCGCGCGTGGCAACCAGGTAGTGGGAGCGTTTGTGGCGCCATGCGGCGCGGCTGATCGTCGCGCTCAGTGCGGCCACACCCCAGGGAACCTGCGCCGCTGCCATGAAACGGGTCAGTTCCACCCCCACGTCGGCCGCAAAGGCTTGGGGAAAGCGCACCGGATCAACGATCAGGAAACCGTCGAGCGGCGCCAGGACTGGCGCCGTTGCCTCGCCGGGGTCGGCCGGATGCTCGACCAGCGCGGCCACGGATTCACCCACGTCGGGCACGAAGGCGGCAATGTAAACCACCGCCGCGACCTTAGGATGGTTGCCTGCTTCGGTGACGACCGCACCACCGTAGCTGTGGCCGACCAGTAGCACCGGATAGCGTGCCAGTCCGATCACGCGTTCGGTTGCCGCAACGTCGCCTTCGAGGGTGATCGCCGGATTCTGCACGACCAGCACGTCATGGCCCTGGGCTGTCAGGATCGCGTGCACCGCCTGCCAGCCCGATGCATCGACAAAGGCGCCGTGCACCAGCACGATGGATACCTTGCCTTCATCTTGAGAATTCATGTTGTTCATCACGTTCCTTTGCATGGACGCTATTTGCACAGCTTTTTATCGAGGAAATTGCGGATCAGCGGCACCATCACGTCCAGCTTGTCTTCAAGCGCAAAGTGGCCGGAATCGAGGATATGCATCTCTGCCTTGGGCAGGTCGCGCAGGTAGGGATGGGCGCCCGGCTCGGGAAAGATCTTGTCGTTCTTGCCCCAAACGATGAGTGTGGGCGGCTGGTGCTGGCGAAAAAATGCCTGGAAGGCGGGATACAGCGGCACGTTCGAGCCATAGTCGCCCAGCAGGTCGAGCTGGATGTCGCGATTGCCCGGCCGGTCCAGCAGCGCCTGGTCGATCATCCAGTTGTCGGGACTGATGCGGGCCACGTCGCCCATGCCGTCGGTGTACTGGAACTTGGTCGTCTCCAGGGTGACCAGGTGGGCCAGGGCATCGCGCCGTGCCTGCGACCGGTCGGCCCAGTACGCCTTGATCGGATCCCAGAAGGCGCCCAGTCCTTCGGTATAGGCATTGCCATTCTGTACGATCAGGGTTTGCACGCGGGTCGGATGCTTGAGCGCCAGCCGGTAGCCGATCGGAGCGCCATAATCCATGACATACATGCTGTACTTTTTCGCTCCGAGCGCGACGGTGAATTTTTCCGTGATATCGGCCAGATTGGCAAAGGTGTACTTGAAGGCGGCGCGGTCCGGCGCGTCGCTTTGTCCGTATCCGGGATAATCGGGCGCGATCACATGGTAGCGGTCGGCAAGCAGGGGAATCAGGTTGCGGAACATGTGCGACGAAGTCGGAAAGCCATGCAGCAGCAGCAATACCGGCGCGCCAACCGGTCCGGCTTCGCGATAAAAGACCTTGACCCCGTCGATGTTGACCGTCTTGTAGTGGATGACCGGCACCCGTCGGGCCGGGCCTTGCTCGATTTTTGGGCAAGCCACCTGGGCGAAGGCAGGACTGGCAAGCATGAGGAAAGCAAGTGCGAGTGGGCGTAGCTGTGTCATCGAAATAGCTCCGGAAAGTGAGTGGGACCAGGGACAGCCAGTGGACTGCTCCTGGTGATTTCACTGTAGGACAGGCGGCCCCGCGCACCGAGTTAAGCCTGGTTAATTGAAGTTAAGCGGCGGTGTCAGCCCGTTCCGGGATGGTTTTCAGGCATTGGCCGGCGCTATACTGGCGGTCCAATATCTGCATCGACAAAAAATGAACGTTCCCGACGAGCGGATGACAGCCGAGTCGGACGCGCGGTCCTTTGCCTTCGGCCCCTTCGTCCTCATTCCCGAACGCCAATCGCTGTTGCAAGGCGGCGCGCCGGTGCGCATCGGCGGGCGAGCGCTGGACATACTGGCTGCCCTGGTCGAGCGTCCATTCGAACTGGTGAGCAAACGCGAATTGATGGCGCGCGTGTGGCCAAGCACGATCGTCGATGAGAGCAATCTCAAGGTCAATGTCGCCGCCCTGCGCCGCGCACTGGGTGACGGCGGACCGGATGACGTCCGGTATATCGCGACGGTGACCGGACGCGGCTACAAACTGATCGTGCCGGTCACGCTGGGCGGTCCCGCCGAAAGCGCGCCGCTCGCCGTCGCTGCCACGCGCACGCATAATCTGCCCACCGGGACGACGCGCGTGCTTGGACGGGCCGATGCCATCGATGCCATTCGCCGCGATTTCGACGTGGCGCGCCTGGTGTCCATCGTCGGCCCCGGCGGGATCGGCAAGACAACCGTCGCGCTCGCGGTGGCCGAACACGCCATTGGCGCTTTTCGCGATGGCGTCTGGCTGATCGACCTGACCTTGACCAAGGATCCCGCGCTGACCGCAAGCGCCATCGCCGCCGCGCTCGGCGTGGCGGGCAATACCGCAACCATGCTCAGTACCCTGTGCGCATCTCTGCGCGAGCGTGAGATGCTGCTGGTGCTTGACAGCTGCGAACATCTGGTCGAGGCCGCAGCCGCATGCACCGGCCAGTTATTGGCGCAGGCGCCGGGCGTGAAAGTGCTGGTCACCAGCCGCGAGCCACTTCAGCTCAGCGGCGAGCGCGTGCGCCGGCTACCCGGGCTGGGTACGCCGCCTTCGTCGGACAACCTGGCCGCGGAGGAAGCGCTGATGTTCCCCGCCATTCAACTGTTCGTCGATCGCGCCACCGACAGGCTCGATTCGTTCAAACTGCGCGATGCCGACGCACCCGCCGTTGCCGACATCTGCCGCCGCCTCGACGGTCTCGCGCTGGCCATTGAGCTCGCTGCCACACGCATCGATGCCTTCGGCGTCAGCGGTCTTCTCAGGCAACTCGACAACCGCTTCCGTCTCCTGGTCGGACGTCGCTCCGGGCCGGAGCGCCACCGCACTCTCACTGCCACGCTTGGCTGGAGCTACAGCTTGCTGACGGCTGAAGAGGCCAGCCTGTTGTGCGCCGTTTCGGTGTTCGCCGGCATGTTCGATGTTGCTGGTGCCTCGGCCCTGTCCGGCATGGATCCAGCCCAGGCGGCCGATACGCTGGCCCAGCTGTCCGCCAAATCCTTGCTGGTGACCCATCTCGACGCCGACGCCATCGCGTACCGCCTGCTGGAAACCACGCAGACCTACTGCCTTGAGCAGTTGCGCGCCGGCGGCGACGAGCACAGGGTGCGTCAGCGGCATGCGGAGCACATCTACACGACCCTGGATCGCGCCGCGAGCGAGTGGGCCCAACGCCCCGCCGGCGAATGGGAAACTACCTACATCCACGTACTGGGAGACCTGCGCGCGGCGCTGGGCTGGACCGGGCACGATCCGCAAAACGGGCCGCTCGGCATCCGCCTGACGGTCGCCGGCCTGCTCATGTGGAATCATTTTTCGCTGACCGAAGAATGCCACTTGCATGTGTCGCACGCGGTCGGCCAGCTGGAGGCGGCCAAACTGCTGGGAACGGCGTTCGAAATGAAGCTGGCCCTGTGGCTAGGCTGCTCCACGATGTTCACGCGCGGACTCAAGCAGCAGGCATTGGAAGCGATGCGGCGCGCATTGGCGATCGCCGTGCAGATTGGCGACGCCGACTACCGCTTGCGCTGCATCATGATGATCGGCATCTATGAACTGTTCACCGGCGCGCACGCGGCCGGCAAGCGCAGCATGGACAACTTCGCCGCGGTCGCCATGGCGGAAGACCCTTCCGCGCTGCCGGAAGGCGATGTCCACATGGGTATCGCCGAGCTGTTCCTTGGCCAGCTGGCCGCATCCAGGCGGCGCCTCGAAAGTCTCGAGCAGCGCGATCTGCGCTACTTTGGCTCCTATTCGGTACGCTACCTGTCCGACCCCCTGGTCTTGGTACGCAGCGTGCTGACCCAGGTCCAGTGGCTGACCGGCTCGGCCGACTCCGCCATGCGCACTGCGGCGATCGCCGTCGACATGGCGCGCCAGATCAAGCATCACCTCTCGTTGAACAATATTTTGTCGTATGCCTGCCCGGTGTTCTACTGGAGCGGCCAGTATGACGAGTGTGAGCGTTATGTGGCCATGCTCGAAGAAAGTGTTTCCCGGCACGGGCTGGCGGCGCGCCGGCCCCTCGTTACTTTTTACGGCGCGGCACTGGCATACACGCGAGGCGGCGCGTCGCCGGCCAGTATCGCAGGGCTGCAACAGGCCATCGTTGAGTTTCGCAATATTAACCACCTTGCGCGCATGCCCTACTACCTGAGCGTGCTGGCCGATGCGCTCGCGCACGGCGGACGTATCGACGAAGCGCAAGCGACGATCGTGGCCGCACTCGAATTGGCGCAAGTGCAGCAAGAGCGCTGGTGCCTGCCGGAGGTGCTGCGCATCCAGGCCGGCCTGGCGGGCCTGCAGGGCCAGGCGAGCGAGATGGAAGCGTTGCTCCTGAACGCGATGGCAACTGCGTCCGACACCGGGGCAATGTGGTGGCGCTTGCGCGCGGCATGTGACCTGGCCCGTCTGTGGCAGGGTGGGGCCAGGGCCGGCGAGGCGCATGCGATGCTGTCGTCTGTGCTCGAGGCCTTTACAGAAGGCTTTGCCACCCGCGACTATATGGTGGCTGCTGAACTTATCGCTGGGCTAGCGCCGCTGCGATCGACGGTGCGTACTGCCCGTCAATCTGGATGAACAGCATCCGGCACGCCTTGCCGGAGCGATTCGCCCATGCATGATTGGTGCCGCGCTGGACGACCACGCTGCCGGGCTTGAGCGCCACTTCGGAGTCGTCGAGTATCAAGGTCAGTTCGCCGTCGATGACGACGCCATAGTCGAGCGCTTCGGTGCGGTGCATCATGGGATGGGGCGAGTCTGCCTTCGTGGTGAGCCCTTCGGCGTTGTTTACTTCCTCAAACAATGCCTTCATGCTGCGCTCGGCATCGGACAGGTATTGCGTATCCGGCGGCAAGTCGACGAAACGGATGCGCGTGCCATTTTTTGGCGGGCCGTGCATGGTCGGGCCGGTGCTCGGGTCGTCGCCGTTATCGACCGGCACCGGCATGCCCTGCGTTTCCCAGACTTCGTGAAAGATCATGCCGGGGATCGCTTGCAGCTCGACCACCGCCGGCAAGGGGCCATTGCTGGCGACGATGGCTTTGCCGTCACTGTCGTGGCCGGTGACAACGCGGTGGATTGCGGGAAGGGACATACCAGGCTTCCTTGTATTTTGAACCGCCCTGTGCAGCGTGTTCGGGTTGAAACAGATGAGTATATCCAGCAATCGACGCAGGTGCAGCGCTGCAACATTGCGCGGGGCTTGGGGCGAGGGCGGTGCCTCCGGTATGATGCTCCCATCGCGTTTCAGCGCGTTCGACCAATGCGATGAAACGCCCAGTCCATCTGACTTCTCACCAGGGAGCATGCATGACCGCCTATCAGAAATTTGTGTCCGCCCGCGATTTTCTTCAGCAGCACCGCAGCGATTACGACTCCGCTTACCGTCAATACGAAGCGCCGGTATTTGACGAGTTCAACTGGGCGCTGGATTACTTCGATGCCGCCGCGCGCGGCAACGATACGCCCGCGCTGCGGGTGGTGGAAGAAGACGGCAGCGAGCAGGTGCTGAGCTACGCGGAGATGGCCCGCCGATCGAACCAGGCCGCCAACTACCTGCGCCGGCTTGGGGTGCGGCGCGGCGACGCGATGCTCCTGATGCTGCCTAACCGCGTGGAATTGTGGGCGCTGATGCTGGCGGCAATCAAGCTGGGCGCCGTGATGGTGCCCACCACCTTGCTGGTCAGCGGGTCCGAACTGGCCGATCGCATGGAGCGTGGCAAAATCCGTCATGTGCTGGTGCAGGCCAGCGAAGCGGCCAAGTTCGAGCCGATCGCCGGCGACTATACCCGCATCGCGGTTGGCGGGGATGTGCCCGGCTGGCACGCCTTCGCCGCAGCCGAGGGCGAAGCCGATCAATTCACCGCCGATGGCGTCACCCGCGCGAGCGATCCGCTGTTCCTCTACTTCACCTCGGGCACGACCTCGCGGCCCAAGCTGGTGCTGCACAGCCACCAGAGCTATCCGGTCGGCCACCTGTCGACCATGTATTGGATCGGCCTGAAGCCGGGCGATGTGCATTGGAACATCAGCTCGCCGGGGTGGGCAAAGCATGCCTGGAGCTGCTTTTTCGCGCCGTGGAACGCCGGGGCTACCGTCTTCGTGTACAACTATGCCCGCTTCAACGCCCACAACGCGCTGACCCAGATCAGCCGCTGCGGTGTCACCACCTTGTGCGCGCCGCCGACGGTCTGGCGTTTGATGATCCAGGAAGACCTGGCGCAATACAAAGTGCCGCTGCGCGAACTGGTCGGCGCCGGTGAACCGCTCAATCCCGAAGTGATCGAGCAGGTACAGCGCGCATGGAATATCACCATACGCGACGGTTTCGGCCAGACCGAAACGACCGCGCAGATCGGCAATCCTCCGGGCCAGCTGATCAAGCCGGGATCGATGGGACGGCCTTTGCCGGGGTATCGGATCGCCTTGCTGGACCCGGACGGACATCCGGCGCGCGAGGGAGAAATCTGCATTCCCCTCGAGAATGCGCCGCTGGGACTGACGCAGGGCTACCATGGCGACGCTGAGAAAACCGCGGAAGTCATGCGCGATGGCCACTATCACACGGGCGACACTGCCGCGCGCGACGACGATGGCTACTACTTCTACGTCGGCCGCAACGATGATGTCTTCAAGGCGTCCGACTACCGCATCAGCCCGTTTGAACTCGAAAGTGTGCTGATCGAACATGACGCCGTGCTGGAAGCGGCCATTGTCCCCAGCCCCGACCAGCTCAGGTTGTCCGTGCCGAAAGCCTTCGTCGCCTTGCGTGAGGGCGTGGCGCCGGACGCAGAACTGGCGCGTTCGATCCTGGCCTTCGCGCGGGAGCGTCTGGCGCCTTACCAGCGGATCCGCAGGATCGAGTTCTGCGAACTGCCCAAAACCATCTCCGGCAAGATCCGGCGGGTTGAACTCCGGCACAAGGAATCCGGGCGTAGCGGCGCAGCGCGCGCCGTGTTCGAGTTCTGGGAAGAAGATCTGTAATCGGGCGCAGCCGGATAGCGGTACATCAGGTAGTGGCCGGAAGGCGGACCAGACAAGGCCGCCGCCGGCAGCCAGCCTGCCTCGTACAAGCCTGCCAGCAGCGCCAGTAAGGTCAGATACAGGACGGCCACGCCGCAGATCACCGTTATGCCTGCCTTCGCTTGTGCTTTCTTGTGTTTGTCCTTGCCATCCATATTGCTCTCCCGTCGTTGATTGAACTGGAGTGGATTTTTCGCTGCTTCGCTTCCGCCGCCTAGCTGTCAGAAATCCGTGTCAGATCTGACAGGTGAGCTTATCGCCGCGCTCGGTTATAGTCGTTCATCGGCTGCTTATTGCGCCATTTTGCGACCTTTCCCATGACGAGCCCGAACCGTGTTTTCCTGCATTACCTGAAGCAATTGGACGCATTGCTGGAGCGAATCGCCGCTGTTGAGGATGCCATCGTGGAGCGGCGACTTCATCCGGACATGTTCACCCTGCTGCAGCAAGCCAGCACGGCCATTGGCTTCAGTCTGCGTACCTGTTGTCCGCTGGCGGGTAGGGAGATCGTGTCATTCCGCAGCGAGGAGGAGTCGCTAGCCGCGGTGCGGCGCGAACTGGCCGCGACCGCGGCCTATCTGCGCGCGATGCCGGAATGCGACATCGCCGGCAAGCCGGGCGCCAGGATCGCCACCGCGGCCGGGTTCGCCGACCTCGATTTTGCCGCCGACGACTACGTTTTCATGTACGCGATGCCGAATTTCTTTTTTCATTACAGCATGGTGTACGCGATTGCGCGCCAGGCCGGCGTGCCGATCGGGAAGGCCGATTTCGACGGCTATCATCGCTATCCGCAGGGATTTATCTTTACGGATGAAGCCGATCCCGACGACATCGGCAGCGAGCGGCGCGAGAGCGCATGCTGACGGACTACGCGCGCCTGCGCTCCTACCGGCAAGCGCTGGCGGATGCGCCGCATCTGGCCGACCTCAAGACCATCTGCCGCGATTTCTGCCAGGGGATAGGGCTCGACTATTACCTGCTCAGCGTGTGCGAAGTGGTGTCGCTGGTAGCGCCCAGAATCGTCACGCTGACCAATTATCCTGCCTTGTGGGTGGACCAGTATTTTCAGAACCGTTCGGCGTCGGTCGATCCGATGTTGCGCTACAGCCTGTCGAACACCGCACCGGTATTGTGGAGTGAACTGGCCGGCCTGGAGGGCTACAACGGGCCTGCCGATCTCGTATTCCGTGAGACGGCCAGAAACGCCGGCTTGGTCTGCGGGCTGACTGTGCCGCTCAATCCGCCATCCGGTCAACGATCCTGCCTGAGCCTGGCGAGTTCCCGCACCGATCTCGGCGAAGATTCGCTTGGTAACTTGCTGCCAGAGGCCGGCATGTTCGGTCAATACCTTGTCGATGCGTACCTGCGCATCGACAGGGTCGACAATCCGAAGGTCAACGAATTGACCGAACGGGAACTGGAATGCGTGTTCTGGGCCTGCGAAGGCAAGACCGCGTGGGAAATGGCCCACATCGTCGGCGTGACGGAACGCACCGTCAATTTTCACCTGACGTCGGTGATCAAGAAGCTCGGCGCGGCGAACCGCCAGCACGCGGTGGCCAAGGCGGTCATGTATGGCTTGGTCAAGCCGCGGCCGTGATTCGGTTGGCCGCTTGCGGGAGGCTAAAGATAGTCGAAGGTACTGAAGAGGCGTCGCCAACCGGTGCCGTCATTGATGCATGCGCCGTGTGGGCCGGCGGTCAGAAGAAAGGCGCCATCCGGACTGATATCGAGCCGGCCGCTATTGGTGGCGTTGGGGGCGTCCCTTTCCACCTCGGCCAGTTCGACAACGCTGCCCGTTGACTCATCGAGCGTCCACAGGCCTTCTTTGGCGCCGAGATAGAGGCGGTTATTGAACCAGACGGCATCGACCGGCTGGAAACCCCAGGCGAAATCGGCGTCGGCCACCTTCGTCCAGGTCTTCTCCCGTCCCGCCCAGACAGTACCGTTGAGTTCAGTGATATACACCACACCATTGCCGCCGCAGCAGACGGTGACCAGTCTCGCCTTGGTCGGGAGCGCACAATCGTGCCACAGCATGCCATCGAAGCGCCACGCATCGCCCTTGCCGCCTACGGCGTACATGTCGTCCGCGGCGAAGGCACTCATGTCTGCAAAACCCAGGTCCATGGAATAGTCGGAGTTCTTCCTTACATCATGGGGAAGCGGTACGCCTTTATCGTCGGATCCCAGTTCCGCCCATTGTTCCTCGCCGAGCCGCCGGTAGATTCTCCGGTAGTTACCCAAGGCGTATATCTGGCCCGCAGCACGGACCATCTTCTTGATTACGCCGATTTTTCCGCGATATGTCGTCATGTCCAGTAGCTGGTCGATTGGCGTTTCTTCGCCTTTGCGCAGGGCAGTGGCGGAGTACACGCTGCTAGACGTGTCGACCGCCACGTATTCCGGCGGGTTCATGCTGGAGGCGATGGTCGTGAACTGGAAGTCGACGACCGAGAAAACCGCAAACCGCTGTTCCATCGGTCGGTCAATTGCCATCGTGATGAAGGTGGTTACGGGAATGATGTCCCGGTCCGGTCGCTCTTCCACCAGGACAAAGCTGAATCCTCTTTCGCGAATGATCGCGCAGTCATATATCGTCCTGCCGCGCAGGAACTTCGACCACGACTCTTTATCAAATATTTTTTCCATGGTTTTCTTTTTTTGCCAGCAGCGCAGAGAGAAACTCCCTCAATCTATGCTGCACGGTAGTCAATTTACTTCACGCCGCTAGCTTGCTCGTGTAACCAGAGTCGGAAGGCGGCCAAGGCCGCGCTGTCCGGAGTCCCATCGGGTGTCATCAGATAATACGCACGCTTGCCGCCGAGCGGGCGGTCGCAGACCACCTGCAGCTCGCCACGCAGCAATTCGCCTTCGACCAGCATGCGCGGCAGCAGCGCCACGCCCATCCCGTGCGTAGCCGCAACGGCGAGCATGGAAAACAGTTCGTAGCGCGGGCCGTGCATCGACATGGATGCGTCGACGTCCATCGCCTCGAACCACTGGCGCCAGGCGTCAGGCCTCGTACTAAGTTGAAGCAGGGGGAGTTCTGTCACATCCTGCGCGTTCCAGCGCTTTTGCCCGGCCAGCAGGCGCGGGCTGGCCACCGGCACCACCGTCTCCGGTATCAGCAATTCGGCACGCGCGCCGGGCCAGTTGGTGATCTGTTCGGCGCTGCCCGCGAACAGGGCGCCGTCGAAATCGGCCTCGGCGAACATGAAGGGCCGGGTGCGGGCATCGACGTGCACGACGATGTCGGGATGCGTCTCCTGCAGTTGCGCCAGGCGCGGCAGCAGCCAGCGCGTGGCGAAGGTAGGGACCGACGCCAGCCTTATTGTGCCGCCGCTACCCTGTCCGGCCATGGCGTCGAGCGTGTCGCGCTCCAGGGCTGCCAGGCGCAGGCCTACCTGCCGTGCGTAAGCGCGGCCGGCCACCGTCAGCGCCACGCCATGGCGGGTGCGCTGGAACAGCTGCACGCCGAGAAAGCTTTCCAGCGCCGCCACCTGGCGCGAGACCGCTCCCTGGGTCAGCGACAGTTCGCGCGCCGCGTGCGTATAGCTCTCGTGGCGGGCGGCCGCCTCGAAGCAGTTCAGCGATTGCAGCATCGGAATCTTGCGCGTCATGTCTTTCCTGGTCGACTGGTACGGCTGGTGCCGTCAAGATATGAGTGTAATGCATATCTGGGTGAGCAGAAATGGTTTGCGCGAAACGCCGCTGCCGCTCTAAGATCGCGCCATTCAAATCACGCAATGATCGGGGAACAACATGAGCAAAGCCGCATTTAACTGGAGTTCGCCTTTGCTGCTGGACGAGCAGCTGAGCGAAGACGAGCGCGCCGTGCGCGATGCCGCGCGCGAATACAGCCAGGGCCGCCTGGCGACCCGCGTGTTGGACAATTTCCGTCACGAGCGCACCGACGCCGCGATTTTCCGCGAAATGGGCGAACTGGGCCTGCTGGGTGTCACCATCCCGGAAGCCTACGGCGGCTCGGGCATGAATTACGTCTGCTACGGCCTGGCCGCGCGCGAAGTCGAGCGCGTCGATTCGGGCTACCGCTCGATGATGAGCGTGCAATCCTCGCTGGTGATGGTGCCGATCTACGAATTCGGCTCGGAAGCCACCCGCCAGAAGTACTTGCCCAAGCTGGCCAGCGGCGCGTCGATCGGCTGCTTCGGCCTGACCGAGCCGGACCACGGCTCCGATCCAGGATCGATGGTGACCCGCGCGCGCAAGACCGACGGCGGCTATCTGCTGAGCGGCGCCAAGATGTGGATCACCAACAGCCCGATCGCCGATGTGTTCGTGGTCTGGGCCAAGGATGACGAAGGCGCGATCCGCGGCTTTGTGCTGGAAAAGGGCTGGAAGGGCTTGAGCGCCCCGGCCATCCACGGCAAGATGGGTCTGCGCGCCAGTATCACCGGCGAGATCGTCATGGACAATGTATTCTGCCCCGAAGAAAACGCCTTCCCGGATGTGCGCGGCCTGAAAGGCCCGTTCACCTGCCTCAACAGCGCCCGCTACGGCATCGCCTGGGGCGCGCTGGGCGCGGCGGAAGACTGCTTCGAGCGCGCGCGCCAGTACACGCTGGACCGCACCCAGTTCGGCCGTCCGCTGGCCGCCAATCAGCTGATCCAGAAGAAGCTGGCCGACATGCTCACCGAGATTACCCTGGGCCTGCAAGGCTGCCTGCGCCTCGGGCGTATGAAGGATGAAGGCACGGCGGCGGTGGAACTGACGTCCATCATGAAACGCAACAGCTGCGGCAAGGCCCTGGACATTGCCAGGGTGGCACGCGACATGATGGGCGGGAACGGCATCAGCGACGAGTACGGCGTGATCCGTCACTTGCTCAACCTGGAGGTGGTCAACACCTACGAGGGCACGCACGATGTGCACGCGCTCATCCTCGGCCGCGCCATTACCGGCATCGCTGCCTTCTCCTGACATGAGCGCCCCAACACAGCGCTCGGCCGCGCTGGCCGGCATCAAGGTTCTGGACCTGTCTCGCGTGCTGGCGGGTCCCTTGGCCGGGCAGATCCTGGGTGACCTGGGCGCCGATGTGGTCAAGGTGGAAAAGCCGGGGCAGGGCGACGACACCCGCGCCTGGGGCCCTCCCTACCTCAAGGATGCGGAAGGGCGCGACACCTCCGTCGCCGCCTACTTCCTGTGTGCCAACCGCAACAAGCGTTCGGTGGCGCTGGACATCGCCACGCCCGAAGGCCAGGATCTGGTGCGCCAGCTGGCTATGCAGGCCGACGTGGTGCTGGAAAACTTCAAGGTGGGCGGACTGGCGCAGTACGGGCTGGACGCCGCGCACCTGATGGCGCTCAACCCGCGCCTGGTGGTGTGTTCGATCACCGGCTTCGGCCAGGATGGGCCGTATGCGGCCAGGGCAGGGTATGACTTCCTGATCCAGGGCATGGGCGGCCTGATGAGCGTGACCGGCGTGCCCGACGGCGAGCCTGGCGCGGGGCCGCAAAAGGTGGGCGTTGCGCTGACCGATGTGATGACGGGCCTGTACGCGGCCGTGGCGGTGCAGGCGGCGCTGCTGGAACGCACCCGCTCGGGCCTGGGCCAGCACATCGACCTGGCGCTGCTGGACGTACAGGTAGCCGGCTTGGCCAACCAGGCGTCAAACTTTCTCGCGGGCGGGGTCCTGCCGCGGCGCATGGGCAACAGCCATCCGAATATCGTGCCTTACCAGGACTTTCCCACGGCGGATGGCAACCTGATTCTGGCCATTGGCAATGACGGTCAGTTTGCGCGCTTCAGCCAGGTGGCCGGGCATCCTGAGTGGGCAAGCGACGCGCGCTTTGCCACCAATCCGGCACGAGTTGCCCATCGCGCGGAGCTGATTCCCCTGCTGCGCCAGGCAACCGTGCAGCGCACCACGGCCGAGTGGATCAGTCTCCTGGAGGCAGCGGGCGTGCCCTGCGGCCCGGTCAACACCATCGAGCAGGTGTTCGCCGATCCCCAGGTGTGCGCGCGTGGACTGCGTGTCGAGGTGCCGCACCCGGAGTCGGGCGTGGTGCCGCTCGTGGCCAATCCGATGCGCCTGTCGGCCACGCCGGTCAGCTATCGCATGCCGCCGCCCGGCCTTGGCCAGCATACGGACGAGGTGCTGGCCGACTGGCTGGGTCCCGGAGCGGTTTAGCCCCGCTCAGGCATGACTACGGCGGCCGGCGTCGTGCGCGCGCCCCACACGGCGTAGAACAGCACGTACAGCTCGCAGGCCGCGGTCAGCAGGAACGATTGCTGAAGGCCGAAATGGTCGGCCAGCCAGCCCTGCACGATCACCAGGGCGCCGCCCGCGATCGCCATGATCAGGAGGCCCGCGCCTTCTTCGGTCAGCGGACCCAGGTCCTTGATGCCCAGCGAGAAAATGGTGGGGAACATCACCGAATGGAACAGACCGACCGAGATCAGGGCCCACATCGCCACGCTGCCGCTGGCGGTCGCTGCCACCAGCATCACGACAAACGCCCCCACGCTGGCCAGCGCCAGAACCCGTTCGGCGGAGACGACGCGCATCAGGGCGCTGCCGGCGAAACGTCCCAGCATCATCCCGCCCCACAGCACGAATAGATAATGCGCACCCTGTTCGTGCGTCAAATTGCCGATGTGCGGCAATTCGACGAAGTTGATGAACAGGTTGGCCACGCCAATCTCCGCGATCAGATAGATGAAGATGGCGGGAATGCCGAACACCAGGTTACGGTGGCGCCACAGCGACATGCCGGCCCGCTGCTCGGTGCTGGCGCGGCCGCTGGCGACGGCCAGTGCCGGCAGCGGAAAGCGGGCAATCACCACCGCCAGCACGACCAGCACGCCGGCCACGATCAGGTAGGGCAGCTGCACTGCCTGGGCGTCGGCCAGGCGCTCGGCCTGGGTCAGCACCTGGTGGGTGCCGCCGGTGCCGGAGCTGGAGCGGCCCAGGATCAGGTAAGCGCCGAACAGCGGCGCGAGCGTGGTGCCCAGCGAGTTGAAGGCCTGCACCAGGTTCAGGCGCGATGATGCTGTCTCGGGCGAGCCGACCACCGTCACATAGGGATTGGCCGACACCTGCAGCAGGGTGATGCCGCAGGCGATGACGAACAACGCGCACAGCGTCACGCCATACGACGGCAGGCGCGCGGCCGGTACCATCAGCAGGGCGCCCAGGGCCATGATCCCCAGACCCGTCACGAGCGCGTGCTTGTAGCCGACGCGGCGGATCAATCTGGCCGACGGGATCGATGCGACGAAATAGGCGATGAACCAGACCGACTCGATCAGCGTGGTCTGGGTGTAGCTCAGTTCAAACACGCTGCGCAAATGCGGCAGCAGCGTGTTGTTGATGACGGTGATGAAACCCCAGGTGAAGAACAGGCTGGCCAGCAGCGACATGACGGCGGCCGGCTTGACCGCGGTCGTTGATGGCGCGGACGGGGCCTCGATGGGGACGGACGGGAAAAGTGGACTGGGCATGGATGGCTTCTCGGGGGAGGGGATTGCGCAATCCTACCGAACTGAGCTATGCCAGACCAATGCCAATACTCGCCGGACGTATGCCGATTTCAGCTAGCTTCTGCTGCAAACTCACCATGCGGTACAGAGCGCGGCCTTCCCCGCACCAGCGATACCGAAGCGGGAACGCCGGCTTGTCAGCCACGGCGGGCGCGGCCTTCCGGCGCTAGCGGGAGCGTGCGCCGCGCACCGAGGCCGGCAGCCAGGCACCGTAGCCCGCCGCCATGGCTGCAATGCTGCCGTCGTCCAGGCGCTGACGCAGGATCGCATTGACCTTGTCGAGCGCGGCCTGATCGCTGTCGATCAGCTTGACCGCCACGTCGAAACCGAATTCTTCCTGGTCGAGCAGTGAGTCCAGCACCTTGATCGCGGCTGCGCCATGGCGTTGCCCGTACCAGGCGGCGGCCAGGTTCGACACCACGCCGGCCTCGGCCTCGCCGCGCGCCACGGCGCCAAGAATGGCGCGGTCATCACGAAAGCGCACCCACACCGGAATGCCGTGTTCATTCATGTATTTGTGCGCCCACGAGCCGCTCGGGACGGCGACCCGGACATTGCGCAGTTGCTCCAGCCAGCTGACCGCAGTCATTCCGGCACCGGTCACCAGTACCGTGGCGGCCCGCATATAGGGCAGGGTGAGCGCACTGCCCCAGGAACTGCGCTCGCCGGCGCTTTCCTGCTTCAGCACAGCCGCCCCCATCAAGGCATCGCAGCTGACCTTGCGCAGGTGGCTGCGCTGCGCGACCCAGCGCACCGTCAGCGACAGACCGAGATCGCCGGCAACCATCCGGCCCAGGTCGATAAACAGGCCGGCCGGTGACGCGCCTTGCGCCGAAAACGGCAGCTCGTCCGGCGCCGCGCAGATGATGAACTCGCCCGATGACGCCATCTCCGCCAGGGGACGCGCACATGCCGCCGCCGGCAGTCCGCAGGCCAGCATCCACAGCAGGTGGGGCCATCGGGGCCAGCGGGCACTCATTGCGGCGCCTGATTCTGCGTGCCGGCGCTCTTGAGCGACAGGATGTACGCTGTCAGCTCCTGGATCTGCTGCTCGTCGAAGGAGCCCTTCCAGGCCGGCATCAGGAAGGCACCGCGCTGCTTGCCGTTGGCGATGACGTCGGCCACATACTCCCTGGTCAGATCGTCACGCCCCTGCAGCGAAGCGGCCTTCCCGCCCGATCCGGCATTGCCGTGGCAGTAGACGCAATTCTGGTTGAAGCGCTTGGCGCCGGCCTGGATCATCGCCTCGCCGGCTTTGGCCGGGCCGGGAATCGTGGGGGCCACCGCCTGTGCTGCGTGCACGAGCAACAGATTGGCCAGCAGTGCGCCGATAATTGATTTCCGCATTGGGATACCTCTTTCTCGATAGGGTCTGTGAGTTGAGCAGGCAAGGGAGACGCCGGCGCGGACGCCGGCGCCACTGTGTTAATCGAGCGCGAACACCACCATGGCCGCGCCGCCCGTCAGCTGCTTGACGGCCGGGAAAGCCGATGCCATGAAGCCGGGTGCCAGCGAGCCCCAGCCGCTGGGAACGGCGATGTATTGCTTGCCCTTGACCGCGTAGCTGATGATCCCGCCGCGGATCCCGGAGCCGGTCTGGAATTTCCACACCTCGGTGCCGCGCTCGGCGTCGTAGGCATGCACAAAGCCCTGGGCGTCGCCATTGAATACCAGGCCGCCGCCGGTGGTCAGCACGCTGCCCAGGCCCGGGATGGGATACTTGACGCTCCACTTGAGTTTGCCCGTCAGCGGATCGCGCGCGTCCAGGCGCGCCTCGGCCGGGCTGTTCGGCGGCGGCACGGCTTCCAGCTTGTCGACGCCCAGATACAGGCTGGCGATGCCGAGCGAACCGGTCTCTTGCCGGGCTGGAATGACGTTCTGGCACACCTCCATCGCATTCGTGTACCAGAGGCCGATCTTGGGATTGTAGGCGCCGGCGTTGTAGCTGCGCGTGCCCAGCAGGTAGGGACAGAGCAGGGTCTCTTTGCCGACCGGCATCTCCTTGCGACCGATCAGCTCGCCCGTGCGCGGATCGATGGTCTTCACGAAGTTGTAGGTCTGGCTTAGCGGCCATACATTCGCCAGCTTGCCGTCCGCCTTGTCCATCACGAACACAAACCCGCTCTTGTTCAGATGGACGATGACGTCCTTGCCGTCCTTCTTGATGATCAGCGCTTCATACGAGGAATCGTAGTCGAAGGTGTCGTGCGGGATTTCCTGGCGGTGCCATTTGAGCTTGCCGGTCCTGGGATCCAGGGCCAGCAGGCTGGCCGTGTACAGATTGTCGCCTTTGCGGCCATCGCCGTAGAAATCCGGCGCCGCATTGCTGGTGCCGATGAAGAAGGTGTCAGATGCCTCGTCGTAGGTGCCGGGCATCCAGGCGCCACCTCCGCCCACTTCGCCGCTGTCGCCGGGCCAGCTGGCGGGATCGTCGCGGATGGTGTCGAAGGTCCACAGCTTTTGTCCCGTGCGCGCGTTCACGGCGTAGATCTTGCCGCGCTGGGCCTGGTCGCCGCCGGTGGTGCCGCCGATCAGCACGTCGCCGGCGAGCGCGGGCGAGGACGAAAACAGGCAGCCGAAGCATTTTTTCAGATCGGTCAGCTGGGTCGACCAGACTTCCTTGCCGGTCTTGTCGTTGATGGCCACAAAGCGGCCGTCGAGCGTACCCAGGTAGATATTCCCGTGGCCCATGGTCAGGCTGCGCCCCAGCACCGCGTAGAAGCTCTCCGATGCGACGGCGGCCAGCTTGGGCTGGTAGTGCCACAGGCGTTCGCCGGTGGCGCCATCGAGCGCGAAGACATTGTTGTTCGGCGCGACGTAGTACAGCACGCCGTCCTTGACCAGCGGGGTCGAGACCAGGCCCGAGGTGATGTCGCCCGGCTGGTGGATCCAGGCTGTTTTCAAGCGTTTGATGTTGGCCGGCGTGATCTGGTCAAGCGGCGAATAGCGCCATGCGTTCGAGGTGCGGTGATACTGGGTCCAGTTGGCGGGGTCGAGGCTGCCGGCGTCAGCGGCCCTGGCTGCCGGATGCAGCAGCAGGGTGGTCAACAATGCCGCCGCGACGGCGGCGGTGGTCGGATGGGCGTACTGGTTCATGCTTTGCTCCTTGAAGACAAATGAGGGACGGGACGGCACCTGCGGGCGCCCGTCGGATAGGGCGGACCCGCTTACCAGACGAAGCGGCCGCCCAGCGTCACGTAGCGTGTATCGGTGGGCCGGTTGAACACGGGGTTGTTGGAAAAGCTGGACTTGGCCAGTTCACCGTACAGCGTCACATAGCTGTTGAGTGTGTAGTAGGCGCCGGCGATGTGCGACCGGGCCAGGTGGCCGCGGGTTGCGGCAGTATCCTCGATGCGGGTCTGGCCGAGGCTGTAGCGCAAAGCCAGGTCGGCGACCGGGCGATACACCACCTGGCCGAAATAACCCTGGCTTCGGCGCTCGCGTCCCAGCGCGTCGAGCGCATCGACATCCTGCATCAGCACCGATCCCAGGCCGTCGGCGCGAAAACCCGACAGGTGGACGGTGAACGGTCCGCTATCGATCGTGGTGCCCGCCGAGACGCCGCGCGTGCGCACTTCATCGCGCGCGCAGGCCGCGCCGCTCGCGATAGTGCACTCGCGCGCCTTCTGCCAGGTAAAGTCGCCGTATACCTTGAACTTGACTGCGTCCAGCTGCTGCGTGAAGTAAACGCCACCTTCGACGCGCGGCGCATTGGTGCGGGCGGCGCCGGCGCCGGTGAAGGTATTGCGGATCTGGCTGGGATCATAAAGCGCCACCGAAAACGACAGGGGCGAGGTCTTGGGCGAGTTGTAGCGCAAGCCGGCATTGAAGTTGGTGTACAGGTAGCCTGCATTGAAGGTCGCTGCCAGCGCATTGGTGGTATTGGCGACGTCGTAGCCGGCCAGACCGCCGGCCAGGACCGAGGCGTCCGCCAGCACGGGTTCGCCCTGGTAGATGCCATAGGCCTTCCCGAAGATCAGTTCCCCCCACGAGGCCGCCGCCTTGCCCCACATTTCACGCGGATCGAGTCCCTTGCTGCCGCTGTTGCCGACGTTGCCGGCATTGCGGAAGTTGCCCTCGCCCGATTGCGCATTGATGTACAGGCCGACCCGGCTGCTGTAGGTCACACCGTTGACCGCCGGCGCGGTGACGGTCAGCGCGAACAAGCTTGGTGTCGTGCCCGAGGTCATGCGAAAGCCGGACGTGCCGCTTTCGTCACCGCTCTGGCGGTGGGCCTGCAGGATGATCCAGCCGTCGGTGCCGAGCTTCCAGCCCCCCGCTGTTTCCAGCTCAAGGGCGGCATGAGCGTGGCCCGCGACAAGGGCGCTCGCTACAACGGCGAACAGCTTCGGTTTCAGGCAGTTGCGGATGTTCTTTTTCACTTCATCTCCTTGGTTTCTTGTAGGCCGCCGCGGCTGTGCGATGCGCCGCTTGCGGTGCGTCTGTATGACGCCTATCGCTCTGAGCAAAAACGGTGCCATGAAGCCGGCCGCGGCCTTTTTTGCTGCGGCCCGCTGCGGCGGCCAGCCTGGCGTGGCCTTCCAGTGCGCCAGAACGCCACGAATAAGGTGAACAGTTGTCGCAGCCGGCCCCAGGGCTCTGCGACAGATGGTGTGCCCGCCACCTGCCTTATGAGCGCTTCCCCGGGCAAACGCGTGTTTGCGGCGCTTGGCACCGAATTTGCTAAATGAAGCTTGAGCGTGAGCAGGACCGTTCGCCAGCCTGGCGCGCATCGACCAACAAACAAGGAGACAGGACACATGAAACCGACATCGGACCATTTACTCTGGATGTACGAAAAGATGATCGAGATTCGCGAGTACGAAGAAACGATGGCCAAGGTTTACCTGGAAGGCAAGCTGCCGCCAAAAATCCAGAAGGGCCTGGCCTTCGATATCGGGGCGGGACCGGTGCCGGGCGAGATGCACCTGGCGGCCGGCCAGGAGCCGGTCGCCGTCGGCGTGTGCGCCCACCTGAGCGACCATGACAGCGTGGTCGGCGCGCACCGCTCGCACCACTTCGCGATCGCCAAGGGAGTCCCGCTCGATCCCATGACGGCCGAACTGTTCGGCAAAGACACTGGCCTCGGACGCGGCAAGGGCGGGCACATGCACCTGTTCCATGTGCCGACCAAGTTCTCGTGCAGTGGCATCGTGGGCGCCAGTGCGCCGCAGGCCTGCGGCGCGGCACTGGCGGCGCAGAAGCTGGGCAAGGACTGGGTGGCGATCGCCTTTTTCGGCGAAGGCGCCGCCAACCAGGGTTCCTTCCATGAGTCGCTGAACCTGGCGGCGGTCTGGAAGCTGCCGGTCGTGTTTATCTGTGAAGACAACAAATACGGCATCTCGGTCGAGAAATCGGTGTCGACCGCGGTGGCCTCGAACGCGGTGCGCGCTGCCGCCTACAACATGCCCGGCGTGCTGGTCGAGCGTAACGACGCCATCGACGTGTATGCGGCGGCCGGCGACGCCATCGCGCGCGCGCGCCGCGGCGAAGGCCCGACCCTGATCGAAGTGAAGACCGACCGCTACTTCGGCCACTTCCAGGGTGACCCGGAAAATTACCGTCCCAAGGACGAGGGCGCGACCCTGCGCAAGGACGACCCGATCGCGCGCCTCGGCGCCGTGCTGCGCGCCGATGGCCTGCTCGACGACGAGGGCGAGCGCGCGCTGCGCCAGCGCATTTCCGGCCGCATCGAAGCGGCGTATGCCTTCGCGCGCAGCAGTCCCTACCCCGATGCGGCCGACGCGCTGCAGCATGTATTCGCGGATTAGGGCACGCGCCCACGCACCACATCAACGACAGGAATACAGGAGAACACCATGCAAAGCAGTAAACAAGGCGCCCGCACACTGACGATGGCCCAGGCTATTGCGGAGGCGATCGGCCAGGAGATGGAGCGCGACGAATCGGTCTTCGTCATGGGCGAGGACATCGGCAAATACGGCGGTATCTTCAGCGCCACCACCGGTCTGCTCGATCGCTTCGGCGCGGGGCGCATCATGGAAACCCCGATCTCGGAGACAGCCTTCATGGGCGCGGCGCTGGGCGCCGCCGCCGAGGGCTTGCGTCCGATCGCCGAACTGATGTTCGTCGACTTTTTCGGGGTGTGCTTCGATCAGATCTATAACCACATGGCGAAGAACAGCTACATGTCGGGCGGCGCGGTCAGGCTGCCGCTGGTGATCACCACCGGTATCGGCGGCGGCTACAACGACGCCGCCCAGCACTCGCAGTGCCTGTACGCGAGCTTTGCCCACATGCCGGGTCTGAAAGTGGTGGTGCCCTCGAATGCCTACGATGCCAAGGGCCTGATGATCCAGGCCATCCGCGACAACAATCCGGTCATTTTCTGCTACCACAAGGGGATCATGGGCCTGTCCTGGATGTCCTACTTCGAGGGCAGCACCAACGAGGTGCCGGAAGAAGCTTACGCCATCCCCTTCGGTCAGGCGCGCGTCGTGCGCGAGGGGGGCGACGTCACCATCGTCACCCTCAGCCAGATGGTGCAGAAGGCGGTCCTGGCGGCTGAACAGCTTGCTACGGAAGGCATCTCGGCCGAGGTGCTGGACCTGCGCACCATCGTGCCGCTCGACCGCGCGGCGGTGCTGGCCTCGGTCGCCAGGACCGGGCGCCTGCTGATCGCCGACGAGGACTACCTGAGTTTCGGTCTGTCCGGCGAAATCGCTGCCCTCGTCGCCGAGAACCTCGACACGGTCGCGTTGCGCGCGCCGGTACGGCGCCTGGCTGTGCCGGATGTACCGATCCCCTTCAGCCGTCCACTCGAACTGGCGGTCATTCCGCAGGTTGACGCGATCACGGCCGCCGTGCGGGCCCTGATGCAGGCGCCGCAACCGGTATCGCAAACAGTTACGCAAACACTTCAAGGAGCACAAGCATGATCGACGTAAAAATGGAAGGCCCGGTGTGGGATGACGTTGAAGAAGGCACCGAAGCCTTGCTGCAGGACTGGCAGGTCGCAGTAGGCGACACGGTGTCGGCGTGCCAGGTGCTGGTGATCGCGGAGCTGGTCAAGACCACCCACGAGATCACCGCGCCTGCGGCCGGGCGCGTCGCCGCGTTGCTGGTGGCGGCTGGCGACACCTTTGGCCGCAGCCAGGTCCTGGCGCAGATTGGGGAGTAGCGCATGAGCGCCGCATCCCCACCGTTGGACGCACCCGCCGAACGCCGCACTGTGCCGCTGAGCGGCATGCGCGCGGCCGTCGCGCGCAGCATGGAACAGGGTTGGCGCATACCGCGCGTGGCGCAAACGATCGAGGCCGATGTCTCCGCCCTGCATGCCTTGCGTGCGCAGGACGGGAACGGCGCAGCGCCGGTCAGCCTGACGGCCTACGTTCTGCGTGCCGTGGCGCTGTGCCTGGTCGATCACCCACGCCTGAACGCGCGCATGCTGGAGAAGGAAATCGAACTGATGGGCGAGGTCAACCTTGGCCTGGCGGTCAGCCTGGACGAGGGCTTGATGGTGCCGGTGCTGCGCAACGCCGATCGCAAGAGCGCTGCGCAGCTCGCGGTCGAAGCGCGGACACTGGCCGAGGGCGCGCGCCAGGGCACGCTGTCGGCCGGCAGTTATCAGCGCGCTACCTTTACCGTGACCAATCTGGGCGGCACCGGGATCGACAGCTTCACGCCCATCATCAATGCACCCCAGGTGGCGATCCTGGGTGTGACGCGGGTGGTGAGCAAGCCGGTGGCCAGGGACGGCGCGGTCGTGCTGGCGCCGATGATGGGCCTGCACCTGGTGTTCGACCATCGCGCCATCGATGGCTATCCGGCGGCGCTGTTCCTGACCGCCCTGAAGCAGCGCCTGGAAAGCGGGGAGGGCCTGTGATGGACGCCAGGATCGTGTTTATCGATACCGTCACTTCGCTCGAGGAGCAGATGTGGAATGCGGCGCAGTTGCAGGCGCCGGTCACCGAACCGCGGCTGCGCCTGTGGACCTACCGCGTGCCTGGCGTGGTGCTGGGCTGCTCGCAGGGCGCGCTGCGCGAGCGGCTCGACGCCAGCCACACCCTGGCTGGCACGGTGGTGCAGCGCGGCTCGGGCGGCGGCGCCGTGCTCACCGGTCCGTGGATGGTGAGCGCCTCGATCGTGCTGCCGCCCGGCCATGCGCTGCTCGGTCGCAGCACGCTGTCGAGCTATCGCTGGCTCGGCGCATTGCACGCGGGATTGCTGCGCGACGCCGGCATTGCGGCCTATGCCATTCCACCCGAGGAGGTGCGCCTGCATCAGGGCGATGCCCGCCTCAAGTGGGCCTGCTACGGCGGCCTGTCGCCGTGGGAGGTCGTGGTCGGCACGCGCAAGATCGTCGGCCTGGCTCAGCTGCGCCGGCGTACCGGCGTGCTGATGACGTCCGGTACCTTGATCGCCCAGCCGGACTGGCACTTGCTGTGCGCTGCCCTTGGCCAGCCGATCGCCGATGCCGGCCTGCTGGACGGCTGCACCACCTCGTTCGCACAGCAGCTGGGCGCCCCGGTCATGGCCGAGGTGCTGGCCGAGCGTCTGCACCACATGCTGATCGATGTCCTCGGCGCCGATTCCGACGCCGCCTTGACGCGCCTGCCCTATGCCGGCCATGGCGTCCATGGCGAGACCGGTGCTCCGGTCTTCAATCTGTCCCATTAAACGCCATCGGCGAAAGGAATCAACATGAAAGAAGAGTTAAAACAGGCAGGTGGCGAGGTGGCCGGAACAATGCGCATTCTGCCCAAAGTTATCACCGTGACGCGGCGCGGTTTTCTGCACGGCGGCGCTATCGCGCTCGGCTTCGCGGCCGCTGCACCCGCGGCGCTGGCAGCGGCGCCAGGGGACGCCCTGGCGCAGGGCTTTACGGTACTCGGTCCGGCCACCGCCAAAACGCTGCTGCGGGTGGCGCGCGACGTGTTCCCGCACGACCGCCTGGCAGATCGCTACTACGCCGACGCGATCCGGCCATACGAGCGCGCGGCGCGCAAGGACAAGGCGCAAACGGCGCTGATACGCGCCGGCGTCCGTGAGCTGGACCAGGCCGCCATGGCGCGTTTCGGTGCCGCGTACGCCGAGGTGCCGGCGGAGGCGGACCGGGTCAGCCTGCTGGCTGCAATCGAAGCAGGTCCGTTCTTCCAGAAGATCCGTGGCGACATGGTGACCAGCCTGTACGACAACAAGGCGGTCTGGCCCCTGCTGGGCTATGAAGGCTCGTCGTGGGAGAAGGGCGGCTACCTGGAGCGCGGCTTCAACGACCTGGACTGGCTGTAAGACAAGCGCGCTAACTATAAAAAACAGGAGACAGCATGAGCAAGAAATTCGAGCTGAAAGACGAAGGAGTGGTCGTGATCATCGGCTCCGGCGCCGGCGGCGCCACCCTGGCCAATGAACTGGCCCAGAAGGGCGTGGACAAGATTGTGATTCTGGAAGCGGGCAAGCATTTCACGCAGGCCGATTTCGAAAACGATGAGTGGGCGATGTTCAGGAAATTGTCCTGGCTCGACAAGCGCATCTCGGCCGGCGGCTGGCACCACACCAAAACCTATCCAAACCTGCCGGCATGGATCGTCAAGGCGGTCGGCGGGTCCACCATCCACTGGTCGGGTGTGGCCCTGCGCTTCCAGGAGCATGATTTCCACACGCGCACGCACTACGGCAAGGTGGAGGGCGCGAATGTGCTGGACTGGCCCATCACCCTGGCCGAGCTGGAGCCGTATTACGAGCTGGCCGAGAAGAAGATGGGCGTGGCCGGCAGCCGCGCCAGCGGTTTGCCGCCTATGCCGGAAAGTAATCAGACCAAAGTGGTGGCGGCCGGCGCCCGAAAAATCGGCTACAAACGCATCATCCGGCCCGTGGCCTCCAACTCGCAGCCTTACGACGGGCGCCCGGCTTGCCAGCAGATCGGCTTCTGTATGCAGGGCTGCAAAATCGGCGCGAAATGGTCTACCCTGTACACGGAGATTTCACGCGCCCTGGCGACCGACAGGGTTGAACTGCGGCCCCAGAGCATGGTGCTGCAGATCCAGCATGACAAGGCTGGCAAGGTCAATGGCGTGCTGTACGCGGACAGCAAGGGGCGTCACGTGCTGCAGAAAGCGCGTCTGGTCTGCGTGGCCGGCAATTCGATCGAGTCGCCGCGCATGCTGCTCAATTCCGCCTCCGGCATGTTCCGCGACGGGCTGGCCAATTCGTCCGGTCAGGTGGGCCGCAACTACATGAACCATGCCACCGCGGCCGCGGTGGCGATCCATCGCAAGCCGGTCTACATGAACCGCGGCTTTGACATCGGCGCCGTGGTGGCTGACGAAGTGGCGCCGGACACGCGGCGCGGCTTTAATGGTGGCTACTATCTGGAAGGCCTGTCGCTCGGGCTCCCCTACACGGCAGCGTTCATGAAGCCGGGTGGATGGGGCAGGGATGTCACCTCGGCGCTGGAGATGTACGACCACATGACCGCGATCTGGGTCTGCGGCGAAGACATGGCGCGCGAACAGAATGGCATTACCCTGCATCCGACCGAAAAGGACCAGTATGGCTTGCCCGTGCCGATCGTGAGCAAGACCTATCACCAGAACGATGACGCGATTGCCGCGCATGGTCTGGTCCAGTTCCGCAAGCTGTCCGAAGCGGTCGGTGCCACCCGCGTGATCGACATGCCGGCCTATCCCGCCAGCCATAACCTGGGCACCAACCGCATGAGCGAGAACGCGCGCGACGGCGTGGTCAACAAGTGGGGCCGAACGCATGACATCAAGAACCTGTACATCTCCGACGGCAGCCAGTTCACCTCCAGTTCTGCCGCCAATCCGACCCTGACGATCGTGGCGCTGGCGATTCGCCAGGCCGAGCATATCGCCGGCGAACTGCAGCGCGGCGCGCTCTGAGGGCCGGGCGCGGGTTTTCCTCAGTGGGTTTGGAGCGGGCCGCAGCCCGCTCCCTTTTTAATTCGGAAGCACACATGAACACCATCAAGCACAAGCAAACCGGGTCGGCCAAGACCAGCCGCATTCCCATCAAGATCGTGCCGGCCGAACGCCTGGCGCTGCCGGACTGGATACGGGCAAGGGCGCCGTCGGCGTCTTCGCGTTTCGACGAGATCAAGACCATCCTGCGGGACAACGCGCTGGTCACCGTGTGCGAAGAAGCCGCCTGCCCCAACATCGGCGAGTGCTTCGGCAATGGCACCGCCACTTTCATGATCATGGGCGACAAGTGCACGCGGCGATGTCCGTTTTGCGCGGTGGGCCATGGCCGTCCCGACCCGCTCGACCCTGGTGAACCTGGGACACTGGCGCGCACGGTGGCGGCGCTCGGTCTGCGCTATGTGGTGATCACCTCGGTCGACCGGGACGATCTGCGCGATGGCGGGGGCGGCCATTTCGCGCAGTGCATCCGCCAGGTGCGCGCACTGGCGCCAGCGACCCGGATCGAGATCCTGGTGCCGGACTTTCGCGGCCGCCTGAGCCGCGCGCTCGAACAGCTGGCGCCGGCGCTGCCGGATGTCCTGAACCACAATATCGAAACCGTACCGCGCCTGTATGGCGCGGTGCGTCCGGGCGCCGACTACGCGCACTCACTTGTCCTGCTCAAGCTGTTCAAGGCGCTTCACCCGCAGGTGCTGACCAAATCCGGTCTGATGCTGGGCCTGGGCGAGACCGACGAGGAGGTGCTGGCTGTGCTGCGCGACTTGCGCGAACACGGTGTCGACATGCTCACCATCGGCCAGTACCTGGCGCCCTCGGCCAGCCATCTCCCGGTGCGCCGTTACGTCACGCCGGCCGCCTTCCAAAGCTTGCGCGCCCAGGCCCTGGCGATGGGATTCGCCCATGCCGCAGTCGGGCCGATGGTCAGGTCGAGCTACCACGCCGACGTCCAGCACGGGGCCGCCGGCGGCGATGAGGTCTGGCTGTTCGGCGCCAATCCGCCGGTGCCGGCGGTGCAGCCTTTTCGCGCCGCGCCGGAAGACGCGGCGGCCATCTACTGAGGCGGCGGGCGCCAAAAAGAGAGGGGGCACGGTTTTGCGGTATGCAAATGGCGTAATATTGAACAATATGGTCACGACCGGCAAACGATGAGTTGCCGGCGCAGGAGGAGACAGGTATGAGCAAACAGGCACAAAGCCGGCACATCGAGAACGTGATGTCGGTCGCCGCGCATGGCGCGGCACTCCAGGGCAGCGAAGCATTGATCCACCGCTCGTGGCGCCGCTGCGTCAACGATTACGGACTGGATCCGGCGCGGCTGAAGTCCCCCCATATCGTGACCTCGGACACCCTGCGCGTGCACCGCGAACAGATCGAGCAGTTCATGCTGGTGGCGCGCGTGGGGATGGAGCAGATGTACAAGCGCGTCAGCGGCCTCGGTTACGTCCTGCTGCTGACGGACGCCAAGGGCGTCACGGTCGACTATATCGGCAACGACGCGCGTTCCTCGGAACTGAAAAGGGCGGGACTCTACCTCGGCGCCGAATGGAGCGAACAATCTGCCGGCACCTGCGGCGTAGGGACCTGCGTGGCCGAGCAGACCGCGCTGACCTGTCACCAGGACGACCACTTCGATCCTACGCACATGCCGCTGACCTGTTCGGCCGCGCCCCTGTTCGACCCGGAAGGCAAATTTCTGGCGGTGCTGGACTTGTCGGCGCTGACTTCGCCGACCTATAAAGAGAGCCAGCATCTGGCGCTGCACCTGACGGTCATGTATGCCGAAAGGATCGAGGACGCCAACTTCCTGCGCCACTTTCAGGATCGCTGGATTCTTCGTCTGGGCACTGCCTGGGCCCTGGTCGAAGTGAGCGGCGAAATCATGCTCGCCTATGACGACGATGGCGTGGTGGTGGGCGCCAATACCGGTGCGCGCCATTTGTTCCGGCAGACGCCGGGCGGCATTATCGGACGCGCATTGCCTGAGCTGTTCGACCTGGCGCCGGACGAGCTGCGGCGCCTCGCGCGCGGCGGCACCGACCGCTCGATCGTCGCGCGCGGCTCGGACCAGATGTTCTACGCCAGTGTGAAAGCGCCGCGCCAGCGACCCGTGGCGCGCAACGTCGTCGATGCGGCCGATGTCGGCGATCCATCCAGCTACCCGGTGCTCGACCGCCTGGCGGGCGACGACAAGTCGATGCGCCGCCTGCTCGACCAAGCCAAGCGCCTGCTCAATCGAAAGCTCAACATCCTGATCCACGGCGAGACCGGGACCGGCAAGGAGGTGGTCGCCAAGGCGCTGCACCAGTCCAGCGTGCGCGCTAACAAGCCTTTCGTCGCAGTCAATTGCGGCGCGATTCCGGAATCGCTGATCGAGAGCGAATTGTTCGGCTACACCGCGGGCGCCTTCACCGGTGGACGTACCAAGGGCATGAAAGGCCTGATCCTGCAGTCTGACGGCGGTACCTTGTTCCTCGACGAAATCGGCGACATGCCCCTGCATCTGCAAACGCGCCTGCTGCGCGTGCTGTCCGAACAGGAAGTGCTGCCGCTGGGTGCGGACAAGCCAGTGCCGCTGGACCTCACTGTGATCGCGGCCTCGCACCGCGACCTGCGTAACCTGATCAGCGCCGGCAGCTTCCGCGAGGATCTGTATTACCGCCTGTGTGGCGCCACCTTGCACTTGCCGTCATTGCGCGACCGCGCCGACAAGCGCTTCCTGATCGAGAAGCTGCTGGCGGAGGAGGGCGAACTGCTCGGCATGCAGGCGCAGCTTTCGACAGCTGCGATGCATGCGATGCTGTGCTTTGCCTGGCCCGGCAATATCCGGCAGCTGCGCAATGTGCTGCGCTTCGCTCTCGCTGTGTCGGATGGACAGCTGATCATGCCGGCCGATCTGCCGCAGGAACTCGGTGCGCAGTTCGGCGACACTGCAGTCGAGGACATGTCGCACACCAATGCGGCCGCGCCGGCGCGCGCGGTTCCGGCGGCGCTCGCGGGTGGGGAAGAGTGCGAAGCGGATGTCTTTCTCGCAGCGCTGGTGCGCAACAAGTGGAACGTCACCAAGGTATCGGAGGAACTCGATATGTGCCGTGCGACCGTGTACCGCTACATGAAAAAATTTGGCATCGTTGCGCCGAATCAGCGCTAGCGCAGCGCTCTGCCCTCATACGCCGGCCGCCTGAAGCGCCTCCCACAGGGGCGCTGCGCGTTCGCCGATCCAGGCCAGCGATAACGTCGCGACCGCCAGTGCGATCAACTGGCGTGCCTGACCGGCATTGGCGGGCGCGTACGCGCGCAGTGCCAGCAACAGCAGGCCAACGGCGGCGGCGATCAGCAGCTGGCCGAACTCCACTCCGGCGTTAAAAAACACCAGCGACGCAATGACATTCGGTCCCGTGTCGGACAGGATCGCGCGCAGTCCGGCTGCCAGTCCGCAACCGTGTATCAGTCCCACCACGAAGGTCATCGTGGCGGCGGACCGGCGTTCACGCGCTCTCAGCATGAGCAGCGCCGTCCCGAATACCGACAGGGCGATCAGCAATTCGACGCCTGGAATCAGCCATGCGGCATCCGGCAGCAGGCGGTAAAAGCTGGCGACAATCGATGCCGCGTGGCCCGCACTGAATGCCGTGATGCGCAAGGCAATCGCGCGCAGGCGCAGGTCCGCCGCGACCAGGCAGACGACCAGCAGCAAATGATCCATCCCTTCCAGTATGTGCGCGGCGCCGGCCTGCACGAACTGCCAGGCGGCCATCCACAGCCCCGGATTGATATCGATGTCCAGCGCGGCGGTATCGGCGGGACGGTATTGTTCGATCGCCCGGCCGCGGTGCGACAGCAGGATGGTCCTGAGCGGCGCATCGCTGAGCGCTCTCGCATCAAGACTGCTGCGCAGCCGCAAAGGCGCCGCTTGCACGCCGGGATAGAACAGCGCGGCGTCGAGCACGACGTGATCGATTTCCGGAGGGTTGGCGTCATTGGCGGGCGGCGCCGCATCCTCGCATGCCGCGCGTGCCTGGTCCGGCGTTGCGAACGGCGGCACGCGGCCTTTGACGTGGATGGCGGCTGCCAGCAGGGACGGCGCCACCGGCGCGCCATCGACGCTGACGGCATGGCCGGCGGCCAGGACCAGCGCCGCCGACCTGGCCGAGAGCGCGCCGGTGTCGACGTAATGGAACCACTGTCCGCTTTCCTTTCTCGACAAGACATAGGGCGCCGGACCAAGTGGCGCCAGGGACATGCGGTAGTAGGCGGTCATGCCGGCCGGCGCATAGGTCAGGTGCACCACGCGAACACTGACCTTGCCGTCCACGTGCGCCGCGGCCCACGAGGGCAGACAGAGCGCGATCAGTGCCGCTGCCGCCGTGCATGCGCGCCGCGCCAAAGCGCTCTTCCTGAGCATACGAAACTCCTTTATTTCGCCGGGAAGCGCGGATCCCAGAGAAGCCGCTTGCTGTTCTTTTCGTAGGCCATGCCTTTGGGCGTGCTGACGATCTCGAGCTGCATACCCCATGGTGAAAGGAAGTACATCCAGGTCAAGCCGGCGGCCGGCCCTTCCGTGAAAGTGCTTGGCGCACCCAGGGTGCGCACCCCTTTCGATTTCAGGTAGGCGGCCGCCTTGTCCATGTCGTCGACATAGAAAGCGAGGTGGTGACCACCCACGTCGCTGTTGCGCGGCGGCGCTGTCGCCTGGCGCGGCGCGCCATATTCGAAAATTTCGAGGTTGATCCCATGGGCGCAGCGGACCATCTGGAAGCGCTTGATCTCGGCGCGCGGATCGACGTTCAAATGCACGTTCATCCAGTCGTCCGCGAATTTGAAGGCGCCGAGCTTGATCGACTCTTCACAGCCGATGACATCGACAAAAAAGCGTACCGCTTCATCCATATTGGGCACAGTGATGCCGAGGTGCTGTCCGCCCCGCATGCCGGGAATGCCGGCGCTGGCGTATAAAGGCAAGGCCAGCGCGAGTGCCGCGCAGGCGAGTTTGTGCTGAATCTTCATGCTGTCTCCTGGTTGTTGTGATGCCGCGTCTCGAGGACGGCATCTCTTGCATAGCAAGTTGCAAGCCAGGTCGATGCGCGCTGCTTTGCGCGGTGCTCTGCCCGAGCGCGTGGAGGATACGTGAGGTCTGGGCCTGAGGCTTGCGCACGCCTGTCGCATTCGCGGGATCTATTGCGCTACATCTGTCGCAGGGAGCAGAGCATGGTCGTTTGCGTGGGCGGTACTTTGCCGGTAGGCTACAAATTCATATATAAAAGACGGCGATCAAAAGGTGTTCTGCGCACGCCTTTTGGCGTGTTGACGGTTTTCTATATATGAAATACACTCGTGCAAAACGAAGCTTGCGTGCGAACGCAGTGCCTCCCCACACCAGTCCCGCCATCGCGGCATGAGCGGTGTACAGTGCCAACCGCGAGGAGTTAAATGATGCCCGATGAGAAATCGCAGGCGGCTACCGCACCGCTACTGCTGCTGATGTCGCCCGACGATAACTGCCTGATCGCACGTACCGCCTTGGCCACGGGGGATGTGGTGCCGATCGAAGGCGCTCAGGTTGTGCTGGGCCAGGCCATCCCGCTTGGCTACAAGGTCGCGCGCCGCGCCTTGAGGGCTGGCGAGAAAGTCCTGCGCTACGGGGCCGTCATCGGCACCGTAACCGCGGACGTGGCGCCCGGCGCCATGCTGCACACGCATAATCTGGTCAGCGACTACCTCCCTACCTACACCTTGGCCGAGGATGGCCGCACTTACATCGGAAGCCAGCACTGATCATGAGCGACATCGAGTTCAACCGCGCCGCGCCGCCGTCCCTGTCCGGCTATCTGCGCGCCGACGGCCGCAAGGGCATCCGCAATGTGGTGGTGGTCATCTACACCGTGGAATGCGCGCATCACGTCGCCCGCCTCGTGGTTAGTCAGTTCCCGGACCAGCCAGTGCACTTGATCGGCTTCCCCGGCTGCTATCCGAACGACTACGCGGACCGCATGATGAAGCGGCTTGCGACCCATCCCAACGTGGGCGCCGCCCTGATCGTCGGCCTGGGCTGCGAAAGCTTCAACCGCCGCTCGCTGGAGCAGGAGATTGCCGCCAGCGGCCGGCCGGTCCATGCCATCACGATCCAGGAAAACAGCGGCACGCGCACCAGCGTTGCCAGCGGCGTCGAATGGGTGCGCTGGGCGGTGCAGGCGCTGGAGAACCAGGCGCGGGTCCCAATGGCCATGGACGAACTGATTGTGGCGACCATCTGCGGCGGCTCGGACAGCACCAGCGGCATCACCGCCAACCCCGCCGTGGGCGTGGCCTTCGACCAGATGGTCGCATTAGGGACTGCCTGTATCTTCGAGGAGACCGGGGAACTGGTCGGCTGCGAATTTCACATGAAGCGGCGCGCCGCCACGCCGGCACTGGGTGACGCCATCGTGGAGTGCGTGAACAAGGCCGCGCGCTACTACACCATCATGGGCCACGGCAGCTTCGCGCCCGGGAACGCCGACGGCGGCTTGACCACGCAGGAAGAAAAATCGCTGGGCGCATACGCCAAGAGCGGTGCCTCGCCCATCGTCGGCATCCTCAAGCCGGGCGACGTGCCGGAGCAGGGCGGCCTGTATCTGCTGGATGTGGTGCCGGACGGCGAGCCGCGCTTCGGCTTTCCAAATATTTCAGACAATGCCGAAATCGTGGAGCTGATTGCCTGCGGCGCCCATATCACCTTGTTTACCACCGGCCGCGGTTCGGTGGTGGGGTCCGCCATTTCGCCAGTGATCAAGGTATGCGCGAATCCGGCCACCTACCGGCGCCTGTCCGAAGACATGGACGTCAACGCCGGCCGCATTCTCGACGGTGAGGCCAGCCTGCAGCAGGTCGGTGGCGAGATCGTCGATCTGGTGGCGCGCGTGGCTAACGGCGAGCAAAGCAGCTCTGAAGCGCTGGGGCATCAGGAATTCATCCTCACCTACAAACAGTTCGAACCGAGCGGGCCTGGCTGCTTCCCGCTGAGGGCAGCCTGAGATGGCGATGGCAAAAGGTCTGGCACTCACCCGCCTGGGACTTGGTTGCGCGCAGCTGGGTGGTTTATACAGGCCCATGACGGACGCCGATGCCGTAGCGCTGGTCGACGCCGCCTGGGACCTGGGCATCCGCTATTTCGACACCGCGCCTTACTATGGCTTCACCCTGTCGGAACACCGGCTCGGCGCCGCACTGCGCGCGCGCCCGCGCGGCGAGTACGTCATCAGCACCAAGGTGGGGCGGCTGATGCTGTCCGACGCTAGCGTCATGCCAGGTGAGTGCGGCTGGGCCGCGCCGCTGCCGTTCCGGCCACACTACGACTACACCCACGACGGCATCCTGCGTTCGCACGAGGACAGCCTGCAGCGCCTGGGCATGGACCGGGTCGACATCCTGTACGTGCACGATATCGGCAGCGTGACGCACGGCGCCCAGTCCGCACACTACTGGAAGCAGTTGACGCGCGGCGGCGGCTTTCGTGCGCTGACCCGCCTGCGCGAAGAAGGCGCGGTCAAGGCCGTGGGCCTGGGCGTGAACGAGTGGCAGGTGGTTGTGGATGCGATGGACGAATGTGCCCTCGATTGCGTGCTGCTGGCGGGCCGCTACACCTTGCTGGAGCAGGCGTCGCTGGAGCCGCTGATGGATCGCTGCACCCGTGAAGGTACAGGCGTTGTGATCGGCGGGCCCTTCAATTCCGGCATCCTGGCCGGATCGTCGAAGTTCAACTACGAGGACGCGCCACCCGAGATCATCGAGCGAGTCAAAGCGATTGCGGCGGTATGCGCCAAGTTCGAGGTGCCGCTGCCGGCAGCAGCGCTGCAGTTTCCAATGGCGCATCCGGCGGTCGTGTCCTGTATTCCCGGCGCCGAGAACGTGCCTCAGCTGCGCCAGAACGCGGCCTGGTTTGCGCAGCCGCTGCCGCAGGCCTTGTGGCGGGAGCTGACCGCTGCAGGTCTGCTTGACCGGCGCGCGCCGCCATGATCGTCGACGCACACCAGCATTTCTGGCGGCTGGACGAGCAGGGCAGGGACTGGCCGGTACCGGAGCTGACGGCGATCTACCGCGACTTCGGCGCACCGGATCTGCTGTCTTTGCTACGCGAGCACGGTGTCGCTGCAACGGTGCTGGTGCAGTCGATGGAGAGCGAGAAGGACACCTTGCGCATGCTGGCGCTGGCGGAATGCACGCCGTGGATCGCGGGCGTGGTGGGCTGGACCGACCTCAAGGCGGCCGATGCTGCCGAACGCATTGCCCGTCTGGCTGAGAGCCCCAAACTGCGTGGCCTGCGGCCGATGCTACAGGGACTGGAAAACGATGCCTGGATCGACGACGCGGCGCTGACCCCCGCGGTGGAAGCGATGATCGCGTACGAACTGGTGTTCGACGCTTTGGTCATGCCGCGCCATCTGCCTGCCTTGTACGCTTTTGCGCGGCGCCACGCCGCGCTGGCGATCGTCATCGACCACGCCGCCAAGCCCCCGATTTTCAGCGGTGCCAGTGCGGGCTGGCGCGATAATCTGGCGCGGCTGGCAACGCTGCCGAACGTGCACTGCAAGTTGTCCGGCCTTGTCACCGAGGCCGCACCCGCCTGGCGGCCGGAGGACCTGCAGCCATATGCGGCCCACGTGCTGGCCTGTTTCGGCGCGGGCCGTGTCCTGTGGGGCAGCGACTGGCCCGTACTGAATCTGGCAGCCGACTACGCAAGCTGGCTCGCGGTCAGCCGCAGCTTGCTGGCTCACCTCGACCCTGCCGAACAGGCCGCGATCTTCGGCGAGAATGCGCGCCGCGTGTACCGCCTTGTGCTGCCGCCAGACGCCACGAACCCACATTGACATCCCACATTTAAGCAAACCGCCGGCTTGACGGCATCTGGAGACACGAAATGAAACTGCTGCGCTACGGCCCGAAGGGCAACGAGAAACCTGGCATGATCGACGCCGACGGCTTGATCCGCGATCTATCCGGCGTGCTGCCCGACCTGACGTCTGCCCAACTGGCCAAGGGAGCGCTGGCTCGCCTCGCCGAAATCGACCCGTCCACACTGCCGGCGGTGCACCAGCCGGTCCGCTACGCGCCCATCGTGGCCGATATCGGCAAGCTCATTTGCGTGGGCCTGAACTACTCCGACCACGCCGCCGAATCGGGCATGGCGGTGCCCAGCGAACCAGTCCTGTTCATGAAGGCAACCAGCAGCATCATCGGCTGCAATGATGCCGTGGTCCTGCCGCGCGGTTCGGTCAAGAGCGACTGGGAAGTCGAACTCGGTGTGGTCATCGGCAAGCGCGCGCGTTACGTGGAACTGGCCGATGCGCTCGAGTACGTGGCCGGCTACTGCGTGGTCAACGACCTGTCCGAGCGCGAATACCAGCTCGAACGCGGCGGCCAGTGGGACAAAGGCAAGGGCTGCGATACCTTCGGCCCGGTCGGCCCCTGGCTGGTGACGAGCGACGAAGTAGCCGATCCGCAGAACCTGGATATGTGGCTGGAGGTGAACGGCAAGCGCTTCCAGGCCGGGAATACCCGCACCATGGTGTTCGGCGTGGCGCATCTGGTCAGCTACATCAGTCAGTTCATGACGCTCAATCCGGGCGACGTGATCAGCACCGGCACGCCGCCCGGCGTGGGCCTGGGACAGAAGCCCGATCCGCTCTACCTCAAGCCCGGCGACCGCATGCGCCTGGGGATCGCCGGCCTGGGCGAGCAGGAGCAAACCGTGCATGCCTGGGATCCGGACTTGATCGACGGCTGACGGAATGGACACGTGAAGCAATGGACGCATGAAGCAGAACGGCGAATGCAGCAAACAAGTACAACGGGCGCCAACGAGCGCCGTGACGGAGACTTTGCACATGACGGACGCTTTCAAAGACGATGTACCCCGGCAGTCGTACCGGTTTGCCTTTGTGATGATCACCACGCTGTTCTTCCTGTGGGGGTTTGTCCATAACCTGGACCCGATCCTGATCCCTCACCTCAGGCGCTCATTCAGCCTGTCCGTGCTGCAGTCCGCGCTGGTCGACTCGGCAGTGTTCATCGCTTACTTTGTGATGGCGCTGCCGGCCGGCCTGTTGATCCGCAAGGCGGGCTACAAGTGCGCCATCATTGTCGGCCTGCTGTTCTTCGCGATCGGGTCCTTTCTGTTCATCCCGGCGGCGAACACGCAGCAGTACGTCTTGTTCCTGGCGGCGCTGTTCGTCATCGCCTGCGGCCTGACCATCCTCGAGACGGCGGCCAATCCGTATGCGGCGCTTCTGGGTAAGCCGGAACGGGCCACGCAAAGACTCAACCTGGCCCAGTCCTTCAATGGCCTGGCCGCTACGCTGGCGCCCATCATCGGCGCGCGCGTGATCCTGGTCGACGGCGCGAGCGACCAGCAGCTGGCCGCCATGTCGTCCGCGGCGCGCCAGGCGGCTCTGGCGGCGGAAGCGGCCAGCGTCAAGGGCCCATACCTGGTGCTGGCGCTGATCATTCTCGTCATCGCCGTGGTGTTCTGGTTCCTCAAGCTGCCCGAAGTAGGAGACACAAAGCGCGCCTCCGGCAGCTCGATCGGCCAGGCCTGGCAGGTGGCGTCAATCCGGCGTGCGGTAATCGCACAGTTTTTCTATGTCGGTGCACAGGTCTGCGTGTTCAGTTTTTTCATCCTGTTCGCGGTCAAGGCGGCCGGTGTGTCGCAGGTCACGGCCGCGGACTATCTGGGCTGGGGCTGCGGCATGGCCTTCATGATCGGGCGCTTTGTCGGCACCGGTGCGATGCGCCTTGTGGCGCCGGCGCGCCTGCTGCTGTTCTATGCGCTGGCTTGCGTAGCGCTGTCGGTGGTTGCGATGCTGGGCCATGGCGTGATGAGCCTGGCCGCCGTGATCGGCATCGCCTTTTTTATGTCGATCATGTTTCCGACCATTTTTTCGCTGGGTATCCGCGGCGCCGGCCAGCACACCGAAATGGGCAGCAGCTTGATCATCATGTCCATCGTCGGCGGCGCCTTGCTGCCGCTCCTGTTCGGCTATGTCAGCGACGCCACCCACAACGTCCAGCTGGGGTTTGGCGTGCCGCTGCTGTGTTTCCTCTTCATCGCGTGGTTTGCGCGCAGCGAACTGCGCGCCAGCCGCAGCGCCGCCGCTGCCGTGCACCTCAACCAGGGAGTCTTGCCAAGTGTTTGAACTGACTAACAAGAAGGCCGTGATCACCGGCGGCGGTAGTGGCATCGGCCGCGCCATCGCCACCTTGTTTGCACGCCAGGGTGCGGCCGTCCATATCCTCGACATCAGCGAGGCCGCCTGCGAGGGCGTCGTTAGCGAGATCCGTGAGCTCGGCGGCACGGTCCAGGCTCACGCCTGCGACGTGGCCGTGCAGGAAGCGGTGCTCGCCTGTTTTGGCGCGATCGGTCCGGTCGATATCCTGATCAACAATGCCGGCATCGCCCACATCGGCAAGGCCGATACGACACCCGAAGCGGATTTCGACCGTGTGATGAGTGTGAACGTCAAGGGCGTCTACAACTGCCTGCATGCGGCCATTCCCCAGTTGCGCGCCAATGGCGGCGGCGTGATCGTGAATATGGCGTCGGTCGCCGCCTGGGTCGGCATCAAGGAGCGCTTTGCCTATTCCACCGCCAAGGGCGCGGTCATGGCCATGACGCTGTCGGTGGCCAAGGATTACCTGGACGACGGCATTCGCTGTAATTCGATCTCGCCGGGGAGGGTGCATACGCCCTTTGTCGACGGCTTCCTGGCCAAAAACTACGCCGGGCGCGAGGCCGAGATGTTCGCCCAATTATCCAAAACCCAGCCAATCGGGCGCATGGGCCGGCCGGACGAAGTGGCCGCGCTGGCACTTTACCTGTGCAGCGCGGAGGCGGGCTTCATCACCGGCAGCGATTACCCGATCGACGGCGGCTTCATCACGCTGAACAACTGAAGCGGCAGGGAAGGCGAAAAAGAACAGCCGGCGTGCACCGATTCGAAATATGGTATATGATGACCATCATGAAATCGAAATCCGCCAAGCGTCCGGCTGTCAGCCGCAAGGAAGTCACCCACGACCGCATCGTCGAGGTGGCCGCGCGTGTCATCCGCCGCAGCGGCTATGGCGGCACCGGCGTGGCGGACATCATGAAGGAAGCCGGCCTGACCCACGGCGGCTTTTACGCTCACTTCGAGTCGCGCGACGCCTTGCTGGCCGAGGCGGGCGACCGGGCCGGCGCCGAAGGGGTTGCCTTCGCCGCCCGCATGGCCGCAGCCGCGCCGCCCGGCAAGGCGCTGGAAGCCATCATGCAGGCTTACCTGTCGCCCCAGCATATCGAGTCCATCGAGACCGGCTGCCCGGTGTCCGCACTGGCCTGCGAAATGCCGCGCCAGGCGCCGGAAGTGCGGCGCGCCGCCACCATCCATATCAAGGAAATGATCGACCTGCTGGCACGCCAGCTTCCCGACTGGGGCCAGCCCGAGGCGCACGAGAAGGCGATGGCTTTGCTGTGCTCCCTGATCGGTACCACCATGCTGGCGCGCGCCGTCGACGACCCCCAGTTATCGCGTGCCTTTTGCTCGGCGACCCTGAAGCAGGCGAAGCCGGCAGCCTGAGGCTGCCGTCCCGCCATTTTTTTTGATCTACAATATGATGGTCATCATATCTTGATGCCTGTCTGACTCAAAGGACGATCGTGAACAAGAAGATTGCATTGATTACCGGCGCCTCCTCCGGCATCGGCGAAGCTACCGCGAAGCGCCTGGTCCAGGCGGGCTACAAAGTGTATGGCACCAGCCGCAAAGGCGCGCAGGGTGGCAAGCGCGAGTACGAGATGCTGGCGCTGGACGTGACCAGCGATGCCTCGGTGAAGGCGGCCGTCGCGAGCGTGGTCGCCATGGAAGGACGCATCGATCTGCTGGTCAATAACGCCGGCTTCGGCGTCGCCGCGGCAGGCGCGGAAGAAATTTCGGTCGAGCAGGCGCAGGCGGTGTTCGACACGAATTTCTTCGGGGTTGTGCGGATGACCAGCGCCGTGCTGCCGCATATGCGCGCCAAAGGCGGCGGGCGCATCATCCATATGGGTTCGGTGCTCGGCTTTTTGCCAATGCCCTACGGCGCCATGTACTCCGCCGCCAAGCACGCGGTGGAAGGCTATTCCGAATCGCTGGACCACGAGGTACGCAACTGGGGCATCCGCAGCACCGTCATCGAACCTGCCTACACCAATACCCCCTTCGAAGCCAATCTGCTGGAAGCCGACACCAAGCTGGCCGCCTATGAGGCGGTGCGCAGTGCGGTGACCCGCCGTATCCAGACCGTCATGGCAACGGCGGAAGGTCCCGAGGTGGTGGCCGATACCGTTTTGAAAGCGGCGCAGGCGGCTTCGCCGAAGCTGCGCTACACCGCCGGCGGCCTGGCCGCGCGCCTGCGCCTGCTGCGCACCTTCGCACCGGCCGGCTTGATGGATGCCGGCATCCGCAAGGATCTGCAACTCGCTTGATGGCGCTTGCCATCGGCTTACTTCGTACCGTCGCATCAACTACAACAAAGGATCTGAACATGTCTACCTCTACTTCTACCTCTACGTCTACCTCTACGTCTACCCCAGGCCGCAAAATCGCAGTTGTCACCGGTGCGTCCGCCGGTATCGGCGCCGTGTACGCCGACCGTCTGGCCCGGCGCGGCTACGACCTGGTGCTGGTCGCCCGCCGCGCCGATCGCCTGCAGGCGCTGGCTGCGCAGATTGAACAAGCGCACGGCGTCAATGTGCAGCCCCTGGTGGCCGACCTGGCAAGCGAGGCTGGGCAGGCAGAGGTCGAGCGCGTGCTTGCAACCAATCCCCTGGTCACTGTCCTGGTGAACAACGCCGGCATCGCGCGCCTCGCGCCGGTTACCGGCAGTGCGCTGGAAGACTCGCTGTCCCAGGTGGCGCTCAACATCGTCGCACTCACTCGCCTCACGCATGCCGTCCTGCCAGCCATGAAGGCGCGCAACGAGGGGCTGATCATCAATATCGCGTCGGCCCTGGCGGTGCACTCGCTGCCGTTCAGCTCCGTCTACAGCGGCAGCAAGGCCTTTGTGCTTGCCTTCAGCCGCGGCCTGCAGCAGGAACTGGCCGACAGCGCCGTGAAGCTGCAGGTGGTGCTGCCGTCGGCCACGGCGACCGAAATCTGGGACCTGTCCGGCGTGCCGCTGGCCGCCCTGGACTCGGAAACCGTGATGCCGACCGAGGCCATGGTCGATGCCGCCTTTGTGGGACTCGACAAGGGCGAGGAGATGACCTTTCCTTCGGTCGCCGATGCGGCACTGGTCGAGCGCTTCGAGGCGGCCCGGGCGGCGCTGTTCGGTGCGACCCAGACCGGCAAGGTCGCACCGCGCCTGCTGTAAAACCGATCATCGGAGAACATCGTGAAAGCACTGACCTTAACAAGCTACCGCGGCGGCGGGCACCTGGAATTTGCCGATATTCCCAAGCCGTCGCCCAGGCCGGACGAGATCCTGGTCAAGGTGCATGCGGCCGGACTTAATCCGGTTGACTACAAGATCGCACAAGGGCAGTTCAAGCCCCTGATTAAACTCGCCTTGCCGGCCACCATGGGCAGCGACCTGGCCGGCGTGGTCGTTGAAACGGGCAGCCGCGTGCGCCGGTTCAAAGTGGGCGATGCCGTGTTTGCCAGTACCTTCGACCTGCACGCAGGCTCGTTTGCAGAATTTGTCGCGGTGCCGGAGCATGCCGCGGCGCTAAAACCAGGCAACCTGGATTTTGTGCAGGCGGCATCCGTTCCCATGGTCGCGCTGACGGCATGGCAGGCCTTGAGCGAGCGCATGGACATACGGTCGGGCGAAAAGGTGTTCATTCCCGCCGGCGCGGGTGGGATCGGGACGATAGCGATTCAGTTGGCCAAGCACCTTGGCGCGAAAGTGGCGACTACCACCAGCACCGGCAAGGTGGACTTCGTGCGTAGCCTGGGCGCCGATGAGGTCATCGACTACAAAAAGCAGGACTTTGCGGCAGTGCTGAGCGGGTATGACGCGGTGCTTGCCACGACCAGTCCCGGCGAGCTTGAAAAAGCCGCGGGGATCGTCAGGAAAGGAGGGCGGCTGGTGTCGCTGAACGGGCCGCCCGATCCGGCCTTCGCCGACGCGCGCGGCATGAACTTTTTGTTGAAGTTCGTGTTCGGTCTGTTGAGCCGGAAGATCTCCGGCCTCGCCAAAAAACGCGGCGCCTCGTATGGCTTCCTGTTCGTGCGCGCCGACGGCCACCAGCTGGAGACCATCGGCAAGCTGCTGGAAACCTCGCGCATCCGGCCCGTGATCGACAAGGTGTATCCCTTCGCGCAGGCGAAAGACGCCCTGGCCTATCTGGAAGAGGGCAGGGCCACGGGCAAAGTCGTGCTGCAAATGGTCAGCTAAGGAACTGCTAACGCGCTGCGACGGCTTCCGCTACGGGACCTTCCCAGCCGCCGCCCAGCGCCTTGAAAATCGCGACCGCGGCGCGTGCGGATTCAGTGTTTGCCTGGACCTGCGCGTCCGAGGCTTGCAACAGCTTCTCGTCCGCCTGCAGTACTTCGACCAGGCTGACCACACCCTTCTGGTAGGCCGCGAAGGATGCGCCGCGTGCCCGGCCCAGCGAAGCTACACCTTGCGTCAGAATCGCGGCCTGTTCCTCACGCCGCACCAGGGCCGCCAGCGCGTTTTCCACGTCTTCGGTAGCGCGCAGGACGACCAGCCGGTACGCGGCCAGCGCCTCGGCTTCCTGTCCTTTCGCGACGCCGATCTGGGCATTGATGCGGCCAAAGTCGAACAGGCGCCAGCGCAAACCCAGCACACCGGCCGCCTGGCTCGCGCCTCCCGTGAACAGATTGCCGCCCGAGATGGCGGTGGCGCTGCCGATCAAACCATTCAGCGACACCTTGGGGTAGTACTCGGCGATGGCCATGCCGATGCGCGCGTTGGACGCGGCCAGGCGCCGTTCGGCCGCGATCAGGTCGGGACGGCGCCGCAGCAGCTCGCCCGGCGTGCCGCTGGAGGCGATGCCCGGCGCGGCCGGCACGGCTGCACGCTGCAGCAGTTCCGCGCGATGGGTTCCCGCTGCGCTGCCCAGCATGATATCGAGTGCGTTCATCGCCGTTTCCAGTCCCAGTTCCAGTATCGGCAACGTGGCGCGCGCCTGAGCCAGCGCGCCTTCCACCTGGCGTACCTGGAGTTCCGCCGCCAGGCCCTTCCCGGACAGCAGGCTGACTTTGGCGAGCAAATCCTCCTGCGTTGTGACCTGGCGCCGGGCCACGTCCAGGCGCGCCTGGACGCCGCGGATACTGATATAGATGTCGGCCGTTTGCGCCGCTACCGCCAGCCGCGCCGCGGCGGCGCCAGCCTGCGACGCCTGATAATCGGCGAGCGCCGCTTCGCGTGCGCGCCGCGCACCGCCGAACAGGTCGATGTCCCAACTGGCGCCCGCGTTGGCTTCGTAACTACTGCCGTAGCGGTCGAAGCCGGGGTTGGAGCTGAGTAGCCGTCCCGTTGGCGTTTCGACCGACTGATAAGCACGCGCGGCCTGGGCGCTCAGTTGACCGGACGGCAGCAGCGCCGCATTGGCGGCGCCAAGTCCTGCGCGGGCCTGGGCCACCCTTGCCCTGGCCTGGGCCAGATCCAGGTTCTGCTCCAGCGCGAGGGCGACCACGCGGGTCAGCTGCGGATCCTTGAAGCCTTCCCACCACAGTGGCGACGCGGCGTCCTGCGCGCTCTGGCCCTGGCCGAAGGCGCTCCGGCCGATATAGTGGTCGGGCAGGGCAATGGCCGGCCTGGTGTAGTCGGGACCGACCGCGCAGCCGGCCGCGAGGGCGGCGGCAAGCAGGACGGCGAGGTGAGTGCGCTTGAATAGCATGGGCATCTTTCGCGTTTGGATGGGACGTGGTGAGTGACTATATCACAAATTGGTCACTCGTTTGCTAAAAAAGTGGCCACGCGCTAAGCTGTCAGGATGACGACCCCCACTACTTACCCAGGCCCGGGCCGCGGACCGGCCGACCACGAGGTGCGCGACCAGATCGTGGCCGCGGCGACCCAGCATTTCCTGCTGTATGGTTACGCAAAGACCACCGTATCCGACCTCGCCAAGGCGATCGGCTTCTCCAAGACCTATATCTACAAATTCTTCGAATCGAAGCAGGCGATTGGTGAACTGATCTGCTCGAACTGCCTGCGCGAGATCGAGAGCGATATTCGCGCGGCCATCGACAGCACCGACGGCGCGTCCGAAAAACTGCGCCGCATGTTCAAGGTAGCCCAGGAATCGAGCCTTCGCCTGTTTTTTGAAGAGCGCAAGCTATATGACATCGCTGCGGCGGCGGCTACCGAGCAATGGAATTCGGTACGCGCTTTCGAAGCCCGCATCAAGGCGATGCTGGAGGAAGTGCTGCGCTTCGGACGCGAGTCGGAGGAGTTCGAACGCAAGACTCCGCTCGATGAAGCCACCATGGCCATTTACCTGGTGATGCGACCCTTTCTCAATCCCTTGCTGCTGCAGCACAGCTTCGACTATACGGAGGATGCGCCGGCCCGCCTGTCCGGCCTGGTGCTGCGAAGTTTGTCGCGGTAAAAAGAACTTTATGGGTAGTGACGGTTGACAAAATCAGTCACTAGTACCAAACTGGGAGCCTCTTCAGCTTTCATACGGGATTCCCATGCCTCGCCGCCTTGCTCTCGCCGCAGCCGTCACAGCGCTGCCTTTTGTCTTGCTGGGCTGCGGGGACAAACCTCAGGCCGATCCGCGCAGCGACACACCCCTGGTGCGGGCGGCCACGGTGCAAACGGCTGCCGCGGAATCGCGCCGCTTTACCGGCACAGTGGCAGCGCGCGTACAGAGCGACCTTGGATTTCGCGTGCCGGGAAAAGTGCTCGAACGCCTGGTCGATGCCGGCCAGAGCGTGAAGCGCGGCCAGCCCCTGATGCGGATCGACCCGGCCGACCTGGCACTGGCGTCGCGCGCCCAGCAGGAGGCGGTCAGCGCCGCACGGGCGCGTGCCACCCAAACGGCCGACGACGAAGCGCGCTACCGCGACCTGCGCGGTACTGGTGCGATCGCGGCCACCGCCTACGACCAGGTCAAGGCCGCCGCCGATAGCGCACAGGCCCAGTTGCGTGCTGCCGAAGCGCAGGCCGCACTGGCGCGCAACGCCAGCGGCTACGCGGTGCTGGTGGCCGATGCCGACGGGGTTGTGATGGAGACCCTGGCCGAGCCGGGCCAGGTGGTCGGCACCGGCCAGGTCGTCGCCCGCATTGCCCACGCCGGTAAGCGCGAGGCCATCATCCAGTTGCCCGAGACCCTGCGTCCGGCGCTCGGTTCCAGCGCCAGCGCCACCTTGTTCGGCAAGGAAGGCGCCCCCGTTCCCGCCAAACTCAGGCAGTTGTCGGATACCGCGGACCGGCAGACGAGGACCTTCGAAGCACGCTACGTGCTCGATGCCGAGACCGACGCCCCGCTGGGCACCACGGTCACGGTCCAGATACCGGCACCAGGAAGCGTTGCCCAGGCGGGCATGACGGTGCCGCTGGCCGCGCTGTTCGACGGCGGCAAAGGTCCCGGTGTATGGATCATCGCAGGCACGCCGTCCAAGGTCTCGTGGCGGCCGGTGACAGTCCGGGGACTGGGTGACGACGTTGCACGGGTTGACGCTACCTTGAAGCAGGGCGACCGCATCGTCGCACTCGGCGCACACCTGCTGCGCGAAGGTGCGCAGGTCAGGGTGGCCAGTGACACGGCAGCCACCGTCGCCACCGTCGCCGCCGCCGGAGCGCAACCATGAGCGAGTCGCGGTTCAACCTGTCGGCACTGGCCGTGCGCGAACGCGCGGTGACCTTGTTCCTGATCTGCCTGATCTCCCTGGCGGGACTGATTTCCTTCTTCAAGCTCGGGCGCGCGGAAGACCCGGCCTTCACGGTCAAGGTCATGACCGTGATTACAGCCTGGCCAGGCGCCAGCGCCCAGGAGATGCAGGACCAGGTCGCGGAAAAACTGGAAAAGCGTCTGCAGGAATTGCGCTGGTACGACCGCAGCGAGACCTATACGCGCCCCGGCCTGGCCTTCACTACCCTGACCCTGCGCGACAGCACGCCGCCTGCGGAAGTGCAGGAACAGTTTTACCAGGCGCGCAAGAAGGTCGGCGACGAATCGGCGACCCTGCCGGCAGGTGTGATCGGTCCGATGGTCAACGACGAATACGCCGACGTCACGTTTGCCCTGTTCGCTCTTAAGGCGCCCGGCGAGCCACAGCGCCTGCTGGTACGCGACGCCGAGACCTTGCGCCAGCGCCTGCTGCACGTCCCGGGCGTGAAAAAGGTGAACATCGTCGGCGAGCAGTCCGAGCGCATCTTTGTCGAGTTCTCGCACGAACGCCTGGCCACCCTGGGCATCGCGCCGCAGGATGTGTTTGCCGCGCTCAATAGCCAGAATGTGCTGACCCCGGCCGGCTCGGTGGATACCAAGGGTCCGCAAGTTTTCATCCGCCTGGACGGCACTGCCGACGAGCTGCAAAAAATCCGAGATCTGCCGGTGGTGGCGCAAGGCCGCACCCTGAAGCTGGCCGATGTCGCCAGCGTCAAGCGCGGCTACGAGGATCCGTCGACCTTCATGATCCGAAACGGCGGCGAGCCGGCACTGTTGCTCGGTATCGTCATGCGCGACGGCTGGAATGGCCTGGACCTGGGCAAGGCGATCGAACAGGAAGTGGGCGCGATCAACGCCACACTGCCGCTGGGGATGAGCCTCACCAAAGTCACCGACCAGTCGGTCAATATCAGTTCCGCGGTCGACGAATTCATGGTCAAGTTCTTCGTGGCGCTGCTGGTGGTCATGGTCGTGTGCTTCGTCAGCATGGGCTGGCGCGTCGGTATCGTGGTCGCCGCGGCCGTCCCGCTGACGCTGGCCACCGTATTTATCGTGATGGCTGCCACCGGCAAGAACTTCGACCGCATCACCCTCGGTTCGCTGATCCTGGGACTGGGCCTGCTGGTCGACGACGCCATCATCGCCATCGAAATGATGGTCGTCAAAATGGAAGAGGGCTACAGCCGCACCGCGGCCTCGGCGTATGCCTGGAGCCATACCGCGGCGCCCATGCTGTCGGGCACCCTGGTGACCGCGGTCGGCTTCATGCCCAATGGCTTCGCGCGTTCCTCGGCCGGCGAATACACCAGCAATATGTTCTGGATCGTCGGGATTGCGCTGATCGCGTCCTGGGTGGTGGCCGTGGTCTTCACGCCCTACCTGGGCGTCAAGCTGCTGCCGGAACTGGCTACGGCCAAGGGCGCGCACGCGGACTTGTACGACACGCCGCGCTACCACCGTTTTCGCCAGGTGCTGCAACGCGTGATCGGTCGCAAGTGGATGGTGGCCGGCGCGGTGATCGGCTTGTTCGTGCTGTCCGTGCTCGGCATGGCCGTGGTCAAGAAGCAGTTCTTCCCGATTTCCGACCGTCCCGAAGTGCTGGTCGAAGTGCAGATGCCATATGGGACATCCATCACGCAGACCAGCGCCGCCGCCGCCAAGGTCGAGACCTGGCTGGCCAAACAGAAAGAGTCCAAGATCGTCACCGCCTACATCGGCCAGGGCGCGCCGCGTTTTTACCTCGCCATGGGACCGGAGCTGCCGGATCCCTCGTTCGCCAAGATCGTTATCCGCACCGACAGCCAGGAAGAACGCGACGCGCTCAAACTGCGCCTGCGTAAAGCGGTGGCCGACGGTCTCGCGTCGGAGGCGCGGGTGCGCGTCACGCAACTGGTGTTCGGTCCCTATTCACCGTTCCCGGTCGCTTACCGGGTGAGCGGTCCCGATCTGCAGCAACTGCGCGGTATCGCCGCCCAGGTCCAGCAGGTGATGCAGGCCAGTCCCATGATGCGCACGGTGAACAGCGACTGGGGTTCGCGCTCGCCAACGCTGCACTTTATCCTGCAGCAGGACCGCTTGCAGGCGGCTGGCCTGAGCTCCAGCGCCGTGGCCCAGCAACTGCAGTTCCTGCTCAGCGGCGTGCCCCTCACGGCGGTGCGTGAAGACATCCGCACCGTGCAGGTGGTAGCGCGTTCGGCCGGCCCGGCCAGGCTCGACCCCGCCCGCATCGCCGACTTCACCCTGACCGGCACCGCCGGGCAGCGCATCCCTTTGTCGCAGGTCGGGACGTTTGAAGTGCGCAGCGAGGAACCGGTCATGCGCCGGCGCGACCGGGTGCCCACCATGACCGTGCGTGGCGATATCGCCGAAGGCATGCAGCCGCCCGACGTATCGGCGTCCATCAGCGCGCAGCTCCAGCCCCTGATGGCCAGGCTGCCGGCCGGTTACCGCATCGAGGAAGCCGGTTCGATCGAGGAGTCGGGCAAGGCGACGGCGGCCATGCTGCCGCTGTTCCCGATCATGCTGGCGGTTACCCTGATCATCCTGATCTTCCAGGTGCGCTCGATCGCGGCGATGGTGATGGTGTTCCTGACCAGTCCACTCGGCCTGATCGGGGTGGTGCCGACCCTGATCCTGTTCCACCAGCCTTTCGGCATCAATGCCCTGGTCGGCCTGATTGCGCTGTCAGGCATCCTGATGCGCAATACCCTGATCCTGATCGGGCAGATCCATCATAACGAGCAGGCAGGGCTCGATCCCTTCCAGGCCGTGGTGGAAGCGACCGTGCAGCGGGCCCGCCCGGTGGTGCTGACCGCGCTGGCGGCCATCCTGGCCTTCATCCCGCTGACCCATTCGGTGTTCTGGGGCACGCTGGCCTACACGCTTATTGGCGGTACCTTTGCCGGCACCATCCTGACCCTGGTGTTCCTGCCGGCGATGTATTCGATCTGGTTCAAGATCAGGCCGACCGTGCCGGAAGTGCACCAGGTGCAGCCGCGTCGGGCCGCCGTTGCGCTGGCGGGTTAAGTTTTCCGCGGGCGGTGACAAGGCAAGAAAAAGGCCCCAATTGCTTGGGGCCTGAGCTTTACTGTTTTAAGCGGATTTTTGTTTCAACTTCCTGGCTGCGGCGCGCTGCTCCCAGAAGGTGGCATTCTTGATGCCGAGTTTAATGGGATCGAAGGTGATCGGTCCGCCTGCCTTCAACTGCGCTTCGTAATCGCGCAGGCAGAGCATGGTCGGCTTGGCGATGAAGAAGATGATCAGGATGCCGACGATGTTAATCCACGCCATGATGCCGACGCCGATATCGCCCAGGTTCCAGATGTAACCCGCGCTGTTGATGGTGCCGTAGGTGACCATCGCCATGATGAGCAGCTTGACGATCACCAGTGGCACGCCGCGCTTGAAGTAGCGGTTCAGGTAGGCCACGTTGGTTTCCGCAATATAGTAGTAAGCCACGATGGTCGTGAACGCGAAGAAGAACAGGGCCAGGCCGACGAAGACCGGACCGAAGCCGCCAAAGGTGCTTTGCAGCGCGTATTGGGTAAATGCGGCGGAACCGATTTCGGTGGCTGCCGGCAGATGCTGCACAATGAACTGGCCGGCGGGCAGGGTACCCTGCACATTGTATTGACCGGTAATCAGGATCATCAGTGCGGTGGCCGTGCACACCAGCAGGGTGTCGACATAAATCGAGAATGCCTGCACCAGTCCCTGCTGGGCGGGATGCTCGGTTTCCGCTGCGGCGGCCGCATGGGTGCCGGTGCCTTGTCCGGCTTCATTCGAATACACGCCACGCTTGACGCCCCAGCCGATTGCCGCGCCAAAGCCGGCTTGCGCCGTGAAGGCATCGGAGACGATCAGCTTGAGCACATCCGGCAATTGCGCGATGTTGAGCGCGATGACAATCAGCGCCAGGATGATATAGCCCAGTGCCATGAAAGGCACCACATATTCGGTGAACTGCGCGATGCGCTTGATGCCGCCGAAAATGATCACCGCGAGAGTCAGCAGAATCACCCCAAGGCCGATCAGCTTGTGCGTTCCCACGGGGCCGAGGAAGGTGTCGACCATGGCGCCGTTACCGAAGATCTGCGTCACCGCATTGCCGACCGCATTGGCCTGCACACCGGGCAGGAAAATCCCGCACGAAATGACCGCGGCGATGGCGAAGGCAATGCCCAGCCATGGCCAGCCGAGGCAGCGCTCGAAGAAGTAGGCCGAGCCGCCGCGGTACTCGCCGTTTTCTTCGACCTTGTACAACTGGCCCAGGGTGGATTCCGCGTACGCCGTACTCGCGCCCAGGAAGGCGACCACCCACATCCAGCACACCGCGCCCGGTCCACCGAAACCGATGGCGGCGGCCACGCCGGCGATATTGCCGACCCCGACACGGCCGGACAGCGACACGGCCAGGGCCTGGAAGGAGGAAATGCCGGAGTCCACGGCCTTGCGCTTGAACAGCAGCCGCAGCATCTCCTTGAAGTGCCTGACCTGGGCAAAGCGGGTCTGGATCGAGTAGAACAAGCCCGCGCCCAGACACAGGTAAATCAGGGCCGAACTCCAGATAAGCCCATTCAGGCCGTCAATAAAACCTTCCATGCATTCCCCTTGTACAGGTCAAAGTGTCGTTCCCGCCCTGCATAAGGGGGGCATCGGTGTGGAATAAGGCCGGCGGCGTCAATACGCTGCCCGCACTTTGCTCATGGCGCCGCAGGTGATGCCCGCCACGCGCGCTTGTATTTTAAGGGAAGAGTTTCAGAAAGAGCATGTCAATTTTTGCATAAGGGCAGCCGCACCGTTCTTCTTGCGGCGGCGCTTGTGCAGCCCCGGCATTTCCTTTATCCTTGGCGGGTCGAAAATGGTGGACCGGTTTGGTAAGCCCCGGTCAGCCCCTGCAGCAGGGGACACAATCCAGCCCAGCGGGGCCGCGGACCACGACGGAGAGCGGACGTGCGCCGTCTTCCCGTCGAATGGTGTCGCCTGCGGTTTCGGTGTTTTCCGATCCTCTCGCCTTGTCCTTCCCGTGAAGTGTCGCCCGTCCTTCGCCGTACTCGCGGCCACTGTGAAAGGACGACATATGCAACACGCAATCTCGCAAGACCCAAGCACGCAACACCCATCACCTCTGGAATCCACGCCTGTCATCATTGTCGGGGGCAGCCTGGTCGGGCTATCGGCCGCCTTGTTCCTCGCCTACCGTGGGGTGCCCGTCATCCTGCTGGAAAAGCACCAGGGCAGCGCAGCCCATCCGCGCGCGACCGGCTTCACCGAACGCTCACTCGAATATTTTCGCGCTGTCGGCATCGGCGACCAGGTGCCGCAGGTCGCGCCCGGCATGCGTCTGCGCCGCGTGGTCGCCGAAAGCCTGGCTGGCGTGTGGCAGGCAGAAACCCAGTGGACCCCGGGTGAGCGCAATGAACGCAGCGCAACCGCGTCGCCCTGTACCGGCGCAGCCATCGCCCAGGACAAGCTCGAGCCGATCCTGCGCGAGGCGGCGCGGGAGCGCGGCGCCGATCTGCGGCCCGGCCACGAAGTGTGCGATGTGCGTCAGGATGGCGACGGCGTCACGGTGACAGTGCGGCGGCGCGAGGATGGCGCGCTGTACGCCATCCGCGCCGGTTACCTGATCGCGGCCGACGGCGCCGACAGTCCGATACGCGAGGCGCTGGGGATCGCGCGCGTCGGCGTGGGTCACTTGCGGACCCTGCGCAGTGTGCTGTTCACCTGTCCGCAGGCGCAGGCGTACCTCGAGCGCGGGGTCCAGCAATTCGACATTCGGCAGGAAGGCTTCAAGGCTTTCATGACGTCCTATGGCGATGGCCGCTGGGTCCTGATGTTCGATGATGACCGTGAGCGCAGCGAGGCCGAACTGGCGGCGGCGGTGCGGCGCGCGCTTGGTCTGGATATGGCGTTCGAGATCCTGGCCACGGGGCGGTGGGAGATGGCGGGACGGATCGCACAGCGCTACAGCGTAGTGCGCATCTTCCTGGCCGGCGACGCGGCCCACCAGTTGCCGCCAACGCGCGGCGGGTTTGGCGCCAATACCGGCATCGACGACGCCTGGAACCTGGCCTGGAAACTGCAATGGGTGCTGGAGGGCCGTTCGCATCCGCGCCTCTTGGACACCTACAGCGACGAGCGTCAGCCGATCGGCTGGCTCAGGCACCAGCAAACCTTTGCCCGGCCCGATTACGCGGCGTGGACCGATGGGGCGCTGGCGGGGTCCCCCTTGTATGGTAACGAGGCCATGGAACTGGGTCAGCTGCAGCGTTCCGCGGCAGTGCTGGGCGCGGGACCCGACCTACCGCCGGCGGCGCATCCAGATGCCTGGGCCGGGCAGCCGGGCACGCGCGCGCCGCACGTTTATGTCCGGCGTGGCGAGGCCACGGTGTCGACGCTGGATCTGTTCGGACACGGCTTTGTGCTCATGAGCGAGGATGCGCGGTGGATCAGCGCGGCAGGCACGGTCGCGCGCGACCTCGGTATCGGGATAGAGGCGCTGCACGTGGGCCGCGACGTGGTCTTCTCTGCTGACAGAGCGTTCACGTCCGCCTTTGGTATTGGTCCGCACGGCGCGTCCCTGGTGCGTCCGGACGGACTGGTCGCCTGGCGAACTACGGACATGGAGGCATCGCCCGCCGACTGCCTGCGCGATGTGCTGCGCGCCGTCGCCGCGCTCGCGCCCATCAGGTCCAGGCCGGAAAAGCTGGGTAGCTAGCGGCCCGCCAGCAGCGGCAGGTGACTGTTGATTTCGTCTTTGGTCACCTGCCCGAGCCGGGTCAGGACCAGTTTGCCCTCGGGGTTGAACAGAAGGGTAGTGGGATAGGCGCGCACATTGAACTCTTTCATGATCGCGTCGGTTCCGGCGATGATGGGATAGGTCACATGCAGCGCCGTGGCGAACTGGCGCAGGCGCAGCTCGTTGTCGCCATCGGCGGCCAGGCCCAGTACCACCACATCGCTGCGCGCATGGGACAGTGCTTCAAGCTCGGGCATCTCCCTGATGCAGGGCGCGCACCAGGTGGCCCAGACATTGAGCACCACCCATTTACCGCGATAGGTTTCAAGCGTGTGGGCTTTGCCTTGCAGGTCCGTCAGGTTCATGGCCGCGGCCGGAAGGCAGGCGCCGAGTGTCAGCAGGCTCGCCAGCAACATCGTCGCAACGCCATCGCGCCAGATCATTGCGGGCGCTCTCATTTTATTTGCCCGGACAGGCCAAGTACCAGCGCGTGGTTGGCGGTCAGCTGCACGCCGCGCACGTGGCGGTGCACGGGCACCTGATAGAAGGCGATCAGCTGCATGGCGGAAGGCAGGGCATAGCTCACGCCCGGGCTGGCGTACAGAAAGCGTCCACCGCTGCTGTCTGGTTCACTTTCACTGCCGCTGTCGGCACTCTTGTGCACGTAGTTCAGCTGGGCCAGCACGCCGAAGTTACCGGGCAGGCTCTTGCGCACGCCAACATCCACGCCAAGCTGGGCGCCGGGCCTGTAGTTGTCGCGCGTGTTCAGGGCATGCTGGTATTGCGCCTGTGCGAACCAGGACACGCCGGCTTCCGTCAACTTTTTGTGATAGTAGCCGCCCAGGATCAGGTCCGTGGTGCCGGTACCCGGCTGCATGCTGCGCTCGGCCTTGGCGCCTGCGCCGTTGGCGACATCGAAGGCGCCGGTCGGCAGCTTGACGCCGAAGGTCACGCCGGCGCTGGCGGGTGCCAACGGGTTGTCCACGCTTGCGAACTGATAGCGGCCCAGCACACGGATGTCGTTCAGCTTCGTGAACTTCCAGTTGTCCTCGATCTTCGCGCCATGGTGGTTATGGATGTGGAAGTGATCGCGCTCGCCGGCCGCGCCGCTGACCATCACGCCGAAGCCGTTGCCGAAGCCGTGGCTGTAGCTCAGTACTACGTTGCGGTTGCTGGTGCTCACTTCGTCATGGTGCGCATGGACCTGGCCCGCGTACACCTTGTCCGAGCCGAACATCGGCTGGTCCTGGTTCATGTATTCGTAACGCACTTCGAAGGCATTGCTCGATTCGGCGAGCACGCTTTCGGCCGTCCAGTTGGTGTTGACGGCGCAGAAGGAAGCGCCGCAGCTGGCCAGTGCAGTTGCGGGTGCCAGTGTGAGTGCGGCGAGCGCTGCCGCCAGAAGAGTGTGGGTCGTTTTCATGATGCCGTTCCTGTGTTTTTGTTTGTACTTGGTGGGTCTTGTCCCGGCAGCGTGCCTGGTCTGCCGGGGCATGAAAAAAATCATACTTTCCACCTTCATTTTTCAAACACGATCTACATCAAGGTTTCCTGAACGAACGAAAAATTCCCGCCAACTTCTGGATTAATGACCTACATCAATTCTTTCAGCGATATGCCAAATGTATGATTTGATCAAGGTCAACGTGCGATCCGCACAAGACATAACTAGGTGAGAAAAAAATGAAAAGGACATTACTTTCGCAAGCGCTGATGGCACTCGTTATCGGCACAGCTATCACGGCGCCAGCGATGGCTCAGCATGCAGGACATGCGAAGGTCAGTGACAGCTCGGCGGTCAAGTACCGCCCTGATGTGACGTTCACTCTGCGCACCGATATTGCCGATGGCAAGCTGGTGTTTATCAGCGAAACCGGTGCCAACAAGGGCCAGGCCAACCCCACGCTCAACGTGCCTGAAGGCGCGGTTGTTCAGATCAACCTGGTCAACGGCGATGGCGCTACACATGACGTGAGCGTACCGGACTTCAACGTGAAGTCGAACCAGATCAATGACAAGGGCGCCAGTACCGCCATCGTCTTCAAAGCCGATAAAAAAGGCGTGTTCACGTATATCTGCAGCTTGCCCGGCCACGTGGCTGCGGGCATGATCGGCAAGATCGTCGTGGGCGGCGCGGTTGCCGCACCGGTGGCCAAGGCTGCCGACATCTCGCAAAATCCGCGCTTGGTGGGTGAGCCGGTCGGCGCACGCGGACCGAAGAAGCTGAAGGTCAATCTGGAGACGACGGAAATCGTGGGCCAGCTGGCGGACGGCACTACCTACAAATACTGGACCTATAACAACAAGGTGCCGGGTCCCTTCCTGCGCGTACGGGTCGGCGACGAGGTCGAAGTCAACATGTCCAACGCCAAGGACAGCCACATGATCCACTCGGTCGACTTCCATGCCGTGACCGGACCTGGCGGCGGCGCCGCAGTAACCCAGGCAGCACCCGGCAGCACCAAGAGCTTTACCTTCAAGGCCCTCAACCCCGGCCTGTACGTGTACCACTGCGCCACTCCGATGGTGGCCCAGCACATCTCGAACGGCATGTACGGCATGATCCTGGTCGAACCCGAAGGCGGCCTACCGAAAGTGGACCGTGAGTTCTACGTGATGCAGGGGGAGCTCTACACCGCACAGCGCCACGGCACGCCTGGCGAAGCCGAATTCTCGCTTGAAAAACTGCTCAACGAGCAGCCCGAGCACCTGATGTTCAACGGCACCCACGATGCGCTGACCAAGACGCACCGGATGGAAGCGAACGTTGGCGAGACCGTGCGCATCTTCTTCGGCGTCGGCGGTCCGAACCTGACATCGAGCTTCCACGTGATTGGCGAAGTATTCGACCGCGTGTTCCAGCAGGCCGACCTGACCTCGACGCCGGCGAAGAACGTGCAGACCACCACCGTCGCACCGGGCGGCGCCACCATGGTGGAATTCAAGGTCGAAGTACCGGGGCGCTACATCCTGGTTGACCATGCCCTCTCGCGCATGGAAAAAGGACTGGCCGGGTTCCTGTACGTGAACGGCAAGGATAACCCAGAGGTATTCCGTACGGCCAGCAAGCCGGACGCCGATTCGGGACACTGATCCCGTCAGAGCCTCACTGAGGCTGGAAGGCCCGCTCGATGCGGGCCTTTTTTACGTCCAAACAATCCCTCACACAAAACTATTTCCAGGCAGTGTCCGGCGTCTGGGGTCAGGTCTGTCAATCGGACATTTTGAAGAAATATTGTCTGCCGGTTACGTGGTATTTGCGATATGTTTCCGCGAAGTGTCCGATTGACAGACCTGACCCCAAACGCCGGACAATTTGAGGAAACTATTTGTCGGCGGATGGCGCGGCGCGTTTGGCTACAATGGCGTAATCTTGTTTTTTGAAAGAATGCATCATGCTTGCCGCCAAGATTGATCGTCGCGAATTCCTCAAGCGTTTGCCGCTGTTTGCTGATGTGACGGAGGAGGAACTCGCCGCCATCGCCGCCGAGACCCAGGAGCTGCACGTGCCGCGCGGTACGCCGATCTTTCATCGTGGCGATCCTTGCCGCGGCTTTCATATCGTTATCTACGGCCAGGTCAGGCTCGGCTTCGTGTCGGAGCAGGGCGACGAGAAGATCGTCGAGATCATCGGCCCCGGCTTCAGCTTCGGCGAGGCGATCATGTTCATGGAGAAGCCTTACATTCTGGGCGCCACTGCAGTGGCCGATTCCATGCTGCTGCATATCTCGAAGGAAGCGGTGTTCGGCGAACTGGCGCGCAACGCGGCCTTCGCGCGCCGGATGCTGGCCGGGATGAGCCGGCGCCTGCATGGCCTGATCAAGGATGTGGAGTCGTATTCGCTGCGCTCGGGCAGTCAGCGTATCGTCGGCTATCTGCTCAAGGATGAACCGGAAGGCGATGGCGCCCAGGTCTCGCTTTCGGTCAGCAAGAAGCACCTGGCCTCGCGCCTGAATCTGACGCCCGAGTACTTCTCGCGCGTGCTGCACGATCTGTCCGGCCTGGGGATGATTGCGGTCAAGGGCCGCGAGATCACGATCCTCGACATCGAACGCTTGCGCGCCTACGAAGGATGATGAAGAAGGGTGGGGGAAATTAGTCGCGCGGGACGTGGTCGATAGCGACGATCCCGCGCTGAAAAAGTTATCGGCCGGGTAAGGCTACCCGGCCGAGGTGAAACTACCGCAGTCTTACTTGCCGGCGGAGAGCTGTACTGCAGCGATCTTGCGCGCTGCGCGATTCTGGAACACCAGACGCCACATGAACACCAGCAGGAACAGCACGCCGATCGAGAACACGACGTCGCCAGGCACCCGCAGCCAGACCATGGTTTCCATGAAGCCGGAGTGCACCACTTCAGGCGAACGGGCGAACCACACGCCGCGCGTCACGCTGGCCCAGGCCTGGTAGATACCCGCCGGTACCAGGGAGATGAAGACCATCATCGCCAGGCCCAGATTGAGCAGCCAGAACATGGGGCGCAGTGCGGCGTCGGACCAGGCCAGGCGCTCGGACAGGCCGCGCAGGCAGAACAGCATCAGGCCGATACCGAGCATGCCGTACACGCCGAACAGGGCTGCGTGGCCGTGGGCTGCCGTCATGTTCATACCTTGCATGTAGTACAGCGCGATCGGGGTGTTGATCGAGAAGCCCAAGAGGCCGGCGCCAACGGTGTTCCAGAAGCCGACGGCGATGAAGCACAGGATGGCCCACTTGTAGTTCTGTACCCAGGGCGCGGCTTGCAGGCGCTGGTAGTTGCGGTAGGCTTCGATGCCGATGATCGACAGGGGCACCACTTCGAGCGCCGAGAACATGGAGCCGATGGCGATGACCGAGGTCGGGGTACCGGTAAAGTACAGGTGGTGCAGGGTACCGAGGATGCCGCCGAACAGGAAGACGATCGTTTCGAGCACGATGGCGCTGTTGGCCGAGGCGGCGCGGATCAGTCCGAGGCGGGTGAACAGCAGGGCGATGACGGCGGTGGCGAACACTTCAAAGAAGCCTTCGACCCACAGGTGGACCAGCCACCAGCGCCAGTATTCGACCATCGAGTAGTGGGTTTTTGGACCCCAGGTCAGGGAGGTGGCGTAGAAGCCGCCGATGCAGACCGCTGCCAGGAACACCATGGCGATCAGGCCGCGGCTTTCGGATGGCTTGCGCAGTGCGGGCCACAGGCCTCGCCCGAGCAGGAAAGCCCAGAACAGCAGGCCGACGAACAGCAGGATCTGCCAGATACGGCCCATGCTGGTAAATTCCAGGCCCTGGTTACCGATCCAGAAGGCGAAATCGCTGCCCTGTTTTTGCAGGGTGCCGATCCAGCCGAAGGCGGTCGAGCCGACCACGATGAACAGCAGCGCGTAGAACAATACGTTCACGCCGAGCGCCTGGTACTTCGGCTCATGGCCGGAGATGGCAGGGGCGATATACAGGCCGGTGGCCAGCCAGGCGGTGGCGATCCACAGCACGGCGAACTGGGTGTGGATGGTGCGGCTGACGGTGAACGGCAGGATCTCGGCCAAAGGGAAGCCGAAGAAGCTGGTGCCTTCGACCGAGTAGTGGGCGGTGATGATGCCCATCAGGACCTGGGCCATGATCAGGCCGGCGACGACGAAGAAGTACTTGCGCGTGGCTTTCATCGAGGCGGTGGGCTTGAGGTCGAACAGCGGGTCGTTCTTCGGTGGGGCGGGGTCTTCTTCTTCCTTGTGCATGGAGTGGAAGAAGATCATGCCGGCGATTGCGCCGATCATCAGGATCACGCTGGCGATCGACCAGATGCCGGTGCCGGCGGTCGGGGTGTTGTCGACCAGCGGTTCGTGCGGCCAGTTGCTGGTGTAGGACAAGCCGGTCTCGCCCGGACGGTCGGCGGCGGCGGCCCATGAGGTCCAGAAGAAGAAGGCGGTCAGCGCGTTGCGGTCTTTCGCTTGCGGCAGCGCGTTGGGCGTCATCGCATATTGTTCACGCAGTTTGTCGAGCGTCGCGGCGTCGCCGAACAGGTCGTCGAAGTGGCGCGCGGTGCGGCGCACGGCTTCGGCGCGGATCGGCGAGAGCACCAGCGCCTGCGTGGCAGGGTCGAAGGTGTTGGCGCGCAGTTCGGCCTTGACCAGGGCATCGATGCGGGCTTTGTCGCCAGTGTCGAGTTCCGCATACTTCTGGCCCTGGCGTTGTTCCGCGAACAGGTCTTGCAGGGCCACGGCTTCGCGGTGCAGCCAGTCGGCCGACCAGTCCGGTGCCAGGTAGCTGCCGTGGCCCCAGACGGTGCCGAGCTGCTGGCCGCCGGCTGCGAGCCAGGCTTGCTGGCCATCCTGCACCAGATCCTTGGTGAACAAGACGTCGCCCTGGGTGGCGCGCACCTGGAGCGGGATGGGCGGGGCGGCCAGGTAGATTTCGCGGCCGACCCAGCCAAGGGCGGCGAACGATAGAGCGCAGATGACTGCGAGCCATGTCCATAGTTTGCGCGTGGCGTGCATGATATTCCTCTTTAATGTGAGCGCTTGATGTAGACGCGTGGAACGATGAAAAACTAAGAAGTATTTTATCTACATCTTTTGCTTGATGCACGGAAATTGCGCATGAAAAATTGATGTAGCTTAGGTTTTCTGCAGTGCGTCCCGGCTACCCATTGCCGGCAGCGGCGCATGGGAAAGTAGCGGACCGATCTTAGGCGTTTCCCCGGCCTCAAACCAATGATGCAAATCAAATTCGGAACAGAAGATTTGCTGCGTGCAAATATAGTTCTAATCTGCACAAACCACCTTGTCGAGGCCCTCACGCCTGCCTACCATGTGCACCAGTACAGCTCGCCAACACGGGAGCGCGGCAGCCTTTGCCGCGCTCTGCAGACAGGCGGGCATGGCCCCACATCGACAGGAGAACACCATGAATGAGTCCGACGCGCGCAGCCTGACCGGCGCTGTATCGCCGGCCGTCCACTTCGACGCCGACTTGATTACGAAGATGAGCCAGCAAGGCCCGCGCTACACGTCCTATCCGACGGCCGACCGTTTTCGCGCGGGTTACGGCCACGCCGAATACGCCGCCGTCGTTGGCCGCCTGAGCGAAGCGGGGCCGCGCCTGCCGCTCTCGCTGTACCTGCACATTCCCTTCTGCGAATCGCTGTGCTACTACTGCGCCTGTAACAAGATCATCACCAGGGAACACGACAAGGCGGCCATCTACCTGGGCTACCTGAAGCGCGAGATCAGCATGCAGGCGGCCTTGCTCGGTACCGAACAGCGGGTCGAGCAGCTGCACCTGGGTGGCGGTACGCCGACCTATCTGACCGACGCACAGATGGCCGAGCTGATGGCACACCTGCACAGCTGCTTTACCTTTGCCGACGACATCGAAGGCGAGTACTCCATCGAGATCGATCCGCGCACGGTCGACCCCGAGCGCATCCGCTCACTGCGGCGCCAGGGCTTCAACCGGGTCAGCCTGGGTGTGCAGGACTTTGATCCCGAAGTCCAGAAGGCGGTCAACCGGATCCAGCCCGACGCTCTTACGCTGGACGCCATCGCGGCCGCGCGCGCCGCCGGTTTTCGCTCGATCAGCATTGACCTGATTTATGGGCTGCCGAAACAAAGCCTGACGACCATCGGCCAGACCCTGGCCAAGGTGGTGGCGGCCAGTCCCGACCGCATCTCGATCTACAACTACGCGCACATGCCGGCGCTGTTCAAGTCGCAGCGCCTGATCGTCGACGCCGACCTGCCGTCCGACCAGGACAAGCTGGCCATGCTGGGCCTGTGCATCGAGCGCCTGACCGCGGCAGGCTATGTCTACATCGGCATGGACCATTTCGCCAAACCGGACGACGAACTGGCCGTGGCCCAGCGCAGTGGCCAGCTGCACCGTAACTTCCAGGGTTACTCGACCCACGCCGATACCGACATGGTGTCCTGCGGCGTGTCGGCCATCAGCGCGGTGGGCGACGCCTACTGCCAGAACGAGAAGTCGCTGGAGCGCTATTACGCGGGACTGGACGAAGGGCATTTGCCGGTGGCGCGCGGGATCGAACTGACGCCCGACGATGTGATCCGGCGCGACGTAATCGGACGGTTGATGTGTGACTTTGCGCTCAGCGTGCGTTCGGTCGAACGCGCCCACGGCATCGAATTCGCCGTGTACTTCGCATCGGAACTGGCGCGCTTGCGCGAGTTCGAGGCCGACGGCCTGCTGACGGTCAGCGACGCGGGCCTCACCGTGACCCCGGCAGGGCGTCTGCTGGTGCGTAACCTGTGCATGGTGTTCGACAAATACTTCGGCAGCCCCAATGACGTCCCGCTGCAGCGCATGCGCTATTCGAAAACGATTTGAGCTTCGTCCGGGCGGCCTGCTGCGCCAGGCCCCTGAACATGTTTCGCCGCGTATGCGGTTTCACTGGAGAAGTAGATGAAAACCCTGTTAGTTGCAGTACTCGCCACCGCGGGCCTGGTCATGGGCGGCGCCGCCCAGGCCAACGCCGAGCTGGCCAAAACCAAGAACTGCATGGCGTGCCATGCGCTCGACAAAAAAGTGGTCGGCCCGGCATTCAAGGATGTGGCGGCAAAATACAAGGGACAGAAGGATGCCGAAGCCAAGCTGGTGGGCAGCATCACCAAGGGCAGTACCGGCACCTGGGGCCCGATGGCCATGCCCGCTAATCCCGTAAGCCAGGCTGAAGCGCAGACCCTGGCAAAGTGGGTACTGTCGCAGAAGTAAAGCGGCACTGAAGGAGATGGAGAGTGGGCACGCTGTGCCCACTTGACGCTGTCCGCATCAGCGTAAGAACAGAGAAGGACACGCTGGAATGGGATGGTGCTGAACTACTGAAAAATTCTGGTGGGCGGTGAGGAATTCGAATCCCCGACCCCTTGGATGTCGACCAAGTATTCTAACCAGCTGAACTAACCGCCCGAAGGCCAGCATTATAGTAAGCCAGGCGCAAAAATACAACCTTCCACGCAAATTCGTTTTTCCTGCCCCCACGGCGGACCGCAAAGGCGCCGCCCATGCATACAAGTCGACACCAGCGCGCGCCGTGATTGCACGCGGTGTTACAAATGCTTTCCATTCCGAATCGTGCGCTCTTTCACAGAACTGTTTCCGGAAGTAGTCTATGGTGCGTGCCGCACAGGCACAGCAATGCGTGCGGCTACTCGCTGCGCGCAGGCGTCCTGTGCGAACGGCATTCACGCCTCGCCTTGCTTTGTTGCAAGTACGACGCCGGAATGCAATCCCAGACACTCAGCCCCCGGGCCGGGCACCATGCAGCAATGCTGCGCAGGGCCGGGGGCGCATTATCACATTGGAAAAACATGGAAACCTCTTCGCCCGACGCAATCCTCCCACAACCGTCCACCGTGATCAAAGTCATCGGCGTCGGCGGCGCCGGCTGCAACGCCATCAATCACATGGCGGCCGCCGGCCTTCCCGACATCGAATTTCTATGCGCCAATACCGATGCCCAGGCATTGACCAATATCGGCAGCGCCACCCGCATCCAGCTCGGCGAGAGCGGCCTGGGCGCCGGCAGCGATCCGATCGTCGGACGTGAAGCGGCAATCCGCGAACGCGGCATCATCGCCTCCGCCCTGAGCGGCGCCAATATGGTCTTCATCACCGCCGGCATGGGCGGCGGCACCGGCACCGGCGCCGCGCCCATCGTGGCCGAAGTCGCGCGCGAGATGGGCATCCTGACTGTGGGCGTGGTGTCCAAGCCATTTTCCTTCGAAGGTACGCGCCGCATGCGCGTGGCGGAAGAGGGCATCGCCATGCTGGCGCGCAGCGTGGATTCGCTGGTCATTGTGCTTAACAGCCGCCTGGAAGAAGTCCTGGGCGACGACATTACGCAAAAGCAGGCTTTCCGCGCGGCCGACGACGTGCTCAGTACCGCGGTCGGCGGCATCGCCGAGATCATCAACGTGGCCGGCATGATCAACGTCGACTTCGAGGATGTGCGCACGGTCATGCGCCAGACCGGTACCGCCATGATGGGCTCGGCCGTGCAGTCGGGCGAAGACCGCGCCATCCGCGCCGCCGAGGAAGCCATTTCCTGCCCGCTGCTGGACGGCTCCAACCTGCACCTGGCGCGCGGCCTGCTCGTCAATATCGCGGCGTCGGAAGAGACGCTGAAACTGCGCGAGACCAAGCAAGTCATGAACGTGATCTGCGAACGCACCGGCGACGACACCATCATCAAGTTCGGCGCCGTGTTCGACGACAGCCTGGGCGACGCCATGCGTGTGACGGTGGTGGCGACCGGGTTGTCGCGCCCACCCGAGGCGGCACCCAGTCCGGTGCAGGCGCCGGCCCAGCGGCTTGGCCCCGGCAGCGGCGGCCCGGGCCTGAGCTCGGCCAACCTGGTGCGCGCTGCCAGCCTGCGCGTGCCGCCGGCGAACTCGGTGAACCGCCAGAGCACCTATCCCGCCACCGCGCGCCCGCTCGACACCCAGGCGGCACGCATGGGCGTGTCACCGCGCCAGCCGGCCACCAACAATGGCGACGAGGAGGAAGTGCGGCTGTCGACCGGCGCGGGCCATCCGGGCAACCGTTAGGCCTAAGGCTGCGGTCTGGGACGTCTGAGTCTCGGCCGCGCTATGATGCCGTCTTCACATCATTGGGGCGGCCATGGCATTGAAGCGTTTGATCGCACAGCTGGACGCAGCCCTGCAGCAGGCCGCGTCGCCTGCGCTGGCACAGTCGCTGCAGCGCTATTTTCCCGAGCCTGTCCAGGCACTGGGGGTTGCGAATGCTGCGGTGGCGGAGATTGCCAGGCAGGTGTGGGCGGACAATCCCGGCATTCCCTCGGAAGACTGGCTGGCGCTGGCCGGCCATTTTGGGAGTGCGCATGCATGGCACGAGCAGTTGATCCTTGCTTCCGCACTGGCCGCCAGGCTCGCGCGCGGGCCGGATGATCAGGGACGTCTGCTTGCTGTGATCAAAGGTTGGCTGGAGGCGGATGTGAGCAACTGGGCCCAGTGCGACGACCTCTGCATCAAGCCGCTGTATATTTATCTGAAGCGGAATCCGGCACTGATGGCGGACCTGCCCGCATGGGGCGAATCCCACAATCCCTGGTGCCGGCGCGCCTCGAATGTCGCCCTGGTCAAGTTCGTGGGGCGTCACGACGCGGTCGACCTGGCAGCGGTACTGGCAAACTGCGGGCGTCTGCTCGCCGACCCGGACCCCTACGTGCAAAAGGGCATAGGCTGGATGCTGAAGGTGGCAAGCCAGCGCCAGACCAAAGAGGTGCTCGCCTTCCTGCGTGAGCACCGCACGGCAATCGACGCTGCCACCATGCGCTACGCGATTGAAAAACTGGACCCCGCCACGCGGCGCGAGTTCGCGCGCCGCTGAACGCGGATCAGAAGCGCACCTTGACGTAAGCCGACGGACCGGCCAGGCGGATGCGCAGGTCGGCATTGCGGTCGCTGTCGCGGCGCAGGTCGATCTTGTGGACGCCGTAATCGAGCACCAGTCCCACGTTCTTGAGCGCAAACCATTCCACACCGACCGCGCCGCGGTAGATGTGGCCATTGATCTTGCCGCCATTGCGCTTCACGCCCGAGGCATCGGCGAACATACGCAGCTCTGGACTGAAGGCATGGCGCCAGCCCAGTTCCAGCACCGGTGCGGTGGCGCTCTCGCTGGTCGAATCACTGCCGGTCAGGTTGCGGGTCTGGGAGACGCCGCCGATGGTGCCCAGCACCTGTGCAGTCGCGGTACCCGAGATCTTGGCCTTGTAGTGAGCAGCGCCCAGACCCACGCCGAAGACATCGTTGCCTTCGCCGAACCACCATTTATAGGACAACTGGGCCAGGTCGAGTTTAAGTTTGCCGTCGAAGCTGGCCGTGCCCGATACAGGCACGCCGTCGATCACGGAACTGCCGGCAAGGCGGGGATTGTAGGATTTATCGTAGCGCAGATAGTCGGCGGACAGGCCGTGACGGTCGCCGATCATGATGTCGGCACGCGCCCGGGGCAGGGCGCGCGCGCTGGTTTTCTCGGTTGGGGTATCGATGCGGCCGTATTTGGTGTCGGCGTTGATTTCGATTTCCGGCTTGGCGTAGAAGGCGCCGGCGCTGATGCTCAGGCGGTCCAGCGGCGGTGCTGGCTCAGCGTGAGCGGCCAGCGCCGCCAGGGCCAGAGTGCAAAGCAGGGCGGTTCGACGTTTGTTCAGACAAAAAAAGGACTCTGGGCGTGACATGATTTCTCCGGGAAATATTTAGGCATGGGTGCCCTACAACCGTTCAAGGCGGTAGTGGGTGCGAGCCCGAATGATATCGCCTGATAAACGTTTCCCGGCGCACTAGAGACTTGTGGAAATTACAATTCCCTCATGGTAAAGATGTGAGGACGTCGTTCTCGGCCTTGGGCGGCTGCGCCAGCACCCACATGAAGTACAGCGCCTTGGCCGCCTTGGCGCGCGTGACCACGGCCTTGGGCGCTAGTACGCGTCCGTTGACCATGCGGCCCCGCTCGATGCCTTCTTCCGACCGGATCAGGCCCAGTTCGTAGGCATCCTGCACCTTGGCCGCCAGTGCGGGCGACACCTCGGCGCTGTCGCTCAGCTGGGTCCAGCGCACCAGCGGGTAGTACATCGCGCCCTGGGCGCCGCTGTCCAGATTGGGATCGTAGCCGGGGGACCCCGGCAGCACGGTTTTGCCGTTGTAGGCCGTCATGTAGCGCGGCTTCTCGGTGAATCTGGAGTGGTAGGCAGCGTTTAGGATCGCGCCCATGACTTCGCGCGTGAGCGGGCCGTCGGCGTGCTGCGGCAGCGCTTTTTGATCGATGCGCATCGCCTTGGCCAGTGCGGCCGTAAATTCCTGCGTCTGCATGACCGCTTCCGGGTGAACCTTGCCCGTGTCGTCTTTGCGCAGCACGCCCAGTTGCAGCAGCTTTTCGAACTGGTTGCGGTAATAGGCGTTCTGGCCTGTCGTGATGTCGCTCGCGATTTCGGGCTGGATGGCGCTCCAGTCATTTTGCGCGATCGCCGCTTGCACGTCCTTGCGCAATTGCGCTGCGATGCCGGCGGCGACCTTGTCGCCCTGCTTGCCCAGTTGCGCCAGTTCGGTCGCCACCATGCGCGCGTACTGCTTGGACATCGATTCCTTGAAGTGGGTGCCGTCGATCTTGTTGGATGGGTGGCCGTTGGCGTAGCTGCCGTCGTTGGTCTTGCCGGGCGTTTCACCCGCTTCGATCGACATCACCATGGCTGTCACCGCGTCGCTGCCGGTCTGGTTGTAGTACTCGACACTGCGCGCGTTCAGGTCCACCACACTGACCTTCTGCTCCCCGCCGATTTTCTTGAGCAAATCCGGGAAGCGGCGCTTGTTGAAGGAGTTGACGTAGCGTTCACCGGCTTTCAGCTGTCCGTTCACGCGCGACATGGGCGTGACCAGCACCGGCACCATGCCGCGCGCGCGGATCGCCGGGAGGTAGACTTTGGTGAGCATGGCTTCGTACATCTCCTCGGTGGCGCCGCGGCCGTAGCGGCGCGCCGCGTCGTCGCTTTCGTCGTTGTGCCCGAACTGGATCATGACGATGTCGCCAGCATGCCCGGCCATCAGCAGGTCGTTGAGGCGCCCCTCGCTGTAGGCCGAACGGAAGGAACGGCCGCCCATCGAGTAGTTCAGCACCCGCACCCTGGCTGGGTCGAACAGCTGGTCAAAGACCTGGCCCCAGCCGCTCATGGGCGCTTCGTCGAAGGTGTAGGATTTGACGGTCGAATCACCCAGCGTGAAGATCGCCGGCAGCACGTTGGCGGGACGGGCATGCGCCGGGATCGGTGTCAGGACGATTTCTTCCACGCCGACCGGGACATCGATTCGCTTCGGCTCGATTTCGATATCGATGAAGTCCTGGCCGTTGACGTAGCGGTAGGTCCAGTCCTTGCCTGCCGCGCTGACGGTGCTGAGGTTGGGCAGCAGTTCAGCCGCGTCCCAGAACACCTTGCCCAGCAGGCGGGTGGTCTGCATGCCCGAAATCGATACGGTGGTGTCGGCTGAATCCGAGGTGGTGCGTACGCGGACCGTGTAGGCACCTGGTGGAGCCTTGATGCGAAAGGCCATGCCGTAGTTGTTGTAGTTGAGGGCTTCGAACTTGTTCTCGGCCTCGAAGCGCGGCTCGCTGATGATGAAGCCCTTGCCATCGCTGCGAATCTGCGCCGTGTGGACCGGGCGTCCCGGCTGCGCGCCGGTGACAGTCACGAAGCCGTAGCCGCTTGCTTCGCTAAACAGCGGGGCGCCGGCGGTATCGCTCCACTTGACCGTTGTGGCGCCCAGCCTGGGCTGGGCGCCGAAATTAAAACGCAGCTCGGCCGCCTGCGCGAGGATGCAGGCCGATGCTGCGACGGCGAAGGCGCATGCGCGCGCAATGGATAAATACATGCGGTGAACTCCTGGATTTTTGTATTGGCGATGCATGGCTATTCTTTGGCGCTTATTTTGGCATGAGCATCGCCCCGTCGACCTGCAGCCGCGCGCTGGCTGCCTTGACGCTGTCCGGCTGACCGCCGCCAAGGTGCAAGGTGTACCCACCCGGCAGCACCTTGCGCACACCCTGGGCATCGACCTGGGACAGCGCGCGCGGGTCCAGCTGCAGGGTCAGCGCCTGGCTCGCGCCGGCTTTCAGGTGCACGCGCCGGAACGCCGCCAGCACCGGCTTCGACGTATCGCCCGGCTTGGCCACGTAGAGCTGCACGACTTCGTCGCCATCGCGGGTGCCGGTATTGCGCACCGTGACCGTCGCCTTGACCGGGTCGCCGGCCTTGATCCGCCTGGCCGACAGAGCCGCTTTGCTGTAGGCGAAGCTGGTGTAGCTGAGACCATGCCCGAAGGGGTGCAGCACCGGACCCTTGAAGTAGCGGTAGGTGCGGTTCTTCATGGAGTAGTCGTCGAAAGGCGGAAGGTCCGCTTCGGAACGGTAGATGGTGTAGGGCAGGCGCCCCGCCGGATTGACTTTACCCGCCAGGACATTGGCGATTGCCGTGCCGGCGGCTTCGCCGGGATACCAGGCCTGCACGATGGTGTCGGCATTGGCCTCCACCCACGGGTCCGAAATCGCGCCGCCGGTCAGGTACACCACCACCAGCGGTTTGCCGGTAGCCTTGACCGCTTGCAGCAGGCGGCGCTGGGCGTCCGGCAGGGCCAGGGTGCTGCGGTCGCCACCGCGAAAACCCGGGTAGTCGACCTTCATCGATTCGCCTTCCAGGTCAGGCGACAGGCCCACGAAGGCGACGACAGCATCGCTGGTGCGCGCCGCGTCCAGCGCGGCGTCCTGCATGGCGCCCGTGGGGGCCACCCATTCCAGCGCGCTGGCGCGGTCGTCCGTGTTGCGCACGTAGTCGATGCGCACCGCGTGCGGCTTGGTGTCGTTAAAATCGAAGCGGATCTTTTTGGTCAGCTGGTCGCAGTTACCGGCCGAGCAGACCGCGGTATTGGCCGCGTCGATACCTGCCAGTGCGGGTGTGACCACCAGCGTATCGTCGATCCACACCTTGATATCGGGCATGGGCCTGTCCTTGCGGGCGGTCATGCGAAAGCCGATTTCGTAGCTGCCCGGCTTGGGTGGCGTCAGCACGCCGCTCCACCGGATCGAGAATTTGCCGGGCGCGAAGCCGGGCGGGGCGCTTTGCTGGAAATTGAAGTTGATGACCGGGTCGATGCGGGTCAGCTTCGGCGCGCCGGCAAAGGCCAGGTTGTCGAAGTACTCGCCCTTGAGTCCTTGTTCGGTGCTGCCCGCGGCGGGCTTGAGGTAGCTTTCCGGGATCGGCATCTTCATCCCGTCGGTCAGCGGGGCCCCCGCCGCATAGCCGATACGCTGCGCGCCGAACAGCGCGCGCATGCCGTCCACCGGCAGCGATGGGTTGACCATGGTGCCGTTGTAATTGCCCTCGATGCTTTGCAGGTTGGCGGCGTTCGGACCGATCACGGCAATGCGCGCCGTACTCGCCAGCGGCAGCACTTTGTTCGTATTCTTGAGCAGGACGATGGCCTGCTCCGCCGCCTTGAGCGCCAGTGCGCGGTTGGCGACGGAGTTCATGGCGCTGTAGGCAATCGCATCGTAGCTGCTACCATCGATCAGTCCCATGCGGATGCGCGCTTCCATCAGGCGGGTCAGTGCCGTATCGATCTCCGTCTCGCGGATCAGGCCTTTGGCGACAGCCTCCGGAAGACCGAGGTAGGTCCGGCCGCAATCGAGGTCGGTGCCGGCGCGTACCGCCGTGGCGGAGGCGTGGGCGATATCCGGTTCGGTCTTGTGGCCGGTAACCAGGTCACCCACCGAATCGCAGTCCGATACCACGAAGCCCTTGAAGCCCCAATCTGCGCGCAGGCGGGTCTTGAGCAAGGGGCTGGCGCACATCGGTGCGCCGTCCACCGCGTTGTAGGCGCACATCAAAGACTGCGCCTTGGCGTCGACGATGGCGTTGCGGAAGGCGGGCAGGTAAGTGTCCTCCAGATCGAAGGGTGCGACGTTCACATTGAAGCTGTGGCGCGCCGGTTCCGGCCCGGAATGGACGACAAAGTGCTTGGGCGTGGCGATACCCTTGAAAAGTAAGGGATCGTCGCCCTGGATGCCGCGGATGAAGGCCATGCCCATCTGGCCGGCCAGCGCGGGATCTTCCCCATACGTCTCCTGACCGCGGCCCCAGCGCGGATCGCGGAAGATATTGATGTTCGGGGTCCAGTAATTTACGCCGAAGTAGCGGCTGGTGCCCTTGGGATCGCGCCCGAGCGCCGCATTGAAGTTGGCGCGGCCTTCCAGCGCGATGGTGTCGCCGATGCGCTCCATCAGGGCGGTGTCGAAGGTGGCTGCCAGGCCGATCGCCTGCGGGAACACGGTCGCATTGCCGGCCCGGGCCACCCCGTGCAGGACTTCGTTCCACCAGCCATAGCGCTTCAGGCCCAGGCGCGGGATCGCGGGGGCGTTGTCGCCCATCTGCTCGGCTTTTTCCTGGAGCGTCATGCGCGCGACCAGATCTTTCGCGCGCGTCTCGGGCGCCAGCATTTTGTCCTGCCAGGCCTCCGCTGCTACGCCGTGGGCGCTTGCGGCGAGTGCGCAAGCGAATGCGAGGGCTGTCTTCATGCGGAGAACTCCTGGTTGATTACCTTGTCCGCGATCCGGACGTTCTTGAGCTTCAGGCCCTTGACGTTGAAGACATACACCGGCTGCGCGGCGTTGACGGGTGTGCCGAAGTCGCAGTCTGTGATCGTCACATCCGTCACCGGCAGCACCTGCGGCTTGCCTTCGCCGTTGTAGTTGGCTGCGACCGGCCCCATGATCACGATGGGCTGGTAGCACGAGTAGCGTCCGGCGCCAGTGGCTACATTGCCTACCGTGACGCGCGAGATGTGGACATTGCTGACCTGCGGCGGACGGGTACGCACGGTGTCGTGACCGGCGTCGTAGTCGCAGTCGAAGGTGATGACGGCGCCGGCGCCGGCAGCGACGGAGTCCCCGGGAATGTTCGATCCTTTTGGCGGACGGTAGAACGCAGGCGTGGTGCGGATGCCGTTCGGGATCTGCACATCGCGTACATGGAAATTGCGCAGAAAGCCGCCGCGGCTCATATTGGTCTTGAGGCGGATCGCGATGTTGAGCGGATCGGTCTTCCAGTTCGCATTCTCGAAAATGAGCTTTTGCGCGAAGACGTTCTGGATCCCGCCCGACATGATGCTGCCCAGGGTCAGCGCGCCATGGCCGCTCTGCATACGGCAGTGCTGGATCACGATGTTCTCGCACGGGCCGAACTGGATGTCATGGCCTTTACCGGAATCGACGGCGATGCAGTCGTCGCCGGTGTTGAATTGCGAGCCTTCGATCAGCACCGTGCGGCAGGATTCCGGATCGAAGCCGTCGTTGTTCGGCCCCATGCTGTTGGCGTAAATATTCTTGACGTGGACATTGCTGCAATCGACAGGGTTGTGCTGCCAGAACGGCGTATTGGTGGTCTGGTAGGTGGCAAACAGCACATTGGTGCAGCTGATGAACTGCACCATGTGCGGACGCAGATAGTGGCCGATGCCGAAGATGCGTTTTTCTGCCGGGACGCGCGCCTCGCCAAGCGCACGCAGGTGATGCGAATCGGCCTGGAACTGCGGATCGTCGCCCAGGATCCTGCGTACTTCCACAGCCGACAGCGCTGGCGCCGCGGTGGCCAGCACATTGGCCGGATTGGCTGCCAGTTCGGTGCGGCCGGGCGTATGCGGCACATGCACCTGGCCCTTGCGCACGCGGCCCTTCCACGACCACCAGCAATCCGGACTTCCGGCGAAAGGCAGGCCGGCCTGGCCGTCCAGGATCGAGGTCCAGTCCTCGCCGGTGAGCGCGATGTTGTCCTGGCCGCGCGCGTAGACCAAAGACGAGAAATTGAGGCAGTCGTTTCCTTCCCAGCGGGTCAGCGACAGCTTGCCGTTCTTCCCGCAGTCGTAGTCGCCGTCTTTGGCGTAGTCGAGCGGGTTGTTGCTGAAGTAGACGTGGGCGCCCGCGGCGAGGTGCACATTGACGTTCGAGCGCAACACGATTGGACCGGCGCACAGCCAGCTGCCTGCCGGGATCAGCACACGGCCGCCACCGGCCTTGTGGCAGGCCGCAATCGCCGCCTTGATGGCGGGGTAGCAGTCGGTGGCGTCCGGTGCCGGGGTGCCGATGCGCGCCTTGTCGAGGAACGATATCCAGGCCTCGGCCTGCACCAGCGCGCAGGGTTTGGCGCCGAAGGCGGTGATGGGAAAATCCTCGTTGCGAAAGACCAGCGGCTTGGCGAAGCGGTCAATGATGTCCTGCGCCTGGCGCCAGGGATCGGTGGGCGCGGCCAGCAGGGGCAGGGGAATGCCGGCTGCGAGCGCAAGCGAAGTGCCGCCCGCGGCCTGGATAAAACTACGCCGGTTGATATTGGTCCTCATTGCGCACTGACCCGGAAGTAATCCACATCCATGCCGGACGCAGGAGCTGCCTGATCGCCAACGCTGAACAGACCCATTTGCGCGCCGACCCAGCGCCCCTTGCTGCTCGTGAAAGGCTCTCCGACAGGGGTGAAGGTGACCTTGTCCATGCTGTAGGAGAAGCGTGCCACCGCGCCCGCGCCCATCTGCATGCGCAGATACAGCGATCCAGGCGCTGAAGGCAGCACCACGCTGGTGGACTCCTGGCAGATCACTTTCGCCGGCGTGCAGGTCGTGTACACCAGCTGGTTCTGGCCGCCGCTGCGGCGCAAGCCCAGCCAGGCATACTGCATCGCGTTGAGAATCAGGCCGGCACGCTGGCCTTCGGCCGGGTTCACCAGTTCAATGCGGGTGTCCACTACAAAGCTGGTGGCGGGCAGTTTTTGCGCGACGATGGAGGGCGCGCTGCGTACATAGGCGGGTTCCGGCGCTACCTGCGTCGTCAGGCGCAGCCAGCCCGGCCGCGCGCTCAGCGAATGCCAGTCAGGCTTACTGTTGGCGTTCCATTGCCATTGCAGGCCAAGTCTGGACGTGTCGAATTCGTCGCCCGTCGGCGGTACCTTGAGCGCCGCGCCCGCCACAGGTTTCAGATAGGTCTGCACCGGCTGTCCCGTGCCGGGTTTGGCGCTGTCTTCACCGATCACGGGCCAGTCGTCGGCCCAGCGCATCGGCTGCAGATGCACCACGCGGCCGTAGGCGCCGCGGTCCTGGAAGTGCAGGAACCAGTCCTTGCCATCCTTCGCGCGCACCCAGGCACCCTGGTGCGGGCCATTGATCGCGGTCTTGCCTTGTTCCAGCACGATGCGCACCTCGTACGGTCCGTTGATACTGCGCGAACGGAATACAGACTGCCAGCCTTCCTCGACGCCGCCGGCCGGCGCGAACACATAGTAATAGCCGTTCGCCTTATAGAACTTGGGGCCTTCCAGCGTGCGGTAGCCGGGCAGCTTGTTACCGTCGATGACCACCGGTCCCTGGGCATCGAGCAGGCGGCTGGCATCGGGCGCCATGCTGCGCAGGGTCAGCACGTTGTTGAAGCCCGCGCGGCTTTTTGCCCAGCCGTGCATCAGGTAGGCCTTGCCGTCGTCGTCCCATAGCGGGGTGGGGTCAATGATGCCTTTGCCCGGCAGGATCAGTTGCGGCTCGCTCCAGGGGCCAGTGAAGCTGGTGGCGGTGGTGACGAAGATGCCGACATCCGGGTCCGGGTAGAAGATCCAGAATTTTCCGTCGTGCCAGCGCAGGCACGGCGCCCATACACCTTCGCCATGGCGCACGGTCGCATAGCGTTCCGTCGGCGTGAGTTTGGGCAGCGCATGGCCCACCAGTTCCCAGTTGACCATGTCGCGCGAGGTGAGCAGGGGCAGACCCGGCACGCTGTTGAAGCTCGACGAAGTCATGTAGTAGGTGTCGCCCACGCGGATGGCGTCGGGATCCGAATAATCGGCGTGCAGGATCGGATTCTGATAGCGGCCATCGCCCAGGTCCGCCGTCCAGGGTTGGGCGGGCGCGGCGCCTTGTGGGGTCTGGCAGGCCGCGAGGGCGAGGGGCAGCAGGCAGGCTGCTGCGCGCATCAGAAGATTGGAAGTGGAATATGCCATGGGATGGTTGCCTGGTTGCTGAATTTTAAAAAAACGGCGCCACGAGGGCGCCGCAAAGACAGATGACTCGTGGTGAGGACTTAAAGCTGGCCGTGCGGACGGCCTTAAAAGCTGTAGATGCCGCGCAGGCTCCAGGTACGACCGATCGGCTTGGACACGTTCTGCGCAAACGCGACGCGCGAGCCGATACGCTGGTTCGACAGCGGCGGGTCGACATCGAACAGGTTCGAAATGCCGCCACTGAGTTTCAGGTTCTTGAAGCCGTTGTAGCTCGCCGTCAGGTTGTACATGGTTTGCGAATCGATCACGTGGTAGAACGGCTGGCCAGGCTGCTGGCTTGGCAGCGCATTGATGTCGACATAGCGCGGCACGTAAGCCTGGGTCAGCTGGGTCGAGAAGCCACCGCCGCTCCAGCCCACGCGCAGGCTGTGCTTCCAGCGGTAGACGAAGGTGTTGGCCGAGGTGGAGCTCGATCCCAGGGCACCGGGACGTCCCACGCTGTCGTACCACGGGCTGGCTGCGTCGTCCTGGGTTTCGTATTTATGCACCCAGGTGCCGTCCATCGAGGCCGAGAACTTGCCCCAGTTTTTGGTCTTGAACGCGTAGCTCAGATTCACGTCCACGCCCTGGGTGCGCAGGCCGCCCAGGTTCAGGCGCGTCTTGACGATGTAGTCCAGGGTGCCGTTCGGATTACGTACGAAAAGGTTGTTGTACTTGGCGATGTTGTCGAAGATCGAGTCTTCGGCGATCTGCGCGATCGTGTTCTTCATCTCGATGCGCCAGAAGTCCAGCGAGAACTGCAGGTCCTTGATCGGCGCAATGCCGCCGCCGAAAATGAAGGTCTTCGATTTTTCCGGTTCCAGATTCGGATTGGCGCCCGACAGCATAGTGAGCTGGGTGTTGCAGACGCTGTTGGCATCCAGGTTCAAGCCTGCGTATTTTGGATCGGTGGTCAGCTTGCCGGTGCCGGCCACGCCGGGCGTGCCGCCAGGGCAGAGCAGCGGATCGTCCCAGCGCGACACCGACGGTCCCTTGGTCGGCGGCGTCCCATACAGCTCGGGCAGCGAGGGCGCGCGGAAGCCCGTGCTGTAGGCGCTGCGGAACATTACATTCCGGTGCGGCTGGTAGCGCAGGCTCAGTTTGGGATTGAAGGAGTTGCCGAAGTCGCTGAAATGGTCGGCCCGCACGGCCAGGTTGGCAGTGAACTGCTTGGTGATGGGCGCGTCGAGCTCCGCGTACACGGCCATGATATTGCGCACGCCGTCGTTCTTCGCGCCTGGCGTGGCCGAGGTCTTGTACACCACGTCGTTGGAAATCTCGAAACCTTCGTCGTCCCATTCTTCGCGGTGGGCGTCGGCGCCCACGGCCAGCATCAGCGGGCCGCCCGACAGGCGGGTGAGTTCGCGGCTGGCCGAGGCGTCCGGACCAAAGTAGCGTACACGGGCGATGCGGTTGGACTGGCCGTCGGCCGAGATGCTCTCCAGGTACTTCTTGCCCGCTTCGTCCTGAGGGCCGAAGGGATTGAGCACGCCGCTCTGGATGCCGGCGTAGGCGCCAGGCACGCTGACAAAGCCGCTCAGGTAGCTCACTTCGCGCTTGCTGGTGGCGTACACGATGCCGATCTTGTAGTCCCATCCCGCGTACTCGCCTTCGTCGGTGAGCAGCATGCGGCTGGTGTGCTGGCGGTCGTCGGTGGTGGCAGGTCCCAGTTCGTCGGTCTGCCAGGTGATGGCGAGGTCTTCGCCTTTCAGGCCGGCCACTGCAGGCGCGCCACCGCTGCCGCCCGGGTACCACTTGCTGCCGCTCTTGATGAACAGCGGCACGCGCACATTGGCGCGCTTGTCGTAGCCGACCTGGCCGCCGATCGGCTGCGGCGGGTTCTGCGCCTGGATGGTCGATTCGCTCAGGCCCACTTCAAAAGACAGGATGTTCCCGTTCCCGTGCATCAGGCTGGCCTTGGTGAAGATAGTGTTCTGTTTGTTGGCGGGCAGGAGCTGCGGATACAGCGCGCCGTCGGCCACACAGGTTTTGCTGCCGGCGCCGGAAGCGCGGGTCGAGGCGATTGTGTATTGCTCCGCGTAGGGGGCCTTGCAGCCGGCCGCAAAGTAAGGATTGCCGGTGGTGCTGGTCGCCTTGCCGTCCTTGTAGACGGTGTAGTTGGCCGGTGAGGCCGACGAGCCGGAGGTGTTGGAGCTGAACACCGAGCCGCCCAGCGAGAGCAGGGCGTCGGGGTCGGTGATGTTGGGGCGGTCGCGCTGCAGCAGCGAGGTGCGGGCGGCGGTGTCGATGGCGCTCCAGATGCTCCAGCCATCCTTGGTCAGGTCGCCCTTGCCAAGCACGATGCCGAGACGGCGCTGGGCGCCGCCGCCGTGGCGCTCGGGCTGGACCACGCCGACCGACACGGTGTTCTCTTTGACCGAGCGCTTGGTGATGAAGTTGACCACACCGGCGATGGCGTCGGTGCCGTAGATCGAGGAGGCGCCGTCGCGCAGCACTTCGACCCGCTCGATTGCGCCCATCGGGATCACGTCCACGTTGACGGAGGAGTCGCCGATCGCTTCGTTGGCCAGGCGCCGGCCATTGAGCAGCACCAGGGTGCGGCCGGCGTTCAGGCCGCGCATGTTGATCTGGGTGCCGGTTCCGCCGCCGCCCACCGGTTCGTTGGTGTAGCCGACGGTGAGCGCCACGGCGACGTCCGACATCGTGGTCAGGCCGCGCGCTTCGAGTTCCTCCGCCTTGATCACGGTGACCGGCAGCGCGTTTTCGCTGGCCAGCTGCTTGATCGAGGAGCCGGTCACTTCGACCCGGATCATGCCGTCGTCGGCCTTGCCCTGGGCCTGGGCGTGCGCCTGGCTCATCAGGATCATGACAGCGGCGGATATGGTACTCAGGGCCAGCCGCGGTGCGCAGCGGCGTGTTCGATGTTGCATTGGGTGTCTCCCAGTTCTGATGTATGTGAAGGTCTGTGCTGCCGTTGTTCTGTGCTCGTTCGGCTTCTCTGCGCCGTTCGCGCCGCGACAGGCGTGACGCTGCCTCGCGGTGGATTGCGTTTCTTTACTCGATGGATCTCCCGTGATGGCCACGCTGTTTTGGTGGCCATTGTCTTGGTGTCGTAAAACGATTTTGTTATACGTTTTCGACTGAATCGGAGGTTAGCAGACGAATTTGAATAAAACCATTACCAAGCGCCCGGATGGAGGTTTTCGTTGGCCTGTTGGTGGTTTTCATAAGCTTGATTTTCGCCCTATATTGCCCTGTTTGTGGACTTCAAATTCCGTAGAAAGTAATTTAACTACATTGCGTATGTCGGGCATCGGCGGCTGCTTACTAGGAGACGCGTCGATGTCTGATAGCACAACTACATAAAAAAGGGGTTAGCGGCTGCGACCCGCCAGGCGTAAAAAAGCGGCACGCCACAGTCTGTTGTGGTCTTGCCGCATTTCCGCGATTCGACGGTTTGGTCAGGCCGCTTTGTCCCGTCAAACTGTTGGTGTGAAAACGTTTTCCTGACTTGTTACGTGCGCAGCGGGACGCTCGCGCGGAACTGTCGCTGATACAGCACGGCCGTCCCCGCGATCGCCAGCGTGAACAAGGCCGCGATCAGGAATTTGTTCATGCCCTGCGGTGGGGGCACCGGCAGGGCCGCCGCCGGCATGGTCGCCGCGCTCAGCTTGCGGTTGAAGGTGGCGCCGATCACCACTTCCTTGTCGCTGATGGAATTGGTCAGATGCAGTCCCTGGCCGCCGCGGTGGATCGTCAGTACGCCCTTGCGCCAGACCCAGGACAGGCGCTCGTCGCCCAGGAGCAGCGTGCCCACCACCTGGCCGGCACTGTTGATGTCCGTGGCGAAGCTGGAACCGCGCCCGATCTGCGCGCCCAGGTCGACCATGGTCCCGCCGTCATAAATAAAGGCGTGCCACTTGCGGTCGACCGTCTCCGACGCGCCCACGATGACACCGTCATCGTTGATGGCGGTCGCCGAACTCTGACGCCCGCCCAGGGTGCCGAGGTTGATCATGCCGCGCGCCGGATCGTACAGGAAGGCGCGCCGAAAGCCGTCCTGCAGCGCCGCGGTGCCGACCACCTGGCCGGCGTTGTTCATCCCGGCCGCATAACTGATTTTGCCGCCCAGGGTGCCCAGATCCTTCATAACGCCGCCGCGGTCCTGCACGAAGGCGTGCCAGTCGCCCGCGGCGGTGTCCGCAAAGCCGGCCGCGTGGCCGCTGTCGTTGATGGCCATGCCGTAGCTGCTCGGGCCGCCCAAGGTGCCCAGCTGGTGCAGCCCGGTTTCCTTGTCGAACAGGAAGGCGCGCCAGCTGCCGTCGGCGGCGCGTGCCGAGCCGACGATCATGCCGCTCGAATTGATCCCTCTGGCGTCGCTGTATTTGCCGGCGGGCGTACCCAGTTCGGTCAGCACGCCTTTTTCGAACAGGACGCCGCGCTGATTGCCGTCTCCGTCTTCCAGCACCGCCGCCACCTGGCCCGCCGCATTCACGTCATACGCAATGGTCGCCTCGCCGTTCGGCGTAGGGATGCCGACCTGGCGCGCGACAGTCGCCGCGTCGAGGCGGCCGGAAAACAGGAGGGCGAGCAAAACGAAGCAGCTGGGCATTATCGACGGCATGGCGGGATCCCTATTTGTTGGAAATGTCAAAACGACAGTAGCTAACTTTACCTTCGAATGCCATCGAATGCACCAACTTTTGCTATCAAGTGGTAATTTTTATTCTTCCTACTGTCCGATTACGGACACTCGCAAACAAGCCTGCTACTATGCTTCGACCAAAAACCTTTCTGGAAAACCATGGACAGACGAACCGTATTGGCCGCTCTCGGCCTGGCAGCGACCCTTCCCGCCAACGCAAAAAGTCGTGCGAAAAAAATGAGTTCCACTCTCACATCGACCCTGCAGTACCTGAGCTTCCTGCCCAAGTCCTACGCCGCGAAAGGACCGGGCGTGCCCCTGATCCTGTTCCTGCACGGTTCGGGCGAGCGTGGCACCGACCTGGAAAAGGTCAAGGCCTGGGGTCCGCCGGCGATCGCGGAGAAGGATGCGGAGTTTCCCTTCCTGGTCATTTCGCCCCAGTTGCCGGAAGGGGAGGCCTGGCATGCGCTGGCGCTCAAGAATCTGCTTGACCAGGTGCTGGCCAAATACAATGTCGACCGCAATCGCGTCTACCTGACTGGCTTGAGTCTGGGCGGCTACGGCGCCTGGGACCTGGCGACGCGCTATCCGGCCTACTTCGCGGCGGTGGCGCCGGTGTGCGGCGGCGGCAATGCGCGCGCCACGCGTAATATGCGCGGCGTGCCGACCTGGGTTTTCCACGGCAGGAAGGATGAAGCGGTGCCGGAAGAAGAATCGGCACGCATGGTCGAGGCACTCAAGGCAGCGGGCGGCGACGTCAAGTACACGGTGCTGCCCGAGGGCGGCCACGTCGACGCCTGGGTCCATGCCTACGGCGACGCCGGCCTGTTCGACTGGTTCCTACAGCACAGCAAGTCGTCCTGACGGCTTAGCGCCCGCTGCGTGCGGACAGGGCGCTGAGCGCCGACGCCAGCATGATGCAGGCGATCGCACCCCACTGCAGTGGGCTGAGGCGCTCGCCCAGCAGCAGCAAGCCGGCGAGCGCGCTCAGTGCCGGCGCGGTGCTGCTGAACATCCCGAACAGGCCGCGCGGCATGCCGCGCAGTGCCACCATGTCGAGCGAATAGGGAATCGCGCTAGAGAGCACGGCAATCGCAAAGCCCGCCGCGACGATGGCCGGGGTCAGCTGCGCCGCATCGACATACAGCACACCGAGCGGCACGATGAACAGCGACGCAGCCAGCATGCCCCAGGCCACCGCCTGGCCGCCCTGCAGGGTGCTGGTGTGCTTGCCGAACACGATGTACAGCGCCCAGCAGGCGGCCGCGCCGAACGCGTAGGCTACGCCGGCCGGATCGAGCGCACTGGCCGCGTGCAAGGGCAGCAGCAGGTACAGGCCCACCACTGCCAGCGCGCAGGCGCCGATGTCACGCGGCCGGCGCGACGCCAGCAATGCCACCAGCAGCGGACCGGTGACTTCGATGGCGACCGCGATGCCGATCGGGATGCGGCTGAAGGCGCGGTAGATCAGCAGGTTCATGAGGCCGATCACGGTACCGAAGATCAGGATATTGAGGTAGTCGGCGCGTGGGAGCCGCCTGCGCCACGGACGAAACAGCGCCAGCAAAAGCAGAGCGGAAAAACCGACCCGAAAGGCCGTGATCCCTTCGACGCCGATCAGCGGGAACAGGTGCTTGGCGATGGCCGCCCCGAAGTTGAGCGACACCTGGCTGGCGAACATGGCCAGGGTGGCCGCGGCGATGCTGTCGCGGCGTTCAGGTGCGACGGTCGCATCGCTTTGCATGGCATGTCTTTCAATCGGTGGAAGGGAGGGTAGGAGAAGGGTAAGGCGCATTGTAGCGTGCGGCCATGCACGCGATGGGATAAGCTGGCGTGCCTGTCGCCGTCAAACCTGCAAGGATGAACCATGCGTCTACGACTCACGCCAGTCTTTACACTCGCTCTGGCTGCGGCCTTTCCGGCCCATGCACAGTCGGCCCAACCGATCAAGGTGCTGATCGTCAGCGGTGGCTGCTGCCATAACTATGCAGCGCAGCGCGCATCGATCGAGGCAGGACTCAAGGCGCGCATCAACGTAGCGGTCACGCATGTCTTCTATGATCCAAAGCAGGGCGACAAGGCGACGCGGCCGGCACTGCCGATCTACCACAATCCGCAATATGCCGATGCCTACGATGTCGTGATCCACAACGAATGCGCCGCCGACGAGGACGATCCGGCCGTACTCGATGCCGTGCTGGCGCCTCACCGCCTGGGCAAGCCGGGCGTGAACCTGCACTGCGCCATGCACTCCTACCGCTCCGGGGATTACAAGCAGGCGGTCAAGCCGGGCGACGCCAATGCGCGCTGGTTCGCTTACACCGGCATCCAGTCGAGCGGACATGGTCCGCAATCGCCCATCCACCTGACTGCGGCCAGCGCCCATCCGATCACCGTTGGCTTCACGCCCTTCGTGACGGCCGATGAAGAGCTGTACAACAACCTGACCCGTTTCGACGTCACGCCGGTATTGTCGGGCATCCAGCCGCAGGCGAAGGATCCAGCCGAACGCGCACGCCGCTTCGACGTCGCCTGGACGCACTATTACGGGCCGCAGCGCGCGCCGGTTTTCAGCATCACACTGGCGCATAACGAAGCCGGCATTGCCGATCCCCGCTACCTGGACCTGCTCGCACGGGGATTGCTGTGGGCCACCGGTCACCTTGGCGCCGATGGCAAAGTCGACCCGGCCTACGCGCGCCCCCGCTGAAATCCCCGTCCCGATGCGTTGGTTCTGCAACGCCGCGCCAGCGAAAAATGCCGGGCTCGTCGTAAAATGGGGAGTGGCAACCGGGGCGTTGCTGCCAACCTACATCGCGACACATGATCGCAAATCAACCATCAAGGAGTGCCTGTGACATTTTCTCAACTCTTGCGCGCCGGCTGCCTCGGCGCCGCACTCAGTGTTGCCATCTGCGCCGCCTCGCCGGCCGGCGCCACCAGCTTTACTTCCTCTGCCTCGAGCGCCGGTTCCGCATCCAGCGGCAGCGTGTCCGATTCCCTGGGCACGTCGAGCAACAGCGCCAGCGGCGACAAGAAGGTCGCTGAGGGCAACTACCGCATCATCGACATGGCGCTGGTGCCCGAGCGTCCCGGTATCACACGCCTGACCCTGGTGGCCGACAAGGGCGAGCAGCGCGTCGAGCTGTCGCTGCCGCAAAAAGTGGTGAGCGCTCGCAGCCTGGGCAAGGGCGAGCTGGTACATGCACAGCACCGCGCCTATGGCATCGAATTCTCCAGCGCCGACACGCGCGAGCCGTTCTACCTGGTCCTGGCCGACAAGGTGCATGACCAGATGGCTGCGCGTCCGGTCACGATGTGACTCATGACGTGAATCGCGGTGTAAGAAAAGGCCGTACCCTTGCAGGCGCCGCGGCAGTCTTTCTGGGCTTGATGTGCGCCGGCGGCGCGGCCCAGGCCCAGTCGTCGTCTGCCGCTCCAGCTTCCTCCGCCTTCTGCGATCGCGCACGGCCCCTGAGCGCACGCCAGCAGGATCACTTGCTGCGCTTGTCGGCCGCGGCGCAGGAAGAACTCGATGCGATGGGTGGCGGGGTGGCGGTCATCAGCCGCTCCGGCCTGGACCTGGCGCGCTTTCGTATCCGCTATTCACATGCCGGCCTGGCGTGGCACGATGGCGACAAGGATTCCTGGACCGTGCGCCAGTTGTACTACGCCTGTGAACAGTCGCGGCCCCTGATTTACGACCAGGGCCTGGCCGGTTTTGCGACAGGCATCGACGACGCGGGGCTTGGTTATTTGTCCATCGTGCGTTTGCCGCAGGACGCCGGCGCGACCTTGCGCAGCGCCTTGCTTGCACCCCAGGCGCTTTCCCTGCTGGGCGCGACCTATAGCGCCAACGCCTACCCCTTCAGCACCAACTACCAGAACTGCAACCAGTGGCTGATGGAAGTGCTGGCGCTGGCTTGGGGCGAGCTGCAGGGTGGGGATGATTTGCGCGCCAGGGCGCAGCAGTGGCTGCGTGACGCCGACTATGCGCCCACGCCGGTGGAACTGGGTTCGCGCACGGTGCTGATGGCGTCCTGGTTCATGCCGCTGCTGCACCTGGACGACCATCCGCGCGCCGACCGTTCCGCGCTCAAGCTGAAGGTCAGCCTGCCATCGACCGTCGAGGACTTTGTACGCCGCCGCCTGCCCGAGAGCGAGCGGGTGGAACTGTGCCACAACGGTCGCCAGATCGTGATTCACCGTGGCTGGACCCCGATTGCGGCGGGCTGCGTGGCGGGCGAGGGCGACCGCATCGTTTTGCTCGACTGATCGTTAGACTGAGGCAGCTCATCAGTGTAGAGCGGCTGCGCGAGCCTGACCGGTCGCACGTCCAGGCGCAGTCGATATACCGAATAGTGCGCCGACGTCGCCGACTCGTAGCCGATGCTGTCGGCGGTCTTGCTCAACTTGAACTCGAAGCCGGTCTGCGGCGAGCCTGACAAGGGACCGCCAAAGGCCAGTCCCACGGCCGCCGCCTCGCTGCTGTCGATCAGTTTTTCCATCATCTCCACCACCGTCGTATTGCCCAGGATGTCGCCGTAAAACAGCGGCCCCATGTTCGATGGCTTGGCCGGGTCGACCAGGCCCCCGGTCTTGTCCGCCGAGGGCGTGAGCTTGCCGGTCCCGATCTGGTAACGGTCGCCGCTATCGAGGTAGCTGATGCGGGCATTGCTGATGTTGAAGGCGCCCGGCTTGCTGCTGGCACCCGCCAGCTCCAGCAGGACCGCGCCGCGATAGCCCAGCACCTCCACCTCGCGCCGCGCATCGACGATCATGGCCGTGTTTTCATCGATGCCCAGGCCCACCTTCAGACCCTTCTTGAGCATCACCGGCATCATGCGCGCGAAGCGGCCGCGCACCAGCAGGTGCTGGTCGACGAACACGTCGTCACCGATAAAGCCCAGGCCCGGCGCCACTTCACGGCCGTCCACCACACCGCTCTTGAGCATATCGAGGATAGGCGGAGCGTTATCGATCATGGCCGCGCTCATGATGGCGGCGCCGGCGCTGGTGCCGCCCACCATACCGCCCGAGCGGTACAAGCGCCACAGCGCATCGAGCACCAGGGTATTGCTGCCGTCGGGGTTGCGCAGTGCGCGTGTGATGCGCGACTGGTCGCCGCCCGCGAAGAAGGCGCCGCCGGCCGCCGCAACCTGGGCCGCCGTCGCCGCGTCATTCGGCCCGCGCTCGTAGCCGGCCGGTGCCGGCTGCGGCGCGATGCGGACCAGGAAAGGATCGGCGCCGTAGCTGCGGAACAGCTCCAGCAGGCGGTTGCCGGACCTGTCGGGATTGCCGGCCGCGGTAGGGAAGACGGCGATGCGCGCCCCCTTGCCGCCGGCCAGTTTGACCATGCGCTCCCACACGGCGGCATTGTCGGCGCGCAGCGCGCCGCCGACGATCACCAGTGAGCCGGCGGCAGGTGTACCGGCGGGTGTCGCGGCCGCTTGCGCGTTCAGCGTACAAAGGCACAAGGCCAGCATTGCTACGTATCTCAGCATGGATTCCCTTTGGCGAAGTAGAGCGAAACCGCAAGCATAACCGGACAGGGGCTTCAGGGGAATCCATGGCAGGCCCAGCATCGCAATTCGGACAAGCTGTATGGACGGTGTACAGCAGGGGTATCGGCAGCTGTACAGCTGCTTGACAGCTTGATCGCGGTTAAGGAGAAATCCTCAACGAAAACAATGGATTAGAAGCGTGCTGAAGGTGGCACGGGGATTGCCTAGTGTTAAGTATCGCCAGCAGACCTAGCCCTTCAAGGCGCGCTGGTTTTCCGACAACGCAGAGGCAGCCCATGACCGCAGCAGCATACGAACAATTCCGTACCGAAGCCTACGCACTCGCAGGCGGCTTGAACGACCTGGCCCGCCGCGCCGGCGAGTACCGCCGGCTCTACCGCGCGTCGGGCGGGCGCAATGTGTTCCCCCTGATCGCCGCGCACGGCACCTTGTGGGGAGCATCTTTTTTCCGTAAGGGCATGCTGGGCGCACGGGTGCTGGCCCTGCCTTACCTGCTGCGGCCGGCCGCGTACCGCGCTAAAGTGGAAGCCGTGACGCAATTTTGCGACCGCTTCCGCGACATCAACCGGCGCGTGTTCGCCGAGTCGCATGCGCTCTACCACTACACCAGGCTGTATGGCGCCAGTGCGGCGATCCGCGCTGCCATCGGCGACGAGTTCGCCGAACTGCTGGGCGGCTGCCATCTGTCTACGCTGACGAACACCCACTTCCCGCAGCATAAGCGCGCGCGCCTGTTCGCCGCTTTCATCGCCTGGGAGCAAGAGCATGTCGTCTCGCCGCGGGTCGATGCAGCGTTCGCCGAGTTCGACTGGCCGCTGGTGGCGCGGCTGGCGCTGTCGACGACGGTCAGGTTTGCCTTCTTCCGCAAAGGCGCGGCACTGCGTTTCGAGAACTTCGCTGCGCGCGAGGAACGCCTCGCGCGCGGGCTGGACGCTTATCGTCAGGCGGAAGAGACCGGCCTGGCGCAGGTGGAGAGCGCGCTTGAGTTGTACTGGCTCAAGCCGCAGGCAGGCGCGCCGGCCGCCGTTCAGAGCGAAATTTCCGTGCCCAGCAACTTGAGGAATTGCGCCAGCCACTGCGGATGAGCAGGCCAGGCGGGTGCGGTGACGAAGTTGCCATCGGTGACAGCGGAATCGACCTCGATTTCGGCATACTCGCCACCAGCGAGTTTCACTTCCGGCGAGCAGGCGGGATAGGCCGAGATGCGCTTGCCGCGGATGACCTCGGCGGCAGCGAGCAGTTGGGCGCCATGGCAGACCGCCGCGATCGGCTTGGTGGCAGCCGCGAACTGCTGCACGATCTCGATCACGCGCGGATTGAGGCGCAGATATTCGGGTGCGCGGCCGCCGGCGATCATGAGGGCGTCGTAGTTGGCGACATCGACTTCGTCGAAACTGGCATTCAGGGCGAACAGGTGGCCGGGCTTTTCGGTGTAGGTTTGGTCGCCTTCGAAATCATGGATTGCGGTCTTGATCTTGTCGCCGCTGCGCTTGCCGGGACAGACCGCATGCACCGTGTGACCGATCATCTGCAGGGCCTGGAAGGGCACCATGGTTTCATAATCTTCGGCAAAATCACCAGTTAAAAACAAGATCTTTTTCGCTGCCATTGCATTCTCCTGAAAGGGAAACTGTGGACCTGCATTCAAAGGAAACACCGAACAACATCTCGCCGATTGTAATCTGGTTGTAGTTCTTTACCAATGTTTCACTTGTTTTAATTGGGATGGCGAAGCCGTCCGGCGCGTTGGTCGGGGCAGGTGGTTAAATTTTGGGCGTGGGCATTTATCTGAAGGAAATCAATCGCTTAAGCGATGCCATTGGCGATTGTTAACAGTGTTATCCACAGTTAATGTGAGTAAGCGGGATAACTCGGCAAACCAGCGAGGAGTTTTCCCCATGCCATTATTTTGAGCGCGCTAACTTATCGTATTGAAATCAAGGGCTTGGAATAGGGGCGGCCTCATTGTTAACAGTGTTATCCACAGAAAATGTTAACAACTCACGGTACAGAGCGAGGGAGCGCTAGCGCCGGCGCGCGATCTCTTCGCTGACCATGGCGGCCAGTTCACGCAGACCGCGTTGCTGCTCCTCGCTCAGCTGGCGCGGCACGGTGTCGAGTACGCACAAGGTGCCGAGGCGCTGGCCTTGCGCATCGTGCACGGGCAGTCCTGCGTAGAAGCCGATGAAGGGCGCGCCGGTGACCAGCGGGTTGTCGCGAAAGCGCTCGTCCTCGCGCGCGTCGTTCACCACCAGTCCCTCATCGTGCAGGATCGCGTGGCTGCAAAACGCCAGGTCGCGCGGCGTTTCTGTCGCTGCCAGGCCCTGGCGCGACTTGAACCACTGGCGCTCGGATGTCAGCAGCGATACCAGGGCCATGGGGCAGCCGGTGAGCTGGGTGGCAAGCCAGGTGATGCGGTCGAATGCGTGTTCCGGTGCGCTGTCGATCAGGCCGGTGGCGGCCAGGGCGCGCAGCCGTTCTGGTTCGCAGTCCAGCATCGGGTAGGCGGCGTGCGGATTGGCCCAGAATTCCTTCGCCAGATTGCCCGTTGCTGGCGACCGCTTGTCCTGGCTCCTTGCCGCGCTGTCGACCAGGCGCTGCACCGAACTGAGCTTGCAGCGGCGGTGGCCACCCGGGGTTTTCCAGGAGTCGATAGCCCCCGTTTCCATCCATAACTGGGCCGTGCTGACGGCCACGCCCAGCAGGCGGGCGGCGTCACGCGTAGTCAGGACCGTATCACCTGCGGCCTCAGCGACATCATTGATATTCTGTTTCATGGAAGAAAGTTTAGCAGGAAATCGTCGATCCGCAAGGTATTTGGTAAAAGTGACGGAAATGATGAATTCGCACAAATTCGTTGAAAATATGTTGACATTGGGCAACTCAACAAGTCAGAATGTTCACTATCAACACATGAAACCGCGCTCCAACTCTTCATTTACAGGGCGCGCACGGGCCAGTACTGGCAAGGCCCGCCACTTAGTCGTCACAACTGAAAAGTAGAAAAAATGCAAACCCTGAAGAATCTGAATATTGGAACGAAATTGCGCCTGGGCTTTGGCGCTATCGTCTGCATGTTGTTGCTGGTGGCGGCATTCGCGCTGCTGCGCTTGTCTGCCGTGTCCGACGCGATCGACCAGCAGCAAAGCGTGGGCTTCAGCAAGCTCGATCCTTTGTATGTGGTGCGCGAAGGGCTGGACCAGACCGGACTCGCCGCGCGCAACGCGTATATCTTCACGGACGATGGCGATGCCCGCAAGGAGCTCGACATCCTCGACCAGCAAAAGGCGATCTATCTTGCGGCGCTCGACAAGCTGACGCCCGAATTCAAAGGCGATCCGCAGTTCGACAAGGTCAAGACCGGCTTGCTGGATATGGCGCGCGAACTGAATCGCCCGCGTAAATTCCGCGACGCCAAACAGATGACCGAATATGGCGAATTCCTGGTGAACGAATGCAGCCCGCTGCGCCGCCGTATCGTCGCCGATATCGACACCCTGCTGCAAAAGGTGCAGGGTGAACTGGCCGTGGCCACGACTGAGGCGGACCGATTGTTCACCCAATCGACACGCATGATCATGATCATGGCGGGACTGGCGTTTGTCGCCGCGACCGTAATCGCCCTGCTGATCACCCGCGATCTGTTGACCCAGCTGGGCGGCGAGCCCCGCTACGCCGCCGAGATCGCGCAGCGCATCGCACAGGGCGAACTGTCGCTGCACGTCGAGACGGCCGAGAACGACCGCACCAGTCTTCTGTATGCCATCAAGAAGATGCGCGACAACCTGGCCGACATCGTCGGCAAGGTCCGCACCGGCACCGATACCATCGCGTCGGCGTCCAGCGAGATCGCCTCGGGCAATCTTGACCTGTCCTCGCGCACCGAGCAGCAGGCCAGCGCGCTCGAACGCATCGCCTCGACCATGGAGGAACTGACGTCGACCGTGCGCCAGAATACAGACAATGCGCGCCAGGCCAATACGCTGGCACTGTCGGCCTCCGAGGTGTCGGCCGAAGGTGGGCGCGTGGTGAGCGAGGTGGTGGCCACCATGGGATCGATCCACGACTCGTCCAAAAAGATCGTCGACATCATCAGCGTGATCGACGGCATCGCCTTCCAGACCAACATCCTCGCGCTGAACGCCGCGGTGGAGGCGGCGCGCGCCGGTGAGCAGGGCCGGGGCTTTGCCGTTGTGGCGTCTGAAGTGCGCAACCTGGCGCAGCGTTCCGCTGCCGCCGCCAAGGAAATCAAGGGCTTGATCGACGACTCCGTGAGCAAGGTGGACAGCGGCTCGCAGCTCGTCGCCAAGGCCGGCCAGACCATGGAAGAAGTGGTCGCCAGCGTACGCCGTGTGACCGAAATCATGGGCGAGATCAGCACCGCCAGCATTGAGCAGACCAGCGGCATCGAGATGGTCAGCCAGTCGATCGGCGACATGGACGGCATGACCCAGCAAAATACGGCGCTGGTTGAAGAGGCCAGCGCTGCAGCCGCGGAAATGCAGGATCAGGCGGCCAGCCTTGCGCAGATCGTCGGGATCTTCAAGCTCGATGGCGACCGCCACGCGCCGGTATCCAGGCCGGGCCGTGCGACCCGGCCCGCCGTGGGCAGTGCCTGTCTCCAGCTGGGATAAGGCGCAAAGAGGACGCGCAGCGCGCCGCGCTGGAATGACATATATTGATGATCATCCGTCAACCAGCGCACCATGCGCCTCACAAGAAGGACCGTCCATGCCGGATCCAACGCTTCGCGTCGCCACCGTCCAGTTCCAGCACCGTGCCGGCGACAAGCCCTACAACCTTGAACGCATCGCCCACTTCAGCGCGCAGGCCGCCGCGCAGGGCACTGAACTCGTGGTCTTTCCCGAAATGTGCATCACCGGTTACTGGCACGTCACCTTCCTCGCGCGCGAGCAGATCGAAGAACTGGCCGAGCCGCTCGATGGGCCGTCGGTGAACGCGGTGCTGGCGCTGGCGCGCCGGCTTGACATCGCGATCGGCGCCGGCTTCATTGAACGCGCGCCCGACGGCCGCCTGTTTAACGCCTGGGCGCTGTGCATGCCGGATGGGCAGGTGCATTGCCACCGCAAGCTGCACGCCTTCGAACATGAGGCGATCAGCAGCGGCGATGCCTATACCGTGTTCGATACCCCGTGGGGTGTGCGTCTCGCCATCCTGATCTGCTGGGACAACAACCTGGTCGAAAACGTGCGGGTCGTGGCGCTGCTTGGCGCCACCGTGCTGCTGGCGCCGCACCAGACCGGCGGCACCAGCTCGCGCAGCCCGCACGGCATGAAGCCGATCCCCGTCGAAATATGGCAGCGGCGCGAGAGCGATCCGGCTGCCATCGAGGCCGAATTCAAAGGGCCGAACGGGCGCGAGTGGTTGCTGCGCTGGCTGCCCGCGCGTGCGCATGACAATGGCCTGTTCATCGTGTTCAGCAACGGCGTCGGGCAGGATGCGGATGAAGTACGCACCGGTAACGCCATGGTGATCGATCCGTACGGACGCATTCTGAACGAGACCTGGGCTGCGGCCGATGCCATGGTCAGCGCGGACCTCGATCTTTCTCTGACTAATATGAGCACCGGGCAGCGCTGGATCCGCGGACGGCGGCCGGAATTGTATGGCGTGCTGACGCAGGCACGCGGCTTCGAACTCGGTGCCCGTGCTGCCAGATTTTCGCAAGCACCTACCCATCCCGATCAAGTAAATTTGTCGGATACAGGGCGAAAACTGTCCTGATTAGGGCGTATTCTTCAGCTGTCGATGTTTTTCCATTCACCGAAACGACAGGAGCTGACCATGCTGAAGACCTATCAGGGAAGTTGCCATTGTGGCGCCGTGCGTTACGAGGCCGATATCGATTTGAGTAAAGGCACGTCGCGCTGCAACTGTTCCATCTGCACCAAGACGCGAGCCTGGGGTACGATCGTCAAGCCCGAGGCGTTCCGGCTGCTCGCCGGGGAGGATGCCCTGTCCGACTACCACTTTGGAACCCATGCTGCGCATCACCATTTTTGCAAGCATTGCGGGGTGCGGCCTTTCGGCAGGGGTTACATCGAAGAGATCGGCGGCGCTTATGTCTCCATTCAAATCGCATCGCTGGACGGTGTCGAGCCGCAGGAATTGATCGACGCACCGCTGCAGTACATGGACGGGCGCCACAATAACTGGTTCAATGTGCCTGCTGAGACGCGCCACTTGTAGGGCATGGCCTGCAGCGGCGCCGGGAGCGAAGGATTGATGCGCTCCCGGCCTTTGGCTCAGTTACCGTAGTAGTCGATCGAACGTTCACCGCCGCGCGCCGCCGCCACCGCTTCTTGCCGGACCTCGATCCGCGAGCGCGTCTGCTCCACAGTCGCCTTGACCGGATACAGCGCGGGGTTGAGCTCACGGGCGGTTTCGCGGTTCTCGCCTTCGATCAGTTCACCGGCGGCGCGTGCCGCCAGGAAATCGGCGCGGACCTGGGCGCGGGTCAGGCCGCTGGCGCTGTGCGCCGCAATTTCCTGGTCGCTGCGGTCGCGATTGACTTCGCTGTTGGCGGACGCCAGTGCGGCGGTACCGGAGAGGAGCAGGGCGGCGATCAGTTTGGTGGTGGCGTTCATGGTGGTTTCCTTTTTGCGTTGGTTTATTTGCTATCTATTAGCGTACTAAGTATTTGGTCTGAAGCGTTTTGACTCAGTTGTTGTAGTAGCCCGGGGCGATGAAGCCGGTGCGGCGGGCGTCGCGCAGTGCCAGTTTGATGTCGGCGCGGCTGGCTCCCTGCGGTGCTTCCGCTTGCGGGTAGCGCGCCGGGTTCAGTTCACGGGCTGTTTCGCCGTTTGGACCCTCCACCAGTTCACCGGCGGCGCGTGCGGCCAGCAATTCGGCGCGGACCTGGGCACGGGTTACCGTGGAAGCGGTCTGCGTTGCGGCGGCTTGGTCGGCCAGTTCGCGAATAACGCCGCTGTTGGCGGAAGCGATGCCGGTGCTGGCGGCGAGGAGGAGGGCGGCGATCAGTTTGTTGGTGGCGCTCATGGTAAGGCTCCTTTTAAGATTGGTTATAAGTACGTTATATATTAGTGTGCTAAGTAATTTGGCGAAAAATTTTGCATCGATCTTGCTCCTGTTGCTGTTTTGCGGTGTTCAGTTTCGTTCGCATGTGTCCAATATAATAGCGTGCTACTTAATTTGCAAGCGTTTTTTCAGGACGCTTCAAATTGATTTGGCCGGCCTCGTCAGGCCGGCAGGCGAATCACTGCGTTGAGGCCACCTTCGGCATGATTTGCCAGCAGTAGCTGGCCGCCGTGGCCTTCGATAATCCCGTTGGCGATCCCCAGGCCCAGTCCCATGCCGCCGTCATTGCGCTCGCGACCATGGGCCAGTCGCACGTAGGGTTGCAGCAGGCTGGCGAAGGCGTCTTCGGGCACACCGGGTCCATGGTCGCGCACCGCGATTTCGGTCCATCCCTCGCCGCTGGCGACCGAGACTTCGGCCCGCTCGCCGTAGAACAGGGCGTTGTCGATCAGATTGCCGATGGCGCGCTTGAGTGCCAGCGGTTTGCCGCGCACGCTCACGCCGCTGTCCTGGTAGGCGATGCGGTGCCCGGCCAGCTCCGCGCTGCGCACCAGGCGCCGTATCAGCGTGTCGAGCCGGATCTCGGCCGGGTTCTCGTGGATGTCGCTGTCCTTCACGCATTGCAGCGCACCCTTGACCATCATGTCGAGTTCATCGAGGTCTTCCTCGAACTCGTTGCGCAGACCATCGTCGTCGAGCAGTTCGGCGCGCAGCTTCAGGCGCGTGATCGGCGTGCGCAGGTCGTGTGAAATTGAGATGAACAGGCGTTCGCGGTCGGCGATGTAGCGCGCGATCCGCTCGCGCATGGCGCCAAAGGCGCGCGCGGTGTTGACAAATTCGCGGCTGCCCGTTTCAGGGAGGGCCGGTGCGTGTTCATCCTTGCCGAAGGCTTCCGCCGCGTCGGAGAGCGCCGCCAGCGGCCGCGTGATCGAGCGCACCACCAGAATCGACAGCAGCAGCACGGCCGCCAGCGACAGACCTTGCAGCACCAGGCGGTCGAAGGAAAGCGGGTCGTTACTGCTCAAAAAATACGGGTTGGGCATCAGGGTGGCGAGGTACAGCCAGTTGCCCGGTTCGAGCTCGGTCTGGATCACCAGGATGGGCGCGGGATCGGGCTTGAGCAGCAGGATGTGGCGCACCCAGGCCTCCGGCAGCTCGCCCACCTTCACGCCGTCTGGCGAGACCGACAGCTGTTCGGGCCAGGCGAAGGCGAGCCGGAACTGCCCTTGGTGCAGGTCGGCGCGCAAGGTGTCGCCCAGGGTGCTGAGCGCGGTATGGGCCAGCGCTTGCGGCGCAATTTCCTGCACCGGCACGTAGGCGCGGTTCAGGCTCACGAAAAAACGGGTGCCGCCCATTTCGCGGAACTGCTGGATCAGCAGGCTGCGGTAATTGGGCGGCAGGCTGCGGAAAAAACGGATCGCGCTGGCCGCGCCCTGGCCCAGGTACTGGGCCGCCGCCCTGGCGTCCACTTCCGATTTGGCGCGCAGCTGGGTGGCCCAGATCACGCTGCCGGCCAGTTGCGTCACCAGCACCCCGGCCACCATCACCAGGGACAGCCGTCCGAGCAGGGACCTGGGCCAGAGCCTGAGGGAAGCGAAGCGGCTGCTATTCATGCGAGGCCGTGACGTCGGCCGAGAACACATAGCCGGCGCCGCGCACGGTCTTGATCAGCATCGGCTGTTTGCCGTCGTCGTTCAGGCGCAGGCGCAGGCGGCTGATCTGCACGTCCAGCGAACGGTCGGTCGGCCCGGCGTCGCGGCCGCGCGTTTCCTCGCACAGCACGCTGCGGTCGAAGATATCGCCCGGGTGCTCCACAAAATACTTCAGCAGCTGGAAGTCCAGGCCCGTGAGCGCGACCTGCTGGCCTTCGCTGTCGATCACCGAACGTTCCAGCAGGTCGAGCGTGAAGCCGTTGAAGCGATAGTAGCGCGGCGCGCTGGCGGGCTCGCTGCCGCTGCGGCGCAAAATCGCCTTGATGCGGGCCAGCAGTTCGCGCGGGCTGTAGGGCTTCGCGATGTAGTCGTCCGCGCCCAGCTCCAGGCCGACGATGCGGTCGGTCTCGTCCGAGCTGGCGGTGAGCATGATGATCGGCAGGTCGGACTGCTTGCGCACGATTTTGCACAGGGCGAAGCCGTCGGTATCGGGCAGCATGACGTCAAGGATCACCATCGAGAGCTGGTCCTTGTGGCTGCGCAGCTCGGCCAGGAAGCTTTCGCCGTTATGCGCCAGGATCACCTCGTACTGGTTCTTCTCCAGGTAGGTCTTGAGCAGAACCCGGGTCTTTTGGTCGTCGTCGACGATCAGTATTTTGCGTGCCATGTTCGCTTCCTTGGTCTCTATTTATTCTATTTGCGCGTGCGCAGGTTCAGGGCGCGCAGGATGGCCGCGAGGCGCCGCTGGGTATCGGCCGCGCTGACGCTGTCGTCGCTAAAAAACCGGTGCACTTCGGCGATGATCGCATCGCGGCTTTCTTCGTCGGCGGCCATGCGGTGCACCAGGCTGGGCGCCTGGGCCGCTGCTCCCTTGCCGAAGGCGATCCAGGAAGCGCGCGCACAGCTGTCCATCTTGGCGGGGTCGGCATCGCGCCGCACCGGCACCGAGCCCTTGATCGCATTGTATTGCTGCTGCATGGACGGGGTGGCGGCCAGGCGCGCCAGTTTTTCCTGGGCCGGCATGTGGCCGTAATCCTTGCTGAACATGGAAAGGGTATCGACGCTGTACAGGTGCACCTTGCCGGTGCCGGGCATGGGCGCGCAGGAGAATTCGTCGTCGGTGGCAAAGCCCCAGTCGTTCATCTCGGCCTTGGCCCAGTCGCCCATGATCAGCATGGCGCCTTCGCGCCGGGTGAAGCGGCGTACCGAGTCGGTCCAGGGCAGTTCATCCTGCGAGGCCATCCAGCTTTTCATGGTGCGCAGGCGTTCCAGGGCGGCCGGCAGGCGCTTGTCCATCACCGCTTGTGGACTCTGCCGCACGAACAGTTCGCGGTAGTACTCAGGTCCGCCTTCGGCCAGCACCAGGTTTTCAAACAGGGCTGCGACCTGCCATGGCTCGCTGCTCTGGACCAGCGGCGCGACGCCGGCGGTGCGCAGAGTGCGGGCGGTCTGCTCGAATTCGGCCCAGGTAGCGGGCGGCGCCAGTTTGAGCCGCTCGAACAGTTTGCGGTTGTAGAACAGGGTATTGAGGCGGTGGATACCGAGTGGCGCCGCCACCACGTGCTTGCGGTGCTGGACCAGGTTGTAGATGGTGGGGAAGAGGGCGGTGCTCCAGCCGCCGGCGGCGGCCACGTTGTCGAATTCGAGCAGCAGGCCGAGTTCGGCCCACTCGCCGATTGAGGCGCCGATGATCTGGGTGGCGTCGGGGGCGTCGCCGGCCAGCACGCGGCTCTTGAGCACCTTGCCCGCGCCCAGTCCCGCGCCGCCGGGAATGGCGCCGTCGCGCCATTCAACGCCGTCTTCGCGCAGCCGCGCCGCCAGCGCGTTGGCGGCACGCCGCTCGCTGGGGGAAGTCCACCAGTGCAGCACTTGCAGCGACTCCGTGGGGGCGGGCGGCGCCGGCGCGGCGGGGCACATGCCGGAGCATGCCAGTGCCAGGCCAGGAAGAACAAGCCGCAACATCGACGCTATCAAATAGAACCCCCGACAAATGGAAAAACATTATATCGAAGTCGTACCGCGCGAAGCAGGCGGCGCTACTTCGACTCGTTCCCCCAGCTGCGCAAGGTGTGTCCCTTGACCGCATAAAACAGGATCAGCGCATAGCAGGGCAGCATGACCCAGTAGGCCGACTGCGAGTTGCTGGCGTCCGACAGGCGGCCATACAGCATCGGCAGCAGGGCGCCACCGGCGATCGCCATGATCAGGAGGGCCGAGCCGGCGGCGGTGTACTTGCCCAGTCCTTGCAGGGCGAGCGGCCAGATGGCGGGCCACACCAGGGCGTTGGCAAGACCCAGCAGGGCCAGGCACATCACGGTATTGGGCACCAGCGGCACGCCGGCCCAGCCGACCAGCACCTGGGAGACGCCGCTGTCGACCGCGGAACTCGTGGCCACGCCCACCGTGAACAGCACGCCGGCGACCGCCGACAGCAGCAGCGCATTGTGCTGCGACAGGTAGCGCGGAATCGCCACCACGCCGATCAGGTAGCCCAGCACCATGAAGCCCATCGTGTACGAGGTCAGGATGCCGAAGTTGACCACTTTTAGGCTGTGTCCATACAGGCCGATGGTGTCGCCGGCGATGACTTCCACCCCAACGTAGGCGAACAGGGCGAGGGCGCCCAGCACCAGTTGCGGAAACTGCAGGACGCCAAAGCGGCTCACCTGGGTGCCGCTGCTGTCGTCTTCGGCCGGAATGTCGCGCAGCTTCGAGAAGTGCACCACGATCATGATCGCGAACAGGACCACGGCCATGGCCGCGTAGGGTGTCACCAGGCGCTGCGACAACTCGGCGCGCGCCGCCTCGCGCCCCGCGGCGTCCATGGCCGCCAGGGCGGCGTCGGAAAAACCGCCGATCCCGGACAGCATTAAGGTGGTGAACACCAGCGGCACCACCACCCCGGCGCCCTTGTTAAAGAGCCCCATGATGGAAATGCGCATGGCTGCGCTGTCGCGCGAGCCGATGCAGACGATGTAGGGATTGATCGCCGTCTGCATCAGGGTCATGCCGCTGGCGAGCGTGAACAGCGCCGCCAGGAACAGGCCGTACCAGGTCGAGCGCGCCGCCGGTATGAACAGCAGGGCGCCCAGACCCATGAGGCCAAGGCCTAGGGTCATAGCCCGCTTGTAGCCGACCCGGCTCAGGATCGCCGCCGACGGCATCGCCATGACGGTGTAGGCGATGTAGAAGGCGAAGGTCACCCACAGGGCCTGGAAGTTATTCAGGCCGCAGACGATCTTCAGGAAGGGGACCAGCGACCCGTTCAGCCAGGTCGCGAACCCCAGGATGAAGAACAGCAGTCCCACGAAGAGCATCGCGACGACCACCTCGCGCGAGGAGTTGGCGATGGCCGGTTCATGCCTGTTCATGCGCAGCTCCATCAGAACTTGGCCCGGACGCCGACGCTGTAACGCGCGCCGTTTTCGTACACGCCGACCGGCAGGCCGTCCGTGGTATTGGTGCGAATGACTTCGTTGGTGATGTTGACGGCACTGGCATACACGCTCCAGGTGGGAGTGAGGTCATAGTTGGCGGTCGCGTCCCACTGGCCGTAGGCGCTGGTCACGTCCTGGCCGCCTTCGTTCAAGCCGCCGTAGGATTTGGAGCGGTAATTGTACGACAGGCGCAGGCTGATATTGTCCTTCTCGTAGAAGCCGCTTGCGTTGAGCTGGTTGCGCGCATTGCCGACCACATTGAGCTTGCGCCCGCCCGCCAGCGCACCGGTCTTGGCGTCGGTCAGGGTGTAGTTGATGACCGTGCCGAAACCATTACCGAAGGCTTGCTGGAACTGCAGTTCGAGTCCATTGACCGTCTGGCCGTTGTCGGCATTGTGCGGCCGCTTCACCGAGCGCATCACGCCTGCCACGTTCTCCAGCGCGCTTGAGGTATAGATGAAGGTGTCGAGCTTTTTGCTGAAGAAGGTTGCGGACAGCAGGGAGGCATCGGCGAAATACCATTCACCGCCGATCTCGAACTGGTTGGCGTGGAAGGGCTTGAGCAGCGGGTTGCCGGCCGTGGCGGAGTTGGTGGTGCCGTCGATCTCGGTGCTGGCACTCAGGTCGCTGAAGGTATTGCGCGCCATGACGCGCGAGATGGCGCCGCGCAGCAGCAGATCCTTGCGCAGGTCGTAGACCACGTTCACGTTCGGCAAAAAGTCGTTATAGCTGCGCGTGACGCTGCCCAGGGCGCTGACGCCATTGACGGTCTGGTAGGCCTCCGAGGTCTGGCGCGTTTTGACCATGCGCACGCCGATGTCGCCACGCAGCTGGCCGATGGCATAATCGCCCTTGACATAGGCCGCGCTGATGCGCTCCTTGATACGGTAGTACTCGCCCTTGGCTTCGGCATAGACCATGCCCTTGTCGAACATCGGATAGCCCTTGCTGGCCGCCAGGCCGTCATCGAGCCAGGCGTACTGGGTGAGCGAGCCGGGTGTGGCCGCTTCCTGGCTGAGCATCGGCGACAGGCCGGTCGACAGCTCGGCCAGGGTGAACGATTGCCATCCCGGGCTGCCCACCTGGGATTTGCCAATGATGCGGCGGTTCTGCACCGTGTTGTCGCGCAGCTTGAGGCCGAACTTGACGTCCTTGAAAAAGCCGCCGGCCAGGTCGATGGTGACATCGCCTTGCGCGTAGTTTTCCTTGCCCTGCATTTTGCGGATCCAGTCGCGCGTCTCCTGCAGTGTGAGCTTGCTGGCGTCCAGGGGACTCATGTCGAGGTACTTCACTTCATACGTGTCAGGCGCCAGGTTGAAAGTGGCACGGGTGTTACCGGTGAACCAGAAATTGCGGTCATGATTGCTGCCGCCGCTGCCCTTGGTGGTGCCGAGCTGGCCGTGGAACTTCCAGCCGTCGCCGTCGTACGTGCCCTCCAGATCCAGGACCGATGACTTGACATACGCATCGCGGTAGATCGGCTCGAACGACACGCCGGTAGTCGGTCCGACGGTGCCGCCAACGAGTGCCTTGGTGCCGTCAGAGGTGGTGATGAAGCGCGGGTTCGTGACTTTGAGCTGACCGTTGCTGTCGGCCAGACCGCCCGCCTGCCACAGGTAGTTCTGGTTATTGTTATTCATGCTCATGTCTGAATTGAGGTAATTCAGGGAGATGTCGGTGTCGCTGTTGGGACGCAGTTGCAGGGTCAGGTTGCCGGTGGTGCGTTCGCGGTCCTGGCGGAAGATGGCCGAGCCGCCGCCCCAGGACGCATAGGCCTTGGGTGTGACCGCACCGTTCTGGTCGACGATGTCGTACTTGGTGGTGTCGGTGAAGTTTTCCAGGCCGTCGCGGCGCATGGTGCGCTGCTGGCGGCTCAGTGAAACCAGCACGCCGAAGGTGCTGGCATCGTTCTTCCAGCTCACCAGGCCGGAGAGCTGCGGGTCGGTCTTCTTGGGCAGGTCGCTGTAGGTGGCTTCGGCCGAGAACTGCGCCGTGAACGGTTTCTTGAACTGCAGCGGTTTGCGCGTCTTGACGATCACCAGGCCGCCGATACTGCCTTCGTCCAGGTCCGCCGATGGGCTCTTGTACACGTCCAGGCTACCAACGAGCTCGGACGGCAGGATGTCGTAATTGAAGCCGCGGCTTTGCGAATCGTTCTTCCACCAATAGGCAGAGGCCACGGCCTGGCCGTTCAGCTGCGTCATGTTGAGGTTCTTGTCGGTGCCGCGCACGAAGATGTCGCGGCCTTCGCCCCAGGTGCGGTCGACCGAGATGCCAGGCACGCGCTGCAGCGAATCGGCCACGTTCTTGTCCGGGAATTTGCCCAGGTCTTCAGCGTTCACCGAGTCCACGATGTTCTGCGCATCCTTTTTTTCCGCCAGGTTACGCTTGAGGGTGGCGCGGATGCCGCGCACTTCCACTACCTGGGCTTCCGTTGCCGGCTCACTGGCCTGCGGGTCCGCAGCAAAGGCATAGGGCAGGGTGGCGCTGCCGAGCATCATGGCGATCAGTTGCGGCAGGCGTTTTTTACGGAACAGGGTAGGCGTCATTTGAAGTTTTCCTCTCAGGGGTTCTAATAATTAGTATGTGTCTCAGGGTGCTGCGGTCAGGGTGGTTCAAAAAGGTCCCCGGCGCCGGCGATGTGGCGACCGGGGGAAATCACAGGACAATGGGGGAACTGTGATCATTTCTGCTGTGGCTTGTACCACTTTGCAAATCCGTTCTGGATGCGCGCCGCCGCATCCCGGGCCGTCAACTTGCCGTTCAGGACCTGGGCGTTGACGCTCCAGAGTTCCTGTTCCATGTTGGGCTGGCCGCGATTTAAAAACTGGGCGTTCAGGCGAAAGGTGGTGGCGCAGCTGGTGCGCCAGGCCGCCATCTGCTTGGCGAGCGGATCGCGCACCGCAATCAGGTGGTTCGACAGCGAAAAAAATCCGGTCAGACGATTGGTGTGCAGGTCGGCGAACTCCTGCGACCCGAGCCAGGCCAGGAACTGGTAGGCGTCGTCCTTGTTACGCGATTTGCGGTTGATGCCGATGCCGATGTCCATGTGGTCCGAGATGCGGCACTTGTCGCCCTCGGTGCGTACCGGCGGTGCGAACACACCGAGGTCCAGGCCCGCGGTCTGGTTGAAGTAGGCGATGTCCCAGGAGCCCGCCGGGTAGATCGCTGCCTTCCCGAGCGCGAACAGGACCTGGCTGTCGTTGTAGCTCTGGCTCGCCGCGCCTTTGGACAGGTAGCCCGCCAGGCGTTCCTCGAAGGCGAAGGCGGCGACAAACGGCGGGTCCGTGAACCTGGCCTTGCCGGCGACCAGTGCGCGCCGGCCTTCTTCGCCGCGCCAGTAGGCCGGGCCGATATTGGTAAAGACGGTCTGGCTGGCTTCCCATTGTTCGGCCGTGCCCAGGGCCAGCGGGATGTAGGCGCCACTTTTTTTGACCGCATCCAGCACGGCGAAAAATTCGGCTTCGGTGGAAGGCGCCTGCAAACCGAGCTTTTTGAAAATGCGCTTGTTGTAGAAGAAGCCGTGGATGACCGAGGCGACCGGCATGCAGAAACTGTCCTTGCCGTCGTCCGTCTGCCAGGCGACCAGCGCGCCCTCATCGAAATTTTGCATACCGCTTTTGCCGTCCAGCTTGTCCAGGTATCCTTTGCGATACAGGGCCAGCGAGGCGTCGAAAGGGCGGCAGGCAATCAGGTCGCCCGCGTTGCCGGTGGCCAGGCGTTCGCCCAGCACGCTGTCGTATTCGGTCGGCGCGGTGCCCGAAAAGCGCACGCTGATGCCGGGATGCTTGCGCTCGAAGGCGGGAATGAGCACCGATTCCCACAGCACGCGGTCGTCCACACGCCAGCTCTCCAGCACCAGGTTGCCGGCCAGAGCCGATCCGGCCAGCGCCAGGGCCAGGGCCAGGGCCATTGCGGAAAAGACCGCGCCGCGAACCGGGGTGCCAAGCTGCATGAACCTTCTCCTTTCTTGTCGATAATTCATGCTATCAGCGGCCTGTGTGTGACACCAGCCAGCAGGTTGCGCTCGCTGTTGCGAAGACAAGTCATTGATTCAATTGAATTAAACGGGAAAGGGCAGGGCGCGGTGCTTACACTTCCTTACGTAGCGACGGCAAGCTGGTCCGGGCGGCATGCAATGCTCTGCAATAGAAGCTTGCAAAACTTTACAATTCAGCTCAAGAAATTACCGCGTGCCATGGCGTGGGCGTGGTTGCCGTGCACCTTGCTCCTGACAGAAACTGGCGCGGCCCGGATTTACCATGCGCTCATTGCCAACGTCAGGAGCCAGGTAACATGTCGTCCAGCACCCAGGAACTCTTCCCCGAATCGCTTTCGCAGCGCCCGCGCAAATACTGGATCGCGGTGGCGTCGGCGGAGCACGTCCGTCGCGGCCAGGCCGGTGGTTTCATGCAGGTCTGCCACGGCAAGGGCGGGCCATTGCGCCGCATGCGGCCGGGCGACCGGCTCGTGTATTACGCGCCAACCGAGCAGTTTCAGGGCACGGACAAGCTGCGCTCTTTCGTCGCCATTGGCACCGTGGAAGAACGCGAACCCTACCAGGCCGACATGGGCGGTGGCTTCCATCCCTTCCGCCGTGACGTGGCCTGGCTGGATTCACGGCCAGCCGCGATCGCGCCGCTGCTCCAAGGCCTTGATTTTTCGGCCAACAAGCGGAATTGGGGCTACCAGCTGCGCTTCGGCCTGTTCGAAATTTCCGAACACGACATGCAGGCGATCGCAGTCGCTATGCATGCTGCATTCGAGGAAGAAGTGGCGGCCTGATCCATGGTCGCAAAGTGGGCTACACTTGCTGTTATTCATCGATGCCCACGGGATTTGCTTGGCCGATTTTACCGAACACACTAGCAGCGACCGGCCGGTCAAACTGGCCATTTTCGATTTCGACGGCACGCTCGCCGACACCATGCCCTTCTTCCTGAGTGTCTTCAACGAGCTGGCCGAACGTTTTGCCTTTCGCACGGTCACACCGGAAGAGATTCCGGCGCTGCGCCATCTTGCCGCGCGCGACGTCATGCGCCATGTGGAACTGCCCCTGTGGAAGTTCCCGGTGGTCACGCGCGCGTTCCTGGCGCGTATGAAAGCACAGCGCAGCGGCATCGAGCTATTTCCCGGCATTGCCGATGTGCTGGCGCAGTTGGCAGCGTCAGACACCGTGCTGGCCATCGTGTCTTCGAATAACCGCGAGAACATTGTCCACGTGCTGGGTCCGCGCAACGCCGCCCTGATCAGCCAGTACGAATGCGGCGCGTCCATATTCGGCAAGGCCGGGCGCCTCAAGCGCGTGCTGCAGCGCGCGGGCGTGACGGCGGCGGACGCCATCTACGTGGGCGACCAAAGTACCGATCACGAGGCCGCCACCGCGGCCGGCATCCCCTTTGGCGCCGTGGCCTGGGGCTATGCCGACATGGCGGCCCTGCAAAAGCTAGCGCCCAGCTACCAATTCCATCATCCCGCCGAGCTCGCCACGCTGAGATTACCCATCGCCAGCGTCCGGTAGCCGATCACGGCGCACCGGGATCGCCAGGTGCGCTGTTGCGCAAATCTGCTGTGGCTTATACGTAGCAGCAGCCCAAGCCCACAATGTTCGGCATTGCTTACGCTAAACTTACTCAATTATCTTTTACAGCATTCTTTCAAATAATAAGGACAAGCATGAACCAACTCGAAGAACAGGCACTGGCCTATCACGCCCAGGGATCGAAAGGCAAGATCGCCACCCTGGTCACCAAGCCGGTCGCCACCTCGGCCGACCTGGCGCTGGCCTATTCGCCCGGCGTGGCCGCGCCATGCATGGCGATCCACAAGGACCCGTCGCTGGCCTACGAGTACACGGCCAAGGGCAACCTGGTGGCAGTCGTGACCAACGGCACCGCGGTGCTTGGCCTGGGCGATATCGGCCCCCTGGCTGGCAAGCCTGTGATGGAAGGCAAGGTTGTACTGTTCAAGAAGTTCGCCGGCATCGATGCTTTCGACCTGGAAATCGACGAGAACGATCCCGAGAAGCTGGTGGAGATCGTCGCGGCCCTGCACCCTACGTTTGGTGGCATCAACCTGGAGGACATCAAGGCGCCGGACTGCTTCCACGTCGAGCGCGCGCTGCGCGAGCGCCTGTCGATTCCCGTGTTCCATGACGACCAGCACGGTACGGCCATCGTGGTCGGCGCCGGCCTGCTCAACGCCTTGCACCTGACCGGGCGCGACATTGCCAGCATCAAGGTCGTGTGCTCCGGCGCGGGCGCGGCGGCTATGGCCTGCCTGGACATGCTGCTGGAACTGGGCGTGCAGCGCAGTAATGTATTCGTGTGCGACAGCAAAGGCGTGCTGAGCACTTCGCGCGCCTTGACCGGCGGCAAGCTGACCTGGGCGCAGGAAACCGAGCTGACCACCTTGTCACAGGTGATCGCTGGCGCTGACGTGTTCCTGGGCGTGTCCGGTCCGGGTCTGCTGTCGCAGCAGGACGTGATGAGCATGAGCAAGCGTCCGATCATTTTTGCGCTGGCCAATCCCGATCCGGAACTGCGCCCCGAGCTGATTTTTGAGGTAGTTCCGGATGCGCTGGTGGCTACCGGGCGTTCGGATTATCCGAACCAGATCAATAATGCGCTGTGCTTCCCCTACCTGTTCCGTGCGGCGCTTGATTGCGGTGCCAGCACCATCAATGCCGAGATGAAGCGTGCTTGCGTGGAAGTGTTGAGTGATCTGGCGCGCGGCGATGAGCGCTTTGGCGAGACTTACCTGGTGCCGAATTTGCTTGATTCGCGTCTGTTGCCAACCGTGCCGCCGCGTGTGGCTAAAGCGGCGTTTGCTAGCGGCGTGGCGCGTTTGGACCTCGATCCGGTGCAGTATCGCACGCGGTTGGAAGCGTTGGCAGTTACCTTGCGTTGATCCAGGTGGTGGTGGCGTAGTAAGTGGTGGGTAGCGCGCGGCCCCTTGCCGCGCGCTATCCACCATTCTCGGCGTCGCCTCCGCTCGCAGCCTTCGCCCGTGCATCGAAAATCCCCTTGATGCGCGCGCGCAGCTCGGGCACCACTTCCTCATCAAACCAGGGGTGCCGCTGGAACCACGCGGTATTGCGCGGCGAAGGGTGCGGCAAGGGCAGGTAAGCCGGCCCATACTCGCGCCAGGCCTGCACCGTCTCCGTCAACGACTCCTTGCGCCTGTTGCCCAGAAAATGCCGCTGCGCGTGCAGCCCAATCAGCAGTGTGAGTTGAACATCAGGCAGGTGGGCCAGCAAATGGTCCAGCCACATCTCCGCGCATTCCTTGCGCGGTGGCAGATCACCGCCGCTCCCGCGCCCCGGATAGCAATACCCCATCGGGATGATGGCAAAGCGGGAAGGATCATAAAAATCCGGCTTGTTCACGCCCATCCAAAGGCGCAGACGATTACCGCTGGCGTCATCAAACGGCACCCCCGACGCATGCACCTTGGTCCCCGGCGCCTGGCCAACGATCAGCACCTTTGCGCCGTGACCCACCTGCACCACCGGCCGCGGACCGAGTGGCAGCGCGCCCTCGCAGGCCCGGCACTCGCGCACGTCCGACAACAAGCTGTCCAGACTGAGGTAGTGAATGCGCGCCGGTTCAGGCATCGCTGTCCTCGCCGGGTGGCGCTGGATACAGGATCTGGTCATGATCGACCACCGCGAAAGGCGTCATGCTGTGGGGCCGCCGCCCCTTCGGCCCGATGATGTGTTCCACCCGGTAGCCGCGCACCAGCAAGGCGTCGGCGACCATGGAACGGTGGCAGCGCCAGGGTACCGACTCGGCGCACATCAAGACGCAGCGGCGTTCGCCGGCCAAGGCGGTGAGTGTATCCATGCCTTCTTCGAATTCGGCGCTTTGCATGTGGTCGGCGTAGCCGCGGAAAGATGCGTTGCGCCAGCCGGTGTTGGGCGAGTCGCGCGCCGCGTGGCGCAGTCCGCCCAGCTGCTGCACATAGCTGTATTCGATGCCGAGCGCTGCCAGCGACGCGGGCAGGGCGTCGCGGTTGAACTGGGGATTGTGGCGCGACCTGGGAACGGTGCGCACATCGACCACGCGGCCGATCTCGTTGGCCGTCAACAGTGCGAGGAACACATCGATAGAACGGTTTGAATGGCCGATTGTGCACACCAGCGGGCCGGTGCCGGCGGATTGCTGTGTTGAGCTCATGATGTCGGCGCGGCGCCGGGCCGCGCGGAAAAACAGGTGGTGCCGATCATAGCATCGGCGCTGCTGCGCACGGTTGGGAGGACTATTTTGCTACCTGTTCCGGCATGGCGATCACACTGACCGCTTCGGGCGGCCATAGCGACAGGCAGGCGCCGCACAGCGCCGCCGCGAGCACGCAGGCACAGGCAAGCTTCATGTTGGACATACAGCTTCTCCTTGTGGGTGTGAGCGCGCCGCCGGCATGTTCAGGTCTTCCTTGCCGTGAACGCGCCGGCGAAGTGCCGTGCCTGCGGGTCCGAGCGCGAGTGGACCAGGCGCGTGACCTCCACCAGCCTTGCCGCGTACAGCGCCGCGACCTGGTCGATCATGGCGGACAGCGCGTTGGGCGCGTAATGACAGCTGCGCGTGAGCGGGTCGTACACCAGCATGCCCGCCGCGCACAAGTCGTCAATGACGCCCCTGGCTGACGTTTCCGACACGTACAGACGCTGCGCCAGCGCGTGCACGTTCCAGCTTGCGGGGGCCGTGGCGTGCACCAGGATCAGCGCTTCGATGTGCGCGATGGACGGAATGCTGGTCAGGATAAAGCGGCTTACCTCCGCCGGAATCTCGTAATTCTCGTAGTTCGTCATTGCACCAAAACCTAGCCCTGCTTGAAGTCGAAAGCATTGCCAGCATAGTGCGCGAGTCCGTTCGCGGCCAGCCCGACGAGCCGTTTCTGTTGCTAAATCAATATATTTTTGCAAGGCAAGGTTTCACTAAGTGATCGCTAAGTGTGCTTCTTTATGATTGTCCAGTTCGCCGGTTGCGGGTCACTGCTTCCGGCGATTCTTTTCGCCGCAAAGGAGTCCGCTTGTCTCTATCACTCCGTGTCCGCCGCACGGCATTCCACTCCATCCTTTTGTGCACCGTGTTGCTGTCGGCCGCTGCGCAGGGCGCCGCCAAAGGCCATCCAATTTCCGCGCGAAAGGCCGTACAGGCAGCCGCGCCGATCGAGTCCGACTTCGCAGCGCTTGCCAGTCAGAAACCCTGGACCTGCCGCAGCCAGTCCATGGCACCGCCATTGCCGGCCGGCTGGACCGCCGAGGCCGACCGTTGCGCCTGGCAGGAGCGCTTGCGCGTCCGGCGCTGGACTGGGCCAGCGAATGTCGCCGACAAGTCCTGCCTGAGCCAGCAGGCGCACTGGTGGGCCTGGGCGCGCGCCAGTGCGGTCAGTGCGCCGGTTCCTTCGGCCTGGCGCAGCGAATGGGAAGTACACAGCCTGGACGACAGCGCGGCGATCGAAAAACGCATCATGATCTTGCGGCGTGCCGAGGACGGACGCTGGAACGTCACCGAGTGGCGCTGGGACCCCTCGCCCCGTCCCGACACCCGGCGCTGGCAGGAAGGACGCTGGGCGCTGCTGGTGGCGCGCGCTGGCGTCTTGCGCCAGGCCGTGCAGCGTGAAACCCGGACGGTCGGCGCCATCCTGGATGCAAACATCGGCGCGCGCGCTGGCGAAAAAAACCAGCAGCGCTGGCAATGGGAGGCAGGCGGCCTATGCCTGCGGTCCGACCTGGCCACGCTGGGGCCGCAGCAATTGCAACTGCCGTATTCGGTCGACGACAGCCGCCTGGAGCAGCGCTCGGCCATGCAGCTGCAACTGGCGCGCCGCTATCCGAAAGCGAACTGGCTGACCACCTTCCGGCTGGTGCCCGGCAAAGGCCGGGCCGGCGGTGGTGCGCGCTTTTACGCGATCTGGATCGATGGCGGCGTGCTCAAGGGACAGCTGTGGATACCGGTCAAGGGCGATGCGCCCATGGTCAGGGTACGCATCGATACGCCGGTCGCGGCGGGCACCACGCCTGACGCGCTGACACGCATGGGCAGCGTCCTCGAGCAGGAACTGGCCGCGCTGGCCGGGCAGTGGAGCCGTTTCGATGAATGAGCAAGCCGCCGATCTGCCCTTGTGGCTGCTCTCGCCCCTGGCGGTGGTGGGCGCCGGCCTGCTGCTGTCCCAGGTCATTGGCGTGGCGATCCAGGCGCGCGGGCTGCCCAAGCTGTACGGCGCCGTCATCGCGGGCCTGATCCTGGGCGTGAGCGGCCTTGGCCTGGTCGATGCCGCCTTGCTGTCGCAGTTCCAGGAACTGTTCAATGCCGCCTCGGCGCTGGTGCTGTTCGAGGTGGGACGCAAGATGGACCTGGCGTGGCTGTGGCGCAGCGGGCGCCAGGGCGCGGCGCTGCTGCTTGGCTCCGTGCTGCGCGGGGTGGCGACCCTGCTGGTGCTGCTGGCCTGCGGATTGGGCGCAGGCGAGGCCGCCTTCATCGCCGCCATCATGGTCGCCGTCAATCCGGTGGTGTTCGCATCGATGGCGTCGGATTCGAACGCCAGCGGCGTAGCCACCTACGCCAGCGCGAACGCGGTCGGCATCAGCAACCTGCTGGCCCTGCTGGCCTTGTCGGTCTCGCTGGCCTGGATGCGCAGCCACGGCGCGAATGCCGATCTGGCGCTTGGCGGCGAACTGCTGCGCCAGGCCGGCAAGCTCGGACTGGGCGCGCTGATCGCGCTTCTCTGCTATGGTCTATACGCGCTGGCCACGCGCATTTCGCGCGCCGAGGCCGGCCTGCGTCCAGGTATCCTGCTCGCTGCGCTGCTGATGGACCTGGGCCTGTGCTCGGTCAGTTCGTCGAGCGCGCTGCTGTCGCTGCTGCTGATGGGACTCTTGCTGCGCAATGCAGAGACGCGCGAGAACGTATTCCAGGCCCAGATCAAGACCGGCCAGGACATTGGCTACGCCTTGCTGTTCATGATGTCGGCAGCGCTGGTGGAAGTGCAGCAGTTGTTCAACTGGCTGCCGCTGCTGGCGGCGCTGGCGGTGTTCGCCGCGCGCCTGGGCAGTACGCGCCTGGCCTTGCTATGGAGTCCGGCATGGAGCACGCAAAAGAAGCATGCCATCGCGCTGGCATTGTGTTCGCTGGTGAGTTTTGGCTCGCTGGTGGTGGATAATTCAATGGCCGGCGCGCCTTACCTCAGCGAAGCCGGTGCGGCCGTGATGGCGGCGCTGCTGGCCTTGAATGTGCTGGTTGGACCCGGCCTGACCTGGTGGGGCCTCAAATTCGCCGCCGAAACGCATGAAGGAGATGAACATGGATGATGCCGCGATCGCCGCCGAACCGCTGTCGGCTGAGGCACAAGCGCAAGCCGTGGCTGGAGCCGGTCCGGCCTTCCTGCCGCCGTTCAATGTATCCGCGCTCGGCACCATGGGTATCGAACTCGAACTGATGGTACTCGACCGCCTGACCTACGACCTGCTGCCGGCCGCGCCGGATATCCTGCGCCTGCTCGACATGCAGGACAAGAAGTGGGTGGCCACGCCGGAAATCACCACCTCCATGCTGGAAGTGGCGACCTCCATCCTGGAAAGTTATGACGGCGCCGCCGCCCAGATCGAGGAAATCCGCAGCAGCGTGCAGCGCGCGGCCTTCCAGGTAGGCGCAGCGATTTCGGGCGGCGGCGCACATCCCTTCCAGAAGTGGAACGAGCAGCGCATCTATCCCAAGCCGCGCTACCGTGAATCGGCGCGCAAGTACGGCTACCTGGCCAAGATGTTCACCGTGTTCGGCATGCACGTGCACGTCGGCGTGCACGATGCCGACGAAGCGATCCGGGTGTGCGCCTGGCTCACCCAGCGCGCCCCGCTGTTCATCGCGCTGTCCGCCAACTCGCCGTGCTGGCAGGGTGAGGACTCGGGTTTTTGCAGCGCGCGCAGCAATGTGGTGGGCGCCTTCCCCATGAGCGGCACCATGCCTTCCCATATCCGCAGCTGGTACGACTTTCGCCAGCATTTCGCGCGCCTGGCCGGTCACGGCATCGTCAACAGCATCAAGGATTTTTACTGGGATGTGCGGCCCAAGCCGGAATACGGCACGGTGGAACTGCGCGTGCTGGACACCCCGCTGCACCCGGCGTTCGCGGCTGCGCTGGCGTGCTACGCGCGCGAACTGTGCATCGAAGTGTGCGCCACCCCCGGCGCGTGGCCGCGCGACGACAGCCGCGAGCTGTACGCCTGGAATCGCTTCAACGCCGCCAAGGAGGGCGTGGACGCCATCTGGATCGATCCCTGCTCGGGCGTAGCGCGGCCGGTGCGCGAGGTGGTGGCCGACGATTTGCGGCGCCTGGCCGCGCGCTCGGCCGACCCGGGATTCGGCCGCGCCTGCGCAGTGATCGAGGACCTGATGCAAAATGGGGGACAGGCGCGCTGGCTGACCGCGCAGATGGCCGCCGGCGCCGGCATGAACGATGTGGCGCGCGTGGCCAGCGAGATGTTCGCCCATGCGCCCAAGGATGCGATACCAGGGAGGCAGACGCCATGAGAGTGCTGCTGGTCGAAGACGACCCGATGATCGGCAACGTGGTGCAGCAGGCGCTGCGCGACGCCAGCTACGCGGTCGACTGGGTGCGCGACGGCCAGGCCGCGCTGGACACGCTCGCCACCCTTTCCTACGACCTGATGCTGCTTGATATCGGCTTGCCGCGCATGGATGGCATGGCGGTGCTGCGCGCGCTGCGCAGCGCGCGCAACGACGTGCCGGTGCTGCTGCTGACCGCGCGCGACGCCACCGACGACCGCGTGGCCGGCCTCGATGGCGGTGCCGACGACTACCTGGTGAAGCCCTTCGCCATGAGCGAACTGCTGGCGCGCATGCGCGCGGTGGCGCGGCGTAAGGAGGGCGCCACCGGACCGGTGCTGTCGAACGGCGTGGTGCAGCTCGATCCTGTGACCCACGAAGCGACGGTGGGCGACACCAGTGTGCGCCTGACCGCGCGCGAATTTTCGCTGCTGCAGTCCCTGCTGATCCGCCCTGGCGCCATTCTCTCGCGCGCGGAACTGGAGCACCGGCTGTATGGCTGGAATGAGGAAGTCGAAAGTAACGCGGTCGAATTCCTGATCCACGCGCTGCGCAAGAAGCTGGGCAGCGAGATCATCAAAAATGTCAGGGGCGTGGGATGGATGGTCTCCAAGAGCCAGTAGCCGCATCAAAACCAGGCCGCCTGACCGATTCGCTGCGCTTCAAGCTGTCGCTCTGGCTGTCGGTGGCGATTGTGCTGATTGCCGCGGCGGCCGGTACCTTATCCTTCGTCTCGACCCTGGACGAAGCACATCAGCAGCAGGACAACCAGCTGCGCCAGACCGGCTACCTGATCAGCCGCCTCGATGCGGTGCCGGCCTCGCCGCTGGCGCGCGAGAAGCGCGGCGATATCGACTTCGACGCGCGCGTGGTGGTGCGTTTTCTGCCCACGCCGGGATTGCCGGACTTGCCACGGCCCGTGCGTCCACCCGAATTTTCCAGCCGCCTGGTCGACGGACTGCAGACGGTGTCGGTCGGACGCGAGCAGTGGCGTGTTTTCGTCAAGACCAACGACAAGGGAGTGCGCGTGGCCGTCGCCCAGCAGACCACGGTGCGCGACGCCGCGGCGCGCGCAAGCGCCCTGCGCACCTTGATGCCGATCCTGATCCTGGGACCGGTGCTGGTGCTGCTGGCCAGCGTGCTGGTGCAGCAGATGTTCAAACCGCTCAAGAGACTGTCCGACGAATTACGGCGCCGGCCCGAGCATGACCTGGGCACACTTGACGGCACCGGGCTGCCGTCGGAAGTGCGGCCTTTCGTCTTGCAGATCAACGAGCTGCTGGACCGGGTGGGGCGGGCGATGGCAATGCAGCGGCGCTTTATCGCCGATGCCGCGCACGAGCTGCGTTCGCCGATGACGGCCATGTCGCTCCAGGCCGAGCGCCTGGGCACCACCGAGATGCCGGGCGAAGCGCGGGTGCGTTTAGGCGCGCTGATTGCGGGACTGCACCGCACCCGTGAACTGCTCGACCAGCTGCTGACCATGGCGCGTATCCAGGAGAGCGGTCCCGAGGTGGCGGGCAGCGTATCGCTGGCGGCCATCGTCCGCGAAGTGCTGGAAGACCTGGTGCCGCTGGCGGCCGAGAAGAATATCGACCTTGGCGTGATCGGCGACGCCGACGCGCAGATCGAGGCGCAGGCGGTGGACTTGCGCGTCCTGGTGGCGAACCTGGTCGACAATGCCATCCGCTACACCCCGGAAGGCGGCCGGGTCGACATCACGGTCAGCCGCGCGCAAGACCAGGTCACCTTGCAGGTCGACGATACCGGACCGGGCATTCCCGCCGACGAGCGTGAGCGCGTATTCGATCCTTTCTACCGGATCCTCGGCAATGGCGAAATCGGTTCCGGTCTGGGTCTGGCAATCACCCGCTCGGTCGCCGCCAACATGGGTGCGCATATCGAGTTGAGCGACGCCGATGCGGTCCGCGGCGGCTTGCGGGCTCGCGTCACTTTCCGCGCCGCGTCCGATGATGGCGGCGCGGCTACTATCACCACGCCAAGAAAGAACCCTCTATGTTAGCTTTGATGCCGAAATTGAAAACTCGGCTGCGTTGCGCCTTGCTGGCCAGCCTGACCCTGTGCACGGGTCCCGCGCTGGCCGTCCTGCAGTTGCCGGCCCAGTCGCCGGCCGCGCTGCGCTCGAGCGCCGTCCTGATTCTCGATCCGGCAACCCAGCAAGTCCTGTTCGAGAAAAACGCCGACGCGGTCATGCCGATCGCCTCGCTGACCAAGCTGATGACGGCGCTGGTGGTCGTCGACGCCGGCCAGGACATGAACGAGATTCTGACCGTGACCGGCGACGATGTCGATCGCCTCAAGTATTCCTCGTCGCGGCTGCAGGTCGGCACCCGGCTGTCGCGCACAGGCATGCTGCATATAGCCTTGATGAGTTCGGAGAACCGCGCCGCCGCTGCCCTGGGCCGCAACTACCCGGGCGGTAAAGCCGGCTTCGTGGCGGCCATGAACGCCAGGGCGCGGGCGCTAGGGATGCGCAGCACACGCTTCGTGGAACCGACCGGCCTGTCCAGCGCCAATGTATCTAGTCCGGAAGACCTCGCCAAACTGGTCGTCGCGGCGCAGCAGCGTCCCCTGATCCGGCAGTACTCGACCGACCAGGATCACACGATCCGCCAGGGCCGCCGCACCACGGCGTACCGCACGACCAACCGTCTGATCGCCGGCGGGCGCTGGGAGATCGCGCTGCAGAAGACGGGGTATATCGCCGAAGCGGGGCGTTGCATGGTGCTCCATGCGAAGGTCAAGGGCAGGGCGGTGGTGATGGTGTTCCTCGACGCGCAGGGGAAGTTTTCGCGCGCCGCCGATGCCAATCGGGTGCGCAGCTGGCTCAGTGGGAAGCGGCGCGTGCGGACCAAATGACAGTCGCGGGTCGACCGAGATGATCATAGGGGTGAGAAAATTGCCGCAGCCTGTATTTTCTTCATTGACGTGCATTACCATGTAGCGTTCCCATAGCCCAGGCGAGGATATATGCGCAATGCAAGGAGACGGATCCTGTTGGCCGCGTCGCTACCGTTGTTCGCGCAATCAGCCTTTGCGATGTGCGTTGCACCGGCGGCCGTCGCTGGGCATTCTCCGGCGGAGAGCCATCTTATCGGCAAAGTGCGCGACAGCGCTGCCGTTTTTTATGGCGAAGTCATCGGCTTCGACTACATCCCCGATGACAGTGTGCAGGAAGGCACTGGCAAGCTGAGTGGACTGGGCAAGGCGGAGAGGCGGGTGGTCAGACTGCTGCCTCATCGCTGGTGGAAGGGCGAACAGGGGCGCGAGGTCCGGGTGGCCATCGGCGGAACCAGGTATGCCAACGGCATGAGCGAAGTGAGTAGTGAAGACTATCCGATGGACCTTGGAAAGAAGTACCTGGTCTTCGCCCGCGCGGATCAGGGCAAGCTGAGCACCAGTGCATGCTCGGGCAACCGCACGGAAGCGGAAGCGGCTGAACTGATGGACTTGCTCGACCAGCTGCGCGCCAGCTTCTAGCGCGTGCACGGCGCGATCAACCGCCGACTGTCAACCTTCGAGATTTTCGTGATGCCCGCTGCTGCCGCGCCGCCAGTAGGCAGAGGCCCGCACCTGGTCTTTCGACAAACCATGCTGGCCGACCAGGAGCTCGCGCACCGCCTTGACGGTCTGGCTTTCAGCTGCCGCAAATGCGTGGCCGCGGCCAGTCGGCGATGGCAGGGCCGCGAGTGCGGCCACGAGCGGCGCGGCCAGCTCCGCGGCGGTGCCCTGGCTGGGCCTGCGCACCCGCTGCAGCTTGCGCTTCGGTCCCAGCTGCAGGGACGGCAGCGGATCGGCGTCTTCCGTTTCGATCAGCACCGTGACTTCCACATCCTCCCCCAGTTCCTCCAGCCTGCGCCCGATTGCCGGCAAGGCTGACTCGTCGCCAATGAGCCACTGCCATTGCAGGTCGCCCGGTACCACCATCGAGCCGCGGGGGCCGCCGATCCAGGCGCCGTCTCCCACTGTCGCAGCCGCTGCCCACAGGGCCGCCGGGCCGCTGCCGTGCAGGGCGATGTCGATCTCGAGTGTGCGGCTGGCGCGGTCGATCCGGCGTGGCGTGTAGTCGCGTGCCACCGGGCGCGGAAGGCCTGATCCCTCCCAGTCGGGCATGCCGTCGGCGGTAAGCGGTGGTAGCGTGAGCGTGGTCTCGCCGGGTGGCGGCAGCAACAGTTTGACGTGGTCGTCGAAGCCCTCGCTGTGCAGGTCGGCCAGATCCTCGCCGCGCAAGGTGAGACGCCGCATGTGCGGGGCGAGTTCGGTGATGGCGGCAATGGTCAGCGCGCGCATCTTGAGTGGGTGGCGTACGCGGCGGATTTCCAGCCTAGTCAAAGTGCTTGTCATGGTGATCCCGAATGGTTGATAATGTCAATCAATAATAGTCAAGATGGTTGATAATGTCAACCATACTTTTATATGGGATGGAGCATGTCGGGCGACGAGGATGTACTGGACCAATTGCACGCCGTGATGCACGCGTTTCGCAGCGAGATGCGGCGCGCTCTGAACGAGGCGGGGCATGCGTTCAATGGGATGGAAGTGCGCATGTTCTTGCAGATCGCGAAGCATGCCGGTGTGACGGCGAGTGAGCTGGTGGCGCGCAGCGGGCGCGACAAGGCGCAGATCACGCGGCTGATCCAGCAACTGGAGCAGGCGGGACTGGTGCGCCGTGAACAGGATGCCGCCGACCGCCGCGTACAGCGCCTGTTTTTGACCGAGGTGGGCGAGGCCTTGCATACCCATCTGCAACGCGAACGGCAGGCAGTGGGCGCGCGTCTGCTGGGCAAGCTCGATGCCGACGAGCAGGTGCAACTGGCCGGCCTGCTGGCACGCCTTCGACGGGATATTGCTTAAGCGGTCGACACATGGCCGACACCATAGCTCTGTGCTTGCCCATCCGATGGCTGATCCGGGATGTCGCTCCAGAGCTGGAATCGGATCAGGGTCCAGTTGGCCGGCTCGAAACTGGCAAGCGGGGCAAGCACCCCGGGACGCGATAACAGCGCGACGTTGTTTTGCGCGGGATTTATAGTTATGAGTCGCGCCCATTTGTTTCTACTCCCGACTTCCTGGCTAAACATGCTGATGGCGTTACGATGCTCGATATCACTACCCACAAGGGAATTCCGTCACATTTACTGTGTTCTTACGGAGAAGCGACGAAATTTGTTACTCACCCCGGTTTGCCATATGGGCTAATTTTTCCTGATGAATTACTATAGAGAAAAAATTTTTGAGAATGTGTTCGATCCTGGCTCCAGCAAAATAGAAGGGTTAGGGTTTGATGGTTGTGATTTCGTTAACTGTACACTGTCACGAACAAAAGAGATCGCTAAGCGTTCTGCCGTAAGTAATGTGGAGATAGTTAATTCTCGTACCAACGGGTGCAGTATTGGGCCTGCGATATTAGAGGACGTCAGAGTTCACAACCTTGCGACGAATGACTTGTTGATTTTTTGGGGTGCAATATTCGATAGGGTGAAACTATCTGGGAATATCGGTAAGGTCAAGTTTAATCAGCAAGTGCACTTTACGGATCAGAGTGAAGCGCTGCAGAAGCCGTTTGACGACTTTAGGTTGAAATTTTATGCGAATGTCGATTGGGCTCTGGATATTAGTGAGGCAAAGTTCAAAGATTTCGATTACCGGGGTATCCCGGCGCGTTTGATTAAACGTGATCGTAGTACTCAAGTCGTCGTAACTAGAGAAAGAGCACTCGCTCCTGGGTGGCGCGAGAAATTAAGCCCCACTAATACACTGTGGCCTTTTGCGATTAAGCTGTTTTTAGGTGATGGCGACGACGATATTGTCTTGGCTGCCCCAATGGGTGCGCCAAAGGCCAAGCGCGATTCACTGCTGCGTGACTTGGAAGAATTGCGGTCATTGGGCGTTGCAGAACCAGATTAGCAATATCGATGACTGCAGAGTTGACGATTGACTATTTCCTTCGTGAGCTTGATTTTGCTAATTGCTTGCAGTAATAGTATTTCGACCCTTCGCTTTCTGCACGACGCAATGCGGCTAGATCAGTGTGCTGCGGTATAGGCACCGTCTCGGGTGTCGCAAAACGCGCCCCGGCGACCCCTGGCGCCATCTCTGCATGCCAAACCGACCACGTGCGCACCGTTGGCCGACCGAAGGATTGCGTAAGGCCCAGCGACCCGACGTGTTGAGAAACGCGCGCATTCCTTTACCCCTGGTGGCATTTGACGCGCCTTGCCTCATGCGTACGACCGCGACCGAGGCCCTGGACCGTGCAGGTATACCGTGGCGGGTCGCGTTCACCAGTCACAGCCTCGGGGCCATATGGGCGGCGGTCGGCGCCGGACTGGGCGTGACGGTGCGAACCAGATTCGGGCTGCAATAATCTACGCACCTTGCCGGCTGCGGAGTTCGGCTTGCCGTCGCTGCCGGCGATTGGTCTTGTCCTTCATCGCCTGGAACGGGAACCTGACGAGACATGTGCACTGCTGGCAGCCGATCTGCGTCACAGCGTTTCCGCGTGAACGTCATCCGGACTATGCCCGGTGACATGCTCGAAAAATGCGGTACGCGCACGCGACACTGCGTTGGCAAAAGCTCATGTATCATTCCGAAAAAATCCGGAGAACGCATGAAAACGATCGCATCCTTGCTGTTGTTGCTCACCCTGGCCGCCTGCGGCAAAACGCCAACCCCGGCCAGTCCCCTCGACACTGCCGCACGGCGCACCTGTATGGACGTCATCGAATCGCGTGCGGTCAACCGCAACTCGATCGCCTACGAATCGAAGGACGAAACGCCTGTGTTGCATCAAGCCAATGGCGAACTGGACGTGTCGATCAAGTTCTCGGCGAAGAACGAGATCGGTTCGGCTTCCAGCCTGCAGGCGCAATGCCGCGTCAGCGCCGACGGCAAGAAGCTGGTCGATATCAAGGTCCAGGACAGGCGCTAATCCGGCGGAGCTGGGCGCGCGACGCCGCCTCTGTCATCGCCGCTCAAGCCGCCTGCCACCTGCGCACCGGCGGCAGGGCTGCCTCCGCCCGCCTCGGGCGGCCCACCCGGGCTGCCCGTTCCGCCTTCCACGTTTTTTTCCTGGCCCAGCGCTGGTCCGCCAGGTCCACCTTTTCTGCCTGACTGCGCGGCCGCTGCCGACGCATCTGTTCCGCCCGACTTGCCTACCAGGGCCGCGCCGCCTTCACTGGGCGGCGAGGGCACCGGTTGCGGCTGCTCCGGCGGCGCGTGAGGATCCGGTTGCTGTTCAGTAGCCATGATTGTTCCCTGTTTCATACGCACTTGGGTTGGACTGTGCCTGCCTACGCAAGTTGCATGGACTTGGCGTATTTACCTGCATTTCTCGGATAGCCGATGCACGATCCGGATAGCCGATGGCACGCCGCTGACGGATAATCGGCGCTGTCCATTGAAACGTTGCCATAAAATCAGCAAAAAAGGAGATCACCATGCGTCGCATAGCAATTGCAGGCAGTGGCCAGGCGGGGTTGACGCTCGCCCTCGGCCTGCTCGCCAAAGGGTATGAAGTCACCTTGTCGACCAACCGCACGCCCGACGAGGTCCGCGACGGCAGGGTGATGTCCAGCCAATGCATGTTCGACCAATCGCTGAATATCGAACGTGGTCTGGGCTTGAATCTGTGGGAAGAGACCTGCCCGCCGGTCGAAGGCATCGGCCTGACGGTCCCGCATCCCGAGCAGGCGGGTGCCAAGCTCATCGACTGGAGCGCGCGCCTGGACCATCCGGCCCAGGCCGTGGACCAACGTATCAAGATGCCGGCCTGGATGGAACTGTTCGCCAGCCGCGGCGGCAAGCTGCTCATCGAGGATGTAGGCGTTGCCGAACTGGAGCGCATGGCGACGACCAATGATCTGGTGCTACTGGCCGCAGGCAAGGGCGAGGTGGTCAAGCTGTTCGAACGAGATGCGGCGCGCTCGCCTTTCGACAAGCCCATGCGCGCGCTGGCGCTGACCTATGTGCACGGCATGCAGCCGCAACCCGACTACAGCCGTGTGGCGTTTAACCTGATCCCGGGCATTGGCGAATACTTCTGCTTCCCCGCGCTCACCGTCAGCGGTCCCTGCGAGATCATGGTGTTCGAAGGGGTGCCCGGCGGCCCGATGGATTGCTGGCGCGGCATCAGCACGCCGCACGCGCATCTTGAGCAAAGCTTGTCCTTGTTGCGCACCTATCTGCCGTGGGAGGCCGAGCGTGCGCGTCACGCGGAGTTGACTGACGCGAACGGGATTCTGGCGGGCAGTGTCGCCCCCACCATCCGCAAGCCGGTGCTCACTCTGCCGTCGGGCAAGCTGGTGTTCGGCTTGGGGGATGCGGTGACGGTGAACGATCCGATCACGGGGCAGGGCAGCAATAACGCCACCAAGGCCGCCAAGGTGTATCTCGATGCGATCGTGGCGCGCGGCGAGCAGGCGTATACCCCTGAGTGGATGAGCGAGACCTTCGAGCGCTTCTGGGACTACGGCCAGCATGTCGTGGCATGGACCAATACCTTGCTGACGCCACCGCCGCCGCATATCCTGGAGCTGCTGGGCGCGGCCGGCCAATGCCCTCGCCTGGCCAGCGTGATTGCCAATGGCTTCGATCACCCGCCGCGCTTGTTTCCGTGGTGGACCGATGCCGCCGCGTGCGGTGAGGTCGTCAGGGGCAGTATGGCGGCGCAGGCGTTGGCGGCTTGAGGTCTTGGCGAACACATGTATCGCCGGTTTTCGCTCGTCGGTTTTTTCCTCACACGGCGCAGGCCGAAAGAAGGCGGCATCCCGAACGGCCAAGAAACGAAGAGATCGCTTCCCAACGTTTTCAGCCCTCGTACTAGTTGAATTTCGCCACGCAGGCTGGGCAATTTCGCACTGCCGCGATGCAGGCCACCCGGTAGTATTGCCCTTCGATATTTCAACTCCAAAGGATAGCAATGACGCTGTGGCCCGCCCTTACTGTTGCCGTGCTCGCGGCGACGGCCTGTCCGTCCCATGCGGCCAAGCCTACCGCTCCGGTCAACGTCACCGGCGGCAGCATTGTCGGTAGCCAGGCCGATAGTCTGAAAGTGTTTCAAGGCATTCCCTTCGCCGCGCCGCCCGTCGGCGACTTGCGCTGGCGTCTGCCGCAGCCTGTGCCGGCCTGGAAAGGTATCAAGGAAACCCGCAGCTTCGCACCTGCCTGCGCCCAGACCGCGGCCTGGATACCCGAACCCAAGAGCGAGGACTGCCTCTATCTGAACGTCTGGGCGCCGGAGCAGGCCAGGCAGCTACCGGTGATCGTCTGGATCCACGGCGGCGGCTATTACGGCGGCAGCGCTTCGCAAGGCATCTACGATGCAAGCAACCTGGCCAGGCGTGGGGCCGTTGTCGTCACGGTCAACTACCGGCTTGGTATCCTCGGCTTCTTCGCCCATCCGGAACTGACCGGCGAATCGCCGCAACGCGCCGCCGGCAGCCAGGCCATCCACGATCATCTCGCGGCGCTGCGCTGGGTGAAGACCAATATCGGTAAGTTCGGCGGCGACCCGGCGCGGGTCACCATCGTCGGGGAGTCGGCCGGTGGCGCCTCGATCATTGCACTGACGACGTCACCGCTCGCGAAGGGCCTTTTCCACCGTGCGATTTCCCAAAGCGGTAGCTGGGCCTTGCCGTTTAACGCGAGCGAACACCCTGCTTACGACCGCCAGAAGGCCGAAGATAAGGGGCTGTCCACCGCAAAGTCGCTCGGCGCCAACAGCCTGGCCGAGCTGCGCAAGCTGAGCGTGGCCGAGCTGCACAAGGCCAACTGGTGGCCGCAGACCGTGGTCGACGGCTACCTGCTCAAGGACGACATGGACACCATTTACCGCCAGCGCCGCCAGAACGATGTGCCGCTGATGGTGGGCTGGAATGCGGAAGAGGGCAAGGACCTGGCGGGTGAAATTCTGGGTACGCACGACTTCAAGGCCAGCAATCATCGCGAGCTGGTCGCCAAGTTGCTCGGCCACGCGCCGTCGGATGCTCTGCTGGCTGCATACCCCGGCGCCAGCGATGCTCAAGCCAAGGCGTCAATGCATCAGCTGACCAATGACTGGTGGGCCTGGCGCGCGGCCTACTGGGCGCAATTGCAGGCCCGGTACGGCAAGACGAAACCGTACGTGTATTTCTACGCGCATGCGCCGGCCGAGCCGGCCAGCCAATGCAACTATGGCTGCGGTATCGGCCACGGCGTGGAGATCCAGTACGTGTTCGACAATCTGCACATGGACAAGCGCGCCTGGACGCCCGCCGACCGGCAGATGGCCAACCGTTTGGCCGATACCTGGGTGAACTTTGCGCGTACCGGTTCGCCCAACGGAAAGGGCTTGCCGGCGTGGCCGGCTTATGACGGCGCGAACGCCAGCATCCTGCGCATCGGAGACGCGCCGGGGCATGCCCTGCCTGATTTGTCCTTGTTCCCGCTGCCGCCGCGCTAGCCTAGCGCATGCGCGTTGCCCAGGCTACCACTGCGACGCCTGCGGCAACGACGAGCGCGTCTTCGATCAAGCCGCTGCGGGTCTGGCCAATCTTCGCCATTGCCTGCTTGCGTCCAGCGAGCGTCAAGTAGGCAAGCGGAACCGCGGTGGCGACCGCGACTGCCGCACCTGCTTTTTCCTCACCGCGCGGCGCCAGGGCTGCGCCGGCGATCGCTGCGCTCATGACGCGCGCCAACAATCCAAGAAACACGGTGCGATCGGGCGCCGTCTTCATCTTGTCGCCGACCAGTTCGCCGGCTCCCATTGCCAGCGCACCGTATTTGAAGACGGGACGATCAAGCAGGACCAGGTGGCCGGACGTGTCACGATCGGCGAGGCGCGCCATGGCGATGGTGGCCATTGGCGTCATGGAACGTGCGCTCGCGACGGCGCCAATCAGAGCGGAAGGTAGCAGGCTACGGAAATTGATCATGTGAATTCCTTTTTCAGTGAGCGAATCAGGAACAGGGGCGCGTGATAAAAATCCGGGCGGATGAGCGAACGATGTTCCTGCGCTTTCGTTTAGTGGCGAGTTGTTACGTGAAAGATATTGTATCGAGGCCACACGAAAGCGGCGCCACCCAGGTTTGTGGGCGCGCTCAGGGGGGAATCCGGCGCATGAGCATGTCCAGGCGGATGAAGCGCCTACGACCAGATTATGCAGGTCTACATTGTCCTTATTCGGTCGGCGATGTTGCTCGAACCGGCTTTCGGCCACTGCCTGCCTTGCGCTCGATGAGGCCGATTTGCCCCTTCGCCGCGATGCGTAAAAATGAATCCACCAGCTCGCGGACGATGACCTGCGCCGGTGTGGTCAGCGACGCCACGTCCTGCAAGAGGGTAATCTGCTGTAAAGAGAAGCTCTGAACCACAGCCGCGTCCGGTTTATCCGCGGCGGGGCCAAAGCGCAGCCAGGCTGGCTCAACATTCAGCCATTTCGCCAGCAAGAGTATTTTTTCCTGAGTCGGATAGGATTCACCCTTGAGCCATTTGCGCACTCCATGCGTGGTCACAGGCAGACCATCGGCAAGCAAATTGAAGGCCCTGGCGACCGCGCCGGGTTTTGTTGGCTGCTGAGCGGCAATCAGCGCGCTCGACAATCGGCTCGCAAAATTGAGGCGCTCGGTTTGTGCGGATCCAGAATCAATCACAGTAGACTCCCGGACTCACTGCGAGGTGCTTGACCTTGCAGCATCGCAGCGCAACTTGATGCGTGAACTGCGCAAGGGCAGTGCGCGGCAGCGAAACAGCGGCGTGGAGCAAACCAGCCGCCCATATTCTTATTCATCTTATTTTGCTTTCATATTGCCAGGTTTCTGCCGAGGCAGCGGCAACAGGTCACTCATCGACCTCGCCAACTATAGCGCGTTTCTATGCAGCTGGAATAAATTTCCGTGCGGCATTACTATCATAGCGAGATTACGATGGCACGTGCGGTTTTTTCTCGTAGATGCGCTTGGTTCTACACTGCGGAGGTGGAGGCTTGAACAAGCTTGGAGGCGCTTAGATGCCCGGACAAGGAGCGCCAGTGCACGCCAGATACTGCTTGAGGGTCTCGTTTCGCTGTTCGGTCAGGCTACTTCTGCATAGCAGGTCGATGCCGAGCATGAGAAGTTAAAGACCTGGTCCGTTTCTTTCATCGATTATTTCGAAATCTGGACCAAGTGCGTGACGTAGCACCGCTAGAAACTTCTCGGTATCCAAGAAAAAGCAATCTGCTTGAGTAGCCGACCAAAGTCCGAGTCCAGGCGGATAATCCCAGTCTAACGACGTATCGAAACGCTCTATTAATTCCTGCCCACACTCTATGACAAGGTGTGTAAGTGGTAGTGCGGTCAGATCGACGGGGTACCCGAACTTGGATCGTGCCGGATCATTGCCTGACCAAAGGCAGATTCCCGATCCAGCATCATAAAAAAAGCGCAGTCTGTACATCTGAGTTCTTTACAAAAAAGTCGGAATCGCGCAGTCCGAACCGAGCGCAGGCGACCAGGCCCTTTTGACTCTCTTCGTCATGCGCTGAGTCTTGAAGGCCGTTCTCATCAGGGGCAAACTGTGAGCCGATCATCGTATGGCCATAAATCGCCATGCGGTTTTGCGCATGTCACAAAGCAGCGGTTGGTCAACAGCTCAATCCGCTCCGCTAGCGTCAATCCGTCATTGGAGTCCTCCTCATCCGGACAGTCAAGGCCATTCGCGGCAAGGTCACACTTGCCGTCAACATTGAAGTAGGTTGACTCCCCAATGGCATAATCGCGGCGGAATGAAGTCCGCCACTGCGAATTGTGGCCCCATCCATGGGACAAATCCTGATAGGGTCGCCCTTTCCTGCGGTATGCCCAGTAAAGCGTTGACCGGTCGGCGATGCCTGGCATGAGCGTATTGGCACTTGCGCGCACCTCTACGCCGGCACGCAAGATCAGCATATGCCCCAGCATTACACAAGGCCATTTATAGGCCACGATCCTGGTGGCTTCGTCTTCATTTTGATCGACCTTCACAACTTCGTGGTAGAAGGTGGAAAATTCCGTTGGCTGAGTTACCGTCAGGCCCAGTGCCTCTATGAAGGCAATTAATTCATGACTTGTGATGTTCGGTCCTGCCCAACCGGAGTCCGCGTCGCTTTCCTGGAAGCGCAAGATAAGCAGATCGAAAACACGGCTCACCGCGTACAGTGACCATAAATCTTCCACCGAGGCGGGCGGAATTGGCCTTCCTTCACGTTGGGAGAACGCATGCAGCCATTGCTGAATTTCCTTGCTCTCGCTAAGCCAGGGCAACAGGACATCGGCATATGCCGAATTGCCCTTGTAGTCCAACAAAATATCGTGGAGTTCGCGGAAGCGCTGCTGGCTCAAGTGTTCGTTCCTTGCAAGATCGCTCGATGGCGTTTGGTACCGATCAGTGCGCCTCACGTCAGCCTGCGCACGCTCTGACTCGGACTTTCCCCAAAACGCTTCCGGTAGTCAGCGCTAAACCGGCCTAAATGCCCAAAGCCCCAGCGCAGCGCCACGCTCGCTATATTACTATCCGGCTCGTCGAGCAGCGCCTGCCTGGCCCGGTCCAGGCGTAAATTGCGCAGATACTGCAGCGGACTGACACCGCAATGGTCGCGAAAACCTGCAAACAGGCTGCGCAAGCTGACACCCGCGATGATTGCCAGCTGATCCGCGCAGATCGGCTCGCTTACATGCTCGCGCAGATATTCCTCAACCCGCCGAATATGACGCGGCAGCACGGCCGTACAGCGCGGCAGCGGGCATCCGCCCAGGTCATGCGGCTGGGCCGCCAGCAGCGTCGCCACCACCAGCTGCTCCACCTGCGCGGTCACGAGGCGGTAGTGTCCAGCGTCGAAGGACTGGCTGGCGCAATCGGCCAGATACTGAAGCAGGCAGCGCCACGGTGGGCTGTCCTGCCAGCGAAAGCCAAGTTGAAAACGCAGCGTGGCTGCCTCGAGATTCCCGCTCTGCGCTCGCACGGCACGCTCGATCAGTTGCCGTTCAATGCGCACCATCAGCTGGTCGCAGTCTCCGCTCCAACGCATCACCGTGGCATCGTCGGGACTGATCACCGACGCAAGCTGCAGGCCAGAATCGATCTGCTGCGATCCGCTGGTAATGCTGGCATGGCCCGCCAGCGGCATCTGAACCAGATAGAAGTCGTCGAGTGAGCCCGGCTCGATGTCGACCTCTGCCCCATACGCGAGGCGGTTGAGCGAGACGCCGCCGAATGCGGCACGGTGCATGCGCGCCTGCACGTGCTGACCAGCGCCGTGCACGTGCAACTCGTGTGGCTTCATCACCTGCGCCACCATGGCCCGGGTTTGTGCCAGATCGCGCGAAGCAAACAGCTGCAGCTCAGGCGTGCCGAGCAGCGCGCCGGACAGGGCCGGATTGGGAAAGCTGCCATGCGCCATCGTCACCTCCGCCGCGTTCGCTGAATCTTGTTTAAAAAGTAAGCTTATTCTACGGCAGGGCGGGTTGACCTCCCAATTATTTGGGTAATCCCGGTATGCTTGTGGTCTTTTCGATACCGACTTCCTTGAAAGGCCAATGTGCAACTGACAGCAATCCTTGAATCCGAACGGCTGCGCCTGGTCGCCTCGACCGAAGCGCACCTGCTCACCGAACTGAACGCGCCGGAGCAACTTGGTGCCATGCTGGGTGCAGTCGTATCGAACGCGTGGCCCAGCGGCGAATACGACCGCGACGCGATGGAGTTCTTCCTGGCGCGCCTTCAGGAAGGCGGCCCGACAGCGGTGGGCTGGTATGGCTGGTACGCGCTTGGGAAGGAGGAGGGCGGCGGTCTCGCCTTGCTGGGTGCCGGTGGCTTCTTCGGTCCTCCCGGCGCCGAGGGCGATGTCGAAATCGGCTATTCGGTTCTGCCTGAATGGCAGGGCCGCGGCTACGCGAGCGAGACCGTCCGGCTGCTGGTCGACCATGCCTTCAGCTTCGATACGGTGAGGCGGGTGGTGGCCCACACCGCGGAGGGCAACGCGGCGTCCATCAAGGTGCTCGCACGTTGCGGCTTCATTGCGGCGGGCGCGGGGACGGAACCGGGAACCCTGCGTTTCGAGCGTCATCGCGGCACAAGCTAGCAGTGTGAAACCGGCTTTCGTGCGTAGCGGGTGAAACCAAATTGCCGCCGCAGGTTCATACAGCGGAAGGAGGAGCGATACCATGCCCAATCAACCCCACCTGCTTGCGCGACCCCGCACGGTCACCCCGGCCGCACCCATCGGCCTGCATACCCTGCCGATCGGCGGCACGCGCGACAGCTATCTGTACGTGCCGCCGCAATACGATCCCTCCAGGCCGATGCCGATGGCGCTGCTGCTGCACGGCGCCGGCGGCCACGCCCACGACGGCCTGCGGATCTTCCTGCACCTGGCCGACCAGGACGGTTTGATCCTGCTGGCGCCAGCGTCCAGCGGCGGCAGCTGGGACATCATCAGCAAACGCGCCTACGGACCGGATGTCACGCTGGCCGACCGGGCGCTCACCTACGTCTTTGAACGCTATGCGGTCGACCCCGCACGCCTTGCCATTGGCGGCTTTTCCGACGGCGCCTCGTATGCCCTCTCGCTCGGGCTGGCCAACGGCGACCTGTTCACCCATGTGATCGCGTTCTCGCCTGGTTTTGTCGGGCCGATGACGGCACGCGGAGACCCCAGGGTCTTCATTTCGCACGGACGACGCGACACGGTGCTGCCCATCGCGTCGTGCAGCCGCACCATCGTGCCGCAGTTGCGCGAAGCGGGCTACACAGTCCTGTATGACGAATTCGATGGCGGGCACATGATCCCGTCGGAGACCGCGCGCGCGGCCATGGACTGGTTCACCGGCCGTGGCTAGTGTCCCGCGTTAGAAATTCGTTGAATAAATATGCCGACAATCGCACCGATACTGCGTCACAAATGCTCGCCAGGCCTCGGCCTGTCTGCGCTTTGCTTCTTGTCCCGTCGCGCTTTCGACACATTTAATCATCAACGAATTTCTGACTCGGGACACTAGCCGTGCTCGTGGCGGTGGTGGATATCCGGGTAGTGCGCATGTGTATGCGCGATGGGGGTGTGCTTGTGCACGTGCGCGTGGGGTTCCTTGCCATCCCACTCGGGTCCGTGTTCATGCTGGTGATGGCTGTCGTGGGCGTGCTCGTGGTTGTGTTCCATCGGTTCATGCTCGTGGAAGTGGCCATGCGACTCGGTGAGGTGCAGCCAGATGCCGCCGCCCATCAGCGCGGCCGCCATCCAGAACAGCCAGCCTGGCGCCTCGCCCAGCATGATGAGCGACACGGCGGCGCCCACGAACGGCGCGGCGGAAAAATAGGCGCCGGTGCGCGCCGTGCCCAGGTAGCGTAAGGCCAGCACGAACATCACCAGGCTGAGGCCATAGCCGCAAAAGCCGATCGCACCTGCCGCCAGCGCGGTCGACAGCGGCGGCAAGTGCTGGCCGAGCGCGAGCGCAATGCCGAGGTTGACGCTGCCGGCCACCAGTCCCTTGAGGGCGGCAATCTGCAGCGGGTCGCTGGCGGACACTTTGCGCGTGAGGTTGTTGTCGATCGCCCAGCACAGGCAGGCGCCGATGATGGCGAACGCGCCCCACGGCACGCCAAGCGCCGGTACCTGCTCCCACGACAGTAGGGCGCCGGCGGCAACGATCAGCAGCATGCCGATAAAGATGCGGCGGTCGAAATTTTCGCGGAAGACGAACCAGGCCAGCATCGCCGTCAGCACGCCTTCCATGTTCAGCAGCAGCGAGGCGGAGGAGGCGGGCATCAGGGTCAGCCCCAGCATCAGCAGCACCGGACCGGCCACGCCGCCGGCCAGGATGGCGCCGCCCAGCCAGGGCAGGTCGATGCGGGTCAGTGCGACCGGGCCGTCCGTGTTGCCGCGTTCCCAGACTGCCCGTGCCAGGTAGCAGGCGAGCAGACCAATGCCGCTGCCCAGATACAGCACTCCGGCCAGCGTGACCGGTGCCACCGTGCCCACCAGGGTCTTGGCGAACGGCGTGCTGGCGCCGAACAGGGCGGCGGCCAGCAGGGCCCATAGCACGCCCTTGTGCATGCCGCGCTCGTCGTCAGGCTTTGTTGTCATGCGTTGTATCGCCTTGAGGGGTTCTTGGAACCCTTATTGGATCATGGAAGGGACGGTTTGCGCCGCCCTGCACGGCTCGCTTGCCTATTTGCGCACAATGTCTTTGTAAAATCCGCTCGCCTGCAGCACCAGCGTGACCGGCTCGTCGTTCAGGTTTTTCCAGTACCAGCCATGCACACCGGTGAACGGCGCGATCAGGGAGCCGCTTGACTGCGCGGTTTCGTCGTCGAGAATGAAGCTCTCGAATTCGTCGTTGCGGGCGTTGATGGGCTCACCGTGGAAATCGTGTTTGAGCATTTCGCCCTTGCTTGTCTTCCACGAGTAGATCAGGGTCGCACCCTTGGCGAGGTGGGTTTTGACTTCCAGGCCCTTACCCGGCTGCAGCGTGATGGTTTGGGTATCGCTGCGATAGGGGACCGATTGGCGCGAGGCGATAGTGAGCGCGCGTGCTTCGCCCGGTGCGGAAACGGTCGAGCCAACTGCGGCCGCCGGTGCGGCGGGCGAGGCGGCGACAGCCGGCGCGGGCGAGGCGGACGCGGTCGGTGCGTGCAGCTTGGTCAATCCGAGTGCCCGCCCAGCACCAGTCGGATCGATGCCAAATTCTGCGGGCAGCACGGCCACGGTCAGCAGGACGGCTGCCACGGCGGCGGCGATCAGGCAGCCGCGCAGCAGTTCTTTTTTTGGCACCGGTGCGCCGGCGCCATGTTGAAGTTCGGTCATATGCTTTTTCCTATTGACTGATGAAGCCGGTGAACTGGTAGCCCGCCAGCACCAGGCCGGCACTCATAAGGGCGATATTGCCGGTGGCGGCATGCCGTGCGAAGCTGGCCGTGCTGCGCCAGTAGCGCATGGCGATCAGGATCATCCCCAGCGCAAGCAGCTGGCCCAGCTCCACGCCCAGGTTAAACGCGATCATGTTGGGTACCAGGCCATCGCGTGAGAGCGAAAAATCCTGCAGCTTGGTTGCCAGGCCAAGGCCGTGGAAAAAGCCGAAGATCAGTACCGCCGCCTTCTTGTTGGGCTGGACCCCAAAGACCGTGCGAAAGCCGCTCAGATTGTCGAAGGCGCGGTACACGATCGACAGGCCGATGATGGCGTCGACCAGCCAGGCATTGATATGCCAGCCATTGAGTACACCCAGCAGCAAGGTGGTGCTGTGGCCGACGGCGAACAGGGTGACGTACACGCCGATATCGCGCATGCGGTACAGGAAGAAGATCACCCCGCACAGGAACAGCAGGTGATCGTAGCCGGTCACCATGTGCTTGGCGCCCAGGTAAAGGTAAGGCAGGAAGTGTACGCCGGTCGCCCCCTGTAAGAAGCCCTTGTCGGCATCGGAAACGCCGTGGGCGCCGGCTGCGGCCACGCAAAGCAGAAGCGTCAGCACCAGTGCGAGGCGCGCCATCATGCGCTCACTCCTGCGCTCTGGGCCGACGCGTGCTGGCTACCGAAACGCAAATACAGCGCCGGCACCACGAACATGTTGAGGGCGGTGGAGGTCAGTAGCCCGAACAGGATCACCACGGCCATGGGGGCCTGGATTTCACTGCCGGGCTTACCCGAGGACAGGGCCAGCGGCACCAGCGCCAGGCCGGCCGCGAGAGCGGTCATCAAAATCGGCACCAGGCGTTCCTCGGCGCCGCGCCGCACCGCCGCGGCCCGGTCATGCACGATGCCGTTTTCGAGCAGGTGGCGGATGTGCGAAATCATCATCACGCCATTGCGCGTGGCGATGCCGAACAGGGTGATGAAGCCGATGATGGCGGCCACCGACAGCACGCCGCCGGTGACATACACGCCGGCCACCCCGCCGATCATTGCCAGCGGCAGGTTGACCATCACCAGCAGCGCATCGCGGGTCGAGCGGAAGGCCATGAACAGCAGCAGGAAGATCCCCACCAGCACGGCCGAACCCAGGATGAGCAGGGTGCGCGAGGCGCTTTCGGCCGACTCGAACTGGCCGCCATATTCCACGTGGTAGCCCACCGGCAGCTTGACGTCCTTGACCACGCCGGCGCGGATATCGTCGACCACGCCGGACAGGTCGCGTCCCGACACATTGGCCATAACGACGATTTTTCGCTGCACGTTTTCGCGTCCGATCAGGTTGGGGCCGCGGTCCTTGCGGATATCGGCCAGCGCCGACAGCGGCAAGCGCGCGCCAGCGGCGGTCGTGATCAAGGTGGCGTTGATCGCTTCAAGCGAGGCGCTGACGGCCGGATCGTAGCGCACCGCCAGATCAAAACTGGTCTGCCCATCGAGGACGCGCGAGACCACCTGGCCGCTGAACGCGGTTTCGATCGTTTCGGCCACGGCCTGCACCGACAGGCCGCTGCGCGCCAGGGCGTCGCGCTTGAAGCGGATATTCACGAAAGGGATGTCGATCTGCTGCTCGACCGAGACGTCGACAGCGCCGCGCACACCCTCCGCGACGGCCTTGACCTGTTCGGCGGTCTTGCGCAGTTCGAACAGATCCGAGCCGAAGATCTTGATGGCGATATTGGCGCGCGTGCCGGACAGCATATGGTCGATGCGGTGCGAGATCGGCTGGCCGATCACCACGTTCATCCCGGGCAGGGTGGCGAATTCCTTGCGCAGCGCGGTCAGCAGTTCCGCCTTGCCGCGCTTTTTCATGGCCAGGCTCACCTCCAGCTCCGACGCATTGATACCCTGGTCATGGGGATCGAGTTCGGCGCGGCCGGTGCGCCGCGATACGCCGGTCACTTCGGGCTGCGCCATGAGGATCTGTTCGACCCGACGCGCCATGCGGTCCGATTCCGCCAGCGCGGTTCCGGGCAGCGTCACTGCGGAAACGGTCAGGCTGCCTTCGTTAAAGTCGGGCAGGAAGGCGCGCCCCGTCAGGGCCAGCGCCACCAGTGCCGCGGCCAGCAAGGCAGCGCTGACGATGGCGACGGCGCGCCAGCGTTGCAGCATGGGCGCGAGCATGGCGCTGTAGCGCAGCTTGAGCAGGTGCAGGAATCTGGGCTCCTCGCTGCTGGTGACGATTTTCGCATTCGGCAGCAGCCACAAGGCCAGCACCGGCGTGACGGTGAGTGCGACGGCCAATGATGCGGCCAGCGCGACCACATAGGCCAGTCCCAGCGGCTGCATCAGGCGCCCTTCGACCCCGCTCAGGAAGAACAGCGGCAGGAACACCAGCATGATGATCAGGGTAGCGAACACGATGGAGCCCTGGATTTCGCGCGTGGCGTCGAGCACCACGCGGGCGGCCGGCAACTGGGCCGCCGGCGTCAGCAAGCGGTTGTCGCGCAGGCGCCGCACGATGTTCTCCACCACGATGATAGCGTCGTCCACCAGAGCGCCCAGTGCGATCGCCAGTCCGCCCAGGGTCATGGTGTTGATGGTCGCACCCATGGCCTTCATCGACAGGGTGGCCACCACCAGCGAGAGCGGCAGCACGATCAAGGTGATGGCGGTGGCGCGCACCGACAGCAGAAACCCGAACACGATCAGCACCACCAGGATGGCACCGTCGCGCAAGGCAGTGAGCAGGTTATCAACGGAGGTCGAAATGAAGTCGGCCTGGCGGAACACGCGGCTGTTGATGGTCATGCCCTTGGGCAGAGCGGTCTGCAGGTCCGCGAAGACAGTGTCGAGCCGGCGCGTCAGTTCCAGCGTGTTGGCGCCAGGCTGCTTCTGGATGCCCAGGATCACGGCCGGCTTGCCATTGAAAGAGCCGGTGCCGCGCTTGGGCGCCGCTCCGATGACGACGGTGGCCACGTTGCGCACCAGGACAGCCTGGCCGTTGCGGGTGGCGACCGCGGTGTCGGCAATGTCGTCCGGGCTGCGGATGCGTCCCAGCCCCTGGATCAGGTATTCCTGCGCGCTTTCGGTGTAAAAGCCTGCCGAGGCGTTCTGATTGGAGGCGCGCAGCGCGGCCGTCACTTCGGCCAGCGTGACGCCATACGCGGCCAGACGCTCCGGCTGGACCACGACCTGGAACTGCTTGGTGTCGCCGCCGATCGGAATGACCTCGGCTACGCCCGGCACGGCCAGGATGCGCTTGCGCAGGACCCAGTCGGCGGTGGTTTTGAGTTCGGTGCCAGGATGACGGTCCGAGGTCAGTGCCACGAACAGGATCTCGCCCATGACCGAGGCGACCGGCGCCATGACAGGTGAAGGAATGTCCGGCGGAAGGGCCGAACGTGCCAGCTGCAGCTTTTCGGCTACGATCTGGCGCGCCAGGTAGATGTCGGTGCCCCATTCGAATTCGGCCGTTACGATGGAAATGCCGACGTCGCTGACCGAGCGCACGCGGCGCACGCCCGAGGCGCCGTTCATCGCCGTCTCGACCGGGAAGGTGACCTGGGCCTCGACTTCGGCCGGCGCCATGCCGTGGGCTTCACTGACGATGGTGACGGCCGGTGCGGTCAGGTCCGGGAATACGTCGACCGGCATGCGCGCGGTCTGCCAGCCGCCCCAGGCCAGCAGGATCAGGCCGGCCAGGAGGACGAACAGGCGGTTCTTCAGGGACCAGTCGATGATGGAGGAGATCATGGGTACGCTTCAGTGAATATTTTAATGAACATGGCCTTCGCCCATCGCCGCCGGTCCGGTGGCGGCAAGGCGCACCTGATAGGCGCCCTTCGATACCACGCGCTCGCCGGCGGCCACGCCGGACTTGAGTTCGACCCAGTCGCCGTCGCGCGTGCCAAGTTGCACCGCGCGCCGCTCGAAGGCTTCGCCGCCACGCTGCACGTACACCACGCTCTGGCCGTTGTCGTCGATGATGGCGCTGAACGGCAGCGCCACGGCCTCGGTCGAGGCGCCGGCGTAGATGCTGGCGCGCGCCGCCATGCCGATGCGCAGGCGCGGATCCGGATTGGGAAACTCGAACACCAGCGGCGCGGTGCGGGTAACAGGGTCGATGACATTGCCGAAGCCGATCACCTTGGCGCCGGCGCCGGTGTTGACCTCGAACTGGCGCTCGAAGCCGTCGACCGTGAAGGACGCGGCGGATGGCTCGCCCATGCGGCCGATGTCGGCCTCGGCCACACGCACTTCCAGCCACAGACGCGATGAGTTGGCAATATGCAGCAGCGGCTGGCCTTCGTTGACAAAGGCGCCGGGTGCCACGTTGACCTCCGCCACGGTACCCGCGATGGGGGCGCGCAGGGCGATGCCGCTGCTGGCCGAGGTGCCGCTGCGGTACATGCCAAGGCGCCGTTCGGCGCCGGCCAGTTCGGCGCGCGCGATGCTCTCCTCGCTGCGCGCGCTGGCCAGGCGTTTTTCGGGAATCGCTTCCTGCTTGTACAGCGCTTCGAGGCGCTCGCGTTCGCGGGTGGCCGCCAGCGCGCTGATGCGCGCCTTCTGGACAGCGGTGTCGATGGTCGCGACGTCCACGTCACCGCCCAGGCGCGGCACCAGATAGGCCAGCACCTGGCCGGCCACCACCCGGCTACCAACGCGCGGGAAGCTGCCGGCGGCGGCCAGTTGGCCCGCCGTTACAGCGATCAGGCGCGCTTCCTGGTTGGCGGGGGCGCGCAGGGTGCCTGTCGCCGCCACCGCGCTACGGATCGGGCGTTTGGCCGCCTGCGTCAGGCCATAGTCGGTCTGCCACTGCTGCTCCTTGAGGTAGGAGATCGCACCCGGTGCGTCCGACTTCTGCTCGGCCTGGGCGTTCATCGCGGCGGCCTTGCTGGCGTACACAGTGACCGGGCCGACTTCGTGCACCGACGTGAACTGCGGCGTCACCAAACGGAAAGTCAGGTTGCGCTTGCCGGCGTAGCGCGGGGTGGCAGCCGGACGGAAGATGCCGGCGCGCGCGGGCGCGTCGACGCTAAAGGTTTCATCCGGCTGGCCGGCGCCCGACAGGGTCACGGTCAGCTTGCCGGCCGTGACCGGCTTGTAGTCCGACAGGGTCGTCATGTGGGCTGCAAAGGACGATTCGCGTCCGACCGCCAGGCGCACGAATTCGACAAAGAGCTCGGTCCGGTCGCTGAAGTGGGTGATGGCAAAGGCCGTTTCCTCGTGCTGCGCGGCGGCGGCCGGAGCGTGATGGTCGACGTCGGCCTGGTTTTTGCAGCCGGTTAGCTGCAAGGAGGTGGCCAGCAGCGCGGCAAACAAGGCGGCCGATACTGGGCGGGCGCGGTGGATTGGTGAAGACGTCATGGTTTTTCGTTCCCTGCAATGGTGTCCAGTTCGATAGCGCTCTGGCGCGCGTTCCAGCTTAGTTCAATGGCCCGCACCTGCGCCTCGTGCGCGCCGCGATAGGCGTCGAGCAGTTCGAGGATGCCGTGCTCGCCGCCCTGATAGGCCGCTTCGGCGATGCGGGCCAGGTCGGCCGCCGCGTTTCCCGTCTGGGCGTTGTAGTCGCGTGCGGCGGCGTTCAGTTCGCGCAGCTGAGCCCACAGGCCGCGCAGTTCGCCGGCCAGGGCCGCGCGTTCGATGCTCAATTGTGCGCGCGCATTTTGCGCATCGGCGGCGGCGCGGCCGGCGCCGTCCTGGCCACGGTCGAACAAGGGCAATGGCAGCGACATCGACACCACCGTGCCGCGGTCGCTGGACAGGCCGTTACTGACGCTCTTGCTGCCTACACCCACGGTCAGGTCGGGTATCCAGCCACGCTGCGCCGCTTCCTTGTCCAGCGTATGCGCCTGCGCGCGGCGCTCGAGCGCGCGCAGCTGCGGGCGCTGGTCCAGGCGGCTCAGCAGCACTTCCAGCGCAGGTGCTTCGGGCGGCAGCAGTTGGCCGGCCGGCACGCCGGCTTGCGGCACCCCGAGCAGCGCGGCCAGCTGCTGCATCGCCTTGTCGCTCGCGGCTTGCTCGGTGCGCAGCCGCGCCTGCGCGCTGGACTGTTCCAGCGCGATGCGGCGGCGGTCGTAGCCTGCCACTTCACCGCCCTTGTGCAGCTGCTGCACCTTGGCGCCGATCGCTTGCATGCGCGTCTCCCAGGTGCGCGCCGCGGTCACCAGTTCGCGCCGGTACAGCACTTCATAAAAGCGGCGACGGATCTCGGCAGCCAGCTCCAGGCGCCGTTGTTCGCCATCGGCCACCGCCGCTTCGACGCGCTGGTTGGCCGCATTTTTACGCAGCGTGCGTTTGCCGCCAAGGTCGAACTGCTGCGACAGCACGTAGCTGCGTTCGACCGAACGTCCCAGGCTGGCCGGGATGGATTCGCGCTGCACTTCCAGGCTGGGGTTGGTCCAGCGGCCAGCGCCGGCCGCATCGCTGCGCGCGGCAGCCTGCAGCGACTCGACCAGGCTGGCGATGTCCGGACGCGCCAGGCCGATGCGGACGCTTTCCTGTTCGGTGAGCGCCTGGGCGTGCGCGGCACCGGCGCAGAACAGCGTCCAAGCGCAGAGGGAACTAAAAAGCCGATTGAGGATCGGTTTTTTGTTGATGCGAGAACAGTGAATCGGGTCCATCGTGGCTATCCAGGTTGAGGTGACGGTCAGTGAAACAGCAGGCCAAGCAGCGACTCGGTTGCGTGGTGCAGCTGGGTGCCGAGCAGCGCCAGTCCGAGCACCGTGGCGCCGAGCGCGGCCCATGCGTGACTGGACAGAGCCGCACCCGCGGGACGTTCGCCGAGCAGGAAAAGCACCCGTTCCGGCACGTTGCTGCCGTTGAAGTGACTGCCGTTCCAGCCGGCCTGTGCGCGCGTAGGCGCATGGGCGAACAGCTTTTCAACGGCGACAATCGTCTCGGCCACGCCCAGACGGTCGCCGGTGCGCTCGAAGGCGGCTTCGTCGCAGGCTTGTTCGGCCGCCAGCGCCAGGTCGTACAGCAGCCAGGCACGCGTGCCCGGCAGGTGCAGCCTGGCCAGCGCCGTCGCCGCGGCCAGTGCCAGCGCGTCGCGCCGGCTGGCGTGGGCGCGTTCATGCGCGATCACCACGGCGGCCTGGGCGGGCGACAATTGCTGCTGCATGCCGCTGGAGATGAAGATGCGCGGGTCGCGCAGTCCGGCGGCGAGGGCCAGCAGTGCACCTGTGCGCACGACATACACGCCGCGTGCAGCGTCATAATCGCTCGCGTGCAGGAGCCGGGCGACGATGCGCTGAGTCGCCAGCCATTGCCAGGTCCAGCTGGCGGCCGCAGCGAGCAGCATGCCGGCCACGATCAGCAAACCGGTCCAGGCGAGCAGGCCGGTTGCCAGGTGAGGCGGGTGCTCCAGGCACAGGTGCAGGTGATCCGCATGGTGGTGGCAATGATCCGCCGACCAGCCGGCCCAGCTCAATAGCGAGGGCAGGAACACGGCGAGCAGGCCGGCGATGGCGCCGGTCAGCGGCAGGGCGGACAGGGCCAGCAGTACGCGTGCACGCACAGACGGTGCCATACCAAGTAAGGTCGGGCGCAGCCATGGCAGACCGACGGAAGCGGCTACCGCAATCAGGCCGGCGAACAGCAAGCCAGCCGCCAGCGCCGCCTGTGCCAGGCCCAGGTAGGACGCTTCGTTCATTTCTTCTCCTGCGCGTCGGATTGGCTTGCACGGCGCGCAGCGATCAATTCTTCCAGACGCGCCAGGTTCGATTCGTCCGCGCGCACCGCGAAGTCGACGAAGGCCGACAGCATGGAACCGGTCTGCGCCTTGCCAAGGGAGCCGACCACGTCCGCGATCATCGCGCCCATCAGCTCATCGCGATCGACGCGGGCGGTATAGATATAGGCGTGGCTGATTTTTTCACGCGACAGCAAGGTCTTGCGATGCAAGCGTTCGAGCGTGGACTGAATGGTATTGAGGGAGATACCGCGTGTCGTACCAACCCGTGCGTGGACCGCCTTGGCGTCACCCGCGTGATGCAGCCACAGGTCGTCAAGCACCGCTTTTTCGAGGTCGCCCAAGGCAGGAAAGCTGTTCATTAGCACGGGAAAACCCTGGATTGACGATGAAAGGAAAGCCATTCTAGCAAAAAACCGAGATGCCGTCGGTTTTTTGAGCGCCCGGATCAAGGCCGCGTATCGTTATTCGGTTTCTCAGGAGGCTGCTTGGGTGCGCGTCCCAGGGGGTTGGCCAGTGCCGCCACCACGGCAATACCGGCAAGCACCGCGGTAATCCAGTCAAGCAGGTCCATTCTTCCCTCGCCTCTATTTTTGTTGGACCTTACTTTACGGCCGAGGTTCGCGGGGTGGAAGGAATGATTCCGCCTATTGATATGCGTTTTCTGAAAGGTTTTGGTAGGGATCGCAACAATATTTGAAATGATCGCTACCAAACCGTTAGAATTATTGTGTAAACACTTCCCCGGCAACTCCCGTTGCTTAACCAGGCCGGTCTTCGACCGCAAAAAAGGACGTTCATGAAAGCGCTCATGCAGGAGCTGTATTTGTCCAGCGGGGACGGCGACGGTGTCGTGCCGGGACCTTTGGCCATGGCACTGGCAGCCAGTTTCGGCGGTGCCGACAACTGGCGCGAACACGTTGCGCTGGAGCTCGAAGCGCGCCGCAATACGCCGGGCTGGCTGGCGCTGGTCTATTCGTCGCAAGACGGCATGCTGTCCAACAGCTGGATCGATCGCGATGGGCAGTCGAATCTGACTGGCGTTGCGCTGCTGGCAATCGACGCGGCGAGTCTGCATTGCATCGACTGGGCGGGTGCGGCGCCGCGCTATGCACGGGCTGTGGAGCAGGCCAGCGAGGGCCTGGGTATTGCACCAGACGACGTTGGCCTGGCCATGCTGATTGACGTACGTCGCGCCGCTGTTTTTGAACAGGCCGACAGCGTGATCCCTGGTTCGCACTGGCGCGATCCTGCGCTGGCAGGACAATGGATGGAGGAGCTGCGCGGTGAGCACAATGTGGTCCTGTACTGCGTGCATGGCCACGAGGTGAGTCGCAATGCAGCGATACGCCTGCGTGCCAAAGGCGTCAATGCGCGCTTTCTTGAAGGCGGCATCGACGCCTGGCACAGGGCGGGGCGCCCCGTGTCCACCAAATAATTCAGCTCGTCCGCTGGCGCCACAGGAGGCTGGCGGCGGCCAGGTTCCAGGCCGCGTGAACAGCGAAGATCGCCGTCAGACTGGCCGGTGCCAGCCTCACTTCGGCCAGCGAGATGAACAAGGCGGGACCGAGGCCTGCGGCCAGGCCGACCGCGGCGCACCAGCGCGGCCATGGCCCGGTGGCGAGCGCATACGCCCACGCCAAAAGCGAGGCGCACATGGCCAGCAGGCCAGCCTTGGTCAGCACCTGGATCAGGGTGCCGATGGCGCCAAGCACCACGCGCACGACATCGATCTCGGCCTGCGCGGCGTGGACGAACTGCCGCGCCAGTTGCGGCACCGCGAAGCCGTCGAGCAGCATCGCCGCGACCACGTTGCAGCACCCGATGCCATAGGCTGTCATGGCGATCAGGACCGGAGCGCGGCGCACCCCGAGCATCCTGCCGAAGATGGCGTGGCCGATCGCCAGGACCGCCAGCATCGCAATCAGCGCGCCGTGCACCATGCCGTCCATCCACTGCAGGGCAGCCAGCTGCGCAAGCAGGTTCTGATGCGAGGAGTGATGATCGACGACCGGGTGATGCGTCAACGCCGCAAGCGCGATCAAGGTGGTTGTGGCGATGGCGATCGCGGCGCGGCGGCGCTGCGCTGGATGGAGTGGGGCAGACTGCAGGTGCATGGTATTCCTTTGCTTGTTGGATGAAGTGCCATTAATATCATCGGCATTCCGACTGGTGGCAGGCGCCTTTTGCGCTTCGTCCGCTAGCAGACAATCGTGCCGTTTTGTCCGGCAAAAAGAAGGATTCAATGATGGGCGACACCCTCGACCGGCGCAGCCGCAAGACCCGCGAGTCCCTGCATGCGGCGTTTGTCGAACTGCTGCTGGAGCAGGGCTACGAAACACTCAAGGTCGGCACGGTCGCCGATCGCGCCAATGTGGGGCGATCGACTTTCTACGAACACTACCGGACCAAGCACGATCTCCTGCGTGCCAGCATTGTCACGCCGTTTTCGGCGCTGGCCGACCTGACCGTACCGGCGGCATCGACCGCGCGCGTCACCGGACTGCTGCGCCATTTTCGCGAGCACCACCAGGTCGCGCGTGTCTTGTTGAGCTGGCCGACGCGGCCCTTGCTGGTCCACACACTGGCGGGGCTTGTCGGCGAACGGCTTGTACGGCAAATGACGGGCAACTCGCTCATCCCTGTCGAGGCGATCGCGAGGCAGATCGCCGAGGCGCAGCTGGCGCTGGTCGAGTTATGGGTGGCGGGACGCCCTGCAATGTCGCTCGACGCGGCCGCGCAGGCGCTGAAAGACTCGGCGCGCGCATTGGTCGGCGCATTCGAGGCGGGCAGCTTCGGCGGGACGCATGGCGCCAACTAGCCATCCGTTGCCTCAGTCTTTCCCCCTTGGCTTTTGTTAGCGCAATCAATCGCGCTTTCGTCCAAATTTCTGGTAGTCACGTTCCGCATCGCTGTTAAATATTCTGTTATCAATCATAACTTCGGTGCTAAAATGTTTGCGCAATCATCGCGAGTTGGGCAGCGCTGCGCCGCGGGCGAGCAGTAGGCGGACAGCGCTGCCGTTTTTTGCGGTCGCGACCATTTCAACCTTTCGATTGTGCACAGCATGTCAAACCAAAATGAACTGATTTACGCGACCTATCCCAGCCTCGCCAGCCAGCGTGTGGTGATTACTGGCGGCGGCACGGGCATCGGCGCCGAACTGGTCCGGGCCTTCGCGCAGCAGGGCGCCCAGGTCTTCTTTATCGATATCGCTGAACAAGCGTCGCGCGTGCTGGAGCAGGACCTGGCCGGGTCGCCGCACCCACCCGTGTTCGTGCCTTGTAACCTGATGGACCTGGATGCGTTGGCCGCGGCGTTCGCCGGCATCCAACAGCGCGCCGGCGCAGTCCAGATCCTGATCAACAACGCCGCTAACGACGACCGCCACAAAGTGTCGGAGGTCAGTGCCAAGTACTACGACGACCGCATGGCGGTTAACCTGCGCCACCTGTTCTTTTGTTCGCAGGCCGTGGCGCCCGGCATGGCTGCCGCTGGCGGTGGCGTGATCCTCAACTTCGGCTCGATCTCCTGGCACCTCGCCTTGCCCAGCCTGACCCTGTACGAAACCGCCAAGGCGGCAATCGAAGGCATGACACGAGGCCTGGCCCGCGACCTAGGCCCTCAGGGCATCCGCGTCAACTGCATCATCCCCGGCGCCGTGCGTACGCCGCGCCAGGAAGCGTTGTGGACCGGCGACGCCGAAGCGGCTGCCATCATGACGGCGCAATGCCTGCATGAGCGCGTGGAGGTGCAGGACGTGGCCGCGTTGGCTCTGTTCCTCGCGTCCGACAACGCGCGCCGCTGCAGCGGGCGCGATTACTTTGTCGATGCAGGCTGGTACGGCGCCTGATGGAGCACAGCCCGGCGCGCCGCGGCAAATAGCGTTACCATATCGGGGTGTTGTAAAAACGGCGCCGCGCGCCATATGGATTGCACATCAGATTTGCATATCAGATCGCGTAGGTCGCGCCCCATTGCAGTTAACGGATATTAGGAACTCATGACGATCACCGGACATCAACTTATCGGCTCCCAGCAGGTGTGGGGCACCCAGGACGGCACTTTTAACGGCGTCAACCCGGCCACGGGCGAATCGCTCACTCCGGTTTTTTCCAGCGCCGGCAAGGCCGAAGTCGAACAGGCTTGCGCATTGGCCGCGCAAGCGTTCACCAGCTACCGCCAGACCACGCCGGACCAGCGTGCAGACTTCCTGGAGCAGATCTGCACCAACATCCTGGGCCTGGGCGATGAACTGATCGACCACGCCACCCGCGAAACCGGCCTGCCGCGCGCACGCATCGAAGGTGAACGCGGCCGTACCGTAGGCCAGTTGCGTCAGTTCGCGACCTTGGTGCGTTCCGGCGACTGGCAGGGCGTGCGAATCGATCACGCCATTCCCGACCGCCAGCCGCTGCCACGTTCGGATCTGCGCCTGCGCCATATCGGCATTGGCCCGGTCGCCGTCTTCGGCGCCAGTAACTTCCCGCTCGCGTTTTCGGTTGCCGGCGGCGATACCGCATCGGCGCTGGCGGCCGGCTGCCCAGTGGTGCTCAAGGCGCATCCTGCCCATCCCGCTACCTCCGAACTGGTTGGCTGCGCAGTGCAAAAGGCCGTGGCCGATTGCGGTTTGCATGAAGGCGTGTTCTCGCTGCTGGCCGGCGCTTCCATCGAACTCGGTGGCGCGCTGGTGGCCGATCCGCGCATCAAGGCGGTTGGCTTTACCGGCTCGCGCGGCGGCGGCACGGCGCTGATGCGCATCGCGGCAGCGCGTCCCGAGCCGATTCCCGTGTTCGCTGAAATGAGCAGCATTAATCCCGTGATCCTGCTGCCGGCCGCACTGGCGTCGCGCGCCGAGACCATCGGCAAGCAGTACGTGGCATCGCTGACCATGGGTTCGGGCCAGTTCTGCACCAACCCTGGCCTGGTGCTGGCGATCGACGGTCCTGGTTTCGATGACTTCATCGCCTCGGCTTCGCAGTCGGTGGAAATCGCCCCGGCGACCACCATGCTCACGCCGGCGATCCACGGCATGTTCACCACCCAGACCGCCAAGCTGGCCGAGCATCACGCTTTGAAAAAGGTCGTGCGTGGGCAGGCGCCGACCGGCCCGCACCAGGCTCAGGCCGCGATGATGCTGGTCGAATCGGCAGACTTCCTTGCCGATCCGGTGTGGCATAACGAGGTGTTCGGTGCATCGTCGGTGGTGGTGCGCTGCCCCGACCTGGCGACCGTGCAGCAGGTGATCAGCCATCTGGAAGGGCAGTTGACCGCGACCTTGCAGATGGATCCGGCGGACATCGACCTGGCGCGCCAGCTGGTGCCGGCGCTGGAAGAGAAGGTGGGCCGTATCCTCGTCAACGGTTTCCCGACCGGCGTGGAAGTGGCCAGCGCGATGGTGCATGGCGGGCCGTTCCCGGCGACGTCCGATGCACGCATTACGTCGGTCGGCACGCTGGCCATCGTGCGTTTCCTGCGTCCGGTGTGTTATCAGGACTTCCCGGTTGACTTGATGCCTGAGAGTGTACGGGACTAGTGGCTGATCCGGTGGGCACCGCGTGCCCACCCTACCTTTCGCTATCGTTCGGGCACCGGTGCCCGGCAATACTGCTGCACATAGGACTGATGCGACGGCATTTGCCTGACCGCCGTCGCGATCTCAGACCGTATCCCTTCCAGAAAGCGCGCCAACTCGGCGTCGCCCATCAGATCGGCCGCCTGGTGGTATTGGTGCGGCTCGATGCCTTGTCCCAGCATGACCTGGACCCACGAGTTCTCGACAAACAGCTCGTTCGATCCACGAAATACCTTGCCGCTTTCCCTGAACAGATCGATCCGGTGCTTGAGCGAGGCGGGGATTTCCATCGTACGGCAGTCGCGCCAGAACTGTGTGTCCTCGCGCTTGGTCACGTGGTAGTGCAGGATGATGAAGTCGCGAATATGCGCGATTTCGTCCGCGGCCTGGCGGTTGAATTCCTCCACGTCCGGCTGGCTGATGCCATTGGTCGGGAACATCTGCATCAGGCGGATCACCGAGCGCTGGATCAGATGGATGCTGGTCGATTCGATCGGCTCCAGAAAGCCGCTCGATAAACCGATCGCCACGCAATTGCCTTTCCAGGTCTGAGTGCGTTGCCCCGGCGTGAACTTGATCGGCCGCGGCTGCGTCAGCGGTTGGCCGACGATGTTACCCAGCAGGGTTTGGCGTGCCTGCTCGTCGTCCATGTAGCGGCTTGAATACACCAGTCCATTGCCAACCCGGTGCTGGAGCGGGATGCGCCATTGCCATCCGGCCCCGTGCGCAATCGCGCGGGTGTAAGGCACGGCGTCCCCCGCCGATGGCGTCTGCACGGCCAGTGCGCTGTCGCAGAACAGCCACTGTGACCAGTCCTGGTACTCCACACCCATGGTCTGGCCGATCAGCAGGGCGCGGAAACCGGTGCAGTCGATGAACAGGTCGCCCTCGATGCGCGAACCGCTGTCGAGAAGGAGCGAGCGGATGTCGCCGTCGGCGCCGGTATCGACCTTGGCGATCTTGCCCTCGATCCGCTTGACCCCGAAGCGCTCGCTGTACTTGCGCAGGAAGCGCGCGTAGACCGTGGCGTCAAGATGGTAGGCGTAGTTCATGCCCTCGCCATCGAGGTGGGTGAAGCGATTCTGCTGCGCAGCCTTGAGCTCCAGGCAGTAGTCACCATAGTCGGCCGCCAGCTTGCGCTTGCGGCCCTTCATCCAGAAATGCTGGAACCCGGCCGTCCAGTGATCCTTGCCAGTCATGCCGAAGGAGTGGATGTAATGCTCGTCCACGTTGCGCCAGTTCTCGAAGCTGATGCCAAGCTTGAAGGTGGCTTGGGTGGCGGCCATGAATTCGCGTTCGTCCAGTTCCAGCAGCCGGTGGAAAGTCAGCATGGAGGGAATGGTCGCTTCGCCCACGCCGACGGTGCCGATTTCGTCCGATTCAATCAGGGTGATGTCGAGCAGTTTGCCCAGTGTCTTGGACAGCGCGGCGGCGGCCATCCAGCCTGCCGTTCCGCCGCCGGCAATGACGACGCGCCGTACCGGTTTGCGTTCTTGTGTGTTCTCTTGCACCTTGATCCTCTATCGGTTCATTTTATTGAGCAGCATGGCGCGCAGCTTGCGCGTGCCGTCGGCGTCCAGCGGTGCCAGCATGCCACGCGCCTCTGCCGGTAGATGGGCTGCCTCGCTGCCGTCGCTGTCGAAGACATAGTGGCGGAACAGTTCGCGCCAGGCGTCGCGCTGTTCGCGCGGCAGCCCGCGCATCGTCATGAGGGCGTGCAGCAAAGCGTTGCTGGGGGTGTCCATGTACGCCGGGGACTGGCGCCACCAGTAGTTGACCAGGATGTTAAAGCTCTCCAGCGCCTCCACGTGGTGCCACCACATGCTGGGGATGAAGATGGCGTCGCCGGCTTCCAGCTCGGCGACCTGTGCGTGCACCAGCGCTTCCTCGAACTTGGGATGGCTCTTGAAGTCAGGCTGATGAAAGTCCACCATGCTGATCGCCTGTCCGGCCGGCGTCAGGTCGAGCGGTCCGATATACAGGTTTTTGAGCTGATCAGGTGGGAACAGCGTGAAACGACGCCGGCCCGCCGCCACGCAAGCGATGTTGTCGGGCAGGTCGTAGTGGGCCGCGATGCGGGTGCGGTTGCCGATCCAGATGCTCGCCAAGGGATTGCGCGTACCGAAATCAAAGTCATTCTCCGCTCGAAAGCCCGGCAGGCAGTTGTCGATCATGGTGGAGCCGACGTAGATCGACGGTGGGCGAACGTCGTCGCGGTGCTCATCGAGTTCGTCAAGGATGCCATTCAGGCTGGTACGTACATTCGAAAAATTAAAGCCGCTGACGTCGTCGTTGTAGAACAGGCGCCCCTCGATCTCCGGCGCGCCAAGCATGGCGACGACTGGTGCGTCTCGATAAAAACGGCGCAGGTAGGCCGCGCCCGCACGCTGGGATGCGCGCGCGACCTGGACCACCGGCCAGCTCGCGGCCACACCCTTGAGTACCAGCGGTTCGGTCGACGTCAGGATCTCGTCGCTCAGGCCCGCTGGCCCCAACCCGTCGATTTCGCGGATCACCTTAGCCATGGGCGGCACGCCGGCGTTCCTTGCGCTCGATCAGCGAGCGGAAATTCGACAGCGATGCCACCGCCATGTAGATCGCCTGCAGGTAGCCTGCGCGGCTCAGACGCTCCAGCATGTCGCCGGGGAGGCCGGTGAGCTTTTCCTCGTTGATTGTGTAAAAGCCCTTCAGGCGGTGCTGGGAACCGTCATCGAGCTCGATACTCGCGGTGAAGGATTCGAGCAGCTCCAGTTCCTTGAGCACAATGACGAACTGCGGCATTGTCTGCAAGCCCTGGTGGATTGTCATGAGCATGGAGTTGACGCGCTCCAGATACTCGCTACGGCCGCCAAATTCCAGGAATACCGCCTCGCCGCGGTCCTTGCTGATGCGCGGGCTATCCAGGTCCACGTGAACGTTGAGTTCATCGCCGGAGCGGCCGATCAGGAAGGGCTGGCGTTCGACCGCCATCGGCACGTAAGCCGCATCCCAGCCCTGCTGGCCGAGGAACAGGTTCTCGCCTTGTTCAAAGCCGAACAGGGCGACCGCTTCGAAGCCGGGACTAACTTCCGTTTCGCGGAAAACGATCGGGTAGTGCGCCTGGATGTCGCGAAATTCCGCCGGAAAGGTCGGGCAGTACATGATGTCGTCGCCATAGGCGGCGCCGCGCTCGCGGATCACGCGCAGATCCTTATGGTCCAGGGTGTGCAGCAAAACTGGGTTGGTCATTTTTTGTCTCTGTCTAGTTATAGTCGTCGTTATCGTTGTCGTTACCTGCGTGACAGTCCGTGGTGCCGGATGTGCGCGATCAGTTCACGGTTGGTGGGCAGCCCGGCCAGCATGCGGCGCGACAGCGCTTCGGCCTCGCGAAAGTAGCTGTCGGCCAGTTCGGGCTGGTCCGAGGCACGCAGCGTGCTGCCGTAATCCGCCTCGACACCCATCCCGTACAAAATATACTGGTAGCTGGCCGAAGGGAAGACCTCTTCGATGCGCGGGAAGTCGGCGCGTGACGGCGGCTGATGGCGCCACAGCTCCAGCAGTTCTGCCAGCCGATCGGGGATCGATTCGTGGCGCTGGTTGTCGATCCAGTAGGCGGAACCGCGGCGCCGGCTCAGCACATAGTGCAGCTTGAGAAAATCGATGACCCGCTCCCAGCGGTAGGTAAAGGTCTCGTTGAAGCGGCGTGCGGCGAACTCCATGGCTGCGCGGGTGGCTGGGAGGTTATCGGCGATCATGGCTGCGGACAGTTCGACCATCGCCAGCGCCGACGCTTCCAGCGGTTCGATGAAGCCGGCCGACTGGCCCACGGCGACGCAGTTGCGCACCCAGAAGCGCTCGCGGTGGCCGGGCTGGAAGGAGAGCTTGCGCGCTGCGGGCAGATCGTCGCCGCCGATGTAGGCATGCAGGGCGCGCTGGGCTGCTTCGTCGCTGGTATGCGCGCTGGAGTAAACATAGCCGACGCCGCGCCGGGACGGCAGGCCAATGTCCCAGATCCAGCCGCTGTCCTGCGCCGTGGAGATGGTGCACGACGCGATCGGGCTGTTCTCGTCGGGGTAGGGGATCTGCAGCGCCAGGGCGCTATCGTTGAACAGCACGTCTTTCCTGGACAGGAAGGGAACTTTGTAGTGCCCGCCTAGCAGCAGGGATTGCGATCCGCTGCAGTCGATGAACAAGTCGCCCGCGAGTGCGCCCTGGTTCTTCAGCCGCAGCGAGGCGATGTCGCCGTTGTCTGTGGTGCTGATGGCAACCACATGGTCGACCACGTGGCGCACGCCGAGCCGTTCCAGGCAGTGCGCACGCAAAAAGACACCGAATTTGCCGGCGTCGAGGTGGTAGCCGTAATTCGATACGGCGGCAAACTCCGGGGTGCCGGGCTGCTTGGGCGCCTTGCCGTGACGGCAAAGCAGCGGCTGAAAGCTGACTGTGTCAGCGAAAGGGGTACCCGCGTTGGCCAGTTGCCAGCGCGCGGCGAGATTGGCTTCGCCGTAGCCATGGGGCAGGACGAAGGGATGAAAATACTGGTCGGCGGCGCTGCCGTCGACCCAGGCGTCAAAGCGCGATCCCTGCTTGAAGGCCGCATCGCACTGCCTGAAGAATTCTGACTCCGAGACGCCGATACGCGCGAGCGTGTCGCGCATGCTGGGCCAGGTTCCTTCACCCACGCCCAGGGGCGCTACATCGGGCGATTCGACCAGGGTGACGCGTACATCGGAACCGCACGCGATGGCGTGTTCGGCGGCGATGACGGCGGCGGTCAGCCAGCCGGCCGATCCGCCTCCCACGATCACGATTTGCCTGACAAGGCGACTGCTCATGCGTTTCCTCTATGTGCCGGACGTTGCAAGATGGTGCCAAACGCTGCCACCCCGTAGGGCGGAAAAGCCGAAGGCGCCTTCCGCCGTACAACGGTTGCGCCGCCGGCAAACTATGCGAAGTAAGGCGGAAGGCGCTACGCTTTTCCGCCCTACGGTGACCGCCGCTACTGTCAGAACTTGTAACGCGCAGCCACCATGTAACGCGGCCCGGACTGCGTCGCGCTCAAGACCTGCAACTTGGTACGGCCATGCACGCGCTGGGTTTCGTCGGTCAGGTTGATCGCCTCGAACTGCAAACTCAGGTTCTTGTTGATGTTGTACCCGACGCTGATGTCCAGCTGCCCATATGGTTCCACGTACTGCGGATTCGGACCTGCCAGGTCGGTGACCGAGGACAGGAACTCGTCGCGCCAATTGTACGCGGCGCGCACCGACCAATCGGCATTTTCAAAGATGCCGATCAGGTTGGCCGAATCCGACAAGCCAACCAGCGCGAACTGGTTGCCCGTGCCGCCGTTGTCGAACTTGAGGTTGGACTTGACGTAGGTGTAGTTGGCCGACACGCCAAAGCCGCTGGTGCCGAACATGTGCTGCACGTTGATCTCCGCGCCCTTCAGGGTGGCTGCCTTTTCGTTCACGAAGGTCGTGACGCGGTAGTTGACCTTCGGGTCGCCCGGCTGGCCGGTGATGGTGCCATTGGCGGCGCCGGTAGCCAGATCGGGTCCGCGTACCACGCCAGGCTGCCCGTTAAAGTTCTTGAAGATGTAGTTACGCAGGCAGGTCGTGTCGGTCGCGATACAGCCGGAAGCCAGGGCGGCATTCCAGTACTTGCCGCCCACCGGGGTGGTGACCGTCGGCGAGAGTTCGTTGACGACGGACGAACCGGCGTAGTTGTTCAGCTTTTTGTTGAACAGACCCAGGGACACCACGCTTTGCTTGTCGTAATACCATTCCGCCGACAGGTCCAGGTTCTTCGACTTGACGGGTTTCAGGGCCGGATTGCCGCGCGCGCCGGTGCCGCCATCGACATTGCCGGTTGGGTCGGTGCTTTGGCCGCCCTGGATCTGGTCGTAGCGCGGACGGCCGATGGTTTCGCCGTAGCTGGCGCGTACCTTCAGGTCCGAGCGCACGTCCATGTCCCAGTCCAGGCTTGGCAGCAGGTTGTTGTACTTGCCGGTCAGCGTGGTGAAGTCCTTGCCCGCAAAGGAGAACGGCAGTTCGTTCTGCGACACCCAGTTAACCGCGGACACGGTCTGCGACAGCGCGGTCGAGAGCACGTCGGTTTTCTCGTAGCGCAGACCGACGCCGGTATGCATCGGCATCGCGGTATCCCATTCGGTCGTCATCTGCAGGTACAGCGACTTGCTCTTCTCGGTCGTGCGGCGGTCGTAGTCCGGGTTGGCCAGGCTAGGCAGGTACAGGGCCGGCAGCTTGGACGCATCCGATGCGGCCTGGCGCATGGCCGCAAAGTTGAAGGTGTGGATCTGCTGGAACAGCGCCGGGTTGTCGTGGCCACCAAGCTTGGTGAAGTACTGGCTCAGGGTGTCGGCCTTGAACAGGCTTTGCGGGTAGTCGGCCGGCGTGGTGGCGCCGCCCCAGGTGTCGCGCTGGACTTGCTGGAAGGCCGAACGGTTGTTCACGTTGGTAGCCGCCAGCCCGAAGTTCAGGGTCGATGCTTCCAGCAGGCTCCATTTGCCGCCGGCCTGCACCTGGTCGATCTTCATCTTCTGGTAGCCGTCCTGGAACCACGAGCCGCTGACCTGCATCGGTGCGCGCACGAAGTCCGCATCCTTGATGGAGAGGACCGGCATCTCGTTGGTGAAGTCGACGCCGGTATTGCCGCGGCTGAAGCTGACCGTAGCCAGGTCGTTGTTCGAGCCGAACGGGCTGTCCTTCTGCGATACGGCGGTGGAGCGGTGCGCATCGAAGTTCAGACGCAGTTTTGGGGAGACCTTCCAGACCGTGTTGAAGCCCACCGAGTTGTTGGTCGACTTGGTAGCGAAGTCGCCGGCGTTCATCGCGATGTCGGCGTTGGACACGTTCTCCTGGTAGTACAGGGGCGAGGCGATCGGGCCGTCGGTCCACTTGCTGACGGAAGGGCCGTTGTTGAACCAGGCCGACAGCTCATGGTACTTCTGCTGCACCTTGTTTTGCGAATAGGTGTAGTCGAGCGTGGTGACGATGTCCTTGACCGGCTTGAACTGCAGGGTCAACTGGCCGTTGGTACGCTGGCGCTGGGCGCCGCGCATGAAGTAGGAGATATTGCGCGGCACCGAGTAGAGGTCGCTCGGGTCCGGGCGGTTGGTGATGTCGGAATAGCCGGTCTGACCGGCCTGGGGAATAGTGCCGGTGCGCGTTTCGGTGCCGCGGTAAGGGCCCTGCCAGCCATTCGTGATCTGGGCACTGTTGACGCCCAGGTTGCGCTCCTGGTAGCTGGCGCTGATCGCTACGCCGAACATGCCGTCGGCGAAGGTGTTGCTATAGATGCCGGACATCTCCGGCGTCAGCGAGCGCTTGGCCTTGTCTTCCGCAGGGAGGTGGTTGTTCGAGGTGTCGTAGACGGCCTTGACCCCCACGCTCGAATGCAGGCCAGGATTGTCGAACGGACGCGCGGTCATGATGTTGACGGTGGCGCCGATGCCGCCCGGCGGTGTGTCCGCGCGGCTGCTCTTGTAGACCTGGATCTGCGAGATCGATTCCGAGGCCAGGTTACCGAAGTCGAAAGCGCGGCCGGCCAGGTCGCCCAGGCTCGATGTCGGCATCTGACGGCCGTTCAGGAGCACCATGTTCAGGTCGGGGCCGACGCCGCGCACGGTGACTTTGGCGCCTTCGCCCTGGTTGCGGTCGATCGACACACCGCTGATGCGCTGCAGCGATTCCGCCAGGTTCGTATCGGGAAATTTACCGATATCGTCGGCCACGATGCCATCGACCATGCCGTCCGAATTGCGCTTCAGGTTCAGGGTCGATTGCATGCTGGCGCGCAGGCCGGTCACGACCACCGTCTGCTGTTCGCCCGTGCTGACCGGCGACAGCGCGTCCTGCGCGTGGCCGGGCACGACGAAGGCCGCGCAAGCACTGGCAACCGCCAGGCTCATCAGCCTTTGTCGTGATTTGGGGTGTAAGACTTCTCTCCGTGGATGCTGCTGCATTGTCTCTTCCTTTTTTCTCATTTGAGTTATTGACGCCGGCTCGCCTGCGCGGACCAGCGTCTCCTGCGGGACCTACCAAAAAACTCGGATCAGCTGGAACGGCGTCCGAACGCGGGGCGCTTCGGATCGTATTTCCAGCCCGGGATGACGGTCTGCATGGCCATCGCATCGTCGCGCGCGCTGCTGCCGACCTTCTTGTACAGTTCATGCGCCGCCATGATGCGGTCCATGTCCGGTTCGATGCCCAGGCCTGGGGCCTGCGGCACCTCGACCTGGCCGCCAACGATGCGCAGCGGTTCGCGCGTCAGGCGTTCCTGGCCTTCCTGCCAGATCCAGTGGGTGTCGATCGCGGTGATCTTGCCCGGCGCGGCGGCTGCGGCGTGAGTGAACATCGCCAGCGAGACGTCGAAGTGGTTGTTCGAATGCGAGCCCCAGGTCAGGCCCCAGTCGTGGCACAGCTGCGCGAGGCGCACGGAGCCCTGCATGGTCCAGAAGTGCGGGTCGGCCAGCGGGATGTCGACCGCGCCGAGCAGGTGGGAGTGGGCCATCTGGCGCCAGTCGGTGGCGACCATATTGGTGGCGGTGGGGATGCCGGTGGCGCGGCGGAACTCCGCCATGATTTCACGGCCGGAGTAGCCGTTTTCGGGACCGCAGGGGTCTTCGGCGTAGGCCAGGATGTGGCCCTGGCCGCGGCACAGCGTGATCGCTTCGTCCAGTGTCCACGCGCCGTTGGGGTCGAGCGTGACGCGCGATTCCGGAAAGCGTGACTTGATGGCGGCTACGGCCTCCATTTCGTCGGCGCCGTCCATCACGCCGCCCTTGAGCTTGAAATCCTTGAAACCGTAACGCTCCACGGTAGCTTCGGCCAGCGCGGCGATCGCTGCCGGCGTGAGAGCGCTTTCATGGCGCAGGCGCGACCAGCTGTCGTCACTTTGTTCGTCCGCCGCAGTGAGGTAGGGCAAGGCGCTTTTGTTCTGGTCACCCAGGTAAAACAGATAGGCCAGCATGGGCACGTGGTCGCGCTGCTTGCCGGTGCCCAGCAGTTCGCAGACCGGGACGCCCAGGTGCTGCCCCAGCAGGTCGAGCAGGGCAGCCTCAATCGCTGTGATAACGTTTTCAAGGCGCAGGTTGATTTCGTGCGGCTGCAGCAGGACGGCCGCTTCGGCGGCGGTGGAAACCTGGTGCTGGGGACCGCCGCGTTTGCCTGCGATGGCGTCGCGTACGCCATTGAGGGTGCGGTTGTAGCGCCCCAGCTGGGTGCCCACAATTAGCGTGACAACGTTTTCAAGCGCGCGCAAAATACCCGCACCACCAGGGACTTCTCCCATTCCCACATTGCCGGCGCTGTCCTTGAGCAGGACAAGGTTGCGGGTAAAGTAGGGCGCGTGGGCACCGCAGAGATTGAGCAGCATGCCGTCGTGGCCGGCTACAGGGATGACCTGCATGGATGTGATGACGGGTGTGGCCGCGGCGCCGGGATTGCTCATCTTTACTCCTCTGTCTCTTTGTTGTAACAATCGGCTATCTTCTAATGAATAGCGCTAACATTTTTGAAGTTTGCGGTATTTGTAAGATTAAGTCAACACGCGCAGCAACCGTGTTTTGTGGTTTTTTTGTTCAATATTCAGGGCGGGTGAAACGGCTCAACCCACCCTACCCATTGCCAGGGGCGAAGGGCCAGCGGCGCGCTTTGTATTGTTCCAGCGTGTACGCCGGCGGCCGCGTCCCGGCGGGGAAGGCCAGGCCGTTCACCGACTGGAAATACGCCAGCGACGCATCGCGCCACCAGATCGCTTCCTCATGCTGCTTCGCCAGGCGCTGCGCTACATCGGCGTGGCGGCGCTTGTCGATCAGCGGCTTGAGCGACTCCCAGCGTGCCTGCATCGCCGCTGCTGCGCCGACACCGGCGTCGTAGCGTGTGACCAGCTCCGCCCACAGGCTACGTCCCGATGGCATCGCATAATCCCAGGGCAGGTGGTGGAACCAGAGCAGATACTTTTCCGGCGTGGTGCCCGGATTGGCGTAGCGGCGCGCCAGGTCGGGCGCGTATTGGCTGACGGCGTCGCTGCCGCTGGCGGTGCGGTCGAAGCCAATGCCGTTCTTGTCGGCCTTGTGATAATAGGCCGGGTTCCATTCCGGCCGCTTCAGGTTGGCGACCCAGGGCGCCGGCCCGTGATGGTGACCGGTATCCATCAGGTGGTGCAGCCCGAGTGGCGTCATGTAGTCGACCACGGCGTCGCGCGACGTCATCATCATGTCGGTCACGGGGCCGACGATGCGCGGGTCCTGGCCGAAGGTCTGGGCCACCCATTCGCGTGCGATCTCTTTTGCGCTGCCATCGGGGTTCCAGGCCAGCCGGCCGTAGGCGTACCAGTTGGCCTGGTCGAAGTGGGAGCCGCTCCAGTTACGTTCACTGCCGATATTGGCCACGCCCGCCATTCCGGTCAGCCGGTTCCCATGCACGCTGCCGTCGATGATGCGTGCCACGGTGGCGCCGCCTGGCGCGGCATGGGTGTCGCTTTGCAGGACTTCCTCAAACATCGTGCCGAGGTAGGCTAGGTGGGTGGAGAAGCCCAGGTACTCTTTGGTGATCTGGAATTCCATCATCAGCGGTGTGTGCGGCATCGCGCCAAACAGTGGGTGCACGGGTTCGCGCGGCTGGAAGTCGATGGCGCCGTTCTTCACCTGTACCAGCACGTTGGCGTCGAACTTGCCGTCCAGGGGCTTGAACTGGTCGTAGGCCTGCTTGGCGCGGTCGGTCGGCTTGTCCTCCGCATACACAAAGGCGCGCCACATGACCACGCCCTTGTGCGGCGCCACCGCCCGGGCCAGCATGTTGGCGCCTTCGGCGTGGTTGCGGTGGTAGTCCTGGGGACCGGGCTGGCCTTCCGAGTTGGCCTTGACCAGAAAGCCGCCAAAGTCGGGAATCGCCTTGTAGATTTCGTCCGCCTTGTGCTCCCACCAGGTGGCCACTTCCGGCGCAAGCGGATCCGCGCTTTTGGTGTATCCGAGTTCCAGCGGCGTGGACCAGCGCAGCGAAAGGTAGACCTTGATGCCATAGGGTCGCAGCACATCGGCCAGCGCCGCCGCCTTGGCGATGAAGGCGGGACTCATGACTTCCGCGTTGGAGTTCACATTATTGAGCACGGTGCCGTTGATGCCGAGCGACGCGTTGGCGCGCGCATAGTCGGTGTAGCGGGCGTCGATGATATCGGGCAGGGACCACCAGTTCCAGATCGACTGGCCGGCATAGCCACGCTCCACGCTGCGGTCCAGGTTATCCCAGTGATTGAGCACGCGCAGCTGCAGGCGCGGCGCGGAGCGCTGGTCGATACTGTCAGCGATCGCATTGCTGTTGATCGCGCGTAGCCAGGCGAAGGCGCCGTACAGCAGGCCGATGTCGGTATTGGCCGCGATCAGCGTGACCCGTCTGCCCTCCAGGCGCAGGGTGCGCAGCAGGTAGCCTTCGGCACCGAGGGCGCCGAGTTCCAGTTTGAGTCCTTCCAGCGCCGGCATCGAGCCTGGCGTTGCCAGCACCAGTGCGCCGTCCTTCACTTTGGCCGACAGGGCAGGTACGGCGCCGCTCAGCGCGCCGACGCCGCGTTGCAGTTCGTCGATCGCGGCGCGCAGGGTAGGTGATGGCGTGCCCGGCGCGACGATGGCGGCGGCTTGCGTGCGCAGTCGCTGCTGGGCGGCGGCTTCCAGTGGACGGTAGCGCAGCCACAGGTCGTAGCCGTCTTCTTCCACTGCGTGCGCAGGCGCTAACAGCAACAGCATTATCAGCGCTATCAGCGCCTTGAAAATAATCCTCATCGTGTCTCCGGTGTGATGAAAGCAGGAATGCAAGGGCTGCCGGTGCCCGCTTCTGGTGAGCTGGGTCAGATTGAATGATAGCGCAATCTTTTTAGTATGCCACAAGTACTTGTTGTGGGGATAGAGGCTTGTTGGCCCTGACCGGTATCTTTACGCCACCTTTGTTTCTCCTATGAGGAGCCCGGAAAACCAGGTGCGGCCGCTTCCGAATAGCAACTTTATTTTTGTTGCAAAAACTTCGATAGGGTTTGACAACGCCGTCGCCATGGTCTTACACTTTGATGGTGCCGCTACCATAAAATGGTACAAAATGTTATAAACAGCGACGCCATACTAATAATCAGGAGACAGCAATGCAAAAGAAACACATGGGAGCCGTCCAAGGGGTACGTGCGCCCGCCACTCGCCAGGTCCTGTTCGGGCTGACCGCCATCGCCAGCCTGATTTCGCAGGCCTACGCGCAGGAACCTGTAGCAGCCGGCCCGGTGCAGAGCATCGAAGTGAAGGGTTACCGGGGCAGCCTTGAAACCTCGGCGCGCGACAAGCGCGAAGCGGTCGGCTTCCAGGATTCGGTGTTCGCCGAGGATCTGGGCAAGTTCCCTGATAGTAATATCGCTGAATCCCTGAACCGGATTCCCGGCATCCAGGTCGCACGCGAGATCACCGGCGAAGGCCTGAACATCCAGATCCGGGGCCTGGGCACCAGCTTCACCAAGATTTTGCTGAACGGCGCACCGGTGGCGGTGGCCTCGACCGGCCGCACCGACAACCAGAACACCAACCGCGAGGTAGATCTGGACATGCTGCCGACGGACCTGTTCAAGAAGCTGACCGTGAACAAAAGCCCGACCGCGGCCATGATCGAAGGCGGCGCCGCCGGCGTGGTCGACATGCGCAGCGCGCGGCCTTTCGACAATTCCGGCAAATTCCTGTCCGTGAACCTGACCGGCATGCAAAACACCGTGGCCGACAAACTGGGCAACCGCGGCTCGGTACTCGCCAGCCAGACCTGGGGCAAGACCTTTGGCGTGCTGGGTGGCGTTGCCTGGGCCAATACCAAGATCAAGACCACCGGCTTTGAAACCATCGGCTATACCAATGCCAACCTGTCGGCGGCGCAGAATCCGGCGGCCACCCGCAACAACACGGGTGGCGGCAACTGGACGATTCCAGCGACGGTGCCGGCCAATGCCGGCAATGGCCTGACAACTGGCACGGTCATCGACCAGGCCTTCCTGCTGAAGAATAACCCCGGCCTGTCGATCACCCAGATCGACAATGCCATCATTCCGCGCCTGGGCCGCAAGATGGACGAATCGGGCACCAAGGAAAAATACACGGCCATCTTCAGCGCCGAATACCGTCCCACCGAGTCGCTCAAGTTCTACCTCGATACGATGTACAGCGACAAAAAGAATGACCTCAAGCGGGTGGACATGAACTGGGTCGGCCGCAATGGCGCCATGATCCCGCTGAACATGAAGGTCGACCGTGACGACTGCACCACCGGCTGCGTGGTCACCAGCGGCACCTTCGCCAACGCCCAGCACTTCCTCGAATTCCGTCCGTACGTGGAAGACGTGACCCTGTGGGGCGCGAACCCCGGCATGGAATGGCAGCTGGCCGACAAGCTGACCCTGGACGCGCAGATGAATATCACGCGCAGTAAATTCAAGCGCGATTCGCCCACCGTGGGGCCGGTCACGCCGGCCAGTTCCGGCAATACGGTCACCTACGCCAATGGCGGCGGCATACCGGACATCACCACCAATATCGACCTGAATAATCCGTCCGCCTTCACCTGGAACGGCGGGCGTCTGAATCAGCAATCGGAACTGCGCGATACCGAAACCAAGGGCTTTCGCACCAACCTGACCTGGGGCGACAAGGCCTTTAACGTGCGCGCCGGTGTGGCGCTGGACGATGTCTCGCGCCGCATCCGTGCACGCGACAACTCCGGTGCCTGGCAGGCGGCGGTGTGCGGCAATAACCCGAGTGTCTTCCTGGCTGGCCCGAACGGCGCGCCGACCTGCAACGGCGTCAACGCGCCGGGCAGTGCCGCTGCGTTGTACCCAGGCTTCGGCACCGGCTACACGGCGGGCCGCACCGACGCGCTGGTGTACAAAGGTTCGCTGGTCCCGAATGCGGCGCTGTCCGGCTACCTGCTGCCTGGCTCGGAAGGCTTCCTGACGGTCGACTGGGACAAGTTCCGCAAGGATTCCAACTATGACTTCTACCGCGACAACGCGCCGGAAGTCGGCTCGGCCAATACCTCGGCCAGCGCCGGCTATATCAAGGAACGCAGCAAGGGCTTTTATACCGAGGTCAATGGCGCCTTGAATCCGGCCGGCTTTGCACTGCGCTACAACGCCGGCGTACGCTATGTGAAGACCGACCAGACCGTGGGCGGCTTCGTGTCGCTGCCCGATCCGCGCAACGCCAACCTGCCGCTCAACGGCAGCCGCTATCCGAACAACGACAGCACCTACTACCTGGACACCAGCTACAGCAATGTGCTGCCATCGGGTAGCGTGGCGCTGAATCTCACCAAGGACGTGGTGGCCCGCGCATCGGTCTCCAAGACCATGACCCGCGCCGATCCGAACGCGCTGCGCCCGGGGATTAACTTCAGCAGCCCGTCCGCGGACAATGGCTCGGTCGGCAATTCGGCGCTCGAACCATACATCGCCAAGAACCTCGACTTTGGCATGGAGTGGTACACCGGACGCGAAGGCTATGTCAGCGCGACCGTGTTCCAGAAGAAGATCAACGGCTTCACCGTCACCGAAAACGTCACCACGCCGTTTGGCGATCTGGCCGCGTATGGCGTGACCTACAACTCGCTGACCGCGACCCAGCAGGATGCGCTCAATGCGCGCGGCGGTCCGGGCGCTGCGACCGTGGTGCTGGCACGCCAGCGCAATGCGGCCGGCATCCTCAAGATCACCGGCCTGGAACTGGGCTGGGTGCAGCCGCTGGACAAACTGCTGCCATGGCGCGGCTTTGGCTTCAGCGAAAACCTGACCCTGACCCGCCAGAAGGCGTCGGGCGAAGGCACCAACGGCTTCGTCGCCCTCGGTGTACCGAAGACCACCAACAACGCCACCGTGTACTACGAGCGCGATGGCTACATGGTGCGCCTGTCGCATACCTTCTCCAAGGGTAGCCAGGTGTCGGGCGCCAACCAGAACGGCATCACCAACGCCGCGCTGTTCGTGGACGACTACAAGCAGCTCGATTTCTCGTCCAGCATCGACCTGTCGTCGGTGTTCGACAAGGACCATTGGCCGACCCTGACGTTCGACGTGGTCAACCTGGGTAACTCGGCGCAGCGGACCTACTTCCAGTACAGTAACGCGACCTTCACCCAGTACAATCCGGGCCGCACCTTCTCGGTCGGCCTGCGCGCCAAGTTCTGAGTGGCTTCTGCTCTAAAAAGGAAACAACGATGACGATCAGACGAAGGCAGTTCCTGTCCTCGCTGGGTGGCGTGGCCGCGCTGGCGGCCATGCCTGACGCCCTGGCGGCGGTGGCGGGCAAGCCCTTGTACAAGGATGCGCGCGCGCCGACCGCTGCGCGGGTTGAGGATCTGCTCAAGCGTATGACGCTTGACGAGAAGATCATGCAGCTCCACTGCGTATGGCAGAAAAAAACCGAGATCCAGGACGAAACCACCGCGTTTTCAGCGGCGAAAGCGGCCCAGCGCTACCCACATGGCATCGGCATGGTGGGCCGGCCTTCGGACCGCCAGAAGGGCAAGGAGGCGGCGGTCGCCGGCGACACCGGCACCGTCGTCAACCGCGGTCCGCTCGAAACAGCCAACTATGTCAACGCCGTGCAGAAATGGGCGGTCGAACAGACCCGCCTCGGCATCCCGGTGATCATGCACGAGGAAGCGCTGCACGGCTATGCCGCCGTTGACGCGACCTGCTTTCCACAGGCGATCGGCCTGGCCTCGTCCTTCGATCCTGCACTGGTGACCGAGGTGTTTGGGGTGGCGGCGCGCGAGATGCGGGCCCGCGGCGCCAATCTTGCGCTGGCGCCGGTGGTGGACGTGGCGCGCGATCCGCGCTGGGGCCGCATCGAAGAAACCTATGGCGAAGATCCCTACCTGTGCGGTGAAATCGGCAAGGCCGCCGTGCGCGGCTTCATGGGCGACACGCTGCCGCTGGCCAGGGACAAGGTACTCACCACGCTCAAGCACCTGACCGGCCATGGCCAGCCCGAAAGCGGCACCAACATCGGTCCCGCGCCAATCGGGGAGCGCGGGCTGCGCGAAGACTTTTTCCCGCCGTTCGAGAAGATCATCCGCGAGACCAATGTCAGCGCCGTCATGCCTTCGTATAACGAGATCGACGGCGTGCCCTCGCATGCCAACCGCTGGATGCTCGATACGGTCATGCGCGGCGAGTGGGGTTTCAAGGGTGTGACCGTGTCCGATTACTTCGGCATCAATGAGCTTGTCACGCGCCACAAGCTGGCGGCCAACCCGCTGGAGGCGGCGGCGCGTGCCATGCACGCCGGCGTGGATATCGAGACGCCCGACTCCCTGGCCTATGACAAACTGGCTGAACTGGTAAAGCAGAAGCGCATCAGCGTCAAGGATATCGACGTGGTGGTGCGGCGGGTGCTGCGTCTGAAATTTGAAGCCGGCTTGTTCGAGTCGCCGTTTGTGGACGCCGCACTGGCCGACAGCCTGACCGCTACTCCTGATGCGGTGGCGCTGGCGCGGCGCGCGGCTTGCCGCAGTGCGGTTCTGCTCAAGAACAGCAAGGGCTTGCTGCCGCTGGACGGCAGGAAGGCAGGGCGCATGCTGCTGCTCGGGACGCACGCCAACGACACGCCCGTGGGCGGCTACTCGGGCGTGCCGCGTCACGTGGTATCGGTGTACGAAGGCTTGCAGGCCGAAGCGAAGGCCCAGGGCTTTTCGCTCACCTACAAGGAAGGCGTACGCATCACGGAAGGCCACAAGTGGGGACATGACGACATCATCTTCACCAAACCCGAAGTCAATGCCAGGCTGATTGCCGAAGCGCTGGAGGCGGCCAAAGCGGCCGACACCATCGTTATGGTCCTGGGCGACAACGAGCAGACCGCGCGCGAAGCCTGGTCCGACAATCACCTGGGCGACCGCGCCACGCTGGATTTGCTGGGCCAGCAAAACGAGCTTGCACGCGCCATTTTCGACCTCGGCAAACCGACCGTGGTCCTGCTGCTGAACGGCCGGCCGTTGTCGGTCAACCTGCTGGCAGAACGCGCGGATGCCCTGATCGAAGGCTGGTACATGGGCGAGCAGACCGGCGCCGCCGTGGCCGATCTGCTGTTCGGACGCGAAAACCCGGGTGGCAAGCTGCCGGTCTCGATCGCGCGTAACGTGGGCCAGCTGCCGATCTTCTACAACCATAAGCCGAGTGCGCGCCGCGGCTATATCGACGGCTCGACCAAGCCGCTGTATCCCTTCGGCTTTGGCTTGTCGTACACCAGCTTTGCCATGTCGGCGCCGCGCCTCACCCGCGCAAGTATGGGCAAGGGCGACACCGCCACGGTTGAGGTAGATGTTCGCAATACGGGCAAACTGCGCGGCGACGAGGTTGTGCAGATCTACGTGCGCGACGACGTCAGCTCGGTCACGCGTCCGGTACTGGAACTGAAAGCCTTCCAGCGCGTGACGCTCGAGCCGGGGCAGACGCGCACGCTGTCGTTTGCGATCAAGCCCGCCGATCTCTCGTTCTACAACATGGAGATGAAGCGGGTGGTGGAGGCGGGCACCTTCACGATCTTCGCGGGGCCGAACAGCGTGGAGCTCAAACCCGTCACCCTGACGGTAGTCTGAGACGGGCGGCCAGCATGAACCTGCCGCCATCGCACCGGATCGCGCTGCTGTTCAACGCCAACAAGAGCTTCGACCGCGAAGTAATTGCCGGCGTGGCCGCCTACCTGGCCAGCACGCGCAGTGTCTGGGACCTGTTCCTGGAAGAGGATTTTCGCCTGCGCCTGCCGGGCCTGGCCAACTGGCAGGGCGATGGCATCATCGCCGACTTCGACGACCCCGCGGTGGCGCAGGCGCTGGCCGGCACACGCATACCGGTGGTCGCGGTGGGCGGTTCCTACGCGCGCGAGGAAAGCTATCCTGACGGCGTGCCCTACGTCGCGACGGATAACTTCAAACTGATCAAGCTGGCCCTCGAACACCTGATCGAGGCCGGCCTGCGCCGCTTTGCTTTGTTCAGCCTTCCCGAAGCGATGGAAAACCGCTGGGCCCAGGAGCGCGAAAACGCCTTCACCGAACTGACGCGGCGCGACCGTCTGGAGGCAGAGATCTTTCGCGGCCAGGTCACCAGCGCACCGTCCTGGAACGAGGCGCTGGAGCAGCAGATCGCCTGGCTGCGCGCCTTGCCCAAGCCGGTCGGCATCATCGCCGTGACCGATGCCCGGGCGCGCCAGCTGATGCAGGCCTGCACCATGGCCGGCATTGCGGTGCCGGAGCAGGTGGCCCTGATCGGCATCGACAACGATCCTTTGTCAGGTGCCCTGAGCCGGATTCCCATGAGTTCCGTGATCCAGGGCGGGCAGGAGATTGGACGCACCGCGGCCCACCTGCTGGACCAGATGCTGCATGGTGCGCGCGTGGAGGATACGCGCATTCTGGTGCCGCCCAGCGGCATCAACGTGCTGGCGTCCAGCCGCCACGAACCGGGCAAGCATCCACACGTCATGCGCGCCCGCCATTTCATCCGCCAGTATGCCTGCCAGGGCATCCGGACCAGCCAGGTGGCGCAGTACGTGGGCATCTCGGCGTCGACCCTTGCCTCGTGTTTTCGGCAGGAGGTAGGGCGCAGCGTGCACGACGAGATACTGCGCTTCCGCCTGGGCGCGGCGATCGAGATCATGCGGCGCGGCGACTGCAAGCTGGCCGATGTCGCGCGTGGATGCGGTTTCAGTTCCAATCAATACATGCACGCCGTCTTCAAGCGCGAATTCGGCTGCAGCCCGCGCGTCTATCAACTGCGGGCGCTGGCAGGACTCCCTCAATCGGAACACGGCGAGGTGTGCGATGACGAGTAAACCAATGCGTGCGGCGCTGCCGCTGGCCGGGCTGGGGCAGCTGTTCACCTTGCGTAACGCGCATGGGATGGCCGTCACCATCAGCGAGCGCGGCGCCTCGCTGGTGTCGTGGATGGCGCCGGACCGTTACGGGCGTTTGGCCGATGTGGTGATGGGTTGCTCGGACGCCCGTTCACAGGCGGAGCCGGGCGCCTGCTGGCAAGCGTTTGCGGCGCAGGCCACTTTGTCGCTGCGCCTGCTGCCTGCGGTAGGACAGGAGATCGTAATGCACTACCGGCTCGATGACGCCGGTGCCTTGACCATCGAGGTGGAAGCCCGCGTCAGCGTGGCCACGCCGATGGACCTGATCGAGCATCCCTACTTTAATCTGAACGGCGGGGCCTCGGACGTGGGTGACCATATGCTGCGCATTGATGCCGACTATGTGGTGCGGGACGATGCGCAGGTCACGCGGGTGGGGGCCACCGCATTCGACTTCAGGCTGGCGGCAGCGGTAGGTTCGCGCCTGTGCTGGCCAGATGCGCAGCTTGAGGCGGCAGGGGGATTCGATCACTATTATTGCGTGGGGCAGAATCGGTCGGGCGCCTTGCGCGAGGTAGCTGCGGTGTTCGACCCCACGTCCGGGAGGCGGTTGAAGGTATCGACAACCGGAGCTGGGATTCATTTCTATTGCGGGAGGTCGCTGGATGGGTTCTGTCTGGAAGCGCACGCGCATCGGGCGATGGGTGGCTTGTTGATGCCGGGGCAGGTGTACCGGCAAGCGACGGTGTATAAATTGCACTTGCACCCCGGGACCTAAGAAACTACGTAGGGCGGAAAAGCGCAGCGCCTTCCGCCGTGCTACGCGTGAGTCCCTTGCGACTCAACCGAAGCACGGCGGAAGGCGCTGCGCTTTTCCGCCCTACGTCTTGCGCTATCAATCCCGGTACGGCGAAATCGTGATGATCTTCCCATCCTCATCGTAATGCAGCTCGGTCACCTTCACCGACCGTAAATGCGTCACCCCGTTCGACAAGCTGCTGTCATGGTAGAACAGATAGGACCGCCCCTCGAACTCGCAGATCGAATGGTGCGTCGTCCAGCCGATCACCGGCGTCATGATCTGACCCTGGTAGGTGAACGGACCGTAGGGATTGTCGCCGGTCGCATAGCACAGCAAATGGGTATCCCCGGTCGAATACGAGAAGTAGTACTTGCCCTTGTACTTGTGCAGCCACGGCGCTTCAAAATAGCGGCGCTCATGGTCGCCAGCCTTGAGCGGCTGGCCTTCTTCATCCAAAATCACCACCGCGCGCGGCGCTTCGGCGAACTGCTTCATGTCGGGCGTGAGCCTGGCAACCCTGGCATGCAAAGCCGTTTCTTCCGGCCCCGGCTCTTCGTTTGCATCCATGAAAACGTTGTCGCGATACTTTTGAAGCTGGCCGCCCCAGATGCCGCCAAAATACATGTAAAACTCGCCGTCGTTCTCGTACACGGCAGGGTCGATCGAATAGCTGCCCACCATCGCTTCCGGCTCGGGCACGAAAGGACCTGCGGGCGAGTCGCCAATGGCCACGCCGATCTGGAACAGGCCGTTGACGCCTTTGGCAGGGAAGTAGAGGTAGTATTTGCCGTCTTTGCGGGCGGCGTCCGGCGCCCACATCTGGCGCGTGGCCCACGGCACGTCGGCGACGTGCAAGGCGACGCCATGGTCGACCACCTCGCCGTCCGGACGGTCCATCGACAGGACGTGGTAGTCCTCCATGGCGAAGTGGTCGCCGTTGTCATTGAATGCAATGCCGGCTTCGATGTCGTGGGACGGGTAGATGTAAATCCGGCCATCGAACAAGTGTGCCGAGGGATCGGCCGTGTACAGGTGCGTGACCAATGGCTGCGAGATCGCCGAGGCGCTCACATCGTCCACGCTCTCGCGTACCGTGTCGTTTTGCATACTTATCAATCCTGGTAAATGGTGGTGTTGTCAAAAATGGGTGTCAGGCGGCCGATGCCGACTGCGCGCGGCGCGATCCGAGATCGGCTTCGATCAGGCGTTCGACGCTGCTGTTGATTTCGTAAAAATAGAGGATGGCGATCCCGATCAGGAAAGGCGTGGCCGCGTACAGGCTGACCGAGAGGCGGATGCCGCTGACGACGTCGGGCGCCTGCGCCGACGCCAGCGCGTTGTAGCCGTAGTGCGCCAGAATGGCCGCCACCAGCGCGCTGCCGATACTCAGGCCCGCCTTGAGGCCGAAGATCATGGCCGAGAACAGCAGGGCGGTGGCGCGCCGGTTGTTCTTCCATTCCGAATAGTCGGCGACATCGGCGATCATGGCCCACAGCAGGGGGATGGTGATCCCGTAGAAGAAGCCGTGCAGTACCTGGGCGATGAACACAGCGCCAATCGACTCCGGCGAAAAGACATAGAAGGCCAGCATGAAGGCGGTGGCGATGAAGAGCGCCACGCCGAACACGTCGCGCTTGCCGAAACGGTCCGCGAGCGGCTTGGAGAAGCCGATCCCCACGATCATGAAGATGATGCCACCGGCGTTGAACAGACTGAAGCCGGATGTGGCCGCGTCTTCCGGCCACTGGAACTTGGTCAGGCCGACGCTGGTCAGTACGCTGTTCAGGCCCGCGATAAAACCGTTGAAGCCGACGTCATTCAGGAAGGTGGCCAGGTGCGGCGCGCTTAGATAGTTCTTGAAGTAGTAGATATACATGCCGCCCTTGAGGGCAAGCGTGACGAACACCAGGATGGTCAGCAGCAGCATGACCACCCAGGGACGGTTGGCGAGCAGGTCGCGCACGTCCTGACCCACGCTGGAGCGCTGCGTTGCGATCGGCACGACGCGCTCGGTGGTGGTGAAGAAGGTGATCAGGAAGAAGATGGTGCCGGCGCCGGCGAATAGCATCATGGTGTTCTGGAAGCCGGCCATCTTGTCGCCGCCGCCCAGGATCAGCACCAGCGGCAGCAGCAGGACCTGGATGATGAACTGGGCCACCATCACCGCCACGAAGCGGTAGGCGGACAGGCTGTTACGGTCGGCCATGCTGCCCGTCAGGACGCCGGAAAGGGCGGAGTAGGGCAGATTGTTGGCCGAATAGACCAGCATCAGCAGAATGTAGGTCAGGGTCGCGTAGATCACCTTGCCGCGTTCGCCCAGGTCCGGCGTGCTGAAGGCGAGGATGGCGATTAATCCGAAGGGTACGGAGGTCCACAAAATCCACGGCCGGAATTTGCCCCAGCGCGTGTGCGTGCGGTCGGCGATCAGGCCCATGATGGGATTGAAGCAGGCGCCCACCAGGCCACCGAGGAAGATGACCGTGGCCGCGGTATCGGCCGGCAGCTTGTACACGTCGGTGTAGAAGAAGGCGATGAAGGTGAGCAGGGTCTGGAAGATCAGGTTCGCTGCCAGGTCTCCCAGGCTGTAACCCACCTTCTCGACCACGGTCAGTTTGTCGGCGCGCAGTGATGTCGTCATGTTTTTTCCGATGTTGTTGTGTGCTGCAAAGCGGGTGTCCAGGCCGCCCTTGCCGGCATGTGCCAGCCTCGTTATCGACTGCCGCTATGCTGCCGCGTCAGCTAACATCTATAACCTTATAATGAATAGCGCTACCATTTGCAGTTTGCCCGAACTGCAAGCCTTCGTCAACCCTGGGCAGCGCGCATCGGCATGGATGCCAGCGCAGCGGCGATGGCGCCGCGCAGGGGCTTGGCTCGGAACTCGCTGTCGAAGGGCGTGGGGCGGCTGGGCAGGCCGTCGGCACGGCGCGCTTCCTTCCAGGTCTGGAGCCAGCTGACATGGTCTGCCATGCCCCATAACAGAAAGTCGCGGCAGCGCGGATAGCTGAGGGTCAGGTCCAGGTAGTCGCGCGCCAGCGCGGCCACGCCGGCGTCGCGCTCGGCGACATCGACCGGCAGCTTGCGGTCGTTGACGTCGAATTCGGTGATCAGGAGGTCGAAGCCCATGCCGGTCACTTCGTCCAGGAACTTGCGCCACTCCAGCGCCTCCGACGCCTTGCTGCCGGTCTTGTCGTTCCACGGACCGATGTGGCTTTGCAGTCCGAGCGCGTCGATCGGTGTGCCGCGCGCACGCAGATCGGCCAGCAGCTTGAGCACGCCGGCGCGGTGGCGCGCACTGCCGGCGCCCTGGCCCATGTAATCGTTGTAGACCAACTGAGCGCCAGGCGCCGCCGCGCGTGCAAGGCGGAAGGCAAGGTCGATTTCGCCAAGCGGTCCGCCCAGGTGTTTGCTCAGGGCGTTGTCGATCAATGTGCCGTCCTGCGGCGCCACCGCCTCGTTCACCACGTCGTAGCTATAGATATCCTTCCCAAAGTGGCCGCACACGGCATTGATGTGCTCACGCAGCAGGCGTTCGGCGCCGGCACTTGGCTGGCTGCCGAAGGCCGCATCGTTCACCCAGGCCGGAAGCCACTTGGGCGATTGCCACACCAGGGTGTGGCCGCGCAGCGCCATGCCTTCCTTTTTGGCCCATTCGAACATGGTGTCGGCCTGTGCAAACTGGTGCGCGCCTGGTTTTGGCTGCACGGCAGGCCACTTGGTTTCGTTCTCCGCGACGATCACATTGCATTCGCGCGCCATCAGGGCGCGGTAGCCAGCCTGGCCGAAGGGGGAGAGTGTCTGCGCGCCGCCCATGCCCATCGCATTACCGAAGCGCATACCCTTGCGTTTCGCGATATCCTTGAGGGGTTCGGCTGCATCGCCGGCGGCTGCTGCTAACGCGGCCTGAGGCGCAGCGATGGCGCCGGCCAGGCCACCGATGATGCGCAAGCTGTCGCGCCTTGTCGTCATGTTGTCTCCTGTTTTATAGGTATGTTTTTCGCCGATGTCGCCGGTCTAAGCACGCGAGGCAAAAGAGTGATGCATGATAGCGCAATCTTAGATTCCTATCTATACCATTTTCCGTAACATCTTCATCCGACCGAACCGGTACGGGCATGATTGTGCTAAAGTTTAGGCGCGCGAGGTTGCGCAAACATCCATCGATCGAAAGTTTCCCCAGTCATGAACACTCCAAAGTCCGATCCGGACACTGCGCAAGACAGTAAACGCGGACCGAATATGGTCGACGTCGCCAAGCTGGCGGGCGTCTCGCCGATGACCGTGTCGCGCGTCATGAACGGCAAAGCGACCGTGCGCGCGAGCACGCGCAAGAAGGTGGCGGAAGCGGTGGCGGCGCTCAATTACTCGCCTAACCAGGAGGCGCGCAGCCTGGCCGGCTCCAAGCCGATCCGTGTCGGTTTCCTGTACAGCAGCCCGAGCGGCGCCTATCTCACCGAATTTTTGCTGGGACTGCTGAATCAGGCAAGCCTGAACAACGTACAGCTGTTTGTGGAAAAATGCGATCTGGGTGAACTGGCGGTCGAACAGACCCAGCGCCTGATCGACAATCACCTGGACGGCATCATCCTGCCGCCGCCGCTGTGCGACATCGTGTCCATCATCGACCGCGTCGTGCAGGCCGGGATACCGCTGGTGGTCGTCGCCTGCGGCCAGCCAGATGCGCGCGTGAGCGCCGTGAGCATCAACGACCGCCAGGCCTCGTACCAGATGACGCGCCACCTGATCGAACTGGGACACCAGCGCATCGGCTTCATCATGGGTCATCCACATCAATCGGTCAGCGCGCCACGCCTGGCCGGCTACCAGGATGCGATCAAGGAATTCGGCGCCGATCCCGCACCTGAACTGGTGGTGCAGGGCATGTTCAACTATCGTTCCGGGCTGGACGCGGCGGAAGTGCTGCTGGCGCTGGCGGAACGTCCAACCGCCATTTTCGCCAGCAATGACGATATGGCCGCGGCGTCCATCGCCGTAGCGCACCGCCTCGGCCTGGACGTGCCGGGCGACCTGACGGTGGCCGGCTTCGACGATACCGCGCTGGCCACCACCATCTGGCCCGCGCTGACCACCGTGCATCAGCCGATCGTGGAGATGGCCGAATCGGCCGTGCAGTGCCTGGTGCGCCGCGTACAGGCCGAACGCAGCCGCGAGCCGAGTCCCGCGGAGCACATCATCACCGACTTCACGCTGATCCGGCGCCAGTCGGACGCCGCGCCGCGGATTCGTCCGCCGGTGCGCATCTACGCCTAGGTTCTAGACTGATACTGACAGAGCTTCGCGCGGTGCGATAGCGCCGCGCCAGGCCAGCTTGGCCGCCGCCATGCGGTGCGCCCTGGCTGCTGCCTGGGGCGCGTCTATCCCCTGCTGCAGGAAGGTCAGAAAACTGCCGTTCCACAGGTCGCCCGCGCCGGTCGTATCGATCACCTTTTCCGCTTTGACTCCCGCTACATGCGTGGTACCCGCGCTGGTTGCGATGATGGCGCCATCCGGGCCGCACTTGAGCGCCACATTGGGGCAGCGTCGGGCGAATGCAGCGGCCAACACCATCGCGTCATCATTCACATCGTCCGCCAGCAGGATTGCATCGGCCGGATGGCTTGGCAAAATCCAGTCGGTGTAGGGCAGCACGGCTTCAAGCGCGGCGCGCGCCAGATCGAGTCCGCCCTGCGCAGCCCACAGCCGCGGGCGGTAGTTCGGATCGTACGCCACCGTCACACCATGGCGCCGCGCGATCCGGGCCGCCTCCAGCGTCGCCTGGCGGGCGCTGGCCGACAGTGCCTGCGTGATCCCCGACAGCAGCAGGCAGCGGGATGACGCGATGTAGGCTTCATCCAGATCTGCCGCGGACAGGCGCGAGGCCGGCGAATCCTGGCGGCGGTAGCTGAATTCGCGCTCGCCATCCTCGCGCACTGAGATGAAGTAGACGCCGTTTTCACCGGGTTGTAAGGGCGCGTGTTCAAGGTTGACGCCTTCGGCTTCCCATGCGGCGCGCAGCGCGGGGCCGAACGGATCGTCGCCCACCTGCGTGATGAAACCGGTTCGCGCGCCGAGCCGCGCGGCGCCGACCAGCGAATTAAGAACGTCGCCCCCGTATCCGCGCTTCAGGGCGGGAGCGGTACCCAAGGCGCCATCGGCATGAAACTCCACCATGCACTCACCAATGCCAATGAGGTCGAAGCGGCGCGCCGCGTGGGATGCATGAGACATGGATGTTGGAGAAGAGCGGTTAGGGAATATGGGAACTTCGGCCGATTATAGCGGCGACCGACATGATGCAGGGGTATTGCGGGAACGGCCGGTAAAAAAAGTAATCGCCGGCGGTGAAATTCACACGCCGGCGATTCAAGACTCGAGGGGCAGTAGGGTGGGCACCCCGTGCCCACCAAACCCAACACAATCAACTTAATACTTGTAACGCAAGCCCACGAAATACGAACGACCCGTGTGCACGCTGTCCGACGGCGCATTCCCGTACACATTCCCGAAGGTCGAGTTGTTATACGAGTTGTAGCGGTCGTCGTACTGGTCGGTCAGGTTCACACCCTGCAAGGTCAGGGTCAGGTTCTTCGAGATGTTGTAGCTGATCTGGGCATCCACGTTCTTTGTGCTGTTTTTGCCCTGGAACTCGGAACCGCTGCCTGGCAGCAGCTGATAGGTGTACTTTGAACGGAAAGCCGTGGTCACGCGGGCCGACAGCGTGTCGGTCTCGTAGTACAAGGTCAGGTTGGCAGAAGTAGGCGACATGCCCAGCAGGTCGGCCACGGTCACGGTCGGCGACGTCGGCGACAGGATGTACTTCATCTTCGATTCGACGTGGGTGTAGTTGACCACACCACCCATGTTGTTGAATGGCGCCGGCAGGAAGTTGAAGGTCTTCTGCAGGTTGATCTCGTAACCGCGAATCAGGCCGCCCGGGGTGTTGACCCAGTTCGTGACGGTGAACGGGGTGGCGGCATCCACGCCGGCGGCAGTGCCCAGCGCGGGATCGAAGCCGAGCGAATCGAAACGGTCCTGGTGCGCGGTGCGCTGGATGTAGGTCTTCATGTCCTTGAAGAAGTAACCAACCGAAAACAGCGTGTCCTTGTCTTTGTACCATTCCAGGTTCAGGTCATAGGTGGTGCCGCGGATCGGTTCCAGGGTCGGGTTGCCGCCGCTGTAGGTACGCTTGTCCAGATCGATGGAGCCGGCCGGGGTCAGGGTCTGCAGGGTTGGACGCGACATCACTTTCGAGGCGCCAAAACGCACCAGTACGTCCTTGATCGGCTCCGCATTCAGGTTCACAGACGGCAGGGTGTCCGAATATTTCTGGGTCGCGGTCTGATAGCTTGGCGGCGGTGTGACGCCGTTCTTTGCCGGCAGGGTCAGGAAGGCCGAGGTGGACTGGTCGGTCTGCACATAGCGCACGCCGAAGTTGCCGCGTACGGGGATGTTCCACAGATCGTGGTTGAAGTCGATCTGGGCGTAGATGCCCTTGTCGACTTCCTTGGCGTCCTGGTTCAGGGCGCGCGCCGCGGCGACAGTATTTGAGACCGTGAAGTCGTTGCCCACGTTCGGAATGCCGGCGCCGGTGAAGGCAGGCGTGAAGCAGTAGCAGCCCAGGTTCAGCGCGCCCTTGATGGCGTTGTAGTCCGGGATCAGCCAGGTTTGCTGCGTGCCGCCGCTGTCCATCGTTTGCGGCACTACGAACTTGCTCAGGTTGGCGTTGAGGTAGGCGGCGGCGTTGGCGGGGATGTTCTCGCTGTTCAGGCGCGCTTCCGAGGTCTTGAAGACGAACTTCTTGTAGTTGAAGCCCGTCTTGAAGGTCAGCTCCGGCGTGATGTCGAAGATGACGTCGATCTTGTTGGTGTTGAACTTGTTCGAGGTGTCGTTTGGACGCATGCGCACCAGGCTAGGGTCGCCCTTGGCGGCCGACGACGAGATCGACCAGTAGCAGGCCTGATCGACCGTGCAGCCATTCGACTTACCGTAGTTGAAGACCGGCGCGAGCGGATTGGCGTAGTCGTAGCTGTAGTTCTGGACGTCGTAGGCGTCCAGCGTGACGGTGGTCTGCTCGGGATTGGACTGGGTCGACTTGGACGCGCCCGTGAACAGCTTGACCTGCATGCGGTCCGAGATCTTCTGGTCCAGCGTCAGATTGAGCTGATTGAATTTAGAACGCAGCTCGTCGTGGCGCGCTTCGGAGCGGATATCGACGTTGTTGAAGCTGCCGCGCTCGATCGCGCCCTTGTCGTTGATCTGGTAGTTATAGATGCTGGTCGACGGATTACCCGGCAGGTTGCCGTCGCCGCGGCTGAACGAGATCGCCTCCAGATAGTGTTCGTTACGGTTGGCGATGTAGTCCGAATGCAGGGCGTCCAGGGTCAAGGTGGTGCCGCGCACCGGGCGGAACTGGACCGAGCTGGTGAGGCCAAGGCGCTCGACTTCGTACTCGATATGGCCGTAACGCGGGATACGCGGGTGCAGCGCCTTGGTGATGTTGAGCGCCTCGCCGCTCAGGTCCGACAGCGAGCCGGCAGCCGCATTGGCCTTCGGCTGGAACGGGATCGGGATAAAGGTCTTGCCGCCGTCCGCGCTATAGCTCTTGAAGCGCATACCGGTCGACTGTGCGCTCGGTACGCCGGCCACGGTCGTGAGCGAGCCATTCTCCCAGCGCCCGGTCGAAGGTCCTTCTTCAATCTTGTCGTTGGTCGAATGCGCCATCGAGAACATCGCGCCCCAGCGCTGGTCTTCGCTGCGCGTGGTGACCATCAGGGTTTCGCGGTGGTTCTTCTTCTTGGACAGGTCGTTGTACTGGCCCGTGACCGAACCGGCCATCGCGAAGCCTTTATAGTCGAAAGGGCGAGGCGTGGTCAGGTCGACGGTGGCGCCGAGCGAGCCTTCTTCGCTTTCGGCGCTGGCGGCCTTGCTGACCTTGATGGAGCTGAACAGCTCCGCGGCGAACACGTTGAAGTCGAAGCCGCGGTCGCGGTTGGCGCCGCCGGAGGAATCGCGTCCGCCCGTCGTGGCCAGCGCTTCCATGTCATTGAGCTTGGTGCGGGTGAACTGGCCGCCCAGGCCGCGCACGGTGATGGTCCGGCCTTCGCCCGCATCGCGGTCGATCGCCACGCCGGGAATGCGCTGCATCGATTCGGACAGGTTATTGTCCGGGAATTTGCCGATGTCCTCGGCCTTGATGACGTCGACAATGGTGTCGGCCTGCTTCTTGACAGCGATCGAACTTTGCAGACTGGCGCGATAGCCGGTCACGATCACGGTACTGGTATCGCTGGCGGGAGCTGGCGGTGGGGTGGTCTGGGCTGCGGCCTGGCCACCCATCGCCAGCGGGATCAAGGCCCCAAGAAGGGCGCTGGTCTGGTGGGACTTCTTGCTGCGCTTGCTACGTTTCATGCATGTCTCCTGGTTGTTATTTTGTGCCGGTCCCTGACACCGGTTTGTTTTGTGTGGCAAGAACCTTGCTACGCCCGGCATCGAGGTCAGCCAGGCCGCCAGTTCGGCCAGTCAATACTTTTTGGTCAACCTATTCTAAATTGGTTAGACCACCCTTACAAGGTGGACTAGCCAGATATTTACAGAATTTGAACACTTTCCAGCATGAGTTTTGGCAGTATGGCAATATTCACAAGACGGTAGCGGTATCGGGATGACCCAAGGGCGCCTGTACTGGTAGGCACACGCTATCGGCCTCCATGATTACCAATATTTTGTCTTTAAAATCGCGCGGCGCGGAAGTGGTCAGGCCAATTTGTCCCGAGGCGCAAGACAGGGCAGGTAGTGACGGCCATTGTTCAGGTAAGTGATCAGAACATTGCTCGACCGGCGGTTGACGGATGTTACAAAGCGGCATACACTCAAAAAATGGTTGCGCTACCAAATCTGCGATCAGGGCCATTTTTTTCTTATGCAACGCATCCTTATCCATCATGAACAACTCGCTTTCCGCACCGTCCGGCCACACCCCGCTCATCACTGCCATGCGTGTCATCCCGGTCGCTGGAGGCGACAGCATGCTGCTCAACCTGTCCGGCGCCCACGCCCCTTACTTCACGCGCAACCTGATCATCCTGACCGACAGCGCTGGCAATCAGGGCGTGGGCGAAGTGCCCGGCGGGGAAGCCATCACCCGCACACTGGACGATGCGCGCAGCTTGATCGTCGGTCAGGAGATCGGCGCCGCGCAGGCGGTGCTGCAGCGCATGCGCGAGGTATTCGCCGAACGCGACGCCGGCGGACGCGGGGTGCAGACCTTCGACCTGCGGGTACTGGTTCACGCCGTCACAGCGGTTGAATGTGCCTTCCTCGACCTGATGGGGCAATTCCTCGGCGTGCCGGTGGCCGCCTTGCTGGGTGACGGCCAGCAGCGCAGCGAGGTCGAAACCCTGGGTTACCTGTTCTATATCGGCGATCGCAGCGTGACGGATTTGCCTTACGCGAGCGAGCCCGATGCGCAGGACCCCTGGTCGCGCCTGCGCCACGAGAAAGCACTCGACACCGCGGCAGTTGTCGCCCTGGCCGAAGCCGCGCGCGAGCGCTACGGTTTTCGCAACTTCAAGCTGAAGGGCGGCGTGCTCGCGGGGGAGGCTGAAATCGACACGGTGCGCGCGCTGGCCGAACGCTTTCCCGATGCCCGCATCACGCTCGACCCCAACGGCGCCTGGCGCCTGAAGGATGCAGTGCGCCTGTGCCGCGACATGGGCCGGGTGCTGGCCTATGCGGAAGACCCTTGCGGCGCCGAAGACGGCTATTCGGGACGCGAAGTCATGGCGGAGTTCCGCCGCGAGACGGGCCTGCGCACCGCGACCAACATGGTGGCCACCGACTGGCGCGAACTGCGCCACGCGGTGCAGCTGCAGGCTGTCGACATTCCCTTGGCCGATCCGCACTTCTGGACCATGCAAGGTTCGGTGCGGGTGGCGCAGCTGTGCCGCGACTGGGGCCTGACCTGGGGCTCGCATTCGAACAATCACTTCGACGTCTCGCTGGCCATGTTCACCCACGTGGCAGCGGCAGCGCCGGGTCAGATCACGCCGATCGACACCCACTGGATCTGGCAGGACGGCCAGTACCTGACGCGCGAACCGCTGCGCATCGTCGACGGAAACATCGCGGTGCCGCAGCGCCCCGGCCTGGGTGTGGAGCTGGACATGGACGCGGTAGAAGACGCGCACCGGCTGTATCTGCAGGAAGGACTGGGCGCGCGCGACGATGCCGCGGCCATGCAGTTCCTGATGCCTGGCTGGCAGTTCGACCGCAAGCAGCCTTGCCTGGTGCGCTGACTGCCCCCGCTTCACACTCTTTTTGAAGGCGAACGCATGAGACTATCCATGGCTGGAGGAGCGCAGTTAGGGCTGATTGCGGCGCTGATTGCAGCGCTGCTGGCGGCGTTTCCCGAGGCCGCAGCGGCGGCGCCGGCCATCCGCAACCAGGGCAGCACCGCTCACCTGGTGGTCGACGACAAGCCTTTCCTGGTGCTGGGCGGTGAGCTGCGCAATTCGTCGGCATCGAACCTGGATTACCTGGACAAGCTATGGCCCGGCCTGCGCGCGGCCGGCCTCAATACCGTGATCGTGCCGGTGGAATGGGACCAGACCGAGGCGCGCGAAGGCCAGTTCGATTTCCACATCCTCGACGGCACGCTGAAACAAGCCAGGGCCAACAAGCTCAAACTGATCGTGCTGTGGTTTGGGGCGTGGAAGAATTCCATGTCGACCTACGCGCCGGCCTGGGTCAAGCGCGACAGCGCGCGCTTTTCGCGGGCCTACAGCAAAGACGGCGTCGCGCAGGATATCCTGTCTCCCTTCGACCCCGACAACCTGGCGGCCGACAAGGCGGCGTTCACCGCGTTCATGCAGCACCTCAAGGCAGTCGACGCCGAAGGCACGGTGCTGATGGTTCAGGTGGAAAACGAAATCGGCATGCTGCCCAGCGTGCGCGATTATGGGCCAGACGCGCAGCAGGCCTACCGCTGGCAGGTACCCGCCGCCCTCACACGCTACCTGGCGGTCAACCGCGAGCGCCTGCATCCACAGCTGAAAGCCCTGTGGGAAGCACGCGGCGCGCGGTCCACCGGAACCTGGCAGGAAGTCTTCGGCGACACGCTCGAGGCGGAAGAAGTGTTCCAGGCCTGGGCTTTTGCCGCCTTTGTGGAATCCCTGAGCGCAGCCGGCAAGCGCGCCTACCAACTGCCGCTGTACGTGAACGCGGCCCTGAACCGACCCGGGAAAAAGCCCGGCGAGTATCCCAGTGCCGGCCCCTTGCCGCATCTGTTCGACGTCTGGAAAGCAGGCGCGCCATCGCTCGACGTGCTGGCGATGGATATCTACATGCCCAACTTCAGCGACTGGGCGCGGCGCTTCCAGCGTCACGATAACTTCCTGTTCATCCCCGAGGCGAACAATGCCGGCCGCGCCGAAACGGCCGCGGATGCCTTCTTTGCCATCGGTGAGCTGGGTGCGGCGGCGTTTTCACCTTTCGCCATCGATGACCTGAAAGGCCCGGCGCGCGACACGCTGGCCAGTGCCTACGGCGTGCTTGGTCAATTGACGCCGCTGATCCTGGCGCACCAGGGCAAGCCGACCATGCGCGGCGTGCGTACCCATGTGCGCGAGGATGGCAGCGTCGATGCGGCGCCGCAGCCGCTGAATTTTGGCGAGTATGTGCTGGAGGTGGGTTTTGTCGATCCATGGACGCCGAAGGACAAGCAGGACCCGGCGGCGCATGGTGGCCTGGTGATCCAGCTTGCCGCGGACGAATTTCTCATCGCCGGACGTGGCCTGACGGTCCTGTTCAAGGATGCGGCCGGTGTCGCGCAGGTCGGGCTGGAGAAGGTCACCGAAGGCAATTATGCCGGCGGCCTGTGGCGCGAAGGTCGCTGGCTTAATGGCGATGAAACGCATCAGGGACGGCATGTGCGCTTGCCGCCCCAGTCGTTCGAGATACAGCGCGTGAAGCTGTACAAATTCAAATAAATCAAAGGAGACCTCATGCGCACCAAACTTGTCATCGCCGCCGTTGCGGTGTCCCTGCTCGCGGCATGCGCGACCCAGCCCGGGACTGCATCGTCCGCGGGCGCTACCCAGTGGGTCGCCTCGTGGGGAACATCGCAGATGATTCCCGAGCCGCAGAACGCGCTGGCGCCTGAACTGTGGCGCAACGCCAGCCTGCGCCAGGTGGTGCACGTGTCGCTGGGCGGCACACGGCTGCGGGTGCGCTTTTCCAACGCCTTTGGTAGCCAGCCCTTGACGATCGACAGTGCCAGCATCGCGCGCTCGCTCGGCGCCGGCAAGGCGGATGTGGATGCGGCATCGCAGCGGCGCCTGAGTTTCGCGGGCCGTTCCACCGTAATGGTCCCGGCGGGCGGCGAGTACTACAGCGATCCGGTGGACCTGGAGCACGCTGCCGGCGCAGATCTCGCGGTGACCCTGCATTTCAAAGCCGAGCCGGCGCGTCAGACCGGTCATGGCGGCTCGCGGACGACCAGCTTTGTGGCCAGCGGCGACAAGTTAATGGAAGCTTCGTGGCAGGAGCCCACCAAGGTGGTGCGCTGGTATCAGCTGGCCGATATCGAAGTGCAGGCTGCGCGTGACACGGGCGTCGTGGTCGCCATCGGCGACTCCATCACCGACGGTTACGGCGCCACGACGGATGGCAACGACCGCTGGCCCGACCAGCTCGCGCGCAGGCTGCGGCGCGATGGTGGCACCCCCATGGGCGTCGTCAACGCCGGGATCGGAGGCGGGCGCATGCTGCGCGACGGCCTCGGTCCCAATCTGATATCGCGCTTCGATCGCGATGTGATGGGACGCAGCGGCGTCACCCATGCCATCGTCCACATCGGTGTGAACGACCTGGGCATCCAGCACCGCAATGGGGATGACACGCCCTCGGCGCGCAAGCAACTTGTGGAGGATTTGCAGACCGCTTACGGTCAGTTGGCGCAGCGGGCGCGTAACCGGGGCGTGTGCCTGATCGGCGCCACCGTCACACCGTACCAGGGGAGCGACTATTACAAGCCGGGAGCCGATAACGAGGCGGACCGGCAGGCGATCAATGCCTGGATTCGCGGTGCGGCGATTTTTGACGGCGTGGCCGACTTCGACGCGGCCTTGCGCGATCCGGCGCATCCTGAACGCCTGAAGCCCGAATACGACACGGGCGACCATCTGCATCCGTCTCTTGCTGGTTACCGCGTGATGGCGGATGCGGTGCCGATGGCGGCCTTACGCCACAACTGCCGCCAGTAGGGCAGAGACGGCGCCGATCGGTCAACTTATGCACCGCGGGCCTGAACCAGGCGCTCGGTGCGCTGATCGAGGCTGTAAGCGCCGGCCCCGAACGCGGCGATCTGTAGCAAGCCACCGGCCATCGCGAAGTTCTTCAGCAGGTGGATCATCTGGTTCTGGTCACCGATCGCATGGTGGAACAACAGCCCCGTCACGATGGAAAACGCGGCGAGTCCCAATGCGACCAAGCGCGTCTTGATGCCAAGTGCCAGCATCAGACCGCCACCCAATTCCACTGCGATCGCGATGATCAGGCCGACGCTGGCCAGTGGCAAGCCGACCGATTGGATGTAGCCGATGGTGGCGGCTGGCGCCGCCAGCTTGCCGATGCCGCTCGCAACGAAGATGGTCGCCAGCAGCACGCGGCCAATAACAGGCAGGACGGATTGGGAGTTGAATGCGTTTTTCATGATATTTTCCATTTAATTGAACGGGTTGGTCAGGTGCCGTTCGCGACATGGTTTTGTCGTCGGCATGGATGAATCATAGAAGCGCCCGATCCATCTGAATAGCCTATATAAATAGATGAGAGCCATCTATCAGGAAGATGGATTGAAAAAATGGGTGCCTTTAAATGTGGTACTTGTGGCAAACTTGTCGGCTTCGGGCGCGTCCACAAGACCGCTGACAAACAACCGTTTCCCGGATACCTCATGCGCGTACAACGCCGCCTTCACTTCTTCAATAGACTCTGCATCCTCACCCTGTCGCTGTCCGCCATCGGTGCCTGCACCGTGATGCCGCTGACAATCGACAGCAAGGCCACCGCGCCGGTTCTTGATGGATTCGGTGAAACGACCCTGGTGCCTTCGCAGGGTAACGAAGCGGCGCGGCGCCTGTTCGCACAGGGCATGGCCCAGGCTTACGCCTTTAACCGTCCGGAAGCCATCCGCGCCTTCAAGGCGGCACTGGCGCAGGACGCGGAATGCGCTATGTGCGCCTGGGGGGCAGCGGTGCAGATGGGCCCGAACATCAACAACCCCAAGCGCGGCGACCTGGGCGAGGCCATCAAGTATGCCGACTATGCCGTGGCACACAGCAAAGGTGCGTCCGCCCGCGACCTGGCCCTGATCGAGTCGGTCGCACTGCGCTACGGAAGCACCGCCGTACGTTTGACGGCAGCGCCAGAGGGAGACATCTGCCGTTCCGGCAGCAGTGCATCGGAACCCGCCAATCCGCTCGATCTCGCCTACGCCAACCGCATGCAGGCGCTGGCGGCGCGCTTTCCCGACGACCCGGATGTGCTGCTCCATTACGCCGAGGCGGAACTGGTGGCCACGCGCGGTGACGATTGGTGGGACCGGTCGACCGGCAAGCCGGCCGGCCGCGTCGGTGAAGTGGCGAGCCTGATCGAGGCGGCACTGGCGAAGAACCCGAACCACGTCGGCCTGAATCACTACATGATCCATGCGGTCGATGCGGTGCCTGTCGCCAGCCGCGCGCAAGCCGCCGCCGACCGCCTGGGCAAGCTGGCGCCCAAGTCGCCGCACCTGCTGCATATGCCAGCGCATACCTATGCGCACCTTGGCCGCTACGCCGATGCCACGCGCGTCAATCAACTCGCGGTGGCGGCCGACGAGACCATGATGGCCGAACTGAAGAAGCAGAACTTCACGGTCAGCATGGACTGGCGCGGTCACAACTCTCACTTTCAATGGTACGCGGCCTTGATGGAAGGGCGGGGCGACCTGGCGCTGGAAACGGCGCGCGGAGCTGCCGGCCGCGCCAAGGGCGACTCCGAGTATCGCGAATACATGCGCAGTCTGCCGATGCTCACGCTGCTGCATCTGCAACGCTGGGATGACTTGATCAAGGAACCGCTGCCCACAGGCGACAAGGGAATGGCCGTCGTACTCGGACAAATGTCGCGCGGGATCGCACTGGCACGGACAGGTCAGACTGACAGCGCGCGCGCGGCGCTGGCATTGATCAAGCCAAAAGCGAAGGAGCTCCTTGCGAGGAGCACCGGGAAAGACTTTTTCGCGAAGATGAACCGCAGTATTGTTGCAAGCGCGGAAGCGCAGCTGGGCGCCGAAATCGCCTTTGCGGAACAGAACGTGGAGGAGGCCCTGAAGCTGCAGGCCATGGCGGCCAATGAGGCGGAAGTCGCTGACCGCACGGAGCCGCCGGCGCTTGCAAACGGTCCGCGCCAGCGCCTGGGCAACATGCAGTTGCGGGCCAAGCGCTACGCCGCAGCGGAGCAGAGCTTCCGCGCCGATCTGGCCAGTCATCCAGCAAATGGGTGGTCCCTGCATGGTCTGGAAAAGGCCCTGTCGGGACAGGGCAAGGAAGCGGAGGCGAAGCGCGCGCAGCGCGAGCTTGCCGCCAGCTGGGTGCAGGCGGACCAGCTGGTCCGCGCCGTCCAGTAAGGCAGGCAGCCGCTGTACGGGCCTGTGCCAATGGATCGGCACAGGCCCGTTTTGCATCGGCGCCCTGAGGGGCTATATCATCCCGGCGGTGCGCAGTTCCGTCCCGATCCGATTGATTTCGCGTTCACCTTGTTCCAGCGCCGCCGCCGAGGTGTGCACGGAGTAGTAGCCGGTCACCAGGTCGTGCGGATGCTTGACGGCAGAACCGAGCACGAATTCGGTTTCACCCTGGGCCACGAAATCGAGCTGGCCTTCACCCTCCTCGAAAATCGCGATCTCCCGACCGATGGTGGTACGTCCCGCCAGCAGCGCGCCACGGCCCGGGGAGACCCAGGCCACATCGTGACTAGCTGGCGGCACATAAGTCCAGCGTTCGCCGTCGGCCAGCTTCACGTGCAGGTAATTGATCGATGCGCGGGTGCGGATCGGGCTGACGGCGTCGCCGTAGCGGCCGATCAGCACGCGCGCCGGCCCGTGCACAGGCACTTGGGCGGGGTCCAGGTACTGACTCTGGGCGGGACCGTTTTCATCTTCCGGCGGCAGCGCCAGCCACAACTGGAAGCCGGCCACGTCGCCATCATCGGCCGGGCCGCCGTCATGCCAGACGCCGCCGCCGGCGCGCATCCATTCGACGCCGCCGGCCGGCAAAATGCCCTGATGGCCGGTGGTTTCCCGATAGGCGGTGGAGCCTGTCATGAGGATGGTGACCGTGGCGATGCCGGAATGCGGATGCATGCCCATGTTGCTGCGGCCGGATTTCATCTTGAACAAGTCCAGGAAGACAAAGGGCTTGATCAGCTCGCCGGCATCGCCGGGGCTGACGAGTCGCGTGATCGGCCCGCGCGTGTGGCCGGCCGTACGAAAAACGATCTTGCGCCCGGCTTGCGAAGTGTGCGTTTCAGGATGGCGTTCGATGACGGTACTCATGCTTTCTCCTTGATGCGTTGGCCCTTTGGCGTGATGCGATTACGCGGGCATGAAAACAGGATAGGACGACTGTGACCATCTGAATAGCCTATATAATTAGATGTAAGGTATCGAAGGAGAAGATGGATGCTCGACGGGATGTCAATCGATCAATTGCGTACCTTCATCGCGGCGGCGGACGAGGGCAGCTTTTCTGCCGCGGGACGCAAGCTGCGGCGCGCGCAATCCGTGGTCAGTCACACCCTGGCCAACCTGGAGCTGCAGATCGGCTTCGCACTGTTCGACCGCAGCGGGCGCTATCCGCAGCTGACCGAAGAGGGCAAGGCCTTGCTGGAGCAGGCGCGGGCCGCCGCGCACAGCATGGATGCCTTCAAGGCCAAGGCGCGTACCCTGGCGGAGGGTCTTGAGCCGGAGTTGGCCGTGGCGGTGGACGTGATGTTCCCAATCGCGACGCTCACGCGCGCGGTGCAGGCATTCCAGCAAGCCTTTCCAAGCACGCCATTACGGCTCTACGTCGAAGCACTTGGCGCCGTCGTGCAGCCCCTGCTCGATGGCCGCTGCCGCATTGCCGTCATTGGATCGCTGCCGGAGATTCCGCCCGGCTGCGCCTCGGAGTTCCTGCTCGGGGTGAGGGCGACCTGCGTTGTCGCGCCCGGGCATCCGCTGGCGGCGCTGCCCCAACCGATACTGAAATCGGAGGCGGCAAAGCACGTGCAGCTGGTGCTGACCGACCGCTCGCAGCTGACGCAGGGACGTAACTTCGGTGTGCTGGCGGCCCAGACCTGGCGACTGGCTGACCTGGGCGCGAAGCACGCTTTTCTCAAGGCGGGTCTGGGCTGGGGCTTCATGCCGCTACATATGGTGGAAGCCGATCTTGCAGCCGGTGAACTGGTGACGCTCGAGCTGGAAATCAGTCCCAGTTCGGGCGCGGGTTTTGCGATGCATGCAGTTCATTTGAGCGAGCATCCGCCCGGGCCGGCGGGACGCTGGTTTATCGAGAAGCTGAAACATGCCTGATTAAGATATGCGCGACTACCTGATCGCGTCCTGAGCCCTCAGCAGGGCAATGGCCAGGTCGATAAACGCACGCACCTTGGGCGTCGACTGACGACCTTCGTGGTGCACCACGCTCACCGGGACGGGCGCGCTCTCGAACTGGGTCAGCACGGCCTTTAATCTTCCCGCCGCCAGGTGCGGCGCGACCATGTAGGAAATCACCCGCGTCAGGCCAAAGCCGTCCAGCGCTGCGGCGATGGCGGCGCCGTTGCTGGTGCTGACCATGCGCGGCTGCACCCGCACTCCGAGCGATTTTCCTTGATGTTCGAAACGCCACTCGGTTGACTGCGTGACGGCTGCGGCGGCGATCAGGTCGTGCTTTTTCAGATCCTCGGGTGTACGCGGGATTCCGCGCTTCTTCAGATAGGCGGGAGCGGCGCAGACGAGCTGGCGCACCTGGCCGACGCGCACCGCCTGGTAGCTCGAGTCGGGCAGCACACCGATACGCACCGCCACATCCACGCCTTCCTCCATCATGTTGACGACGCGGTCCATGAAGCGGCATTCGACTTCGGTCTGCGGATAGCGCCGCAGGTATTCGGTCACGACCGGCGTCACATACATCTCGCCAAACAGTACCGAGGCGGTGATCACCAGGCGGCCGCGCGGTTCGGCATGGGTTCCCGCGGCGGCTTGTTCCGATTCGGCGACGTCTGCCAGGATGCGCCGGCAATCGCTGGCATAGCGCGCCCCTACTTCCGTCACGCGCACGACCCGCGTGGTCCGCACCAGCAATCGCACGCCCATGCTCGCTTCCAGATCGCCGACCGCGCGCGTGACCACCGGCGGCGAGATCTTGAGCTTGCGCGCGGCCGGTGCGAAACCGCCTTCGTCGACCACCGCGAGATAGATCGCCATTGTGTACAACCGGTCCATATTGTTCCTGTTCCTGGAATAGAGACTTGCATCTTTGGCCGATTCTCATTATCGCGCAAATCAACGACACTGCAAGCTGACGATTCCACCACCGGGAGAACAACATGGGACGCGCATATTCCGACATCACTTTCACCCTCGCGGTCAGGGCCATGCAGACCGCTATGGGCAGCCGTGAAATGTACGCCGGCTTCGACCAGGCCACGGACCGCCAGGATCGTTTGCGCGGGCGCGAGATCGCCTTCATCGAGCAAGCCGACCACTTCTTTCAGGCCACCGTCAGCGAGACGGGCTGGCCCTATGTGCAGCACCGCGGCGGGCCGGCCGGATTCCTGAAGGTACTCGACAACAAGACCTTGGGCTTCGCCGACTTTAGCGGCAATGTGCAGTACATCAGCGTCGGAAACCTGAAGAAGGATGACCGTATTTCGCTCATCCTGGTCGACTACGCGGAACAGGTGCGCCTGAAGCTGATCGGCCGCGCACGGACCGTCGAAGTGCGGGATGACCCGGCGCTGATCGAGCGTCTGCGCAGTCCCGGCTACAACGCGCGCATCGAGCGCGCCTTCATCATCGACATTGAAGGCTATGACTGGAACTGCCCACAGCACATCACGCCGCGTTTCACCCAGGCCGAAATCGCGCAGATGACCGCGCCCTTGCAGGCGCAGATCAGGCGACTCAAGGAGCAGGCGGCATTGGCGGTGCCGCGTGCACCGTTGGCTGAACTTGGGGCCGGTCCGCTCGCGCTGGTCGTCAGCGGCGTGCGCCAGCTCACGCCGGATGTGCGCGCGTACGAACTGCGCGCGGCGGATGGCAGGCCGCTGCCGCCGGTGACGGCGGGCGCCCATCTTGAGGTACCGGTACTGCTACGCGATGGAGGGACAGCGGTGCGGAACTATTCAATCGCCTCCGACCCGCGCCGCACGGACAGCTATGAGATCGCCGTGCTGCGGGAAGAGGACAGCGCTGGCGGTTCCGCCGGTGTGCATGAACATTTCAGGCTGGGCCTGATCCTGCATTGCTCGCTGCCGCGTAACCATTTCGCACTGCAGCCAGGTTCCGGTCCTGTGCTGCTGATCGCGGGCGGTATCGGGATCACGCCGATCAAGGCGATGGCGCACGAACTGGCAAGTCAGGGGCGCGCGTTCGAGCTGCATTACGCGGTGGGTTCGCGCGCGCGGGCACCGTTCCTGGGCGAGTTGGCTGCACAATTTGGCAAGCAGCTGTTTGTGCATGCCGCCGACGAGGGCGGACGTGTCGTTCTTGATGCGCTGGTGCGCAAGGCGCCTCTTGATGCGACCTTGTATGTGTGCGGTCCGATGCGCATGATCGATGCGGTACGCGACAGTGTGCGGCTTGCCGGCATGGGCGCGGCGCGCCTTCATGTCGAACGTTTTGGTGTCGTTCACGGTGAAGGGGACAGATCCATCGAGGTGCGCCTGGTCCGGAGCGGAAAAGCGATTCAGGTAGCGTCTGACCAGAGCATTCTCGACGCGGTCGAAGCGGCCGGTGTGGATGCACCGTCTTCCTGCCGGACCGGCGATTGCGGAACCTGTGCGGTGCGCGTTTTGGAAGGCGTGCCGCAGCATCGCGACACGGCGCTCAGTAGCTGGGAAAAGGACGAGGAGCGGAAGATGTGCATCTGTGTCTCGCGCGCGGCGGGCGATAACTTGACGCTTGATCTTTAGGCGGGCTTGCGCCGCTGGTGGGCACGGAGTGCCCACCCTGCGAGTGCCTGGATATTTTGAATTCCCTGCCACCGGTAACTTTAGAATCGTCATTTCCGCGCAGGAGGATGTCGCAATAGGGCGGCCTGGTTTCACCACCGACCGAAAGACCGTCATCCTCGCGCAGGGCTCGGCGCCCCCGCGTGGAATCCAAGTCTTCTCATCGCATCATGACTTGGATTCCACGCGGGGGCGCCGAGCCCTGCGCGGAAATGAAATTAACACGCTTGGCTTAATCTAGACTTCTCGATCTCCGCACGGTGTCAGCGCGTTACTTTCAGGCGGCGAGCTTCAAGTCGACTTTCGGAAAATCGATCTCGACCCGGCTTGCCTTGCCCAGGATATTGGTCAGAAAATTCATGCCGACGTGGGTGATGACTTCGACGATGTCGGCGTCGCTGTAGCCGGCACCGCGCATCTCGGCCAATTCGAGCGTTGAAATCTCCCCCTTGTTGTCCATCAGGCTGCGCGCGAATTTGACTGCGACCGCGGCCTGGGCGTCGTCGCTGGTACCGGCACGTGCCGCCGCGATCTCCTGCGCTGACAAGCCACTCTTGCGGCCAATCGCCGTGTGCGCCGAAACACAGTATTCGCAGCCATTCTGCTGCGCCAGGGTGAGGGCGATGCGCTCGCGCGTCGGTGCATCCAGGCTGCCTGCGTTAGCGACGCCGTGCAGGCCCAGGAAAGCGCGCAGGGCGACTGGCGAGTTGGCGAACACTTTCAGGAAGTTCGGGACCATGCCCAGTTGCGCGTCGATGGCGTCGAGCAGCGCTTTTTGTTCGTCGTTGGCGATGGTTTTTTCAATGATGGCGATGCGGCTCATGCTAGTGCTCCTTGTGGGTTGGTTGAAAGACAGCTGTCCTGTCTTGCCGTCGAATCGTTTTGTTCGGCCGACAAATGCAGTGTCATCCATTCCAGTCACGATGAGAATCCGCCTGGTCTGCAAGGCTCTGTTCCTGAAGCTGGAATAATAGAAGGAAAGCGGGCGGGAGAGTGGCGGTCCGGGTCGCATGCGGACCGCCAGGCAGGGCAGGAAGTACGGACGTTCCTCAGATCCCCAGCGGCCATTGGTACTTCGGCACCACCGACATGGCGGTACCGGTCACGATGAGCACTTCGCGGTGCGGGAGCATCTCGATATCGTAGGGGTTGCCGTCGTAGCGGGTGATCGTGTTGTTCTCGATGATGTAGAAGCGTACCGGACCCACAAGGCCCGCGACGTTGTCGCGACTAAGCGGCTGTTGCCAGAGCGAGAACCACTGACCCATCTTGAAGGTGGCGGGATAGTCGGTCTCCATGTGGATCATGCCGCTGACATCGTGCACATGCATCTCGTAGGCGTGGTAACAACCGGTGTGGTAGTTGCCGATGCCGCTGGCCAGGCCCAGGCGCTTGCCGTCCTTGTAGATCGAGAGCAGTGCATGCTTGTGGTATTTGGCGCTGACCAGGCATTTGACGCCATCGTAGGGCTGGGCGTTGCCGTACCAGGTGGGCCAGTAGGCCACGTTATTGGCCGCCACGCCGACCGCAGTGAAGGTGGGCGCCAGGGTGATGGTTTCGTTGACGATGCTTGTTTCGGCGGCGTTCTGGTCGGGGAGCGCTGTCTCCACCGGCGCGGGGGGAGCGGGATTTGGCGGCGTCAGTGGACCCTCGTGATCGTGATCGTGCGCTTCTTCAGCGCCGGGGGGCTCTGTGGCGCCGGAGCCGCCGCCGCATCCACCCAGCAGCAGGATGGCGGAAAAAATGGCGGTACTGGAAAGTGCTTTGGTCGATGTCAGCGAGAACATGTGACGCTCCTGTCAGGGTGGGCTTGAAGGTCGGTGTCCCTGGAAGGGGCACGCTCGGGGCACGCTAGGGGCACATATCGCGGTCGCAGCGGATACCCTTCTGGCATGTTGATGGAATGAAAATACGGCTGTTTGCGCTAACTCCGTTTACTTGCATTTCCGACATTGGCGCTTAATAAAGATCAAATGGGCAACGGGAGGACGGCAGCGTGGCGCGTTTGATTTATCGCAAACGCGCGCCGCGCTCGAAACGCAGAATGAGGGCTTCGCCACCACGAGGAGGCTGTCGTGCCCAAGCTGACCCGGCTGATGGCCGTGGCTATGCTGTTCCTGCTGCAGGCATGCGCCAGCGTGCTTTCAGAGGCGGAGCAGCGCCAGGTAGCGGGCAAGACTTATGTCATCACCGGCGCGTCCAGCGGTATCGGTCGTGGCACGGCATTACGTCTGGCGGCACTGCACGCGAATGTCGTACTCGCTGCGCGCCGCACCGACCTGCTGCGCGAAGTCGCGGAGCAGGCGCAGGCGGCGGGCGGCACGGCCATGGTCGCGACCGTCGATGTGGCCAACCCGGCCGATATGCAGCGGCTCGCGGAAACCGCGGCCACACGTTTTGGCCGGATCGATGTCTGGATCAACAACGCCGGTGTTGGCGCCATTGGCAATTTTGAAGCCATTCCCATCGCGGATCATGCCCGCGTTGTGGATGTCAATCTGAAGGGTGTCATTTACGGCAGCCATGCGGCGCTGCGCCAGTTCAAGCTGCAGGGGAGCGGTACCCTGATTAACATCGGTTCCGTGGAAAGCGTGGTGCCGCAGGCTTACCATGCCTCGTATTCCGCCACCAAGGCTGCCGTGCTGGCGCTGGGCCGCGCACTCAATGAAGAATTGCGCCTTGCCGGCGCAAAAACCATCACGGTGTCCACGGTCATGCCGTTCGCCACCGACACGCCGTTTTTTGAACATGCGGCCAACTACAGCGGCGGCACGCCGCGCATGCCCGCAATGGACGATCCGGCCGAAGCGGTCGATGCGATCGTCTACGCCTCACTGTATCCCAGGGAGGAGGTCCCGGTGGGCTGGAAAGGGCATGGCGCCATGGTAGGGCACTGGCTGGCGCCGGACATTACCGAAAGTGTAAGTGCGAATGTCGCGCACAAGTACCAGTTCGATACGGCGCCGCCGGCGCCCCCGACCAGCGGCAGCCTGCATGCGCCGCAGCCCAACGGGCGCGGCGTCGATGGTGGCGTCAGGGAACGGATGGAGCGCGAGAATGCGGCGGCGAAGAAAGGTAAATGAGCAGCAGCTCGGTGAGTCCGCGTAGGTACTGAATGCCACCGGCCACGATTGCAACTCAGCCTGCACCAAGCTCCCGCACCGCCTGCCCGGCGCGCAGCAAGCCTTCACTGAAGGCACGCTGCTGGCTTTCGCTGAACTGCGCCAGGAACAGCTCGGCCACGGTGGCCTCGTACACGCGCCACATCTTCTTGCGCATGGCGCGTCCCTCCGCCGTGATGCCGACGAACGCGGCCCTGCCATCCTCCGCGGAGCGCGTGCGCACGACCAGCTTTTCTTTCTCCAGCCGGTCGACCAGGCGCGTCAGGCTGTAGCGCTCGATGACCAGCGCATCGGCCAGTTCATGCATGCGCAGCGCCCCTTCGGCGCTGCTCTCCAGTCCCCACAGCGCGTCATACCACGCAAAGTCGGGCAGTCCGGCCGCCGTGAAACGTGCTTCGATCTCCCGGATCATCAGGCGATGCGTCTTGACATAAGCGAACCACAGGTCAGGTTTGGTCTTGTCCACCACAGCTCCTCAAATAATTGCACTTGCAATTGTATCGCATGCGGATATACTTGCATTTGCAATCGTTGCATTTGCAATGAATTGTCAGCTACCTGAATCCTTGTGGAGGACCTGATGAGCACTGTCTTACATATTGACGCGTCGCCGCGTGGCGAAGGATCGTTTTCCGCGCAGGCCGCGCGGCACTTTATCGAATCGCTGCGCCAGCGCGAGCCAGGCCTGCATGTCGACCGTCTGGAGTTGTGGGAGGCCGATCTGCCGCAGCTGGACGGCGACGCGCTGGATGCCAAGTACGCGGTGCTGCAAGGCCGGCCGCACGGCGAAGGGGAGGCACGCGCATGGGCGCAGATCCGCAGCCTGATTGAACGGCTCGCGCGCGCAGACAAGGTTGTGCTGTCGACGCCGATGTGGAATATGTCGCTGCCGTATAAGCTGAAGCATTACATCGACCTGGTCACCCAGCCGACGCTCAGCTTTTCCTTTGATCCCGTATCGGGCTATGCGCCCTTGCTGGCGCCACGGCCAGTCATGCTCATTGTCGCCAGCGCGGGCGACTTTGCCAGCGGCGAGAGCTGGGGGCGTCCCGACCTCGCGACGCCTTACCTGACCCTGGCGCTGGCGTTCATTGGATTGTCAAACGCTGCCGCGGTTGCGGTCGGCCCGACCGCCGGACCTGCGGCTAAAGTGGAAGCAGGGCGCGAACGCGCATACGCCGCGCTGAACGCCGCGGCCTTGACGTTCTAAGGAACCGGCATGTCACGCACAATGGCATGGATGATGTTGCTGGCGTCGGGACTGGTCGACGTGGCCTGGGCATATTCGATGAAGCGCGCTGCGGGCTTTGCCAGCGCCGGCTGGACTGCAGTGTCACTGGCGCTTCTGGCCCTGTTCGTCTACCTGCTCGGGAAGGCGCTGGCCGAGCTGCCGCTCGGCGTCGGCTACGCCGTGTGGACCGGCGTGGGCGCGCTTGGCTCGGTCCTGGTCGGCACCTTCCTGTTTGGCGAGGTGCTCGGGACTGTCAGGCTGGCGTGCATCGCGCTGATTATCGGCGGGATCGTCGGCCTCAAGTTGACCACGGCTTAGGTCAAGTGCCAGTGCGTTTGATCTCGATGATCCGCTTGGGCTGCTGCTGCAGCAGTTCTGCACGACGACGCTGGTACTCGGTGATCGCGGCGGCCTTGACGGGACCGTAACCGCGTACTTCGGACGGCAGTTCGGCCAGTTCGACGGCGCGCGCGATGCCGTTGCGGTCAAGCTGGGCGCACAGCTCACGCATGCTTTCCTCGTACTGCGCGGCGAGCGTGCGTTCGTGGCGGCGCTCCTCGGTGTAGCCGAAGGGATCGAAGCGCGTGCCGCGCAGACCCTTTGCACGCGCCAGCAAGGCAAAGGCGGGCAGAATCCACGGCCCGAATTTGCGCTTTTTGGGGCGCCCGGTCGCCGGATCGATGCGCGAGATCAGCGGTGGCGAGAGCCATAGAGAGATCTTCGGCGCGTCCGAAAACTGCGCCGCCAGCGATGCCTTGAATTCCGCGCTGCCGTACAGGCGCGCGACTTCATATTCGTCCTTGTAGGCCAACAGCTTGAACGCATTGGCCGCAACCGCACGTGCGAAGCGCTCGCCTTCCTCACCCAAACTCTTTGCCGCCAGCTTCGCCTGCTCGGCCAGCGTACGGTAGCGGGTCGCGTAGGCAGCGTCCTGGTAGGCAGTCAGTTCCGCCGCGTTGGCGTCGATGATCTGCTCGATGGTGCGTGCCGCCTCCTTGACGCCGGCCTGCGAAGGATCGATGCGGGCCAGCGCCTCCGGCAGGGCGGCTGCGATGCGTCCCCAGGTAAAGGCGCGCTTGTTCAGTGCAACGGCGGCGCCGTTCAATTCGATGGTGCGGTCGATCGCATCGAAAGACAGCGGCACCAGACCCGATTGCCAGGCGTAGCCGAGCATCAGGGTGTGCGCGGTCACGGTGTCGCCGAACAGCGTCTGCGCCAGCTTGCTGGCATTGACCGCATGGAAGCGGCCCGGCGCGCAGCGTTGGCGTATGCGCTCGCTCATCAGGTCGGTCGGCAGGGACGCGTCGCGCTGGCGCACGATGGCCGAGGTGGGTGTCTCGTCCAGGTTCAGGATGGCAGCCGATTGCGCGCTGCTCAGGCGGGCCAGCGCATCGGCGCCGGCCGCCACCACCATGTCCGCGGCCAGCAGCAAATTGACCGCGCCAGGACCGATGCGCACGGCACCGATCTGCTCCGGTCTGGCCGCAACGCGTACCTGGCTCATGACGGCGCCGTTCTTTTGCGCCAGGCCAGTAAAGTCAAGAACGGTGGAAGCCAGGCCGTCCACATGGGCCGCGCCGCCGATCAGGGCGCCCATGGTCAGCACACCGGTGCCGCCGATGCCGGTGACCAGCACGTTGAAACCATCAGCCAGCGCGGGAATGGCTGGCGCGGGCAGGGTGGCGGCCAGTTCCGCTTCCAGCGCCTGCAAGCGCGCGCCATCCGGTTTGCGCAGGCGCGCGCCTTCGATCTCGATAAAGCTCGGGCAGAAGCCTTTCACGCACGAGAAGTCCTTGTTGCAGGCGCTCTGGTTGATCTTGCGCTTGCGGCCATAGGTGGTTTCCAGCGGCTCGAGCGAGATGCAGTTGGACTGCACCGAACAGTCGCCGCAGCCTTCGCACACGCGCTCATTGATGAACAGGCGCTTGTCCGGGTCGGGCATGTCCTTGCGCTTGCGTTTGCGGCGCTTTTCAGCGGCGCAGGTTTGTTCGTACACGATCGCGGTCACGCCAGGCACCGCGCGCAGTTCGCGCTGCACGGTGTCGAGCAGGGACCGGTCGTACACCATCGTGCCCTCGGCCAGTTCGCTGCTATCGTCCCAGCGATCCGGGTTTTCCGATACCAGGGCGATACGGCCCACGCCTTCGGCATGCAGCTGGCGCGTGATACGCGCCGGATCGATCACGCCTTCCGCAGCCTGGCCGCCGGTCATGGCAACGGCGTCGTTGTACAGTATTTTGTAGGTGACATTCGCCTTGGCCGCGACCGCGGCCCGGATCGCCAGCAGGCCGGAATGCTGGTAAGTGCCGTCGCCCAGGTTCTGGAAAATATGCGGCACGGCGGAAAACGGCGCCGCGCCCACCCATTGCGCACCTTCGCCGCCCATTTGGCTGAAGGTGGACGTTTTCAGTTCCGGCTGGGCCAGCGCCATCACGTGACAGCCGATGCCACCGCCGGTCACGGAACCGTCCGGCGTCTTGGTGGAGGTGTTGTGCGGGCAGCCGGAGCAGAAGTAGGGCGTGCGGATCGGGACGACGGCGGCGCGCACCGGTTCCAGGCGCGCCTCGAATTGCGCCAGGCGCTCGCGCAGCAGCGGGAGGGCCTCGCCGAAACGCAAAGTGAGTTTTTGCGCCACCAGCAGCGGAGAGAACTCCGACACTTCAGGCAGCAGCGGCAGGCCGGCCGCATCGTGCTTGCCGCTCACGCGCGGCCGCGCGCCCTGGGCAAGGTGGTACAGCGCATCCTTGAGCTGGGTTTCGACGTTGGCGCGCTTTTCCTCGACCACCAGCAGTTCTTCGTGACCGGCCGCGAAGGCGAGCGCGCCTTCGGTCTCCAGCGGCCAGCTCATGCCGACCTTGTAGACGGATATGCCCATCGCGCGCAGTGCGCCGGCATCCAGGCCAAGATCCTGGAAAGCCTGCATCAGGTCCTGGTGCGCCTTGCCGACGGTGACGATGCCGAAGCGGCGCTGCGGCGCATCCAGCATCAGTTTATCGACACCATTGGCGCGCGCCCACGCCCGCGCGGCCGGCAGGCGTTCTTCGATCAGGCGCCGTTCCAGCTCTGCGCGCTGGGCCGGCCAGGCAATGCGGCGGTCCCAGTTCAGACCATGCTCCGGCACCGCAAAATCAGCCGGAACCACGAAGGAGGGCAGGGGACCCAGGTCGAAGTTGGCCGCCGTCTCGATCACTTCGGCAATGGTTTTCAGGCCGACCCACAGGCCGCAAAAGCGCGACAGCGCAATGCCAGCCAGGCCAAGCTCGATCACTTCGGCCACGCTGGCCGGCTGCAGGATGGGCATGGACGCGGACTGGAAGATGCCGTCGGTCTGATGCGGGTACATCGACGATTGCGCCGCATGGTCGTCGCCCGACACCGCCAGCACACCGCCCAGTGGCGAGGTACCCAGCATGTTCGCGCTGCGGAACACGTCGCCGGTGCGGTCCACGCCGGGGCCCTTGCCATACCAGATGCCGAACACACCATCGACGCGGGTTTCGCCAAAGGCGCTGTGCATCTGCGCGCCCCACAGAGCGGTGGCGGCCAGGTCTTCGTTCAGACCGGGCTGAAACACGACGTCGTGGGCGGCAAGGTCTTTCGAGGCCTTCCACAGCTGCTGGTCGTAGGCGCCCAGCGGCGAGCCACGGTAGCCGGACACCAGGCCGCCCGTGTTCAACTGGCGCGCGCGGTCGAGGCGGCGCTGCAGCATCGGCAGCAGTACCAGGGCCTGGATCCCGGTCAGGAAGACGCGGCCTTCAGCTCGCGCGTAAATGCTTCCCTGGACAATCGCCTGGCTGCTGCTCATGGTGGTGCTCCGATGTGGTCGATGGAGCGGATATATTAAGCTCGTGTTATGAGCGATTGGGACCGAAATAGACCTGGTGTGAGGCGTAAATTGGTAGAATTCACCATTAAATTAAAGAGCATTAGGCAAATATGACTACGAACACCGATGTCGATAAAACCGACCTGAAAATCCTCAAGGAGCTGGCGCGGGACGGCCGCATGGCATGGAGTGCGCTGGGCGACAAGATCGGGCTGTCGCTGACGCCGACCCTGCGCCGGGTGCGCCGCCTGGAGGAGGACGGATTCATCAAGGGCTATGTGGCGACCCTGGACGAAGGACGGCTGGCCGGGCGCATGAACGTGTTCGTCTCGGTGACCTTGTCCACCCAGGCCGAAGAGGTGATCGCGCGCTTCGAGGAGCAGATCGCGCTGGCGCCGGAAGTCATGAGCTGCTTTCTGATGACGGGCGACGCCGACTACAACCTGCGCGTGGTGGTGCAGGACCTGGACGCCTACCACCACTTCCTCACGCGCACCCTGACCCGCATTCCCGGCGTGGCGCATATCAAGTCCAGCTTCGCCCTCAAGACGGTGTTGAGCCGGACCTCGCCGCTGCTGTAAGCCGGCGGGCTCCGCTGCCGTACTCCAGGTATTTTTATAATACCTTGTAGGTACGCACAGGCCGCTGGGGGACGGCCCTGTTTTGACTACCTAGCGCTTGAAATCCCGACTGGCGAGCCCGCCTGACGGGTAGGCGGTCAGGGCGAAGCGGGTGCCGGCCCAGTCGAATTACGGATGATCAGCTCGGTCGGAAAGGCGATACGCGCAGGGTTGACCTCGCGTCCCTGGATGATGTCGACCACTTCGCTCACCGCGCGCGCCGCCATTTCCATGAAAGGCTGACGCATGGTGGTCAGCTTGGGGAACACCGAGCTGGCGGTCGGGATGTCGTCGAAACCGATCACGGACACGTCGTCCGGTACGCGCCAGCCTTTGCTGCTGACGGCGTCGATCGCGCCGAAGGCCATCTCGTCGTTGGCACAGAAGATGGCGGTGGGCGGCGTCTCGAGTCCCAGCATCTGTTCGGCGGCGCTGTAGCCGGCGCCCTGGACAAAGGCGCCCGCGCCCATCAGCGCCGGATCGACCGCGATGCCGGCCGCTTCCAGCGCGTCGATATACCCTTTTTGCCGCTCTCCGCTCTGTCCGGTTGCGTTGGTGCCGGCAATGAAGCCGATGCGGCGGTGGCCCAGCGACAGCAGGTGCTCGACCGCCATGCGCGCGCCCAGCCGGTTTTCGGCCACGACCACCGGCAGGTTCACGGCCTTGGCGTCGAAATTGACCAGCACGCAAGGGAATTTCTGCTTTTCGATGACGTCGAGGTAACTGTCGCTGGCGTTCGGCAGCAGCAGGAGCAGGCCGTCGCACAGTTTGCTGAGCATGTCGCTCGTTTCCATGCGGCCCGGACGGTCGAAGCGCTCGGCGTTGAAGACGATCAGGTCGTACCCTCGGCGGCGCGCCTCGTCGCTGATCGCGCGGATCAGTTCGTGCAGTACCAGGGAGCCGTAGTTGTTGACGAACACGCCGATCAGGTTGCTCTTGTCGCCGCGCATGCGCTTGGCCAGCAGGTCGGGGGTGTAGTTCAGTTCGGCCGCGGCTTCCAGGATGCGGGTGCGCGCCGCCTCCGACACATAGCCCACGCCGCGGATGGCGCGCGAGGCCGTAATCGGCGACACGCCCGCCAGCTTTGCCACTTCGCTCAATTTGCTTGCTTTACGCATTTTTCCGGTCGATCCCATTCCGCTACAAGTGTTGCCGCATCTTATAGTATTCCAAGGCTTTTCCCGCGCTTGCAATAGCGAAAAATAATACAAGCAGCATCGGAAAACCATGCAATCTGGTCACGCTACCACATTTTCATAAAGAAATTTGTCTCTTACAAATCAAGGACTTAGGAAATAATCATCTTGTTGAGAAAAATTAGCGTTGTGGAATCAGAATGGCATATGGTAGCGTGACCACATCGTCGAAGCTTTTCGTAAAGACAGCGCCTCACCCACGCCGCCGCGACGCCCCATGCAGCCCAAGACTGCCCGAAGTTCAATGGAGACAAAAATGAAAAAGAAAATCTTAGCCAGCCTGCTGCCGATTGCCTTGTCCGCCTTCTACGGCGCCAATGCCGCGGCCCAGGACGCGTCCCCCACGTCCACACCTGCCGCGCCGACCGCCCAGGCGCCGCAAGCAGCGGACGCCGCCGTTCCCGCGGATACCGGACAGACCGTGTACGTCACGGGCTTCCGTTCCAGCCTTCAAAAGGCGCTGAACCTGAAAATGCAGGCCATCGGCGTGCGCGATTCGATCGTGGCCGAAGACATCGGCAAGTTCCCGGAAGCGAACGTGGCCGAGTCCCTGCAGCGCGTACCTGGCGTGATCCTGAACCGCGACGAAGCGTCGGGCGAAGGCCAGCGCATCTCCATCCGGGGCCTGCCGACCGAATATTCGGTCACCACCCTGAACGGCGCGCCGGTCAACACGACCTCCACGGGCAGCATCGGCAACGCCGCGCGCGGCTTCAATTACGACGTGTTCGCGTCCGAACTGTTCGGCCGCGTCGATTTCTACAAGTCGCCGCTGGCGGAACTGTCCGAAGGTGGCCTGGGCGGCGTGGTCGACCTGCAGACCCCGCGGCCTTTCGACAATCCGAAGCGCACCATCCGCTATGCGATTTCGGACTCGTACAACACCATGTCCAAGCATAACGACCCGACCGGTTTCGCGCTGTTTTCGAACACCTGGGGCGACTTGGGCTTCCTGATCGGCGCCTCGCATTCGGGGGCCGTGAACAATCGCTCGGGCTTCGAGGCGACTGGCGGCTACAATAATTCGGCGCGCGGCAGCCAGACCCCGGTCAAGGGTAATTTCGCGCTGGCGCTCGATTACGACGACCCGCGCGCCAACCTGTCCGGCTACACCCGCCAGCAGATCGACAACGCGCTGCTGCCGCGTATCTACCGCTTCTTCGGTTCGCGCAACGAGCGTACCCGTGACGGCCTGGTGTCGTCGCTGCAGTACAAGAGCGGCGGCTTGAACCTGAGCCTGGACTCCATGTACTCCAAGCTGGAGAACTCGCGCGACGAACTGGTGTTCGGCGTCCTGGTACGCAACAGCCGCACCAGCAACCGCGCCGCCGCCCCGGGCCAGACCGGCCACACCGGCCTGGTGCCGATCAATGTCAAGATCGATCCGGTTACGAATCTGATGACGGGTACCTTCGGTAACACGGTCTACAGCAATGGCCAAACCTACGCCCAGGACGAAACCAAGTTCGGTTACACGGCCCTGAACGGTCGCTGGGAGTCGAGCAAGGAGCTGGTGTTTTCCGGCCAGGTGAGTGTCAACAACAGCAAGGCGCTCAGCTACCAGGACACGCTGACGGGCCAGATCTACGGCGTCGATTCCACCATCGACTACGGCTCCGATCACGTCTATCCATCGCTGTCCTCGCCGGCGAGCTACACCGACGCGAAGAACTATGACGGCTTCAGCATCGGCACCGGCCTGACCCGCGAAACCGACAAGGGCAAGCAGGCACGCACCGCGGTGGACTGGGACTATCAACTGTTCGGCGGCTGGAAAGGCCACCTCAAGGCCGGCCTGACCCTGGTCGAAACCACGAAGGAAATCAACAAGCGCAACGGCACGGCCGGCGCCACCACCAAGTTGAACAGCATCGGCACGGCCGGGCTGCGTGGGGCGATGAATCCATCGCTGCCGATCGAAAACCTGGACATGGGCGGCGGCTGGCCGCAAGCCTGGTCGACCTTCTCGCGTTCGTATGTGTACTCGACGTTTGATCCCCTGACGTACAACTCGGAAGCGAGCTTCACGCCGGCGCAGAGCTTCACCGCCGTCGAAAAAATCTCGACCGGCTATGTGCAGTCCGACTTCCGCGGAGAGTTGTTCGGGAATGAGTTGCGCTTCAATGCCGGGGTGCGCTACTCCAAGACCGACACCGACATCGACAACTACAAGCAGCAGGGCGCCAGCCTGACCTACGCGCCCAACCATGAACAGGGCTCTTATAAAAACGTGCTGCCGGCCTTCAGCGCAGCCTACGACCTGACCGAGAACCTGATGTGGCGCGCCTCCTGGGGCAAGACCATCAGCCGCGCTTCGCTCTCGATCATCGCGGCGCAGACGGTCATTCCGAATATGTTCGACAACACCGCGACCGCCGGCAATCCAAGCCTGCGTCCGCAAAAGTCGACCAATATCGACACCAGCCTGGAATGGTATTTCCAGCCCGGCAGCCTGGTGTCGGCCGCCTACTTCAAGAAGGACCTGACCGACGCCACGGTGGCCAACACCACCAACATCACCTTCGGCCAGCTTGGCTTGCCGAATACAGCGCTTGGCGCGATCTTCCAGGATGCGCAAGGCCGGGTCGACCCCAACCTGCCGATGTCGCTGCGCAGCTACACCAACGCCGGCAAGCAGACGCTCAAGGGTTTCGAGCTGGCTTACCAGCAGGCCTTTACCTTCCTGCCGGAGCCGTTCAAGGGCCTGGGCGCACTGGCCAGCTACACCCATATCGACCCGTTCAACAGCGCCAAGTGGATCACCAACGCGGGCAAGGAGATCGAGGTCAACTCGGTGCCCAAGTACGCCTACAGCACCACCGCCTACTATGAACGCGGCCCGCTGGCGCTGCGCATGTCGTACAACTACAAGGGCAAGTCGCTCCACGGCGATAACCCGCGCAACCTGGGCGACGACCTGATTCGCTGGCGCGCCGGCCGGGGCTACATGGACGCCAACATCAGCTACAAGATCAGCGAATCGCTGGAACTGCGGCTCGATGCGCTGAACCTGTCGAACACCCTGGCCTACGACTACTTCGAAGACGCGACCGGCCAGTTCGGCAGCGGCAAGAAGACCCGCATGGACTACGCCAAGTACGATGGCCGTACCATCAAGATCGGCCTGCGGGGCAAGCTGTAATCGTGGCCCATCCTGCGACCGGTCTTTTGCTGATGGCGGCGCTGGCGCTGGCCGGCTGCAGCTCGGGTGCGGGCCGCGGGGGCGCTTCCGCTCCCGAATCTGCGCCGGTGACCGTTGACGTGGCCGAAGGCTGGGCCAGCAACTCGGTCAACGCCGTCGTGTTCCGCAAAAACTCCCTGGTCACTCATGGCGACACGCAGTTCATCGCGTTCTACGACAAGGGCGGCCAGGTGGTGCTGGGCAAGCGCAAGCTGGGCGCGCGCGAGTGGGAACTCAAGCGCACGCGCTACGGCGGCAATGCGGCCGACGCCCACAACAGCATCAGCATCATGGTCGATGGCGCGGGTTATCTGCATATGGCGTGGGATCACCACAACCACAGCCTGCGCTATGCGCGGGCGCTGCATCCCGGTTCTCTGGAACTGGGCGAGAAGACGGTGATGGTGGGGCGCGACGAAGCGTCGGTCTCCTATCCCGAGTTTTATCGCCTCCCCAATGGCAATCTGCTGTTCTGCTACCGGAATGGCGGTTCGGGCCGCGGCGATATGGTCATCAACCGCTATGACGTCGCGAGCGGCGCCTGGACCCGGCTGCACGCGAATCTGATCAGCGGGGAAGGGCGGCGCAACGCGTACTGGCAGGCTTTCCTGGACCATCGCGGCACCTTTCACGTGTCCTGGGTCTGGCGCGAGTCGCCCGACGTCGCCAGCAATCACGACATGGGTTACGCCCGCTCGCGCGATGGTGGCGTGAGCTGGGAAAATTCGCGCGGCGAGCCTTACAGCTTGCCGATCGTCGCGGCCAGCGCGGAATACGCCGCGCGCATTCCGCAACACCGTGAGCTGATCAACCAGACCTCGATGGCGGCCGACCGCGAGGGCAATCCCTACATCGCCAGCTACTGGCGCGCCGAGGGCCAGGCGGTGCCGCAATACCAGGTGCTGTATCAGGCTGGGGGGGCCTGGCAGCGGCTGGGGCTGGACTTTCGCAGCACGCCGTTTTCGCTGAGCGGGCAGGGTACCAAGGCGATTCCGGTGGCCCGTCCGCAGATCATGGTCGACATCCAGGCCGCGCGGCCCGCCGGCCTGCTGGTATTCCGCGATGCCGAACGCGGAAGCAAGGTATCGGTCGTGCGCATCGCTGACTTTGCAAAGGGACGCTGGCGCGTGAGCGACCTGACCACGGATTCGGTCGGGTCCTGGGAGCCGAGCTTCGACACCGAGTTGTGGCGCTCCCGCGGCGAGCTGAATCTGTTTGTGCAGGACGTGCGCCAGGTGGACGGCGAAGGCAAGGCCGACGTCCCGCCTGCAATGGTCCGGGTACTGCAATGGACCCCGTCCGCTTTATGAATTGAAGATTTAAGACTGGACCACTATGACGAGAAGACTCTATCTGAAGGCGGCGCTGGCCGGCATGGCCGCACTGGCGGCAGGCGGCTGCGCCACCGCGAGTACGGCGCGCCTGGACCTCACCCGCGCCGAGGTACTGGCCGCGATCGCCCTGGCCAACGGCTACTGGCAGGCCAACAACACGCCCGAAAAGTGGTCGTTCTGGGACGTGGCGGCTTACCACACCGGGAACATGGAAGCCTACTACCTGACCCGCAACGAAGCCTACCGCCAGTACTCGACCGCCTGGGCCGAATTCAACAACTGGAGTTCGGCCAGGTCGAACTTGCGCGCGCAGTGGAAGTACAGCTACGGCGAGACCGCCGAGCACGTGCTGTTCGGCGACTGGCAGATCTGCTTCCAGACCTACATCGACCTGTATAACCTCGACCCGGCCAAGGATCCGCGCAAGATCGCACGGGCGCGCGAGGTGATGGAATACCAGATCGGCACGCCTAACAACGATTACTGGTGGTGGGCGGACGGCCTGTACATGGTCATGCCGGTCATGACCAAACTGTACAAGCTGACCGGCGACCGGCGCTACCTGGACAAGCTGCACGAGTACTTCCTGTTCGCCGACAAGCTGATGTACGACCAGGAAGCTGGCCTGTACTACCGCGACGCCAAGTACATCTACCCCAAGCACAAAGCGGCCAACGGCGGCAAGGATTTCTGGGCGCGCGGCGATGGCTGGGTGTTCGCCGGCCTGGCCAAGGTGCTGGCCGACCTGCCGCCGTCGCACCCGAGCCACGCGCTGCTGGTTCAGCGCTTCAAGAGCATGGCGCGTGCGCTCAAACCGGCGCAGCAGGCCGAGGGCTACTGGACGCGCAGCCTGTTGGACCCGGCTCAGTCGCCCGGGCGCGAAACCAGCGGCACGGCGTTTTTCACCTACGGCTACCTGTGGGGCATGAACCACGGCTTGCTGGACAAGGCCGAGTACACGCCGGTGGTCGCGAAAAGCTGGGCCTATCTGAGCAAGATCGCGCTGCAGGCCGACGGCAAGCTCGGTTACGTGCAGCCGATCGGCGAGCGCGCCATTCCAGGCCAGGTGGTGGACCAGGAATCGACCGCCTCGTTCGGGGTCGGCGCTTTCCTGCTGGCCGCCGCCGAGCTGCACCGCTTTATCGGGAATTAGCTTCTCTCCAGGATGGGCGCCATCTCCCCCGTTCTGGTTTCGGGCCGAAGAATGCCAGTGGCGTTCTTCGGTTCTTTTTCGTTTCGCATATGATCCATTTGCGCCCACCACGACAAAACAAGAGACAACGCACATGACCACATACATTCCGCGCCGCCGCCTGTTGCAGGGCGCCGTCGCCGCCGGCCTGCTGCCTTTGGGCGCACTGGCGCAGACGCCCGCCGCCGCGCGTTTCGCAATCGGCCCGAAGGACTTTCTCCTGGACGGCAAACCGATCCAGATCCGCTGCGGCGAGATGCACTTTGCCCGCGTGCCGCGCGAGTACTGGAAGCACCGCCTGCAAGCCATCAAGGCCATGGGCCTCAATACCGTCTGCGCCTACCTGTTCTGGAATTACCACGAGTGGCGCGAAGGTAAATACGACTGGAGCGGCCAGCGCGACGCCGCCGAATTCTGCCGCATGGCGCAGCAGGAGGGCTTGTGGGTAATCCTGCGTCCCGGCCCCTACGCCTGCGCCGAATGGGAAATGGGCGGCCTGCCATGGTGGCTGCTCAAGCACGAAGGAGACAGTTTCCTGCGCACCCGCGACGACGCCTTTGTGCAGCCGGCGCGGCGCTGGCTGCGTGAAGTCGGGCGCGCGCTGGGCGACATGCAGATCACCCGCGGCGGTCCGATCCTGATGGTCCAGGTGGAAAACGAATACGGCTTCTTTGGCGAAGACCTCTCCTACATGCGCGTGATGCGCCAGGCGCTGCTCGATGCCAGATTCGAGGTGCCCCTGTTCCAGTGCAATCCCACCAATGCGGTGGCCAAGTCGCACATTCCCGAGCTGTTCTCGGTGGCGAACTTCGGCAGCGATCCGCAGGCCGGCTTCAAGGTGCTGGCCACGGTGCAGCAAGGGCCGCTCATGTGCGGCGAATATTATTCCGGCTGGTTCGACACCTGGGGCGCACCGCACCGGCGCGGCGGCGCCAGCAAGGCGGTGGCCGACATCGCCGCCATGCTCAAGGCGAACGGATCCTTCAGCCTGTACATGGCGCACGGTGGCACCACCTTTGGCCTGTGGGGCGGCTGCGACCGGCCCTTCCGTCCGGACACCAGCAGCTATGACTACGACGCTCCCATCAGCGAGGCGGGCTGGATGGGCGAGAAGTTCGACGCCTACCGCGACGGCATCAAGCCTTTTTTGGGGGCGGGTGAATCACTGCCGGCGGCGCCCGCGCGCAATCCGGTGATCGCCATCGCGCCGTTCGCACTCAAGGAAAGCGCCGCGGTGTTCGCCAACCTGCCCACCAGCACCATCAAGGACGTATCGCCCAGACCGATCGAACAGTATGACATCAGCCGCGGCCTGATCGCCTACCGCGTCACCTTGCCGGCCGGTCCCGCGGGGGTGCTGGAAGCGGCCAAGGTGCGCGACCTGGCCTGGGTCTATGTGGACGGCAAGGAGGCCGGCACCATGGACACGCGCCATCGCCGCTTCCGCGTCGAGCTGGCGGCGCGCAGCAGGCCGGTCACCATCGACATCCTGCTTTACACCATCGCACGCGTGAATTTCGGCGTGGAGATCCACGACCGCAAAGGGCTGCATGGCCCGGTGACCTTCAAGGCCAGGGACGGCGCGTCGCAAGCGGTGGAGAACTGGGAAATCCGCGCCATCGATTTTGACGCGGACGCCGTGCTGCCGCCGCTGGCCTTCAAGCCGGACCGCGCCAAGGGGGCAGCCTTCTGGCGCGGCAGTTTTGACGTCGCCGCCAGCGCCGACACCTTTCTCGACATGTCGAGCTGGGGCCAGGGCATCGTCTGGATCAATGGCCGTTGCCTGGGGCGCTACTGGAGCATCGGCCCGACCCAGACCATGTACCTGCCGGGACCCTGGATCCGGCGCGGCAAGAACGAGATCGTCGTACTGGACCTGACCGGCCCGCAGACGGCGCGCATCGCCGGCCTGAAAGAGCCCATCCTCGACGCCCTGCATCCTGAAAAAGACCTTGCGCGTCCGCCCAGCACCGCACGTGCGCAGCTCGACGGCATCAAGCCGGTGCACGAAGGCCAGTTCGCGCCCGGTGCGGCGACCCAGGATGTCATGTTCGCCACTGCGGCCAAAGGGCGCCAGTTCTGCCTGGAGTCGCTCGACGCCTTCGACGGCAAGCAGTACGCCGCCATTGCCGAAATCGCGCTGCTGGACAAGGCCGGCAAGACCCTGAACCAGTCCACCTGGACCATCGCCTACGCCAGCAGCGAGGAAGCGAAAAAGGAAGACGGCTCGGCGCTGAACGCCATCAACGGCCAGAACACCGACCACTGGCACACCGCCTACAGCGGCGCCGCCGCAGCCACGGCGAAGCACCCGCACCGCATCATCCTCGACCTGGGTAAGGAAGTGGAGGTGGCAGGACTGCGCTACACGCCGCGCCAGGGAACGGAGGGTGTGACGGGACGGATCAAGCGCTACCGCGCGTTTGTGGGCGACAAGCTGGCCACCGAGTAAGCGCAGGAAAATAAGCTGCAGCATATAAATCAGATACGGAGACAAGATGGAACGACGACACTTCATGCAGGCGCTGGCCGCCGGATCGGCAACCCTGGGCACGAGCGCCGGCGCGCAGGCGCAGGCAAGCAAACCCTTGGCGGCCGCGGGCGGCGATCGCGCCTACATGGCCGGCCTGCTGCAAAAGATGGGCGAGCCGGTACTGTCCAACATGGCCAAAGGCGAGCTGCAAAAGAACTTCGCGCTGGAAGTGAGTCCGACCTGGGATGGCCGCGACAAGCGGGTGACTTATATGGAGTGCTTCGCCCGCCTGATCGCAGGCATGGCGCCCTGGCTGGCGCTGCCGGAGACCGACAGCGCGGAAGGCCGCACCCGCAGGCGCCTGCACCAGATGGCGCTGCAAAGCTACACTAACGCGGTCGATCCCAAGAGTCCGGACTATCTGCTGTGGCAGGGCCACGGCCAGGTGCTGGTCGACTCGGCCTACTTCACCAACGCCCTGATGCGCGCGCCCAGGGCGCTGTGGGATCCGCTCGACGCGGTGACCAAGAAGCGCATTATCGCCGAGGTCAAAGCCCTGCGCCGGATCGACCCGCCGTACATTAACTGGTTGATGTTCGCCGCCATGAACGAAGCCTGGCTGATGTCGATCGGCGAAGAGTATGACCCGATGCGCATGAACACGGCGATCCGCAAGATCAACGAATGGTATGTTGGCGACGGCTGGATCAAGGACGGCGAATCCTTCCACTTCGACTACTACAACTCCTTCGTCATGTACCCCATGCTGGTGGAGGTGCTGGAAGTGCTGGACAAGTTCAAGGGGCCGTTCTGGAACGCCAAGCCGGCCGATTTGCTTAGCCAGGCGGTCAAGCGCATGCAGCGCTACAGCGAACACCTGGAGCGCTTCATCGGTCCGCAGGGCGCGTATCCGCCGATCGGACGTTCACTGACGTATCGCACGGCGGCCTTTCAGCCGCTGGCGCTGCTGGCCTGGCGCAAGCAGCTGCCGGCCAGTCTGCCGGAAGGGCAGGTAAGGGCAGCGCTGCACGCGGTGCACCAGGCGGTGTGGAGCCATCCCGGTAACTTCACCAGGGATAACTACCTGACGATCGGTTTTGTGGGGCACCAGCCGGAGCTGGGGGACTGGTACTCGAACAACGGCAGCATGTATATCGCGTCGGAGGGGTTCTTGGCGCTGGGGCTGCCGGAAAACGACAGCTACTGGACCGCGCCCGCGCAGGACTGGACGCAGAAGAAGGCGTTTGCCGGGGCGAAGTTCCCGAAGGATTACCACGTGTCGTATTGAGCATGACCAGGGCCTGGGACATGTTCCAGGCCTTACGCGGCCTTTTCAAGCGCATACCCGCGCTGCGACGACATGACGATATTGTCCTTCTCAACCGGCTGCCCTGACTGCACCGCCTCGATCCACTGCGCCGTGGTCTGCACGGCCGCAAAGCTGGAATGGAACACCACACTGAACACCCGGTGAATCTCCTCCGCGCTGGCCGCTCCCGCATCATTGCTATACGGGAGCGACCCGGTCGCATCGCTCAAAAACTCCACTGTCATCCCCGCATGCGACGCATGCAAAATGGTCGCGTTGTCGCAGTTGTGAGTCATATAACCGATCACACTCAAGGTATTAATCTCGCGCCCGGCAAGCCACTGCGCCAGATCGGTCCCTGCAAACGAACTCGCTTGCGACTTCTCGATATGGTGATCGTACGCACGGCTGGCCACCACTTCATGCAAATCCCCGCCATGACTACCGCGTGCAAACACCGGCGACTCGGCCGGCCCCAGGTGCTGGACCACGACGACAGGGATACCGGCAGAGCGCGCGGCGTCCATCGCCAGGCCGACATTGCGCAGCGATTCCTCCACCGGCGGGTAAGTGATCGGCAGTTTCCCGGTGACGTATTCGTTCTGCACATCGATGACGATCAGGGCGCGGCGCGGCGTGGTGCTCATGGTGTTTTCCTTGGCTGGTCGAACTGCGGCGCAGTTCATGACAAGGATTGTGGCCCCATCAGCACCCGCACGAAAGTGGCCCGGAAGCCAACATGCGATCAATTCGGGCCAATCCTCAAGCAGCGGCTCCCTGGCGGAAATCATCGCGGTAGCCCGAAGGCGAAGTGCGCAGTGAACGGCTGAAATGCTGGCGCAGCACCAGCGCCGAGCCGAAGCCGGCGAGGACGGCGACCTGCTCGACCGGCAGATCGGTCGTCTCCAGCAGGCGCTGGGCGGCGCTCAGGCGCTGGTGGCTGAGCCACTTCACAACCGTGGTACCGGTCGCCTCGCGAAAGCGCCGGGTCAGAGTACGGCGGCTGAGGAGGGCGCGTTCGGCCAGGGTATCCACATCGATCGGCTCGGCCAGGTTGGCGGCGGCCCAGGCCAGCACCTCGGCGAGGCGGTCGCTGCCCGGATTGGCGGGCAGTGGCTGTTCGATGTACTGGGCCTGGCCGCCGGCGCGGTGCGGCGCCACCACCATGCGGCGCGCGATGCGGTTGGCCGCCTCCGCACCGTGGCGCGTGCGGATCAGGTGCAGGCAGCAGTCGATTGCAGCGGCGGTACCGGCCGATGTCAGCACGTTGCCGTCGTCCAGGTACAGCACATCCGGATCGACCTCGATGGCGGGATAGCGTTCCGCGAAAGCCTTGGCCCACAGCCAGTGAGTGGTGGCGCGGCGCCCATCCAGGATGCCGGCGTCGGCCAGTACGAAGGCACCGAGGCAAAGGCCGACCATCTTGGCCCCACGTGCGTGGGCGCGGCGCAGGGCGTCGAGCAGGGCATCGGAAGGCCGTTCGTCCGGGGTGCGCCAGGAGGGCACGATCACGGTGCCTGCCCTGGCGATGGCATCCAGGCCGTGGGGCACGTCGATCGTGTAGCCGCCGGTTGTGGAGATGCCCGTCCTGCGCTCCGCGCACACCAGCAGCGTGTGGTCGGGGATGCCCAGTTCGGAACGGTCCTCGCCGAAGAAGAGGGCGGGGACGGACAGGTGAAAAGGGCTGATGCCGTCGAAAGCGACCAGTGCGATGGTGTCGTCGTTCATGGCTGCTCCAGGGTGAACAAGTGCAGATTATAAGTCTGTCGTGGCCCGCTCAAAAAAAATCGTGAACGCGGCAAATGCCGGGTCCACGAGAAGGTCTGCATCGGAGAGAAATGCAAACAGAGAAAAGGGTGATATCGAAACCAGGATTGATGGCTCAATGTTTGTTATCGATACCAGCATTTATGGTAACATGGCTTTGACTGGACCATGCAACGATTTTTCTCAACCATAGGATGCAAATGAGTAAGCAGCACCGAATCCTGGCCATCGATGAAGGCCTGCAGCAGATGTCGCTGATCGATACCGGCGCGGCCGATCTGCTCTGGATCATCAGCCTGGCCGACTACCCGCTCGCGCGCGACATGCAGCGCCTCGATGCGGAACGGGTACTGGTCGGCTACGACCAGGGCTTCTTCGTGCTCGATCTCGCCAGCGGCGCGATCAAGGACGTGTGCGCGCACTGGACCGGGGTGACCGCGGTCCACCGGCGCGCCGACGGCGCCACTCTGGTCACCGGTTTCGACCTCGATGGCCTGGGCGGCATCAATGTATTGACGCTGGACGCGCAGCTGAACGTGGTCCATACGGCCCGCCGCGAGGGCGACTACGTGCGCCTGATGCGTCCCACGCCGGACAACACCTATCTGCTCTGCTCCAATGACCACATCCTCGAAACCACGCCCGACCTGGTCGCGCTGCGCAGTTTCGCCGCGCCCGGCTTCGAGCATGCCTGGAAAGCGGAGCGCGGCGCCGATGGCAGCACCCTGGTGTCGGCCGGCTATGGCGCGTTCATGGCGCTGTTCGATGCTGAAGGCGAGCTGCTACAGCGCTTCGGCGGCGCGGCCGCACTGCCGCCCGAGGTGGTTCCGTTTTTCTATGCCAGCTACGGGCGCCTTCCTGACGGCGGCCTGCTGGTCGCGAACTGGCAGGGCCATGGCCCCGACAATGGGCAGAAAGGTCAGCAGTTGCTCGAATTCAACGCAGCCGGGGAACTGGAGGCAAGCTGGTCGTTCGGGCACGTCATTTCATCGCTGCAGGGAATACTCCGCGTATAGGGGCAATGGTATGATCCTGTGGCCACGGCGCGCAGCGAGACCGGCGGCCGGCCCCTGGAATCCACCTTCTTTTTAACTTTACCGGCAACAAGGCACAATGGAAGACGTAACAAAGCAGGGCGACCGCGGCGCCAACAGCGCGACCATTTACGATGTGGCGAGGGTGGCTGGCGTGTCGGCCATGACGGTCTCGCGCGTCATTACGGGCAGTTCGAACGTGGCAGCTGCCACCCGCGAAAAGGTCAACGCCGCCATTGAATCGCTGGAATACCGGGTCAACCTGGCGGCGCGGGCCGCGCGGGTCGGCACCCTGCGCGTCGGACTCCTTTACAGTAACCCCAGCGCGGCCTTCCTGAGCGCCTTCCTGGTCGGCGCCATGGACCAGTGCAGCAAAAGCGGGGCGCAACTGATCCTCGAACACTGCGAGACCGTGCGCAATCAGCGCGGCGCGATCGCGCGGCTGATCGCCAATGGTGCCGACGGCATCCTGATTCCGCCGCCGCTGTGCGACTCCAAATCCGCGCTCAAGCAGCTCGACGAAATCGGCATGCCGACTGTGGCGGTGGCCACCGGCCGTCCGGCGCCGGGCGTGTCGGCCGTGCGCATCGACGACTATGAAGGTGCGTTGACGATGACGCGGCATCTGCTGTCGATCGGGCATACCGATATCGCCTTCATCACCGGCGACCCGCGCCACACGCCGGCCCAGCTGCGCTACCAGGCGTTTGTCGATGCGATGGCGGAAGCGGGGCACGAAGTACGCCCGGACCGTGTCGCGCAGGGCATGTTCACCTATCGTTCAGGGTTGGAGGCGGCGCGCCAGTTTCTGGGGCAGGGTGCCGGCAAGCGTCCGAGTGCGATTTTTGCCAGTAACGACGACATGGCCGCGGCTGTGATCGCGGTCGCGCATGGCATGCATTTGCGGGTGCCGGAAGATCTGGTCGTGTGCGGGTTCGATGATACGCCGGTGGCGACCACGGTGTGGCCGGAGTTGACCACGATTCACCAGCCGATCGGCGACATGGCGCGGGCGGCGGTGGATTTGGTGGTGGACCAGATCAAGCGCCGGCGCGCGGGCGATCCCAAGATCGTGCATCACAAGGTGTTGCCGTTTACCCTGGTTAAGCGCGAGTCTTGTCCGGATCCGGTTTGATGGATTAGCCAGGGCCCGCAGTGACGGCTGTTGTGGCCGGAGGCAAGGCGAGTGGCGTAGGGTGGATGAGCGCAGCGCTATCCACCATGCTCCACCAGCGACATAATTAAAGCCCACCTAAATTTCTTCTAACACGCTAAAAAGCGTGATACCATGTTTTCGTGATATCGATAACACGATCATTCGAAAATCGGAACGGAAGAGACAAACATGTTCAGGAAGATCCTGGCGCTGGCGGCAATGCTCGGCGCCGTCCATGGCGCCGCGCTGGCCGCCACGCCCAATACACTGCAGGTATTCCCCTTCCCGCAGACCATCCGCTACACCCATCACAGCGACGATTTCACAGTACGCGTGCGCATGCCGGGCGGGGTATGGCGGGACCTGTACGAATACAAGGTCAAGGTCGACCTGGACAACACCCAGCTCGCCTCCATGGTCTACTTTAACTTCGACGGCGCCGTCGAAGTCGCGGTTCAGAAGAACAACGGCAGCTTCTCCAAAGTCGCGGTGCGTCCAGATTCCAAAGGCGTCAAGACCACCGTCAAGAACGGCATCGTCTACTTCACCCTGAATCGCCCGGAAAACCTGAGCATCGAATTCGACGAGGACCGCACCCGCAACCTGCACCTGTTCACGCACGCCATCCGCAAGGACATGCCCAACAGCGGTGAGGTCCTCACGTCCTACGAAATCACCCAGGGCCAGGCGCCCGACCTGACCCAGCCCGTCGTCTATTTTGGCCCCGGCGTGCATTCCGGCCCCTGGCAGCTGCGTTCCAACACCACTGTGTACATCGACGGCTCGGCCATCCTCAAAAGCCCGCTCCTGATCGAAGGCGTCGAAAACGTCAAGGTCATCAGCGACGGCCTGTTCGATGGCGCCGACAAGATCATGATCCGCAATGCCAAAAACATCGTGATCGACGGTCCGATCTTCATCAACCAGCCGGAAGGCACCATGCGCTGCATGAATTCGAGCGACATTGAGGAGCGCAGCATCCGCACCATTGGCGCCGGCAAGTGGTCGGACGGCCTGGGTCACTTCGCCTGCGAGCGCGTCAAGATCAGCGACAGCTTCATCCGCACCTCGGACGATTGCATCACCCTGTACAACCACCGCTGGGACATCTGGGGGAATACGCGCGATATTACTGTCACCGACAGCACGCTGTGGGCGGACGTGGCGCACGCCGTCATGATCGGCATTCACGGGAACACGCCTACCGCGGCGCACCCGGAAGCGGAAGTGCTGGAGCGGGTCCGCTTCTCCAACATCGACATCCTGGAACACGACGAAGACGAAACCGAATACGAAGGCGCCATCGGCATCATGGCCGGTGACGACAATCTGGTGCGCGACGTCACCTTCGAGAACATCCGGGTCGACCGCATCGAAGAGGGCAAACTGTTCAACCTGCACATCGCCTACACACCCAAGTACAACACCAGCCCTGGACGCGGGATCGAAAATGTCACCCTGCGCAATATCAGCTACACCGGCAAGGGCTCGCCCGGTCCTTCGGTCATCTACGGCCACGATGCCAGCCGCAAGGTCAGGAACATCGTCATCGACAACGTGACAGTCGCCGGAAAACGCATCAAGGGCGCCGAGGCGAATCTCCTCGACATCGGCCCATTCGTCGATGGAGTCACGTTTAAATGAAGCATCCGGACACCATCAAGCAGCTTGGCCGCATCGTCGCGGCGGTTCTGCCCTTGCTGGCGCTGGGCGCCTGCCAGGTCGCACCGCAAAGCACCGACGCCTGGATCGCGGACCTGGGCAATGGCCGCTACCAGAACCCCGTGCTGCACGCCGACTATTCCGATCCGGACGCGGTGCGCGTGGGCGACATGTTCTACATGACCTCGTCGAGCTTTAATCAGAGTCCGGGCTTGCCGCTGCTGCAGTCGCGCGACCTGGTGAACTGGGAACTGGTCGGCCATGCACTGCCCCAGCTGGTGCCGAAAGAGGTCTTCGCCAGACCCCAGCATGCCAAAGGCGTGTGGGCGCCGAGCCTGCGCCACCATGACGGTAAATTCTGGATCTTCTACCCGGACCCGGACCACGGCGTGTTCGTCATCACGGCCGACAGGTTTGCCGGCCCGTGGACCGAACCGCACTTGCTCCTGCCGGGCAAAGGCATCATCGACGCCACGCCGCTGTGGGACGACGACGGCAAGGCCTATCTGCTGCACGCCTGGGCCAAGAGCCGCGCCGGGGTCAACAACATCTTGACCCTGCGCAGCATGAGCCCGGACGGCAAGCGCATGCTGGACGATGGCGGCAAAGTGGTCATCGACGGGAACAAGTACGCCGGTTATCACACGCTGGAAGGCCCCAAGTTCTACAAGGCCAATGGCTACTACTACGTGTTCGCGCCGGCGGGCGGGGTGGAGCAGGGCTGGCAAGCTGTGTTCCGTTCGAAGACCATAGACGGACCCTACGAAGCGCGCACAGTGCTGGACCAGATGGACACGCCGGTCAACGGCCCGCACCAGGGCGCGTGGCTCAAGGCGCCGGACGGGCGCGACTGGTTCCTGCATTTCCAGGACCGCAAGGCGTATGGCCGTGTCATGCATCTGCAGCCGATGCGCTGGGTCGACGGCTGGCCGATCATCGGCGCCGACAGCAGCAGGCCTGGCGTGGGCAAGCCAGTGCTGGACTACGACAAACCGGTACAGGGCATGCCGGTCAAGGTGCCAGCTACCAGCGACGAATTCGGCGCGGCGCAGCTTGGGCTGCAGTGGCAATGGAATGCCAACAGCAGGCCGGAATGGTATTCGCTGACGGCGCGCCCGGGTGCGCTGCGCCTGCATACCCAGGTGGTCTCGGCTGCGAACGACTTTGTACGCGACACGCCTGCCATCATCACCCAGAAGCTGCCGGCGGCTAGATTTGTGGTGGACACGCAGGTGGAGCTGGTCAATGCGGCCGAGGGGGACAGGGCGGGATTGATTGTCAACGCGATGCAGTATGCCTGGCTTGGCCTGCGCCGCACTGGCGGCGCCACGCAGCTGGTGTACACCACATGCGGTCCGTTCGGGCTGCGCTGCACGGAGAAGCCGGTGGTGGTCCTGCCGTCGGCGCCATCGAAGCTGTATCTGCGCCTGGACATGGCCGATGAAGCGATGGCGACATTTTCGTACAGCACCGATAACGTCGCCTTCACGCCTGCCGGAGCGCCGTTTGCGATCACGAAGGGCGGCTGGGTTGGCGCGCAGATGGGACTGTTCAGCGTTGGTGCGGCTGCGGGCGCGACGCCTTCGTACCTGGATGTGGACTATTTCAGGGTGCGCGCGAAGTAAGGGCTTCTATGGTTGTGCCGCTAGTCTCAGGCACGATTTTGATCGTGGACAGGCGTCGCCTTTCCACGATTTTTTTGTTTGGGACGTTGAGGCAGATGCGGTGGGCACCCCGTGCCCACCATTGTATTTCTACGCCGCGAAAGTGAGCGGCAAAAGCCCTTCAACCTGCGTCAGCGATGGCGGCGCGGCACCCGCCGCCGCGCATGCCGCCGCGCCGGCGGCCACCGCACATCGCAGATGCTCCGCGCCGCCAGCGAACGGCCGCTCCATCAAGCTGTAAAGCAGCCCCGCCATACTGGCATCGCCGGCACCGACGGTATCGACCACGTCGATTGGCGGCGGCGACGCGCGCCACTCGGAATCGCCCCGTATCAACCGTGCCCCAGCGGCGCCCAGGGTATACAAATACGTCGCATCGGGATTCATCGCACGCAGGCGCGCAAACGCAGCATCCGCATCCTCGGACCTGAACAAACCGAGCAGATCCTCATCCGACACCTTGATCACATCGGCCAGCGCCGCCATGCACCGCAAGGTCGCGTCGTAGCGCTGGTCCATGATCGCGCGGAAGTTCGGATCATAGCTGATCGCCACGCCGCGCCCCTTGAGTTCCCGCGCCAGCGCAATGAGCTTGCCGGCCAGCGGTTCGCGCGCCAGACTGATGCCGCCGAAATGCACGCACGCCACGCGGTCCTGCCAGCCCCGCGGCAGCAGCGACGCATCGAAATGCAGGTCGGCGCTGTCGTCGCCAATAAAAAAATACTGCGGCGGGGTACGCGAATGCACCACAGCGAGCAGGGGGGCACGCGCCACCTGCTGCATGAAGCGCGCATCGAGGCCGGCGGCGTTGTTGGCCTCCCGCAGCGCCTCACCGAAAATATCGCTGCTGACGGCGCCCGCAAAGGCGCTCGGCACGCCCAGCCGCGCCATCGCACGCGCCACATTCCAGGTCGAGCCGCCGGTGTGGCTGCTCCAGCGGTCGCCGCCTTCGGTGAGCAGATCGGTCAGCGCCTCGCCGGCGGCGATAAAGGAGGGCAGGGCCGTCATGGCGCGCTGTCGATCACATTGAGCACTTCGTAGCACGCGCCCATGGTGTGATAGTCGACCTTCCCGGCCGGGCTCTTTTCCGCACTGAGCTTGACGTTGTCCTGGCTGAGCACCCGGTACCAGGCGCCATGTTCATGGTCGACAAAGTGGGTCCAGCTGTAATCCCAGATCCTGTCGTACCAGGCCCAGTAATGCAACTGCCCGGTGCGCGCGCCCAGCAACGCCGCGGCGGCCAGGCTCTCGGCCTGCACCCAGAAGTACTTCTCGCCGTCGCAGATCTCGCCTTCGGTACCAAACCCATAGCAGATGCCGCCGTTGACTTTGTCCCACGCCTGCTCCAGCGCGACGTCGAACAGTCTGGCGGCGCGCGGCGCCAGCCAGTCGCTTGGCCCGGCGAGATGGCTGGCGTGGCGTTCGAGCAGCAGGAGCAGCTTGGCCCACTCGGTCAGGTGGCCGGGCTGGTAGCCCCAGGGACGGAAGATATTCGACTTGTCGTGACGGTTGTATTCCCAGTCGATCGACCAGTCGGCATGATAGTGTTCCCAGATCAGCCCACCAGCCAGTGCCGCCTGGCGCTGCGTGATGTTGTGTGCCAGCGTTTCGGCGCGGTCCAGGTAGCGCTGCTCGCCGCTCGCTTCAAAGGCTGCGAGCATGGCCTCGCAGGCGTGCATATTGGCGTTCTGGCCGCGGTAGGGAAACAGCACGCTCCAGTCGGCGCTGGCCTGGTCGGCGTACAGGCCATGCTGCGCTTCCCAGAAATGCTGTTCCATCAGATGGTAGGTCTCGTCCATGTAGTGGCGCGCTTCTTCCACGCCCGCCGCCAGCGCATGGGCGTAGGCCAGCAGGACGAAGGCCAGTCCGTAGCAATGGTTGTCGGCGTCGATGCTGCGCGCTTTGCCGTTCTCCCACGCCAGCTGCCAGACGTAGCCGCCGGTGTCCGGGTTGCGGTGCGCATCGCGCAGGAAGGCGACGCCATGGCGCGCCGCGTCCAGGTAGACCGGGTCGCCAAACTGGCGGTAGGCCATCGCATAGTTGAACACGAAGCGCGTGCTGCTCACCAGGTGACGGGTGGAGGCATCGTAAATGCTGCCGTCGTCCATGAAGAAGTGATAGAAACCGCCGCTCGCATCCACGCAGCGCGGGTGGTAGAACTGCATCGTGTGGGCGATGTGGGAAATCAGCGTGGCGCGCGATCGGAAGTGGGGATGCATGGTCGGGGTCTCGTCAGAGTGGTGGGAGGGAAGCCAACTGCCACGCGGCGATGCGATAGCGCGTGTGCCATGGTTGATCGGGGGCGAGCGCCAGGCCGAGGCGGTCGGCGAGGGGATGGTCGGGCGGGGCAAGCGCCACGCGGCCCAGGTCGAACAGGCTGTTGACCGGTTCCGCGCCCAGCGCAAGGTGGCGGCTCATCCAGGGAAAATGAATCCGGCCGCCGTTGCTGATCCATAGCATCAGGTCGGGAAAGGCGGTTTGATCCCACCACATCCCGACGCAGGCATCGTAGTCGAGGTAATGCAGCGCGAAGGGTGCGGCGCCATCCACGCCGCCCAGCGACTTGACCTGCATGAGTTCTTCGGTTGGACGGGACAGCGGCAGGGCCGCGAAGTCGATCGGTCCGTCCACGCCGGCCATGTGCGACAGGTGAGCGGAGCGGGTGTCGGGTCGCAGGCGCGAGACGGCGCCCGGCGCATGCGCGGGGTAGCTGAACACGCCGTCATGCTTGCCCAGCAGGACGCGCACGCGGCCTGGTTCCGGCGGCAGGCGAAAAGTCGGGTGCAGTCCGGCCGGAACGCGCGTGGCGCGGCGCGCCCAGATTGTCAGCGACAGTTCCAGTGCCGGGCTGTCCGGGGCAACCGCGATGGTGCGTTCGATGCGTTCGATATCGGCGTCGGGCGGATAGTCGATGGCGAGGTGCACACGCTGGGGAGTCGCGTCGATGCAGCGCCAGCGGTGATTGGCCGCGTAGCCGTGGGTCCAGGTATCGATGGGAACGTGGGTACGCCAGCCGTCCGGCAAGTCCTGCGGCTGGTCCGTGCGGCCGAAGGGCAGGCAGGGCCACTCGCCCCGCAAGCGCCGCAGCACACCTGGCAGGGCGACCGCGCCGGTGGTGCCGGCCCAGGGCGCGACGTGCATGATCTGCAGCTCGCGCTCGTCGCCCAGGCGCAGGTTGACCGGACCGAGCATGCCGCCCAGCGCCTGCACTTCGGCGCTGCCGTGGTCCCAGTCCAGACGCCATGGGCCGTTCACACGATGCTTTCGGAGTGCGATGTCATCGGGCCAGCCAGCCGCCGTCGACCGGCAGCGCGATGCCGTGCACGTAATCGCTGGCGGCACTGGCCAGGAATACCGCGGCGCCGCCCAGGTCGGACGGTTGCCCCCAGCGCCCGGCGGGAATGCGCGCCAGGATGGCCGGTTCGCGTACCGGATCGGCGCGCAGCGCGGCAGTGTTGTTGGTGTCGAAGTAGCCCGGCGCGATGGCGTTGACGTTGATCCCCTTGGCCGCCCATTCATTGGCAAGCGCGCGGGTCAGACCGGCCACGGCGCTTTTGCTGGCCGCGTAAGCCGGCACGCGCACGCCACCCTGGAACGACAGCAGTGAAGCGATGTTGATGATTTTGCCGGCGCCGCGTTGCGCCATGTCCGCGGCGATCGCCTGTGTCAGGAAGAACAGGGACTTGAGGTTGGTATTCATGACCGCATCCCAGTCGTCTTCGGTCACGTCCAGGCTGTCGGCGCGTGAAATGATGCCGGCGTTGTTGACCAGGATGTCGATCCCGCCGCCAAAGGCGATGGCTTCAGCGGCCACGCGCGCCACCGGCTCGGTGGAGCTGAAGTCGGCCTGCACGAACAGGAAGCGGCGCCCGGCCGCGGCGACCAGGTCGGCGGTTTCGGAAGGATCGCTGCGGCCGGCGGCGACAATGTCGGCCCCCGCTTGCGCCAGCGCGACTGCCACGGCCTGGCCCAGGCCCGTATTGGCGCCGGTGACCAGCGCCGTCTTGCCAGTCAGCTTAAACAGATCGGACATGGCGAACTCCTACTTGAGCTGGCAGATATCGAGGACGTTCATGTCCGTGTAGTCCAGGTTTTCCCCGCCCATGGCCCAGATGAAGGCGTAGTTTGCCGTTCCGGAACCCATGTGGATGGACCAGGGCGGCGACACCACCGCCTCTTCGTTCGCGACGATGATGTGGCGCGCCGAATCGGGTTCGCCCATGAAGTGGAAGACGCGCTCGGACGGCTTGAGATCGAAGTAGAAATACACTTCCGAGCGGCGCTCATGCAGATGGGGCGGCATGGTGTTCCATACGCTCCCGGTCTTGAGGATGGTCAGGCCGAGCAGCAGCTGGGCCGACTGGCACACGCCAGGAATCACATACTGGTAGATGGTGCGGGCGTTCGAGGTTTCCAGGCTTCCGCGCTCCAGCGGCACCGCCTGGGCGTGGGTTATCTTGGTCACGGCAAAGCGCGCATGGGCCGGCGTGGAGGCGAGATAGAAGCGGGCGGGGTTGGCGCTGTCGGTCGACGCGAACAACACCTCGGCGCTGCCCATCGGTACATACAGCCCATCGCGCGGCGCCAGGTCGAATACCTCGCCGTCCACCGTGACGGTGCCGGCGCCGGCGCCCACGTTAATGATGCCCAGCTCGCGCCGCACCAGGAAAGGCTGGCCGGCCGCGGAGGCGGGTTCGGTGTGTACCGGCAGCGCCAGGGTCGTGGCAACCGGTGCCGCGCCGCCGATGACGAAGCGTTCGTTGTGACAGTAATTAAGCTGCACCTGGTCGGGCAAGAACAGGCTGGAGAGAAGATAGCGTTCGCGCAGCTGTTCGTTGCTGGCCTGCGCCATCATGTCGGGATGGGTTGCGTGTAGGGTTTTTGCGAACATGGGAAAATCTCCTTGAAGCGATACGTTTCTCGTATATGTTATCGATCACATTATTATAGCAGTGCATCACTTTAGAACGCAAAAACATTCTGCGGTTCGATCAATCAACTGAATGAGCAATGCGGTCTTTCTGGCTGTGAAGAAGTCTCGAAATGCGCTATTAGCGAAAATTCTTAACGTCTTTCCCGCGGAGGCGGGAACCCATAGCACCTCTGATCATAGGTGCTATAGATTCCCGCCTCCGCGGGAATGACGCGTGTCGTAGGGTGGGCACTTCGTGCCCACCAGCTCAGTCGCCGAGCGCGTTCAATCACCAGTAAGGCGTCCAGGTCCGGGTCAACCGCACCAGCGCCTCAAGATAGAAATAGTCGCCCCAGATGCAGCTCTCATCCACGCCCACGCCGTGCGGCTTGTGATAGACCGCATGCCGCAGCAATCCACCGCCGGCCACGCCGCCGGTACCCGCATAATTCGCGGCCAGTTCCTGTACCGTCCCCAGTGCCGCGTTTTCATAATCCGCGCGCAGCGGATCGGTCACCGGCAGCTGGCGCGCCAGTTCGAGCAAACCGCAGGCTGCGATCGCCGCCGCCGAACTATCGCGCTCCTGCGACCCGGACGTAAAGATCAGGTCCCAGTAGCAGATGCCATCGGCAGGCAAACGGTTAAGATAATAATTGGCCAGCACCCTGGACAAGCCGATCAGGCGCGCATCGCCGTTGTAGCGGTACACCAGCGGGAAGCCGGAAATACCCCAGGCCTGGCCGCGCGCCCAGCACGAATCGTCGGCATAGCCCTGGTGGGTCTTGCCCGCAAGCGGCGCGCCGCTTGCGGGATCGAAAAAGAAGGTGTGAAACGTCGATCCATCCTGGCGCACGATATGCCGCGCGGCGGCGGCGATGTGGCTGTCCGCCGCCACCCGGAAGGACTGATCGCCGCTGTAATCGGCGGCCCAGTACAACAGGGGCAGGTTCAGATTGCAGTCGATGATCATGCGGCCGCTTTGTGACGGGTCGTTCAGTTCACCCCAGGCCTGGATGATGCCGGCGCGTTCCTGGAAGCGCTCCACCAGCAGGCGCGCCGCGCCCAGCGCCGTTTCGGCCGCCTTGACGTCGCCGGTCAGCTTGTAGGCGGCCACGCAGGACAGGCTATACAGAAATCCCAGGTCGTGGTGGTTGACGTTGATGCGCTGCTGCTGGCGCTCGGCAAAGTTGCGTACGTGGGCGTCTGCGGCCTCACGGTAGCGCGCGGCGCCAGTCAGCTCGTAGGCCAGCCATAGCATGCCTGTCCAGAAGCCGTTGGTCCATTCGACATTGCCGATCGCCGGATACACCGATGCCGTGGTCGACGGGGCAGGGAAGTCGTGGCCGAAGTGGGCCAGGTTGCGGTCGATGGAGGCCAGTGCCTGTTCGATGGCGCCGGCCAGCACGTCCGGCGCGGAGCGGCCGTTCCAGCTGCGTGGGAGACGTTCGCGCGCGAGCGGCTCAATGGCGGCGCGATTCAGGATGGCGGATTGCGGTGCTGCGGACATGGTAACTCCAGAAAAAACGGACGGATATTATTTGGCGAGCGTGACGCCGGCATCGGGCGGTGCCACGGGTATGGTTTTGGTCCCGGTTTCGGCCGGGGTAGGCGACAGGTACCACGCCGACAGGATCATGAAGACCACGCCGAGCGCGGCCATGGACAGGTAGGTGGCGGAAAAGCCGATCAGGTCATAGCTCTTGCCGGCGATGGGCGACAGGATCGCCAGGCCCAGCGAATGCCCGAAGCTGACGCCGACCATGTAAATGGTCGATGCGAGACGGTTATCGAAGTGGAAGGCAATGTAGCGAAACACCGACACCACCAGGATCGGCAGCTCCACCGAGTGCAGCATCTTCATGCACGAAATCGACAACGGACCGACGGCCAGGCCCGAACCGGCGATCCGGACCATCATGATGGAGCCTGCCAGTAGCAGGCCGTTCTTGGCGCCGATGCGCTTGACCAGCAGCGGCGACAGGAACAGGCCGCAGGCTTCGATGAAGATCTGCAGCGAGTTCAGATAGCCGAACATGGCGGCGCCAGTTTTCGGATCGGGGAACATTGAGGCGAAGTAGCTCGGGAACTGCTGGTCGAACACCAGGTACAGATTGGTCACACCCAGAATGAAGACCATGAAACGCCAGAACTGGGCGTCGCGCAGAAGGCCCAGCGCATCGGCCAGGCGTACCCGGTCGGCAGGGGCGGCGCGACCGGCCGTGTCGCCGGTGCGCCAGAACATCAGCAATGCCAGCATCAATGCGCCGGCAGCGCTGGCCAGGAAGAAGTTAATCTCCGGGTTGATGTTGTAAAGACGCCCGCTGAACAGGGCCGCGCTGGCGAAGCCGAGCGAACCCCAGAGCCGCACGCGCGAATATTCGAAACCGTGCCTGCGGCCGATGCGGTCGACATATGACTCGATCGCGTAGCTCCCGGCGATGAAGGTTACGCCCAGGTAGGCGCCGCCGATAGCCGCGCCGATCATGATGTTCGACTTGAGCAGGGGCGCGTAGATAAACACGAAGAACAGGCCGCACAGGCTGCACAGGGCGCTGACCAGCCAAAGCAGGTGCTTGCGCTCGCCGATACGGTCAGACACGAAGCCGTAGATCGGCTGCGAGCACATGGCCGCGATGAAGTTGGCCGAGAAGACGATCCCGGTTTCCGCCCCGGACAGCTGCAAGGTCGTGCGCAGCCACAGTGCGAGCAGCGACACGCTCATCGCCTGCGCGAAAAAGTAGATATACACGAAGCTGCAAAGGAAGCGGAAGTGCGATTGCTTGCTGGTCATGGCTCAATTCCTGTGACGGATACCTGGTGATCGATGTGCTGCATGGCGGTTCCGGTTCAAGGCGTGGCCGGAGCAAGCCAGATGGCGTGGCCGCCTGACGGCAGCAAGCCCGCCTCGATGATACTGTCCGCGTCGACCTGCATGGTACGTACGCCGACCTTGGTCGCGGTGGGTGCTTGCGGATCGTCTGCGTAAATCGTCGCGGTGTACTTCCTGCCCTTGTCGAGGAAGCCGAGAGCGACCTTCACTTTGCGGCTGTCGTTGTTCGTGATCGTACCCACAAACCAGTCCGTCCCTTTGCGTCTGGCCGTGGAGACGAACTGGCCGGGGCTTCCCTGCAGGACGCGGGTATCGTCCCAACTGGCGGGAATGCGGTCCCAGAAGGCCAACTCCGGTTCGTCCTTCGACATGGCCGGCTTATCGTACCAGTACAGGGTCTGGAGCGGGCTGTAATAGATGGCGGCCAGGGCCAGCTGATGCGCGTGCGTGGTCTTGATGCGCGGGTCGTAATAACAGATGGTGTAGTCGGCGGCGCCCGCCAGAAAACGCGTGAACGGCAGCACCGTGTTATGGGTCGCATCGGGCATTTCTTCGTTGCCGCGTATGCCTTCGGACGTCAGCAGGTTGGGCCAGGTGCGCTGTTCGCCGGTGGGGCGCCAATCGTCGTGGATGTTGACCATGATGTTTGCCGCAGCGGCCTGCTGGATGGCTTTCTCGATCCAGGTGGTCCAGCGGTGCGAGCCGACCTGCACAAAGCCGAATTTGACCCCCTTGACGCCCCAGTCGCGGTATGTCTGGAACAGGGTATCGGACTGGGTGAGCAAGGCCTGCTGGTTCACATACAGCCAGACGCCGATGCCTTTTTCGCGGCCGTAGCGGATAATCTCCGGCAGGTCGAAGTCGGCGATGGCGACCTTGCTGGCGTCCGAATCGAAGGAGAAGGCGGGGCCGTACCACTTCCAGTCGAACAGGACGTATTGCAGGCCGCGCCGCGCGGCGAAGTCGATATTGGCGCGCGCGTCGGCCGTGGTCTGACTCATCACGCGGATGATCTTGCCCGGCTTGATCCAGCTTTCGTCGCGAATGCGTGACGGTGCGTTCAGGTTCAGGATGAAGTGACTGTTGGCCGCCAGGGCCACCGCGCTGTCGGCCACCATGATGCCGCGCCACGGTGTGGCGAAAGGCGAAATCAGGTCGGCCGCATCGTGCATCGACGTCACCAGCGTATCGGGACGCGTTTTGCTCAGTTTGAACTTGGTGCGCGCATAGTCGACCATGTTCGCTTCCAGCAGGGCGGCCCAGGTCCCGCCGGGCAGCTCCAGGGTCAGGGGGCGTTCGGATTCATCGGGCCAGTTCGCCAGCGGCAGCAGTTTGTAGGGCGCCTGGGCCCAGCCATGAAACCACGCGCGGGTCCCGGCGGGCAGGGCGAACTCGGTATTCTCCTGCTTGATGCGGTAGTAACTGCCTTTCGGGTTTTCCGGGAAAACGTAGCGCAGCGCGGCGCCTTCGTCGTAGGCCCGGAATTCCACCGCCATGCGGTAGTCGGGGTTGTCGTCCTTGACCAGTTCCACGCGCATTGCGTTGTGGCGGTCGCGGATGGCGGCGTGTTCGCCCGTGACCGGGGTCCAGGTACTGTCGGTGCTGCTGCTGGTGATGGCCGTAATGGCAAGGTTGTCGAACCAGTGCGCCTGACGGTCGATCTTCAGGGCCATCGCACTTTCCGACAGATGGTTATCGAGCTCCAGGTCGAGCAGGGATTCCTTGATGATCTCGCGGTCTTTGTATTTCACCTTGTAATACAGCGCTCGCCGGCCGCCTGGCAGCGACTTCTGGTAAAAATCGACGCGCAGCTGCTTGTCGGGCGAGAGCAGGGCGCCGTGATCCGGCGCCGCGTACGCGGGCAGGTACGCCGTCAGGCCGAGGCAGAGCGCGACGACTGACAAGGTCGTTCTCAACATGGTGTGTCTCCTGTTGTTTTTATCGGCGGCGGCGTTGGCGCCATCGGTGCCGGTGGTGGCATTGCGCCTGTTATCGATCACATTATAGCATCGTGTTTTGCGCGTGGCGTAAAAAAATCTGTTGACGAAGTGCTGTATTTGCATGCTAGTATCCATCTGGTGATATCGATAACAAGCAGAAGTACATACAATAATCAGGGAGACACAGCATGAACAAGCAGTTAAAAATGTCCTTCAAGGCGACCGGCATCGCGCTCGCCGTCAGCCAGGCTTTCGCACCCGTCGCCATGGCCCAGGAGGCGGCCACGCAGGAAGTGATCGTGACCGGTATCCGCGCCAGCGCCCGGTCGTCGGTCGCGATCAAGAAGGAGGCGATGGAAGTCGTCGACTCGATCACCGCGGAAGACATCGGCAAGCTGCCCGATCCGAACGTGGCCGAAACCTTGACCCGTATTCCGGGCGTGCAGGGCTACCGCTACGGCGGCGAGGGCGCTTCGCCGGTCGGTGCGGGTTCGGGCATCACCATCCGCGGCCTGTCCGGCCAGACTGCATCGCAGGTCAACGGGCGCGCCTACTTCACTGCGGGCGGCCGTGAATTCAATATCGAAGGGGCGATCCCGGGCATGGTCGCCGGGATCGACGTTTTCAAGAATCCGTCGGCCGAGCATATCGAAGGCGGCATCGGGGGCCTGGTGAATGTCCGCACGCGTAATCCGAGCGACTTCAAGGGCCCGACGCTGTCGCTGGCAGCGAATGCGCGCTACAACGATCTGGCAAAAAAGGTCGACCCGGAGCTATTCGGCCTGTTTGCCAACCGCCTGGACCTGGGCGGCGGTTCGCGCATCGGGGTGATGGCCGCCGCCGTCTATCAGAAGAGCACTGGCCGTTCGGACAACAACCCCGCCAACGGCGGCGCCAACCTGAAACGCGCGATCCGCGGCGACAGCGCCGAATATGCGTCCATGGCCGCCGCCAATACAGCGAACGCCGTCAACCTGCCGCGCGCGGCGTATGTGGGCCGTAGCGATGTCAGCTTCCTGGCCTCAGGCGCCATGCGCGATACCTCGGCCACGGTCGGCCCGAACACGCCGAACCTGAGCGGACTCACTGCGGACCAAGTGGCGAACCTGATGGTCGCGCCAGCCCTGACCAGCAACGTGTTCCAGGAAACCATCATGCGCGAGCGGAAGGGCCTGAACCTGGCGGCCGACTACCGCGTCAGTAATATCCTGCGTTTTAACGCCGAACTCAATTACACGTCCTACCTGTACCACCAGAATTACCGCGGCCTGAATTCTGTCGACGGCGGGAACGTCCAGAACCTGCAAACCTCGCCCTTCAATTACACCGAAGGCCTGGCCAACCGGAATATCACCGGCGGCAGCGACGACGTCCTGGTGAACAAGCGCGTCCTGGGCGGCAGCTTCCTCGATTCGACCCTGACCACGGTGGGCGGCGACGAACACCGCCTCTACACCACCATGATCGGCGCGGTCGGCGCGGAATGGAGTCCGACCCAGGACTTGTCCTTGAAGGGCGACTTCTCGTACATCAAGGCCGACCAGAACCAGGATAACCGCTCGGTCAACATGGAATCGGCACCGGGACTGTTCTGGACCACCAACCGCCTGGCCGACGGCGCGCCCCATGGCCTGAACTTCGCCGGTCCGAGCCTGGGCGACCCGTCCAATTACATCTTCAAGGACTACAACAACGGAACCAATCAAAACTTTGACGATAGCGGATACGCACTGGCGCTGAGCGGCAGCTACAATCTAGGCGATGGATTGTTCAACAAGCTTAAATTCGGTACCCGCTACGCGCACCAGGAAAGCCGCTTCGTGAACTATAACTTCTCGGGTCGTCCGCTGACCAGCGATGGCCTGGCGCTCGCCGCCAACCGTTCCAACGCTATCCGCGCGGCCAGCAATGGGCTGGTGGAGCAGGCGCCGGATAATTTCTTGCGCGGTAAGGCGGGCTACAGCGGCGGCTATATCGTGTACGTGCCGGACATGCTGCTGGGCGACCAGGTCGGCACCGCCTTCCCCAAGGCAGGGATCCTGACCGAAGGCTCCTACCTCGAGAATCTCGCCGCGCGCCGCCTCGCCGACGAGAACACCATGGCCGGCTACGTCTCCACCGACTTCACCGCGCTGGACGATCGCATCAAGGGTAATATCGGCGTACGCGTCGTGCGCACCAAATCGACTGCCACCGCGCGCACCACCAACACCGTCACCACGCCGGTGAGCTATCCCGAGATCACCAAGACGACGACCTACACCAACGCGCTGCCGTCGTTCAACCTGACCGCCGATATCATCCCCAACTTCCTGGCGCGCTTCGGTTATGGCCGCGGCCTGACCCGTGCCGCCTTCGATGCGCTCAATCCTAGCATCACGGTCAACACGACCAATGGCACCGGCAATGTGGGTAATCCCGACCTGCGTCCACAGACCGCCGACAGCTTCGACCTCTCGCTGGAGCGCTATTTCAGCGGCACCAACTATGTGTCGGCCGCGGTATTCAACAAGCGTATCAAGGGCTTCTTTAACGGCACCGTCGAATGCCAGACCTTGACCACGGTGCCGGCCTACTCGGGCAGCGTGAACAACAGCTGCGCGCCAGGCCAGTACCAGATGACCAGGCAGGTCAACTCCGAGAAGGGCTTTGTTCGCGGCGCGGAACTGGCCGGGCAGTACTTCTTCGATTCCAAGGGCGACAGCATCCTGAAGAACTTCGGCGTGTCCGGTTCCTACACCTATGTGGATACATCGAACCCAGTCAACTTCGGCAGCGCCGCGGCGCCGCGCATCGTCGATACGCAGCAGCCGATGCAGTCGAAGAACAACTACAGCCTGAGCGGGATGTACGAGGACAGCAAGCTGTCTGCCCGCGTGGTGTACACCTGGCGTTCGGAGTCGGTATTGTTCGGCGTGTCGGCCAATCCGATCGATGCCCGCTACATCAAGGCCTACGGCATCCTGGACGCGTCGCTCAATTATGAGCTGAGCGACAACCTGACCCTGTCGTTCAACGCATCGAATATCCTCGACAAGGCGCTGGACCGCTACGTCGGCGAGCCGGGCGCCTACCAGACCAGCATCGAACGGCAGCACTACCTGAATGGCCGTACCGTGAGCCTGGGCCTGCGCTACAAATTTGGGAAGTAAAGGGATCGGGTAAATCAGCGAATCGCGGGGTGGGCATGGGCCCACCTTCGCATTTTGAAAGCAGACGAATGTCAAAATTGCGTGTTCTGGCTACTGCGGTAGCCATTCTGGTTGGTGCAGCGAACGCGGTGCAGGCGCAGGCCGTGCAGCGTGCCGAGTGGGAGCTGCCCGAGGTGGTGGCGGTCAACCGCGAACCCATGAAAGCGACCTTCTTCAATTTCGAGACGCGCGAGAAAGCCATTGCCGGCGACATGGCGGCATCAAGTAATTACCGCTCGCTCGACGGCACCTGGGCCTTCGCGTATTCGAAAACACCCGAAACCCGCCCGCGCGACTTTTACAAGAACGATTTCGACACCCGCGACTGGAAAACCATCCAGGTGCCGGGCATGATACAGGCGCAGGGCTTCGGCCTGCCCATGTTCACCAACATCAAATACCCCTTCCCGGCGAACGAGCCTTTCATTCCCCACGAAATGAATGAAGTCGGCTCCTATAAGCGCGAGTTCGACATCCCGGCCGGCTGGAATGGACGCGACATCTTCCTGCACATCGGCGCGGCCGGTGCGGCTTATTACATCTGGGTCAACGGCGAAAAAGTCGGCTACTCGGAAGACTCCAAGCTGCCGTCCGAATTCAATCTGACCAAGTACGTCAAGCCCGGCATCAACAAGATCGCGATTGAAGTGTACCGCTGGGCCGACGCCTCCTACCTGGAAGACCAGGACTTCTGGCGCGTATCCGGTATCGAGCGCAGCGTCTATGTCTACAGCGAGCCAAAAGCGCGCCTGCGCGATCTGTCGGTCACGGCGCTGCTCGATAAGAAGACCTGGACCGATGGGGTATTTTCGCTCAAGGCGGATCTGGCTGGAGAGCCGGCGGACGGCGAAATCATCGCCACTGTGTACGATGGCGACAAGGCGGTGCTGACGAAATCCGCCCGCATCGCGGGCGGCAAAGTGCCGGGGATCGAAGGGCAGATCAGGCAGGTCAAGCCGTGGACCGCCGAGACCCCCAATCTGTACCGCCTGGTGGTGGAGTACAAGGATGCCGATGGCAAGCTGCTCTCGGCCACGTCACGCAAAATCGGCTTCCGGACCGTGGAAATCGCCGATGGCGAAGTACGCGTCAATGGCCGCCGCGTGATGATCAAGGGCGTCAACCGTCATGAGCACGACCCGGAAACCTACCGCGTGGTCTCGATGGAGAATATGCGGCGCGACATGGAGCTGATGAAGCGCGCCAACGTCAATGCGGTGCGTACCTCGCACTACCCGAACGATCCGCGCTGGTACGACCTGGCCGACGAATATGGTATGTACGTGATGGGCGAGGCGAACATCGAGTCGCACGAATACATGGGCATGGGTGACGCAGCCGGCGACCCCAAAAAGCGCGAAGCCATCCAGCTTGGCTACAAGCCGCACTGGAAGATCGCGCACCTGGACCGTGTCTCGCGCATGGTCCAGCGCGACAAGAACCATCCCTCGGTCATCTTCTGGTCGCTGGGGAACGAAGCCGGCACCGGTCCCAATTTCGAGAACGCCGCCGCCTGGATCCGCCAGAACGACCCGACCCGCCTGGTGAGCTACCTCGGTCACGGCACCTTGGGCGAAGTGCACAAGCCGAACGATTACGTAGACATCTACGCGCCCATGTACGACGATATCGAGAAGATGGCCGACTACGCGCAGGACGCGCGCTACAAGCAGCCCATGATCCAATGCGAGTACGCTCACGCGATGGGCAACTCGCTCGGCAACCTGGAAGACTACTGGCAGACGATCCGCGCCCACAAGAAGCTGCAAGGCGGCTTTGTGTGGGACTGGATCGACCAGGCCGTGTACGCGCGCGATGCCAAGGGCCGCCGCTACTGGGCCTCCGGCTTCGACATCAATCCTACATGGGGCGACAACAGCGTGGTGGGCGACGGCGTGATCCGCGCCGATGGCACCCCGGACCCGGAATACTACGAGCTGCAAAAGGTCTATTCGCCGGTGGTCTTCGAAGGCAATCCAACGTCCGGCAAAATCAGCGTAGTCAACCGCTATGACTTCCGTGATTTGTCCGGCCTCGCGCTTGAGTGGATTTTGACACGCGATGGCGTACAGGTCGCAACCGGAAAGCTCAAGGATGTGCGTACGGCCGCTGGACGCAAGGAGGCCATCCCGATCGCGCTGCCCGCGCAGCGCGGCGGGGAACTGATCCTGACACTGCAGGCCAAATCAAAAAGCGCGGACAAGTCGACTCCCGTCGGCACCGTGGTGGGATGGTCGCAGTTCCTGCTGACGAAGGCACCTGCGTTGCGGGTAGACGGCGGCCCCGTCAAGCCGGTGCGCCAGGGCGATACGGTGACCCTGGCTGCAGGCGGCGCCACGCTCAAGATTGACGCGGCCACCGGCCTGGTCGACTACAGCGTCAACGGCAAGACCCTGCTCAAAGGTGGCTCGCCTAACTTCTGGCGCGGCCTGACCGACAACGATGAAGGCACCGGCGTAGAAAAATCGCACGCCGTTTGGAAGACCTTTACCGGCGAACGCCAGCTACGTGCCATCGATGTGGGCACGGACCGCGTGAAGGTGCTGTACAGTTTCGGCGCCGGCGCGGTGCACTGGGAAAGCACCTGGCGCATGTCGTCCGCAGGGGTGGTGAGCGTCGATGCGGCCTTCACGCCGCTGCGCGATGATTTGCCGGACCCTTTGCGCCTGGGCCTGCGCTTTGATAGCGATGCGGGACTGGACACGGTCAGCTGGTATGGCCGCGGGCCGCAGGAATCGTATTCGGACCGCCACACGGGTTATGCGATTGGCCGCTACAGCGGCAAGCTCGCGGACCAGTATCACGACTACATGCGCCCGCAGGAGACGGGTAACAAGACCGATGTACGCTGGCTCGCCCTGCAAAATGGCGCGGGCGCCGGGTTCAAGGTCACGGGCGCGCTGCCCCTGTCGGTGAACGCACTGGCCTTCCCGTACGAAGACCTGCTGCTGCGCCCTCGCGGCACCTGGAAAAGCTCGGAGATCGAGCCGCATGCCAACGGCAGCCTGCTGGTCGACCTGGCCCAGGCAGGCGTCGGTGGCGACACTGGCTGGAGCCTGGATGGCCGTGCCCATGCCAAGTACCGCATCAAGCTGGAACCGGCAAGGTACAGCTTTACCATCGCCCCGGAGAGCGCACGATGAGTATTCCGAACATGAGGAAGCTGCTGATCGTGCTGGCCGCCGCGTGTGCGGGAAGCGCGTTTGCGGCCAAGCCGATCAGCCGCGATTTTGCCGCGGATCCCTCTGTGCACCGCTTCGACGGTAAATACTATCTCTACGCGACCAACGATCAGGCCAACAGCGGCAAGTATTGGGATTCAGTCGACTGGCGTCTGCTAACGTCGAGCGATCTGGCCACATGGTCTGACGAAGGGCCGTTCCTGAAGGCGGCCATCTTCAAATGGGCGGGACCGGGCGCCAAGGCCTGGGCGCCGGCTGCGGCCCAGCGCAATGGCAAGTACTACTTCTACGCGCCGGTCGGCGGCAAGCAGATTGGCGTGGCGGTCGCGGACAATCCGCGCGGCCCCTTTGAGGATGCCATCGGCAAGGCGTTGGTGGAGTCGCCGCGTGACGCCAACGCCGGCGATGAACCGATAGACCCCGCGATTTTCGTGGACGACGACGGCCAGGCCTATATGTACTTCGGTACGCGCGTACCCAAGGTCGCCAAGCTGGGTGGCGACATGGTCAGCACCAGCGGCGCCATCGCCAATGTGCTGGTCAAGGGCTACCCCGCGCAGGACAGCAAGAAGACCTATGGCGAAGCGCCGTATCTGCACAAGCACAAGGGCGTGTACTACTTCACGTTTTCATCCGGCTGGCCTGGCCAGATCCTGTACGCGACCGGCCGCAGTCCGATGGGGCCTTTCGAATACCGCGGCGTGGTGTTCGACTATCTGAAGATCAGCACCAACCACCAGGCCATTCTGCAGGACGGCGACAAGACCTGGTTCTTCTATCACGACAGCCTGATGCCGGGCGGTGGTGGCTACAAGCGCTCGATCTCGTTCGAGGAGCTGCACTACGGTGCGGACGGCAGCATCAAGCAGATCGTGCCCGCAAAGTAGCGAGCGCCACGCGGGCTGCGGCCAGGTCCCAGGCTGCGCAGCCGACCGTCTTGAACATGACAGGTCCTGGGATGCTGGCGGCATCGAGCGCATCGGCCAGGGCGCGTACCTTGTTCCAGTCGGCGCCCGCCAGAATCAGGTCGCCCGCTTCATGGCGCGCGCCGGCCAGGTCGTCCACGATGACCGTGCTGGCCAGGACGGTCGCGGGTGCTATCTCCGCGCAATCGGGTTTGAAGGCGCCCAGTGCGACGATCAGGCGTCCTGCCATCGCGGGCAGCGTGTAGACCGGTGTCCTGCTGGTCGTGGCAGTGATCACCACGTCGGTGTCATCCGGGATGGATTCGAGTGCGATGCAGCGCCAGTCATTCTCGCTCACTCTTTCGCAGAAGTGCTCCGCGTCCTCCAGCGATTTGCCGATGACCGACAGCCGCGCCTCCGGGAAAATCGCACGGATGGCGTGTGCATGGCTTTCCGCCTGCTTGCCGATGCCGATCATGACGATCGATCGCGGCGGCGCCGGGAAAAAACGCTGAATGCCCAGCATCGACAGCGCAGCCGTGCGGCGCGCGGTCACGGTGGCGCCGTCAAGCAGCACCGCGCATTCGCCACTGGCGGCATCGATCACGCTCAGGTGGCCGATGATCGTGGGCAGGCCTCGCGCGCGGTTGCCCGGCGCGACTGACACCAGCTTGTGGACTGCGATATCCGGTGCGCTGGCGGCCATCGAGAGCATGACCGCGCCTTGCTGCATCGGTATGGCCTGACGTTCGGGGCAGGCGATCGCGCCCGAACTCAGCTGGCGCGCGGCGTTGGCGAGAGCCTCGATCAGGGGGGAGTAGGGCAGCAGGGCGGCGGTGTCGGTGGCGTTGAGTTTGGAGGTCATGGGACGCAGCAAAACAGAGTGATTAGCGCTTCTATTATGTAGCAAAGCACGGACTCCTCGTCGATCGGCCATGATTCAACGGGCAGGCGAAGACTGCACACTAGTCGTAGATAATATGACGTCCCGTCCGGTGCAGTTCGGCCAGGCCGTCGAGCATGTTTTTAATCACCTCGGGCGAATGTCCTTCCCAATCCGTGACCTCGGCCACGACGCGTAACGATGCCCGCGTTCGAAAGGATTGTGTGGGATTACCGGGAAACTTCTTGTTTGTGAGATTGGGATCATCCTCGAAACTCCCGGTCGGCTCTACAAGGTAAATATGCCCGCGCCCGCCGTGCCCGGACAAGGCGCAGGCGAGTTCCGCTCCCCATACGGCAGGTTCGAGCTTGGCGCTGAAATAGATATGATTGGATACGCGACCTTCCTCAAAATTTGATGGGTATCCGGCGACGAGCTCATCGCCCACCGCAAGCGCGTTCCGGGTCCCGTGATAGAACGGTCCTGTGACTTGCTCGCATGAGTCGTGTGTTACGGGCGTCCAATTTTCATGTTCCATATTTCAATTCCTTGTGGCTAGGCTGAGGTCAGGTGCCGGCTCGCGCTTCCAGTCCGCGCACAAGCCATCTATATAGATATCGAGGTGTCGATGAGCGATTGCCCGCTCCTCATTCAACGGTAGTCCGATCGCAAGCGGCCGCGCAAAGCGGATCAGGGCGAACACAACATCCCGCTCGGAAAGATCATTGCGCAGTCGGCCTCCTTGTGCCGCGCGGCTCACCAGTATGTTCATGAGCGCAGCCGCTCGCACGCGCAGATCGGCCCAGTCATGTTTGTCGATCAGGGGATGGACGATATTGACAACGCCGATTCCGTTATCGAGCGCCAGGTGCATATATTGACGGAGGGCATCGAGCCCTTCCGTTCCATTGGCGACAAGGGCTTCTCCCGCGCCAATGCTGCTATCCAGCACATGGCGAGCCGCCGCGTGCAAAAGAGATTGCTGATCCGGGAAGTGCCGGTAAAGCGTTCCTATGCCAACACCGGCCCTTGCTGCGATGGCATCCCGGGCCGGTTCTCCACCAACCTCTAAAATCAACTCGATGGCGACTTCGATCAGACGTTGCCGATTTTTGAGCGCATCAGCACGCACCGGGTTCGCCTGTCCGCGCCGCTGAACCGCGCGGCACCTTGCGCTGACCAGGGATCATTGAACCCTGATTCGGAATGGGAATCTGCATAATTTGCCTTGCCACGAAGCGCTGATGATTTTGATTAAATGGAGTATATTCCTCCGTTTAATTCTGTCAAGTAGATGCGCAAGTACCGTCAAAGGCGATCGGCTCGTGCGTTGCGCAAGCATGGCGTGCGAGCCCGATCGAAGCAAGCGTTCAGGCAGCAACCAGCCTGCGATTGCCAGCACCCGGTAACGTGCTCAAGGTTTTTCCCGCAACCGCAGTGTAGGTCTTCGACTTCACCGTGCTGACATAGCGGAACTCGGCACTGACTTTGGCCGGCGTCGCGGTCACGATCATGTAACCTCTGTGCTGGGTCTGCGCGTACACCAGCGGTCCGATGATCTGTTCCAGTCCGGCGGCAACCACGCGCGGATCTTCGCTGGCAAAAATCTCCTCGAAGCCGGGGGAGGTGACCGAGGTCACGCCGAACTCCACGCCGACGGCGGTGTTATTCAGATCGGTCAGGTCGCTGGCCCAGGTATTGTGGGTGTCGCCCGCAAGCGTGATCAGGTTCTTGTCCATCGCCTTCGCCATGCCCAACACCGTTTCGCGGGCCGCCGCGTAGCCGTCCCAGGCATCGAGGTTGTAGGGAATCGACGGCTGTGCCAGGATCTGCTTTTCGGCAGCAGTCAGCGTGGCCGGCGCGGTTTGCGCTTTGCCCAGCAACGTGGTGTAGGCGCCGAAACTGATACTGCCCAGGACCAGTGGCGCCGGGATGTTCATGCGCGCCATGAGTACTTGCTGGCCCAGGATCTGCCAGGTTGCCGTGGACGCTGAGAGCTGCTTTTGCAGCCAGCTGGTTTGCTCGGCGCCGAGCAGCTGGCGTGCCGGGTTCGCCATGTCGGTGCCAAATTTGACAGCATCGAGGCCGGCGGCGCTGGCGTAGTTGGCATAACTGAGCTGCTTGTCGCGGCCAATGATGCGGGTGTCGAGCATGTGCAGCGATACCAGCGAACCGAAATCGAAGGAGCGGTAAATGCGGTCCGGTTGCGCCGGGTCGTTCACGCGGATCGGCATCCATTCGTGGTAGGCCTGCAGGGCGGCGGCGCGGCGCGCGCTGAACGGACCCTCGGTCGCGGGATCGTGGTTTTCCGCGCCGCCGGTCCAGGTGTCGTTGGCGAATTCATGGTCGTCCCAGACGGCGATGAAGGCCATCTTTGCGTGCATCGCCTGCAGGTCGGCGTCGCCGCGGTACACGGCATAGCGGCTGCGGTAGTCGGTCAGGGTGATGGTCTCGCTTTTTGGATCGACCAGCCGGTTCAGCGCGGCCGCGTCTTTCGATGCGTAGCCGTCGCGCGGGTACTCGTAAATGTAGTCGCCCAGGTGGATGGCGGCGTCGATGTCGTTCAGCTTGGCGATGTCGGCGTACACGTTGAAGTAACCGGCCGGGTAGTTCGAGCAGGTCATCACAGCGAGCTTGACCTGGTCGACCTTACCGGTTGGCAGGGTCTTCGTGCGGCCCGTTGGAGAGTAGGTGGGGCCGACGGCGAAGCGATAGAAGTAAGGGGTGGCCGGGGTCAGGCCGCTCACGTCGACCTTGACGGTGTAGTCACGCGCGGGACCGGTGGTGAATTCCCCCGACTTGACGATACGGGTGAATTGTTCGTCGCTGGCGACTTCCCACAGGACCTGGAAGTCACGCTCGGCCGAGGGCGTGGCGCGGGTCCAGATGATGACACGGTCCGAGAGCGGATCTCCGCTGGCTACGCCGTGGGCGAAGGTGGCGGTGACCTGGTCGCCGCTGCCGCCGCAAGCGCTGAGCAAAGTGCCGCCGCTGACGGCGACAGTGCCTATGGCGACGCCACGGATAAAATTGCGGCGGGAAGTCTTTGTGTTCATCTGGTCATCCTGGTGGGGGAAAACCGGGATGATAGAAAAGGTTTGTTACGCGCTCGTGACCAGGATGGAATAGCTGCGGGAAGCTGCCATGCCTGAACTGCTTGCAGACAAAGAACCGTAGGGTGGATAAGCGCGACGCGCGCAATCCACCATGAGTCGTCGCGATGCCGACGGGTCGGGGTTTGAGTGAGCGGGATGGACACCTCATCGCGTCGATTCGAGCGTCCCTGGCGGCGCATGGTGATGGTGGATTACGCGCTGCGCGCTTATCCACGCTACGGTTCACGGTGGGCGAGCTATCACACCTGGTAGCTTGAGCGGCTTTTTTCGATTGGCGTTTGCTAGAACATACTCCTCTGGGGACTGGTTGGGATAGCTGCCGGAAGCTGCCATGCCTGAACTGCTTGCAGACAAAGAACCGTGGGGTGGATAAGCGCAACGCGCGCAATCCACCGTGAGTTGTCGCGATGCCGACGGGGTCGGGGTTTGAGTGAGCGGGATGGACACCTCATCGCGCATTCGAGCGCCCCGGGCGGCGCATGGTGGATTACCCACTGCGCGCTTATCCACCCTACGGTTCATGGTGGGCGCGCTATCAAACCTGGTAGCTTGAGCGGCTCTTTTCGATTGGCGTTTGCTAGAACAAACTCCTCTGGGAACTGGTTGGGATAGCTGCCGGAAGCTGCCACGCCTGAACTGCTTGCAGACAAAGAACCGTAGGGTGGATAAGCGCGACGCGCGCAATCCACCATGAGTCGTCGCCTTGAATGAACGCGGCTGAACACTTCATAGTGCAGGTTCGAGCGTCCCTGGCGGCTCATGGTGGATTACGCGCTGCGCGCTTATCCACCCTACAGTTCATGGTGGGCGCGCTATCAAACCTTGTTGCCTGAGCGGCTTCCGATTGGCGGTTGCTAGAACAAACTGCCCTGTGGACTGGTCAAGCTGGCAAAGTCGTCACGCAAGAAAGGCAGGATCGCATCGGCCACGGGCTGCAGCTGCTTGCTCAGGTAATGCTCGTAGTCGATCGGCGCGCGCCGCACTTCCAGCGGTTCCGGTCCTGCCGTTGTGATCACGTAGCGGATCCAGCCGCCGCTCTGATACTGCAGCGGGCGACCCTGGGCGCGATTGAACTCGTCGGCGATGCGCGCCGCGCGCACGTGCGGCGGCACATTGCGCTCGTATTCGTCGAGCGGGCGGCGCAGGCGTTTGCGGTACACCAGCAGCTCATCGAGCTCGCCGCTGACGGTACGGTGCGCGTAATCGCGCACATAGTCCTGGTAAGCCTCGTTCTTGAAGATGCGCAGGTATAGCGCCTGCTGGAACTGCTGCGCCAGCGGCGTCCAGTCGGTGCGCACCGTTTCCAGCCCCTTGTAGATCATCTCCTCGCTGCCATCGGCCTTGCCGATGAGGCCCGCGTAGCGCTTCTTGCTGCCTTCCTCGGAGCCGCGGATGGTGGGCATCAGAAAGCGGCGGTAGTGCGTTTCATACTGCAGTTCGAGCGCGCTGGCCAGGCCGAAGGTCTGCTGCAGATGCTGGGCCCACCACGTGTTCACACTCGCCACCAGAGCGCGCCCGATGCGGTCCGCATCCACGTCCGCATGCGCCTTGCCGAGCCAGACGAAGGTGGAGTCGGTGTCGCCGTAGATGACTTCATATCCTTGTGCTTCGATCAGCTCGCGCGTGCGGTGCATGATCTCCTGCCCGCGCAGGGTGATCGAGGAGGCCAGGCGCGGGTCAAAAAAGCGGCAGCCGCTGGACCCGAGCACGCCGTAAAACGCGTTCATGATGATTTTGAGCGCCTGCGACAGCGGCTTGTTCTTGTCGCGCTTGGCCGCTTCGCGTCCTTGCGAAATCTGGCTGACGATGGCAGGCAGGCAGTGCTTCGCGCGTGAGAAGCGCGCGCCGCGAAAGCCGGGTACTGTGGCTTCCTCGTCGCTGCGCATGCCTTCGATCAGGCCGACCGGGTCGATCAGGAAGGTGCGGATGATGGATGGGTACAGGCTTTTGTAGTCCAACACCAGTACGGAGTCGTACAGGCCCGAGCGTGAATCCATGACGTAGCCACCGGGGCTGTTTTCGCCGGCGATGTCGCCCAGGTTAGGCGCGACGAAGCCCTGGCGGTGCATCATGGGCATGTACAGGTGCTCGAAGGCGGCGACCGAGCCGCCGCTGCGGTCCGCCGCCAGGCCGGTCACGCTGGCGCGTTCCAGCAGGAAGTCGAGCAGTTCGGTCTTGGCGAAGATGCGCGTGACCAGTTCGCAGTCCTTCAGGTTGTAGCGCGCCAGGGCCGGTTTGTCTTCGGCGAAGCGGCGGTCGATTTCCGCCATGCGGTCGTAGGGATTGTCGATCGCCTTGCCTTCGCCCAGCAGGGTTTGCGATACGCTTTCCAGGCTGAAGGAGGGAAAGCTCCAGGTGGCCGAGCGCAGCGCTTCGATGCCGTCGATGATCAGGCGACCGGCCGCGGCGGCGAAAAAGTGCTGCTGTTTGCCGCCATGTTCGCGCCATTCCATCGCGCTGCCGTCACGGCCAAAGCGCAGCGGCACGCCCAGGGTTTCGGCATGGCGCTGCAGTACCCGCAGGTCGAACTGCACCACGTTCCAGCCGATGATGGCATCCGGGTCGTGACGCGCTATCCATGCGTTGAGCTCCACCAGCAGGGCGGCGCGGGTCTCGCAGTAGTGCAGATCGAAGTCCAGCGCGCTGGGGTCACCGTTCGGTGGTCCCAGCATGTAGACGTTTCGCTGGCCGCAGCCTTCCACGGCGATGGAGTACAGCTCCCCATGCGAGGTGGTCTCGATATCGAGGGAGCAGAGCTTGAGGCGCGGGCGGTAGCCGGTCAGGGGTTTGAGCTGGCCATCGAGCAGGGGACCGTTGGCATCGTCGGCCTGGGTACCAAGAAAGGTGACGGGCGCGGTGATGAAGCGCTCCATCAGGTAGCGTTCCGGCGGCCGGATGTCGGCTTCGTAGACGTCGATGCCGAATTCGCGCAGGCGTTTGGCCTGCTTCATGAGGGTGCGGTACTGCTGGCAGTACATGCCGATCACGGGGCGGTGCTGGAAGTCGCACAGGGCCAGGGGACGCAGTTCGACGCCGCGCTCGCCCGCCAGCACGGTTTGGGCCTGTTCGCGCTGTTCCGCCGGGATGAAGGCCACCGATTGCTGGATGGGCAGGCGGATGTGGCGCGGGCCGTCGTCGGTCGCCAGCCAGAAGTCGACCTCGGTGCCGGCCGCCGTATCATGCCAGTGGCGGGTCAGTAGAAACCCCTGCTGTTGATGAACCAAGTGAATGCCCTAAGAGAGAAGCGTAGGGCGGAAAAGCCCAATGGGCGCCTTCCGCCGTGCTACGGATGCGTCGCTGGCGGCTCATCCGGCGCACGGCGGAGGGCGCTGCGCTTTTCCGCCCTACGTGCAGAATGCGCATATTCTAGGGCATCCAGCCCATAAGTTCTTCGCAAGAATCACACCGGTCCTTGGTGATTTTCGCAATTGATGCACACTGGCCGCCCATGCAGAATGCTTTGGCAGCCCATCCACGCGCACTTTTGACCTTCCCATCAGCCCTTTGGTTTTACAATATAGAAAGAAGTGCGCTATCAAACCGGCACCTTCGCCCCAGGCGAGGGATAGAACCGGGATGGCGTGCAGAGTGAAGACAAAGGAGACTGTCGACCATGCTGATGCCCAAATCGCATCGAATCGCGCTGCTGTTCAATGCAAACAAAATTTTTGACCGCGAAGTCATCGCCGGCGTCGCGGCCTATCTGTCGAGCACGCGCAGCTCGTGGGATTTGTTCCTCGAGGAAGACTTTCGCCTGCGCCTGCCCGGTATCGAACACTGGCAGGGCGACGGCGTGATCGCCGATTTCGACGACCCGGCCGTGGCCGCGGCCCTGGCCAAGAGCAACATTCCCGTGGTCGCTGTGGGCGGCTCCTACGAGAACGTGGACGCCTATCCCGCCGGCGTGCCCTATGTGGCTACCGACAACTTTAAACTGATCAAACTGGCCTACGATCACCTGATCGAGGCCGGCCTGCGCAATTTTGCGCTGTTCAGCCTGCCCGAAGCCCAGGAAAACCGCTGGGCCCAGGAGCGCGAAAACGCCTTCCGCAAGCTGATGCGACGCGACCGCATGGATGCCTGCGTCTACCGCGGCCAGGGCACCAGCGCGCCATCCTGGGACGAGGCAGTGCAGCAGCAGATCGCCTGGCTGCACAGTTTACCCAAGCCTTGCGGCATCATTGCCGTGACCGACGCCCGCGCGCGCCAGCTGATGCAGGCCTGCATGATTGCCGGTATCGAGGTGCCGGAACAGGTCGCCATCATCGGCATCGACAACGATCCGCTGGCGCGCATGCTCACCCGTATTCCCATGAGCTCGGTAATCCAGGGCGCGCAGGAAATGGGCCGTGCCGCCGCTCACTTGCTTGACCGCATGTTGCACGGCGCGCGCCTGTCGGACACCCGTATCCTGGTGCCGCCGGCCGGGATCAATGTGCTGGCGTCGAGCAAGCATGAGCCCGCCAAGCACCCGCATGTGATGCGCGCGCGCCACTTCATCCGCCAGTACGCCTGCCAGGGTATCAAGACCGAGCAGGTGGCCGATTACGTGGGCATTTCGCGTTCTTCGCTGGAATCGTATTTCCGCCAGGAGCTGGGCTGCAGCGTGCACGATGAAATCCTGCGCTTCCGGCTTGATGCCGCGATCGCCATCCTCGGGCGCGGCCATTGCAATCTGGCCGATGTCGCCCTCAGCTGCGGCTTTACGTCCAGCCAGTACATGCATTCCGTATTCAAGCGCGAGCTTGGCTGCACGCCGCGCGCCTTCCAGGACCGTACCTTGCAAGCCGCGCCCGAGCCCGACCCGCCTCCCAACTTAGCAGACGCCGATGAACTTCGCGACAATGAACAACCTTTCCCTGGCTAGAACGTCACTGCACGACGACGACCAGCTTTTCACTCTGCGCAACACGCAAGAGATGTGCGTGACCATCAGCGAGCGCGGTGCGGCCCTGGTGTCGTGGACCGCGCCCGACCGCTACGGCAAGGCCGCCGACGTCCTGCTCGGCTACCCGGATCCCTCGTCGTATGCCGAAAACAAGGTGTATTTCGGCGCCGTCATTGGGCGCTGGGCCAACCGCATTGCGCAAGGGCGCTTTGAGCTGGACGGCGCGCAGGTGCAGACCGTGGTCAACGACCGCGGCAACCATCTGCACGGCGGCGAACATGGCTTTCATCACGCGCGCTGGGAAGGGTATGAGGACGACGGCAAGGTGTCCCTGCGTTTGATTTCACCCGATGGCGACGCCGGCTTTCCCGGCAATGTGGAAGTCCAGGTGCATTACACGCTGGATGACGACGGCAGGCTGACCATCGAATACGAGGCCGAGTCGGATGCGCCGACGCCGATCAATCTGACCTCGCACCCTTACTTCAACCTGAACGGCGGCGTGGCGGATGTGGGCGACCATATGCTGCAGATCGATGCCGATTATTTTCTCGAGACCGACGACAGCGGCATTCCGCTGGGCGTGGCGGCGGTGGGCGGCACGCCCTTCGATTTCCGCCAGCCGGCGGCGATTGGGCCCCGTCTGGGTTGGCCCGACACGCAGCTGCGCATGTCGGGCGGGTTCGATCACTGCTATTGCGTGCGCGCCTCGGTCAGGGGCAGGGCAGGGCCTCTGCGCGAGGTAGCGCGGGTGGTCGACCCGGGATCGGGACGCTGTTTGCAGGTGTCGACCACGGAAGCGGGACTGCAGTTCTACAGCGGGAACTGGCTGGGCGGCGTGCAGGGGCGGGCGGTCAAGCCGTATGCGCGGCACGATGGTTTTTGCCTTGAAGCGCAGGCGTATCCGGACCAGGTAAATGGGGAACACGCAGCGGCGGTGATTCTGCGTCCAGGGCAGGTGTATCGCCAGACCACGGTGTATCAGTTGTCCCTGCAAGCGTAATGAAGTAGACAGGGGACTCGTTGCCCGTCGGCGCCCCCGCGCTGAACGCTGCTAAGATAGGCTTACCGACCGGATCGAAGGAGCGTGCTCATGTCCACCCCTGCCACCGACAAGGCGTTCACCGGGTCCATCCCGGCATGCTATGAACGCTACCTTGTCCCCCTGATGTTCGAGCAGTACGCCATCGAGATGGCCGAACGTATCCGGGCGCTCTCCCCACATGACGTACTCGAAATCGCCTGCGGCACCGGTGTCCTGACGCGCCGGCTGGCCACGGTCCTGGAGCCGGACTGCACAATCCTCGCCACAGACCTGAACCAGCCCATGCTCGACGTGGCCAGGGCGGCAGGAACGGCGCGGCCGGTGCAGTGGTCCCAGGCCGACGCCATGCGGCTCCCCTTCGGCGACGCCAGCGTCGATGTCGTCGCCTGTCAATTCGGTGTCATGTTCTTTCCTGACAAACCGACCGCGTTCGCGGAGGCCAGGCGCGTACTGCGACCCGGCGGCACCTTCATCTTTACCTCATGGGACCGCCTGGAAAACAATACGCTGGCACAGATGGCGACGGACGCCATCGCGGCCGTCTTTCCGGATGATCCCTCGCACTTCATGCGCCGCACGCCCCACGGCTACTACGATGCGGACGCTATCGCCCAAGACTTGCTGGCCGCCGGCTTCAATGTGCCGGCGCGGATCGACCTGGTCGCTGCGCGCAGTCGGGCCGCCAACGCAATGGACGTGGCAATGGCCTATTGCCAGGGAACGCCCATGTGGGGCGAAATCCTGGCCCGCCAGGCCGATGGGCTGGACGCTGTCACCGCAAGGGTCGCGGCGCACATCGCCTCGATCCTCGGCGCCGGCCCGATTGACCAAAAAATGCAAGCCCTGGTCTGCAGCGTTGTGCGTTGAACTGAAGTCCGGTTGAACTTATCCCGTGGTCGTGCTGCCAAACCAGCATATGCAGCGCGACCGCACTCCCAACCCGCCTCAGCCGCCGCCGTCCAGACCGTCATGGCCGGGAGGCGTGGGTACGGCCGGGCCAAATCAGCTGCCGCCGCGCAGAATCTGGCTGGTGTTCGTCGTCATCCTGCTGATCAACTACTTCGTGATGAAGGCCTTCTTTCCGAGCGAGGACACGCCGGTCACGATTCCCTACACAGTGTTCAAGCAACAGGTAGCCAGCGGCAACGTCAAGTCCATCTACAGCCGGGCCGAGACGCTGGAAGGGCGCTTCGCCACAGCCGTGGTCTGGCCGCCGCCCGACAAGGCCGAAGCGGCTGCGCCCGCGTCGAAAATACCCAGCCGCAAGGCACAGGTGTTCATGACCACGCTGCCGGCCTTCGTCGATCCGGGGCTGGAGCAGTTCCTGATCAAGAATAACGTCGAAATCAGCGCCGTGTCGCCCCAGTCCGGCAGTGGCTGGGCCACCTTGATTTTCGGCTTCGGTCCAGCCTTGTTGCTGATCGGCTTTTACTTCTGGCTATACCGGCGCGCGGCGCAGCAGGGTGGCGGGCTTGGTTCCTCGGTATTTGGCATCGGCAAGAGCAGGGCGCGCCGCTACGACCAGGAGCAGACGATGCGCATCACTTTCGACGACGTGGCCGGCATCGACGAAGCCAAGAACGAGCTGGTCGAAATCGTCGACTTCCTCAAGGATCCCGGCAAGTACACGCGGCTTGGTGGCGCGGCGCCCAAGGGCGTGCTGCTGGTCGGCGCACCTGGTACCGGCAAGACACTGCTGGCCAAGGCGGTGGCCGGGGAGGCCGGTGTTCCGTTTTTTTCCATGAGCGCGGCGGAGTTTGTTGAAATGATCGTCGGCGTCGGCGCGGCGCGGGTGCGCGACCTGTTCAAGCAGGCGCGCGAGCATGCGCCGGCCATCATCTTCATCGACGAGCTTGACTCGATTGGACGCGCACGGGGGCAAGTCGCAATCGGCGGCGCCAGCGAGCAGGAACAGACCCTGAACCAGATCCTGACCGAAATGGATGGCTTTTCCAGTCGCGAAGGCATCATCGTCCTGGCTGCCACCAACCAGCCGGACGTACTGGACAAGGCCTTGCTGCGTCCGGGCCGCTTCGACCGGCGCGTGGTGGTCAATCTGCCGGACAAGACCGGGCGCGAAGCGATTCTGCAGGTGCATGTGCGCAAGGTGCCGCTGGCCAGGGACGCCAGTCTGGCGGAACTGGCGGCGGCCACGCCGGGACTGTCCGGCGCAGACCTGAAAAACCTCGTCAACGAAGCGGCACTGCTGGCAGCGCGGCGCGAGCAGGCAGAGGTGCGGCAGAAGGACTTTGTGGATGCGCTCGAAAAGATCGTGCTTGGTCCCGAAAGGCCCATCCTGCTGAGCGAGGCGGACCGCGAGCGCATCGCGTATCACGAGGGCGGTCATGCCATTCTTGGGCTGGTGGTGGCGGGCGCGGACCCGGTGCATCGTGTCACGATCGTCCCGCGCGGGCAAGCGCTCGGTGTGACGTATCAGCGGCCGCAGACCGACCGCTACAACTACCCGGAAGCGTATCTGAAAGCGCGTATCGTCGGTATGCTGGGCGGGCGCGTGGCCGAAGAGCTGGTGTACGGAACCAGGACAACCGGGGCGGAGAGCGACATCGAACAAGCCACCGGGCTGGCGCGCAACATGGTGACGCGCTGGGGCATGAGCGACGAGCTGGGATTGGTGCAGCTTGCACCGCGCCAGAATCCCTATCTGGGCGTCGGCGCAGGGCTGGCGCTGGAGAAATCCATCAGCGACGAAACGGCACGCCGGGTCGATCTGGCGGTGCTGCGCATCATCGATGATTGCCACACCGAGGCGATGAAGCTGCTGCAGCAGCACCGGAAGGCGCTGGATGCCCTGGTCAACGCCTTGCTGAAGAAAGAGACGCTGGACGAAAAAGAGATCCTGGACGTCACTGGCCTGCCGCCTGCACCGGCCCTACCGTAGGGTGGGCACCTGTGCCCACCGCGCATTGCGTTGGCTAAAAGGACTTCAGCACAAACTAGCTTTTTGACAAGATCCGCAGGCAGCCGCTCATTCTCCCCGGTGGTTTTTCCAGAAGCCTGCCAGCGCGACCGGTGGGCTCATCTCGGCCCTTCCACAAAAACCTGCTACTGCGCGTAATTATGATCCCCCTTGGTGAGTTTCGTAATTGCCTCAGGACACCCCAAGAGGCACCATTGCTTCTATGATGCCCGGAGGCTGTCCGTGCCGGCGTCGTATCGAACCAATGTCCGGAAAGGGAAGAATGAAAGAGTTAGCGAACGCGATGTTGCCTGCCATGTTGCCGACTGACGCAGAGCGCGCTGTACTGGTAGGCCGGGTCTGGCGCGCCGGTGCCGCAGGCCCCGCAGTCGTCGCCCTGCGCAATGGCGAAGTCATCGACATCACCGCCCATGCCGCCACCATGTCCGGCCTGCTGGAACGCGCCGATCTGCTGGACGTGGTCCGCAGCGCCCAGGGCGAATCCCTCGGCCAGCTGAAAGATGTGCTGGCGGGCAACGACAACAAGTTACTCGCACCATGCGACCTGCAGGCGATCAAGGCCTGCGGCGTGACCTTCGCCGTCAGCCTGCTGGAACGCGTGATTGAAGAGCAGGCCAAGGGTGACCCGTCCCGCGCCAACGATCTGCGTGCCGAGATTCAAACCGTCATCGGTACCGACCTGTCCGCCATCAAGCCAGGCTCGCCCGCGGCGCAAAAGCTCAAGGAAGACCTGACCGCCCGCGGTCTCTGGTCGCCCTACATGGAAGTGGGCATCGGCCCGGACGCGGAAGTATTTACCAAGTCGCAACCGATGTCGTCCGTGGGTTACGGTGCCGACGTAGGCCTGCATCCGGATTCCAAGTGGAATAATCCTGAGCCGGAAATTGTGCTGGCCGTCAACAGCAAGGGCGAGCCGCGCGGCGCCGCGCTGGGCAATGACGTCAACCTGCGCGACATCGAAGGCCGCAGCGCATTGCTTTTGGGCAAGGCCAAGGACAATAATGCGTCCTGTGCTATCGGTCCCTTCATCCGCCTGTTCGACGAGCACTTTACGCTCGACACGATCCGCAACGCGGAGGTGAGCATGCTGATCGAAGGCGCGGACGATGATTTTCATCTGGCCGGTGCGAGCCGCATGAAGGAAATCAGCCGCGATCCGCTGGAGCTGGTCGGCCAGACCTTCGGCAAGCATCACCAGTATCCGGACGGCTTCATGCTGTTCATGGGCACGATGTTCTCGCCGATCAAGGACCGCGACGCCAAGGGCGGCGGCTTTACCCATCACCTCGGCGACCGCGTCAGCATTTCGACGCCATCGCTGGGCACGCTCGTCAATCACGTCCAGCGCAGCGATCAGATCGCTCCATGGACCTTTGGCGTGCGCGCTTTGTTTGACAACCTGGCCCGCCGTGGCCTGCTGAAGAATGACCAATGAGCAAGCAACGTAAATTGCAGTACGCAACATACCCCGATCTGGCCGAAAAGCGCGTCGTCATTACCGGCGGCGGCAGCGGGATCGGGGCCGAAATGGTTCGTGCCTTCGCGCTGCAGGGCGCCCGGGTGTTCTTCCTGGATATTGCCGAAGAAGCGTCGCGCGAGCTGGAAGCTTCCTTGAAGGAGTCGACCTATCCGCCTGTCTTTGTGCATTGCAATCTGGCCGATCTGGATGCCCTGGGCGCGGCCTTTGCCAGGATCGAAGATGCGGCCGGTCCGGTCGAAGTGCTGATCAACAATGCCGCCAACGACGACCGTCACGATATCGGCGACGTCACCGCGGCCTACTGGGACCAGCGCATGGCGGTCAATCTGCGCCACCAGTTCTTTTGCTCGCAAGCAGTTTCGCGCGGCATGCAGGTGGCCGGTGGCGGCGTGATCCTGAACCTGGGTTCGATCTCCTGGCACCTGGCGTTGCCGAACCTGAGTTTGTACATGACGGCCAAGGCCGCTATCGAAGGCTTGACGCGCGGCCTGGCACGCGACCTGGGCCCTTCCGGCATCCGTGTCAATTGCGTAATCCCTGGCGCCGTGCGCACGCCGCGCCAGGTGGAACTCTGGCACAACCCGGAGGAGGAAGCCCGCATCCTGTCCGGACAGTGTCTGAAGGAACGTGTCGAGGTGAACGACGTGGCGGCGCTGGTGCTTTTTCTGTCCTCCGACAACGCCGCGCGTTGCACCGGCCGCGATTACTTTGTCGATGCGGGATGGTTCGGGGCATGACCGGCATGCATCCCGTGTGCTTGTGGCAAGTTGGCGCCGAGTTGGGCGAAGGCCCGATGTGGCATGCGGCAAGCAAGGCTGTCTATTTCGTCGACATCCGCGGCCGGCGCGTGCATCGCTTTGCGGCGGACGGTTCGCAGCGCAACTCCTGGGACGCGCCCGGCCAGCCCGGCTTTATCGTACCGGTGGAAGAGGGCGGTTTCGTCTGCGCCCTCAACGATGGCTTGTACCGCTTCGCCGAGGAAACGGGTGAATTTACCTTGCTGCGTCCGGTCGAAGCGGACGTGCCGGAGAACCGCTTCAACGACGGTCACGTCGATGCCCAGGGCTGCCTGTGGTTCGGCTCGATGGACAATAGCGAAGAGCGTCCCAGCGGTTCGCTCTACCGCATCGACAGCCGCGGGCACATCACCGAAGCCGACAGCGGCTACGTCATCACCAACGGTCCCGCGATCAGCCCGGACGGCAAGACCCTGTACCACACCGACACCCTCGAAAAGCAGATATTCGCTTTCAACGTGCAAGCCGATGGCAGCCTTGCCAACAAACGTCCTTTCATCACCATCCAGGGCAGCGGCTACCCCGACGGCATGGCCGTCGATGCAGCCGGCTACATCTGGGTCGGCTTGTTCGGCGGTGGCCGCATCGAGCGCTATACTTCCGATGGGGAACTTGCCGGCAGCGTCAAATTCCCTTGTTCCAACGTGACCAAGCTGGCCTTCGGCGGCGAGGACTTGCGTACCGTGTACGCAACGACCGCGTGGAAGGGCCTGAGCCCGGAGCAGCGCGCCCTCGAGCCGCTTGCCGGCGGCCTGTTCACCTTCCGTACTGACACGCCAGGTTTGGCGCAACACGCTTTTTCGATACGAGAATTCGCTTGAACAATCATCAGACCCCACCACGCCGTTTCCGTTCCCAGGACTGGTTCGATAATCCTGACCATATCGACATGACCGCGCTCTACCTGGAGCGCTTCATGAACTACGGCATCACAGCCGACGAATTGCGTTCCGGCCGTCCCATCATCGGCATCGTGCAGAGCGGCAGCGATATCAGCCCGTGCAACCGCATCCACCTGGAACTGGCCAAGCGCGTGCGCGACGGTATCCGTGATGCGGGCGGGATTGCGATGGAGTTTCCGCTGCATCCGATCTTCGAAAATTGCCGCCGTCCGACTGCATCCATCGACCGCAACCTGGCTTACCTGGGCCTGGTTGAAATTCTGCACGGCTACCCGATCGATGCGGTGGTCCTGACCACCGGTTGCGACAAGACCACGCCGGCCCAGATCATGGCCGCCTCCACCGTCGACATTCCGGCCATCGTGTTATCCGGCGGACCGATGCTGGACGGCTGGTTCGAAGGCGAGCTGGCCGGTTCCGGCGCGGCCATCTGGAAAGGCCGGCGCAAGCTGGCCGCCGGCGAGATCGATGAAGCCAAATTCCTGCAGATCGCGGCGGCATCGGCACCCTCCGCCGGTCACTGCAACACCATGGGTACGGCCTCGACCATGAACGCCCTGGCCGAAGCGCTGGGCATGTCCCTGACGGGCTGCTCGGCCATTCCAGCGCCTTATCGCGAGCGTGGCCAAATGGCCTACGAAACGGGCAAGCGCATTGTCGAACTGGCGCACCAGGACGTGCGTCCATCGCGCATCCTGACGCGCGACGCTTTCCTGGACGCCATTGTCGTCAACGCTGCCATCGGCGGCTCCACCAATGCCCAGCCGCACATCATGGCGATGGCGCGGCATGCCGGCGTGGAACTCAAATCCACCGACTGGATGGACTATGGGCACGACGTTCCTCTGCTGCTGAACATGCAGCCGGCCGGCAAGTACCTGGGCGAGCGTTTCCACCGTGCCGGCGGCGTGCCGTCCATCATGTGGGAGCTGCAACAGGCAGGCAAGCTACGCGCCAACCGCGCCACCGTCACGGGCGCCACCATGGCGGCCAACCTGGAAGGCAAGGAAAGTGTGGACCGCGAAGTCATCACGACCTATGCCGCACCGCTCAAGCAACAGGCCGGTTTCTTTGTCCTCAAGGGCAATCTGTTCGATTTCGCCATCATGAAGACCAGCGTGATTTCGCCGGAGTTCCGCGCGCGCTATCTGAGCACGCCTGGCAAGGAAAACATTTTCGAGTCGCGCGCGGTCGTGTTCGACGGTTCGGGCGACTACCACGCGCGCATCAACGATCCTTCGCTCAATATCGACGAAGGCTGCATGCTGGTGATTCGTGGCGCCGGTCCGATCGGCTGGCCCGGTTCGGCCGAAGTGGTCAACATGCAACCGCCTGACGCCCTGATTCGCCGCGGCGTCCTGAACCTGCCGACCCTGGGCGACGGCCGTCAGTCCGGTACCTCGGACAGCCCTTCGATCCTGAATGCCTCGCCGGAAAGTGCGGCAGGTGGCGGACTTGCCTTCCTGAAAACCGGCGACACCATCCGGGTCGACCTGAACACGGGCAGCTGCGACGTGCTCGTGTCCGATGAAGAATGGGCCGAACGCAAGAAACAACCTTTACCACCGGTACCCGCCAGCCAGACGCCATGGCAAGAACTGTATCGCAGCACCGTGGGCCAGCTGGAACAAGGTGGCTGTATGGAAATGGCGCTGCCTTACCGCGGTGTCGGCCATGATTTGCCCCGGCATAATCATTAAAATAAACAATAGAAGTGTATAAAGGCAGTACTTCACCTTTTATAACGATTTGGAGACAGGTAATGAAGAAGATTCTGAGCACCGCCATCGTATCGGCCGTCATGATGTTGACCGCAGGCCAGGCCAGTGCGGATGCGAAAAATCCCAAGATCGGCTTTTCGATCGATGACTTGCGCGTCGAGCGCTGGGCCCGCGACCGCGATTACTTCGTGGCCGCCGCCGGCACCCTGGGCGCCAAGGTATTCGTGCAATCGGCCGATGCAAGCGAGCAAAAGCAGATCGCCCAGATCGAGAACCTGATCTCGCGCGGCGTCGATGTGCTGGTCATCGTGCCTTACAACGCGACCGTGCTCAACAACGCGATCAAGGAAGCGAAAAAGGCCAATATCAAGGTGGTGTCCTATGACCGCCTGGCCATGAATTCCGATATCGATGCGTACATCTCCTTCGACAACAAGGCCGTAGGCGAAATGCAAGCCAAGGCCATCGTTGCGGTCAAGCCGAAGGGCAACTACTACTTGCTGGGCGGCGCGCCGACCGACAACAATGCCAAGATGCTGCGCGAAGGCCAGCTGGCCGTGCTACAACCCTTGATCGACAAGGGCGACATCAAGGTGGTCGGCAAGCAATGGGTGAAGGACTGGAGCGCGTCGGAAGCCATGTCCATCGTCGAGAACGCCCTGACTGCTAACGGCAACAAGATCGATGCCATCGTTGCTTCCAACGATGGGACCGCCGGTGGCGCGATCCAGGCGCTGGCTTCGCAGAAACTTAATGGCAAGGTGCCTGTGTCCGGTCAGGATGCCGACCTGGCAGCGGTGCGCCGCGTGATTGCCGGCACCCAGGCCATGACCGTGTACAAACCGCTCAAGCTGATCGCGACGGAAGCGGCCAAGCTGTCGGTGCAACTGGTGCGCAACGAAAAGCCCGCTTTCAACGCCCAGTACGACAACGGTTTCAAGAAGGTCAATACCTTGCTGCTAAAGCCGACGCCGCTGACCAAGGCGAATATCGACGTGCTGGTCACGGACGGTTTCTACACCAGCGCCCAGCTCGCCGGTAAGTGAAGGGCGCGGTCAATAGCATGTCGGAATATTTGCTTGAAATGAAGGGCATCGTCAAGGAGTTCGACGGTGTCCGCGCCCTGAATGGAATCGATATCAAGATCAAGCCGGGCGAGTGCATCGGCTTGTGTGGCGAAAACGGCGCCGGCAAATCGACCCTGATGAAGGTGCTGTCCGCGGTCTATCCGCACGGCACCTGGGATGGTGAGATTTTGATGGACGGCAAGCCGCTGCGGGCGCAATCGATCCGCGAAACCGAGGCGGCCGGCATCATCATCATTCACCAGGAACTCATGCTCGTGCCGGAATTGTCGGTCACCGAGAACATGTTCCTGGGGAACGAGATCACCCTGCCGGGCGGGCGCATGAATTACCCCGCCATGAACCGGCGCGCGGAGCAATTGCTGGCCGACCTGAAACTGTCGGACGTCAACGTTGTGCTGCCCGTCATGAACTACGGCGGCGGCCACCAGCAACTGATCGAAATCGCCAAGGCTCTCAACAAGGATGCGCGTCTGCTGATCCTGGACGAACCGTCTGCTTCCCTGACGGCGGCCGAGATCGAAGTGCTGCTCGAAATCATCCGCGGCCTGAAGGCCAAGGGCGTGGCTTGCGTGTATATCTCGCACAAGCTGGACGAAGTGGCGGCCATTTGCGACACCATCTGCGTGATTCGCGACGGCCAGCACATCGCCACCACGCCGATGGACCAGCTCGACGTCAACCGCATCATTGCCCAGATGGTCGGGCGCGAGATGAACCAGCTGTACCCCAAGCAAGAGCACGCGCTGGGCGAGGTCATCTTTGAAGCGCGCAATGTGACCTGCTACGACATCGACAAGCCGGAACGCAAGAAGGTCGACAACGTCTCGTTTTCCTTGCGTAAGGGCGAGATCCTGGGTATTGCCGGGCTGGTCGGGGCAGGGCGGACTGAGCTGGTATCTGCGCTCTTCGGCGCCTATCCCGGGCGTTACGAGGCCGAAGTTGTCCTGCACGGCAAAACGGTCGACACCGGTACCCCACTCAAGGCCATCAACGCCGGCTTCGCGCTGGTACCGGAAGACCGCAAGCAGCACGGCATCGTGCGCGATCTCGATGTCGGCCAGAACATTACCTTGACCGTGCTGGGCAATTTTTCGAAATTGACCCGCATCGACCGCGAAGCCGAACTCAAGACCGTGCACCAGCAGATCGAACGGCTGGGCTTGAAGACATCCAGTCCTTTCCTGTCGATCACCAGCCTGTCCGGTGGCAATCAGCAAAAGGCCGTGCTGTCGAAGATGCTGCTGACCAAGCCGGAAGTGCTGATCCTGGACGAACCGACCCGCGGCGTGGATGTGGGCGCCAAGTACGAGATCTACAAGCTGATGTTCGAACTGGCCAAGCAGGGCATGTCGATCATCATGGTGTCGTCCGAGCTGGCGGAAGTGCTGGGCATTTCGGACCGGGTGCTGGTGATGGGCGAAGGAAAGCTGCGCGGCAATTTCGTGAATGACGGATTGACGCAGGAAAAGTTGCTGGCAGCCGCGCTGGACCAGACCGTCGCGGCTTAAACGGTAGCGCCTGCAAGGCTTTCGTCGGGCGGCAAAGCCGAAGGCGCCTTCCGCCGTTCAAGGTCAAGCGGTACGCGGCTTCAGTGAGATCGCATGTGCCTGAACGGCGGAATGGGCCTTCGGCTTTTCCGCCCTACCAAAGCCGAGCCGCCAGTGCGAAGGCAAAGCCCACGTTTCAAATACACGTAACAAACAAAAACCATGAACAACATAAAAATCAAACAGATCTTCACGCAGTACAAGATCCTCGCGCTATTGTTTGCCATCGCCCTGATCTGGGCCTTCTTCAGCTGGAAAACCGAAGGCGGTTTCATTTCACCCCGTAACCTGTCCAACCTGATGCGCCAGATGGCCATCACCGGCATCCTGGCCTGCGGCATGGTCTTCGTTATCATTGCCGGCGAAATCGACCTGTCCGTCGGCTCCCTGCTGGGCCTGCTCGGCGGAGCGGCGGCCGTCATGGACGTCAGCCACCACCTGCCGCTACCCGTCATCATCGTGCTCACTCTGGCCTGCGGCCTGCTGCTGGGTATCTGCAACGGCTACCTGGTCGCCTACGCGGGCATACCGTCCTTCATCGTCGGCCTGGGCGGCATGCTGGCCTACCGCGGCGTGGTGCTGGGCATTACCGACGGCACCACCATTGCGCCGGTCTCGCCGGAAATGGTCGTGTTGGGCCAGGGTTACCTGTCGCCCACCTTAAGCGTTGGCCTGGGCGTGGTGCTGTTCGTGCTGGCGGCATTGCTGACCTGGCGCCAGCGCGCCAGCCTGGCCCTGCACAGCCTGCCGGTACCACCAGTGTGGCGTGACGCCCTGCGCCTGCTCGCCATTGGCGTTGTCCTGTTCGCATTCGTGCGCACCCTGAACAGCTACGAAGGCATTCCGCTGCCGGTCCTGCTGCTGTTGCTCCTGCTCGGCGTGTTCAGCTACCTTGCCACGCAGACCGTTTTTGGGCGCCGTATCTATGCCGTCGGCAGCAATATGGAAGCGACTCGCCTGTCCGGCGTGAACGTACGCGCCGTCAAGCTGTGGATCTTTGGCCTGATGGGTCTGATGTGCGCGCTGGCCGGCCTGATCAACACCGCCCGCCTGGCAGCAGGTTCGCCCTCGGCCGGTACCGCAGGCGAGCTGGACGTGATTGCAGCCTGCTTTATCGGGGGCACGTCCATGCGCGGCGGCTCCGGCACCGTGCACGGCGCCCTGATCGGTGCGCTGGTCATGGCCAGCCTGGATAACGGCATGTCCATGCTCGATGTCGACAGTTACTGGCAGATGATCGTCAAAGGCGCCATTTTGACCATCGCCGTCTGGGTTGACGTCGTCACCCGTTCGGGCCGCAGGGGCTGATCACCGCTGCCTGATTTTGTTTCGGTGGCTGGTGATATTCGCAATTGCCCGCGAAAGTCCCAGCCAGCACAATGGATTAACAGCGTGATCGCGCGCGATAAAACAATCCATACGAGACAAGCAGATGACTATTCTTACCGGGCGCCGGCTGGCGTCGCTGGGCCTTGCCGCATGCGCGGTCGTATTTTCCTCCCACCTTGCCGCAGCACCCGCCGAGCTGAAAGTCTATGCCGGCCGTGCCCTCGACTCCTTTCACGTCACCATCGCCGATCCTGAAGCGCAAGCCCGGCTCCAGGGCGATGCCACGACGGTGCCGAAACCGGCGCAACCGCAATCAGCAACCAGCAGCGTCAGCGTACGTGTCTCGCCAAAAGAGAGCGCCAAAGACGCGCTGACCATGCAATGGAAAGATGCGTGGTACACCAGCCTGCGTATCGAAGGCGGCAATCCGGTTGACTTGCGCCCGTATATCGCGCAGGGCGTGCTGGCGCTGGACCTGAACGTATCGGAGCTGGCCAAAGGCGGTATTAACTTCCGCGTCGATTGCGGTAATCACTGCGAACGCAAGGTGCCGTATGTCCTCCCGGCGCGCAAACTCGCAGGGCAGGGCTGGCAGCGCGTGGTGCTGGCGATGAGCTGCTTCGTTCAGGATGGCGACGATTTCTCTGCAGTGACTCAGCCTTTCGCGCTTGAGGGAACTGGCGCTGGCGAGGTAGCCGTCGCCAATGTCAGCTTTCAGCGAAGCGGGACGCCGAATGCCAGCTGTCCCGATTACCGCACCGCGTCGGTCACGCCGGATATGCTGAACGAATCCTGGGCGATCGACTGGTGGTTGCCGCGCCATGAAGCTAAACTGGCGGAGATCAAAAGCTCGCCCAATCCTGAAATCGTTTTCATTGGCGACTCCATTACCCAGGGCTGGGAAAAGGAAGGCGCCAAGGTCTGGGACCGCCATTTCAAGAAGTACCGCGCGCTTAATCTGGGCTACGGCGGCGACCGTACCGAGAATGTCCTGTGGCGCTTGCAGCACGGCGAGGTCGATGGCATTCACCCCAAAGTCGCTGTGCTGATGATCGGTACCAACAACACCGGCCATCGCCATGAAGATCCCCGGCTCACCGTTGCCGGCATCAAGCGCATTCTCGAGGAACTGCGTCAGCGCCTGCCGAAAACAAAAATCCTGATGTTCGCGATTTTCCCGCGCGATGAAAAAGCGGATGGCGCCGCGCGTCTCCACAACGAGAAAATCAATGCCTTACTGCCCGCCTTGGCGGACGAGAAAACGATCTATTTTCGCAATATAAACAAAGCCTTCCTGGATGCGGATGGCGTGCTGTCGCGAGACATTATGCCGGACCTGTTGCATCCGAATGAAAAGGGCTACGAAACGTGGGCGGTCAGGATAGAGGCAGAGTTGCGAAAATTGTTGCAGCAGACTACTCGGAGACAAAAACAATGAACATGACTACTGCCTGGAGCGTACTGGGCGCCGCATTGGCCCTGTCCGCCGCAGCATCGGCCGCGCCTACGGCCAGTTATTCCTGGGATAGCGTCGCCATCGGCGGCGGCGGCTTTGTATCGGCCATTATCCCGAGCCGGCTCGAATCGGGCGTGGCCTATGCGCGCACCGATGTCGGCGGCGCTTATCGCTGGGACAAGGCCAACGCACGCTGGGTGTCCCTGCTCGATTGGGTCTCCGACAGCGAAACTGGTTATCTCGGCGTCGAATCGCTGGCGGTCGATCCCAGGAACGCCGCGCGCGTTTATATGCTGGCCGGTATCAGCTATTTTAACGGCGGTAAAACCGCCATTCTGCGCTCAACCGATTACGGCAAAACCTTTGCGGTGACCGATGTCGGAGGGCAGTTCAAGGCGCACGGCAATGGCATGGGACGCCAGAACGGCGAGAAGCTCGTTGTCGATCCGGGATCGAGCAATGTCCTGTATGCCGGCACGCGCTGGAACGGCCTTTTCAAAAGCACCAATTACGGCCAGAGCTGGGCGCGCATGACCGCCCTGAACGTGACCACGACGCCCAACGAAGCCGGTATCAGCTTCGTGCTGCCCGATCCAGCCAGTGTCTCCGGTGGGGTGGCGCAGCGCCTGTTCGTGGGCGTGTCGCGCTTCGGTTCCGTTGGGCCGAGTTTCTATCGCAGCAATGACGGCGGCACCACCTTCAGCGCAGTCAATGGCGCACCCACCACCTTGATGCCGCAACGCGCGGCGCTCGATGGCGCCGGCAACCTGTACCTGACTTATGCCAATGGCGCCGGCCCGCACGGGCATTGGTCGCAGCCCGAACCGATGAACCAGGGCCAGATCTGGAAATACACCGTCAGCAGCGGCGCCTGGAAAAACGTCACCCCGGCTGGCTTCACCACGCCATTCGGCGGCATCAGCGTGGACCGCAATAATCCGCAGCGCCTGGTTGCCTCCACCATCAATACCTATATGCAGCAAGGCGATGCCTGGGGCGACCGGATATTCATCTCGACTAATGGCGGCAGCAGCTGGACGGACGTGATCGGCCGCGGGTTTGTGCGCGATGGCGCCGGCGTGTCGTGGATTGCGGGGCATGCAATTCACTGGGCCGGTTCGATCGAATTCGATCCCTTTGATTCAAAGGCGGTGTGGGTCACGTCGGGTAATGGCGTATTCAGGAGCGCCAATATCGACAGCGCGCCGACCACCTGGACATTCAATGTCAAAGGCCTGGAAGAAACCGTGCCACTCAATCTGGTCAGCATTCCCGGCGGCCCGCTGGTGTCGGCAATTGGCGACTACGACGGCTTCCGCCATACGAACGTGACGCAATATGCGCCGATTCATACACCAAGCATGGGAACGACAACAGGCCTTGCGGTCGCCGCGCAAAATACCTCCTCGCTGGTGCGGGTGGGTACCTCCATGTACTACAGCACCAATACCGGCGCCAACTGGACCAGGACGGCGGCGTTGAATGGTACCAAGGGCCAGGTCGCTTTGTCCGCCAATGGCGCGGTGATACTGCATAATCCGGAAAACTCCAGCACGACTTACCGTTCCGTTAATTCTGGTGCCAGCTGGAGTGCTGTCAACGGTCTGAATACCCAGAACATCCGGCCCGTTGCGGATCCGGTCAACGCCAACAAATTCTACGTGTATAACAACGGTGCACTGCTGGGTAGTACCGATGGCGGTGTATCGTTTTCCACCAAGGGCACGTTGGCCTCCGGCGGCTACAATCTGATTCGTCCCGCACCCGGCAGGGAAGGGGATTTGTGGATTGCGCTGGAAAGCGGTGGCCTGGCGCGTTCGACCAATTCGGGGGCATCGTTCAGCAAGCTCGGGAATGTGACGCAATGCGGCGCGGTCGGTTTTGGCAAGGCAGCGAGCGGTGCGACGTATCCGACTATTTTCATCTGGGGTACGGTCGATGGTGTTCGCGGCGTGTATCGTTCGACCGATACGGGAGCGAGCTGGGTGCGCGTGAATGACGATGCGCACGAATACGGCGGTCCGGCTAACGGCCAATTCGTGATGGGCGATATGAATACCTTTGGCGTCGTTTACATGAGCACTGCGGGACGCGGCATCGCGGTCGGCAAACCGCTATAAGCACAAGCTGCGGTACTCAGTGTTCCGCAGATTAAAACAACGCCATTTCCGCCGCGGGCGGGATGGCGTTTCTCTATTTTTTGGCCAGCACGCCGGCAGCACCGGGCACTCATGAAAATTATCCAACGCGCTCTCGTTTTCTCCATTGCGACATTCTTCGCCGTCAGCGCCGCCATGGCCGCGCCGGACCTCACGCTACGCTACGATAAGCCCGCGCCCGATACTCCGGCAGGCTGGGAACGGGAAGCTCTCCCCATCGGTAATGGCCGCATCGGCGCGATGGTCTTCGGCCAGCTGGCGCGCGAACATCTGCAGTTCAATGACATCACCCTGTGGACAGGCGACGATAAAACCATGGGTGCGTACCAGCCGTTTGGCGATGTTTATATTGAGCTGCCGGGGCACGACAGGGACAGCAGCGCCTACGCGCGCACGCTGGATATTAGCCGCGGCGTGCACAGCGTGAGCTACCGCCATGGTGGTGTGAACTTCCAGCGCAAGGCCTTCGCCAGCAACCCGGCGCAAGTCATCGTGGTGCAGCTCAGCGCCGACAAGCCCGGCCAATATACGGGGGCCATTTCTCTGACGGACATGCATGGCGCGAACATCCGCGCAGCGGGCCAGCGCATCCACGCCACCGGCTCGCTTGCCGGCTGGGTTCTGCCCGCTGAGTTGGGCAACAAGTGGACGCCGAAGAACGCGCCGCTGTCCGGCAATGTGATGAGCTACGCCAGTCAGGTGCAGGTGGTCAACGATGGCGGCAGCGTCACCTTGGATGGCAATACCATCCGCTTCAGCAATTGCAATTCACTGACCTTGATTCTGGGCGCGGGCACCAGCTACGCCATCGATTCTGCTAAGAAATTCCAGGGCGAGCATCCTCTGCCGCGCGTGACCGAGCAAATCAGCGCGGCAGCGGCGCGTCCGTGGAACGAGTTGCTCGCCGAGCACCAGAAAGACTTCAGCGCCTTGCACGGGCGTGTAAGCATCGACCTTGGCGCGGCAGCGCCAGCGCGTCTGGCCTTGAGTACCGACCAGCGCATCGATGCCTATACGCGCGAAGGCAACGATCCCGGCCTGGAAGCGCTGTTCTTCCAGTACGGGCGCTACCTGCTGATCTCCAGTTCGCGCGGCTCCTTGCCGGCAAATCTGCAAGGACTATGGAACAATAGCCTGACCCCGCCCTGGAATGCGGACTATCACACCAATATCAACATCCAGATGAACTACTGGCCGGCCGAACCGTCCAACCTGAGCGAACTGGCCAAGCCATTCTTCGACTTCGTGCAGGGCATGGCGCCGGTGTACCGCAACACGGTCGCTGGCATTGCCGCGGGTTCGCATGGGCAAACGGTCAAGGACATTGTCGATCCCAACGCACCGGCCAAGGCGCCACCGGAAACTTTCCTGACCGCGGCCGGCAAGCCTGTGCGTGGCTGGACCTTGCGCACCGAAAGCAATCCATTCGGCGCCATGGACTACCTGTGGAACAAGACCGGCAATGCCTGGTACGCCCAGCATTTCTGGGAGCACTACGCCTACACGCAAGACCGTGAATTCCTGCGCAGCGTGGCCTATCCCATGATGAAGGAAGTCACCGCATTCTGGCAGGATTACCTCAAGGTCCTGCCGGACGGCCGGCTCGTTGCGCCCAAGGGCTGGTCGCCCGAACATGGGCCAATCGAAGACGGTGTCAGCTACGATCAGCAGATCATCTGGGACCTGTTCAACAATACGGTCGAAGCCGCGGATGTGCTGGGCACGGACAAAGCGTTCCGCGACGAAGTGGCTGGCATGCGCGACAAGCTCGCCGCGCCGCGCGTGGGCAGCTGGGGCCAGCTGCTCGAATGGATGGACGAGAAGAAGGACCCGATACTCGACACCCCGCGCGACACGCATCGCCACGTCTCGCACCTGTTCGCACTCTTCCCCGGACGCCAGATCTCGCCAACAACAACGCCGGCACTGGCGGCTGCGGCGCGCAAATCGCTGGAAGGGCGGGGCGATGCCGGGACCGGCTGGTCGATGGCCTGGAAGATGGCGTATTGGGCACGTTTGCTCGATGGTCAACATGCGCACACCATGCTGCGCGGCTTGCTCGCAAAGCCAGGCGCAAGAGCGGCCACGCAAGCTGGTCCCGGCAGCGAAAGCAACAACGCCGGCGGCACTTACCCGAACATGTTCGACGCCCATCCGCCATTCCAAATTGACGGCAACTTCGGCGCCACCGCGGCCATTTGCGAAATGCTGCTGCAATCGCATACAGGCGAAATCCACCTATTGCCCGCCTTGCCGCCCGCATGGAAAGACGGCTCCGTAAAAGGACTACGCGCCCGAGGTGGATTCCAGGTTGACCTTGCCTGGGCAAAGGGAAAACTGACCAGCGCCATCATCCATTCCGTGGCAGGAAGCGGCGGCGGAAAAGTCCGCTACGGCAAGAAGCTCATCGATCTGCAGCTTAAGCCTGGACAGCGCAAAACGCTCACAGCCGAGCTCACGGCGCAGTAGAACCCAAACCTAAATATTTCCGCAAATTGTCCGGCGTGTGGGGTCAGGTCTGGCAATCGGACATTTCAGAGCAATAGTCATGCGCCGGTCGCGTTTGCGAAGTGGCTTGCTGTCGTTTCTCATCCTCAGTGCCCTCACATTGCCGCAGCGCTTTATTACTCGAAAAAGTCCGATTGACAGACCTGACCCCAAACGCCGGACATTTTTGGGCAACGGTTTCGGGGTAGTGATGAGGCTGTGTCAGCTTGTCGGACCTGACCCCAAACGTGTGACACGGGCTCAACATTGGTGCGGCTTGGGGCACCATGTTTCTTGGGTAAATATCATTCGCCGTTGGTGATTTTCACAATTGCGGCAGGCGCGGACAGCTTGCAAAATGGTCCCAAGTTTTGGCTATGCGTGAAAACGTTTTCATAACGAAGACGGAAGCAGTCGACGACATCGCTGAGACCCCAACGATCCTAAAAGTCGTGGATAAAATTCAAATAGAGGCAGACAAAGATGACACAGTTTAAAAAAACGGCGATCGCAATGGGTGTTGCGCAAATCGCTTTGATGTCGAGTAGCGCGGTGATGGCACAGGCTCCAGCTCCGGTGGCAGCCAAGGACGAAACCATCGTGGTGGTCACCGGTCAGCGCGCGGCACTCAATTCCGCCCAGAAGATCAAGCAGAATTCCGACGAGATTGTCGATTCGATCGTCGCCGACGATATCGGCAAGCTGCCGGATCGTTCGGTCACGGAAGTGCTGCAGCGGATCGTCGGCGTGTCGATCGATCGCACCATGTCCAAGGGCGACCCCGAGCACTATTCGGTCGAAGGCTCGGGCGTGACCATCCGCGGTTTGAGCTATGTTCGCTCGGAACTCAACGGCCGCGATTCTTTTTCCGCCAACGGGGGCCGCTCGCTTAACTTCGAGGACGTGCCGCCTGAGCTGATGGCCGGGGTCGATGTCTACAAGAATCCGTCCGCGGAACAGACCGAGGGCGCCATCGGCGGCCTGGTCAATCTGCGCACGGCCTTGCCATTCGATTTCAAGGACCGCAAGGTCGCTGTGTCTGCCCAGACTACGTACTCCGAACTGAAGAAGGGCAAGACCTCGCCGTCGGCCTCGATCCTGTTCTCGGACCGCATCAAGACCGATATCGGTGAATTCGGCGCGCTCTTCGATCTGGCCTATTCCAAGAGCGGTACCCGCACCGATGCTTTCCAGGTTGAGCCTTACTATCCGCGCACCGATGTGGTCGCCGGCAAGACTGTCTGGGTGCCGAAGGGTGCGCAGTGGCGTACGCTGGAATTCGACCGCAAGCGCGAAGGTGCCTACGGCGCCTTGCAATGGAAGAAGGACAGCCTGCGCAGCTCGCTGACCTACTTCAAGTCGCGTTACCAGATGAAATGGGATGAGCAGGCGATCTTCGCCCAGTCCAACCCGTACAACATCCAGGTCAGCAAGGATGCGACCTACGATGCCAACGGCGCCTTCGTGAAAGGCACCTTGAGCGATCCCGCGGATGGCGGCATCAATTTCGGCGATGACGTGCGTACCGCCACCCGTCATTCCGACACCACCGACATTTCCTGGAATGTGGAGTGGAAAGCAACGCCGAGCCTGACCTTTACCTCGGACCTGCAATCCATCAAGGCGACCACGCGCAGCTTCGATTCGACTGTCGCGACCGGTGTGCAGATGGCCAAGCAATATGTTGACCTGAGCGGCTCGGTGCCGCACCTGGGTTTCGACGCGGCGGACACGGCCTATCTGGCCAATCCAAACAACTATTACTGGGCTTTCACGATGGAGCACCAGGATGAGAGCAAGGCCAATTCCAAGGCCTGGAAGGGCGATGTCAAGTATGACTTCGACAGCCCGGTCCTGCGCGACATCCGCTTCGGCGTGCGCCTGACCGAGCGCGATTCGATTACCACCAACTCCAATCCAAGCTACAACTGGGCGGCGATTTCCCAGCCGTGGCAAGTGGGCTGGGATATCCCGCATCTGGCTTACCTGGGCGACCCTCGCTTCGCAGGCAACAGCAACCTGCATACCTTCAATAACTTCTTCAACGGCAAGCAGACCGTGCCCGCCGTCGTGTTCCCGAACGTGTCGCAGGCAACCGGTTACCCCGCCACCTATGCGGCCTTGCATGGCTACCACGATGTCCTGTGCAAGGAACTGGCCGTCACGCAGAACCGCGATGCGAATTGCGGCGCCTGGACGCCAGCCACCTTTGGCACGGACCCCGTGGGCGTGAATGACCAGCGCGAAAAGACCAAGGCCTTCTACACGCAGCTGCGCTTTGGCTTCGACACGCTGGCGATGCCAATCGACGGCAACATCGGGGTGCGCTACGTCGAGACTGATATGACCGCGCACGGCTATAAAACGTTCACGCCATCGGGTGTGAATATTCCGGCCGGTTACAAGGTCAACGGGACGATTCCTCCGGTCATCGCTGCTTTCGCCGCGAAAGAAGATGTGGTGAACAATTACCACAATGTTCTGCCAAGCCTGAACCTGCGCATGAAGGCCACGGAAACCTTGCAGTTCCGTTTTGCTCTCGGTTCGGCCCTGTCGCGCCCCGACTTCTCGCAACTGCAGTCCTACACCAGCCTGTCGCAAAAAATCGAAGGCAGCATCATCGATGCCTCGCAGCAGGTCAATATCACCAACGTGAGCCGCACCGGCGAAGCGTCCGGCAACGCGATGCTGCGTCCAACCACCGCGCGCCAGGCCGATGTGACGGCGGAATGGTACTTCGCTCCGGCCGGTTCGCTGACCCTGGCGGTATTCAACAAGCAGCTCAAGGACATCATCGTCAGCCAGCTGTACACCTTCCAGATTCCTGATACCAGCGGAAAACTGCAGGACTTTCAGGTCAGTGCACCGGTCAACGGCGCCAAGGGCCGCGTACGCGGCTTCGAGCTGGCCTACCAGCAGTACTTCGACAAGCTGCCAGGCTGGATGAACGGTCTGGGCATGCAGGCCAACTTCACCTTTGCCGACAGTTCGCGCGATCTTTACAACCCGGTCAGCTCCAAATACTGCTCGGGCAGCGATGGCGGCGTAGCCAACCTGAACCTGAACTTCAACGGTTGCGACACCAACGGCATGACCTTCGGCGATCTGCCGCTGATCGGCCTGTCGCGCCGCTCCGCCAATCTGGCCTTCATGTACGACAACAAGGGTTCGCTGTCGGCACGCCTGGCTTATAGCTGGCGCTCGAAGAGTCTGCAGGGCGTGAACGCCAACGGTACCCGCGGCAGCGATGCGACGGATTCCAACCCGGCCAGCCCGACCTTCGGCCAGCACAATGTGGCCTGGGGTCTGCCGACCTGGGCGGACGCCTACGGCCAGCTTGATGCGTCGATCTTCTACAAGATCAACGAGCGCATGTCGATCGGCCTGGAAGCGCAGAACCTGACCGACGCCAAGTACAAGCAGCTGATGGACCAGAGCCCTGGTACCAAAGGCCGTGCATGGTTCGTCTCCGGTCCACGCTACACCGCCCAGATGCGCTACAGCTTCTGATGACCTGGCTGCGCGCGCCGTCCCGGGGGCGGCGCGCGCATCGGGTCGCGTAACGGCTCCTTTTGGTCAGGCTTTTATTCCGGCACTGTGAGCAGGAATAGAGGCTTGGCTTTTTTTAGCGTTTACAGCAGGCTGCATTTGCCGCCACCTGGCTGCGATTTTTTCCAATACACTGCAAGAAGTTGAATAACGGAACTCCGCATGAAGCAAACATGTAGCCGCTTTCTCTTATCACTCTGTTTGATCGTTACTGGTACGGCAGGCGTCCATGCCCAGTCAGCCAAACCTGCCCAGCTTCCCCACCTGGTCCAGAAAGATGGACGCACGGCCTTGATGGTCGATGGCGCCCCGTATGTGGTGCTGGGCGCGCAGGCCCACAATTCCAGTAACTATCCCGCTGCGCTCAAGAAGGTCTGGGCCGCCGTCAAGGATGCCAACGCCAATACCCTGGAAATCCCGGTCGCCTGGGAGCAGATCGAAGCGGTCGAGGGCACATTCGATTTCAGCTATGTCGATACCCTGGTCGCCGAGGCGCGCAGGAACAAGGTGCGACTGGTCCTGCTCTGGTTCGCGACCTGGAAAAACACCAGTCCCCAGTATTCCCCTGAATGGGTCAAGTTCGATAACAAGCGCTTTCCGCGCATGCTGGACAAGGACGGCAAGAGCATTTACTGCCTCTCGCCGTTTGGCGAAGAAACCCTGAAGGCCGATAAAAAAGCGTTTGTCGCGCTGATGAACCACATCAAAAAGATCGACGATAAGCAGCACACGGTCATCATGATGCAGGTGCAGAACGAGGTCGGCACCTATGGCTTTGCACGCGATTATGGTACGCGCGCCCAGGCCGCATTCAGCCAGCCGGTGCCCGAGGCTGTCCTGGCACGCAAGAAGTCGCCGGTACAGTTGGCGGCCAAGGGGACCTGGTCCGAAGTATATGGCGACTACGCCGAAGAATACTTTCACGCCTGGGCCATCGCCAGCTATATCGAAGATATCGCCAAGGCCGGTCGCGCGGTGCACAATCTGCCGATGTATGTGAATAACGCCCTGCGCGATCCGCTCGCCCCGCTGGCGCCATGGAAAGCCAATTTCGCCAGCGGCGGTCCAACCTATGACGTGATCGATATTTACAAGGCGGCAGCGCCCCACATCGATTTCGTCGGCCCCGATATCTATTCCCCCGAATCGAAAAAAGTCAGCGCCGTCATCGAGCAGTTCACCCGTCCCGATAATCCCCTGATGATTCCCGAAATCGGCAATGCGGCCGGCTATGCGCGCTATGCCTACCAGGTGCTGGGCCGCGGCGCCCTGGGCTTCGCGCCTTTCGGCCTCGATTACGCCGACTACAGTAACTTCCCGCTGGGCGCCAAGGGCACCGACAAGGCCATGGTGGAACCCTTCGGCCGCGTCTTCGGTGCCTTCCGTCCGATGCAGCGCCAGTGGGCGCAATGGGCTTTTGAGGGCCGGACCCACGGCGTGGCCGAAAGCGACGAACGCACACCGGAAGCCATCGCGCTCAGGAACTGGAAGGTCAATGTCAGCTTCCGCGAATGGCAGTTTGGCGAGAAAGCCTGGTTCCCGAATATCAAGGACCTGCCCGCCGGTACTGAAGCGCCGAGTGGCGGCGTCGCCATCGCCCAGATCGGCGACAACGAATTCATCGTCGTCGGCCAGCAGTCGCGCCTCAAGTTTGAAGGCGCGGGCACAAACAGCGGCAAGCCGACCATGCATGCAAGGGTGGAGGAGGGCAGCTTCGACAGCGCAGGCAAGTGGGTCATGGAACGCAACTGGAATGGTGACCAGACCGATTACGGTATCAACCTGCCGGCCAGGCCGGTGGTGTTACGCATAAAGATGGGCACGTACTGAACGCCGCCCCACAATAATCCGAGGAGACAGAAGAATGCGAATCAGAAACATGCGAATCAATGTAATGGCAATTTCCAGCGCCTGCCTGGCGCTGATGGCAGCGAGCCAGGCCAGCGCCGGCACCTTTGAGAAAAGCGCCACCGGCGTGGTGGTCAAGCCGGACCAGGGCAACGCGAAGGAAGTGCGCTTGGACGTCATGAGCGAGAACATCATCCATGTGCTCAAGCTCGACCAGGCCGGCAAGGCCATCTCGCCGTCGATGATGGCCGTGGCCACCCCATGCAGCTGCAGCTTCACGGTCACCAAGGGCATAGGCGGGGAGGGCGATGCGGTCACCCTCAAGGCCGGCAAGATCTCCGCCTCCATCTCGCTCAAGACCGGTTACGTCAAGTTTTACAACGCCAGAGGCGCGCTGTTCCTGAACCAGGCCACCGAGACCCTGAGCCCTGTGGATGTGGGCGGCAAGCCCTTCCTGGCGATCAAGGAAGGCTTCAACCACGGTACCAAGGATGCCTTCTACGGCCTGGGCCAGCACCAGAATGCCCAGATGAACATGAACGGCGAGGACGTGCTGCTCCAGCAGCACAATATGGACGTGGCCGTCCCCTTCGTCATCTCGGACAAGAACTACGGCGTCCTGTGGGATAACAACGCCATCTCGCGCTTCGGCGACGCCCGTCCCTACGGCCCGCTGGCGCGCGACCTGAAACTGGTCGACGACGAAGGCAAGGCTGGCGGCCTGACGGCGCGCTACTACGTCGGCGGCAAGCTGGTGCTGACGCGCCACGAAGCCGACATCGCCTATCAATACCTGAAGGACCTGGCCGAAAACTGGCCCAAGGAACTCGGTCCGATCAAGGACCTGAAGGACGTCAAGGTGGTGTGGGATGCGAGTCTGAGTTCCGACAAGCCGGGCGTGCACAAGCTGCAGCTCTACGCGTCGGACTACGCCACCCTCACGGTCGACGGCAAGCAGGTATTCGACGTCTGGCGCCAGGGCTGGAACCCGTGGTACAACAATTTTGAAGTGAACTTCGTACCCGGCAAGCCGGTCAAGCTGCACCTGGAGTGGAAGCCGAGCGGCGGCATGATCGCGATGACCCACAACGACCCGCTGCCGGCGCCAGAGCGCCATTCGCTGACCTTCTCGTCGGAAGTCGCCCAGGCGATCAATTACTACGTCATCAGCGGCGAGAACATGGACAAGGTCATCGCCGGCTACCGCCATATCACCGGCCAGGCGCCGATGATGCCCAAGTGGGCTTACGGCTACTGGCAGTCGCGCCAGCGCTACGAGACGCAGCAGCAGATCCTGGACGTGGTCAAGGAACACCGCAAGCGCGGCTGGCCGCTCGACGCCATCGTGCAGGACTGGTTCTACTGGCCGCAGGACGGCTGGGGTTCCCATGACTGGGACACGGCGCGCTTCCCCGATCCGAAGGGGATGGTCGACGAGATCCACAAGAACAATGTGCGCGTGATGCTGTCCGTCTGGGGCAAATTCTACGAGAACACCGCCAACTACAAGGAGCTCGCTGCCAAAGGCCACATGTGGACCAAGAACGTGGAGAACGGCGCCCTGGACTGGGTCGGCCCTGGCTACAAGAACAGCCACTACGATCCATACACCAAGGAAGCGCGCGACATCTACTATCGCCAGATGAAGAAGCTGGTCGACCTGGGCTTTGATGCCTGGTGGGCCGACAATACCGAACCGGACGTGCTCTCGAATAGCCGCCTGTCCGACTTCAAGCAGCTGATCGGGCCGACCGTGCATGGCCTTGGCGAAGTCACCTTCAATACCTACAGCCTGGCCCACACCAGTGGCCTGATCGATGGCTTGAGCCGCGACCAGCCGGACACGCGCCAGTTCATCCTGTCGCGCTCCGGCTTTGCCGGCATCCAGCGCAATGCGGTCGCGGTCTGGAGCGGCGACACCGTCAGCCGCTGGAGCGATCTGTACGCGCAGATTTCGGCCGGTGTGAACTTTTCGATGTCGGGCATCCCTAACTGGACTCACGACATCGGCGGCTACGCGCAGGAGACGCGCTACCAGCACGGCGACGTCGGCTCGGCGCAGGAAAACCGCGGCACTGGCGCGACCAAGATGGACCCGGCCGACCTGAAGGAATGGCAGGAGCTGAACCTGCGCTGGTTCCAGTTTGGCGCCTTCACGCCGCTGTTCCGCTCGCACGGCGAAGTCGTCAAGCGCGAGATCCACGTGATCTCGCCCGAAGGCTCGGAGATGCGCGACTCCATGGTCTGGTACCTCAATTTGCGCTACCAGCTCATGCCCTACATTTACGCCACCGCTTCGGACACCCATTACAACTCGGGCACCATCATGCGCGGCCTGGTCATGGATTTCCCGCAGGACGACAAGGTCAAGGATATCCGCGACCAGTACCTGTTCGGCCACAGCCTGATGGTGGCGCCGGTCTACACCTACGGCGCACGTGAACGCAGTGTGTACATGCCGAAGGGCGCGGCCTGGTACGATTTCTACACAGGCCAGAAGTACGCAGGCGGCAGCAGCGCCACGCTCAAGGCGCCGCTGACACGCATGCCGGTGCTGGTCAAGGCCGGGGCCATTCTGCCGATCGGTCCGACCACACAGTATGTCGACCAGACCCCGGATGCGCCGCTGACGATCAATGTGTACGAGGGCGCCGACGGCAGCTTCAGCCTGTACGAGGATGATGGCGTGAGCAATGCCTACACCCGCGGCGAGGCAAGCCGTATCCCGCTGAGCTACAACGACAAGACCGGTACCCTGACCCTGGGCCAGCGCAGCGGCGCCTACAAGGGCATGGTCGCCAAACGCCAGTTCAAGGTCCGCTTCATGAAGGCCGGCATGGCCAGCACTGGCGCCGACCAGGACGCCGGCAAACTGGTCGCCTACGAAGGCAGGGCCGTCACCGTCAAGCGCTGATCCGAATACCGAGACCGAATACCGAGACTGAATACACATGATGAAACTATTCCCGAAGTTGCTTCCAATCGCCGTCGCCCTGGGGCTCGCTTTTCCTGCCCTGGCATCGGCTCAGGACCCGGACCAGCGCGCCGCCAAGGTCGTCTCGCAAATGACGCAGGACGAAAAGATCGCCACCGTCTTTGCCTACTTTTCGAGCGAATTCAAGGGCATCGCACCGCCCAAGGAAGGTCGTCCTTACAGTGCCGGCTTCGTGTATGGCGTGCCGCGCCTGGGCGTGCCGCATCAGTGGCAGACTGACGCCGGCGTCGGCGTGGCCACCCAGCCTTCGCCCAAGCCGCGCGAACGCACTTCGCTGCCATCAGGCCTGGCCACCACCGCCACCTGGAATCCGGAACTGGCCTTCCAGGGCGGTGCCATGATCGGCAAGGAAGCGCGCATGTCGGGCCACAACGTGATGCTGGCCGGCGGCGTTAACCTGCTGCGCGAGCCGCGCAATGGCCGCAACTTTGAATACGGCGGTGAAGATCCTCTGCTGGCCGGCATCATGGTCGGCGAACAGATTCGCGGCATCCAGTCGAATCACATCATCTCCACCGTCAAGCACTTCGCCTACAACGACCAGGAGACCAGCCGCAACTCAATCGACACCATCATCGGCGATGCGGCCGGGCGCATGTCGGATCTGCTGGCCTTCCAGATCGCCATCGAGCGCGGGCAACCGGGTTCGGTCATGTGCGGCTACAACCGTGTCAACGGCGCCTACTCCTGCGAGAACGACTACCTGCTCAACCAGGTGCTCAAGCGCGACTGGGGCTACCGCGGCTACGTGATGTCCGACTGGGGCGCCACCCACTCGACCATCCCGGCCGCGCTCACGGGGCTGGACCAGCAGTCCGGCTGGCCCTTCGACAAGTCCGACTACTTCAACGGCGCGCTGAAAGAAGCGGTCGAAAACAAGCACGTGCCGCAGGCGCGCCTGGACGACATGACGCACCGGATCATCCGCACCATGTTCGTCAATGGTCTGATGGACCATCCGCAGCCGGTGGACGAAGCGACCAAAATCGACTACGCCGCCCATGCACTGGTCAGCCAGCACGATGCGGAAGAGGGCATGGTTCTGCTCAAGAACGATCGTTCGCTGCTGCCGCTCAAGGTAGGCCTGAAGACCGTCGCCATCATCGGCGGCCATGCCGACAAGGGTGTGCTCTCGGGCGGCGGCTCGGCCCAGGTGTACCCGATCGGCGGCTTCGCGGTACCCAACGAAGGACCGAAAAGCTGGCCAGGGCCTACGGTCTATCAGCCATCGTCGCCGATGAAAGGACTGGCCGCGCGCAGCAAGGCCAAGTTCGTTTACCACGACGGCAAGGATGCAGCGGCCGCCGCCAGGCTGGCGGCAAGCAGCGATGTGGCGATTGTGTTCGGCACCCAGTGGACCGCCGAGAGCATCGACACGCCGGACCTGGCGCTGCCGGATGGGCAGGATGCGCTGATCGCGGCTGTTGCCTCCGCTAACCCGAATACCGTGGTGGTGCTGCAAACCGGCGGTCCAGTCACCATGCCGTGGCTGGACAAGGTCGGCGCCGTGGTCGAAGCCTGGTACCCCGGTGCGGCGGGCGGCGAAGCCATTGCCCGCGTGCTGACTGGCGAAGTCAATCCTTCCGGACGCCTGCCGGCGACCTTCCCGATGTCGGTGGCCCAGCTTCCGCGCCAGAAGATCGACGGCGACGCGACCGGCAAAGTGCCGGGCCAGTACAGCGTCGACTACAACATCGAGGGCGCCGCGGTCGGGTACAAATGGTTTGAACTCAAAGGGCACAAGCCGCTGTTCGCTTTCGGCCATGGCCTGTCCTATACCTCCTTCGGCTTTTCGGGCCTGAAGGCAAAGGCGCAGGACGGGACCATTGCGGTGGATTTCAGCGTGCGCAACAGCGGCAAAGTGGATGGCAAAGCGGTCGCACAGGTGTACGTGGCGCCGGCGGCAGGTGGCTGGGAAGCGCCCAAGCGCCTGGGCGGCTGGGACAAGCTGGCGCTCAAGGCAGGCGAGGAGCGCGGCGGCAAGGTGCTGATCGACCCGCGCGTGCTGGCGGTGTTTGACAGTGCGTCGCGCAAGTGGAAGATCGCGGCGGGCGATTACATCGTCACCCTGGCGGAGGCGTCAGACAAGCCGGTGGCGAAGGTGACGGTCAAGCTGGCCGCGCGCGAGTTTGCTGCTGGCGGGCGGTGATATCGGCTGTAACCGATTCGCGAACAGTGGTGGGCACGGCGTGCCCACCATAGGCTGTGCTGCGGCTTACTTCTGGGGGCACGTAGTGTAAGGGCTACCCCGTGCCCACCGCCTCGACCTGTACGCTAACGCGGCAAACTACTTCTGCAGCATCAAACAGTACTCCACGTAGTCTTCTTCCAGCTCCCATCCGGTCGAACGATACAGCGCCTGCGCCTGCTCATTGTCCCTGGCGGTGGACAGGGTCAGCAGCCGCGCACCCAGTGTCCGCGCATAGTCGGCAGCTGCCTCGATCAGACCCTTGCCAACACCGCGGCGCCGTCCGGCATCGACCACGAACAAATCGTTGAACACAAAAATGCGCACCAGCGAGACCGACGAGAAGCTCGGATACAGCTGCGTGAAGCCGAGCGGCTGCGTATCGTCATACGCGATGAAACACACCGATTCGCCATGATTGAATCGCTCGGCCAGAAATGCGCGCGCCGCAGCCAGGTCGGATGGGCGCTTGTAGAACTGGCGGTATTGGTCGAGCAGGGAAGCGAGAACGTCGAGGTCGGAAAAGACGGCCTGGCGAATGGTGATCGTATCGGAAACGGCGGAGGTGCTTACGCTGGTGGTCATCGGTGCGTGCGTTGGTTAGGGCGTTTTAGTGTAACCCAAGCTCCTTATTGACGTGCAGGGGCCGCCCTGAAAACTAAGGAGCCCCCAGGTGCGGCGAAATCACTTCCGCCAGCCATGCCATCACGGCCTGCACCCTGGGCGCCAGGTGGCGCCGGTTGGCATACAGCAGGTGGACCGGCATCGGCGGCGCGGCCATTTCCGGCATGATGCTGACCAGCGCGCCGCTGTCCAGCAGGTGCTGCAAGCCCAGCTCCGGCACCTGGATGATACCCAGGCCTGCGATGGCCGCCGCCTCGTAGGCATCGGTCCCGTTGACGATGACCGAGGCGGCCATCGGCCAGATCTTGTTGCCGCCGTCGGCCGCGTCGACGTATTCAAAGCCGGCTCCCTGCGAGGTGAGGCGCGGCGTGTAGTGCACCAGCCGGTGCTGCGCCAGATCGGCCAGGGTGCGCGGCACGCCGTGGCGTTCCAGATATGCGGGACTGGCCACGTTCAGCATGCGCATCACGCCAAGCGGACGCGCGACCAGATCCAGGTCGTCCAGCGTACCAACCCTTAGCACGCAATCGAAGCCTTCCTGCACCAGGTCGACCCGGCGGTCGGTGGTGCTGATGCCGATCTCCAGCTGCGGATGCGCGGCCAGGAATTCGGGCAGGCGCGGAATGACGATATCGCGCGCCACACTGATCTGCATGTCGATGCGCAGCCTTCCGGTCAGCCCTCCCGACGCCGGCTTGAACATCGCGCCAAGCTGCTCCGCTTCCGCCTGCAGCTCCTTGCAGCGCTCCAGAAAACGCTCGCCGTCGGGCGTCAGCCGTACGCTGCGCGTGGTCCGGTGCAGCAGGCGCGTGCCCAGCCTGGCTTCGAGCTGCTGCACCGAGTTCGATACATGGCCCTTGGCCACGCCAAGCTGCTCCGCCGCGCGGCTGAAACTGGCCAGGTCTGCGACCTTGGCAAAAATCCTCAGTTCCTCGAAATTCACCTGGCTCCCCCTGTTGATTGTTCTTGAATGAGAACAGTGTAGCTCGATTTGCTCGATTTATCTTCATTCGAATCATAGTTAAAGTGCATCCATACCAACCCGCAAACACAAGGAGCACACCATGAGTCAGCAAACCCAGCAAACCCAGCGAACCAACCGCATCGCTTTGGTCACCGGCGGCAGCCGTGGCCTCGGCCGCAGCGCCGCTCTGCATCTTGCCGACGCCGGCGTCGACATCATCCTCACCTACGTCAGCAACGAAGCCGAGGCCCATGCGGTGGCGGCGGAGATCGCGGGCAAGGGGCGGCGCGCCGTCGCCTTGCGCCTGGACGTGGCCAGCAGCGCCTCGTTCGAGCTGTTCGCAGCCGCGGTCAAGGCCGCGCTGGCCGGTACCTGGCAGCGCGAACGCTTCGACTACCTGCTCAATAACGCCGGCGCCGGTGCCCACGCCAGCTTCGAAAGCACCACCGAAGCGCAGTTCGACGCGATGTACAACATCCACCTGAAAGGCACCTTCTTTCTGACGCAAAAGCTGCTGCCGCTGATCGCAGACGGCGGCCGCATCCTCAACACCTCCAGTGGCCTGACCCGCTTTTCGCTGCCCGGTTACGGCGCGTATGCGGCCATGAAGGGCGGGGTGGAAGTGCTGACCCGTTACATGGCCAAGGAACTCGGCGCGCGCGGCATCGCGGTCAACACCATCGCTCCAGGGGCGATCGAGACGGATTTTGGCGGCGGCGCGGTGCGCGACAACGAGCAGCTGAACGGCATGATCGCCGGCCAGACTGCGCTTGGCCGCGTGGGCCTGCCGGACGATATCGGCGGCGCGGTTGCGGCTTTGCTCTCGGACGGCAACCGCTGGCTCAACGCCCAGCGTGTCGAAGTCTCGGGCGGTATCGCGATCTGATGCAGCGGGGCGGGAATGCTCTGGCAAGCCTGTGCGGCTATCATGTGAAGCATTTTTCACGGACCAGGCCGCGACCCCATGAGCAGCGAAGAGCAGACCCTCAAACCCGCCAAGCCCCGCAAGCGCCCGGTGCAGGCACGATCCGCACTCACGGTCGACGCCATCTTCGAAGCCACGATCCAGGTGGTGGCCGCGCTGGGGATGAACAAGCTCACCACCGCCCGCGTGGCCGCACGCGCCGGCGTGTCGGTGGGCGCCCTGTACCAGTACTATCCCAACAAGCAGGTGCTGATGGTGGCAGTCCTGGAGCGCCATCTGGAGCAGGTGGCCCTCGCGGTGGAGCAGGCCTGCGCGCAGTACCACGGCCAGGCGCCTGGGACCATGGGCAGGGCAGTGGCGGCCGCGTTTGTGGATGCCAACCTGGCGCGGCCCGATGTCGCGGGCGCGCTGTGCGCTGTCGCGGCGGGACGTGAGGAAGCCGACGTGGTTGCGCGTAGCGGCAGCCGCATCGCCGCTGCCATTGTCGCCATGCTACTGACGTGTCCGGGCCGTCGCGTCAATGAGCCCGACACCGTCGCCTTCATGTTGCACAAGGCCATGGCCGGGGTGATGCAGGGCGTGCTGGAGCAGGGCGCCGGGCCGGCCCTGAGCGCAGCGGCACGAATCCACCTCGGACAGCTGTGCGCAGCCTATCTGGAACAGGCTGCGAGCGACCTCTGATCACTTTAGATATTGCCGCACGGAACTCATTGTATGGATGAGATGGCTTGTTGGTAGAATGGTCAAATCGTCAACAAGTTGTTCGTCTAACACTTGTTCCCTTGATCGTAACAGCCCCGTTGCCACGTCGCGCCGGGGACCAAATACCAACGGAGGTTCCCTTGCGTCAATCCATCCTGAAGTTATCCGCCCTGTGCGCCGCAGTACTTATCGTCGGCTGCCAAACCGCGCCAACCGGACCTGGCAACGTCGCCGAAGCGCCCGACCTGCCGGCGCCGGCCAATCCGCAATTCGCCAGCGAAATGGCGAAATTCAACGCCCAGTTCCCGAATGCCAAGGCGACGAAATACGAAGACGAGTCGATCGCCGTAAATAACGAGAAGAAATTCGACATGAAGGGCAATTGCCACGCCAAGGCGCGCAATCCCGTCACCATCATGCTCGTACTGGACGCAACTGGCAAAGTAACCGAGTCCGTCACCGACGTCGAAAACGTCAAGTCGAAATGCTTCCGCGACGCCTACGCCGGCGTGCAGTTCCCCAAGCCGCCGATGGCTCCCTACCGCAAGGCAATCCGGCTGCAATAAAACCTGTGCCGTATTCTGAGAAGCCCACCAGCGCGTGGGCTTTTTTGCGTCCGGGACGGGGAAATTGTTCAACGCGACGGGCGCGCTGTTCCAAATCGCCACACATCGTGGCGACAGTGTTCGATCTTTAGTTGCCACCGAGAATTTACGTGCTATCTTAAACGCATAAAAACACCACCTGGAGATAGCATGAAAAAGTTTTTGTTTTGGGCAGCACTGGCGTTCAGCACGGCTTTCCTTCCTGTCGGCGCTTCAGCTGCCGAACGCGGTACCGCGGAAGAAGCGAGCGCGCTCGTCAAGAAGGGCATTGCCTACCTGAAGGCGAACGGCCCGGAGAAATCCTACGCTGCCTTTAATGATCCGCAGGGCCAGTTCGTCGACCGCGACCTGTATCTGTTCGTGTTCGATATGAGCGGCAAGACCATGGCCCATGGCGCCAACAAAAAGCTGCTCGACAAGAACCTGATCGACCTGAAGGATGCCGACGGCAAGGCCTTCATCAAGGAATTTATCGATGTCGCCAACAAGAAGGGACAGGGATGGGTCGATTACAAGTGGCCGCATCCTGTCACCAAGGCGATCGAGCATAAATCGTCGTATGTTGAAAAGTTGAACGACAATACCTTCATCGGCGTCGGCATCTACAAGTAACACCTCCCCGCGTCGCTCAATTGCCGAAGTAGAGGGGATTGGGCGCCACATACACTTGCACGCCGTCCGCCGCGATGTCCTGCGGCGCGATGGCTTTCAGGCTGAACTGGTGGACACCAGGCCAGGTGTCCACGTGCCAGCTGAAGCTCTTGCCCCCAGCCGTGAAGGTCACGGTTTCGCCGTTGACGACATTGACCGAGGTGGTTGCCGGCGTCAGCTTGACGACGCGCTGTCCTGCGCTTGCCGTGGTGGCGACGCCGTAGTCGGCAGGCGTGCCGTCGGGACGCGCCGCCATGGCGCCGGAGGCGATGGCGAGCGACAGGAACAGGGCGGCGGCGTGGTTCAGGTTCAGTTTCAGCATGATGGTTTCCTTTGAGTTGGTTCGAAGCGATTGCGTCGATGTGTGCATTACACCGCGCTGATGTATCGCCTCCATGTCACTCCGGCACCGCTTGCGCATGCCTGTGTATCGGCGCCGCGCGCGTACACATACAGATACAAAACCTGTCCCGTGTCGGTGTCGGCGTTGCCGTCCACTTTCAGCACTGGCGACACAATCCGGATACATGGCTGCGCTCTAATGCATGGACGCGCTGCCACTGGCTGCAGCGCATCGCCCCGGAGTTCCCATGCTGACTATTCCTCGCTGCGTATTACTGCTATTCGTGCCCCTGTATGTGCTGCACATTCCCGCGTTCGCCCAGGAAGATCCCGTGGTCGCGCCGCCGCAGGGGCTGCAGTTCGATCTGCGCGACGCCGTGCAGGCAGCCCTGAAATCGCCGCGGCCGCTTTTTGCGCACAGCGAGCCTGCACCTGCGCGCGCATGGACGCAGCAGCTGCCCGCCCGCCCGGATGCGGAAACGTTCAACTGCGCCTTGAGTTTTGCGATTGGCGGCGACATCAGGCGTAGCGGTTATATTGGCGTGAGCGCCCTTGGCCAGACGCGTGCGCTCCAGGGCGGGGCGCTGGACGGGAAGCGTTGAGGCACTCCTGGCTCGGCCGATTTAATCGGGTTCGATATATAATCGTGTGTCGCGGGACGCCTACGTCCCGCCCACACGAGGATAGGCATGTCCAGCACACCATCTCGCAAGCTTTCCGACTTCCTGTGTTTCGCGATCTATTCGGCCAACCTGGCTTTTGGCAAAACCTACAAGCCCATCCTCGACGAGCTGGGCCTGACCTACACGCAATACATCGCGATCATCGCGCTGTGGGAGGAAGATAATCAGACCGTGGGCGCGCTCGGCGAAAAGCTCTTCCTCGAATCGAACACGCTCACGCCGATCCTGAAAAAGCTCGAGAGCCTGGGGTACCTGCGCCGCCAGCGCGCCGCGGTCGACGAGCGCCAGGTACTGGTCAGCCTGACCGATGCCGGCCGGGCGCTGCGCGAGAAGGGACTGGGCATGGATCTGGTCGAGGCGACCGGTCTGACGCCGGACCAATTCCGGCAAGTGCAGGCCGCGGTGGTGACCTTGCGCGGCAATCTGGTGAAGTCGACCAACGCAGGCCACAAGAGGCGAGACCGTCATGCGCGCAAGGCGAACGACGGTGGCTGATCTTACATCCCCGGTGCGGGAACTTCTGGAATCGGGTTGCGCAAGCTCACGTTGAGCATATTCCACACCCGGATGGTGCCGATGGCATAACCCAGTTCGACGATTTCGGCATCGCTGAAGTGCGCCTTGAGCTGGGCGAAATCGGCGTCGCCCGGGTCCTTGACAGGAATGGCGTTGACCACCTCGGCCCAGTGCAAAGCGGCCCGTTCGCGCTCGCTGAAGAAAGGCGCTTCGCGCCAGGCGGAGACAGCGTTCAGGTGGCGCGGCGAGACGTCCTGCTTGATCAGGTCGCGCCAGTGCATATCGATGCAAAAACCGCAGCCGTTCATCTGCGACACGCGCAAGTTCACCAGTTCGACCAGGCGCGCGCCCAGTGAACTGTTTTTCACCGCGGCGGACAGCTTGAGCATGGCCTGGAGCTGCGGCTGGGCGTGTTGAAACAGGGAGGCGCGGGCTGTATGAGTCATGGTAGTTCCTTTAAGGGCAGATCGAAGGCGCCCCTTGCGCCTTCCATACCCGGTAAGACGGGCCGCCCGCGCCACTTGTGACAGCTTGTTTAAAAAAGAGCGGGAATCGCGATTAATTTATCGGGATTACGCACCACGAACACCGCCACGATGCGGCCGTCGTCCACGATGAAGGACTGGGCCGACTCGATCTGGCCGTCCACATAGCGCAGCAGCCCCGGTTCGCCATTGATGGTCGCGGCGCGGTAGTCGACTCGGCCCGGCGCCTTGTGCCACAGTGACCAGAACAGGCCGGACACGCGTCCCGCGCCGCGCACGATGTGCAGGAAGGAGTTGACCTTGCCGCCGCCGTCGCCCACCAGTTGCACCTGGTCGGACATGAGCGCCTTCATGGCCGCGCGGTCGCCCCGGCTGGCCGCCTGCATGAAGGTGGCCAGCAGGCTGCGGTGCTGGTCCCTGGCGACGTCGAAGCGCGGCCTTTCCTGGCGCACGCGCTCCTGCGCGCGGTGCACGATCTGGCGGCAGGCGGCCTCGGATTTTTCGAGCATGGCGGCGATGTCGGCGTAGTCCTGGTCGAACACCTGGCGCATCAGGAAGGCGGCGCGTTCGTCCGGCGTCAAGCGTTCCAGCACCCACATGAAGGCAACCGAGACGTCGCTCGCCAGTTCGGCCGCCGTTTCGGGCGTGCGTTCTTCGATGTCGACCAGCGGTTCGGGCAGCCACCAGCCGATGTAGGCTTCGCGTTCGGTCTTGCGGCTGCGCAGGCGGTCAATGGCCAGGCGCGTGGTGACGGTCACCAGCCAGGCTTCGCCCGAAGCCAGGGCGGTGGTGTCGGTGCCGTGCCAGCGCAGCCAGGCATCCTGCACCACGTCGTCGGCATCGGCCCGCGTGCCCAGCATGCGGTAGGCGATCGAGAACAGCCGCGGTCTGAGGGCGGCGAAGGTATCCGGGTCGGCGGGGGCGGCAGGGGTAGGCTCGGTCATGGTGGTCGATAGAGGGACAAAGCATCATAGACGCAACACGGCTACCGATTGTGACAGATGACCGAAAATTTTTTGCGGGCGAGGGCGGTCCTCCCGATGCGCGCGGCGGCGCGCTTGCCAATCCGCTTACAATACGATTTTCAGCTCGCGCTGCAGGGCGCAGACGACACAATGGCCTATATCCACCCGACCGGCTGGCGCGAAATGTCCGTCACCGGTTCCGCCGCGCGCGAAATCGAAACCCTCGCTTACCTCGAAGCGGCCCTGGAGGACGTCCCTTACAGCATCTACCACGGCGTGCACTGGACTAATGTGGAGCAGGGCTTTTCCGCCTACGGCCAGATCGATTTCATCATCGTCGCCCCCAGCGGCAGAATGCTGCTGATCGAGCAGAAGGCCGGCTTCCTGACCGAGACGCCCGAAGGCCTGGTCAAGAACGTGCAGGGCCAGCCGCGCAATATCCATAGCCAGATCCTGCGCACCATCGACGCGCTTAGCAAGCGCTTCGGCGGCAGTGTGACGGCGTCGTCAATGTTGTCACCGTCATCGGCGCCGTCGCCGTCGCTGTCGATCGACTACATCCTGTACTGCCCGGATTACCAGGTCCGCGATCCGCACCTGGCCGGCATCGATGCGCAGCACATTGTCGACGCCGACGCCCGCGACACGCTGGCGCCCCTGATCCGCCGCCTGCTTCCCATCACGGAGCAGGACCTTCAGTTTGAAAAGGTCACGCGCTTCCTGGGCGACACGCTCAGCCTGCGGCCCGATCCCAGCGCCATGATCGGCAACGCCGCGCAGATGGTCACGCGCCTGTCGGGCGGCCTCGCAACCTGGGCGCGCCGGCTCGACTTTTCGCCCTACCGCCTTCACGTCATCGGCACCGCCGGCAGCGGCAAGACCCAGCTGGCGCTGGCCGAATATCGCGCCGCGATCGATGCCGGCCAGCGCCCTTTGTACGTGTGCTACAACCGTCCGCTGGCGGACCATATCGAACGCCTGGTGCCGCCGGGCGGCCGCGTGGCCACCTTCCACATGCTGGCCGACGCCTTCCTGCGCGCCTCCGGCGTGACCCCGGACTACAGCGCGCCCACGGTCTGGAACGAGATGGAAACCGTGCTGGCCGCGGCCGAGATGCCGGAAACCTGGTTGTACGATGTGCTGATCGTCGACGAAGGCCAGGATTTTTCGGTGGCCTGGCGCGACATCCTGCTGCGCATGCTCAAACCGGACGGCCGCGCGACCTGGCTCGAGGATCCGGTGCAGAACCTGTACGGGCGCGAATCGGTGCCGCTGCCCGGCTGGGTAACCCTGCATTCGAGCACCAACTACCGCAGCCCGCGCCAGATCGTCGACATGCTGGCATCGATCGGCGCGCCGGCGCGCGAGGTGGAGGCGGGCAGCCCGTTCGAAGGGGCCGATATCGAAGCGCTGGTGTATCACGAGGACGACAGCGCGGCCATGCTGAACCAGACCAAGCATGCGGTCACGCTGTGCCTGGCGGCCGGTTTCGCGCGCCAGGACATCGCCATCGCTTCGTTTCGCGGACGCGAAAAATCGGCCTTGCTGGGCCTGGACACCCTGGGCGCGCACACGCTCAAGTCTTTCACCGGCGCCTACGACCTGATCGGCGATCCGATCTTTCGCGATGGCGGCTTGCTGGCCGAGTCCGTCTACCGTTTCAAGGGACAATCGGCCCCGGCCGTGATCTTCACCGAGATCGACTTCGAAGAAATGAGCGAGCTCGTGTTTCGAAAGCTGTTCGTCGGTATGACCCGCGCGCGGCTCAAGCTGGTGCTGGTGCTGAGTGAACGCGCCGCCGCCCAGCTGCTCGAGCGCATCTGAGAGCAGCGCCGCCCAGTCCGGCCGGAACCGGCTGGGCCCGCTGACGCAACAAGGTTCCATTTCCCTGCGTGAGTGCACGCAAAGTGCACTGCCGTACCACTCCTAGAATCGACTCGTCCATACGCGCTATGCCGCTTCGTGCCGCTGCGCGCGTCCCACCGTTGTCGTTTCCAAGGAAAATAATGAGCAAGCAGTTACACAGAAAACGTCGGTCCGCCGCCAGGGCATTTGTCATCGCCTGGCTGCTTCCCTTCCTGGCGGCCTTGCTGGGATTGCTTTCGGCGGCGGCCCAGGCCCAGGTTCCAGCAGCGCCTGCCGCGGTCGCTTCTCCCGCGGCGCCCGTCGACCAGCGGGTGGCGGCGGCGCGCCGCAGCCTGCAGGACGCCGGCCTGCGCGCCGGCCTCGACGCCGGCAGCGACTTCCTCGTCACCCGCAGCGAGGTCGACCAGCTGGCCATGGCCCATACGCGCTTCCAGCAGCGCCTGAACGGCGTACCGGTGTGGGGCGCCGAACTCATCACTCATAGCGGCCCCGACGGCGCCTTGCGTGCCACGACCAATGCCGTGCTGACGGTGCCGCGCATCGGCACCGCGCCGCGCCTGAATGCCGCCCAGGCGCTGGCCCAGGTGGACCGCGACCTGATGCGCAAGGGCGCCTGGTTCCGGAACCCGCAGGCCGAACTGGTGATCTACCATGTGCGCACCGGGCGGACGGCGGCGCCGGTCTGGCGCCTGGCCTGGCATTTGCTGGTGTCCACCCGCAACGCCCAGGACGGCTTGCGTGACATGCGCTACTTTGTCGACGCCCAGAACGGCGCCGTGCTGGATAAATGGTCGGAACTGCAGCATGCGCATGCGCCGGCCAGCGCTGCCCGCTCGATCTTCAGCGGGCTGGTCACCATCAATGCCAACAGCGTGCCCGGCGGCTACGAGCTGCGCGACCTCCAGCGCGGTGTAGCCGGCCGCTACGGTAACAACGTCGTGCTGCGCTATGCGGGCCCGGGCGCCGCGACCATCTTCACCGATGGCGGCAACACCTGGGGCGACGGCAATAACTATATCCCGGGGTCGGCCAGCAGCGGCTCCGACGACACCGCGCAGTCGGCCGGTGTGGACGTCGCCTATGCCACCGCCGTGACCTGGGATATGTACGCCAATGTACTCGGCCGCAAGGGCTTCGACGGCACCGGCAAGAGCGTGTATTCAACCGTGCACATGTATTACGGCGCTCCCTACAATACCGGCGCCAACGCGTCCTGGAGCATGGCGTGCGAGTGCATGGACTTCGGCTACGGCGACAGCGCGACCGGCTTGCGCAATGTGGTCGACCTCGACATCGTCGGCCACGAACTGACGCACGGGCTGATCCAGAAAACCGCCGGCCTGGTCTACAGCTCGGAGCCGGGCGCTCTGAACGAAGGCATCGCCGACATCTTCGGCCTGGCCGTCAAGTCCTACGCCAGGGGAGGAGGGCATGCGCGTGCGGCGGGCGCCATCGCGGCCGGCGAACCCTGGACTATCGGCGAGAACCTGGGCGACCCGCGCTTCACCCGCTACTACATCCGGCCCAGCGCCGAGCGCGGTTCTTTCGACGCCTGGGACAGTAGCTTCATCGACCAGACCGATGAGCATGATGTGCACCGCATCAGCGGACCGGTACGGCGCGCCTTCTACTTCATGAGCAATGGCGCGGCCGCCTCGGGCGATGGCTATTCCCCGCACCTGGGGCACGCGACCGCGGGCATCGGCTTCGACCGCGCGCTGCGCATCTGGTACCGCGCGCTGTCGTTCTACATGACGCGCATGACCGATTTCGGCGGCGCCAGGCAGGGCCTGATCAGCGCGGCGCGCGACCTCTACGGCGCAGGCTCACCCGAGGAAGCGGCTGTCTGGAATGCATTCGCCGGCATTCATGTGGGGCCGGCCTGGGGGCAGGCCCTATGTGGGCAGTTGCTGTCGTCGCGCGTGCTGGGCAGCGGTGAGGGCGTCAGTTCCTGCAATGGCAAGTACGCGCTGCGCATGCAGGGCGACGGCAACCTGGTACTGTACGGCGGCGCCGGCGCAGTTGGATTCAGTAGCGGCTCGTACGGGAATGCCCACGCTTACGCCGTCATGCAGGCGGACGGCAATCTGGTCATCTACAAGGCCAACGGCTTCGTCCCCCTCTGGCATGCGGGCACACACGGGTCACCCGGTGCAGCGATGGACATCGGCGACGACGGCAACCTGGTGGTGTACGCAGCCAACCGCGTGCCCTTGTGGTACCTGCGCGCGCCTCCCGCGGCCGCCGGCACGGTCGCTTCCTCGCGCAATAACACCCGCTACGCCGCGGCTGACGCGGTTGCGCCCGGCACGACAGGCATCACCGGGTCCGCAGCGTGGAATAGCACAAGTGCCCTCGAGCAGCCCGCCTATTTCAGGTTTCGTATTCCGGCTGGCAAAACGATTGACTGGGACTTTGTGGGAGGCAACCTGCTATCGAGTGCCTGGCTGCTTGAGGTCCTCGGTAGCGGGGAAAGGGCCCTGGCATCCACCAGCACGGCATCGCGCGGGCAGCTGTCGTTTGCCAACCCTGGCAACGTTGCGCTGGAGGTGGTCTTGCGCATCGGACGCCAGAATTATGCTTCGATCCCCGACATGACCGACCAGAGGTTTTCCATCGCGGTCAGCTATCGGTGAGTCCCATCGGGCGCACTTGGGCGCCGCGAGCGTCAGCGAAGTAGGATAATTTCCGCACTCGATGTGGCAGCCGGTGATAGGCAAGGTCCCGTTACCGCCTTGCTGCGATGAAAATTGTGCCGCAAAGACGGCGGCGCTTCTCCAAGTGTTGGCCTCGATGCTATATTCGCGGGTTCCAGGCAGGACTTGCGCTTGAGCTATGCACACACAACGAGAGGAAACAACGATGTTCGATGCCCAGGCGGCGATACCGGAAGACGTGCGGCAAGAGATTCTGCGCCGGATGCGCGCCGCCGAGCAGGAACACGACGTCAAGGTGTTGCTGGCAGTCGAGTCCGGCAGTCGCGCCTGGGGTTTCGCTTCACCGAACAGCGACTACGATGCCCGTTTCATCTACGTGAACCGGCGCGACTGGTACCTGTCCGTCAGCCTGGAAGAGCAGCGCGATGTCATCGAATATCCGATCGTCGACGACATCGACCTGAACGGCTGGGACCTGCGCAAGGCCTTGCGCCTGTTCTCCCGATCGAATCCGGCGTTCGTCGAGTGGATCCAGTCGCCGATCATTTACGCGGAGGAGGGCGCGTTTGCCGCAAGCGCGCGGGCACTCCTTGCGGACGTGTATTCCTGCCACTACGGTGTGTACCACTACCGCAGCATGGCCAAGACCAATTACCGCGGCTACCTGAAAGCCGCCATGGTGCCGATGAAGAAATACTTCTATGTGCTGCGTCCCTTGCTCGCCGTGCGCTGGCTCGAGCGTTACGGCACCCCGGCACCGATCGAATTTCACAAGTTACTGCATCTCGTTGCTGACAATCACGCACTATGCGCCGACATCGATGCCCTGCTGGAACGCAAACGTGCCGCGCCGGAGATGGGGCTGGCGGCCCCGGTCGCTTCCATCCATGCGTTTGTGGAGAGCGAGCTGGAACGACTGGAGCACTACGCGGCACCACCGGCGGAGCGGCGTTCGGTAACGGACCAGCTCAATCAGGTCTTCCGGGCCGCGGTCAACGATAGCTGGGCAGGCAGAGGAAACGTTTAACGTCTTTCGATCCTGGTTCCGCCCAACTCTTTGCAGAAACGCCACACCAGATCGCGCGGGTGGATCTGATGCGCCGCCTTCCTTCGCGCCCGCTTTCCGCCTGTTTTCACTATGTAAACAGGCGGTACGACACACCCCAACCACGCCGTCCATAAAAAAAGTCATTGACCTTTTGAAGTTGGTACCGCTATCATCATCGACAGAGGTTAAACGTTTAATTAGAATGAGCCGACGGCAACCCGGCTGCCGCGGCGGGAAACGGATTTAGCACGCTGGTGGCGTCAAAAAACAAAAACGATGCAGGCACAGGAGACAAGCATGAGTATCAACAAGGGAAAACGTTTAATCACGTTCGCAACCCTCGGCGCGCTGGTATCGCCCCTGACCATGGCCGCCAGTACGGGCGCTGTTCCGGAACCGCTGGCGGAGCTGATCCGCAGGAGCCTGGCTGTCGCGGCGGCGCAGTACAAGCTGATGCTCGGCAAGATCAACGGTCGCGATGGTTTTCCGCGCACACTTGAGCAGGAGCAAGGGCAGGGCCAAGGACAGGGGCAAGAGCGGGTGAAGATGGTCAGCGTGCGCGACTGGACCTCCGGCTTTTTCCCTGGTTCGCTCTGGTACCTGTTCGAAGCGACCGGCGACGCCGCATGGCGCAGCGCCGCCGAGCGCTATACCGCACTGACCGCGCCCGCCAAGTTCGACCACAGCCAGCACGACCTGGGCTTCATGCTCTATTGCGGCTACGGCAACGGCCTGCGCCTGGGCGCCGACAGCAGCTACCGCGACGCGCTGCTGGCCGGCGCCACCACTCTGGTCACGCGCTTCAACCCCAAGGTCGGCGCGATCCAGTCCTGGAACGTCTCCAAGGGCCGCGACTGGGTTTATCCGGTCATCATCGACAACATGATGAACCTGGAACTGCTGCTGTGGGCGGCGCGCGCGGCCAACGAGCCGCACTACCGCAACGTCGCCATCACCCACGCCGATACCACGCTCAGGAATCACTTCCGCGAAGACGGCTCGAGCGTTCACCTGGTCGACTACGATCCCGTCGACGGCAGGATACGCCAGCGCGTGACGGTGCAGGGCAACGCCGACGGCTCGGCCTGGGCACGCGGACAGGCCTGGGCCCTGTACGGCTACAGCATGATGTACCGCGAAACCAAGAAGCCCGAGTACCTGCAGCAGGCCCAGAAGATCGCCGCCTTCGTGATGAACCATCCGCGCCTGCCGGCTGACAAGGTGCCGTACTGGGATTTCGACGACCCGGCGATTCCGGCGGCGCCGCGCGATTCCTCGGCTGCGGCGATTATCAGCTCGGCGCTGCTCGATCTGTCCGGCCTGGTCGAGCGTGGAGCAGGGGAGCGCTACCGCGCCTTCGCCGAGCAGCAGCTGCGCAGCCTGGCTTCACCGGAGTATCTGACGGCCCCGGGCAGCAATGGTGGTTTCCTGCTCAAACACGCGACCGGGCACAAGCCGGCCCGCAGCGAGATCGACGTGCCGCTGGTATATGGCGACTATTACTTCCTGGAGGCGCTGATGCGTCTCAAGGCAAAAATTTGAATCCCTGAGCCAGCCACGCCTCAGGAAATTCAGAAAAGCAGCAACCGTAGCGACAGACAAGATGATCAATAACTACCACAGGGGACAGAAGTGAATAATAAAAATCAGATGAATACCACCGTCAAGCCCATCGCAGCGCTGGTCGCTTTTGCGATGGCCGCCTTGGCCCAGCCGGCCTGCGCGCAGGAGGGGCCGGTGGAGTCGGCCAAGCTGGAGACCGTACTGGTCACGGCCAACAAACGCGTGGAAAAGTTGGAAAGCGTTCCAATGGCAATTTCCGTGCTGACCGAGGCCGAAATCCAGCGTACCAATATCCGTGAAATCGAAGATGTGGTTGCACTCACGCCGTCGCTGACGATGGCCTCGGGCACGACCGCCGCCAACAATGCGCTCTTCATGCGCGGCATCGGCACCGTCTCGATCGGCATCGGGGTCGAGTCCGACGTCTCCGTCATCATCGACGACATTCCCATCGCGGTACAGTTCCAGGCCTTCCGCGACCTGGCCGATGTGGCGCGCATCGAAGTGCTCAAGGGTCCGCAGAGTACGCTGTTCGGCAAATCGGCCGTGGCCGGCGCGATCAACGTGGTCACCAAGCCGATTTCCGGCCCGCTGGTCTACCGCGGCAGCACCTACTACACCAACGACAAGGAATGGCGCATCGGCGCCTCGGTCGGCGGCATGCTGACGGAAGAATTCGGCATGCGTATCGCGGCCAACAAGACCAATATGCCGGGTAACTTCCATAACCTGACCACTGGCCAGGACGTCAACGGCTCGGCCGGCAAGACCGTGATGGCCAAGTTCTCCTGGCATCCGACCAAGTCGCTCGACATCGACCTGCTGCCGCACTATAACGACCAGGTCAATTCGCGCGGCGTGACCGCCGTCAACGGCTTCTTCCGCACCACGGGATCGGCCGCCGCCGGCAACCTGGTCACCACGCCGGCCGATATCTCGACCGCTTACCTGAACGGTAATCCGCTGCTGCCGGCGTCAACCACCCTGGCCGGCATCGATCCCTTCGATCCGAACAACCGCAATGTGCGGCGCGACTTCCCTACCGGGATCAATTCCACCACCAAGGGCACCGGCCTGAAAGTGGCGTACAGCCTGCCCAACGAATCGACCCTGATGTCGATCACCTCGTGGGAACACTATACCGCCAACGATTACCGCGACCAGGACTTTGTGGACGTGCCGACCATCGCGCGCCCCGGTTCCACCGCGCTCAGCGTCGGCAATAACCAGTTCGGCACCTACGACATCGAGTCCAAGACCCAGGAAATCCGCCTGGTCTCGCCCGACAACGGCAACTTCCGCTACGTGGCCGGCCTGTGGTATGCCAAGAACGAGATCGAGCGCCACTTCATCCGCGGCTTCTGCGTCGCGCCGACCGCCTGCGCCGCCAACTCGCCGTCGAGCCCGACCAACTACTACACCGACATCTACAACATCAACAAGGCGATCTTCGGTCAGGCCACCTGGGAATTCCAGCCGAGCTGGACTCTGGTTGCCGGCCTGCGCCGCAACTCGGAGGAGTCGGGCTACAACTATATCCGCAACTTCTTCACCGACCAGCTCGACCGCGCCACGTTCAAGCCGGGACCGGTGGGCGTGGACCAGTTCTCCAGCAGCGGCAACAAGGACAACGCCACCACGGGCAAGCTGAGCATCCAGAAGCAGATCAACCGCGACTGGATGGTTTACGCCATGACCGCGACCGGCCACAAAGGCAAGGCCTACGACGTGACCAGCGGCCTGAAAGCCTCGGCCGCCTTCCCGGTCGAGCCGGAGAAGAGCAAGACCATCGAGATCGGCACCAAGGCGAACCTGTTCAACAACCGCATGTCGGTCGCCGCCACCTTTTACGATACCGACTTCAAGGGCTACCAGCAGAACGTCTCCTTCGTGCTGCCGAACGATCCGACCATCTACACCCAGTTGAACTCGATTCCGCATATCCGCACCCACGGTTTTGAGCTTGACACCAATATCCTGGTCACGCCGGGCTTTTCCATCAACGCGGCGCTGGCCTACACCTTGCCGACCATCGAAGAGTGGAAGAACGGTCCCTGCTTTACCGATAACACCAACCTGGCGGTCGGCACCACGCGCCTCGCGGCCAACGGTTCGATCGCCGGCCAGAATCCGGCCTGCTTCCCGATCGTGGCCGGGTCCACCACGGGTGTTCAGGACTTGAGTGGCGGCGTTTTCCCGGGCACGCCCAAGATCAAGGCCAATATCGGCGGCCACTACGACATGAAGCTGGCCAGCATGCCGTTCGGGGTCTTCATCAACGGTAACATTCGCTATCAGGGCGATTACAACACCAACATCAATAACGACCCGCGTTCGGTCAATACCGGCTACAGCATTGCCGACCTGGGTTTCGGGATCCGAGACAACCGTGACCGTTACAAGCTGAGCTTCCGGATCAACAACGTGTTCGACAAGTTCTACATCCCGAACGCGAATGCGAGCGGACCGTCGTACCGCGCCGGACCGACCGCCACCTCGCCGGCGATCACGGTCAACAGCTGGGTGCCGCCGCGTGATGTGTTCCGCTATTTCAGCGTCAAGCTGGATGTGAAGTTCTAGGAAAGTCGGCAGCACCTTCCGCCGTGCTACGCGTGCGTCCTGGGCGGCTCATGCGTGGCACGGCGGAAGGCGCCCTGTGGGCTTTTCCGCCCTACGTGGTTGCCGCGTGCGGCTGGTCGCAATACTGCAAAGCGTGAGTACCTTCGTAGGGCGGAAAAGCGCAGCGCCTTCCGCCGTGCCACGTGTGAGTCCTTGGCGGCTCATGCGTCGCACGGCGGAAGGCGCCCTGTGGGCTTTTCCGCCCTACGTGGTTGCCGCGTGCGGCTGGTGGCAATACTGAAAAGCGTGAGTACCTTCGTAGGGCGGAAAAGCGCAGCGCCTTCCGCCGTGCCACGTGGGAGTCCTTGGCGGCTCATGCGTCGCACGGCGGAAGGCGCCCTGCGGGCTTTTCCGCCCTACGTGGTTGCCGCGTGCGGCTCGCCGCAGTACTGGGCGGTGATCTGCGCGGCGGTGGCGGCCGAGCCGCAGGCGAACACCAGGATGTCTCCTTCGCCGCAGCGCGCGAAAGCCGCCGCGAAGGCCTCGGCCACCGGCACGATCGCGTGCAGTTGCTGCATCTCCTTGCCTGCCTCGCGCGCGCCGTCCAGGATGATCGCGGCCGTCTCGCCGCTGGCCCGTCCGCGCGGATCGGCCTCGTACACGAACAGTTCGTCAAATCCCGCAGCGCAGGTCCGCCCGATATCGCGCAAGTCCGCTTCGCGCCGGTCGCCGGGCGAGGTGATGACCGCCACACGCCGTCCCGCCGCCATAGAGCGCGCCATGTCTCCCAGGGCCGCGTAGGCAGCTGGATTGTGCGCATAGTCGATCACCACAGTCACGCCCTGGGCCTTGAATACATTCGAACGCAGGGGATTGCTGCCGGCGTCACAGACAAAGCTTGCCAGACCCGCCGCGATCTGCTCGCGCGTGAAGCCGGCGCCCAGCAGCGCGGCAGCCGCGGCCAGGCCGTTGGCGACGTTGTAGCGCGCGTGCCCGCCCATTGTGGCCGGCATGGCGTCGGCCCGCATCAGCGGCTGCGTGCGCGCGCTGTCGGCTACCATCAAATCTCCGTCCTGCAGCCAGGCCGCGCGCCCGCCGCTGTTCACATGCCGCAACAGTACTTCATTGTCCGGGCTCATCGCAAAATAGATGGTCTCCACGCCCGTGCGCAGCTGGGCGGCCATGGCCACGCAGTGGCGGTCGTCGGCATTGAGCACGGCCGCGCGCGCCGCGCTGTTGGCCACCACCGCCTTGACACGCGCCAGTTCGTCCACGGTCTCGATGCCGTCCAGGCCCAGGTGGTCGGCGGAGACATTGAGCACCACGCCTACCGAGCAGCTGTCGAATGCCAGTCCGCGCTTGAGGATGCCGCCGCGGGCCGTCTCCAGTACGGCGATGTCGACTGCGTGCGAGGCCAGCACGCTGCGCGCCGAATGGTAGCCGGCACAGTCGCCTTCGATGACGCGCTCGCCGTTGATATGCACGCCTTCGGTGGTGGTCACGCCGGTGCCCAGACCCGCCAGCCTGGCCGTGTGGCCGATCATCAGGGTGGTGGTGGTCTTGCCGTTGGTGCCGGTGACGGCAATCACGGGGATGCGTCCGTCGCCGTCGCCAAACATGGCTTGCACGATGGCGTCGCCGGCGTTGCGCGCCTGGCCTGCGCTGGGGTATTCGTGCATGCGGATGCCGGGTGCGGCGTTCACTTCGATCAGGGCGCCGCTCTGGCGCGGCAGCGCCTGGGCGATGTCGCCGCAGACGATGTCGATGCCGGCCACGTCCAGCCCGATCAGCTGGGCCGCGCGGATGCACATGCTGCGGGTGCTGGGATGCACCTGGTCGGTGACGTCTTCGGCGGTGCCGCCGGTCGACAGGTTGGCATTGCCACGCAGGCGCACGCGCATCCCGGCTGCCGGAACGCTGCTTGGGGTCAGGCCTTGTTCGCGCAGCAGGTCGAGGGCGTGCTCGTCAAGCGCGATGCGGGTCAGGATGTTGGCGTGGCCTTCGCCGCGCGCCGGGTGGCGGTTTTCGGTATCGACCAGTTCCTGCACGGTTGCGCTGCCGTCGCCCAGCACGCTGGGCGGGCGCCGCAGGGCCGCCGCCGCAACCGTGCCGCCGGTGACCAGCACGCGGTAGTCGCTGCCTTCGATGAAGCGTTCGACGATCACGCGCCGGCCGTACTGGCGCGCGAAGTCGAAGGCCGCGCCGACCTCGCCCTCGCTCATGCAGCGCGTGGTGACGCCCTTGCCCTGGTTGCCATCGAGCGGCTTGAGCGTGACCGGGAAGCGCAGGCGCGCTGCCAGTGCCAGCGCTTCTTCCGCGGTTGCCGCCACGCCGCCTTTCGGCACCGGGATGCCGTTCTGGTCGAGCAGGGTTTTGGTCAGCTGCTTGTTGCCGGCGATGCCGACCGCCACGTGCGAGGTGTCGCCAGTCATGGTCGCCTGCAGGCGTTTCTGGCGGCTGCCCCAGCCCAGCTGGAACAGATTCGCTTCCTCGGTGATGCGCAGCGCGGGTATGCCGCGCGCGCGGGCCGCGTTGACGACGGCGGCAGTGCTGGTGCCGATCGCGCCGCGCCGTGCGCTGGCCTTCAGTTCTTCTAGCCGTTCATCCTGGTCGGGCAGGGCGCCGCCGTTGACGGCCATGTCCAGCGCGAGCTGCATGGCTTGCTGGGCGACTTTTTCAAGCTGAAAGCCGGTCACGATGCGCCAGCGCGCTGCTTGGCCTGGGACCGCGGCCACGGTGGAAAATCCGGCGTCCATGCCCATGTCCTGCTGCAGCGCCAGCGCCTTCGCGGCCAGGTCGGCCGGCGACACCGGCGACTCTTCCAGGTCGATCAGGGTCAGCATGCAGGGTGTGCCGGTCCACAGATTGGGGCCGCGCAGAAAGCGTTGTTCGATAATTCTCATGCGATGGTGGCGCCGCCGATGGCGGTCAGGACGTGGATAAAATCGTTCAGTTCCGGCGGCGTTGGCGCGTCAACGCCATAGCGCGTCCCGGCGGGCAGCAGGTGCAGGCGCACGCCGACCATGGCAGGCACCGCGTGATTGGGAATGTCGGCCACGTTCGAGACTACCGCGCGCCCATCGATAAGGGTGACTGCGCCGGCGCCCAGCACCTCGAGCTTGCCGCCTGCCTGCAGCTGAAGGGCGGTGTCTTCGTCGATGCCCACCCCCAGCAATTGCGGGTTCTGGGCCACGATGCTGAGCAGGCGGGCCAGCCGCTTGCGTTCCGAGAAATGCTGGTCGATCACGACCCCACGCAGGAAGCCATAGCCGGCTCCCAGACCGATCGCGCCTTTTTCGGGGAGCAGCTCGGCTTTGCCGTAGGCGAGCATGTGGGCCGACATGGCCGACGCGCCGGCGCTGGTGCCGGCCACGCAGGCGCCGCGCCGCAGCGCGGCGTGCATGGCGGCGTCGAGCGCGGTGCCGCCAGTGACAGAGAGCAGGCGTTTCTGGTCGCCCCCGGTGATGAAGATGCCGTCGGCCCTGGCGACGTCGGCTGCGATGGCGGCATCGTTGGCGTCGCTGCGGGTGTCGACGTGCAGCGCGCGCCGGCCTTCGACTCCGAGGGCCGCGAACGCTTCGTCATACTGGGCCCAGAGTTTATCGCCCACCCGGCTGGCAGCGGTGACGACGACAATCGCCGCGCCGGCGCCGCCGCTGAGGGCGACGAAGCGCTCCAGGATTTCCTTGCCGTGAACACGGTCTTCGCTGCCGCCGATGACCAGCAGGCTGCCGGCGCTAGCGCTCATGGCATGCCTTCAGGGCGGCGCGCGACCAGCCAGACCGCGGCGATGCGGTCGGCGAACGCGTAGGCCGCTTCCTCGAGTTCTTCGCCAAAGACGTCCGGGTCGATTTCCTCGTAGGTCCAGCTGAAGCCCGCCGCACGCAAGCGCGCTTCGGCGGCCTGCCGGAAGGGATCGGTATTGCCCACCACGGCGGCGCCGGTGTACAGCATCAGGGTACCGCCCGGCGCCAGGCGGTCGATGGCTGCTTCCACCACGGCCACCGACAGGCCCGCACCGAGGTCGCCGCCGCCGTGGCGGTAGGCGCGCTTTTCGCGGTCCAGCAGGTAGGGTGGATTGGAGACGATCAGGTCGAACAGGCCTTCCACGCCGTTCAGCAGATTGCTGTTGGCCGCGACCACATTACTCACGCCGGCCATGCGCGCGTTGACCTCGGTCAGCGCCAGCGCGGCGGGGTTGATGTCCAGCGCATGCACTACGGCGTCCGGGCAGGCAAGGGCGATCGTGATGGCGCCGGGTCCGGCGCCGCAGCCAATGTCGGCGGCGCGGCCGATGCGCTGTCCGCACTCTGCCAGCGAGGCGCGCAGGGCGCGCACGAAGCGGTAAGTGTCCGGTCCGAAGAACACGGCATCGGCCGCGCTGGTCGGGTAGGCGGAGTGGAAGTAGAGTTGTCCGTCCAGCGTGGAGGCGCGTACGCTGCTGCGCAGCAGTTCTGCATCGTTATCGACCACTCTGGCGGCCTGCATCAGTGCCAGCAGGTCGGGGCCGGGCAGGGCGGGCGTGAACGGACGGCTCCAGCCGAAAATACCCGACAGGTCATGTGCCCAGCCGGCCGAGGCGCGCGCGTTGATGCGCTTGTGCGTCAGCGGCGTGACGGTGGTGAAGGCGTAACCGTGCTGGCGCAGCGCCGTACCCAGGCGCACCAGTGCCTCGCACCGTTCCTGGTCGATGCCGTCCAGCGGCGCCGCGCCGTCCAGGCGCTGGCCATCGAGCGAGAAGACGGCCGCGCTCATGCCAGCAGCCTGACGAACATGCGGGTCGCCATCAGGCCGGCCGCGGTGTGATGGCGTGCAGGCGACATGCAGTCCACCAGCAGCTGCATCGCATCGGCACGGCTGCCGGCCAGGGCCACCGCTTGCTCAAGGTGGCGCAACTGGTCGTTGCCGGCCAGGGCCGCGTCCTCGCCGCTGCCGTCGTAAGGGTAGCGGATCAGCGCGCGCGCGGGATGCGGCTGCTGCGGCGGCACCGCGACCGCGTCGAGTGCGCGCTGGCGTGCCCGGAAAGTGGGGATGCGGGCGGCGGGCGCCGTCTCAGTTGCTCCCTCGGCAGGGCTGCTGATCCAGTCGGCCAGCACCTGCTGCTCGTAGCTGGAGAACACGCCGAACATCTCGGCGCGTTCGCCCTGGATCAGGCGCCAGAAGCGGCTTTCGGTTGGCGCCGCGCCGCGCTGGACCCAGCCGGTGCGCTCGAAGGCGCGCAGCAGTTCCGGAATCTGGCTGGTATCGGCCAGCCAGGCGTTGATGGACTTGCCGGCAATGCGGCAGTAATCGCTGTGCATTTCCTGGCCCGTCTCGGCCTTGGTGGCCAGGATGCGCACCAGTTCCGCCTCCAGGTCGAAGGAGGCGATCACGGAGGTGGTGCACTCGCCCAGGTCATTGAGTTTGTAGCCCTCGCGTACGCGGCGATAGAATTCGGCCGGATCGGCGGCGCGCGCCATGATCCGGTGTACGGCGTCGATGGCGTCGCGGGCGTGGCCGGTGGCGGCATTATCGACCGTGACGTGCAAGGTGAAGTAATAAGGGTCGATGCCCAGTTCATTGAGTTCGTACGACGTGATCAAGAGATGCAGCGGCAATTGCTCGTAGCCGAGGTTGTAGCCGATCATCTCGGGCAGGAAGCGTTCGCCCGCGTAACCCAGCGCGAGCTGGATCGCGCCCTGCGTGAAGTGGCTGTCGCTCAGGGTGTCGAAATCGCCCAGGCCGTGGTTGTCGAGCAGGCGCTGGTAGAGCACCACGTGATTCTTGGCCGGCAGGCCGTCGCCCAGTTCCTCGACATAGGTCTTGACCAGGGGCCGGAAGTCGTTCTCGTTCCAGCGCTGCAGCGCGCCGTACAGCCAGGAACCGTCGACCAGCTTGGTCGGCGCCACGCAACGGATGAAGTACAGCGCGTGCGAGATGGTGGTGAAGTAGCGGCGCGGTGCGCCGGCCTTGCGTTCGGCCAGGTAGTCGCGGTATTGCGCGGCGATGGCGGCGTGGCGCGGCGCGCACCAGGCGGCCAGTTCCCGTGGGTCGTCCGGCAGGTCGCTGGGCATGCCGGCGGTCACGGTCAGTTCGCGTGTCAGGAAAGCCTGGGCCGCGCCGGGCGTGCCGGTCTCGCCGTCGTTGGCGATCAGTTCCAGGTACAGGGCGTGCGCGGACAAGGTCGCGGCGGCGGCGGCTGCGGCCGAGTTGGGCCGTGCCGCAGGGACCAGCGGGGCGGCGGGCGGGGCTGCGGTTCCTGCATGCGCGGCGTAGGCGGTGCTGGGCATCATTGGGATTCTCGTTTCATATGCATCGACATCAGTCGGAGAAAACCATTATCGCCGCGGCAATACTTGTCCTATATCGGTGGCGTGGCTGTGTGCGTGTAAGACTTTGATTACATGAGTAAAGATAGTTTACGAACAAGGTGGAAAAGAAGGTGGCAAAGGCCACCCCGGAGGTGCGGCCTAGCCGTTGGCCAGCGTGAAACTGCTGTCTTCGAGCAGCGGTCCGATCTTCGCGGAGACAACTTCACGCGCGCGAAAGATGCGGCTGCGTATGGTACCGATCGGGCATCCCATGATGGCGGCGATTTCCTCGTAGCTGAAGCCTTCCATTTCACGCAGAATCAGGGCTTGCCTGACATCGTCCGACAGCATGTCGAGCGCGCTGGACAGACGCTGGGCCAACTGCTTGCTCGACAGCGTCAATGCGGGATCGTTGGTATCGATATTGCGTTCAGCCACGAACCCGTTTTCGCCCTCGGCGATGGGCACCAGGGCCGGTCCCCGGTTTTTCTTGACGAGGTAGTTTTTGGCGCTGTTGATGCCGATGGCAAACAGCCAGGTATAGAAGGCGGCATCGCAGCGAAACGCCGGCAGCGCGCGGTAGGCCTTGATGAATGTTTCCTGCACGACCTCTTCGGCATCGCTGGTGTTGTGCACCATGCGTCCGACCACCCTGGCCAGCCGGCGCTGATATTTCGTCACGAAAAGTCCAAATGCCTGCTGATCACCCGCCTGGGCACGCCGCACAATTGCAAAATCGATGTCACGCTGATCCACCATGTCGATAACCCTTGTCGAAGGGCGGCAGCACGGATTTAACAATCGCTATGGATGAGTTAGCGAAAAACCGTGGCACCGCGTTGAAGGATTTAACAACATACTGATGCGCGCCGGTGTCGGCATGACAAAAATCAAACGCGCTCAAACGCAGTGAACTTTTTTCAATCTCGCTGCAAGGCTTGCGCAAGCGGCACGCGCAGGCGCCTTACCGTCCTCCTATGCGGGCGGCTGTTCGTCCTTGAGCATGGCCGCGACGGTCGCCAGCACCGCCATGATCGCGCGCACCGCCTCGCGGCTTGGCGCGCCTTCTTCCTGATGCACGCTGCCGGCGTACGCGCGCGTGATCATGTTGCGGTAGCTGCCGCCCGGTGTGAGCGGATGGCGCAACAGCCCGAGGGCGTGGACCACGATATCGTGAAAGGGAACCCGGTTGGTTTGCCCGATCGACTCGCCATCCGGATCGCTGCGCTGGACGGATTGCAGCATGTGCGCGAGCTGGGTGTGGCACTTGACGATTGCAGTGCGCAGCTGCGATGTCGTGAGGTTAGATTTGTGCATAGGGTCAGTCAAGCGGTCGTTAGGCTAGTTGGCTCTTCGGCAATTGTTGTCTCCAGCGGCAGGGCTCGCCGCGCGGATCGATCAAGCATCGTTCCGCGCGGCGACCATGACCCGCAAGTTAATTGTTGGTAGCGATATTATAGATTCCGAACGTCCGTTTGATAAAAATTCAATGTGGCTGAATTCCTAAATTTTTACGCACTTCCAGTTCGTAAGTTATTTCCTATTGGATAGATGATTAGGGGCTTAGCTTTTGCACTCAGAATGAAAGGAAGCCCGTATTACCGGGGAAAAAAATGCTGCAGCGCGCCATTCTGCAGCATGCATTCATATTTCCAAAAATAAATTTAGTTCCCAAACTCAATACAGGCGTACTTTGTATAAGGCCAATTCGATAGAAAAAATAAATATACTTTTGGTCCATTTTTCTTACACTTTCTGCTCATCCTGACCGGTTTGACTGCAATGAGCCTCCCGATGCACCTGCCCGCAACCCGACTGCACATGTCGCTTACCGCTCTGTTCGGTACCTTGTGCACCGCCGGTGCATTTCTCTTCGCATGTCAACAGGAATTGTCTTCGCGCGAACGCGTATTCGGGCTGCAGGCGACGCACTATCTGGACCTCACGGGACGGCGCATGGCCGGACTTTCACGCTCGCTGCGCGTGCTCGCGACGCTCCCGCTGTCAGCCCGGGACTCGGAGCCATCGGCGGGCGAGGCGGTCGGGGCGATACTGCAAGGTGCACCGAACATCGCCGCCTTCGTGTCCAGCCTGTATGAGACGCGGCTAAGCGCTGCGTTCCTGATCGTCGACAGCGCTGGGCAGGGTGGTACCCTGGCGCCGGACGATCCTTGCCGGGCCGCGATCGAGCGCCTGGTGGCGGGCGCCGGCCATCCTGGCACCGTCGCAGCCAGCGAAACTTGCCCGCTGCGCCAGGGCGAAACCCAAGAGCGCGGCTTCGCCCTGGTGTTGTCAGCGGCCCAAAGCGGTCGCCAGGCGCCGGACCTGCCCCTGGTGCAACTGCCACGCAAGGTTGCCGCGGCGCTGATCAGGACCACGTCCCTGTTTGCGCCGCCCACCCAGACCGGACTGCCGGACAACGCCGATCAGTTCGCATCCATCGCTGTGTATGCCGGCCATAGCGTGGATGGCTCCTCGGCGCTGTTCCGGCAAGTGGTCCACAGCGCGGCGCCCGGTTGGGTCGATGTGCTGTGCGACCGGGCGTGCCGCGGCACCAGACTGAGCCGCACGGTGCGCTGGGCCGAGAAAGAATGGCATCTGGTGCTGACCGGCCGTCCGTTCGGCGTCCACGATCTGCCGCCCAGTGCGTTTGGCTTCCTGTTCATCGGCCTGCTTGCGACCCTTGCGGCGCTCTGGTACGTGGGCGCCCGCGGCCGCGTGGCGCGCAAGGTGGGTGCGCTGGTTGCCCTGAGAACGCGCGAGCTGGGCTCGCTCAACGCGCTGCTCATGGCCGACATCGAGGAGCGCAGCAAGGTGGCAAAGGAGCTGAGCGAATCGCGCCAGCGCCTGCGCGAGCTGGGTGACTACAACGCCAGAATCAAGGAGGAAGAGCGCAAGCGCATCGCGCGCGAGATCCACGATGACCTCGGCCAGAACATGCTGGCCCTGAAGATCGACCTGACCCTGATGCAGCAAAGCGATCCTTCCCAGATCACGCGCGAACGCATCCAGGCCGCGATCGGACAGATCGATATCACGCTCACGTCCATGCGGATGATCATCAACGAACTGCGTCCGGCAGTGCTCGATCTGGGCATAGGCGCCGCGATTCAATGGGAAGCTGCCAAATTCGAGCGCCGCACCGGGGTCAGCTGCAGCGTCACCCTGCCGGAAGACATGCCCGCCACCCCGGACGACGCGGCGACCGCGCTGTACCGGATCGTGCAGGAATCGCTGACCAACATCATGCGCCACGCCAGGGCCAGTCATGTCTGGATCGACCTGTGGATCGCCCAGGACTGGATGTTCATGACCCTGGCCGACAATGGCGTGGGCATGGCGCAGGGCTGCCGGCGCAAGACCAAATCGTTCGGACTGATCGGCATGGCCGAACGGGTGTATGCGCTCGGCGGCGCCTTCGATACCGACAGCACGGAAGGGGCCGGCACCAAGTTGACCGTGGCCCTGCCGCTGACACCGGTCAGCCGCGCCGCGCCGGCCCGACGCAGCGAAGCGATTGCATGAACAGGAGGCTGTCGTTTGGCGACAGGAAGCGCGACAAGCGGGATCGCCGCAGAGACAAGGCGATGGAGGCCAAGGTGGAAATGGCCGTGCTGTTCCAGAAAGTGTTTTCCCATTCCGCGGCGCAGCAATACATGCTGGTGGCGGGCCTGGACGTGTCGATGCGCCTGCGCATCATGGAGCGGCGCTACCGGCGCTATGCGCCATCGTCACATTGATATCGAACCCCAGCGGATGCGCAGGCAGCCGCCCCCGGCCCGGCCGGCACCAGCGAGAGGCATCATGAAACGTAAGCCCTTGTTTTTTGGCACGTCTGATACGCCTGACCCGACTGATCAGCGCCAGAGCGCCAATCTGTACCTGTCGATCCTGATCGATGTCGGGGTGACCTACAAGCGCGCCCTGGGCGACGCGGCGGCCCGCGCGTTCTTCGCCGAGCAAGCCATTCCCCATCCGGTTGCCCTGCGCGTCATGGCGGACAATCCGGCACGCCGCCTGACCGATTGGGAGCGCAGTGCGCGCCAGGCCTCGCTGATCCGTGCCGAGCAGGCGCGCGCGGCGGCCGAGGAAGCGCCGCCCGCTGCGCCAACGTGACACGGCGCCCGCACAGGGCGGCTAGAAGTAACTCAAACCCAATGCCGACCTGACTTCGTCCATGGTGGCGGCCGCCACCTCGCGCGCCCGCGCCGTGCCCTCCTTCAGCACCTGCAGCACGTAGCCGCGGTCCTGCGCCAGCTGGGCGCGGCGCTCGCGGATGGGGCCCAGGAACTCCTGCAGGCATTCTTCCAGGCGCTTCTTGACGATACTGTCGGCCAGGCCGCCACGGACATAATGGGCTTTCATTTCCACCAGGCCGGCCTGGTCCGGGTCGAACGCGTCCAGATAGATAAAGGCGACATTGCCTTCCAGGTGGCCGGGGTCGGCTACGCGCAGGTGCAGCGGATCGGTGTAGACCTTGCGCACGGCGGCGCGCACTTCGTCCGCGCTGGCACCCAGGTTGATGGTGTTGCCGAGCGACTTGCTCATCTTGGCCTTGCCGTCGGTGCCGGGCAGGCGGCCGATCTCGGGCACCAGGGCGCGCGTTTCAACCAGGATCTCGCGCCCGGCGATGCGGTTGAAGCGGCGCACGATTTCATTGGTCTGCTCGATCATCGGCAACTGGTCTTCACCCACCGGCACCAGGGTCGCCTTGAAGGCGCTGATGTCGGCAGCCTGGCTGGCGGGGTAGGTCAGGAAGCCGGCCGGGATGTCGCGCTCGAAGCCGCGCAGGCGGATTTCTTCCTTGACCGTGGGATTGCGTTCCAGCCGCGCCACTGTCACCAGGTTCAGGTAGTAAAAGGTCAGTTCGGCCAGCTCGGGAATCTGCGACTGGATCAGGATGGTGGACTTGGCCGGATCGATGCCGGTGGCAAGGTAGTCGAGTGCGACTTCGACGACATTGCGGCTGACCTTGCCGATGTCATCCATATTGTCGGTCAGGGCCTGGGAATCGGCCAGCATGATGAACTGGGTGTAGCTGTCCTGGAATTGGACGCGGTTGCGCAGGCTGCCCACGTAGTGACCGAGGTGGAGCGGACCGGTGGGTCGGTCGCCGGTCAGGATGACGGCGCTGGCGGCTGGTGCTGGCTGCATGGGGAATTCCTTACTTGGTTGCCCCTGTGTGCGGCGCCAATGAACAACGCCGCCAGGTCGGGGCGGCGTTCATGGAAATAAAACACATGATGAAACGGGGCCGCGCGTCAGCTGCGTTGCCACCAGGTGTGTTTCAGGCTAAATCGGGCATGTCGTTTCATGCCGGTATCGTGCCATCGCGCCCCGATCCTGTCAATGTGCGGCAGGTCCGGCTGCCGCCGGACGCGATGTCTTGTAAAATTGCCGGTCGGGCAAACCTCAGCCTGGTACTTAAGCCTGATATTTAAGCCTGATATTTAAGCCTGATACTTAGATACTTACTCAGGAGATGGGACGTCTTGAACACCGCTTTCCTTCCACTCGCCGGGCACGACGATGCCGCGGATTAACTGGTCCAGCCTTAAATTTCGCCTGACGACGGTCGTGGTCGGCCTGGTGCTGCTGGCCGCCAGTGTCGTCACCTTCGTGTCCATGACCCTGGCCGAGCGTCAGATGCATGGCGTGGTCGGCTCCCAGCAGGTGGCGCTGCTGACCAGCGCGGCGGCCACCATCGAGCAGGACCTGGCGGCCAAGCAGACCATGCTCAAGCTGCTGCGCGAGGAGCTGGGCGGCACGCCCGCGCGGGCGCCCGCCACCTTGCAGCAATTCCTGGAAGCGCATCCGGCACTGCGCGATGAATTTTTCAATGTGCTGGTGTTCGATGCGGGCGGTGCGGTGCTGGCCAACCTGGCGGACCGGCGCATCAATCCCGCCCTCAACTTCAGCAAGCGCGCCTATTTCACCGATACTGTCGCCGATCGCGAAGGCGTGATCTCCCAGCCTTTCAAGAGTACCTTGTCAGGCAAGCCGGTGATCCTGGTGACCGAGCCGGTCTACGACGGCGCCGGCAAGCTGCTGTACATCCTGGGCGGGGCGATCGATCTGCAGCGGCCGTCCTTCTTCGGCCAGCTCGAAGCGCTCAAACCCGGCGCCAGCGGCTACCTGTTCATGCTGACCAAGGACGGCACCATCATCCATCATCCGGAGCCCGCGCGCATCCTGCAGAATGTTACCGCCGAGGCGGGCGGCGCGGTGCCGTCGACCCTGGCGGCCATGAACGGATTCGAAGGCTGGGTCGATGGTCCCAACAAGCGCGGCGTGCATGCGCTGATCAGCTACAAGCGCCTTAACCGGGTTAACTGGATCCTGGGCGCCGTGTATCCGGTCGACGAAGCGTTCGCGCCGTTTGCCGGCATGCGCCGCAACGCCCTGATCGCTTCGGCCCTGGTGGCGCTGCTGGCCGGGGCGGCCGGCTGGCTGGCCATCTGGAAGGTGCTGCGTCCGCTTGGCGCCTTGCGCCGCCACGCCGCCGCCATCGCCGATGGCAACGCCGACATTGCGGTTTTCGATGTGGTGCGCAAGGATGAATTCGGCGAACTCAGCCGCGCCTTCTTCCGCCTTTCCCAGCAGCGCCAGGCGGCCGAGGGTGAACTGGCGGCGCTGGCGCGTACCGACTCGCTCACCGGCCTGTATAACCGCCGCATGTTCGAGGAAGTGTTCGCCCAGGCCCAGGCACGGGCCGCGCGCGCCGGCACCGGGCTGGCACTGGCCTACCTGGACATCGACAATTTCAAGTCCATCAACGATACCTACGGTCACAAGGCGGGCGACCTGGTGCTGGTGGAATTCGCGCGCCGGCTGCAGGCCGCGGTGCGCACCACCGATACCGTGGCGCGCCTGGCTGGCGACGAGTTCGTGGCCATCTTCGAGGGCTTGCCGACCGGGGCCGATCCGGGCGCCATGTCCGCCAAGATCCTGGCCATGTCGGATCAGCCGGTCAGCGTGGGCGGCAAGGACTTGCCGGTCACCAGCAGTATCGGTATTGCGGTCGGGGCCGGCACTGGCGCCACCCTGGACGAGTTCCTGATGGCGGCCGACGAGGCGCTGTACGCGGCCAAGAAGGCGGGGCGCCATCGCTGCGTGGTGCGCAAGCTGGCGCGCTAGCTCAGTTGGCCGGGGGCTTCGATGCTGTGGCCGGCCTAGCGCAAAAAGAGCCGGTTCGTATAATTTTTAAGCTGTGGCGAGTGACGCGTGCGCAGCGGCTCGTATTGTGTCAGTACATTGGGCGAGATGGCATAGGTGAAGTTCAGCACCAGGCGCGGTCGGGTGGTGGGCAGCTCGCCCTTGTGAATCCCGGACGTGTCGGCCGCCAGGCCAGTTCCGCGCTGGCCCAGCACCTTGACAATATGCTCGCTGCCGTAGCGCTGCGCCAGTTCCTCGGTCGAGTAGAACTTCATGCGCAAGGGCAATGATCCCTTGTGCGAACCTTCAACATACACATGCGGTCCGCATCCTTCGTCCACATCGGTCAGATAGACCAGGAAGCGAAGATACTTCCAGCCTTCGGAATCGCGATGGAATTTCTGGGCAATCCCGGGGTTTTTGGTTGGGAACGACCATTGCACACCGAGACAGGTCAGTGTCGGCTTGCACCCAAGGAAGCTGGCGGCCAGCTGCACAATGTCCGGTGAACTGACCAGTTCCATCAGGTGGGGACAGTCCAGGACATCCTTGAGCAGGTGGATGCCGAAGGTCATATCGTCGGGCTGCTTGTCCGAAAACGCGCGTTCGAGATATTTCCCTTTTTCATACACCGGCTTGTCCGCCAGATACGCGAGGACCTCTGCGCATTGCTGCTCGCTCAACACCTGTCCAAGGCGCGCAATCCCGTCTGCGCTCAGTGCAGTCAGGTGCGGCGAGGCCTTCGGGGCGGAAGCGAGCGCGCCTATCCATTTCCCCATCAGATAGACGACAGACGCGCGAAGCCAGCGATGGACAACGACCCGCTGGCAATAATAGGAGAGCCTGCGCATCAGATTGGGCCGGTACTGATGTGAAATGAAGACCGGGACGTTCTGAATCTGATTGCTGGGCATGGCTGACGTCGGCAAGATACCGATAGTTGGTATCAATACATTGTATATTTTTGGTTACTGTTTGTCACCTGTAAATATTACTAGCTAGCCAAGAGGCGTCTTTTTTGTCCGAAATCCAAGCAAAGGCTGGCGCGTCCTCGAGGCGGTGCGTTTTTCTCCCCTTGGTAACAGTAAGTACCACGAAAAAACTGAAAGTTAATTCATACTGCCTTGGTCACCCTTCAAAGGATGTTGCATGCACCTGTCAGATACGCTCGCCACGGAGTTGTTCGACGCCCGTGTACGCGACCGTCACGGTATGCCCGTTACAGCAACACCCACGCCGGGGGACAAGCTTGATGCACTGAGCGCCATCCGCACGCGCTGCTTCCAGGCGATGGCGCTGTCGGACGCGCAGTCCGCCGGGGTCAGCATTTTCGACCAGTCGCAGGCCGACTCCCTGATCTGGATCGCCAGCTGCGGCGTGCTTGCGCCGTTCGAAGGCCAGCGTCTGGTGCGCCATGACAGCGTGTGCGGCATCTGCTTCGCCTACCGTGCACCCCAGCTTTTTATAAGCCCGCAACGTTATTTTTTTTGGATGGCCCAGGCCGGCATCAATGCGGCCGAGGCCCTGGTTGTCCCTTTGTTTGGTCCCTATGGCGCGCTGTATGGGACCGTGTGGGTGATGACGCACGGGCAGAGCGCCACGCATTTCGACCGTGAAGATGCACGCGCGCTGGCCGAGCTGGGCAAGGGTATGTACGCCCGCATCTGGGCCTACGACGCGGCCCGGGCCCTGGCGGGCGAGAATCCTAAGAGCAACTGAATTGGCATATTGCTAACCAGAAATTCACGTAGGATTGCGACGACATGTTGCTATACCGACAGCCTACAGTTGAGCTACCGCGTGTCCGATTCAGTAAATGTTGGTTGCCGGATAAAGTGTGATCCATCGTGAGGTGAAGAAAGAGCGCGACGGAAACAAGTCAAGCACATCACCTCCTCAATGACATAAAACAATATCGAGGTCACCATGGTCAACGCACACACCGCCGCATCGTCGCTCCGCTCCGCCAACCAGGTTCGCGAAATCGTTCTCGGCCGTCCCGCCGCCGAGCGCGCGCCGGCGGCGGTCAGCATGACGGGTGCACAGCAGAACGAAATGCTGCGCGCCCTGTCGCGCAGCGATCTGGAGCGCATGTTCGCCGACCTCGAGCTGGTGCACCTGCCAGCCGGCAAATGCCTGCATGACTTCGGCAGCAAATTCGAATACACCTACTTTCCGACCAATGCGATCGTCTCGTTGCTTTACGTGATGGAAGACGGCGCCACCACCGAAATCGGTGTGGTCGGCCGCGAAGGCGTGGTGGGCGTGGCCCTGTACGAATCCGAGCGCGCCACCTGCAGCGCCGTGGTGCAGACCGCCGGCTACGGCTACCGTCTCAAGACCTCGACCCTGCGCGCGCTGTTTAACGAAGGCGGCGCGTTCGCCCAGCTGCTGATGTGCTACACCTTCGCCATGTTCGGCCAGATGGCCCAGAACGTGGTGGGCGGGCGCCACTGCACGATCGAACAAAAGCTGTCGCGCTGGCTGCTCGAGCGCCTGGACCGCTCACTCGGCAGCGAATTGAAAGTAACGCAGGAAACCATGGCGACCATGCTGGGTGTGCGCCGCGAGACCATCACCATGACCGCTGGTAAATTGCAGGATGAAGGCCTGATCCAGTACCGCCGCGGCAAGATCGAAGTGCTCGACCGCGTGGGCCTGGAACTGCGCGCCGGTTCGTGCTACAAGGCCAGCCGCGTGGGCTTTGAGCAGCTGCAGGCCATGGCACGCGCGAATTGATTGGGAAGTGATTGAGGAACGGGACTCGTAAACTGGCGTAGGGTGGATGAGCGCAGCGCTATCCACCACGAGCCGCCGCCGACTTCTAACTGATGTTGTTGGCTGAGCGTGGTGGATAGCGCCGCGGCCCCTTGGGGATCCACCCTACGCCTGTTTACGTGTCCCGGGCCGCTTGATACATATTCAATACATCAACCCGCCATCGCGCTTGAACAAGGCGATGTCCACAAACTCGGACAGCGCCATTTTCTTGTCCGTTCCCACCAGCGTCATCCCACCCAGATCCATCCCCGGCTTGCTCGCCGCCAGCGCTTGCAAACCGGCCCGACCATCTCCATCCAGCGCAATCAGCTTGGCCAGCGTCTTGGCCACGGCGAACCCTTCCAGCGTCACCGACGACACCGGTTCGTCGCGGAACTTCTTCATCATGGCGAGATGCTCGGACTGCAGCGCCGTTGCCCCGCTCGCCGGATTGGGCACGACCTGGGAAAACACGGTCCATTCGGTCGCCTTGGCGCCCGCTATCTCGCTCAAGGTCGCCAGGTTGATCAGCGATGTACCGGCCACGAAGGTCGCGCCGTCGCGCTTGCGGTAAGCTTTCAGGAACTGAGCGGCGCCGATGGTGTCGCCGATCATCAAGACCAGCTTGGCACCGGCCGCGGTCAGTTGCGCCGCCCCGCCATCGACGGCTTCGGCCGTCCCGGTCATGGGCGCCGTGCCCACCAGGTTCATGCCGCGCTTGCGCATTTCTTCCGACACCAGCTGGTAAATCCTGCGGTTCTGGGGCGATTCCTGCAGCGCAATGCCGATCCGGCGCACGCCCAGCTTTTCGAAGTAGGAGAGGATGAACTGGAACTCGCGCTCGGCGCTGGGACGCCAGAACAGCACGCGCGGGTTGGCGCTGGTGGTGGGATCGGCCAGCGGCGCGAACAGCACGTGGCGCGATCCTGCGAAAGCTGGCGCGGCCAGGATGGCCTGGGTCGCTTCGCTGCCGATCGCGCCCAGCAGATACTGCGCATGGTCCTGCTGGATCAGGGCGCCGGCCTGACGCGCCGACTCGCTGCTGCGTCCGCCGTCGTCGCGCACCACGTACTTGACCTTTTTGCCGTTGATGCCGCCGCGCGTATTGATGCCGTCGAAATAGGTGGTAATGCCGGCCACGTAGTCGCGCCCGATGCTGCCGTTAGGCCCGGACAGGTCGATCGCCTGGCCAACCACAATGGCGTTGGCGGCAGCGTGCACGTCGAACACGGCCAGCAGCACCGCGCCGGCAATCAGCGCTGCATGGAGAAAGGGGATGGGAAATTTCACCGTGGACTCTCGTTGTCGAAAGCCGGAATGATAAGGGCGTGATATGACGAGGTGATGACCTACGGCAATTAATCTTACCTGCTTCAGGGACTGGCGACCGGCAGCCGGTGTGCGCGCAGCGCCACTTCCACGGCGTCGGGGCTGACGCAGTTGCGGCCCTTGGTCTTGGCCTGGTACAGGGCGGCGTCGGCGGTTTCGACCAGCAGCTTGGGCGAGGCCTTGGCGTGACCGGGCAGCAGGGCATGGACGCCACAGCTGATGGTGACAATCCCGGCCGGGTTGCCGAAATGTTCGCGCTTGGCTGAGGAAATCGACTTGCGCACGGCGTCGGCGATGGCGATCGCGCCGTACAGGTCGGTGTCCGGCAAGAGGATGGCGAATTCCTCGCCGCCGATGCGGGCGGCCAGGTTGCGGCTGCTGCGGCGCCCGGCGCGGATGCTCTGGCCGATGAACTGCAGGCAGGCATCGCCGGCCGGGTGGCCATAGTGGTCGTTGTATTTTTTGAAATGGTCGACGTCGAGCAGCACCAGCGCCAGCGAAGTGCCTTCGCGCGCAGCGCGCTTGAATTCGGCGTCCAGGCGGGCGTCGAAGTGGCGCCGGTTGGCGATGCCGGTCAGGCCGTCGTTGCGTGCCATCAGCTTGAGCGAGCGGTTTTTGGTGACCAGGCCTTCCTGGGCATTGCGCAGCTGGGCTTCGAGACGGTCGCGGATATCCAGATGGCGGAACAGGCGCACCGCCATCCACAGCATCACCAGGAGCACCAGGAGGACGCCGGCGGCGGCCATGTAGGCGCCCGCCGACCAGCCGGCCAGGACTTCCTGTTCGGACAGGGCGACGGCGACCAGCAGGGGATAGCGGTTCAGGTGGCGGAAACTGTACAGGCGGATCACGTCGTCGCTCAGGCCGACGCCGCTCACCGAACCGGCCGAACCGCGCGCGCGCCATTGCGCCAGCAGCAAGTCCTGGCCCACCTCGGCGCTGTCGGCAAAGCTGCTGCCGAAGGGATGCTGGACCGCCAGTTGCCCGCCTTCGAGCGCCAGCACGATCATCCCCTTGTTGCCGATACTGAAACTTTCATAGTATTTGCGGAAGGCTTCCAGGCGGACCTGGGCCACGGCCACACCGGCGAAGCTGCCGTCGGCATGCTCGAGGCGGCGCGAGACCGGCAGCAGCCAGGCGCGCGGCGTTCTGTTCAGGAAGGGCGATCCGATGCGCGGGCGGGCGTCGGCGAGGTCGCGATGATGGGCAAAAAAGGCTTGCGCCGTCGCACTGCTGCGCTCGACCGGTTCCAGCGCGGAACCGAGCACCCGTTCGCCGTCGCTGTTGTAGACCGCCAGCGAGTCGACCAGGGGCAAGCGCGTGACGCCCGCGCGCAATTGTCCATGCAGGCGCTCGCCATAGCCGCCGATGCCCTCGGCACGCACCGAGGCCACTACGCCGTCGAGCACGGTATCGACCAGGTCGAAGGCACTGTCGGCGTGGTCGGCCAGGGCGCGTGCCATGTTCACCGTGGCGACGTTAGCGTTAAGTAATTGGGTAGTGCGCGCCGTCCAGAGGCTCCAGCACTGCAAACCGACCAGCGACAGGCTGGTAAAGCAGACGAGCAGCAGCACGATCATGCGGACCGGGCGCTTTTTCGCGCTGGGATCGGCACTCGGTTCGAGATTCGGCGTGGAGGAAGGGGGCGTGTTCATTGCCCCGCAATTCTACCTCAGTCGATGTGTAGGAGAATCAACATTTTCCAACAAGCATCAACGGAAATTTTGCAAAAACAACAGTCTCAGCCGAGGGCGGTGTCGAGGATGGTCATCAGGGTGAATCGCGCCACCAGGGCGGCGCTGGCGCTGGTGCCATGGCCGCTGGCGTGGGACTCAGGGACCACGTCGTGCACGATCACGTACAACATGGCGCCGGCGGCAAGCGCCAGGCCGGCAGGCAGTAAGCCGTGGGCGACGCTGATCAGGGCGACGCCGGCGGCGGCCGCCAGCGGTTCGCTGGCGCCGGACAACATGCCCAGGCCGACGGCGAACAGCCGGCCGTAACCCACGGCGCGCAGGGCCAGCGCCACCACCAGGCCTTCCGGAATGTCTTGCACCGCGATACCGGTGGCCAGGGAGTGGGCCCGCTCGAGTTCCGGGCCGGCATAGGCGACGCCAATGGCAAATCCCTCCGGGACGTTATGCAGCGCGACGGCCGTGACGAACAGCCAGGCGTGACGCCGGGCGCCGCCGGCGCGGCCACTGGCGGCCAGCGGTGCGGCGCCGGCGCTGATGCGGTCCAGCAGCAGGATCAGGCCGGCGCCGGCCAGCACGCCCGCGCCCACCATGGCGCTGGCGGGCAGGGGTGCCGCGCCCGCCGCCCGCGCCGCGGCAATGGCCGGCATCACCAGCGAGAAGGCGCTGGCCCCCAGCATGATGCCGGCCCCGAAACCGAGCAGATTGTCGCAGGTGCGCCGGGAGAAGCTGATCGAGAACAGCAGGGGCAGGGTGCCCAGTGCGGTGGCAGCGGCCGCAACGGAAGCGCCGAACAGGGCGCCCCGCATGGCGGCACTGCCATGCTGTAACTGCTCACCCAGCTGAATCAGCAGTTGCACCACCAGCAGCACGCCGCCGGCAAGCGCGATGAACAGGCCAAGGACCTGGCTCCAGCGCATGGTACCGGCCAGGTCGCCGGCTTTCTTGACGTAGGTATTCATCGGCTTGTCCGCGGCTTGACGAGGTGCGGACTCAGTGACGCGTGTCCGGCGTTGGCGTGGTGGTTCCGCCGTCCTGGTTGCCCATGCCCAGTTCCGCGCCGGTCACCGGTTCGGCCGCGGGGCTGGACTCGGTGCGCGTGGCCATTTGCTTGAGCACGGTGGCATCGCCCTGCGACATGCCCACATCCGCCAGCCCGCTGCCGCCGTCCACCGCCATCTGCTGCTCGCGGTCCGACACGTACTGCCAGCCTTCGCCTTCGTTCCAGGAGCCGCGCGCCTCGCCGGGACCCTGGGACATATTGAAGTACACGTTGGTGAAGCGCGGGTCGCCCGCCAGTTTCCCCGGTGGGAAGTTCGGTTCGATCGAGTACAGCGCCTTCTCGAAGGATTTCTGGTGCGCGATTTCGCGTGTCATCAGGAAGCCCAGCGCTTCCTTCACGCCGGGGTCCTCGGTCAGGTTGATCAGCCGTTCATAGACGATCTTGGCGCGCGCCTCGGCCGCAATGTTGGAGCGCAGGTCGGCGGTCGGTTCGCCGATGGTGTCGATGTAGGCCGCGGTCCAGGGCACCCCGCCCGAGTTGATCAGGGGCGCGCCGGCGCCGTACAGGACCTGGGTGAGGTGGCTGTCGTTCCCGGCACCGGTGATGTTGCGGTAAATCTCGCCTTCGGAATCCACGCCTTCGGCCAGGCGGCCCTTGGCGCCCTTGTTCAGCATGACGACGATGTTGCCGATCACCTCGAGGTGGCTGAGTTCCTCGGTGGCGATGTCGAACAGCATGTCCTTGCGGCCCGGGTCGTCCTCCGACAAGGCCTGGGTGAAATAGCGGCAGGCGGCTGCCAGTTCGCCCTGCGGGCCGCCAAACTGCTCCAGCATCAGATTGGCCAGGCCGGGATTGGGTTCGCTGACCCGGACGGTGTACTGCAAACGCTTGTTATGTGCAAACATGTGCTGCTCCTCGTAGTAGGGAAGAAGGTTGAGTGCGCGCCGGGCGGTTGACGCAGGCCGGGCGCGAACACCCATCTTCGGCAGTTGGATGTCCGCTCGCTATCGGAGTTTTTGCCGCAGGCTTGTAGGACGGCTTCAATGCCCCACAAGAGTCCGCTTAGAGGCGACGGGGCGGATTTGCCCCCTGTCACGAGCGTCCTGGAAGCGGGATTAAATCCACGGCGAAGGCATATTTCCTGTAAAGTTAGCAAAACTACATCGATATGCTGGCTGGGTAGCGTAACTGGGCCGGGGAAATTATTTTTGTGAAAGTGGCGGAGCTTAGTTGCAATTTGAAACTAAGTGATTTATGCTTCGCCTACAGTATTTAAAAAAGGAAACGGAAAATGAAGCGCAACCTGCATTTGCTCGTGATCGATCCGCAAAACGACTTTTGCGACCTGCCCACCGCCTACCTGCCGTCCGGTCCCGGTGCGGCCGCCGGCCCCGCCTTGCCGGTACCGGGCGCACACGCCGACATGCTGCGCGTGGCGGAGCTGATCAAACGGGGGCAGGGCGGCCTCACCGGCATCAGCATCACGCTCGACTCCCACCACAGGCTCGACGTCGCGCACGCCGCCTTCTGGATGGATGCGCAGGGCGCGGCGATTACCCCCTTTACCCAGATTACCGCGGCCGACCTGGCTGCCGGCCGCTACGTCCCGCGCCAGGCCAGCGCGCTGCCGCGCGTCAAAGCCTATCTGGAATCGCTGGAGGCGGCCGGCCGCTACACCCTGATGGCCTGGCCGACCCACTGCGAAATCGGCTCCTGGGGCAACAATGTACATGCCGACGTACGCGCCGCCTACAACGCCTGGGAAGAAAGCACACTCGGCACCGTCAACAAGGTCATCAAGGGCACCAATCCCTGGACCGAGCACTACTCGGCGATCCAGGCCGAAGTGCCTGACGAAGACGATGACAGCACTCAGCTGAACCAGGAATTCATCGACCTGCTGGGCGAAGCCGACCAGGTATACATCACAGGGGAGGCGGGCAGCCACTGCGTGCGCGCCACCACCGAGCACATTGTCGCCAACTGGGACCAGCAAAAACTGTCGCAACTGGTGCTGCTGACCGACTGTATGAGCCCTGTCACCGGCTTCGAAACGCAGTACCACGATTTTGTAAAGGACATGCGCGCGCGCGGGGTGCAGATTGCCAATGCCGCCGACGTCCTGCCCGACCTGATTGCCAATGCCTGAACTCTGATAGATCACACCATGAAGCCCATCGTCAAAAGCCTGCTCGAAACCGACCTGTATAAGTTCACCATGTGGCAGGCGCTGTTGCACCGTCACCCTTCGGCCCAGGCGGAATACGCCTTCGTGTGCCGCAATGAGCCCGAATATCCGCTGGCCGAACTGAAGGCCGATGTCGAACGCGAACTCGATCATTTATGCGCGCTGGCGTTCACCGGCGAAGAGATCGACTACCTGCGCAGCCTGCGCTTCATTAAAAGCGACTTCGCCGATTTCCTGACCGTGTTCCGCTTCCAGCGCCACTTTCTGAAAGTCGAGACCGAGGGCGACACGCTCCTGATCCGCGCCTGCGGGCCTCAAGTGCACGTGATGGGTTTCGAGATCTACGTGCTGTACATCGTCAACGAACTGTATTTCCGCCGCTTCGACCAGGAGGCCGCGCTGGCCGAAGGCCGCAAGCGCCTGACGCAGAAGATCGCCGTGCTGCGCGAATTTTCCAGCGAGCCGGCGCTGCGCCATCCTTTTGAATTCTTCGATTTCGGCGTGCGCCGCCGCTTTTCCGGCGCCTGGCACGAGGAAGTCGTCGCCACCTTCGCACGCGAAGTGCCGGAGTATTTCAAGGGCACCTCCAATGTGTACTTTGCGATGAAGTACAAGCTGGTCCCGATCGGCACCATGGCCCACGAATATCTGCAAAGCTTCCAGTCCTTCGGCGTGCGCCTGCGCGATTTTCAGAAGGCCGCGCTGGAAGACTGGGTGCAGGAATACCGCGGCGACCTGGGTACCGCCCTGACCGACGTAGTGGGCATGGACGCCTTCCTGGCCGACTTCGACCTGTATTTCGCCAAGCTGTTCGACGGCCTGCGCCACGATTCCGGCGACCCGGTCGAGTGGGGCGAGAAAGCCCTCGCGCACTACACCAAGCTGCGCCTGGATGCGCACACGCGGCGCCTGGTGTTTTCCGATGGCCTGGACCTGCCCAAGGCGCTGTCGCTGTACCGCCATTTTGCCGACCGCACCATGACCGGTTTCGGCATCGGCACCAACCTGTCGAACGATGTCGGCATCAAGCCGCTGAACATTGTCATGAAACTCATGTCCTGCAATGGCCAGCCGGTGGCCAAGCTGTCCGATTCACCCGGCAAGACCCTGTGCAAGGACGAGACTTTCCTCGCCTACCTGCGCCAGGTCTTCAAGCGCGACGCGGCCTGAACCAACAAGGAAGAAACTGACATGCTCAAGATCGCAATCGCCCAGCTGAACCCCACGGTCGGCGACATTGAAGGCAACGCCGCCGCCATCGTCGGCGCCATACGGCGCGCCGCGCAGGAACAGGCCGACATCGCCGTCTTCGGCGAACTGGCCATGTGCGGCTACTATCCCGGCGACCTGCTGGAAGACGCCTCTTTCCTCAGCCTGATGGAAGCAGGGCTGGACGGCGTGCTGCGCGCCTCGCGCGAAGTGCCGGACCTGGTGGCGGTGATCGGCGCGGTGCGCCGCAACCGCGGTCCCGGCAAGCCGCTCTACAACGCGCTGCTGTGCATCCGTAACGGCGAGATCGTGGCCGAATACTACAAGCAGCTGCTGCCGACCTATGGCGTGTTTGACGACCGCCGCCATTTCGAGCCGGGGCCAGAAGGCGCCTGCCTGCTCGACGTCAAGGGCCAGCGCATCGGCTTCCTGATCTGCGAGGATGGCTGGAACGACACTGGGCGCGACTACGCCGTGAATCCCTTTGCGGCTTTGCGCGATGCCCGTCCGGATCTGGTGGTGAGCATCAATGCCAGCCCGTCCGACATCGGCAAGCGCGAAGTGCGTCACACCTTGTTCACCGCCGCAGCCAGCCAGAACCAGGTGCCGATCGTGTATGTGAATCAGGTCGGCGGCCAGGACCAGCTGGTCTACGACGGCGCCTCGTTCGCGGTCTCGCCGCGTCAGGGCGTGGCGTTCGAAGCGGCGCGCTTTGCCGAGGATTTTCAGATCATCCGGCTCGACACGGGCCTGTTCATTGCCGCCGATGGCGCCGATCTGGCCATCCCCGATCCAGCCGGCCTGCCGGTGGCCGAATTCACACGCCGCCAGATCGTGCTGGGTTTGCGCGACTATGCGCGGCGCTGCGGCTTTGGCAAGGTGGTTGTGGGTTCCTCGGGCGGCATTGATTCGGCTTTGACGCTTGCGCTTGCGGTCGAATCGCTCGGGCCGGAGAACGTTTTTGCCATCACCATGCCCTCGGCGTATTCCAGCGAAGGCTCGGTGAGCGACTCGGTGGCCCTGTGCCACAACCTGGGCATCGCGCTGTACACGCATCCGATTCTGGAACTGGTGAACACCTATGCGACGGGCTTTCAGACTGCCTTCGACAAGCCGCTACAAGGGCTGCCGCTGGAGAACCTGCAGGCGCGCGTGCGCGGCACCATCCTGATGGCCTATTCGAACGACTCGGGCGCGCTGCTCCTCACCACCGGCAACAAGAGCGAGATCTCGGTGGGCTACTGCACCCTGTACGGCGACACCAACGGCGGGCTTGGCCTGATCGGCGACCTGTACAAGACCGAGGTGTATGCACTCTCGCGCCACATGAACGACAGCGCCGGACGCGAACTGATACCGGAAGCGGTGCTGACCAAGCCGCCGTCGGCCGAACTGGCGCCAGGCCAGCAGGACACGGACAGCCTGCCGCCTTATGAGGTGCTGGACGAAATCCTCAAGTGGCATATCGAAGGCAAGCGCCTGCCGCAGCGTGAGTCGGAGGCGGCCGAACGCTTCGTCGAGGGCCTGATCGCCAGCGAAGGCGGCGCGGCTTTGGTCAAGCGCATCCGCGGCATGGTCGCGCGGAATGAATACAAACGGCGCCAGGCGCCACCAATCATCCGCGTACGTGCACGTGCCTTCGGCAGCGGCAGGCAATTGCCAATCGCGGCGAGGTATCAATAAACATGACGATGGAATCCACAATGAACGATGCTGCACACGCCGCCCCGGCCGACCTGGCCGTCCTGATCGGACGCTTCCAGCCTTTTCACCTCGGTCACGCGCATCTGCTGCGCCAGGCCCTGGTGCACGCCGCACGCGTGGTCGTTGTGCTGGGGTCGTCCTTCCAGGCCCGCAACGCGAAGAACCCCTTCAGCTGGCAGGAACGCGCCGCGATGATCCGCGCCACCTTGAGTGAAGAGGACAAGGGCAGGGTAGCCTTCACCCCCGTGCGCGATTACTACGACGATACGCGCTGGGCCGACGCGGTGCGCGCGGCGGTGGCACGCGAGGAGCAGGGCGCCGCCAGGGTGCTGCTGGTCGGGCACTTCAAGGATGCATCGAGCTACTACCTGAACCATTTTCCGAAGTGGCATAGCCTGGTCGTCAAGCCAGAGCGCGACATGGACGCGACCAGCGTGCGGCGCGTGCTGTTCGAGGCCGAGGATCTGGACGTCTCGCTCAGCGCGCTGGAAGGCACGGTGTCGCTGGCGGTGCGCCAGTACCTGAAAGCCTGGGCCATGCTGCCGCAGTTTCCGGGACTGGTGGAAGAGCATCGCAAGATCGCCGGCTACAAGGCGGCATGGAAGTCGGCGCCGTATGCGCCCATCTTTACCACCGCCGATGCGCTGTTGGTCAGCGCCGGCCATGTGCTCCTGATCAAGCGCGGCGGCTTTCCGGGCAAGGGCTTGTGGGCGCTGCCGGGCGGTTTTGTGGAACCGCGCGAACGGCTGCTGCAAGGCGCGATGCGGGAACTGGTCGAAGAGACCAAGGTGTCGGTGCTGGCGTCCACTTTGGAAGGCTGTCTGGTTGACGTGAAGGTGTTCGACCACCCGGACCGCAGCCAGCGCGGACGCACGATCACCCATGCGCATTATTTCGACCTGCGCTCCGACTCACTGCCGACCATCGAGGCGGCCGACGATGCAGCCCAGGCCGAATGGACTCCGATCACGCAGCTGGCCGCGATGGAAGACCAGTTCTTTGAAGACCATTTCCATATTCTTGATCACTTTCTGGACCTTAGCGAGGCGCCCGCCTGATCGGGGTTCCCGGGCGGCGCTGGCGGGCACGCGTTCGATCGCGGCTCGGCCCAGCCTACTACCTATAGCAAGCAGCGTCACCCAATCTCATTAAATGATTGCGAAAATTGTTTATTAAAGGAATACGTTGATCGAACTGAGCTACGCCGATGTATGCTTCTCGCTTCGGGGCATTGTTGTCGCTACACTTTGTCGGCGACTCACCGCTTTCTGCCAAAAGCGGACTGTGGAACATCTCTGGACTCGTATGCCAAGAATGAAGCGAACAGCCTCCGATTGAAATATAAAAATAAGGTTAAGGATGACGCCTCGTTCAATGAAGTGTTCGCTTGGCATGCGCGACGCTGGGATAGACGCAATGGCTGCGCTAAATTCCGTTTTCCCAGAGTTGTTGAACGGGCTTTCGGAACAAGAGGCGGCGGAGCTCCGACATACCTTCGGCGCTGTAATGGTAGCAGTCGTAGACTGGCTCCCCTCTATGTTTCGAATTTTCCACGTTAGCATTGCTATCGTTCTGGCTGGAAGCGCTGTACCAGTAGGTGCCTGTGGGCCGGCACCCCGGGAACATTATGCAAGAACGGAAGAGCGCGTCCGCGAGCGATTTGATAGCGTGGATTCGGTGGTACTCGTAACCCTGCTTCGTGTGGCGAAAGTAAAAAAGATTGAGATGAAAATTGAGCTTGCTGGCGAAAAGTCGACTTTTAGGGTCGATCGCGTATTCAAAGGACGCGCCAGGATTGGCGACAAGCTGATCTTTAATACGTTTAACACTTGTTCCACTTCAGTGGTGGAAAAATGGGATGGGCCGAGAAGGCCAATCATTTCATCTCGCCAGTGGCTAATTTACATAAACCAGGCTGAGACTCAGTTGCCACCTCATGATATGGTACAAGCCATTGATTCTGCGGCCTACGACGTCAAAGTGTTGACCAAATTACACCGTGATCGCGCTGATAAACCGCGCTAGAAACAGATAACCTAGCGTCTGCTTTGGGATGCGGAAGCAGCCTGTCGTGACAGGTCTCGACTATTTTCCTTCGGCAATCTAGTGTCCTTTGATTCCCCCCTGTGCCAATGAAGATTAGTCACATTTGATAGGACCAAAGCAGCATGGAGCCAGTTCTATTATTCACAGTTGAACTTGCGTTTCAAATTACAAGCCGTGGTTGCATCCTTGCACCCGGCCCTTCGGTTGAAGCAGGTGCTCCAACAGTGCGGATTGGGGACCGCATTCGCTTGCGTAAGCCGGATGGAGACAGTATTGATACCATAATTCGCGGGCTCGAAATGCTAGGGCTCCGTCGACGACCGCAGGTGATTACAGTACCGATCCTGCTACCGAAGGATTTCACGACAGCGGATGTTCCCGAAGGAACCGAAGTTTGGCTCCTCCCCAGTTTATAGTTGCGGATCAGTTGTCGTAGCCGATCGCAACTGGCGCCGGCACTGTTCAGGGCTGCAGAGAACGAGTGTCGGCATTTGGGTGCGGTAGCAGCCGGCCGCGACAAGCAACCTTCCGCTGAGAGCGGACACCGGTGGCACGCACACAATTCGATTAGCGGGAACCTGTACCAGTGAAAAAAGCATCGATTTATAAACTCCCGTCTCGGTTCATTGTCTGTCCAATCAGTACTACTACATCGGGAATCGGTATCTCTTCCGAACCCTACCTCGTGTTGCCCACGCCAGTCACTGCAGCTGAATTGAGTAGGGCTATCAATCAAGCGTTGGATAGTTCGCATGATGGCGTCGCCCATCCGCTTAGTTGGAAGGGACTAGCTGCGCCGAGGTTGGCGGCAGCTGGAGTCAAGAGCGAGGCTACATTTCAGAAGCAGGCTTCACTAGTGTCCTTGATCGCTGATGGGAAGACAGCAATCTTTACTCCACACCGAAACGCGGGAGCGACTGGACCGGAAAAAGGTTTCTCGCCAATTGAAGAGTGCGCGGTACATGTAGACCCGAGGACTCTAGAACTTTGGGGCGAGACAGCATTGCAGGTATTTGAGCACTGCGCTTAAATGCGGTGTCGAAGGTCGTCTCTGGGGCGGAAGCGGCCGGTGGCCGCGGATCAATCCCGGCGAGCGTATCGTTGGTTGCCGTAAAATGTTCCATGCTGCTTTACCTTCGGTTCCCACTCCATCAGGATAATTATGCTTAAGATGCCCACTCGCCCGGCGATCGCGTTACTCGCAACCGTTTTCATTGCTCTATCGCCGCTGCAAGCGGCCGCTGAGCAAGCATCAGGCAAAGGAGTCGTGCAGACGATCGGTGCGCACCGTGTCACTATCCCCGCACCAGCCGGATTTCAGGACCCGACAGGCTTAGCACCGAGTGTTGAGCGGCTTATTCTGCAGCTCGTGCCGCCGACAAACCGCCAGCTGGCAGCGTTCATCGAACCATCAGACATTGCGTTGTCCGCCGCCGGGAAGGCGGTACCGTTGCGACGCTACTTTATCGCGCAAACACTCCGGGCCTCTGAAGGAAAAGAGCTGTCTCCGTCGCGATTTGCCGAAATTAAGGCCGCCGTCGAAAAAGAACAGCAAAAGTCATTCGACTCGGTTGTCTCTCAGGTACAAAGTCAATTCGACACGAAAGCTGGCGACATGGGAAAAGCCGTCGGTTCCAAATCCCTTGATCTGAAACTTGGCGAGGTGAGGCCAGTGGGCACATTTGCGAACACGGCCACCAGCTACAGCTTTGGCTTCCTGATGAACATCGCCGCCAATGCCGGCCAGGGCAAGACCGAACGGACACTCGCCGTCGGAACCACTTTTATCCTCGTTAAGGACAAACTGCTCTATCTGTACGTCTACAGCCAATACCAAGGAATGGCCGATGTAGACTGGGTCAGGAACGCGAGCCGTGACTGGGCTGCAGCGGTGCAGAGGGAGAACTAACCGGGCGCCACGCCATCGGCCGACAGTGCCTATCGAGGGCCGCTCAAGATTCGGCAGCTGCCTCAACATTAGGCGCTGTCAACACCGACAAAAAATCGAAAGAGACTTCAAATGCCGAATGGTTTGACTAGGCTGCAGGCGCGAGAAGCAATCTGCGACAATCTTGGTGAACTCTGGTTGCCCTTAGTCGACGAAGTCTTCGAAAATTCGCCTTCGCATATATCGATAACGTGTGCATTTCAAAAGTGGGGCGCGTTAAGGTTCGATCTTGATGCATACGACGATCCGGCGTGCAGTGACTACATTGACGACGTGGCCAAGCGAAGTCTGTAAATCTGTGAGACTTGTGGCGCAGCTGGAATTGAAATGATCATTGATAGCTGGACCGTCACACGATGCTACTTGCACTCCGCAGTATGGGTCTGGCGAAGCGACCAGCCTACGTCTCCGAAGTAAGGCCCATATAAACTTATGTACGGTCTAACTGACTACCTCGAAGTTTACTACGGTGCTCAGGACGTAAGCGTCCGCTCAGCGCCGTATTGATCTGAACGTCGATATGCCAGATGATGTTGTCACACCGCTGGGAAGCGGAGTGTAATTAGGCAGGTGCCAACTGCCCGGCGCAATGCCAGGGCAGGAACTC